>FLOH01000022.1_pt1 | contig 648927 bp, 609 predicted proteins | sample 756751 | NCBI WGS metagenome assembly FLOH01 (sample SAMEA4026879, study PRJEB14308) | marine metagenome | biome: coastal water; material: water | depth 74 m
CACGGTCGAGTAATTGCGCGCCCACAAAAATCCACGTTTGGTGCCTGGTCAGCTCAGATTCGGGTGGAAATTCAACGGCAGAATCATTGTTTTGCCCGATTATCAGCTTGACCCCCATGTCGGTTAGCGCCTCTCCCGCCAGCTGCACTAACTCTCGCTCGGAAATTAGATCTATTGCACCGAGCCTCTTCAGGGGGGGGAGCAGGTACCGGTTGAGAACAACAGCGGTCTGCGTATCAAGTGTGCCCGAGCTACTTGGCGGCGCGGAGAGCTGGTCTTTCCAAGTGCTGATGAGCTCTGCCAACGCCTTGTGGGTTGCCTCAGTTGAATTGGTCTCTCTCGCAACGTGAACGAGCATCGAAGTTGGGCTATCGAAGCCGCGTTCGAGAGCTGGCGACTCCAAAAATCTATTGCGAACGCCGGAATCCTCGTGATGAAAGAGTAGAGAATGGGAAACGAAGGTTCCGACTGCCTCTCTGAGGCTCTCCGGCAAAGGGGTTTCTGCCTCCCAGTCGGTGATCAAAGTTGGGTACGACGATTCACCATCGAAGAGATCCTCAGCCCCGAGATAGTCAGGTCCCGGGTCCAACAAAGTCACTTTCTGCGGCTTTAGAGCATCATCAAGCTCTTGAAGCTCGTTTGCCATCGGAGTAGCTGTGTACCCAAGGTATGTGCACACCGGTATTTTCTCGATAACTTCTAAGACAGCTTTGTGGATGGCCGTGGGATCCTCGTCGGGGTTTCGAACATTTGAGTTAGGCGTGTATGTGTCGCACTCGTCATCAATCACTGCTACTGGAGTACTCGCCATAATTGACAATCTCGCAATCTTGCTGAGTAATGCTTGAACAGAATTGAGGTGGCTGTCGTTCCATTTCAGAACTGTCAGGCAAATGGCTTTTTTTGGCGTCCGCATATTTGGATTGTTCGCAGCGAGTGCGAGATCTTTAAGATTTTGAATTATTTGTTCCTCTGTCTCACGCCAGTTTGAGTGCTCGTCCGCAGTTGAAAAAAAACGAAACCATGTATCTCCGAGATCGCTCCGCAACCGGTCCTTTGTCTGCTGCAGAAGGGCTTTTGTCGTGCCACCGATAACAATAAAAAAGCGGTAGCCATTGTCGGCGAGCAAAGCCATCACGCCCGTGAAGTTCGTTGTTTTTCCGGATTGGACTCTTCCCACAACCAGCTGCCGTGTTGATAGCTTTACCCCTTGCGCCGCCTCAGGGTTGATACACCTACTTGCGACCCGCTTGGTCTCTTTACGCCAGTTCTCAATGACCATCTCTGGTTCACTTGAATACTTTTCATAGCTGCTGATTTGTTTTTCTTCTAATGCTGCAAACCTTTCACCAGCAGCGGGGGACCAGTTTGCAAAGGACTCAATATTTTCTGGGTCGACATCGACTACCTCGATGTCGACTTCAGTCTCTATCTGAATAGCGCGGCCGTCAATCTTCATGATCGTCAATTCTGAGCGCGTCAAAATCTTTGTTTCCAAGCTCCCCTAGCCATTTATTGATATGCTTCCGAGCGCCCAAACTTGCAAACTCGGCGCTGGAAAGCTCAGCCTGAGCAATAGCAACCGCAAAATGAACGATCGGCAGGGCCGCTACCCGCGTCTTCCAAAATCGATTTACAAATGGGTGGCTTAGATTGATACGAATCTCGATTGGGTCTTCCTCAAAAATCGATAGCCAGGGCTGTCCCTCATCCAAACTGAAGGTGATCTTTCCATCCCGGCCGTCTTCAAATTTAAATGAGTTTTCTGTCTCGAACAGCCGCTGGGGGTCAATTTCTTTAGATGACTGGGCTTGCTCGGAGGACTCGTTTTGTGACGAAAGGTCATAGCCTGCAGTCTTCACAACAGCCTGAGTATCAAGGGTAGCTTCTTCAATGACATCGTGAATCTGGTTGACTTCCGATTCTGTCATTTCGGTTTTCGCTTGACTGCGAAAGTTTGTTGCCATTTGGTAGAGAGGAAATTCAGAACGCCTTATTTCACCCAGCAGAGCGTCAATGAAGGCTTCCTCTTCCTCCGGGCTCCAATTCACCGCATCAGTCGTGAGAGACTTCCCAAACCCCGAAACTTCAAACTCGCCAATGAGGCGGCGCGCTCGCTGGCTTTGCGCAGAACCGAATATTTTTGATGGCTTGTACGCGGTGCCGTCTGAGCCAGTTCCCTGCTCGACACCCGAGACCCCTTTTCCTCGGAAAGTCAGGAAAAGACCAGCCTTCCCCTTCTCCATTTTGGCGAGGATCCCCATCCACCCTGAAACTTGGATGGAGCTCGGTTCTCCTCGCTCCATGCGAGAAGTTGGGATAGTTAGAACGTAATCCTTCCGCCATGAAATACTTTCTAGCTTTTCCTCAGGACCCTTATCGGTTGGCCAATAAGGCTTGAACAAGATGGCTGGCTCTTCATAGGAAAGGGTTTTTCCAGCCACGTTTAGAGTCAGCCATTTTTCGCCAGTCCGAGGGTGGAGAAAACGTTCGTCACCTCGGAGATAGCTGCGATACATGGATGCTAAGAACGTCCGAACCTTCGTCAGCGACATCGTCCTCGGATACGAACGACCGTGGTTCAGACCCTGCAATGTGATTGTAGTTCCGTGCGAGACATCATCGCCTGCCGGTTCTTGCACAAGAGGGACTGTGTCGATGCCACTCTCAATCATTGTATCAAGGTCAAAGGTTGCCGAAACTTCGAAATCGTCATCAATGAATTTTGACCTGACTTTGATTACGGGGGCCCACCAAAGGCCCGCCGCCTTCATTCCTACGCCATGCACGGATAGCCCGCGAGGGTTTGGATTAGCAACCCCTGCCCGCAGAGCCCGGCCCCAACCGGATTTAGTGAATGGGATTCCCGCAGCATTGTCCGTCACAGTCAGTATCTCGGAAACTGAATCCCACGTGATGTCGATCGTCAGGTGATCAAATCGGGAATCATCTGGGTGCTCAACGATCCGCTCCCAGAAACTCGTTACAGAATTGTCTACGAATTCCCCGAGCGCATGCCAAGGGCTGAGAACCATACTTCGGTAAGTCCTGAGCACTTCCAATCCGGGCCTAGCTGAAATTGCAGAAAGGTCGAAGGGTTCGGATGACGCTTTTGGCAGACCTTTGAGTGAGGCAAAAAAAGCACTTACCTTCTTCTCCTCGTTTACGTTGTCTGACTCCATATTTTCTCTAGTTCCTCCAGTTTGCGCCGGCTCGTAAGGGTTCGAAACCTGCCGCCAGTCTTGCAGAGGCTGAGGAACTCGGGGGTCAGACCAATCGACCGTCCTTTGGCTTATCGAGTCCCGAATGAAGTCGCCGTCAACTGCGCCCGTATCTAAAACGGTGAACTGCGCCCTGTAATTTTCAAAGTCGCCGTTCGAGTTTTCTCGCCGCTCAATCCTCAGAGATTCATGCGGGGCATCATTCTGTGTGCCAGGCACGAGCACCCCAATGAACTCGATATCGCTTCCACCTGCGAACTCCGATTTTCGAAAACCTAAGATCAGTGGAACAGTTTCTCGATCGCCATTGCCCCAAGCGTCAAACCACTTGCGTAGGAGCCGGTTGCCCCCTCGCGCGGTCGAATGAAGTTCTTTCCCCGGTTTGCGATTGTCCCCGTAATAAGTGAACGTCTCGCCAGAAGCGTCCAAGCTATCAGGCCATTCGCCTTCAGCCCCGGTGCTATAAAGGATAACAATTTGCGGATCACCGTCCCCGGCCCGCGCTCGGAACCCACCCGAATTCGAAATGCCCGGTAGCAGTTGGCTCAAAACTTCATTGCCTTTTCCAACCGATTCGGTCGATGCCCGGTAGATTGCTCCCGGAATCAGATCAGACGATAAAAAATCTTCTGCACGAAATGAGCTCACCAACCAGTGAACCTCATTTTCCTGTTTATCTGAGAAAACGCGCTTTCCTCAGATCGAGCGGGTTATGTGAACGTTACTCGCAGTAGTTTTCCGACGCAACCCTGGTAGCCCTCGGAGGTATTTTTGATAACTACCCTGCATTTGAGCGGTATTGCTCCCATCCCAGCAAGACCGACATGTGCCTTCCGTGGCGGATAGTCCCGGCTTAGTCCAGCACTCGAGACCTGAGGACGTAGCCCGGGCCCCGCCGATTCCACCGGGTTGGGCAGGCGGGGGTCGACCGGTTGATCGGTGGCTTGCGATTAAGGTTTCTCTCTTCTCGCGAATCTCATCGATCCTGTTATATGCCCTCACCGCAGCCACCCACAACCGTGACCGATCCGAGGGAGTAAACCCCAACAGATTCAAGTTGCCGCTAATCAACTTCTCGACATCGATTAGGGACATGTGAATCGATCTCTCCGTGGGATTTGCGATCAGACCCGCCATAAGAAGCGACCGGCGGGATCCAAACCCTCAACCTTTTGGTCAATAGTCAAAAGTCTTGGCTGCGGTGAACGGTAGCCTGTCGCTATGGAGAAAAAGTCAGTTCTTGATGAGCTTCGTGCTTTTGTCGCGGATCGAGATTGGTCTCAATTTCATTCTCCCGAGAACCTTGCTAAGGGAATCTCGATTGAGGCGGCTGAACTTTTGGAGTGCTACCAGTGGGATTCGGACGCTGACCTGGCGCGGGTGAGAGAAGAACTTGCTGATGTCTTGACCTATTGCTACCTGCTCGCCGACAAGCTGGGGTTAGACCCCGAGGAAATGATGCGCGCCAAGCTTGAATCCACTAAAGCCAAGTATCCAGTGGATAAGGCTCGCGGGCGTAGCGTGAAATATGACCAACTTTAGGATCGAGCGTTTACCCTTTGACGCCGATGCACTGGGGGTCTGGGCAAAGACTGATCAGCGCAACAACAACTGGCCTGTTGTTTATACGTTGAGTGCTGAAAACGAAATCTATGTCGGTGAGACGACTAACGTCGCTAACCGACTGCACCAGCATCTTGCTGTGCCGGAGCGTAAGGACCTGAAGCGTGTGCGCATTCTCTTCAACGACACTTTCAACAAGTCGGTTTGTCTTGACCTCGAATCACACCTGATTCGATATTTCCATGCGGATGGGAATTACCAGGTGCTTAATCGCAATTACGGGATTACCGATGCGGATTACTTTGAGCGGGATAAGTATCGCGAAACCTTTGACGAGCTTTTTGATGAACTCTTCCGGGAGGGATTACTCACTCGCTCTATTCCCGACATCATCAACAGCAACCTTTTCAAATTCTCGCCCTTTAAAGCGTTGAACACCGACCAGGCTGTGGCAGTTGAGAGTCTGCTAGAGCTGTTCTTCGTCGATCTCGAAGCTGGTCGCGGACGCAGCATCGTGGTGCAAGGTGATCCGGGAACAGGCAAAACCATTGTTGCCATCTATGTGATGAAGCTGTTGCTCGACATTGCCAAGAGTGCTCAGGACGAGATGCTCGATCGGGACACCCTGTTTGCCAACTTCTTTGATCGGGATTACCGCAAACTTCTCCAGGATTTCAGGGTGGGATTGGTTATTCCCCAACAATCACTGCGCAAAACGATTCAGGCTGTCTTTGCTAAGACACCAGGGCTTGAGAGAACCATGGTTCTCACACCATTCGAGGTGGGGGAGAGCGCAGAGCCCTTTGACTTGTTGATTGTCGATGAAGCTCATCGATTAGGTCAACGGGCCAACCAACCTTCGGCGGCACAAAATGCCAAATTCACCACGATAAATGAGGCACTTTTTGGTGAAGATCGATCCAACATCACCCAGCTTGATTGGATTAGGGCTCAGAGCCGACACCAGTTGTATCTGATTGATTCTTCTCAAAGTGTGAAGCCAGCTGATTTGCCTAAGAAAGATCTTGACGAACTAGTTGCCCAGGCAAGATCGGAAGAAAGCTATTTCCGTTTGGCCTCCCAGATGCGCATTACCGGGGGTAGTGACTACATCGACTTCATTGGCCACCTTCTAGAGGGTGAGCAGCCAGGCCCGGAAACTTTTGGGACGTATGACTTTCGGTTGTTTGACGATGTGGGCGCGATGCGTGATGCGATTAGCGAAAAAGATCAAGAGTTTGGACTTTGTCGACTTATTGCCGGTTATGCATGGCCATGGGTGAGCAAGAACAATCCCGAAGCCCATGACATCGTCATTCATGGTGTGAAGTTCACCTGGAATCGAACAGCAACAGACTGGATAAACTCCCCGACTTCCCTGGAGGAAGTCGGCTCCATTCATACTGTCCAGGGCTATGACCTCAACTACGCAGGGGTCATCATTGGACCAGATTTAGGCTTCGACCCTAAAACGGGTCAGATGGTTTTCCATCGCGAGAACTATCACGACAAAAAGGGTAAAGAAAACAATCCCAGGCTTGGCATCGTCTATTCAGACGATGATCTCTTGGACTACGTGAAGAACATCTACCGGGTGCTACTTACGAGAGGGATTCGTGGGACCTACGTATACGTCGTCGATGAGGCGTTGAGAGACCACCTGCGTCCCCTCTTGGGCGGCTAGCTAAATCTCACTTGTGGACTACTGCAGGGCTGGTGCCCCATGGGGTGCCCACATTTCGGACATACCGGACAGAAAGCCTTCTTCCCAACGGGAGAGTTACCGCTGTGAGAAAGAACTCAGGTTGGCAGGGCATTGTGTCTTTCAACACAGGGGGAGCGATGACGACACTAGTCATGAGAGCGGCTTCGATCAGCGTGCTGTCGTTACTGCTTGCTGGGTGTGCTGCTCCTGCCAGTGAAGCTCCCTTGGCCGTTGGGGGCCTCCAAGCCTGTGAGGCGACAATCGAAAGTGCAGTGGAGGACACCATTGGCAGCCAGGTTGAAGCATTTGGTCGGGAAGATTTCCCTGCGGCGTATGACATGGCTGCGCCGGATTTTCAGTCAGAGGTGAGCCTCGATGAATTCGAGGGGGTCATCCGTGATGGCTTTGTTCCCCTGATGAACGTCGCCAGCTTTAGCGTCTCCCAGTGCTTGTATGACCCCGCCAAGGCGCGGGTAGAAATCAGCATGACGCTGGTCACCGCATCCGGCGTAGCGGGGTCACTGCGTTACTCCCTGGTATCAGTACCCCAGGGGTGGAGAATCCTTGGGGCAGTTCCCAACCCGCAATCTCAGCAGGCTAGCTAAATACCCCTAGCCTTACTCCGGGATATAGGGGGTCACTCATGGGCATGATGTCGATTGGCATCGCTCTGGAATCTCAATGATTCCCTCTAAGAGGGAGATAACGCTGGTCCAACTCCAGTCATCTTCCTGGTATCGCATCACATAGCCTGGAACCAGCCACGCGTTCCCACTGGCGTCCCCAGGGTTTGCAAACATAAGGAAATCTTTTGCCACTGCAAATGTGACAGGACCCCGCGCAGTGATGGTGAAATCTTTCTAGATACAAAGCCTTCTGGGGCTCAATTTCGGGAGTGAACTTCTCACTCGTAAGGTAGAGGTTTCTTCGTTCAAAATCTGCGTTTGCACACCCAGAACCCAATGATTTACTGGGCAGTAGCCCTTAACGCAGAGGGCAACGGTTTCCTCGGCGTAAGCTCTTGCGCATCTATTTCGTAAAAGAATCGATGGTGTACGCCGAGCGCTCAAAAAAGGTGTCACCAAAACGTGCACCAGTCCAATTCGAACTCCCTTCCCGGTCGACTATTCAGGGCGGGAATGCTCAAGATCCGCGAAAAATCAACGGTGATCGTTGAATCTGAACGCGCACACTCTGGTTCGTTTACCCATGGTTGTGGGCAAAAGGCGGGGAAGCTCAATTCCCTTGATTCATAAAAACATGGACACTAGCTTCCATATTTATATGAAATATGCGAGCATGGTGCTATGAAGAACGTGGAGATAGTCTGGCGCACCTTGGCCGACGCCGCGCTAGAGGGGCAGCGCGATTGGAACAGCATCGGCGAGATCGCTGATGCTGCGTCGGTCGCGCCCTCAACTACCCATCAGGCGCTCGGGCGACTGGTTGACATCGGTGCCGTCCGTCCGAATTCGCGCCGTGGATACACCGTGGTCTCGCCGGAGAAACTCCTCGAAGCGTTCGCTGCTCACCGCAACCTACGCGCCGACACCATGGTCTCCACAACCTTGCCCGCCGCCCAAGAGCTCCTCGACGACGATGAGGTCGGCTACGCGCTCAGCGGCAGCAGCGCGGCGGCGCACTACCTCGGTGGTCGCAACACGATTTCTGATCTCGGCCGTCGGATCGTCTACACAACCCGACCCCTCTCGCAGGCTGACTTCCCTGAGGGAGACGAGGTAATCATCCTCGCCGAAGATCCCCTCGCGGCGCGCACCTGGAAGTCTGGGTACGCCAGCCTCGCGCAAACCTACGCCGACCTGTGGGCAAGCCCCGGCTGGCAGGCCGCCGAATTCACCCGTGCGCTCAAAGCGAAGCTGTTCAGCGACGCCGACTGGGAGCAGCGCACCAGTGCCTAATCTCTACGAAGATGCCAACGGAGTCATCCGCGCCGTCGTCGACCGGCTAGGTTCCGATCTCGAGCCATCGATCCTCATCGGCGGGTGGGCGACCTTCGTTCGCGTTGGCGGCGAGATCAGTCTCGACATTGATCTCATCACCTCGCAGCAGAGCCGCCACAAGCTTGAGCAGATGATGACCGACCTCTCCCCCAGCAACAACCACCAAGGGCGGAAACTGCGCGCAACGTTCGACGACGTGCACCTCGACATCTACCTCCCCTTCGAGTCCCAACTCGGCAGCAAGCTGCGATTGAAAGTTGAGGTACTCGCGGAATACCCAGACGAGCTCTCGTTCGAGAAGTGGACACTGTTGCGTCTTGAAGCACACATCGGCACCAAGATGGCGGCTCTGCTCGATCGGCACTACTCCGAGAAGGGCCAGAAGGATGCCCGCGAGATCCTCGCACTACTGAAGCTCGAGGGCGTCGACCCCGTGATCGCCGCGGAGGTTCTCGACCGGGCATCCACCCTCGACATCTTGAATCTGCCGACCATGATCGGCGAAGCCTTCGACCTGATCGGCGCCATCCTGCCGTTATCGAAGGCTGACCAGAAAATCGTCGCTGCGGCAAAGAAGTCCTGGGTCGCCGAACTTCAGCTTCGCGGCGTCAGGCCTCAACAATCACGGCCGCGCCTCTGAGGCAATCACTCGGTCCGACGGCGCTAGGTTGCTGCGGTTGCTACGAGGTACCCTCTGGCTCCACCGTAGATAGGGGTCGCGCTGGTGCTGCCGACCTACTTGCCGCCTTAGCTCAATTGGTAGAGCGTCTCACTCGTAATGAGAATTTCTAGGAGGGCTGTACGTTGACACCCTGCTTGGAGCCAAATTGTTCATCAGATTGCACTAAGTAGATGATTCCCTCAACGAATCCGATGATGGCAGGAATCGCAGTCCAGAAGAACAACACATAGAGAATACCGAGGCCAACTTTGCCGAGGTAAAACTTGTGCACTCCAAGACCACCGATCAGGATCCCCAGAATTCCGGCAACAATGCGGGACTTGGGGGCGCCTGCTGCGGGGACTAATACCGGTGCAGGGTTGAGTGCGCCATTGGGGTGGCCACACTTCGGACACGCTTGGGCTTCAGAGCTCATGGAAGCACCACATGCTTGGCAGAAAACTTTGTCCATTGCCACAGTGTTCTCCTTGGGGTTATCGGAAACGGTAGTTAGGGCACAAGTTGTTTTAGTTTGCTGCGGGTTGTGCTCATCGAAGTGGTGAGCTGACCCGCTGGCCTAGGCGAAGTATTTGTTGGATTCACCAAAGCGGTTAGTGCCCGGGGTGCCATCTTTGGCAAGCTTTATGATCAACAGAATTATTCCCACGAAGGGGATGAGGAAGATAAAGAAATAGCCAAACGATGTGTCAGCGTCATGCAAGCGTCTGCTCACTATCGCCAGCGAGGGAATCAAAACCGCCAGGCTCCAGGCCAGGGACAAGAAACTGAAAAAGCCGAAGCTTTCACCATCTATTGAGGTAGAAAGAAACGAGAGCGGAAACCCGACGATTATCGTGAAAAGGTAGGCAAACCAGTATTCACTGCGTCTGGCACGACCGGTGAAATCTGCATATTTTCCGAAAAATAACTTAATGGCATCGCCAAAAGAGGTTTGGGCCCTGACCGTGCTCAGTGCGGGACCCTGCAGGCCACGAGTGAGGGGAGAGGTCTTAGATGCGGAGAGCGAGCCGTTTGGTTGGCCACATTTTGGGCATGCCACTGCAGCCGCACTCATTGCTTCACCACAAGCGGAACAATAAACGGTGTCCATGCGAGCCTCCTAGTTGATATCGATGATTACTTTCGATGGTAGCCCTCAGATGACAAAACCTCTATTTGAGGGCGCTGGTGCCTCGGCAAAGAGGGTCATCAGGCTTGAACACCCTTGCGATGGTGAGCGAGCAAAATTCCACCGGTTTGCCGGTTGTTATCTGCCATTCTGAAGCGGCTCAGTCGCTCTGGCTAATCCCAACTAGTCTGGCCATGTCCCATCAACCCATTTATCCCAGGAGCCCTCGTGTTATCTAAGGCCGTTGTTGCAGCACTTCTGGGGTTAATGGTGGTCGGCGCTAGTGGATGTAGCGCGGTGGAAGACGTGCAGACTCGGGTTTCCATGGCGGGCACATGTGTCAGTGCTGCGGGGATTATGCAAGAAATGGGCGAGATTGGCCTGCTACTCTCCGCGAATCCTCTGGCGGCTGGGACCTATGTCGATCGTTTGAGTGAACTATCCACTGACTTAGACGCTCTGGGCTCTGGGGACCCTGAACTAGATGGTGCCCTAGATGATGTTTCTGCTGGTGTTAACACCATTATCGAAAGCCTGCGCAACCCGGGAATGGACGCTTTAGCCGTTGTACCAGAGCAGATCGCGCAAACTCAGCTTGCTTTTATGGCAGTGGGAACCGCCTGTGAGGGGATCTTGCGCTAGGTGCCCCTAGGCCCACACACCAGTCGGAAATTCGATGCTGGTATCTAGGTTCACCCAGATTGCCCTGGTTGGGGTGATGGTGAGAATCCAGTTTTCCAGCTTGGGTTCGGGTTCGCTCTTTGCGAAGGCAACAGGGTCTAGTACCACAACGCATCTTCCCCTCTCCGGGTCCCGCACTGACTCATAGACAATGGCGGGGATATTGGCCACACGAGTGATGTCCGCAAACTCTTGGGTTTGTGAGTAGTCGTCTTTGTTTGTCCAGATCAAGGAATCTCGCACCAGGGGGTCTTTGGTGAGATCCGCTGCGAGAGTTTCGAGGGGTAGAGAAAAAGCGCTGAAGTTGGTGGGGTCTAGGTGCGCTAGGTCCACAGAATCGTTTAAGAACCGCCAGCGGTGATAAGCCATTTCTGCGGCTGCGCTCTTTTGGGTCTCTGCGGCATAGAAAACCCCCGGTTGGTGGGGGGATCTAAATCGTGAGGGGGAGCTTGGACGGTAACGAAAGGGTGTGGCGAGGCGGGGGTGGAGACCCTCTAGGGAATCGAGAAGCGAAGGTTGTGAGCCCTCTAAGAGCGCCTCTAAGAGTGCTTGCTCGGATAGTGAATCAACCAGATTGATCGTGGCTAGGCGATATTGCGATTCAACAAAACTCCACACCGTGGCGTGATAGAAAAGCGCGCTAGATCTGACCTCTACTGGCGTCCAAGTAATTGACGACATTGACTAACCCCTCCGTGTCGGTGATGAGCTCTCTGGGGGGTCTAGGCAGACTGAGATTGGGCGAGGATAGCCACGTTTTGGCCAAAGTGTGGGTGGCTGTGATAGCCAGTAAGGATCGGTAGAGGCGAATCAATAGCAACGCTAGCTCCCATTCTTTGTGGTCTTCCTTGAGGAGGTAGGTGCCACTGTGGAGGCGAGAGATGCTCGATTGGCTAAGGCCCAGAATCTTAGATAGTGCAGGCCCGCTGATTTCCAGCTGGTTGGCAGCCCTGGATACGGCTTGGGACACAATGGCAGGGGCGTCTAAAGAACTGGTGGGCTTGATAGCTAATTCTTTCATGCCATCTCTTTCTCTAGACAAGAAACAGTATATTTTATTCTATAGACATAGTCTAGGGGTGTTAGTTAGGTGCTGTGCCAGGCAGCTGATTCTAGATAGGTCTGGGCATCGATCGGCCGCTCTGTGCACAGGTGCCTCAGAGCGCCCGGGAAAACCTCTCTGCGTTGGGCTAGTACGGCGGGCGAAACGGCGCATTCAAGGAGTGCGGCCATCGGTGGACTCGTGGGAGAAAGCAAACCAACGACCAGATCTATTCCTCTCGTGGTTGCTCGGAGGGCCAAGATTTCGATGATGCTGAATTCCCTTCGCCCTCTCCGATGAGGGGTCATCCAATTCGCCACGATACGATTTCCAGGTGACGATCACTCTCATCCTGCTGGCACTCGGTGTGGTCCTGGGGACGATGGCTCAGCGGCTAACGGGCTTGGGTTTTGCGCTACTCATGGCGCCTTTTTTTGCGCTGTCCTTTGGCCCCTACGAGGGCATCCTGTTGATGAACGTGGGGGGTGCGTTTTCTTCGTTGCTGGTGTTATCGCGCGTCTGGCGCGACGTTGACTGGAGGAGATTCGGGTTTTTGATTTCCGCGGCGATACCGGGGGGAATCGTGGGCGGATTGGTAGTGTCGATGCTGGAAAGCGCCGCTCTCCAGATTCTTGTGGGGGCTCTTTTGATTCTCACGCTCAGCGCATCGTTGTTTGTGAAGACCTCAGCGCGTGGAGTGAACGTTTCCACCGCCGCTCTTGGTGCGGGATTAGTTTCGGGCTTCACGAATGCCACGGCGGGAACCGGTAGTCCTCCGATTGTGATTTATGCCCAGGTAACCGGCTGGCCGCAAAAGTATCTTGCAGCAACGCTTCAACCGTTTTTCTTTGCTATTAGCGTTTCAGCCTTTGGGCTTAAGACGTTTATCTCCGGCGCTACCCCTGGCCTGGACTGGTGGATTTATCCTGCCATGATGGTGTTCATTCTTATTGGGCTCCGCCTTGGTACGGCAGCAAAGCCGTTTGTTCGTGAGATGGTGGCCAGGCGTGCAGTCATCGTTTTTTGCTATGCGGGAGCAACATTGGCGCTTGTCGATGGCGTCATTCGTCTAGTTGGCTAGAAACGTAGTCGAACACCCAACAAATGCCTGCAGGAACAAAGAGGAACCATCATGACGTCGACACCGTTGCTGTTTAGCCCTATGACGATCCGGGGTCTCACGCTTCCCCACCGACTGTGGGTGTCTCCCATGTGCCAGTATTCGGCGCTGGAGGGCGTAGTTCAGTATTGGCACCAGGTTCATCTAGGCGCTTTGGCCCTTGGCCGACCCGGGCTGATCATTGCCGAGGCAACATCTGTGGTTCCCGAAGGTCGAATCACGCCGGATGACTCCGGATTGTGGAATGACGAGCAAGTCGAGGCGTGGCGTCCCATTATCGACTTCTCCCACTCACAGGGAACTCCGATGGCCCTCCAGCTCGCCCACGCTGGTAGAAAAGCATCCACCAGTTCTCCGTTCAAATCTGATGGCTCTGGCGTGGGAGTCGAGCAGGGCGGCTGGGAAACGGAAGCTCCCTCTGCGCTGGCCTACGGGAAACTGCCTAGGCCCCATGAACTCTCACCGACTCGTATTGACACGATTGTGGAAAGTTTTGCTGCTGCTACCAGGCGTGCTGTGAACGCAGGTTTTGATGCCATTGAGGTTCATGCTGCGCACGGATATTTGCTCCATGAGTTCCTCTCGCCGCTATCGAACCTTCGCGATGATTCCTATGGCGGCAGCTTTGAGGGCAGGTCACGCATTGTTCTAGAGATTGTGGAGCGTGTGCGCAGCGCAATGCCCGAATCGATGCCCCTTTTTGTCCGAATATCTGCCACCGATTGGCTTGAGGGCGGATGGGATCTGGAGGCGTCCATCAGAATTTCTCACCAGCTTGCCCAGAGGGGTGTCGACCTCATCGACGTTTCATCCGGTGGATTATCTCCAGAACAAGCCATCAAGTTGGGGCCTGGCTACCAGATGCCTTTCGCTGAAGCGATCTCGCGCGAAGTGGAGGTAGCGGTAGGCGCGGTGGGGCTCATTACGGAAGCCTCCGCGGCGGAACAAGCCCTCCAATCGGGGGTTGCCAACGCTGTCCTCATGGGTCGCGAGTTCCTTCGGGATCCGCGTTATGCGATGAGAGCGGCCTATGAACTCGGTGTTTCCCTGGAGTGGCCTGGCCAATACCTGCGTGCCCAGCGGGTGTAGTACCTGCCCCCTAGTCGTTCGTCGTAGTTGAGCATGCCCACTAGTGGTGGCGTGAGGGTGAGTGGCTATGAGTGTCGGGCTTCACCCGCCTTGCAAGCCCACCTGGAACCCGGGGGCTTCAGAGACACAGAGGGAAAGTGTCGCTGTTGGGCGAGAAAACGTCGGCGAGAGCGGTACAGAGCGCGCTAGTGTTGCGCCGAGGGAGCGACTGAGGGCCAAATCGGAGGCTTGAAGCTCTAACAATGGTAGCGTACAAATGCCAAAAATCGTAGCGTAGGCTCTCTAAAAATGGTAGCGTAGACCTCCTGGGCCACAATTCTCATGAGGAGAGAGGGCACGATATGACCTACCGCAGACGCGCCATTGACGGCATCATCGACGACATATTTCCTTCTCTGCCAGCACTCTTGCTCGATGGGCCAAAAGCCGTAGGGAAGACAACCTCCGCCCTCCAAAGGGCAAAAACCGTCCGCAACCTGGATGTGGAGGGCACGCGACTCCGCGCCAGTGTTGACCCTGAATGGGTGGTCAAGGGGGACAAACCGATTCTCATTGATGAATGGCACAGAGTAGCGGACACGTGGAGCGAGGTAAAACGTGCGGTCGACGCTGACCATTCGGGAGGTCAGTTCATACTCACAGGGTCTATGCCCGACTCCAGCACCCATTCAGGGGCTGGGCGGATCACCGCCATTCGGATGCGGCCACTCTCCTTCGCCGAGCGGGCTGTGTCCGCTACCACAGTGAGTTTTGGCACGTTGCTTCGCGGTGGAGCCGAAATCTCCGGCGAGACCACAGTCGGTTTCTCCGACTACAGCGATGAACTCATGCGCTCTGGGTTTCCCGCCTTACGAAATTTGGAAGGGAACGCGCTGAGCGCCGCACTCGATGGCTACATCGAGAGAATCGTCGACGCCGACATCAAAGAGCTCGGTGTCACCATCCGGAAGCCTGCCGTCTTTCGATCGTGGATGACCTCGTATGCCGCGGCAACTGGGACTGTTGCAAGCTGGGAAAAGATTCGAGACGCAGCCAATCCAGGTTCTGCTGAGGTCCCGGCAAAAACAACAGTGATGCCCTATCGAGATGCGCTGACACGGTTGAGAATCCTGGATGAACTGCCACCATGGCTACCCTCTAAGAACCAATTTCGTCGAGCAGCGACCGCCAGCAAGCACTACCTTGCCGACCCTGCGCTGGCACTGAGACTGATGAATTTCAGTGCCGAATCGATTCAGACTGCCGACACTTACGGGGCACACAATTTCAACCGGCCCTTAGTGGGAAGGATGTTTGAATCACTCGCCGTCTTGAGCGTGAGAACCTATGCGGAGGCTTATTTTGCGAAGACTATGCACTTCCGCGACGCTGCGGGCACGCGGGAGATAGACATCATCGTCGAGCGCCAAGACGGGAAAATACTGGCTCTCGAAGTGAAGCTTGGTCAAACGGTTACCGATTCCGATCTCACCCACCTCAAGTGGCTTCGTTCCCAGCTCGGTGACGATCTCATCGACTGTGTAGTTCTCTACTCGGGCTCCTTTGCCTACCGAAAAGATGGCATCGCTTTTCTACCCCTCGCCTTGCTCGGGCTTTGAGATGATCCCGCCCGGCCAAATGGGGGTCGTGTGGGTTGAAACAATCGAATACTCGAGTCTGGGGGCACCCTCATCTCCAGACCGACCTTGATACTGAAGTAGTCGTTGCTGTGAAAGGTTCCGAAGAGGCGAAGCGCATCGCTCTCGGTCGTCCCCGGCTGGATAGCCAGAGTTACATCAGCGTTACCTGGAAAGTCAGGGCTTCGGCGCAACTAGATGGCATGGTCGATGACCTCGCTCGGCGCGAAGGTCGAACCCGGAGCGCTTTGCTGAGAGACGCAGTGGCCGAATACGCCCGCACCCATCAAGCCGTTTAGACCACCGGTCACCCCAACAACAACTCTCGCTCGTTTGAGCGAACGTCGTTTTGGTTGTGAACGGTTTTCCTTGGCCTTCGTGAGTCCGCCCTACACTGCAGCCATGTGTTTTCGCGCGCGTGGCCCCTCAAAGCTTTCTCCTAGTAGTGGCCGACGACGAGGAATTCGTGGCCACTCAAGGGTCAGTGAGACTGGGAGTTGAATTCAGAGTTACGAACGCTCCGCGACATGTTGGAGGGGCACTATGCGCGTTATGGAGGGTTAGTTGCATTTCTGGACGAGAGCTACCGAGCGGACCCCCGTGACGGTGAGTTTCCGTTCTATACGGTCAGCGCAACGCTGGTGCACTCTGATGCGCTTGAGGAAACTCGCCGGGCCTATCTCGACCTTGGCATAGGCGGATGGTGGCACACTGCCGAGCTCTATGAACGCGGGGAAGGATGGAGAATCCGGGACTTTATCGGGCTAGTTGCACAACAGAAGACTCCGATTCTGGTCGCCGCACAGCTTCACATGTTGAAAAACGCTCCCGAGCAGGCACGCAGAGAGTGCCTGCTCCAGCTATGTGCCCATTTGGCTGACCGCAATTGTCGCTTGGTGGTTTACGAGCGGCGTCACGCCATAAACGAAAGAAACTCTGATGCCTCACTTTTTCAGAAGGCTAAAGCTTTTGGCCTGTTACCCCGCACCTTGAATACTTTTTCAGGACACCCAGGAGCCGAGAATTTACTGTGGGGTCCGGACCTTGCGGGCTGGGCGATGCGGCGACATCTCGCTCTTGCAGATTCAGTCTGGGTGAAACCTTTGGCCCCACACGTCGAGGTTATTGACGTTTCGGAGGCCAGTTGGGTAAAAAAGAAGAAGCCAGAATCTGCCGCAGCAAACGATTCTGGCTCCGAAAGCTCCGCTGGCCTCAAGGACGAAGGGCGCTATCGTTCTCCAGGCCCAAGTATTGCACATCATGGGCGATCCGAGCAGGCGATTTTCACCAGCTTTCATGTTACATCGAAGCCTCTGCATGACCCGGTGGATTTATCACTGTGGCTATCCGTCAGTTTTCCCGGGACTACAACCTGACCGGTGGGCTCACCAGGATATTGGGCCGGGGCTCTTAGGCCAGAGTCCTGGCCGTCGCATCGAATAGATTCGCCAGCGCTGGGTGATGACGGCTGCCTCGCGTAGCTAACCTCTGGCGTGCTCAGAAACCCGCAGGTTGAGCCGGCGTCAACGGTTATCAGTGGGCGTGCTGTCAGCCTTTCTCAATCTGCACGTATCTGGAGTGCACACCGAGGGGGCGCGCATCGCAGGGGTATTTTTCATCGTCAGGAAGAGCACCAAGGGCGAATCTTCCCAAGCCCTGAAGCCACGCTAGCCGCCCGATTCGCTGGGCTAGGTAGGAGAGAAGGTCTTAATCCCGGCGGCGTTGGCGGATTCGCGTAATCGTTCGTCATAGGTAATCATGCCGACTAGTTCTGGTGTGAGGGTGAGCGCTGTGACAAGGTGCAGGGCGTCGAGAGTTCGAAGCTCTGGTGGCGGGTGGGTTGCGCTGACGGCGATGTGGGCAGGGGAGATGCGCACCAAAGAGATAGCGCTCATCAATTCACTAGCTTTGGCCGCGCCCTGAGGATGGGAGCGCGCACACTCCCTTATGGTTTCCACCCGCACCAGATCGCTGCCGACTAAGCGCAGCGCTTGCTGGCAGGGGTTTTCTCCCTGGATAAAGCGTTGCAGTGGGTTCGAAGAATTTTCTCGCAGGATGAGTTTTAGCGCCGCCGAGGAGTCTAGGTAGACCAGGGCCATCGGGGGTCTTCGCGCATCTGGCGCAGGGCTTCTCTGGCAGTGGCTTCGCCTGGCACTACCTCTAGTAGTGGTGCGGCCAGGAATTCTGGTAGCCCACCAGTTGGTGGGCTTGCCGCACCGTTGGCAATGAGGTCCGCCAGACTGCTGGCCTCTTGATAGGGCGAAAGGGTAGCGATGGGGGCGCCATGTTCGGTCACGGTCAGTTTTTCTCCTTGTTTGATGCGGGCAAGGACGCGGGAGACGTTCTGACCTAAATCGCGCAGACCCACCTGGTTGTTATCCACGTTCTACAGTGCGGAACAAATCCTGCACTCGACGCCAGGCGCCAACGCCCCGGGCGGACTGCGCCACAGCCTCCGGTTCAAGGGTACCCACCACGCGGTACCCCCAGGACGCAGCCATGCCTGGCTCGTTGCGCGTGAGAGCAACAATGTAGTGGCCGAAATCCATCAAGATCTGGGCGACACTAGTGCCCACAAAACCGTCAGCCGCCCTTGCCTAGAGGGAGCTGACCCTAATTTCAGTTCTGGGGGAATCCGAGGTTGAGTCCTCCGTGAGAAGGATCAAGCCAGCGGGACGTCACCACTTTTTGTTGTGTGAAGAAGCGGAAGCCCTCTTCGCCGTGTGCACGGGAATCACCAAAGAGTGAGTGCTTCCAACCACCGAACGAGAAGTGCGCCACGGGAACGGGAATGGGGACGTTCACCCCGACCATGCCCGCCTCGATATCCACCACAAACTTGCGGGCAGCGCCCCCATCGTTGGTGAAGATCGCGGTGCCGTTTCCATACACACCAGAGTTGATCAGGGCAACGCCTTCTTCATAGGTCTTAACCCGAACAATGGACAGCACCGGTCCGAAAATTTCGTCCTGGTAGACAGCTGAGGTGGTGGGAACGTTGTCCACCAACGAGGGTCCAAGCCAGAAACCCGCCTTGTCGCCATCGGGCACAACATCGCGTCCGTCGACCACCACGGTGGCGCCATCTTTGTGGGCAATATCGAGATACCCCGCAACCTTGTCGCGGTGCGCCTTGGTCACCAGAGGCCCCATGTCACACGATCGGCGACCATCGCCGACCTTGATGTCGGCCATCTTTGCCTTGATTGCCTCCACGAGTGCGTCCCCTATGGGTTCCACAGCTACGACCACAGAAATGGCCATGCATCGCTCGCCCGCGGAACCAAAACCGGCATTGATGGCCGAATCCGCAACCAGCTCGAGATCAGCATCAGGCAGAACCAACATGTGATTCTTTGCCCCACCCAAGGCCTGCACGCGCTTACCGGCTTTGGCACCCGTTTCGTAGACATAGCGAGCAATGGGAGTGGAACCCACGAAGGAAATAGATTTCACATCGGGGTTGGTCAACAGGGCATCAACAGCTTCTTTGTCACCGTGGACGACGTTAAAGACACCATCGGGTAGGCCTGCTTCTTTCCACAATTTTGCAATCCACAGCGCAGCAGAAGGATCCTTTTCACTGGGTTTGAGCACCACAGTGTTACCAGCAGCAATAGCGACGGGGAAAAACCACATCGGAACCATCGCAGGGAAATTAAAGGGGCTAATAATGCCCACTACGCCCAGAGGCTGCCGCAGCGAATAGACATCAACATCGCTGGAGGCGTTGAAAGAGAAATCACCTTTGAGCAGGTGGGGAAGACCGCAGGCGAACTCCACTACTTCCTGTCCACGGGTAATTTCACCCAGAGCGTCCGAGAGCACCTTTCCGTGCTCGCTGGTGATAATTTCAGCAAGCTCGCCCTTTTTGGCATCCAAAAGCTCACGGAATTTAAACACGATGGCGACACGACGCGCTAGTGACATCGCACTCCACACGCCAAAGGCATCATGGGCTGCCTTGACGGCGCCGGCAACATCCTCGGTGGAGGCAAGCCTGACCTGTTTTGTGACAACCCCAAGGGCTGGGTCATAAACCGGTGCGGTTCGAGTGGAAGCGCCCGCAAAGGCTGCGCCTGCTACAAAATGTTCAACTACGACTTGTTCTGCCATTTTTGCTCCTGCGATGCCGTGGAATTAATCGTGGACTAGTTTTTGTGCTGAATCGGTGCCCTCTTCAAGCCCTGCACCCGAAGGATATAGCAGGGAGCGACCCACCATGAGCCCTCTCACCCCCCGAAGTCCTAGGGCAGGCGCCCACAATCGATTAACTCCCGGAGATCACCCTTGTGATCTCCGGGAGTAACAAGGTAGGGAGCGTGGCGGATTCCATGACGCTTGGCTAAATCCGTCACCGGATGTTCTTCTTTCCAAGGAGTGCTGGGTCAAAAACTTTTCCAGGATTCAGGATTCCATTCGGGTCAAAGAGTTTCTTGATGTTCCATTGCAGGTCCCAGACCTGTTGACCAAGTTCATCGATCATCCATTGACGCTTGAGTAGTCCCACCCCGTGCTCTCCGGTCAGCGTACCTCCGAGGGCCACCGCGCGGCGGAATAGAGCATCCGCGGCAGCCCAGATGTGGGGTGGCACATCTTTGCCTGAATAGATGAAGTTAGGGTGGAGATTGCCGTCTCCGGCGTGTGCGACGGTAGGAATTTCCACTCCGAATTCTTTTTCAATATTCCTAATCTCAGCAAACATCTCGCCGAGACGCGACCTGGGAACGGCAATGTCCTCAATAAGTACGTTGCCCACATTTTCCATTGCCGGATGCATGGCTCGCCTGAAATCAATCAGGTCCTCTCTGTCTTTGCCCACCTCAACCTCGAGCCCACATTTGCGCCAAATCTCGGCAATTGCCTGGGCTTCGTCCTCTGCGCCGGCGCCATCGGTCTGGGCTATCAGTTGTGCCGAGTCTGGGGCCGTGTCCGCCCGGCCCAAATAGTGTGCGACATGCCCTACGGAGGGCCCGTCCATGAGTTCTAGAATTGCTGGCTGTCGTCCTTGACTAATGGTTTCCTGCACCGACCGAGTTGCAAGATCAATGTCGTGAGCCTTGCCACTAATCGTCCACACAGGGTTGGAATCGAGGGGTTTGAGGGCCACCCTGGCTTCCGTAATGACGCCAAGGGTCCCCTCACTTCCCACCATCAACGAAGCCAAATCGTAGCCAGTAACACCTTTGACTGTTCTATGACCAAGTCTGAGGATCTCGCCGCTGGCAAGCACGACGGTGAGATCAAGGACTGCCTCTCTCGTCACCCCGTATTTGACACATAGCAGCCCGCCTGCGTTTGTTGCGATGTTTCCCCCGACCGTCGACCAGTGCCGACTTGCGGGGTCGGGTGCGAACCAGAGGCCTTGCTCTTTGGCGGCGTTGTTGAGGTCTTGATTAATCACCCCTGCTTGCACCACCGCCCACCGATCTTCTCGAGATATTTCAACAATCTGATTCATCGTGGCGAGGGAGAGCACAATCTCTCCTGGACCACCAATGGCGCCCCCAGCGAGACCACTTCCTCCACCTCGGGGGACAACAGGCGTCCTGGTTTCGTTCGCTATTCGAAGCACCTCTGCGACGTCAGCTGTGCTCGAGGCTTCCACAAGACACAACGGAGGGCCATTACTGAATTGGCCCGATTTATCACCCTGTGTTTGGGCGAGTCGCGAGATTTCGAGTACGACGCGCTCACCAAGTGACTGCTGTAATCGAGAAACTACCTCAGAGGAAATCAATCCGCTGTTCATGGCACCCTTTCGGTCGCTACTCTTGTCCCTTGGTGGCGGCATAGCCCTTTTGCGCTATCGGCGCGAAGAAACACCATGAGTCCTCGGACGGACGGCTTGCAAACGGGTGGGCTAATGCTCAGTAATTTATAGAGTACTGAACCCGCCCTCAAGGATGTACACTTCACGCTAACTCTATGTTTGTGAGGCTGCATGGTCCAGCGTCGGATTCCCCGCCCCAAAGATCTCGCGCCCCTGATCAAATTCAAGCGCTATGAATTCGATGGGACTAAGCGCCGTCTAGACAAAGCCCTCACTATCAGCGATTTGCGAGCCATCGCAAAGAAGAGAACCCCTCAGGCGCCTTTTGATTACACCGACGGCGCTGCTGAAGAAGAAATCTCTCTAGACCGCGCTCGAGGCGCTTTTCGCAACATCGAATTCCATCCGAATATTTTGCGGGATGTCTCCCAGGTTCAGACCGCTTGGGATGTGCTCGGCGGCGAGAGTAGCTATCCCCTGGCTATCGCGCCAACAGGATTCACCCGCATGATGCACACTGAGGGAGAAATAGCTGGAGCCTCCGCGGCGGCACAGTTTGGGATTCCCTTCACCCTCTCGACTATGGGGACGGCCTCGGTTGAGGAGGTTGCGCTTGTCGCACCGGCTGGGCGTCGATGGTTTCAGCTCTATCTCTGGACCAACCGCGAGCAGTCTCTCGGACTTGTCCATCGTGCTCGCGATGCCGGGTACGACACGCTCGTGGTGACGGTGGATGTTCCGGTAGCGGGTGCTCGACTGCGAGATAAACGAAACGGTATGTCCATTCCTCCCGCTTTGACCGGCAAGACTATTCTCAACGCTTTGCCCAGGCCGGAGTGGTGGATTAACTTTCTCACCACGCCACCGCTGGAGTTCGCATCGCTGAATTCTTGGGGCGGCACGGTGGGGGAACTCATCGACCAAATGTTTGATCCCACGGTGACTTTTGAGGACTTGAAATGGATTCGGAGCGAATGGCCAGGAAAGCTCGTCATTAAGGGGATCCAATCCTTAGACGACGCAAAGGCCATGGTGGGGTACGGGGTTGATGGCATTGTGCTCTCCAACCATGGCGGCCGACAGCTAGATCGGGCCCCGATTCCTTTTCACTTGCTTCCCGAGGTCAGCAAAGAGGTGGGAAAAGATCTGGAGATTTTGCTCGACACTGGGATTATGTCGGGAGCTGACGTGGTCGCCGCCGTTGCCATGGGGGCACGAACCACCATGATCGGGCGTGCCTACCTCTATGGCTTGATGGCGGGGGGACAAGCAGGAGTAGTCCGGGCCTTAGAGATTTTGACGGCCGGGATAACCAGGACCATGCAACTGCTTGGTGTGCGCCACCTAGAGGAACTTTCACCGAGACACGTTACGCAACTACAAGAGCTGGTCCCACTGCGGACAGCAACGAGGGAGAGAAAGTAATGATGGAGGAAATTGTCTTCCGGCCTGAGCGCAACCAGTACGCCTACACCTTTGGTGGTGTGAAACCCGTAATGAACGTCAAACCCGGCAGCGTGATGCGGCTGTGGTCTGAAGATGCGTTCAATTTCGCGTTGACCAGCGTTGATGACATGCCTAGCGAGAAAATTGACATTCGCTATGTCAACCCTCAAACTGGCCCGTTCTATGTCGAGGGCGCAGAGCCAGGGGATACCCTCGTGCTTCACATTGTTGATCTAGAACCGGCGCGCGACTTTGGCGCCTCATCCACGATCCCATTCTTTGGTGGCCTTTCGGCGACAGATCGAACAGCGATGTTGCATGATTCCCTGCCGGAGGCAACATGGATTTACCACGTGGATAAGGCCAAAAACCAAGTGGGGTTCCAGGCTCGTTTTGGTAACCAAGAGTTTGCTCTTCCGATCGAAACGATGTTGGGAACAGTCGGCGTCGCACCCCCAGCTAATGAGGTGCGCACCAGTCTTGTGCCCGAGCGTTTCGGAGGAAATATGGATTCTCCCGAGGTGAAAGTGGGCACCACGATATATCTGGGTGTCAATGTTGAGGGCGCAATGTTCTCTATCGGTGACGGTCACTATCGCCAGGGAGAAGGAGAGTCCTGTGGCACCGCGGTCGAAGGGGCCATGAACTCCGTCATTCTGGTCGAACTCATCAAGGGGCACGCGCCTTTGTGGCCGCGACTCGAAAGCGATGACTACTGGATGGTGGTGGGTTCTTCTCGACCGATGGAAGATGCCTGGCGAATATCACAAGTGGAGATGATTCATTGGCTGGGAGACATCCTGGGACTGCACTATATGGACGCCTACCAACTCGTGACCCAGGTCACCCTCGCCCCTATTGCTAATTGTGTGGATACCAACTACTCGGTCGTGACCAAAATACCCAAGGGAATATTGCCTAAGGCCACAGCTTTTGAAGGAATGCACGCCAGGCTCCGCGAACTCGCCAAGTCGGTGAAGTAAGCGGTTAACACGTGCTAGGCCGCCGGCTTGGCACGACAAAGTACGGACAAGGAGGTCCTGTTTCATGGAAAAACAAGCAAATCCTGCAGTTCTCGGACTGCTCGGATACGGAATGTCTACGGTGCTACTCAGCCTTATCAATAGCGGGTTGGTGCCCTTTGACGGAATGATTATCGCCATGGCACTGTTCTTTGGTGGTGCGGCTCAAACACTGGTTGCCTCGATGCTTTACAAGCAGGGAGACACCTTTGGCGTGGTCGCGTTTGGAGGGTATTCCTTCCTGTGGCTGACCTTTGGCTTCATGAATTTCGGGGTATTTCGTGAGTGGTGGACCGTTGACGCCGCTTCGGTGGGCTGGTACCTCATCCTCTGGATGATTTTCACCCTGTTCCTCGTGTTTGCGTCCACAGTGGCACCTCGCGTGCTGACGATCATCCTGATGCTGACCGTGGTGCTCTTGGGTTCGCTCGGGGTGGGTGCACTCACCGGTAACGCGGCGTTGAGCCTCTTCGGTGGCGTTGAGGGAATTATCACCGGTGGACTCGCCATGTATATGGCGTTTGCCGTCCTCCTCAATGAAATGTGGGGCAAAGAGGTCCTTCCTCTAGGCGCTCCGTTTCGTAAGTCCTAGAAAGGGAACCTAGCTATGGATCTGGGAATCAAAGGAAAAGTGGCTCTCGTTACCGGGGGTACTAAAGGAATCGGGCGAGCAATCGCAGAAACCTTTGCTGATGAAGGCGCCAATGTAGCCTTTTGCGCTCGCAATGCCGATGGGGTCGCTTCGACCGAAAAGGCGCTGCAGGCAAAAGGTGTCAAGGCCAAGGGCACCGCTCTCGATGTTGGCGATGCCAAAGCGTTGCGCAAGTGGGTTGACGACTCCGCCAAGGAATTTGGTGGAATCGACATGGCTGTTGCCAATGTCAGCGCACTGGCTATTCCCGATGAGGATGAAAACTGGGACACTTCGTTCCGAGTTGACCTCATGGGAACAGTCAACATGTGCAAGGCCGTCATCCCTTACCTGGAAAAGAGTGACATCAAGTCGCTGCTAGCAATTTCCAGTGTGTCAGGGCGCGAAGCAGACTTTGCTGCGGGCCCTTACGGCACCTTCAAGACTGCCATCATCGGCTACATGGCCGGTTTGGCACTCTCACTGGCAGAGAAGGGAATCCGCGCGAATACTGTATCGCCCGGAAACACCTACTTCCCCGGTGGTGTTTGGGAAAACATTGAAGGGGGGAACCCCGATCTGTTCAGCTTTGCGATGGGCCTAAACCCGACCAATCGCATGGGAACACCGGAGGAGATTGCTCACGGAGTGGTCTTCGTTTCCTCACCAAAGTCGTCCCGCATTAGCGGGGCGAACCTTTTGATTGATGGAGCGCTTACCCGCGGTATTCAGTTCTAATCCGCACCTTGGAGGAGGCCACAGAACCCAGGTTCTGTGGCCTTCTCTCTGCGATATCACGTCTACGCTCTCTGTTGTGAACAGGTAGGGGGCGGGGTATGGTGTTCAACTTTGAGAAACTACTGGGCTTTAGGTGGGTCTCGATGCCTTTTGGGGCCTACGCATACGCGGTGTGTCCGGCGCGCCATGACATCTCTCTCTACGACGCTGGCTATATGGCACTAGCGCAGAAGACCAGGTTTCCTCTGATTACCCTGGATAGGAAACTGGCCGCCATTGCACGGCGCCACTGCGAGGTCGTTACTCCTGATGTCTAATCTGCGTGTGCTTCTAGCTCCTGATTCCTTTAAAGGCTCACTGAGCGCACCTGAGGTTGCCCGAGCATTGGCCGAGGGAATAGCCAACACCAATGCTCAGGCAGAGTGCATCCGGCACCCTTTAGCCGATGGCGGTGAGGGAACACTCGACGTTTTGGTAGCTGCTGGTTTTGGGCTCGTCCAGGTAAATAGTGTTGATTCTAAGGCGGGGGACATCATCGCCCACGTAGCCAGGCGGGACGATATCGTGGCGGTGGAATCCGCTCAGGCGGCGGGTTTTGACCCTGGCGCCACACCTGTTGATGCTCTTATGGCTTCCAGTGCCGGTGTGGGAATGATGATCTCTTCTGCCCTGGACATGCCCATCTCCTCGCTTTATCTCGCCGTAGGGGGAAGCGCCACCACCGATGGTGGTGCTGGCATGCTGCACGCGCTGGGTGCCACCTTCTGGGACGGAGAGACCCAGATTATTCCAACAGGCGGTGGTTCTTTAGCCGAGATCAGATCGGTGGAATGGGGTGGGCTCCATCCCAGGCTTCGTGAGGTCAGTGTCACCGTGCTCACTGATGTGGATAATCCACTGCTGGGACGAAACGGCGCAGCCAGAATATTTGGCCCGCAAAAAGGCGCTGATTCCCAGGGGGTTGAGCTGTTAGAAAAAGGACTTCACCATTTCGCACAGATAGTTGGCCCCGCTCACGCCGTTGCGCCGGGCAGTGGATCTGGCGGCGGGATAGGTTTTGCGGCGCTGGCGGCTTTGGGCGCCACTCGGGTTCCCGGGGCAAGAGCCATTATGGGCATCACCGGTTTTGATTCCGCACTGGAATCAGCGTCGCTGGTGATCACCGGTGAAGGATCCTTTGATGATCAGAGCGCTCATGGCAAAGTGCCCTCGTGGGTCGTCGGAGCTGCTGTGGCGCGAGGGATTCCGGTGGTGGTCGTGTGTGGGGTTGATAAGCGATCAGCTACATCAGTTACGGCAACTCCAGCGCTGAGCGTTTATTCCCTACTGGATATTGAGCCTGATGTTAATCGCTGCATTGACAACGCCTATGAGCTATTAGTGCAGGTCGGGCAAGAAATTGGACGAACTATTTAACGGGTCCCTCATAGGCACCAAAATCGATTGGTGTGGAACCGCCATCGTCTGTGGGCGGGGTTTCATCCCCCATCGCTAGATGCAGGTCATCAATCCAGACTGAGGCTTGAACCACACCGGTGGTGGCATTTCTTAGATGACCGCCTGATTGCCGGTCATCACTAATGCCGTGCAGATGCAGACCGGGGATGGTGGCCCCATTAGTGGTGTCGGGGTACCGAAAGCCCACCAGGGTTCCACTCCACTGGGGAAAACTAAAGCGGGTTTCGTGATCAAGGACTTCTCCGAGACTTTCACCCTCCCAGTCGGGGTGTCCCACCGTGCGCAGCACCACATCGCTAAAGGTGCCGTGAATTTCCAGGGCACAAACCACGTGCTCATGGTCAACATGGGTAGCAAGCAGGTAAGCATCGAGGGCCTGGAGAATCTCGTCAATTGTCAACCCTGGCTGTAGGTGAAGCGTGTGGGCAATGCCGCCTGTGGCCGCAATACCAAAGGCAATTTCCTCACTGGGGCCCACCACCTCCGGTGTCCCCTCGATGGGGACTCGCCAGGTAGTTCCACGCAGGCTCACAAGTTCACCTTCGAGGTCGTGCATGACGCCCAGACCGAGGCGTGTGTTGGCAAATTCAGAATTAATAGTGGTGGTGCCGGAGAAGTTGCCGTAAAACAGGGCGCTGGCAGATCGGGCTTGGTTCACCCTGCCGTGGTCGAGGTGGGCCAGCCGGGAAGAACGAATTCGGTCGAGTACGCCATCGAGCATGGTTTTAAGCTTAGCCGACGGTGTTATCTGTACTGGGAAAATGACGACACCGCGCCAATCGGGGCATCGTTGCGTATTTCCTCATTACGACAAGAGCTCTCCGGGAACACAGTTTGTGCGTGACCAGTGCGACACCGCTTGGGTGTGGGAGCGAGTTCAATTGGGGTTTGATGCGGCTATCGCAGGAGTCAACGTGGCCAAATCAGAGCGCAGGGACAAGCATCGGCATAACCGCCCATTACCTATGCGACTCGAACAGTTCTCTGCAGCGTTGACCCAGGATCGGCTCCCAATCTTTCCATGAGCTTGCGGACTTCTTCGGGTGCAATCCGGCGATTGGGATCGATCTTGGAATGTGGAATGTCCTACTCGGTGAGGTGAAAAATCATTACGGACCCTGAGATTCTCACAGGGTCAGCCCCCGCATTGGTGATCAGGTCCTTGTCTTCATCAACAATCAAAACCGTTGCGCCCTTGCTAATTGGCCCAACGCATGGCGACGAACTTCTGTGAGCACCTCAGGTAAGGCAACGGGGGTGGAATCGGATGTCATATTTGGCGCTCATGCCTTGGCGAGTTCGAACCCCAAGGGATTTTGCAGTAAAGCCTGAAAGCCTAATTCCGCCGTGCCCACGGGAAGTAGGTTACTTCCCATGCTGCCGGGTCGAATCTCGACACCCTCGAGCGCAAAGGGGAGGGCCTGAGGTTGGATTTCTTTCAGAAGTTGATCTTTTCGCAGTTCCAAGTGGATTTCTAAAAACCCACTGAGCACGACGAGTTGAGGGTTCAAGGCTACGAGCAACAAGGCGACGGCTCGGCCTAAGTAGTGGACTTGACGATCCAGTAACTCGGAAATATCTGGTTCGTTGTGTCGCAGGCGCAGAGCCTCGAAGAGTTGTTCGTCATCCGCGTCGCTAAGTCCTAATGCCGTGACTAGGTGATCTCGCACCACCATGGCTTCTAGGGTTCCTGGTATTCCGGAATAGTCTTGGGCCTCGGAGTCTGAGATGCGCATGTGGCCAAGCTCTCCGGCGTAGCCGTGGTGGCCGCGGAGCAGTTCACCCTTGATAACGGCGCCGCCGCCGACACCACCGGGGACTCCGATGAGGAACACCATGTTGTCAAAGCCCGCTCCCGCGCCAAAGGTTTGTTCCGCCGCACAGGCCAAGCTCGCGTCGTTATCTAGGCGAACGGGCAGATTGGTGTGAGCTTCCAGTAAGGCAGCAAAAGAACTTTCTCGCCACCCCAGGCTGGGCGCAAAACGAACATTGCCGATCTTCACTCGAACTTGACCGGGCGCGGCAACTCCGATGCCAGCAATCCTTGTTCCCTTGCCCAGCGTTTTTTTGAGTTGGTTGATCACCTCGCCGGCCAAGCCGGCGGCGAACTCGGGCGTGGCGCCTTCTGGGAGTGCTTGCCGCTGGCGCATCACCACGTTGCCGCCTAAGCCCACGACACCTATGGTGATCTCACCAAGGCGGGGAATGACGACGAAACTCACGATTGCATCCGAGGCGGCGACTTCAATGCTGGGCCGACCAATTTCGCCAACGCCTGAGGTTCGGGTTTGAGTGACAAGACCGTGTTTTTGAAGGTTGGCGACCAGGTCGAGGATAGTAGACCGATTTAGCCCTGTCATCAGCGTGAGATCGGAGCGTCTGAGGGCCCCATGCTGATGAATCAGGGTCAACACTTGCGACAGGTTGGCCTGTCTCACTCCAAAATTTGCTCGCGGTGAGAGATTGACAGCGCCTGAAGCTGGGGGTGGCAGAGTTCGAGAAGGCATGGTCAGGTTTTCTGTGGGAGTCTGATTTCGCAACGAATTGGTAACAAAAGCCAAGTTTGGTCACAAATAGTTTGTTGTTATTGTAAACATACTAGTGGGGCTCCGTCTGGAGCCTTCGTTATAAGAACAGGAGCATTGAATGCAGACATTGCAGAAGCGAGCAACCAAATCGCTCGCCGCTACAGCTGTACTAGCCCTCGGGTTGGTTGGCTGTGCAAGTACTACCGGTGCAGATGACACCAGCGCAACGTCAGGTTCTGACGAGACCGCTGCTTCGGCAACCGGTAGCGTCGAGGTCTTTTCATGGTGGACCGGTGGTGGAGAAGAAGCAGGGCTTAACGCCCTCGTCGAGGTCTTTAACGCTGAATACCCTGAACTGACCTTCAAAAACGCCGCTGTTTCTGGTGGTGCAGGAACCAACGCCAAAGCAGTTTTGGCCACACGCCTCGAAGCTGGCGACCCGCCAGATTCCTTCCAGGGCCACGCTGGTGCCGAGTTGATGGACTACATCAACGCAGGTCAGCTCGAAGACCTTACCTTCCTCTACGACGAGCAGGGCTGGACGGCTGTCATGCCCGAAACCCTCTTGCCTTTGATTACTGTCGATGGCAAGATTTACTCGGTGCCGGTGAACATTCACCGTGCCAACGTCATGTGGGCTAACCCCACTGTTCTGGCGGACAACAGCATCGAAATGCCCACTACTTGGGATGAATTCTTTGTTGCAGCAGAGACGCTTGAGGCTGCCGGAATCATTCCGTTGGCTCTGGGCGAGCAGTGGACCCAGCTCCACCTCTTCGAAAGCGTTCTCCTCGGTGAGCTCGGAACTGCCGCATACAACGGTCTGTGGGATGGAACCACTGACTGGAGTGGCCCAGAGATGACTGCCGCTTTGGAAACCTTCGCTCGTGTACTCGAGTACACCAACTCTGATGCAGCCAGCCTCGCATGGCAGGACGCAACTCAGCTGGTTATCGACGGTGACGCAGCATTCAACATCATGGGGGACTGGGCAGAGGGCTTCCTCCGCGTAGACAACTCACTCGTTGAGCAAGAGGGCTACACCTGGGCAGCATCGCCGGGAACCGAAGGAACCTTCCAGTTCCTGAGTGACTCGTTCACGTTGCCCATTGGCGCCGCGAACCGTGACGCAGCGATCTCTTGGTTGACCGTTGCTGGTTCCGCCGCTGGTCAGGATGCATTCAACGTGCAAAAGGGCTCGATCCCTGCACGCAGTGATGCTGACAAGTCGATCTACCCGGTCTACTTGCAAGACGCTATGGATGACTGGGCTAGCAACGAGGTTGCTGGTTCGCTCACCCACGGTGTGACGGCATCGAACGCATGGAAAGCTGACATCGATACCGCTCTGGGACTGTTCCTGGGCGACAGGGATGTTGCAAACTTCCAGGCCGCGCTCGTAACGGCCGCAGGCTAAGCGAACTCTTCGCATAGTCGCAGTGGGGTGGCCAAAAGGTCACCCCACTGTGCCGACGGGTTAAGGTGAGAAAGATGATGAAAGCACTTAAGCGTCACTGGCCAGCGTTGGCGCTGCTAAGCCCTTCGTTGATTGTGTTAGCCGTTTTTGTTTATGGCTTTATTGGCACCAATATTAAGATTTCTTTGACCGATGAACAGGGCCTCAATGCCGAGGGCGATTTCATCGGATTCGATAACTACATTGCTTTACTCAGCGATCAGCGCTTCCACATTGATGTGTGGAACACCGGTGTCTTTAGCTTTGCCTTCATTGGTTTTTCTCTCCTCCTCGGACTGGGGTTGGCCATTTTGTTGGATCAAAAAATGAAGGCAGAGGGTTTCTTCCGGAGTGTTTATCTGTTGCCCATGGCCGTAAGTTTCATCGTTACCGGTGTGGTGTGGCGGTGGTTGATGAACCCAGCTGAGGGCTCCCGAATCAGCGGTCTCAACCTACTATTTGACAAGATGGGCCTTGATTTTCTTATCAATCAGTGGCACCTGACTCCCACCTGGGGAATGCTGGGTATTGCTTTGCCTGCTATTTGGCAGATGTCGGGTTACACCATGGCGTTGTTCCTAGCCGGTCTTCGTTCTGTTCCCGATGAGGTTAAAGAAGCAGCCCGCATGGACGGAGCGAGCGAGTTTTCTATTTATTGGCGCATTATTTTGCCTATGATTCGCCCGGTTGTGCTCTCTGCTGTGGTCATCTTGGGCCACATTTCACTAAAAGTGTTCGATCTCATCATTGCCATTGCGGGGAAGCAACTTGCGTTGGATGTTCCTGCCATTTACATGTGGCAAACGACGTTTGACGCCTATAACTTCGCTCGCGGTGCCACATTGGCCACCTACATTTTGATTTCCGTGGCCGTATTCGTAATTCCCTACCTTTACTTCACCACTCGGAAGGAAAAGGTATGAGCCTGGATACCGCTAGTCTTCGCAAAAAGCCGGTGACGCCGAAACTGGTGGTGGGTAAAACCATCCAGTACGGCTTACTGTTTTTCTTCCTGGTGTTTTTCCTGATTCCCATATATGTGGTTTTAGTGACCAGTTTGAAGCCACTGGACCAGGTATCTCTGCAAACTATGTGGGAGTTGCCCCAAGGCATTGATATTGCCAACTATGTCTTGGCATGGGAAAAGTTGGGTCCCTCGATAGGTAATTCTTTCCTCCTGGTCATCCCGGGAGCGATCCTGGCAGCTTTCCTCGGCAGTCTCAACGGTTACGTACTGAGTAAATGGAAGTTTCCAGGTTCCGACCTGATTTTCACCCTGATTCTTTTTGGAATGTTCATTCCCTATCAAGCGATTCTGATTCCACTGGTGCAAACCGTGCGAGAGCTTGGCCTGTACGGCGGGATTCCCGGCTTGGTTCTGGTCCACGTGATTTATGGTTTGCCGATTATGACCTTGATTTTCCGCAACTACTATCTCGCTGTTCCCGACGAGCTCGTTGAGGCGGCGTTGATGGATGGTTCCGGAATTCTCAAGACCTACTGGCAAATCATTCTCCCCATATCTATCCCGGCCTTCATTGTGGGTATCATCTGGGAGTTCACCTCCATTTGGAATGACTTCCTGTTTGCTGTGGTGCTCACGGGCCCAGATTCGTGGCCTGTGACGGTGGCGCTAAATAACATCGCCGGTTCGCAAATTGTGCAATGGAACGTTCAGATGGCGGCTGCCGTCTTGGCCTCGTTGCCCACGATTCTGGTCTACATCCTCTTGGGCAAATACTTCCTGCGGGGCATGCTCTCGGGCTCGCTCAAGGGCTAGAGGTGGTTGGTTCCGGTACTGGCCTGAAAATTTCGTTCGGCACTGAATTCGCACTGAGTGCGCTCATCTCTCCACTTGGTGCCGGATTGCGCAGCCTGAGCTTGGGTTCTGAAATTGTGGTGCCGGATTATCCGGGTGAGGAGCGCCCCTTACATGCCGGTGCGGTGCTGTTTCCGTGGGCAGGCCGTTTACCCGATGGGATCTGGGATGACCGCGGTGTGATCAGAGTGTTTCCACTCAACGATCTCTCCACCCATTCGGCTATCCACGGTCTGGTGTGTGATGAACCCTTCGAGGTTGTCAAACACACGAATGAGTCCGTCACGCTTAGCTATCTGCTTGGTGCCTCCGAATCGTATCCCCACTCACTTCGTCTCACCGTGGGTTACGAGCTTGGCGAAACCGGACTCGTGGTCCACGATGAGGTGATCAACGAAGGTAAAACTAGCGCACCCTTTGCCCTCGCCCACCACCCTTATTTGAGTGTGGGTGATTATCTTTGGGAGGACATTCGGGTTGAAGCCTTGCTCACCCACGCCGCGGCAAGTAGCGAGCGTCTCGTTCCTACCAGTATCGAAGCGCTCCCATCCAGTGCTGCACAATCGGTTTCTAATATTGCGCCCGAGGCCATGGATCAGAGCTATCGGTTGACAGTCCGCGATGGTGAACATTCTCACTATCGTCTTATTACCCCGGGGCGCGTGGTTGACATGTGGCAAGATGACCACTGGCCCTGGTTGCATGTTTATGGCACAAACACGTTGCCCACTGATAAAGGCGGTTCCAAGGCCGTCGCCTTAGAACCGCATACGTCTTTGCCTAATTCTTTGAACTGGCCACAAACCCTGGCAGTGCTGGAGGCTGGTGAGATGTGGAGAGGCAGTTGGGGCATATCCCCACCGACCAAGGGGCCGGGGGAGAGGGAAAGCTTGTGACGATTACCACTCAGGTTCACACGATGGCTGATGGTCGAGAGCTTATCTATTTTGACGATGCCGACACATCGCTTTCCCCGACCCGCAGTGCTGATCCGCGCGATCTAGAGCCCAGGCCCGAAACTCCGCAGATGCGACGCGACCCGCTCACGGGAGACTGGGTGTCCATTGTCCCCACCCGGCAACATCGTGTGATGTTGCCGGGTGGGGATTCCAACCCGCTGGTTCCCCAAACCGCTACGAATCCTAGTGAAATACCTAGCAACTATGACGTGGTGGTGTTTGAAAATCGTTCCCCCTCTTTTGGTCCGGGCGTAGGCGGCTTCGAGGAGCCCATTGGAGAACCAGGTTTTGGTGATTACCGTGACGCTGTGGGTCGATGTGAAGTGGTGTGCTTCAGCCCGGATCCCGCAGGCTCGTTGGGAACTCAAAGTGTTTCCCGGGTCCGTACCGTGATTGAAGCCTGGGCGCATCGAAGCGAAGCGCTGAGCGCAATGCCCGGTATCGAGCAAGTTTTTGTGTTTGAAAACCGGGGTGAAGCCATTGGAGTGACACTGCATCACCCCCATGGCCAGATATATGGCTATCCGTTTGTGGCACCGAAAACTGGTCGTCTGTTGGATTCCATTTCTCGTATGGGCCCCACCTTCTTTGCTGATCTTCTGGAGTTTGAACAAGCCTCTAGCCGAGTGGTTCACATCAGCGAGAACTTTGTCGCCTTTGTTCCCTACGCGGCCCGGTGGCCACTAGAGCTCCACCTGTTGCCCCGACGTCACGTTCCCGATATTGCCGGGCTTACTAGTGATGAGCGCGATGAGCTTGCGGTGGTGTACCGCTCGTTATTGAACGGATTCGATGCCCTGTATGAAACCCCCACGCCCTATATTTCGGCCTGGCACCAAGCCCCGGTGAATCACTCGCGCGATGAGGTGCGATTGATGCTGCAGATCACCTCACCGCGCCGCGGCGAGAATAAACTGAAATTCTTGGCCGGCTCGGAAGCGGCTATGGGAGCTTTCGTGGGGGATGTATCCCCTGAGGAGCAAGCACAGAGTTTCCGGTCGGCGTTGGGAAGCTTATGAAGCCGGTGGTGAGGCGCGCTACAGAGCTCTTGACAAAAAAATTTGGTGTGGACTCCACGGCCGTCTTCTCGGCGCCTGGTCGGGTCAATCTCATAGGCGAACACACCGATTACAACGATGGTTTCGTTTTACCGATCGCTATCGCCCAACGCACGGTGGTGGCAACAGCGCTTCGTGATGATGCCTTGGTTGTGGCATCGAGTGAAGGCAGAGATGACGTTGTCACAGCAGACCTCACCTCCCTCAACCCAGCAGCGATGGCTGGCTGGGCGGGTTATGTCCTGGGGGTGGTCTGGGCGCTCGGTAAACAGGGAATTGATCTGGGGTCAATGCCGGGCGTATCCCTGGCGATTGCCTCTGATGTTCCCGCTGGCGCAGGATTGTCTTCGTCGGCGGCGGTGGAGTGCTCGGTGGCAGTCGCTCTCAATGACCTCTGGAACTTAGGTTTGCCTCCTCATGTTCTGGCCAGTGTGGGGCAACGCGCAGAAAACGAAGTCGTGGGCGCGAACACGGGCGTGATGGACCAAATGGTTTCGATGCTCGGGGCGGCGGGCAACGCGCTATTTCTGGATTGTCGAAGCAGTGAGGTAGATCACATTCCTTGCGATCTCTCAAGCGCAGGCCTGGCGCTGGTGGTGATGGACACCCATGTTCGCCACTCCAATGCGACATCTGCTTATAGGGATCGCCGCACCTCTTGCGAAGAGGCCGCACTCGCAATGGGCGTTTCTGCTCTGCGGGATGTAGACAGTGAAGAATTAGAACGGCACGAGGGCTCTCTCGATGAGGAAACATATCGTCGAGCGCGCCATATCGTCAGCGAAAACGATCGAGTGCTCAAGGCATCAGTTGCTTTGAGAGCACGGGATTTCAAGCGGGTGGGCGAACTGTTCCGGAGCTCTCACATCTCCATGCGAGATGACTACGAAATTTCTTCCCCCGAGCTGGATTTAGCTGTGGAGTGTGCCGAAGAATCCGGTGCGCTGGGAGCACGAATGACCGGTGGCGGGTTTGGGGGGTCTGCCATTGCCATCATTAGTGCCGACCGTCTTGGCGAATTGGAGAGTCGCCTAGTGGAGCGTTTTAGCCAGAAGAATTGGCCGGTTCCCCAACCTTTGGTCGTCGATGCTTCTGAGGGTGCGCGCAAGCACCACCAGCTCTAGGCTTCCCTGTATGAAGATTCCCCAGCCGGTCATTATTGATCCACAGTCTGTGCCCATTCTGCGCTGGGGTGTGATCGGTCCCGGCGACATCGCCGGCACTTTTGTTTCCTCTGTGATGGCCCACACTGCTCAAAAGATTGCCGCGGTGGCGTCTAGGACGCCCGGCAAGGCTGAAGAATTTGCCACGATCCATGGGATTGAATCGGGTTCGGCGAGTTATCAGGAGCTGGTTGACCGCGATGATCTCGATGCCATCTATATCGCCACTTACCCAGGGGATCATAAAAAACACGCATTGTTGGCTATTGCTGCAGGCAAGCATGTCTTAGTTGAAAAGCCTCTGACGTTATCCGCATCTGATGCCAGGGAAGTCTTGGCCGCTGGTAAGGCTCAGGGAGTGCTGGTGATGGAGGCCATGTGGACAAGGTATTTGCCTCAATCGACCATTATTCACGCCCTGCAAGCAGAGGGTTCTCTGGGTCAGCCTGAACTCTTTAGCGCACAATTTTGCACCGACAATCGTGCAGTGGATCGGCTCTGGGCGCCCGGTGGCGGCGGTGTCGCTTTCGATATGGGCATCTACACCGTGGCCATGGCCCAACAGTTCTTAGGAAACCCCTCCGCTATCCACGCCACCGGTAGTGCTCACCCCGGTGGTGCCGACCAAGAAGCCTTTGTCACCATGACCTATGACTCGGGAGCTCGGGCGTCTCTGCTAATCTCCGGTATCGCCACCCTGGCTCAGCTTGCTAGCTGCTCGTTTGAGCATGCCCAGCTTTCTCTCGATGCCCCTTTCCTAGTTCCCTCTGGCTTACAGCTACAAACCAAAGACTTTTATCCCACCGGAGAACACTGGCTGGATACCACCGGGGTGGTGGGCCATGAGGGTTTGAGCTATCAGGCCACCTGGTTTGCCCACTACGTCAGTCAAGGTTTAGTGGAATCTCCGGTGCACACCCACGCGGACGTTATTGCAGTTCTGGAAGCTCTCGAAGAAATCGTGAAACAGGTGACCGGTGGAGCACCTCTTCCCTAGCGGTGTGCTCTTGTGCCCACTCCTGGCCAAGCCCGCTAATCTTCTGAGGTGAGCCAGCTAAGAGCGCCCCTAGTGCGATGGTTATCGCTGTGTGTGCTGGGTGTTGTGGGACTTAGCTCCTGTTCTTTGCCAGCGCCCCCGGTGCAGGAGCCCCAGGAACCGGTGGTGCTCGAGCTCGAGGCAGACATCCCCCAGGAGGATGGTGGCGCAAAACCATTAATCGAGGTGGAACCAATCCCCGAGGACCCTTTAGATATTCGCATCGCCGAGGTGATCGCCTCGATGGATACGCGCGAGCAGGTTGCGGGGCTGATGGTGGTCACCATTGGGGGAATGAACCCCGAGGCGCTTAATGATTTTCGAGCGCGAATCCCCGTGGCTGGGTTTTTGTTACAGCGCAACAATTTGGCTGGCGATACTTACGCCATTCGAGAGTTCATTGGCAAGGTTCAAGAAGATTCTGATTTTCCCCTGGTGATGGCCGTGGACCAGGAGGGCTCACCTGTTGCACGCATTAGCGGGGATGATTTTCCCGGCGCTAGGACCTTGGGCAGTGGACCCACCCAGGACACAGCGGCCGCGTTTTTAGCGCGGCAACAACTGGTGGACAAGGCTGGCGCGAACGTGAATTTTGGTGTGGTCGCGGATGTGAGCGCAGGCTCTGGCGCCTATATTCATTCCCGGTCCTTTTCCACAGATGCCACCGTCGTGGCGGAACACGTGGCGGTAGCTGTCACAGCCCAGGTGCCAGAAGTTGCCCAAACACTTAAGCATTTCCCGGGACACGGCATGGTGTTTGCGGATTCTCATCGCAGTATTCCCAGTGCAGATATCACGTATGACCAGTGGCGCTCGAGTCATGCTTTGCCCTTTATTGCGGGGATAGGAGCTGGTGTTGAGTTGGTCATGACCGGACACCTTCGGGTTCCCTCGGTGAGTATGGACCCAGCGTCGCTATCTGATGATTGGATATCGATTCTTCGAAACAACCTGGGCTTTGAAGGTGTGATTATTACCGATGATCTGGGCATGTTGAGAGCTTCAGGGGAAGCGGCTTACGCCGATCCGGCGACGGTCGCGGTTGCTGCGTTAGCCGCCGGCAACGACCTTGTCCTACTGGTGGTGGATCCCGGTACTGACCCGGATTATGAAACCTATGACGACATTGTTGCCGCCTTGGAACAAGCCGTGGCTGACGGTGTGATTAGCCAGGCCCAGATTAGTGAATCTCTCACAAGAGTGTTGCGTCTCAGGGCGAGTCTGGGGGCGCCTTAGGCGCCTTTTTTCATCCGGGTAATTTCTTGAATTTCCTCGTTTGCCCGGTGCTTGAGCTAATCGATGTCTCGACGCATGCTTGAAGCGAGCGCAACGACAGCAAAAACAACTCCGTAGCCCAAAAGCAACAGGGTTGCCATCAAGGGTGAGGCGAAGTCGGCGGTGTTTAGGTTGAATTGTTCAGATTGAACATCTAAAGCGACCATGGCGGTGATCAGTCCGGAGAGGAAATACTGGCCCTGGTCGGGAACGAGTAACAACAAAATTGGCTCAATTGCGAACAACCAGATCAGTACGGTCATCAGCGCCAAGATTTGTGAGCGCAACAGGGCCCCGACCGCCCCACCCAAAATTCCCAGCACCGCACCGGAGACCACCGCCCCGATTGAGGTGTTGACAAAGATGTCGATCGAGGGTGTGGCGGCATCGGGGTAGGCCATCAAAGTCAGATACCCCGCGCCAAATCCTGCCGCTGTAGCAACGATCTGCACCACAACGCCGGCGAGAGCAGCAACAAAAAGCTTGGCGAGCAATACTTGCCAACGCTTGGGTGCTGCCACGAAGGTGGCCACGGCCGTGCCATGGCGGAATTCACCCGAAACAATTAAGACGCCGATGATGACGGCGAAAATGTAGGCAGAAATTGCGTTGGCGTAGACGGAATCAACGACCCGCACCTCAGCCAGGGTCCCAAAGCCCAATCCGTCAACTGACCGGTCAAGTATCACGGGAGTTGCTGCAGTCCCCAGTGCGGAGAATAAAACCCCCGCAATGAGAAGACCCCACATCGCGCGTTGGTAGCTCAGTTTGCGCATTTCGGCAGCAATGAGTCTCATGAGAGCCCCCCGCCGGTGAGGCGCAAGAAGGCTTCCTCGAGCGTCCCACCTTCCGATATTTCTTCTAGGGAACCCGCTGCGACCAACGTGCCGTGGTTGATGATAATCACGTCGTCCACCACGTGTTGAAGCTCGGCTAGTTGGTGGGAGGACACCAGGACGCTTTTTCCAGCTTGTGCCTGGGCGCTAATGAAGCCTCGAAGCCAGGCAATGCCCGCGGGGTCTAGTCCGTTTGCGGGTTCATCCAAGATGAGTATCTCAGGGTCGCCCAAAATCGCCGCTGCTAGTGAGAGGCGCTGCTTCATCCCTAACGAGTAGCCCTTGACTCTCTTGTCTCGAGCCTCGCTCAATTCCACCTGCGCTAGGACTTCCTCAACCCTGGAGGCGGGAATTGCGGCGACGGTGGCCAACACGCGAAGGTTTTGATACCCGGTCAGCCCAGGATGAAAGCCTCGGGAGTCCAACACCACGCCCACTCGGGTGAGAGGATTTTCGAGTTGCTGATAGCGCTTGCCTAAGATTCGCGTCTTGCCGGCGCTCGGCTTCGCTAGGCCTACCAGGCATCGCAAGGCGGTGGATTTACCGGCACCGTTGGGGCCAAGGAAGCCGGTGACTCGACCGGTCCGAACCTCAGCGGAAAAATTATTGACAGCGAGTGAGCGGCCGTATGTTTTGGTTAAGCCGCGGAATGTTATGGCCGACATGGAAGGACCTTCTCACCGCTGAGCGTTTTTCAGCTTAGGGAGAGCTTACTTCTTTCGGCGTCGGATGACCCGGACCACCATTGCTGTGGCAATGATGATCGCCAGAATTCCTAGCCAGGGGAGCAGGATTCCTGCCCACACCACAGTGCCCAGCGCGAAGGCAACAATGCTTTGCCAACCGCGAATTAAGCCATCTAAGAATCCATCAGGATTTGTCGCGGTGGCACCCTCTGGTGTGGTGAGAGAAATATTGACCGTGGAAAAGAGAGTCTGGTCGCTGAGATACTCCCTTTGGCCTTGGAGTGAATCAAGCTCGGCCTGGCGCTCGGATAGTGCTGTTTCAATGGCAATGAGGTCACCCGTCGTTGTGGCTTGCGTTAACAGCTCCGCCAGTCTTGCTTGGGCTGCTTCTAACACCTGAAGACGAGCATCAAGGTCGACTTTTTGCAACGAGACATCGTAGGAATTAACCGACACTTCTTGCACCATGCCTAAGTCTTTGATGCTCACCAGCGTCACATCCAATACTTCAACGGGAATGCGAGCTTCGATATAAGAACTAGGGGTGCCATAGTCCACGGGGGTGTAATCCGAACGAGAGGCAATTCGACCACCAGCATCAACCACCAGGGCAGCTATGGCTTCCGCGCTTTCACTGGGGGAGTCGACGGTGAGGGAAAGATAGCCAGTCGTGATCACATCGGGTTCGATGGCTTTGCTGCTCGCTGATTCCTCGCGCACGCCCAAACCTGTGTCCATGACGCCAGATTCTTCGATGTCAACCGAAGCAGGCATCGAGGCGGTCATCTCATCAGTTGCGTAATCAGCGCCGAAGTCAGTGCTGGCGCCGCATCCACCAAGGCTCACCAATGTTGCTAGGGCAAGAGCGGTGGTGCGTCCAAAAGTTGTCATGACGTAACGATACGACGGCGGTGGGAACAAGCTCGCTTTTTCCGATAACAATTTGAGGTGTTTTTATGGCGCCGTGATGCCTGGATACTAGGACTATGGGTTTTTTTGACTACCTGCGTGTATCCAAGGCACCCAAGCTTCATGTGGCCATAGATAAGGGTGTGGGCCACCCCGTTATTTTGCTCCACGGCATCGCTTCGTCGTCGGTCACTTTTGACAATGTTGTTCCGCTGTTGGGCTCACACCATCGCGTGATTGCGATAGACCTACTCGGCTTTGGCGGTTCGCCTACACCGGCAAGCTCTGGCTACACCATGCAAGAGCATGTCGATGCGTTAGCTCGCACTATTCGTTCCCTGCATCTGCGCGGCCGGATAACCCTGGTGGGCCATTCGTTAGGCGCCCTGATTGCCACCCGCTACGCCGCGGCCTATCCGGCCATCTTGTCTCACTTGATTCTTGTGTCCCCGCCGGTTTATTTGCCGGGCAAGACGGTGTTGGATCCTGTGGAGCGCTTGCAAATGGATGCGTATCGCAGAATCTATGATTACCTGCGCGGAAATCGTTCTTTCACCGAAGCGGGGGCAAAGGCGCTTGCCGCACTTTCTCCGATCAAAAATGCTGTGGAAGTAACGTCTAAAAATTGGCGGGCCTTCAGCTTGTCGCTAGAACAGTGCATTGAATCTCAAACAACGGTGTCTGATTTAGCGCAGGTCCGCGTCCCCATTGATGTCCTCTATGGCACGCGGGACCCCTTTTTGGCGCTGGTCGGTCTGCGTGTTATTGGTCGCATGCGTGGTGTTGCGACCACCAAGGTTGAGGGCGTGGATCATTTGATTAGAGTGCGTCTAGCCCAAGCAATCGTGGCAAAAATTGAAAACCCAACTCCGCCCACGACGCTTATTCGAGTTATCTCCTAGAGGGTCCGTGCCAGAAAGGCACGCAGGGCGGCGATGGTTTCGGCTGGTTTGTCTCGGTGCACGCTGTGACCGCTCCCGGCAATAACTTCATAGCTCACCTGGCTATTGGTAGCGAGCATGTCCTCTGCGTAGCTGCCATAAAACATGCTGCCGAGAGTCGCCTCAGCGCCCAAAACATGAGTGGGAATGCCCAGGCTGTGGGCATAGTTAGTAACATCCCACGGGTCGTTATCCATTACGGCGTGCTCAAGTGCATACAAGCTTGCCGCTCGATTGGAGGAAACCTTCAGCTGCACGTCTTGAGGGTGCCAGTGAGGATTAAGGGCAGCTACTTCATCGACTCCCTGGCGCAAGTGGCCCGCTCGTTGGTTTTCTAAGACTTGGTTTCTCGTCTCGTCATCCAAAGCAAGTGCTGGGTCAATCAGGACTAAGCGCTCTGCCCACGTGGGCTCAAGCGAGCTTGCGACAACAGCGCATGCCGCACCGATGGAGTGGCCGATCACCACGTCCCAGCTGGGGGTGGATTCTGGGTGCACCGCTTTCACGTCATGGGCAAAATCCGCAATGGAATAGGTGCTGGCACGCGGTGCTAGGCCGTGGCCGCGGAGATCCACCGCGGTGGCCGACCAGCCATCGGCGGCGAGTGCTTCCATGACCTGCCAACAGGTCTGGGCGCTGGAGCCCAAACCATGGATCATCAATGCTGTGCGTTCGCTTGTCGTCTCGCCCCAGTGCAGGCGGGGAAGAGTAAGTGTGACCATAACCTCAGTTTAGAACGGGGCTTAGGTAGAAGTGGGTTGAGGGGAAGGTGCCACACAAGCTCAGTGCCAAAATTCTTGGAGCACCGGCAATGTGCTCAATCTGAGCTAGCTGAGGTCTTTTGTGTTTCCCAACAAATTTAGGGATGAGAACCAAGCGGCTACAGGGCGCCCTTGGTGGCATCGCCTGCGGGAATGCCATACATTTCCCACACCTCGACGTCGTTTTCTAGCCGGCCGGCAACACCTGCTTGGATTCGCTTCACCGTATCGAGAGCGCTGTGAGCCCGCCAAAGTTCGCGGGTGCTCCACATTTCGATTATCGTCAGCTTGCCATCTACTTCTTCGTGGAGTGAATAGAGCTCGCAACCCTCTTCCTGGTGGACCTCAGGGATGATGGCGGTGAGAACTTCGCGCACCGCTTCAAGCTCGCCTTGCAGCGGGCTGAAGGTGGCAATAACAACGCAGGGTGTAGTCATAGTTATTAACCCTAAACCAAGACTAAGGACTCAACTTTTTGACCTGTCACCTCTGCCACCAGGTCAAAATCTTTGTCCAGGTGCAACACGGTGTGGCCATCGACATCGGCTAGAGCAGCAACCAGCAGGTCAGGAATCGATGGCGCTCGATGTTGACCTTTAGCTACCAGCGCCCTCTGGGTCTCCCTGGCTCTCTTTTCTGACGCCGGGCTTTGCGATAGTTCAATCAGACCCGCTACGAGGGGACTAGAGAAAACTTTCTCGTAATGAGCACCGTTTCTTGTGACGTAGCCGATTTCAAGAAGCGTGATGGTGCATACATGAACGAGCCCTCGCTCGATCCTCTCGGCCCATCGGGGAAAATCAGGAGATTGGTGAAGTCTTGTGAAGGCAGAAGTATCAATCAACCAGGTTTCTAACGCCATGCCTGGCTCATGATCTCGTCGTTCAGGCCATCGGAAAGCAAGGCGAGGAGCTTCCGCGTATCTTCAAGGTCAATGGGAGTTGAAGGTCGAAGGCTGCGCCTAATCATCTCCCGCATTACTGTGTTTCGCGATTGACCTTCTAGGGCTGCTAGACGATCCAATGATTTCACCTCGCCGGCGGTGAGGCCTCTGATCAAAATGTCAGGCATTGTTCTCCCGGGTAGTGACTGATATCTCATGCTATCACTTTCCCCCTTAATGCCTCGATGTCCTCACTGTATGCGCGCAAAAAGGGTCCCTGCCGAGGTATTCCACAGGCGTCGCTACGCTAAGGGCATGAGAAATCCGTACCTTGTCACCGGAATGCTCTCGATCATGATGTGGGTCACCATTCGAGAGACAGCGTTTGAGGCCAACCCGCCCTTGGCCTGGGTGGCAACCATTGTGCTTTTGGGCTGGGGACTCTTTGGGCTTTCTACTACCCTCAAGAAAAAGCCGGAAGACGAAGGCTAGAGCAACCGCTTGTTAGGACTTGCTAATCCGCCGGTGTTGCAGATGGTTGAGAGCGACCATGCCGGCAATGAAGCCGGCAAAAAATACGGCAATGGCCAGAACAAAGGCCAGCACTCCACCCCAGCCCAAACCGTCGTGTGGGTTCACAAAAAAGTAGGGGTACCAGCCGGTTACTTCGCCGCGAATTAGGGTCACGCCTACCCACACAAGCGGGTAGGAGAGCCCTATCCAGATGGTGTTCCAGCCAATCCGCGGCCGATTATTGCGGATGAGCCAGTCGAGAACCAGATAAATCGGGATTGCCACGTGGGTGACTTCGTTGTGAAAACCAAAATGGTCGGGCTCTCGCAAAAGCGCGTTATAGACAATTCCCACCACTGCGGCGTAGGCAACAAAGATCGCCCGCACGGTGGCATACGCCAGAGTGTCTTGTGGTTTGGTAAAAGCTAGGAATCCTCCTGCCAGCAAAACAACGATATTGGAATAGCTTGTCTGGTTGGTTAGATAGCTAAAGTGAAAAAAAGGTTCAAAACTTCCTTCGCCGACTTGACCAGCGAGCAAAAGGGTGAACCCGGTAATCACGGTCAATCCGGCAAGAATGTCGGCAACTCCCCGAAGACGCCGTGTCCAGGGAATGCTAGAGAGCGAAGACATTGCTAAAGATTACCGCCTCAGTCGAGTCACAGAAATAGCCACGTAAAATATTTGACTGTGACCACACCAGAATCCAACGGCGTCTTTGACCTGATTACCTCTCTTCCGCTCCACCCGCTGATTGTCCACGTGGTGGTCATTGTGTTACCGCTGGCGGCACTTGCCATCGTGGCGCTTATCTTTGTGCCAAAAATTCGCCCCCACTATCTAATCCCCACACTGGTGGCACTGCTGGTTGGAGCGGGGGCAGCATTCGTGGCTAAGCAATCGGGTGAGCAATTGCAAAATCGGGTGGGATCGCCCGGTGAGCATGCTGAACTCGGTGAAAACGTAGTGCCGGTAGCCCTGGCGTTATTTGTGGCCAGCGTGGTGTGGGGCTTTGCGCCTCGAATTTTTCGAACCTGGCCAAAATTTCTCACCCGCATGCTTGAACTAGGCGTCATTGTTCTTGCTGGGGTGGCAATAGTGCTCACCGTTTTAGCCGGCCATTCCGGTGCGAGCGCGTCCTGGAAAAACCGTATCGCCGTGGATGCTGTAGCTCAAAGCTCGCTCGAAACCCCCGTGGAGCCTGATGTTGCTCTCGCCCCCGTGTTGTCGATCGAAATTGTGGCCGAGCACGCCTCCCCCGAGGACTGTTGGAGTGTCGTTAGCGGCTCTGTCTATGACCTCACCGAGTGGATAGCCCAGCACCCTGGTGGTTCACAGCGCATTGTTGCGATGTGTGGACTTGATGCTACGACGGCTTTTGAGGGCCAACATGCCAATCAAAATTCCGCCACGACAACTCTGGAGCGCTACCTCATTGGGGCTATTGGCGACCCTATTCCCTAGTCACTAAGCCAGTTCAGAGTCGCTCGAGCCAGAGTCGCTGCTCTAGCGGGAATACATTTCGCGACGCGAAACGGGTAATTCCACCCTTTCCGCTAGTTCTTTCTTGAGTCGTTTGATGGGCTTCCAGTCGAAGTGAGCTTGCCACGCATGCCGGCTGGCCCATTTTTCGATGAGCACCAGATTGCCGTCGGTTTTTTCATAAAGGGCATAAAGCTCACAGCCTGGCCCCTGATGAATCTCGGGAATGACCTCACGTAGTAGCGCTAGAACGAAACTTCGTTGCTCCGGAAGAGGGATGAGTTCCACCAGAACCACGCACCCTGTTGTCATGGCACACAGCATAGAACCCTCAGGCCTAGTCTTGGCAGGTGGACAGTGCTGTGGTGACCCCGATGGGGCCAGTGCTGCTTCTATAGGGCAGTTGTTCATGCCCTCGAGGGTCTGACTATCTCAGTCCATCAAGGTTGGTGTGGCCTCAAGGTTGAATGTTGAGTGTTGTTACCGGTTCAGTGTCCGGGATGGGGGCTGCATCACGGCCGCGCAGGTCGGGATGCGCTGATCGGAAAATTGTGGCCACAAGAAAGCCAACAAGGGCAAAAATGCTGGCGGCGATGAAGCCACCAACAGACCCGAAACCATCGATAGCAAAGCCCGCAATGGCGGAGCCCAGCGCCGCACCAATAAGTTGACCAGAGCCCATCCAGCCGTACGCCTCCGCGGTGTCGGAGAACTTCACGCTGGCAGAAACGATGGCAAACATTACGGCGAGCGCGGGGGCGATACCAGCACCGGCAATAAGAAGGGCGCCAGCAATCCACCAGAAATCAAGGAAAATCCCGGCCAGTGCGATACCCACGAAGACGGCAGCCATTCGTGTGGCCAAAGCCCAAGGGCTAATTGGCACACCACCTAGGGCTAAGCCACCAATAATCGAGCCGATGGCCCAAATCGCAAGGACGAAACCTGCTTTGGCGCCATCGTGGCCAAAGACAGAGACGACCCCCACTTCCACCGCCGCGGCAGCGCCAATGAGCAGGAATCCCACGACCGTTGCTAAGAGAACAGGCGGCTTGGCCAATACGACACCTAGTTTGTTGCGGCTGGGCGGAATGGTGACGGTGCCAAGTTCTCGACAGGAAAGAAACCACAGCCCGCCGCCGACTAAGAAAACCCCGGCGACCGCAATGGCCCAGGTTGTGGAGATCTGGGTGGCGATGAAGGTGGTCATCACCGGTCCTGCGATCCAAATGATTTCTTGGGCTGAGGCATCCAAAGAAAAGAGGGGAGTGAGCTGCTTGGAGTTGACCATGGTCGGGTAAATGGTGCGAACTGCGGGTTGGATAGGGGGTGTTGCCAACCCACCTAAGAGGCCCACGCCGATGTACGCCATAAAAGGCATGGGGATAAAAGCAATGGCCCCCATGCTGACCAGCGATACCGCGATGGTCAAGCTAATAACCGGGCGCATAGCCCAACGCCCCATCCAACGGGAGGTTAGGGGCCCCGCTAGGGCTTGACCCAAACTGGTGGCCGCCAAAACGAGCCCGGCAAGGCCGTAAGAATCGAAGATTTTTTCTAGGTGAAGCAAATACGCCAAAGAAATCATCCCTGAGGGCAATCTCGCCGTGAGTTGGGCGGAAATAATCCGAGCTACCCCGCGAGTTTTCAACAGGTTTGCGTAGTTCTTCACAGTCTCCTCAGCTTATGCCCGAATGTTGGTGTCAGTGGTCAGGTACATACTGGTCTCTAAGGCCGGTAGTAGATTCCACAATTCTGTGGATAACCCCGCTTTTTTATCCACAGGTGTGGATGACACGCCCACAATATGTTGGGTATGAAAATTGTCTGAGACCGCATATATAGTGGTCTAGCTGTCGAAAGAGAAAATGCCCTCCGAGCGCCTCTAGGGATAGAAAAACAACCGAAAAAGCGAGAGTGTGTGGTCCCTGGAGACCGAAAAAAAGGAGAAATCTAGTGAATATCACCGTAGTAAAGCGAAACGGTCAGCGCGAAGCTTATGACGCCAACAAAATCAACTTGGCGATCGAAGCAGCAGCGAAAGGCCTTGATGAGTCCATCACGTGGGTGACTCAAATCGCTAGTGAGCTGGAATTGACCCTCTTCGATGGCATCACCACCCAACAGCTTGATGAGGCTGTTATTCAGGTGGCTCTGCAGAACATCAAAGATGATCCTGCTTTTGACGTTCTCGCCGCTCGGTTGTTAGTCAAAACCATTTACAAGCGAGTTCTGGGTGATTACGAAACAGCTGAAGAGCTCAAAGCCCTTCACGCTTCTCACTTTGCTCAGAATGTGGAACGTGGTGTTGAGGAAGGACTGCTCGATGAGCGCCTCATTCAGCTTTTTGACATGAATCGTTTGGCGCAGGCATTGGAGCCCACGCGCGATGAACTGCTCAAGTACATCGGTGTCGTAACCCTGAATAACCGCTATGGCGTTAAGGGCCGAAATGGTGACCCTCTCGAGGTTCCCCAGTATTTCTGGATGCGCATTGCCATGGGTCTTTCCCTCAACGAGGCAAACCCCACTGACCACGCTCTTCGTTTCTACGAAAAGATGTCCAAGCTCGAATACCTTGCTGCCGGGTCAACCCTGGTTAACGGTGGGACCAGCTACCCGCAGCTAGCAAACTGTTTCGTCATGGAAATGCAAGACGACATTGAGCACATCGCCAAGACCACCCGCGATGTGATGTGGCTCACCAAGGGCACCGGCGGTATCGGCTTGGCCGTAACCAAGCTTCGCGCCCAGGGTTCACCGATTCGCTCGAACAACACCAGTTCGACCGGACCGATCCCCTTCATGCACACCATTGACTCGGTCTTGCGGGCGGTTAGCCGCGGAGGCAAAAAGTTTGGTGCACTGTGTTTCTACATTGAAAACTGGCACATGGACTTCCCTGAGTTCTTAGACCTTCGTCAGAACTCTGGTGACCCCTACCGTCGCACCCGCACGGCCAATACAGCGGTATGGATTTCTGATGAATTCATGAAGCGTGTAGAAAAAGACGAGCCCTGGTACCTCTTTGACCCGCTCGAAGTTTCCGACCTCAATGAGCTCTATGGCTCCGATTTCTCCAAGCGTTATGCCGAATATGTCGAGATGGCTGAAGCCGGCAAAATGGGCATGTTCAAAAAGATGGGGGCCAGGGAGCAGTTCAAAGCAATCCTGATTTCCCTCCAGGGAACCAGCCACCCGTGGCTGACCTGGAAAGACACAATCAATAACCGTGCAATCAATAACAACACGGGCACCATCCACCTCTCGAACCTCTGTACCGAGATTTGTTTGCCCCAGGATGTTGACAACGTCTCGGTATGTAACCTGGCGTCTATTAACCTCTCCATGCACCTACTCGAGGGGGCGATGGACTGGGCCAAAATCGATGAAAGCGCCCGGATTGCTGTGCGCCAGCTGGATAACTTGATTGACATCACTCGCTCCAGTGTTGCTGAAGCTGACTTCTCCAACCAGCAAAACCGCGCTGTGGGCCTTGGCGTCATGGGCTTTACCGACATCATCGAGCGACTGGGCTTTAGCTATGAAAGCGAAGAAGCCTATGACCTTATCGACGAGATTATGGAACATATTTCCTACGCCGCTATCGATGAGTCAGCGAATTTGGCCCAAGAACGCGGTTCCTACGCAAACTTTGAGGGTTCGCGCTGGTCACAGGGAATGGTGCCACTTGACACCATCGATCTGACCGAAGCGGACCGTGGAGTTGCCGTTGAGGTCAACCGCACCACGCGTTTGGACTGGGATGCACTGCGCGAGAAAGTTAAGGGTGGCATGCGAAACGCCACGCTGATGGCTATTGCGCCCACGGCTTCGATTGGTTTAGTTGCCGGCACAACACCCGGTCTTGACCCCCAGTTCTCTCAGATCTTTAGCCGCTCAACGAGCTCGGGTAAGTTCCTAGAAATCAACCGCAACCTGGTCGAGGCACTGCGTGAGCGTGGCCTGTGGGAGTCCACTCGTGAGGACATCCTCCGTAGCCAGGGAGACATCCAGGGCATCGAATCAATTCCTCAGGAGCTCAAAGACATCTATAAGACAAGCTTCCAGCTTTCCCCATTCGCGTTCTTGGAGGTTGCAGCGAGGGCTCAGAAGTGGATTGATCAGGCCATTAGCCGCAACATGTATTTAGAAACCCGGGATATCGATGACCTCATGTCGATTTACTCCGGTGCCTGGAAACGCGGCGTCAAGACCACCTATTACCTGCACATGAAGCCTCGCCACACTGCCGAGCAGTCGACAGTGAAGGTTAATAAGTCTGCGCAGGTTAATGATTCAGGAGCGTCCACCCCGAGAAAAGGTTTCGGGGCAGCGCCCAAGACAACACAAGAGCCTCTCGCCGCCGCAGCCACCCCCAAAAAGGGCTTTGGTTTCGGTTCCACACCTCAGGCAGGGGAGTAAGCACGATGAACTCTCTCGCCACAGACACGGTTGACGGTTACGCCGTTCCCACAGACCCAATGGAACTACTGCAGTGCGATAGCTGCCAGTAGGCCACAACCCCTAAAAAACGACTCGAAAGTAAAGGAAAAACGATGGGAATTCTCGGACAAGGAGTACAAGAAGGTCTCCTTCTGAAGCCAGTGAAGTACAAGTGGGCAATGGATCTCTACGAACAGGCGGTGGCTAACACCTGGTTCCCCAACGAAATTCAGTTGGGTGAAGACATTGCTGATTTCAAAAAGATGACCGATGAAGAGCGTCACGCGATCACTTTCTTGATGAGCTACTTCAACCCCAGTGAACTGCTGGTCAATAAAGCTCTCGCCTTTGGCGTTTACCCCTACATCAATGCCCCCGAGGCGCACCTCTACCTGGCCAAGCAGATGTGGGAAGAAGCCAACCACTGCATGAGCTTCGAGTATGTCTTGGAGACGTTCCCGATTGACCGTGAGGCCGCCTACGCACAGCACGTGGATGTGCCCTCGATGGCCAGGAAAGAAGAATTTGAAGTCGGCTTCATCCGTCGCATGACGGAGGAAACCATCGACATCACCACCACTGAGGGCAAGCAAGACTTTGTGCGCAACCTGGTTGCTTACAACGTCATCCTCGAAGGTATTTGGTTCTATTCGGGCTTCATGGTCGCGTTGAGCTTCCGCCAGCGCAACCTGTTGCGTAACTTCGGATCCCTCGTGGACTGGATTGTTCGAGACGAGAGCCTGCACTTGAAGTTTGGAATGAACCTGATTCTTACTGTCTTGGAAGAAAACGAAGACCTGCAAACGCCGGAGTTCGCTAGTGAGATTCGCCAGATGATTATTGATGCTGTCGAAATGGAAGAGCAGTACAACCACGATCTGCTCCCCAACGGAATCTTGGGCCTCAATGCCAACTACATCAACCAGTACGTGAAGTATTTGGCTGATCGCCGTTTGGAAGAACTCGGCTTTGAAACCGAATACAACGTGAGCAACCCGGCTAAATGGATGGCCACAGCCAATGACACGTTGCAGTTGGTGAACTTCTTTGAGTCGACCAATACTTCTTATGAAGTAAACGCCACGTCAACGAAGTAGGTTCGCTAGAACTTAGGCAAAACAGCATTGCAGTGGGAGAAGCCAGCGACGGAGGCTTCTCCCACTGTTTTTGCCACCTAAGCCAACGAAGTGTGAGGATGGGCATATGAAAACTCCTGCGAACCAGCCTTCCCGGATGCTCAACACGGGGGACTCCATTCCTCAGCTAGGAATTGGTGTCTTCAAAGTTGATGACGATGAATGCGAACGTGTTGTCTTAGAGGCACTCGAGGTTGGCTATCGCCATATCGATACGGCCATGATCTACCGCAATGAGGCAGCCGTGGGCCGGGCTATCGCCCACAGCGGTATTCCCCGCGAGGAACTCTTTGTCACCACCAAACTCTGGAATGCCGACCAAGGTGCGGATGCGACCGCTGGTGCGTTAGCAACAAGTTTGGAACTTCTAGGTCTGGAGTATGTCGACTTGTATCTCATTCACTGGCCAGCGCCGCTTCGTGACGTGTACGTCGAGACCTGGTTGGCCTTGGAAGAGCTCTATGCCACGGGAGTCACTAAAGCCATTGGGGTGTCAAATTTTGAACCTGCTCACCTCGAGAGGATCTTAGAAGCGGGTTCGGTGGTTCCCGCAATCAATCAGGTCGAGCTTCACCCCGCGTTCCAACAGCGCACTCTGCGTGCCTTCCAGGAGCCTTTGGGTATCCTCACTGAAGCCTGGGGGCCTCTGGGCCAGGGTAAATACGACCTAGCCGAGATTGCCGGTCTAGGCGAGATTGCCCAGGCACACGGAAAGAGCATCCAGCAGGTTGTCCTGCGTTGGCATCTGCAAGAAGGGGTCATTGTGTTCCCCAAGACGGTGCGCAAGCAACGCATGATCGAAAACCTTTCAGTTTTCGACTGGGAACTCAGTGACGAAGAAATGGTGCTGATGAAATCCATGGATGCAGATCGCAGGGTTGGCACACATCCTGAGGATGGCAACTGGTAGGCAGATGAACCGCTTGGATGGGTCGCAAAGCCCCTACTTGCAGTCCCATTCCGATCAGCCTGTGGACTGGTACCCCTGGGGCGAGGAGGCTTTCGCGGAAGCCGCCAGACGGGATTTACCCGTCTTTATCTCTATTGGCTACCAAACCTGCCACTGGTGTCATGTCATGGCGAGGGAGACCTTTAGTAACCCCCTCGTTGGGGAATACATCAACAAACGCTTTATCTCCATCAAGGTCGACCGGGAAGAACACCCTGATGTGGATGCCGCCTATTTGGCTCAGGCGGTGGCCTTTGGGGACAAATTGGGGTGGCCGCTCAACGTCTTTGCTGACTCTCAGGGCGTGGCCTATTTTGCTGCCACTTATTTACCTCCTGTTACGAGAATGAAGCAGCCGTCTTTTCTCGAAGTGGCTAAGACGCTCTCGCGAGCGTGGAACAAGAAACGTAGTGAAGTTCGAGCCAGTACTCGAGCGCTCAAAGAAGCCGTGCACGAAGCAGCGCTGGTTAATGCCAGAACCGGTATTGAGCAGTTTCCAGACCAAGCACGTCTGGCCAAAGCGGCTATGGAGCTAATGAGTCAAGAAGATAAGATGTATGGCGGTTTGGGAACGGGCCCCAAGTTTCCGATGGCTCCAGCCCTCCGATTTCTGCTGAGCCAAGAAGGCCTTGGCAATGAAGAAGCCGGCTTAGCGGGCAGGCGCATTCTTGCCAGTTATGCGCCGTCACCGCTTCGAGACCCCGTTGAGGGTGGATTTTTTCGATATGCCACAAACCGGGATTTCACCTCCCCTCACCACGAGCGCATGCTGAACGACAATGCCAGCTTGCTCACTGAGTATGCGATGGCGGGTTCACTTGATGTTGCTGCCGGGATTGTGTCGTTTTTTCGCAACCAGTTGCTTGGTGAGGGCGCTCTCGCGTCGGCTCAGGATAGTGAAAGCTCCGTTGATGGCCAACCCAACGATGGCGGCTATTACGAAGCAGACGCTTCCACTCGGAGCACCCTAGAGCCACCTCAGCTGGACGACAAAGTCGTTACCGCGTGGAATGGGTTGGCTCTAGAGGCGCTAGCCCATGCCCATCGGGGCGGAGTGGCTGGTGACCCTGGTGGTTTAGGCACGGATATTGCAACCTGGTTGATCGATCACCACATCAAGGACGATGGCAGTGTGATTCGCATGTCCAGAAACGGTGCCCACAGCTCTGCTGTTGCCACCTTGGCTGATTATGGTGGACTCGCACTGGGACTCATTGAGTTGGGGTTAGCCACCCAGCGTGCCGATTTTGTAGCGAAAGGCCGCGACGTTCTCGACTATGTGATGGTCCGCGGCACCAACATCGAGCAGGACCCTGTTTTAGCGGCTCGAGGTTTGGGGTGGACTCCTGATATTTCTGAAGGCGTCAACCCCAATGGCCTCTCACTTTTGGCCCTTGCGAGCATTCGCTTGGCGGCACTGACGGGTAAAGAGGCTTATCGCGAGTATGCATGGTTCCTCGTTTCACCTTTGATGAAGCAGGCCTTGGCCATGCCACAAGGCATGGGTGCTCTGCTCTCAGCACTGAGCGAGCTTGCGACCAGGGCGCGCGAAGTCATTGTCATTGATGATGGTGACTCCACGCTTTCTGACATGGCAAAGAATTACCAACGGACGGGAACGGTGGTCGTCACCGCCAATTCTGCTCAGGCACAACAATTCTTGGATTCTGGATTCAATCTTTTTGAATCCAGAACGTCCGGCTTGAGGGCCACGGCCTATGTGTGCACCGAAGGCGTGTGTGCGCTTCCGGCAACGACACCCGAAGAGTTTGCCCGGCAATTAGAGGACTAAGGAACCCAAGCTTTTCGACACAACTGCCCCTTGGCGCCATAATGCTGTGCCCCAAGTGCTCTTTGTGGCTAAGACTGCGACAATGACTGGGTGCTCATTCTCGCTGCGACACCCATCGGCAATTTGGGCGATGCTAGCCCTCGTTTGGCTCAGGCCCTCGCTAGTGCCGATCTGATCGTGGCGGAAGACACCCGCATGGTTATTAAGTTGATGCGAGCTCTGGGAATAACGACCGAGGCGAACATCATGGCCGCCAATGAACACACTGAGGCGTCGGTGGCAAAAGTGGTGTTGGATACGGCGCTCACGGAATCCGTCGTGGTAGTCAGTGATGCGGGGATGCCGGCCATTAGCGATCCTGGTTATGTTCTCGCCTCCGGCGCACGCCAGCGCAATATTCCCATCACGGTCATCCCGGGCCCCAGTGCGGGGCTTTCGGCGCTTGCCGCCAGTGGGCTACCCACTGATCGTTTTGTGCATGAAGGGTTTATTCCCAAAAAGGGTCGCCAAGGGTATTTTCGCTCGTTAGAAAACCAAACCCGGACCATGATTTTCTTTGAATCCCCCCACCGGCTCGCGGCCTCGTTGCGTGATGCAGCAGAAGTGTTTGGGCGAGAGCGTGAAGCCTGCGTGGCACGGGAGATCACCAAAATGTTTGAAGAGATTGCTCGGGGAACACTCGCTGAGCTAGCTTTGCACTTTGCCGAGGGCACTAAAGGCGAAGTGGTGGTGGTGATCGCCGGTAGGGCAGCCGATTCGATGAGCCTGGATGATGGTGTTGCCGAGGTGGCACGGCTAGTGGCCGAAGGGATGAAGCTCACCGCAGCCTGCGCACAGGTGGCAAAAGACTCCGGTTTAGCTAAGGGCGAGCTCTATCGGGCAAGCATTCCCTCGGGTGCGTAGAATTGACCACCGATGGCTACTTCTGCGAATGACTCCTTTTTTATTGCGACACCCATTTTCTATGTAAATGACGTGCCGCATATTGGCCACGCCTACACCGAGGTGGCAGCTGATGCTCTGTCTCGGTGGATGCGCCAAAGCGGAATGGACACCTGGTTTCTCACCGGGACCGATGAGCATGGACAGAAGATCATGCGCACCGCCTTAGCCAATGGGGTAAGTCCGAAAGAGTGGGCCGATCGCCTGGTGGAGCAATCCTGGAAGCCACTGCTCCAGACGCTGGACCTGGCTAATGACGACTTTATTCGCACCACCGAGGCCCGCCACGAAGTGGCGGTCACAAAGTTTCTGACCCTGCTGCATGACAAAGGCTTTATTTATCAGGGTGAGTATGAAGGTTTCTATTGCGTTGGCTGTGAAGAATATAAGCCGGCAGCCGACTTGGTCGATGGCGTTGGTGAGTTTGAAGGCCAGAAAGTGTGCCAAATCCACGGACGACCTGTGGAGGTTTTGAAGGAAGAAAACTATTTCTTCAAAATGAGTGATTTCCAGCAGGATCTGCTGGACCTGTATCAATCTCAGCCCGATTTCATTCAACCGCCCAGCGTGCGCAACGAAATTATTGCTTTTGTGAATCGTGGCCTGGACGACCTTTCGATTTCGCGCTCCAACATCGACTGGGGTATTGAGGTGCCCTTCGATAAGAGCCACGTGACCTATGTGTGGTTTGAAGCACTGCTTAACTACATCACTGCCACCGGGTGGGGTTCTGATGAGGAAACGTTTGCCAGGCGGTGGCCTGCCATCCAACTGGTTGGAAAAGACATTGCCCGTTTTCACGCGGTGATTTGGCCGGCCATGTTGATGGCCGCTGGTTTAGCTCCGCCTAAGAGGGTCTTCGCTCACGGTTGGTTGCTTGTTGGTGGCGAAAAAATGTCCAAATCGAAGCTCACCGGTATTGCCCCGACCGATATCACCAGCGTCTTTGGCTCGGATGCCTTTCGCTATTACTTCCTTCGCGCCATCACCTTTGGTTCTGATGGTTCCTTTAGCTGGGAGGACCTCTCTGCCCGCTATGAAGCGGAGTTAGCTAACGGCTTAGGAAACTTGGCCTCACGCGTGATCGCCATGATTACGAGGTATCGAGACGGTGTGATACCCGATGGTGCACCAGGTTCCGCTCCAGCTGAAGCCGCTCTGCAAGCGGTCATGGCAGAGGCTGTGCCGGCAGCCGATGCGGCAATGAATGCCTTTGCCCCCCATGAGGCCTTGGGGCAGTTATGGCGGATTGTGGATGCCACTAATGGCTATATCACCGAACAAGAACCGTGGGTCTTAGCCAAGGATCCGCAGGAGGCGCAGCGCTTGGATGCGGTGCTCTATAACGCTGCCGATGCTTTGCGCTGCCTTGCTGTGACACTCTCACCCTTTATGCCCCAGGCCACTCACAAGCTCTGGGTCGCACTCGGTATGCCGGGGTCGCTACAAGATCAGAACATCCCCGACGCGGGCTTCGCGGGAGGCTTGACTCCCGGTGTGAGCGTTGGGGAATTACTACCGCTGTTTCCTCGCATTGACCCAGAAGCCTAAAAGTCATGGCGAATTCTGGCGACTCGCTACCTGCTCACCTTCGCCAACGAAGGGATGGGTCCTCCGGTGATCGCACCAGTTCCTATCCGCCAGCACCACCAGCACTGTCGGTAGGGGTTTATGACAATCACGCCCACCTGGAATTTGCAGCTGGTGATAATCCGATGGATTACAGCACGCATCTCGATCAGGCCGGTGCCGTGGGAGTGCTCGGTGTGGTTCAAGTGGGCACGGATGTGGAAACATCGCAGTGGTCTGCAGCATTAGCCAGCAGGGAACCTCGAGTGCTAGCAGCAGTGGCTATTCACCCGAATGAGGCTCCGCTTTTGGCTCAGGCAGGAAAACTGGATGAGGCGATGGCGGCTCTTGATGAGCTAGCTTCGATGCCACGAGTTGTGGCCATTGGCGAGACTGGCCTAGATTTTTTCCGCACCGCAGAGCCACTGCGCGAAGCCCAGAAAGAGGCTTTTCGTGAGCACATCGCTCTGGCTAAAAAACATGACCTAGCTCTGCAGATTCATGACCGGGATGCGCATCAGGCCGTAGTGGAGGTGTTGCTCGAGGTGGGCGCCCCTGATCGAACTGTCTTTCACTGTTTTAGCGGTGATCGGGAACTAGCTGGAATCTTGACCGAGCACGGCTGGTATGCCTCTTTTTCCGGCACGGTGACGTTCAAAAATTCTCACGACCTGCGTGAGGCGCTGCAGGTTATGCCCCGCTCTCACATTCTGGTGGAGACCGATACGCCGTTTTTGACACCAGATCCCTTTAGAGGCAGACCCAATAGCCCTTATATGGTGCCCTACAGCGTCCTATCCATGGCTGCCACCTTGGGGATGGAACCTAGCTTGTTGGCCGCTCAGCTCACCAGTAATACCCATGATGTTTATGGTGGCTGGGGCGATATGCCACTGGACCCGTTGGGATCTGTCCTTGATGGCCGATAAAGCTCGGTTACTCGGTGCGAGCGAACTGCGAGCGCTCGCGGTCGAAATTGGTATGGTTCCCACAAAAAAACTGGGCCAAAACTTTGTTCATGATGCCAACACAATCAGACGCATTGTTTCCTTGGCCCATGTGACAGCCAGCGAGCACGTGTTGGAAGTGGGCCCAGGGCTTGGCTCACTAACGCTTGGATTAGTCGAAACCGGTGCGATGGTGACCGCGGTGGAAATTGATCCACGCTTGGCAACATTGCTGCCGCGCACCGTGGCCGCTCACGTGCCCGAGGCCAGGCTGAATGTGGTGTGTGCAGATGCTTTGGCGATTGTGGATTTACCCGCGGATATTTCGGTGGTGGTCGCCAATCTTCCCTACAACACGTCTGTGCCGATTGTGTTGCACCTGCTGCGCTCGCTTTCCTCTATCGAGCGCGTGATGGTGATGGTGCAAGCTGAGGTAGCCCAGAGATTGGCAGCCACACCGGGATCGAAAGCATATGGTGGCCCCAGTGTGAAGGCGGCCTGGTTTGGCCAGTGGTCTGTTGCCGGCCCCGTCTCGAGGCAAGTTTTCTGGCCGATTCCCAATGTTGATTCACTCTTAGTGGGCATGATCGCAAGGCCCAACCCTGGCGATGAAGCACTCAGAAAAATCGTGTGGGATTTAGTCGATCACGCTTTTGCCACCAGGCGAAAGATGGCGCGAGGAGCGCTCGCTCAGTATGTCGGCAACGAGCGCGTTAGTCATGTGATTACCGAGGCTGGGCTCAACCCTGAGGACCGTGGTGAGCAGTGGAACTTGGATGATTTTGTGGCTTTAGCCAAAGTTGTGGCTTCGTTGTAGCCAAACGCTCGCAAAGTTCCACCTCGTTATGGCCCCTGGGCGGGTAACCCGCCCCGCCATCGATACGCTTGGGGGATGGTGGACTCGGTCACGGTTAAAGCGCCGGGAAAAATCAACCTGATTTTGCGAGTGGGTGCACCTGGTCCTGATGGCTATCACGACCTGGTGACCTGTTTTCATGCTGTTGATATCAGCGAAACCATTACTGTCGCTCATGCTGACGAGTTCTCACTCAGTGTTGCCGGCAGTGTCTCGCTAGATGAAATTCCCCTGGGTGGCGACAATCTGGCCATTCGGGCCGCAAAAGCGCTTGCAGCACTGAGTGGCTATCAAGGTGGCGCCAAAATAACTATTGATAAGCAAGTTCCCGTGGGTGGGGGAATGGGCGGGGGCTCCGCTGATGCGGCCGGGGCACTTGTCGCGCTCAACGAGCTTTGGGAAACCGGGCATGACATAGCGGAACTATTGGCTGTGGCAGCACCACTGGGTGCCGATGTTCCTTTTGCCCTTCTGGGTGGCAGCGCGGTAGGGCGGGGCCGAGGGGATCAGCTCACCTCCGTGCCATCGGGCGTTTTCAACTGGGTTCTTGTTCCCAGTGCGGTTCATCTTTCGACACCTCAGGTGTATGCCACACTCGACGTGCTTCGAGGCGACGAGGCTGTAGTGGCCCCACGCGAGCCCTCCGAAGAATTTTTTGCAGCGATGGCCTCAGGCGACGCAACAGCGTTAGCGCCCTTACTGGTGAACGATCTAGCCCCGGCAAGCCTGGAACTCCATCCTGATCTGGCCAGAACCTTGTCCCAGGGCAAGGGCTTAGGCGCGCTGGCTGGCATGGTCTCCGGTTCGGGGCCAACGCTCGTGTTTTTAGCAGCGGATGCGCAGGGAGCCGAGCACTTAGCCCTGGGTCTTGAAGCCGGCGGTCACCGTGCGCTGAGGGTTACTTCACCGGTTCAGGGAGCTCATCTGGTGGAGTCTCGCTGACATCTTTTTGGAAGATGCTGAGCAACACCAAATAGATGGCGCCGAGTACTAAGAAAATATCGGCGACGTTACCCACAAAAAAACCGGAGTAGTCGATGAAATCGACAATGTGACCCCTGCCAAATCCTGGTTCGCGTAGAACCCGATCACCTAGGTGACTAATCGCTCCACCCAGTAGAGCAGCGATTCCAACACCCCACGAGATTTTGGCATTACGGTAAGCAAAAATTGTGAGCCCCACGACGGCGAGACCGGCAAATATGGTCAAAATCCAGGTGAAGTCAGAGGCCAAGCCAAAAGCTGCGCCCGGGTTATAGACCAGGCGCCAACCCAGAACATCGCCTAAAACAGGATGATATTCGCGAAGTACCAGTGTTGATTCCGCCCACCATTTGGTGGCCTGGTCGAACCCCACAATCACAACGGCTGCCAATCCAACCCAGATTCGGAGCGTTCGTGAAGGCGTAGCGGTCGTGGTCACAGAGACTCCTTGGCCAGTTCGATGCTGGCAGTTCGGGCAAGCTTGGCTAAAAAGAGTATTCCACGCCTAGCTTGCTAGCGAGGTTCGCGGCTTTCCACATCGAGGCTGAGCACTCGCAGGGCGCTAGCCATAATGGCTTGTTCTTCCTTAGTGACCGCGCTTAAGAGATCCTGTTCGGCCTCGACCAGGGTCGCAAAAGCAGTGTCGACGGCTTTGAGTCCGGCGGTGGTGATCCGCACTACGACCCCACGACCGTCATCGGGGTCAGAGGATCGGGTGACCAATCCGCGCGTTTCAAGCTTGGTCAACCGGTGGGTCATCGCGCCCGAGCTGATTAAGGCTTGGGCCATGAGAGCACCGGGGCTTTGTTGATATGGCTTGCCCGCTCTTCTGAGAGCCGCCAAAACATCGAATTCCCACGATTCCAGACCAGAAGATTTGAAAGCTTCTCTGCGGAAACGATCCACCCTTTTTGCAATGCGGGTGACCCGAGATAGGACTTCCAGTGGGGAAACATCCAGATCGGGTCGTTCCCGGCGCCACGCAGAAACAATGTGATCTACATCATCTCCGGGCGAGCTCATCACACCATTATCCGTCCTCTGGCACAATAGGGGAGGCCCTTGGGTCATTCCGCCTTGGTGTAACGGCAGCACGACAGCCTTTGGAGCTGTTAGGTCTAGGTTCGAATCCTGGGGGCGGAGCTACGGTGACCATGTGTTTGGTCACCACAATCGTGGCCGGATGGGCTTAAATGGTGGGTATGACCGATCAGGCGCTCGCAGTCGTGGTCCTGGCCGCAGGTGCCGGAACCCGGATGAAATCAGCAACCCCCAAGGTGTTGCACCAACTTAGTGGCGTCCCCCTCATCGGTCACGTACTCTCCACGGCTATCGCACTCGAGCCCGAACACATCGCAGTGGTAGTTCGACACGAACGCGATGAGGTCGCTCGGGTTGTTGCTGAGTATGCACCCGATGCCCTCATTGTTGATCAAGACGATGCGCCCGGCACCGGTCGCGCCGTGGAAGTGGCCTGTGACGCCCTGCCGGATTCTTTTAGCGGAGTCGTGGTGGTCATCAGCGGCGATGTCCCGTTGCTTGATTCCGATACCTTGCGTGCCGTGATCGCTCATCATCGAGAGCAACAGGTCGCAGCGACACTCATCTCAACCCTGCCGGAGGACCCCACCGGCTATGGCCGGATCATTCGCGACGATGATGGCCAGGTGATTCGTGTTGTCGAGCACAGCGATGCAAGCGATGAAGAACGAGCGATCCAAGAGGTCAACGCCGGAAGCTACGTATTCGATAGGAAACTTGTTCACTCGGCGCTGGGCACGCTGGCCACCCACAACGCTCAAGGAGAAAAATATCTCACCGATGTGATCGAAGCTCTTTGGGCCGCAGGCTTGGGTGTTCACGCTATTCGGGTGGAAGACGATTGGCTCCTCCAAGGCATCAACGACCGAGTTCAACTCAGCGATGTGCAGTCCCGGCTCAACCGGATGATTGTTCGCGGCTGGCAGCTCGCCGGTGTGACCGTACAAGACCCGGGGAGCACCTGGATTGAATTAGGTGTGGAGTTAGCCCCAGATGTAGAAATTTTGCCAGGAGTCCAACTGCGCGGTCAGACCCGGGTGGAAACCGGCGCCATCATTGGCCCTGATTCCACGTTGCTCGACACGGTGGTCGAATCCGGTGCTCATGTTGTGCGCACTCACGCCCAGGGAGCACACATTGAGGCGGGAGCCACTGTTGGTCCCTTTAGTTTTCTCCGACCCGAGGCACATGTTGGCCCTGATGCCAAAGTTGGCGCGTTTGTGGAAATCAAGAACTCGCACTTACACCGTGGCGCGAAAGTGCCCCACCTGAGTTACATAGGCGATGCCGATATTGGAGAGGGCGCCAATATTGGCGCTGGGGCTATCACGGCAAATTATGACGGTGTGAGTAAAAACCGCACCGTCATCGGCGCACAGTCCAAGACCGGCTCACACACAGTTTTTGTTGCACCCGTGCAGCTAGGAGATGGTTCTTACACCGCAGCTGGAGCGGTAGTGCGCCGCGACGTGCCCCCGGGGGCTCTCGCCATGAGCGTCTCCCCTCAGCGCAACCTGGAAGGTTGGGTTGAAGCTAACCGCCAAGGCTCGCCGTCTGCCAGCGCCGCATCCAAGGCTAAGGACGCTAAACATTAACTAATGAAATCTCTCCACCAAGGTCGACGATCGATAAGGCGATAATCTCGTGAGCATGATCACCACCACGTCGAAGAAAAAGCTTGTGCTTGTCAGCGGGAGGGCTCACCCGGAACTGGCCAGACAGGTCGCTGCGGAGCTTGACACGGAGCTGGTTCCCACCGAGGCTCGCACTTTTTCCAACGGGGAAATTTATGCCCGCTATGGGGAAAGCGTTCGAGGCTGCGATGCTTTTGTGCTTCAATCTCACACCCGGCCGATCAACGAATGGCTGATGGAGCAACTCATTATGGTCGATGCCCTCAAGCGCGCAAGCGCAAAGCGCATCACTGTTGTGGCACCGTTTTATCCCTATGCTCGCCAGGATAAGAAGGGCCGAGGGCGTGAACCTATTTCGGCAAGGCTCGTGGCGGACATGTTCAAAGCCGCTGGTGCTGATCGAATCATGAGTGTTGATTTACACGCCGCTCAAATTCAGGGTTTCTTTGATGGCCCTGTCGATCACTTGTTCGCGATGCCGGTATTGCTGGAGCATTTCCAGAAGCAGTTGGATCCGGCAACCCTGACCGTGGTTAGCCCGGATATGGGCCGCGTGCGAGTGGCCGATACTTGGAGTGACAAACTGGGCGTTCCACTCGCCATCATTCACAAGCGTCGCGACCCGCGGGTTCCCAATGAGGTCTCGGTGCACGAAATTGTGGGTGAGGTAGAAGGCCGCGTCTGTTTGCTCGTTGATGACATGATCGACACCGGTCGCACTATTGCCAAGGGTGCCCAGGCTTTGAAAAACAGTGGCGCCACCTCCGTGGTGGTTGCGGCCACACACGCTGTTTTTTCTGACCCAGCCACCGAGGTGTTGCAATCGGAGTGGATTGATCAGGTTGTCGTCACCGACACTCTGCCCCTGGCCGCGGAGAAGAGATGGGACCGCTTGACCGTGTTGCCTATTGCACCTTTGTTAGCGCGCGCCATTCGTGAAGTGTTCGAAGATGGATCTGTGACATCCATGTTTGATGGAGCCGCTTAAGTCCCCGTTAGTGGAATTAGGCGCGGTGCGCCGGGGATGATGCCCAAGTGGGCAACAAAGGTTTCTTCCCCATTGAACATTCCTGCATAACAGTTCCAACCGATCAGGCTGGGACGCGTGATATTAAAGCGGGCGTAAGCGTCTGTGGCGCCGGGGGCATAGTAAGCAACGGCGATGCTGCACGCGTAGGCAGCGGTTCGAGCTTGGGTGGTCCAGGTGATGAGAACCCCGGGTAGCACCAAGGCAGCAATGGCCAAACTGACAACAATGCGCATCCACAGTTGGCGCCGTGGCGAGCGCAGTGGGCGCTGGTCCTCTTCGAAGTCTTCTGCGTTAATACTCATGTTCACCCCACAGTCTTTCATGCTGGCTATAGTGTCGCCGTGGCGAGGTTAGTACGGACACTGGGGCCTACCGGGGCAATCGGTATTGGCGCAGCATCCATGGTCGGTGCTGGTGTTTTTTATGTCTGGGCGCCGGCGGCCGCACTGGCTGGATCCTGGCTACTGGTGTCGTTGATGATCGCGGGCAGTGTTGCCCTCGTTAACGCAGTGACCATGGCGCAACTGGCGCTGCATAACCCGGTATCGGGCGGGGCCTACCAATTTGGTCGAAAATATGTGTCACCTCGGGCGGGGTTTCTGGCGGGCTGGATGTTTCTCACCGGTAAGACAGCTTCGGCCGCCGCGATTGCCGTCATTGCCGCTCGTTATCTGGCACCGGATTACGCAACCATCCTTGCTGTGGGGTTGCTCGCTGTTTTTGCCCTGGCCAACCTGAGTGGGCTGCGCACTACTGCGGGGATGAGTATCGCCATTGTCACTCTGGTGGTGGCCATGTTGGTGGCGATTATTTTCCAGTCAGGATTTGCTGGCGGCAATGCTGAGACCTCACACTTTGGCGGTGTCTATGGGGTGGCGCAGGCTGCAGGTTTGATGTTTTTTGCCTTTGCCGGGTACGCCCGCATGGCCACACTGGGCGAAGAAGTGAGAAACCCGACGGTCGTGTTGCCTCGGGTGATTGTGGGGACACTCGTGGGTGTCTTAGTTCTCTATGCCGTTCTCGGTGCGGCCTTGATTGGCAACCTTGGTGTGGGCGCGCTCGCCACCAGTGTTGCCCCGATAGCAGATCTGGCACCGGATTCTTGGCGCGTTGTGGTGATCGCCTTCGCGAGTCTTGCCAGCCTGGGATCCTTGGCAGCAATTTTGGCTGGATTATCAAGAACGTCGATGGCCATGGCCCGACAGGGAGATTTGCCGATTTTTCTGGCCCGCGTGTGGCCTCGGACATCGTCACCGGCGGTGGCGGAGGTAACCATGGCCATCATCGCTATCGTCCTCGCTGTGTTGGTTGATCCCGTGTGGTTGGTGGGGGCGTCTTCCAGTGCGGTGTTGAGCTATTACGCCATTGCTCACCTCAGTGCGATCGGCCAGCCAGAGCGCGAGCGGCTGATTCCCCGGGTGGTGCCGTGGGTGGGTTTAGTGGCGTGTGTGGCGTTGGTGGCAACCCTTCCGTGGCAATCTATTGCCGTTGGCGGGGTATCCGCAGCCCTTGGGCTGACCATCTGGGGGCGCGTTGAAAGGCGTCGGCGTAACCACAGTTAGACGAGTAGGCCTAGTCCGGGGTAGCATTACTAGGTACTTCGGCGAGGAAGTGTTGTCAAGACTCACTTCGTAATCGACGCGGTGGAGTGGGCTCCCAAGGTCTCTCCTCACGCTAGGGCGTTCGAGTTGCAGAAATCTTAACCACTAAAGGGAGCACTATTTATCATGGCCGACAATCTTCTTGATGCGGACGTCCGCACTTCTTTCGGAAAAGGCGCTGCACGTAAGTTGCGCGCTGCTGGCAAAATCCCCGCCGTTATTTACGGTCACGGTAGCGAACCAGTTCACGTGGCGCTTCCCGCCCACGAGACGACGCTGATTGCTCGTCGCGCGAACGCGTTGCTTGATCTCAAAATGCCAGAAGATCAGCAGTTGGTGCTGATTAAAGACATTCAGCGCGACCCCGTGCGCCAGATTATTGAACACCTTGACTTGGTCATCGTCCGTAAGGGTGAGAAAGTCACCGTTGATATTGCCGTTCACGTAGAGGGCGAGCCTTACCCCGGCACCATGGTTCAGCTAGAGAACAACACGGTCAGCGTGGAAGCCGAAGCTACCCACATTCCTGAATCGGTTTCCGTCAGCGTTGAGGGCATGGAAGAGGGCACCCAGGTTCACGCTGGCGAGCTCGAGCTCCCTGCTGGATCAACCTTGGTCAGTGTCCCCGAGATGCTCATTCTCAGTATCCAGCAGCCTCCTAAGGCCGAGGAAGAAACACCCGTTGTTGCTGAGGAATCTGACGCGCCTGCTGCCGGTGACTCAGAAGACTCTGGCGCTAATGCGGGTGGCGAATAGTCCTGTTTGGGCGATTCTCACCCAAGCGCGAGGGCCTAGGGCCCCAGTGGCTCATTGTGGGGCTAGGTAATCCCGGCCCGCAATACGAGCGAACGCGCCACAATGTTGGCCACCGGGTCATCACCGGGTGCGCACACAGTGCGGGCGTGAGTTTTACCAAGTTCAAAAGCCATGGGATGACGGCGAGCATCACTCACCCCGCGGGGTTGACGATGCGTTTGGCCACACTCTCAAGTTTTATGAACCGATCCGGTAACCCAGTTCAAGCGATGATGGCGTTTCATAAAATTCCCGCGGGGAACCTCGTCGTGGTTCACGATGAGCTCGATTTAGCTCCCGGCGTTGTGCGCCTGAAATTTGGTGGCGGTCACGCTGGGCACAATGGTTTACGCGATATTGCTCAGGCGCTAGGCACCGGTGATTTTTTTCGCATTCGGGTGGGCATTGGTCGCCCCGAAACGAGGCAGCCCACTGCTGACTATGTTTTAGGCCGTTTCAGTGCTGATGCCGAGGCCGCATTACCTCAGACGATTGCGCTGTGTTGTGAGGCAATAGAAGCTCTGGTGACCAAGGGGTTAGAGCCTGCACAAGGGCTGATTCACCCCCAGACTGGCAAGTCCCCAGCGTCCTAGACTTGCTCGAGTGACTCTGCGCTTTGTTTCCACCTGGTTAGCCGGTGATGAGGGTTTTCATAAGGCCTTAGAGGCCACCGATCGTGGTGGGTCGGTTGTCTTGCCCACGGGGGCTCAGGCTCCCTTTATCGCTGCGGCCCTGGCCAAGGCGGGATCGGGTTCGACCATGGTGGTCGTGTGCGCGACGGGTCGCGAATCTGATGGTCTGCGGGACCAGCTGCGCTCGGTAGTGGGACCAGGCACTGAGGTGCTGGATTTTCCAGCATGGGAAACGTTGCCTCATGAGCGCCTGAGCCCGCACGCGGAAACTGTCGCTAGACGGCGTTGCGCTCTGCGTGCTCTATATCAAGCAGGCGAGCATCCCCGCGATACGTCGTTGATTGTGGTGGCCTCGATTAGGGCTTTGGTGCAACCGATCAACCCTGAGATTGCCCACTTTGAGCCGTGGGTGGCCACCAAAGATGCCAGCGATCATTCCCTCGATGAGTGGGTTTCCTACCTCGTCCACGCTGCGTATTCGCGAGTTGACTTGGTTACTCGACGTGGTGAGTTCGCTCTGCGCGGTGGAATCTTGGATGTTTTTCCACCTCTTGCGGATCACCCGGTGCGCCTAGATTTCTTTGGCAACACGATTGATCAGATGACCTTTTTCAACGTTTCTGATCAACGATCCCTGCCCGGTGATGTGGAATCGGTGTCTTTGGAACCAGCGCGCGAAATGCTCATTACGGACTCCGTGAAATCCAGGGCCTCTCAACTGGTGAGTGAATATCCAGGACTGGGTCAGCTGTTAGAAAAAATTGCAGCGGGAATCCCTGCTGAGGGGATGGAATCACTGCAACCTTTGCTTGTTCCTGGCCTGGTGTCACCGCTAAGCCTGAGCCCGGCTAGCACCATGATCGTGGAAGTCTCTGCCCAAAAAGTTGCCGCCCGGGCGGAAATACTCCACCACACCAATCGCGAGTTTCTCCATGCCGCCTGGGAAGCTGCGGCCATGGCCGGTACTAGTGCACCGATTGATCTAGCCTTGGGCGATTTCCTCTCCCGCGATGATGTGGTCGCTGGCGCGGCCCCCAGGCCATGGGTGTCCTTGGATGCTCTGGATACTGGTGACGGCGCAGCGCTGCGCCCCAAGGTTTCCCCACTACCCGTGGGGGCAGGGGGAGTGGACGAGGTTTGGGAGTTTGTGGCCGAGCGCGCTGCTGCTGGCGATCGCGTGGTGTGTGTGGCAGCAGGAGCTGGCCTTATCGAGCGAACCGGTGACGTTTTAGGTGAGCGGGATATTCCCCACCGCGTTGTTGACAGTGATGACCCCGAAGTGACCCCCGGTGTCGTGTTGGTCGCCCAGGGTGGCTTGGTGGATGGTTTTTGGTTGCCTGAGGCAGGCCTGGTGGTGGTGTGCGAGAAGGAGCTCTATGGCAAAGCGGTGAGTGCCTCGCGTCGCAGTAATCGCACGCTCGCCACCAAACGCACCCGGGTGGTTGACCCGTTGCAACTGAGTTCCGGGGACTATGTCGTTCATGACACCCACGGGGTGGGACGCTTTGTGGAACTTGTCACCCGGGAAATCTCAACTGGTGGCCGAAATGCGATGACCAGCCAGCGTGAGTTTGTGGTCTTGGAATACGCACCCAGCAAACGTGGGGGACCATCAGATCGGCTCTATGTTCCCACCGATCAGCTCAATCAGCTCAGCCACTATGTCGGTAGCGATCAGCCTGCACTGTCAAAAATGGGTGGATCGGATTGGTCCTCAACTAAGGGCAAAGCTAGAAGAGCTGTTCGCGAGCTTGCCGTTGACTTAGTCACGCTGTATTCGGCCCGCATGGCGGCGCCCGGCTACGCATTTTCGCCCGATACACCGTGGCAAAGAGAGCTCGAAGAGGCATTCCCGTTTGTGGAAACCCCCGATCAGGTGACCACGATCGATGAGGTCAAAGCCGATATGGAGCGCCCCATCCCGATGGATCGTCTCATCGCCGGCGATGTGGGTTTTGGTAAGACCGAGATTGCCGTGCGGGCGGCTTTCAAAGCCGTTCAAGATAGCAAACAGGTTGCCGTTATTGCGCCCACCACCTTGCTGGTCAAGCAGCATATGGAAACTTTCCAGGAACGCTACGCGCCCTTCCCGGTGAGAGTGCGAGCCCTGTCCCGTTTTCAAACAGATTCTGAAGCCAAAGATGTCATTGCGGGTCTCGCCGATGGCAGCGTTGATGTGGTGATCGGAACCCACCGTTTGCTGGCTAAAACGGTGAGCTTTAAAGATTTGGGCCTGATCATCATCGATGAGGAACAGCGCTTTGGCGTGGAGCACAAAGATTCCTTGAAAGCACTGAAAACCAATGTTGATGTGTTGGCGATGAGTGCCACCCCGATTCCTCGAACACTGGAGATGGCGGTTACGGGTATTAGGGAAATGTCGACACTGGCAACCCCGCCGGAACAGCGCCACCCCATTTTGACTTTCGTAGGGCCCTACAACGACGCGCAGGCGGTGGCGGCGATTCGTCGCGAGCTGTTGCGCGAAGGCCAAGTGTTCTTTGTCCATAACCGGGTTTCGAGTATCAATCGTGTTGCTGCCCGGATAGCCGAACTGGTGCCCGAAGCTCGCGTTGGCGTGGCGCATGGCCAGATGCCCGAATCTGAACTTGAGGCCACCATGGTCGATTTCTGGGAGCGACGCTTTGATGTCCTGGTTTCCACCACGATTATTGAAACCGGCCTGGATGTGACCAACGCGAACACGCTGATCATTGATCGAGCAGAGCGTTATGGCTTATCCCAGCTGCACCAGCTTCGCGGTCGGGTGGGACGCGGCCGGGAGCGCGGGTATGCCTATTTGCTTTATGACGCCGAGGCTCCAATGGGCGAAAACGCCCACGATCGCTTAGCAACCTTGGCCGCCACTACAGATTTGGGTGGCGGAACACGGATAGCTCTCAAAGACCTGGAAATGCGCGGTGCGGGAAATATGCTGGGCGCCGAACAAGCGGGACACATCCAGGGCGTGGGATTTGATTTGTATTTGCGCATGGTGGGTGAAGCCATTGCCACCTTCCGTGATGAAGTTGCTCCGGGGGTGACCGAATTGCGTCTTGAGCTGCCCGTGGACGCTCGAATTCCCTTGAGCTACATCGATAGTGAGCGTTTGCGTTTAGAGATCTATCAAAAGCTTTCTGGTGCCGCTGCGCCGAGTGCCGCCAAGGATGCTATTGATGAGGTGGTCGAGGAAATGAGAGACCGCTACGGCGAGCTTCCTTCCGAGGTTGAAACGTTGGTTCGGGTGACCAGACTGCGACGTCAGGCTATGGCTAGCGGGCTCAGCGAGGTCATCGTTATCGGCCACAAGCTTCGTGTGGTGGGACCGCCGCTGCCCGATTCGCTCAAAGTACGACTAGCCCGCTTGTATCCCAAAGCAACCTATATGGCCCCAGCAAGAGTCGCCCTGATTCCGGTGCCCGAGGATTACACGGATCACGCCATGGTCACTTTCGTAGAGGGCGTGCTGGAGGCTTTGTTTCCTGCAGCGGTAGCCCAAAAAACGGCAGACTAGGGTCATGCCACAACATGAGGGCCTTTCGGGGCTCATTGCCACCATGGCCACTCTGCGCTCACCTGGGGGATGCCCGTGGGATTTAGAACAAACCCACGAGAGTCTTGTGCCCTATCTCCTCGAAGAAGTCTTTGAACTTATCGAGGCTCTGGAAGCCGGGACTCGGGCCGACGTCAAAGAAGAACTGGGCGACGTGTTGTATCAGCTTCTTTTTCATGCCGATATCGCCAGTGCTGATCCCCTAGACCCCTTCGACATTGATGAGATTGCCCAGTTGGTGGATCAGAAAATGCGCACCCGTCACCCCCACGTTTTTGCCTCAGGTGATGCCACCACCGTTGCCGAAGTGAGTGCCCGGTGGGAAGAAATTAAGGCGGAAGAAAAAGCGCAGCGAACCAGCGTGTTAGAGGGCATTCCGGACAAACTCTCCGCACTTGCTAGGGCTGCCAGCGTGGTGAAGCGATCACAAGCAGTTCTTGCTTCACACGACACTTCAGAAGGGGCGACATATCAGGGCGAAGCGGAGCTAGGCGAGGTGCTCTTAGCCCTAGTTGCCAGTGCGCGCGCTCAAGGCTTTGACCCTGAGCGCGCGTTGCGAGTGGCAACCCGGTCTTATGAGGACAAGGTGATCGAAGCTGAGCGCGCCCAGAAGCTAGCTAAAGGCCACTAGGCCAACACTTAGTGAGAGAATTGAACAATGGCGGTGACTTCGGCGCGAGGCATGCGGGATTTTCTTCCCCGAGATAAAGAGCGGCGCGATGGCGTCCTTGCGGTTATTGCCGAGACGTATTTGCGCCACGGTTTTGAACCCATCGAAACCCCTGCTTTGGAAGATCTCGAGCGTTTGCACTCTGGTTTGGGCGGCGACAATGAGAAGCTGAGTTTTCAGGTTCACAAGCGCGGTCTGACGGCAGAGGACATCGCCCAGGCGTCCACGCCGGAAGAATTAAGTGATCTCGGGCTTCGCTTTGACCTCACGGTTCCCCTGGCCCGTTTTTATGCATCCAACCACGGAGCGTTACCTCCCGTATTTCGCTCCTTTCATGTGGGGCCAGTGTGGCGAGCAGAGCGGCCACAAAAAGGTCGCTACCGACAGTTTGTGCAATGCGATATCGACATTGTGGGCCAATCCGAGATTCTGGCTGAAGTGGAAACCATGCTGGCGGCAGCTGATGTCTTAGATCGCCTAGGGGTTGCGGGTTGGAGCATGCGGGTCAATGATCGACGCCTACTGCTGGAGCTTCTTGCCTCTGCCGGTATCAACAAAGATCACCACAACACCGCTTTGATTACTTTGGATAAGTTGGACAAAATTGGCGCAGAGGGTGTGCTCCAAGAGCTCAAGGAGAGACTCCCGGAAGGTTTTTCCACTGAAGTGTTAACACCGGTTCTCTCTGGAGTGACACCGGGTTTCGACCCAGAAGCCATCGCCGCAGTGATGGGGGGCTCACTGGCAGCTCTCGATGCGGCAACTCAGTTGTGTTCGTGGGTGGGTGTGGTGGAAGACATTCGTGGCCAAGGAGAGTTTGTTTGGGATCCCACTCTGGTACGCGGTATGGGTTACTACACCGGCTCCATTATGGAAGCTACCCATCCCAACCTGGGGGTCTCTCTCGGTGGCGGCGGACGCTACGACGGGATGATCGGGCGATTCCTTGGTACTGAGGTCCCTGCCGTCGGGTTCTCGCTAGGTTTTGAAAGACTCGTTGAGATTTTGCCCACCGATTCTGTTGCGTCGCCTACTCGAGTTGCTTTGGTCTATGAAGCCGGTAGTGACGTTTCGCACGTGATGAAACTGAAAATGCAGTTGGTTTCGACCGGTCACACCGTTCGGCTTGTTGCTGGGACCAAAAATCGCCGAGCGCTCTATGAGCGCCTCGTCGTGGATGGTTTTTCTCGAGCCGCAGAGGTGGATGATTCCCACCTTGATGCAGAACACCTGCCGTGGCGGGAATTAGACGCCTAGTTACTCACTGGCAACGAAGGCCTTACTAAGATTTAGAGTGGCGTCATCAGCGCCATAGAACTACCACCCGGAAGAGGAACCCTCATGGCCGCCATAGAAGCACTCACTGCCCGCGAAATTTTGGACTCGAGGGGAAACCCCACCCTTGAGGTTGAGGTCCTCCTCGAAGACGGCAGTGTGTCTCGTGCCGCGGTTCCCTCCGGTGCTTCTACCGGCGCCTTCGAAGCCTTTGAGTTACGTGATGGCGACGCATCACGCTATATGGGCAAAGGCGTGCAGAAAGCTATTGCCTCTGTTGTCGACGTATTGGGCCCCGTCATCGAGGGCATGGACGCCAGCGAGCAGCGCATCATCGATCAGACTCTGATAGACCTTGATGGCAGCGATAACAAAGAAAAACTGGGCGCAAACGCCATTTTGGGTGTGTCCTTAGCTGTAGCAAAAGCCGCTGCAGAATCAGCCGATCTTGCCCTGTTCCGTTATGTCGGTGGAGCCAACGCGCATGTTTTGCCAGTTCCCATGATGAATGTCATTAACGGTGGCGCTCACGCCGATACAGCGGTCGACATTCAAGAATTCATGATTGTCCCCATTGGCGCCAGTAGTTTTGCCCAAGCGTTGCGCATGGGGACGGAGACCTACCACGCACTCAAAGCGGAACTCAAAAAGGCCGGCATGCAAACCGGATTGGGTGATGAAGGCGGATTCGCCCCTGAGCTATCCAGTAACCGTGCTGCCCTAGATTTCCTGATGAGCGCTATCGAGGCGGCCGGTTACAAGCCCGGTGAAGAAATTGCGCTGGGTCTTGATGTTGCCGCCACTGAGCTTTACCACGATGGCTCTTACACGTTTGAGGGCTCACAGCGCGATGCTGCCTTTATGGCCAACTACTACGCACAGTTGGTGGCTGACTATCCACTGGTCACCATTGAGGACGCTCTGGATGAAGACGACTGGGAAGGCTGGACATCGCTCACCGAGTCCCTTGGTTCCAAAGTTCAACTCGTCGGCGACGATTTGTTTGTCACCAACCCCAAGCGCCTTGCTAAAGGCATTGAACTAGGAACGGCAAACTCTATTTTGGTGAAAGTGAACCAGATCGGCACTCTCTCTGAAACCCTTGATGCCGTATCGCTTGCTCACACCAACGGTTACACAGCGGTGATGAGTCACCGCTCGGGAGAAACCGAAGACACCACTATTGCCGATCTGGCGGTGGCGACAAATTGTGGGCAGATTAAGACTGGCGCTCCCGCACGCAGTGAGCGGGTTGCAAAGTACAACCAGCTGTTGCGTATTGAAGAAGAGCTCGATACTGCTGCCCGCTATGCCGGGGCTGGCGCGTATCCGCGCTTTTCCACACGCTCTTAGCCATTGGCCTGCGAGCCCATGGGTATAGCTAACATCCAAGTTCTAAACTGAAGTGGTGGCTAGAGAAAAAAAGCGAAAAAAGCCGGCAGGGGCTGCGTCAGCTGCCTCTGTGCTGTTATCGCTTCAGGCATCAGGCTTTGCTGTGACCATTCTGATTTTGTTGGTCGCTGGTGTCGTAATTCTTTCCCCCGCCCTGCGGGTGTTAGCTGAGCAACAGCAGGAGATTTCTCAACTAGAAGACACTCTGGCGGCTAGCAGCTTGGAAGTAGTTCAACTCGAAGAGCAACGCGAACGCTGGAAAGACCCAGCGTATGTCGAAACCCAGGCCAGAGAACGGCTAATGTTTGTCTACCCCGGCGATATCACCTACCTCGTCATTGATGATCTCGAGAGTGATCTAGACAACAGCGAGCGGGATATTTCTCCCGAACTGGTGCACGCAAGCACCGACTGGCGAGAGTCCTTGCTGGCCTCATACCTGATTGCCGCGACAACTAGTAGAAGCGCCGAAGCCTTGGAGCCCGAAACTTCCCCACTGATTCCTTCACCCGATCTTGGCGCCACGCAGTGACGAGCGCGCATGATCTTCCCACCCCTCGCGATATTGAGGTGGTGAGCGACCAGTTGGGTCGACCAGCTAGAGACATCGTGGCGGTGTCTGCCAGGTGCGTGTGTGGCAATCCGGTTGTGGTGATGACAAAACCTCGCCTGGAGGATGGCACCCCTTTCCCTACGGTGTATTACTTGACCCAGCCTGCTGCCACCCAGGCGGCTTCTCGTTTAGAAGCAGAAGCCAAAATGGCCGAATATCAACAACGTTTGGCTGAGGATCCCGAAGCGCTATTTGCCTACCAGAGCGCTCATGAATCCTTTATTGCCACTAGGGAGGCCCTAGCGGTTGTGGAAGAAATCGCTGGGATATCTGCTGGCGGGATGCCCACTCGAGTGAAGTGCCTGCACTCGCTAATGGCTCACGCGCTCTCTGTCGGCCCTGGTGTTAACCCGGTAGGGGATTGGGCGCTTGGCGATACCAACTGGAGTGTCACAACATGTCGTTGCTAAGAGTGCGACCTCTTCTCGCGGTGGCACTAGCTGGTGCCCTACTGGGCCTACCGGCAACAGTCTCGCCAGTGGGCCCCGCACAGGCTGATCAGGTGCGCGAGCGAGAATATTGGCTGGCTGATTATGGAATTGAAAATGCGTGGAGTCTTACCCGAGGCGCTGGGGTGCGCATCGCCATTATTGATACCGGCGTTGACGGCACCCACCCTGATTTAGTGGGTGCCGTAGTTGGTGGAGCCGACTTCTCAGGACTGGGGAGTACCAATGGGCAAACCCCGGTGGGATATGAGCGCCGCCACGGCACCATGGTCGCCTCCTTGGCTGCCGGGCGCGGCAATAACGGCAGTGATGGTGTGCTCGGTAGTGCACCTGAGGCCGAAATATTGAGTTTGTCGGTGAGCTTTACCGGCGGAGTGATTTCCTCTGATGAACAGATTGCTCATGCAGTTCGATTCGCCGTGGATAACGGAGCTGACATTATTTCTCTCTCGCTGACCAGAAACACCAGGGATTGGCCAGAATCGTGGGATGACGCCTTTGGTTATGCCGAAGACAACGATGTGGTCGTCATTGCTGCTGCTGGTAATCGCGGCAGTGGCACGTTGTCGGTGGGGGCGCCGGCCACCATGCCCGGTGTGCTCACCGTCGGTGGTGTGACCCAAGCGGGTGAAGCAAGCGATAGCGCCTCATCACAGGGCATCACTATTGGTGTGATGGCACCCAGTGAAGGCCTGGTCGGCGCCATTCCTGAAGGCGGTTATGTTGCCTGGTCGGGGACAAGCGGGGCCACGCCGATTGTGGCGGGCATTGTGGCACTTGTTCGAGCTCGCTACCCCGACATGAATGCTGCCAATGTAATCAATCGAATTTTGGCGAGCGCTAGACCAGTGGGTAATACGACTCCAGATCCACTCTATGGCTATGGATTGGTCGATGCTTATGCTGCGTTAGTGGATGACGTGCCCACTGTTAGTGCCAATCCCCTGGGCACCATTGATGATTGGGTCACCTTGCATCGACGCCAAGAGGGAACAGCAATTGTGGTGCCCTTAGGGCCCAGCAACGTCATCGAGGAACCCTCCGGCCCCCCACCCTCCGTGGTTTTAGCAACACCGGATACCGTGGGAGATGTTGTGCCCTATCTACTCACCGGCGCCTTCGCGGTGGCTCTCCTGGTGGTTTTAGCCAGTGGGGGTGCTCTTGCATTGGTGAGGTGGCGAAAGAGGTAGGTTTGAACCTGTTCTTTATTGAGAAAAACATAGGTGGCACGTGACTCGAATAGTAATTGTCGGCGGAGGTTACGCCGGTTTTTATACCGCTTTTAAGCTCGAAAGACTCTTACGTCGAGGTGAAGCGGAAGTTGTCGTCATCGACCCGCTTCCCTATATGACCTACCAGCCATTTTTGCCAGAGGTGGCAGCAGGCTCGATTGAGTCCCGCCACGCCATCATTCCCTTGCGACGCCACTTGCCTAAAACCAGGGTTATCAACGCGCGGGTGACCGGTATCAATCATGTCAAGAAGACCGTGACGGTGACCCCTGAAGGTTTGGATGATTTCACTCTGGATTATGACCACGTGGTCATTACTGCTGGCGCTGTATCGAGAACGTTCCCCATTCCTGGTGTCGCCGATTTTGCAATCGGGATGAAGACCATCGAAGAGGCTGTTTCGGTTCGTGATCGGCTCATCGACAACATGCACGTCGCCGCTGATATGCCCCCTGGCCCTGCCCGGGATCGCATGTTAACGCTCGTTGTCGTGGGGGGTGGTTTTGCGGGGATTGAAGCTTTTGCTGAACTACGCAGTTTGGTTTCCTCGATGTTGAAAGAGTTCCCCACGCTCACCATCGATGACACCCACTTCCACTTGATTGAAGCGATGGATCGCATCATGCCAGAAGTGTCGCTCAAGAGCTCGTTGTGGGTGATTAAGAACCTAGAACGACGCCAGGCCCATATTCACTTGAATACCCAGCTCACTAGCGCGGTTGGTGGCAAACTCGAGCTTTCTAACGGCATGACTCTCGAAACAGACATCGTTATTTGGACTGCCGGTGTGAAAGCCCAGTCGATGCTCGGAGGTACAGGTATTCCTTTGGATGATCGTGACCGGATCTGTGCCGGCGCGGATTTGCGTGTGCTGGATGGCGAGACGGTGCTGGAGGGCATGTGGAGCGCCGGAGACGTTGCGAGGGTACCTGATCTCAGCGGCGGGGGAGTGGGCGGTTACTGCGTTCCTAACGCCCAGCATGCTGTTCGCCAAGGAAAGATTTTGGCAAAAAACTTGGCGGCCGTATTGCGCGATGAGAACACTAAAGACTACGTTCACAAGAATTTGGGTGCTGTTGCGGGCCTGGGTGTGGGCTATGGAGTGTTCCAAAGTGGCAACTTCGCGGTGACTGGCCTGTTGGGATGGATTATGCATCGCGTCTATCACGGCTTCGCTATTCCCACTTTTGAGCGCAAAGCACGAGTGTTTACCAACTGGGCGCTCCACCTTATCTGGGGTCGCGACTTTGCCAGTGTGCGCAAAGTGCAGCGCCCCCGCGAATTCTTTGAAGAATTTGCGACCCGGCCAGCGCCGGTGGGCAAGAAAGCAAAGGCGCCCTCTCGCTAACATGGTGAGCTAGCCCCGGTAGCCCAATCGGCAGAGGCAGACGACTTAAAATCGTCCCAGTCAGGGTTCGAGTCCCTGCCGGGGCACCCTCACCAAATTCCAGATTGACCGGAGTAGTGTTATGGCTATGGATGGACTCATAATTCTCGGTGGAATCGTTTTGATCGTTGCCGTAATAGGAATTTACCTGTGGGCGACCTACAACGCTTTGGTGACACTCAACGTTCGCGTTGATGAGGCCTGGAGTGACATTACGGTGCAGCTCAAGCGCCGAGCAGATTTAATTCCGAACCTTATTGAAACCGTCAAAGGCTACGCAAGTCATGAAAGCCAAGTTTTTGAGCAAGTCACCAAAGCCCGAGCGGCGGCATTAGGCGCGAGCGGCCCGGCTGGCGCTGCCGAAGCCGAAAACATGATGCAGAGTGCCCTGAAAAGCATTTTTGCTGTGGCTGAGGCCTACCCACAACTGCAGGCAAGCCAAAACTTCTTACAGTTGCAGGCGGAACTAGTTGACACGGAAGACAAAATTCAGGCCTCGAGGCGCTTCTATAACGGTGGCGTTCGAGAACTCAACACCAAGATTCAGCTCTTCCCCAACACACTTTTTGCCAAGAACTTGGGCTTTAGCGCAAGAGATTTCTTCGAAGTAGAAGACCCCTCCGCCATTGCCCAGGCGCCTCGCGTTCAGTTCTAGTTCTTTAGGCGGGTTACATGTATCGGGCTATTGGCGCGAATAAGCGGAACACCTGGGTCATCATGGCCTTTTTTCTGATCCTCATTGGCGCTTTGGGCTATGCCGCTGATCTCTACATCAGCGGAGGAACCGGAGTGGTGTTTTTCGCCGTTCTTATCGGTGCCACCGCCTATGTCGTCATCCAGTACTACGCATCGGGGTCCCAAGCCCTCTCTCTGGCCGGCGCCCAACAGATCCAGAAGGCCGATAACCCCAGGCTTTATCGCATTGTGGAAAATCTGGCCATCACCACCGGTATGCCCATGCCTAAGGTATATCTCGTCGACGACCCGGCGCCCAATGCTTTTGCCACCGGACGAGACCCCGAGCACGCATCGGTCGCAGCCACCACCGGGTTGCTTGAAATTATGGACGATTCGGAACTCGAAGGTGTCATGGCGCACGAAATGGCCCACGTAAAAAACTTTGATATTCGCGTCACCACCATCGTCTTTGGCTTAGTTGTGGTGGTGGGCGTCGTTGCCGACATTTTGGCGCGGATGGCCTTTTTTGGTGGAATGCGACGCAATAACAATGGCGGAAACCCGCTCATCATTGTGGTGGGGATTTTGGCCATGATTTTGGCCCCCTTGCTGGCGGCTCTTATTCAGGCAGCGGTGTCCCGCCAGAGGGAGTATTTAGCTGATGCCACCGGTGCGCTGACTACGCGCCATCCGGAAGCCTTGGCTAGCGCGCTGGAAAAACTTGGCGAGTACGGCAGGCCCCTAAAAAAGCAGCAGGCATCGATGGCGCACCTGTGGATGGCCGACCCCATCAAGCCAGGGGCGATTGATCGCATGTTTCAAACCCACCCGCCTATCCAAGACCGGGTCGATCGGCTACGGGAAAACCAGGCTCGCTTTTAGGCCTGCTGCGAAGCGCAACAACCTAGACTGTGTGAATGTTGAGCCTTCGTAAATCCACCGCAAAAACTGGTTCCCGTGTTGTGCTCCCGGTTGGTGTCGAACGTGTAACCGAATGGTCCTGGCGTTTTTTGGTCATTGCTGCAGCTTTTGCGGTGGGGCTTTTCCTCGTCATTCAGCTCCACTTTTTGATTGTCCCCCTCCTTATTTCCGTGCTCCTGGCCGCGCTCGCGGCTCCCTTGTCTATCGCTTTGCGCGCCATACACTTCCCCCGGTGGCTTGCCACCTTGACCACCATGGTGGTGTTTCTCTCCGTGGTCACTGGCCTGGTATGGCTGGTAGTCGGCGAGCTGGTGCGGGGTTGGGGGTCACTGCGTGATCGCACGATTATTGCCTATGACGACTTTGTTCTTTTTTTGCTCGATTCGCCCCTGGAGGTTTCTGAGGCGCAGCTCAACACCTGGTTTTCAGCGCTCGTGGTGGAATCGAATATTGATTCCTCGTGGGTGCTCAGCGGAGCGCTCTCCGTCACCTCGTCGGTCGGCTCCTGGCTCGTGGGCACAGGTATCGCCCTGTTCGCCTTGGTGTTTTTCATCCACGATGGTGCCCGTATTTGGGAATACCTTGTCTCCTGGTTCCCGCGTTTAGCCAGGCCGGCCGTTTTAGGCTCAGGTCGTGCGGGATGGGAGACACTCTTGAGCTATGTCAAAGTCCAGATTTTTGTGGCCTTTATTGATGCCGTGGGTATTGGCTTAGGCGCATACTTCCTTGGCCTACCCCTGGTGGCGCCGATTGCTATTGCTGTTTTCCTCGGAGCTTTCGTTCCCATTGTGGGTGGGACGGTCGCTGCCGCTTTGGCGATATTGGTCGCCTTGGTATACGAGGGACCGGTGACGGCGCTGATTATGTTGATCATCGTCTTGGCCGTCCAACAACTAGAAGGTCAGGTTTTGCAACCACTGGTCATGGGCGCCGCTGTTCGCATCCACCCTCTTGCTGTGGTCTTAGCTGTGGCAGCGGGTGGCTATTTGGCGGGCGTCCCGGGCGTCCTCTTTGCCGTTCCTGTAGTGGCTTTTATTAACGTGGTGGTCAAATATTTGGCAGCGGGTGAGTGGCGCGGTGACCCTGCTGCCGTACCCGGGACCGCGGTTGGAGCAGGTTCATGAGAAAAAAAGCCAGCAAGAAAGATCTTGTGATTCCTGGACCTACTCTGGAAGATTTTGCGGATGCCAGGCGGGTACTCACCGGTGTGGCTCAAATAACGCCGATGGAGCTCTCTCGCTACTTAAGTGAAGAGCTTGGTCAGCCGGTCTATCTCAAGTGCGAAAACTTGCAGCGAACCGGTTCCTACAAAATCCGCGGCGCGTATTACCGAATGTCTAAGCTCACCGAAGAAGAAAAATCACTCGGTGTGGTTGCCGCTAGTGCCGGCAATCATGCTCAAGGTGTTGCCTTTGCCGCACAAGAGCAAGGTATCAAGGCCACCATCTTTACTCCCATTGGAGTTGCTCTGCCGAAGCTCCAGGCCACCCGTTCGTACGGGGCGGATGTGGTCCTCGGTGGGGACACCATACAGGAACCGTTTCGTGAAGCAAAACTTTTTGCCCAGCGCACCGGGGCCATCCGGATTCCACCTTTTGACCACCCCGATGTGATCGCAGGCCAGGCCACTGTGGGGCTAGAGATTTTAGAACAGACCCCCGATGTTGCCACTGTGATTGTCCCCATCGGTGGCGGCGGTTTGATGGCTGGTGTTGCCAGCGCACTTAAGCAAACCGCTGCAGCGCAGGGACGCGAGATTCGGGTCATTGGCGTTCAAGCAGAAAACGCCGCTTCCTACCCGCCCTCCATGGCCGCTGGTCATCCCGTTGAAATTGAGTTGAGGTCGACCATTTCTGACGGTATTGCTGTGGGCAAGCCGGGTGAATTGAATTTCGAGATCATCCGCAACGCCGTTGATGAGATTGTCACCGTCAGCGACGATGAAACCGCATCCGCCATTTTGGTTCTTTTGGAGCGGGCAAAAATGGTGGTGGAGCCCTCAGGGGCCGCTGGGGTCGCAGCTATTCTGGCCGGCAAGATTAAGGCCACTGGCCCTACCGTCGTGATTCTCAGTGGGGGAAACATTGACCCGATGATTTTGGAGCGGGTCATTTCTCGCGGAATGGTGGCTGCAGGGCGCTATATGAAAATTCGGATTCCGCTACCGGATCGTCCCGGGCAGCTGGCTAGAACCTCGCAAATAGTGTCTGATCAAAACGCTAACGTGGTCGAGGTCTTGCACACAAGGCACGGCACTGGTTTGCAGATTAGCCAAGTCGAACTAGAACTTCACATAGAAACTAGGGGACCTGAGCACGCTCAGGCGGTCTTAGAGGCGCTTCGCGCGGATGGTTATGAACCGCGAGTGGACTTTTAGGGAATAAACGTTTCGACGCCAAGAATTTCTACGGCGATTTCGGCCCCGTTGGGCGCGGTGTAGGTTCCGCTCTCGCCCACTTTGAGGCCGATGATGGCCTGTCCCAGGGGGCTTTGCTCGGAGTACACGTCCAAGTCGGTGTCTCCACCGAGCTCTCGTGAGCCTAATAAAAACTTTTCTTGATCGCCGTGAATATGAGCGGTGACCACGGTGCCGGGCTCCACCACACCCGAGCTTGCGGGAATCTCGCCCACTACCGCGTGCTTCAGCATGGTCGTGAGGGTGCGAATCCGGTTTTCCATTTTCGCTTGCTCTTCTTTGGCAGCGTGGTAGCCACCGTTTTCTTTGAGGTCGCCCTCTTCGCGGGCAATTTCGATTCGGTGAGAGATTTCTTTGCGACCCGCGGTAGTCAGCTCTTTGAGTTCCAACGCCAAGCGGTCATACGCTTCTTGGGTCAGCCATACCGTGTCCTGCTCGCTAGATGCGGCCATGGTGAAATCTCCCTCATACGCACAAAACCGGCCACCCTAGAGGGCCGGTTTACTTGAGGAAAGTTTAGGGCAACCAACACTGGTAGAGCAAGCCGGTTACCGCGCTTTCACTGGTGTTGAGCGTTGTTTGGAACACTCTGGTCCACTCACTAGAAGGGTCAATTTCCACCACCTGCCACCCGACGATTCCAAAGCTTGAGTTGAGGGCTTGGAGCGCACAGCTCACCCTTGTTCCTGGGGCTGTGGTGATTTCATATTGGGTCTCAACGCTGGTGTCACTGATGATGGTGTGGCCGATATCTCGGTACTGCAATTGTGCGGGAGTTTCTAGCACCCCACCCCACCACAGCCAGGCTCCCAGGACTGCGGCAAAGACTAGCCCCGCGAGGACACCCATGCTCCGTCGTGAAAGCTGTGAGCGCTTGGTGCGACCATAGCGGGTCGCCAACCGGGTGTCATTGTCTGAGACTGGGGGTTGGGCTATCGGGCTTTGCGGCATTGTCACGGCTTCTCTCGCTACGCTGGGACAAGCGTATCTATTTGGAGTGTGAACAAAGCGAGAGGTTCCATAGTGGGTCTGGTAATTCAAGGGTGGTTGAGTGTTGTTCCCCTCGAAGGCGACCCTTTGATCCCCGCCATTGAGGTGGATCCCAACTCCGTCACTCCCGGGGTTCTAGGTTTTGTGTTCACCTTTGCTCTGGCCGTAGCAGTGATATTGCTCATCATCGATATGGTTCGCCGGGTTCGCCGGGTTCGCTACCGAAGTGAAATCAACGAAAAGTTAGACAACGAAGCTAAACCAGGAAGCTAAACCAGGAAGCTAAACCACTGTCGGTGGGTTAACAGCGATCAGCAACACCGCGCTCCAGTGGCACAGGTAGGCCACCACGGTGAGCGCGTGGAATATCTCGTGGAAGCCAAAAGTTTTCGGTGCCGGGTTAGGCCATTTTGTGCCATAGACAATGGCACCCAAGGAATAGGCAAGCCCACCGGCGATGACGAGGATCATCATCGCCAGGTTTGCCACAAAGAGGTCCCCCATGTACATCACGGCGGCCCAACCAAGTGCTAAATACAACAGTACGTAGAGCCAGCGGGGCGCTCCCACCCAGAGCACCCTAAATCCGATGCCCACCAGAGTCCCTGCCCAAATGACCACCAGGAGGCGCAGTGCTTTGTCAGCGGGCAGAGCTAACACCGCGATCGGCGTATAGGTGCCGGCGATGAGTAAAAAGATATTGGCATGATCGAGTCGTTTGAGGGTTTTCTTCGTCGCGGTACTCCAGTTGAAGCGGTGATACGTGCCGGAGACGCCAAACATCAACACTGAGGTGGTGGCAAATACGGCACTAGAGAGAGTTGCTGGTGTGCCCTTGGCGAGAACAACAAGGACAACGCCCGCCACTATCGCCAGAGGCAACATCACCAAGTGAATCCAGCCGCGCCAGGATGGCTTGGGCTCCTCACGGTGGTGCTCAAGCGTTGCCTCTAATAGAGGCAGGTGCAGCGCACCGCTGGAGGTAGGCAATTTCGTCATAGCTTCAGCCTAGGGTTGCGACCAGCTAATGTGCCCTCTCGTTGTAGGAAACCTCCTATGCCTCCAAGTAGGACTAACGTAGTTTTGTGCGATGGATCAAATGGCTCTTAGGCGAAGGGCTTCTCTACCGTCTTTACCGCCGAAGGATCGTTAAAGAGCTTGCGACTTTGGCTAGGCCAAGCCATGTGGCGATGATTCTTGATGGCAACCGACGCTGGGCCAAAGCTCGCGCATTGGAATCTAGCGCCCATGGCCATCGAGCCGGGGCAGACAAGATTCACGAGTTTCTCACCTGGAGCGAAGAACAAGGCGTACCGCGAGTTACGCTCTATTTGCTCTCCACCGATAATCTCACCGGCCGAGAATCGAGAGAGCTTGATGATTTGGCGGGGATCATTGAGGGTTTAGCAGATCAGCTTTCACGTTTCTCCAACTGGCGAGTAAAACACGTAGGCCAAGCCGATGCGTTACCCGCTCACCTGCGTGACACCCTCAAGGGTGCTGAAGAGCGAAGTTCACGAAACTCCGGTTTGCACATCAATTTGGCGGTGGGCTACGGCGGTAGAGCTGAAATTACCGGTGCGGTGCGTCGACTGGTCCAAGAACACCATGCTGGCGGCCACACGTTAGAAGATTTGCCGGAGAGCATCAGCGTTCAGGCGATCGCTGATCACCTTGATACGGTCGGACAGCCTGATCCTGACCTGGTGATTAGAACCTCAGGCGAGCAGCGACTGAGTGATTTCATGCTCTGGCAGAGCGCCCACAGCGAGTTCTATTTTGTTGAAGCGCTCGGCCCTGATCTTCGCGAGATTGATTTTTTGCGGGCACTTCGTGATTTTGGCACGAGGCAAAGGCGCTACGGGCAATAAGGTCACCATCGAATTCACCTCGATGTAACGTGCGTGGGCGTGTCATTCACCGGTGAGGGTAATGCCCTGACGTAGTTTCATGACTACCCCCTTCTTTCCTGCATTAAGGAGATTTTGTGGAAAAATCCGCTTCCACCGCTACTTCCCGTTCGAGCTCTCGCAGGAAGGAAACGAAGGAGCGGACGTATGTTCTCGACACGTCAGTGTTGCTCAGCGATCCCCGCGCACTCTTTCGTTTCGCCGAGCACCATGTGGTGCTCCCAGTGGTGGTGATCTCCGAGCTAGAAAAGAAGCGGCACGACCCGGAGATTGGTTTTTTTGCCAGGCAGGCACTTCGCCATTTGGATGATTTGCGCTCCGAGCACGAGCGTTTAGATTTCCCCATCGCTGTGGGGGAGGGTGGCACTCTAAGGGTTGAGCTCAACCACTCCAATCAGGCCATCTTGCCCAGTGGGCTTCAGCTAGGCGATAACGATGCACGCATCCTCGCTGTTGCACTAAATCTTGCCAACGATGGTTTAGCTGTCACCGTGATGTCAAAAGATTTACCCATGCGTGTTAAGGCAGCATCCATTGGATTAGCCGCTGAGGAATATCGGGCCGAACTCGCTCCCGAGTCTGGCTGGACAGGCATGGCCGAGATTGCGATGAGCGCACAGGACATGGCGACCCTCTATGACGCCGAGGTGATCAGTTCTGATGCTGTTGCCGACATGCCCGTGAACACTTCACTAGTGATTAGCTCCGAGCGTGGTTCCGCTCTTGGCCGCGTGAGCGCGCCAGGGAAAATTGCGGTGGTGCGTGGTGATCGCGAGCTGTTTGGTTTGAATGGGAGATCAGCTGAGCAGCGCCTCGCGATAGATCTCCTGCTCGATCCCACCATCGGCATCATTTCCCTCGGTGGTCGTGCCGGTACGGGTAAATCTGCTCTAGCGCTATGTGCCGGTCTTGAGGCGGTACTGGAAAAACAGCAGCACCGCAAAATTATGGTGTTTCGCCCTCTGTACGCCGTCGGTGGGCAAGACCTGGGCTATCTACCCGGTGACGCCAAGGAGAAAATGAATCCTTGGGCTGAAGCAACATTTGACACCCTGTCCTCTGTGGTGTCCCACCACGTGGTGGAAGAGGTTATGGACCGGGGGCTTCTCGAGGTTCTGCCGCTTACCCACATTCGTGGCCGTTCGCTCCACGATGCGTTTGTGATCGTCGATGAAGCACAATCGCTTGAGCGCAACGTGTTGTTGACGATGCTTTCTCGTATTGGCCAAAACTCCCGGGTTGTGCTCACCCACGATATTGCCCAGAGGGACAATCTCCGCGTGGGTCGACACGATGGTGTGTTCAGCGTGATTGAGGCCCTCAAAGGACAGCCCCTTTTCGGGCATATCACGCTCATGCGCTCCGAGCGCAGTGCGATTGCCGCCCTGGTTACCGACTTATTAGAAGAGGGTTACCCGGCTGCTTAGTGGGGGATATCAAATAGTTGATTACAGCCCTGGGGATGTCATTTTGAGAACATCCAGAGCGGCATCAAGTGCTTCGAGGGTAATTTCCCCGCGTTCGACAAACCCCAGTTCGATCACCGATTCACGCACAGTTTTCTGGTGCTCGACGGCGTGCTTAGCGACCTTGGCGGCTGATTCATAACCAATCACGCGATTGAGTGGAGTCACAATGGCGGGGGATGATTCTGCCAGTGCGCGGGCACGGTCTTCCCGGGCTTCGAGGCCAACGATGGTCTTATCGGCTAAGAGCCTGGTGGAGTTAGCTAAGAGTCGAATAGATTCCAGCAAGGAAGTTCCCATCACAGGGATAGCGACATTGAGCTCAAAGTTTCCTGATGCCCCACCCCAGGCAATGGTCTGATCATTACCGATCACGCGAGCACAGACCATGAGGACAGCTTCGGGGATTACCGGGTTCACCTTGCCCGGCATGATGGAACTGCCTGGCTGCAAATCGGGGATGTGGATTTCGGCAAGGCCCGCATTGGGTCCTGAACCCATCCAGCGGATGTCGTTGCAAATCTTTGTCAGCGACACCGCAAGGATGCGAAGCGCCCCAGAGGCTTCCACCAGTCCGTCTCTGGCCCCTTGGGCCTCAAAGTGATCCAGCGCCTCCGTGATGGGCAATCCGGTGGCGGCGGCCAACTCGGCGATGACTTTTTTTGAGAAACCAGGGGGAGTGTTGATTCCGGTGCCGGTTGCCGTCCCACCAAGTGGAACTTCAGCCACGCGAACAATGGTCGCGTTGACGCGCTCAATACCGAGTCGGATTTGACGGGCGAAACCAGAAAATTCTTGGCCCAGGGTCACCGGGGTGGCATCCATCAGGTGGGTGCGACCAGCTTTCACAACCTGGCTCCAGGCGGCTGCTTTGTCCTCAAGCGCACGCGCTAAGTGATCAAGGGCGGGCATCAAAGAGTTAAGCAAGGCCTCAGTAACAGCCAGATGCACAGAGGTGGGGAAGACGTCATTGGAAGACTGTGAAGCATTCACATGGTCATTGGGGTGAACATCAGTGCCACCTGCGGTGGTGGCCAAGGTGGCGAGCACCTCGTTCATGTTCATATTCGATGAGGTACCAGAACCTGTTTGATACGTATCTACAGGGAAATGGTCATGGTGCTCACCCGCAATAATCTGATCCGCTGCGGCCACAATGGAAGCGGCGATAGGGGCATCGACAATGCCAAGTTCTTGGTTGACCAAGGCTGCGGCGCGTTTGACGTGAGCGAGGGCAACAATCTGGGCAGGTTCGAGACCGCGGCCAGAAATGGGAAAGTTTTCGATGGCACGTTGGGTTTGTGCACGATAGAGGGCATTGATGGGGACACGAACTTCACCCATAGTGTCGTGTTCGATTCGGTAGTCGTTCTCAGCGTTCATGCCCATTTCCTCAATTTTGAGAGTTAACCGACGCCAAGGGGTCCTCAGCAATCGAGCCGATGATGACATCGGGGGTTACGCGACCTTCGGCCAGCGTGTAGTTCGCCCCGACAATGGCCAGTTTACCCTCGGCCACCGCCAGGCTAATAAGTTCGCTTGAGGCCAACAAACCAGAGACGGTGTCGCGCAAGTGTTCCCGACCGATCACACTGGAGTCGAGTTCTTCGCCCCGCTTTTTTCCCCCAGCCAAGCGCACGCGGGTGACCGCGGGCTCAATCGATTCAATAATCGAGTAAATATGCGGTGGCAAGGGTGGGGCATCCTCGCGGTCTTGATCAATAGCCACACCCACCGCTCCACAGTCATCGTGGGAGAGCACCACAATCAGGGGAACTCCTAAAGTGTTCACGGCGTATTCGAGCGAGCCAACGACTGAGGACGACATGACCTGGCCAGCATTTCGCACCACGAAGAGGTCCCCAAGACCACAATCAAAAATGATCTCAGCGGAGAGCCTCGAATCAGCACACCCAAAGAGTGCCGCTTGAGGGAACTGTGCGATGGCAGTTTCTGCTCGTCGCTCCACATCTTGGCGAGGGTGCTCGGGTGCACCATGGATGAAGTGGTCGTTACCCATTTTCATGCGAGCCCACGCACTCGCCGGCGTCATAGCAATATCATTCATGATCGACCCCTCGAGAGTTGGTAGGACACTTCATCGGCCACTTCGCTAACGGCCCGCTTAGAGGTGCCGCCGATGATGATGGTCGATGATGAGTCCTCATAGACGATGACATAAGCATTGTTTGCCCCAGGGTCAGCTTCACTGCGATCGTATTCCTCCCAGCTCAGGGTGGAATCTGCCCCATAGCCAAAGGCTGCCTCTCCGGTAGAGGCGGAGCGCTCAGTGCGAAGCGACACCCAGGAGGCATCGGCTTCAAAACCCTGATCGATGAACACGTAGCTGGATTCCGGGCCAAGAAGGCCAATCGACCAAGTGATCTCCGCCCCGGGTTCGCGGCTAATTTCAGCGCGATTGGCACTCCATAATTCAGAGAGCTGCGGGGTGATGGGTTCACTGGGGACTTCGCTAGAAATCTCTTTCGCTACCGCTTGATAGTCAACGCTCTCAATCAGGTTGGCATCCGGTCTGACCACGACGATGATCAGTAACGCAACAATGCCCAAAGAACTCAACAGTGACCACACCAGGTTTCTGGTGGTCTGGCGGGCACGACGCTCAGCACGGGCTTTAGTGACTCGCTCGTTTTTCTCAGCGGGGGTTTCGGGGCGCCCTAGCCCGGCAACCTCGCGCGGTTCTGTGCCGGCCACCGGTTACTCTTCGCGCGCTTTTCTGGCAGCGTCCAAGCGCTCCTTGGCTCCTTCGAGCCATTGTTCACACCGTTTCGCTAAGGCCTCGCCACGCTCCCAGAGCGTGATGGATTCCTCTAAAGAGATTCCGCCTGTTTCGAGTCGAGAGACAATGTCCACTAGTTGATCGCGGGCTTGCTCATAGTTCAATTCGCCAACATCGGCCAAAGGATCTTTCTGCGCGCTCACGCGCTCAAGTCTAGTAATGCCCAGGGGACTAGTCGACGTGAGTGTCGATAGTGCCATCACCGACGACCAGTGTGAGAGCATCACCACGGGACACTGATTTCACGCTGCGCAGCAGCTCACCACTGGCAAGGCGGGCAATGGCGTAACCGCGATCGAGAGTTTTCTGGGGTGAAAGCCCTCTCAAAGCTCCGCTTAGTTGATTGATGTCAGCTAGGGCTCGCTCCGTTAAGCGTTGAGATAAATCAACCCCGCGGACAACGAACTGCAAAATCTCTTCGGACCGGATATCAATCAGGGTGTCAGGTTCGGCGATGCTGGGCCTAGATCGCACACTGGCTAAACGTTCTGCCTCATAATCGAGGATGCCGAGCAGGCGGTTATCCAGGCGAGTGCGGGCCTGAGCAATTATTCCGCGTTCATTTTCCACATCGGGCACGACCCGTTTGGCAGCATCGGTGGGCGTTGAGGCGCGAAGATCTGCCACCTCATCCAGAAGTGGTCGGTCTGCTTCGTGACCGATAGCGCTCACCAGAGGTGTGGTGAGCGCTGCAGCGGCACGCACCAGGGTTTCGTCGCTAAAGGGCAACAGGTTGAGAAAATCTCCACCACCGCGCGCCACGATAATCACGTCAACGCTTGGGTCGCTATCGAGAATCTCTAAGGCTTTGATAACTTCTGGCACGCAGCGTTCACCCTGAACTGCGGCGTATTCGATACGAAAGGAAACATCAGGCCAGCGAAGCGTGGCATTGGTGATGACATCTTTTTCCGCATCAGAATCTTTACCGGTGATGAGGCCAATTTTTCCCGGAAGAAACGGCAGCGCTTTCTTAGATTCGGGGGCAAACAGGCCCTCAGCGGCGAGGGTGGCGCGAAGTTTCTCCAGTTTTTCTAAGATCTCACCCAAACCGGTGTGGCGCATCTGCAGAACGTTCATGCTCAGAGTGCCGCCCTTAACCCACCAGCTGGGCTTAACCTGCGCAATGACGCGATCTCCCCGGGAAATTCCCTCCGGGATGTTGGCTTGGGACCGACGCCAGATTGTGATCGCCACTGATGCGTCAGAATCTAGGTCGGTGAGCTTGCCATAAATGTTTCCTGCCGATTGCCCCCACTGCGTAACCTCGGCTTCAACCCACACCGCACCAAGCCGGTCAATGTATCCACCCAATAATTCCGAGAGCTGGTGAAGTGGCCACGGGGCTTCGGGGGAGGAATCGTTGGTGGAGGAAGTCATGATGACTCAGGCTAGAACACTCAGGCTGTATCCGGAAAGCGCACCATACACTGGGACCCGTGAGTATAAGCAATGGCAGCGGCGGCACACTCTTAGAGACCCCGCTCATCCCTACCCGGGCAAAGAAATTGCACCCTGAATCTGTGGAAGGGGAGCGCAAGATTCTTTTGGCGGCCCCTCGCGGATATTGCGCTGGGGTGGATCGCGCCGTTATCGCCGTGGAGAAAGCGCTCGAGCGCTATGGCGCACCTGTCTACGTTCGCAAGCAAATCGTTCACAACATTCACGTAGTGCGCCAGCTCGAAGCCAGTGGCGTCATCTTTGTTGACGAGCTAGCCGAGGTCCCGACCGGATCCAACATCGTCTTCTCCGCGCACGGTGTCTCGCCGATGGTCGTTGCTGAGGCAGCCGAGCGCGAACTGAACGCCATTGATGCAACCTGCCCGCTGGTGACCAAAGTGCACCGGGAAGCGATTCGTTTCTCCGGTCAGGATTACCACATCCTCCTGATTGGCCACGAAGGCCATGAAGAGGTTGAGGGCACGATGGGTCACGCGCCAGATAACACGACCTTGGTTAACGACCCAGAAGAAGCATCCAGGGTCAATCCGCCCGAAACAGAAAACCTCATTTGGCTTTCTCAAACCACGCTGAGCGTGGATGAAACCATGGAAACAGTGCGCCGCCTGCGTGAGCGGTTCCCCCACTTGAAAGACCCACCCAGTGACGATATTTGTTACGCCACCCAAAACCGTCAGGTTGCCATCAAGAAGATTGCGCGTGAGTGCGACTTGGTCATTGTGGTGGGCTCGCCCAACTCGTCCAACAGCGTTCGTTTAGTCGAGGTCGCACTCGAATACGGAGCGAAAGCCTCCTATCGAGTGGACTATGCCAGCGAGATTGAGCAAGCCTGGCTTGTGGGCGTGAAAACTATTGGGATTACCTCAGGCGCTTCCGTGCCCGAGGTGCTGATTGATCACACCCTGGCTGATCTTGCTGACGCTGGGTTTGTCACGGTGGAAGAAATTCGCACAGCCGAAGAGGACTTGCAGTTCTCTCTGCCTAAAGAGCTTCGTAAAGATGCCAATGGCGAGATTGACCGTTCCACGCTCGGTGGACGTAACCGCTCTTAGCCTTTGGGCGCAGTTAGTTCTCGCTCTAGATTTTCTTCCCCGCTGAACCCAGCTGCTGAGTGGCCTCGATCACTCGCTGTGCCATGGAGTTTTCTGCAACTTTGCCCCAAGCTCTGGGGTCGTAAGTTTTCTTGTTGCCCACTTCGCCATCAATGCGTAGGACACCGTCATAGTTACTCAACATGTGTCCGGCAACCCCCCTGGTGTAGGCGTATTGGGTGTCAGTATCGATGTTCATCTTGATCACACCGTTGCTCACAGCTTCTGAAATCTCAGCATCGGAACTTCCCGAGCCACCGTGGAAAACCAAGTCGAGAGGTTTTTCGGCGGTTGAATACTTGGCCTTTAGACCTTGTTGAATTTCTGCAAGAAGTTCGGGACGCAACTTCACATTGCCTGGCTTATAGAAGCCATGCACGTTGCCGAAGGTGAGAGCTGCCATATAGCGGCCCTGCTCACCCCAGCCCAAAGCCTCCACAGTGGCAATGGCATCATCCAGGGTTGTATACAAGCTGTCGTTGATGTCGTGGCTGACACCATCTTCTTCGCCACCGACCACACCGATCTCCACTTCAAGGATGGAGTGGATTGCCTTCATTCGTGGCAGTAGCTCCTGGGCGATCTGGAGGTTCTCTTTGAGTGGCACTGCTGACCCATCCCACATGTGGGATTGAAAAATCGGGTTACGACCGGCCTTGACAGCTTCTTCGCTGGCCGCAATCAGCGGTAACACAAAACTATCGAGTGCATCTTTGGGACAGTGATCGGTGTGGAGGGCAACTTTTACCGGGTAATTCTTGGCAACCTCGGTGACGAAAGCTGCGAAAGCGAGGGCACCGGATGCTCGGGCTTTAACGCTTTGGCCAGCAAAGAAGTCAGCACCACCGGTGCTCACTTGAATGATCCCATCGGAGCCTGCTTCACTAAGCCCCTGCAAAACCGCGTTGATGGTCGACGAGGATGACACATTGATGGCAGGAAAGGCGAAACCCTTTTCTTTAGCCTCATCCAGCATCTGGGCGTACTCATCAGGCGTTGCAACAGGCATTTTCATCTCCAGGTCTGAGGGCGGTGGAGTTTTAAGAATATCCCCGAAAGCCTCCAGCCGGCCACGCCACTAGTCTTAAGCCACGAACGCTCCATCGCACAAAGGGTAGGCAATGTCTGAGCTGGAACCAGGGGAACTCTTCGAACATCCTGATCGCAACCTTGCTATGGAGCTGGTGAGGGCCACGGAGGCCGCCGCTATTCGCGCCACACCCTTTATTGGTCGCGGTGACAAGAATGCTGCTGATGGTGCGGCAGTGGATGCGATGCGGAAGTTTCTCGCCACCGTTAACTTTTCTGGCCTGGTCGTCATCGGTGAGGGTGAAAAAGATGATGCCCCCATGCTGTTCAATGGCGAGCTTGTGGGCACGGGCAATGGACCCCAGTGCGATATTGCGGTGGATCCCATTGATGGGACTTCGCTGACTGCTGCCGGGCGCTCGCACGCAATTTCGATGATTGCGGTAGCTGATCGAGGCAGCATGCTCGATGCGTCCAGTGTTTTTTATATGAGCAAAATTGTGACCTCCCATGAGGGCATCGGTGTGGTTGATATTCATCGCCCAATTGGCGAAAATATTCGCGCCCTCGCCAAGGCCAAAGGTAAATCGGTGGAGGAAATGCGGATCGCGGTGTTGGATCGCCCCCGCCACGAGCAACTCATTGCCGATATTCGCGAAGCGGGTGCTGGGACGCGCTTGATCCTCGATGGTGATGTCGCAGGTGGCATTAATGCCGCCCGCCATGACACCCGCATCGATATGTGTGTCGGTATTGGTGGAAGCCCCGAAGGTGTTGCCACGGCGTGTGCGATCAAGGCCCTGGGTGGTTTCATGCAGGGTGTTTTGCACCCGATGAGCGATGAGGAAAGACAGAGAGGCCTAGACGCCGGCCTCGATTTTGACACCGTCTATGGACTAGATGGCCTCGTGGCCAGCGACAACACGTTCTTTGTCGCCACCGGTGTCACCGATGGCGAACTGGTGCGTGGGGTGCGAAGGGCAGGGCCGATTATTTCGACAGAGAGCGTCGTGTTGCGATCTCGTTCGGGGACGCTGCGTCGCGTCTCAGCGGATCATCAAGCCAGCAAATGGCTTGAGCACTAGTCCTCTTTTTCCTCGTTCAACTCGGGAGCTTGCAACTCACGGGGAACCATGTCGATCACTTCGAAGTGCTCGGGTAGCTCTGATTCTGAGCCCAGCCCGCTGAGTTTTCTAGCGCTGGGGAAAACGCGGGATTCGAGCGAGCCCACGAAGGAGTTATAGCCCTTGACGGTGCTGGTGATAGATCGACCGAGTGTGTCTAGGTGCTTCGACATGGCACCGAGGCGTTGTAAAAGCTCGCGACCCACATCAAAGAGTTTGGCGGCGTCTTCGGTTAACACATCTTGCTGCCATGAGAACGCCACCGTTTTGAGCACTGACCAGAGCGTGACCGGTGAGGCCAGTGCCACCTTCTTACTAAAGGCGTAATCCATCAAGGAGGGGTCTGCTTCGATGGCACTAGAAATAAGTGCTTCACTGGGAATGAAACAGATCACCAGCTCTGGGGAGGCTGCTAACCCATCCCAGTAAGACTTCTTTCCCAGCGCATCGATGTGTGCTCGCACGGCACTGACGTGCTTTTTCAACAGCGTCTCTCGCCGCGCTGCTTCCTCGCCGGTGGCGGTGAAAGGAATTTGACTGGCCTCTAGATAAGCGTTAAACGGAACTTTGGCGTCGACAGCAATGTTTTTGCCACCGGGTAGATGAACCACCATGTCGGGTTTTCCTACCCCGGCATCAGAAGATATCTGCGATTGAACATCGAAGTCCACACGTTCGATCAACCCGGCGGCTTCGACTACCCGGCGCAGTTGGACTTCACCCCAAACCCCACGAACGTTGTTGGAGCGCAGGGCGCTGGCAAGCTGTTCGGTTGTGCCGCGCAGGAGTTCATCGCTATCAACTGCGGCACGCAACTGTTGGCTTATTTGGCCGTGTTGTTCATGGCGCTGTTTTTCTAATTCTTGGACGGTGCGCTGCATGTCGCTCAGGCGCTGCGAAACCGGTGCGAGGGCTTGTAAAACCTTGTTTTCGGTCTCATGGGAACCGCGAAGATCGTTGTATTGCTGCTGAACCAAATCCAGCTGCGCTCGCAAGGACAGCGCGTTCTCGCCGCCGGCGGCTATTTGGTTTCGGCTTTTGAGTAGATAGCCGATGGTGAAACCCAGCGCGAGAGCCAATACGACAGCAATAAGAAGCGTTATCAGTGCTTGATCCATGCCCACAGTCTGCCATTCACCCCCGACGCCAGCCCCTAGGCCACACAAGGTCGTTGGCCTGCAGTAGGCTTCCTAGCCGTGGCTCTCACTATTGGAATCGTCGGTCTGCCCAATGTGGGCAAGTCCACCCTCTTTAACGCCCTCACCAAGAACTCCGTGTTGGCGGCGAACTATCCTTTTGCCACCATTGAGCCCAACGTCGGCGTCGTGAATTTGCCCGATGACCGCCTAGCGCGCTTGGCTGAGATTTTTGGCAGCGAGCGAAGTATTCCTGCACCTGTTTCTTTTGTTGATATTGCTGGCATTGTGCGCGGGGCTAGCGAAGGGGAAGGGTTGGGAAACCAATTCCTTTCCAACATTCGCGAAGCCGAAGCCATCGCCCAGGTTGTGCGCGTTTTTGATGACCCCGATGTGATCCATGTTGATGGTGCTATTAACCCGGCGGCGGATATGGAAACGATCAACACTGAGCTCATCCTCGCCGATCTCCAAACCCTAGAAAAAGCCATCGGTCGATACGAAAAAGAAGTCAAAGGCAAAAAGCTTGAACCGGTTGTCTTGAGCGTTGCAGAAGAGGCACGCACCATCCTTGATGGGGGCAAGACGCTGTTCCAAGCCAATTTTGATTCCTCTGCCATCTCAGAACTGGGTCTGCTTACCGCCAAGCCGTTTCTCTATGTTTTCAATGTTGATGAACAAACCCTGGGCAATCCGGCCAAACAAGCAGAGCTAGCCGCTTTGGTCGCCCCAGCCAAGGCAGTATTTCTCGACGCCAAGGTGGAAAGCGAACTCATTGATCTTGACAAGGATGAGGCGGCTGAGCTGCTGGCGTCGATGGGTCAAGAAGAAAGTGGGCTTGACCAGCTAGCCCATATTGGTTTTGAGACCCTGGGGTTGCAGACCTATCTCACGGCCGGGCCCAAAGAAGTCCGGGCGTGGACGATCCACCGTGGCTGGAAAGCTCCTCAAGCGGCCGGCGTGATTCACACTGATTTTGAAAAAGGCTTCATTAAAGCTGAAGTGACCTCTTTCGATGACCTCATTGCCAGTGGTTCCTTGGTTGAAGCCCGCGCTGCGGGGAAAGCTCGCATTGAGGGCAAGGACTACGTCATGAAAGATGGCGACGTAGTCGAATTCCGCTTTAGTTCCTAAGTTTTTCGAAGGCTCGATAGCCGAGGGCTTGTCCCGAGACTGGGAATCCACTGGGCCATCTTGTTGTTTGGCCGCGGCAGTGGTTTTCTGTAGGTATGCCAATCATGCCGATGTTCCCCTTGGGCTCAGTACTATTCCCTTCGATGCCTCTAGCGCTTCGTGTTTTTGAAGAGCGCTACTTGAAAATGATGGGGGCCATCCTCGATCAGGAGCCCTCCGAGTTTGGCGTCGTGCTGATTGAGCGTGGATCAGAAGTTGGTGGGGGAGAGCACCGGTTTGACGTTGGCACCACCGCTCGCGTCCTCCAGATAGAAGCCCCCGAGGGTCCCCTAGAAGTTATTGCTCGTGGCGAGCGCAGATTTCGAGTCATCTCATGGCTGGAAGATGACCCCTACCCTCGAGCAGAGATCGAATACTTAGAAGAGTTCTCCGCGAGTGACGTCGACTTAGTGGCACTTGCCGAAACAGAGGAAACCGTGCGAACCACCCTGGAATACCTCAAAGGCTTAGATCTTTCCTTACCCTGGCCGACCGAAATTGAATTATCCGACGACCCCCTCGAGAAAGCCTGGCAACTAGCCGGTATCTCTCCTTTGGGGACTCTGGATCACCAAGATTTGTTGAACTCCAGCGACCTTGTCTCACTTCTAGAAACCACCCACAAAACGGTCAACGAAGCACTGGAGATATTCCGTCTAACGCGCTCTGGTGACGAGTAGTAGGAGTAGGCCAACGATTGCAACACGATGGAACGGTTCCGATGGGTTCCGTTATCTAAAAGATGCCAAAATTAGTGGAACCGGTTCCGAAGTCTTGTTATGTTGGAAGTGCCTACGGTGCGGTGCGCCGCGCCGCGCAGCGGGCATTCCTAATCGATAAACAAGGAGTACATATGAGGCACTTTGCATCTCGCCGCACCATGCTCGGCGTTGCCACACTGTCTGTGGCCGCTTTGGCATTGGCCGGCTGTGCTGCCGACGCTGGCAGCGAAGAAACAACCACTGACACTGGTTCCGAGGCCACTGTGGCTGCTGGCTGTGAAGCTTATGCAGACTACATGGGCAACGAGGGTGAAACTGTAGAGATCTACACGACCATCATTGAGCCCGAATCAACCCTCTTCCAGGAGTCCTTCGTCGACTTCGAAGACTGCACCGGAATCACCATTGAGTGGAACGGGGACCAGGCATTCGAAGAACAGATTGCTGTTCGCGTTGAGGGTGGAACCGCACCGGACCTGGCTATTTTCCCCCAGCCAGGCCTGCTGAAGTCATTTGCAGCCAACTTGGTTCCCGCCTCTGATACCGTTTCGGCTTCAGTGGATGAGAACTACACCGCTGACTGGAAGACCTATGGCACCGTCGATGGCACCTTCTACGCAGCACCTCTCGGTGCTAACGTGAAGTCCTTCGTCTGGTATTCGCCCAAGACTTTCGCTGACAACGGCTGGGCTACCCCCACCACATGGGATGAAATGCTGACCCTGTCCGACGAAATCGCTGCTAGCGACTTCGCTGGAAATGCATGGTGTGCTGGTATCGAATCTGGTGCCGCTACCGGTTGGGCCGCAACGGACTGGATGGAAGACTTGATGCTTCGTTTCCAGGATGCTGCAACCTACGACGCATGGGTTGACCACTCGATGCCCTTCAATGACCCCAAGGTCTTGGAAGTTATCGGTGAAGCCGGCAAGATCCTGAAAAACTCTGACTACGTCGGTAACGTTTCTGCGATCGCAACCACCAGCTTCTCTGAGGGTGGCTCCGGTGTTGTGGATGGCTCTTGTGCCATGCACCGCCAGGCTTCCTTCCTAGGTGGAATCCTCGTAGGAGACTACGGCGCAACCGTTGTGAGCCCTGAAGACACCGACGTTGAGGGTGGAATTTCTACCTTCTACTTCCCCGGTGTCAGTGCTGACCAGACTCCTGCCCTCGGTGGTGGAGAGTTCGTTGGTGCCTTCAGTGACGCTCCTGCCGTGGCAGCTGTGCAGCACTACTTGACCACTCCTGAGTGGAACAACAAGAAGGCTGCTCTGGGTGGATGGTTCTCCGCGAACCTCGGCCTGGACACTGCCAACGTGGCTGACCCAGTTAACGCTGTGGCAGTTCAAATCCTCCAGAACGCCACCACCTTCCGCTTCGACGCATCTGACTTGATGCCCGGTGAAGTGGGTGCTGGTTCCTTCTGGACCGAGATGACTGCGTGGATTGCTGAAGACAAAGCTAATCAAGATGTCCTGGATGCCATTGAGGCAACCTGGCCAGCTAGCTAGTCAACAACTAGTCACGTAACATCGGTTGGGGGGTGCGTTCTCAGGAGCGCATCCCCCAATCGATCGCAACAATGTTGTTGTTAAGGTGAGGGAGAGATAGAAAACGATGCGCGGATCTGTCTGGGATGTCATTCTCCCGAATCTCACACTTCTCGTTATCGCTCTCGTCTCGTTTGCCGCCGTTGTCTATGCGCTGTTCTTGATCGGATCGCGAGCTTCGGTCAAGTGGCAGGGGTGGCTGCGCTACGGGGTATTCCTAGGTCCCGCCCTGTTGTTGCTCTTGGTTGGGCTTATTTATCCAGCCCTTCGGACCATCTGGATGTCCTTTATGGACAAACGCAGTGAGAGCTTTATCGGTTTTGATAACTATGTGTGGGCTTTCACTATCCCGGAAATTCAAGTTGTTTTGCGTAATACGGCGCTGTGGGTTGTGTTCGTTCCACTGATTTCTACCGTGATTGGTTTGTCGATTGCCTACATGACCGACCGGATGAAGCGAGCTGGCGTGATCAAGTCATTGGTGTTTATGCCCATGGCGATTTCCTTCGTTGGCGCCAGCGTTATCTGGGGTTTCCTCTATAACTTCGAGCCCAACCCCGATAAGCCAGAAATAGGGCTACTCAATGCCATCGCGCGCCAGATTGGGATTGAACCGCGTAACTGGCTCTTAGAAGCCCCAGCGAATACGTTCTTTCTTATCGCGGTCCTGGTCTGGATTCAAACCGGATTTGCCATGGTAATTCTCTCGGCGGCGATGAAGAACGTTCCTGACGAAATTGTTGAAGCCGCAATGTTGGATGGGGCGAGCAGTTGGCGCCGTTTCATCCAAGTAACGCTCCCGATGATTCGCAGCACGCTGGTGGTAGTGCTCACCACGATTACGATTGGAACCTTAAAAGTGTTCGATATCGTGCGAACCATGACCGGTGGTAATTTTCAGACCAACGTGATCGCCAACGAAATGTATTCTCAGTCGTTCAGGCAACTCAATTATGGTCAAGGTAGCGCGCTTGCTGTCATCCTTTTCGTCGCCGTTGTCCCCATTATTTGGTACAACGTGCGACAACTGCGTTTGGAGAGGACGGAGCGATAATGAGCACACCTTCCCTGCCAGAGCTGAGCACGCGGAAAAAAGCTAAAGACATTTTTAGCTCACCGATGGCCTCTGCGGCTGCCATCTTGATTGCGGTGATATGGACTATTCCCACCTTCGGATTGTTAGTCACCTCGATTAGGCCAGAGAAAGACATCAACACCTCCGGGTGGTGGACGTTCTTTGCTAACCCTTCCTTTTCTCTAGAAAACTATGAGAAGGCATTGTTCGTGGGAACCGGCGTGAACCCACCGATGTTCCTCTACTTTTTCAACAGCCTTGCTGTCACAATTCCCTCGGTTATTTTCCCCATTACGCTGGCTGTTTTTGCCGCTTATGCGTTGGCATGGTTTGAGTTCAAAGGCCGAGACGCTATTTTCTTTACCATTTTTGCGCTCCAGGTTATTCCGCTCCAGTTGACTTTGATTCCTCTTCTCCAGCTTTTTGCAAAGGGTTTGGTTATTGGGGGAGTTACCCTGATTCCCGATCTAGGTATTACCGGAACCTACATCCCGATTTGGATTGCTCACACCATCTTCGGGTTACCCTTAGCCATTTTCTTGCTTCACAACTTTTTGCGTCAGATACCCCGGGAGCTGGTGGAAGCCGGGCGAGTGGATGGCGCAAATTGGTTTACGTTGTTTACCAAGATTGTCCTGCCCTTGAGCATCCCGGCTATCGCTTCCTTCTTGATCTTCCAGTTCCTCTGGGTGTGGAATGACCTTCTCGTGGGACTTACCTTCGGCGCTGGATCAAAGTCTGTGGCCCCGATGACGGTTCGCCTGGCAGAAATGGTCGGAACTAGAGGGTCCGGATGGGAAGTGCTGACCGCCGGTGCCTTCGTTTCTATCGTGGTGCCCTTGATTGTCTTCTTTGCGCTGCAACGTTACTTTGTGCGGGGTCTCCTGGCAGGTTCGATCAAGGGCTAGGCCCAGAGCTACCGGGCTGTTGAGAAGATTTCCCGAAGGAACAACGCGCTATCTTTTGGGGTTCGAATCTGGCTCCAGGCGTCGACTCGAATAATCCCAAACCGCTTGGTCCAGCCTTCGGCCCATTCAAGGTTGTCAAAAAGCGACCAGGCGAAATAGCCCCGTAAATCGACCCCCTGGTCGAGGGCATCGAGGGCAGCGGAGATGTGTGAGGCGTAGTAGTCCACGCGGTTTTCATCGTGGATACCAGTCTCGGTCACAGTGTCGTCGAAGGCGGCGCCATTTTCGGTTACATACAGTGGCACGCCCGGAAGTCTTGAGGCGGTGGTCAGCAGGGTTTGGGTGAGGCTGGGTGCGTGAATTTCCCACCCCATGGCCGTTCTAGGTGATCGGGGAACAAACGAGACGTTGCTCACCCCGGGATACACGCTGGCGTCCTGTCCCACTATTTTTCCGGCATTTTTGGACAACGATGCGACCCGCGTGGGGGTGTAGTAGTTGATGCCAAGCCAGGTGATGGGTTCTGCTGCCATGGCCAGGCCCTCGGAGGTGACAAACGACCAATCGGTAATCGAGGAGGTGGCCGCCACGATGTCATCTGGAATTCCGCGGTTTGCCAACAGGTCTAAGAAAATTCTGTTCTGTAGCCCATCAATGATGGTGGAAGTCGGCACAATATCTTCATCCTCAGCAATGATCGTGGTGAGGTTGAGCACCAGGCCAGGGTTTTTCACGCCAGCAGCCCTCAGGGCTCTGATTCCATGCCCGCTAGCAACCATCAGCCGGTAGAAGACTTCTAAACTTGCGGCCGGGTTTTGTTCCCCGGGGGCGTGAATTCCTGCTGCGTAACCGAGAAAGGCGGACACCCAGGGTTCGTTTAACGTCGCCACGTGCTCCACGCGATCCGCAAAATGTTCTCCCACCACGTGGGCGTATTCACTAAACCATTGGTGGCTATCAGGCGAAAGCCAGCCACCTTTTTCTTGCAAGGCAGAGGGCAAATCCCAGTGATAGAGCGTGGCGAAGGGGGTGAGCCCTCGCTCTAATGCGCCATCGACAATGCGGTCATAAACGCCAAGGCCTGATCGCGAAATTTTGCCGGTGCCCTCAGGGATGACTCGTGGCCAGGAGAGAGAAAAGCGGTACGCATTGGCACCTAAACCAGAGAGCAGATCCAAATCTTCGGGAATGTGGTTCAGGTGGTCACACGCTGGGTCTGCCGTGGCGCCATCTACCACGTTGCCAGGGGTCTCCGCGAAGTCATCCCAGATGCTCTTTCCACGTGAGGAACTCGATCCCTCAATTTGCCACGACGAGGTGGCCACCCCGAGGGTGAAGTTGGGGGGTATGCGCGCTGAGATTTCCTGCGCTCGTTTCACATCAATGCTCATGGCAACCAGACTAGTGTTCGATAACAGGGGGATGAGATGACAGATATTCAGGCGTATACCGTGGTGGAAAAGCTCGATCGGCTAACCGAGGTTCGGGATTATCCAGCCCACACGTTGATCTCCTGTGAGGTCGAAGACACTTTGTATAACGCTGGCAACCGAGGCTTTGGCGCCCTGGTTCGCTACATATCTGGTTCCAACCAGGCAAGCCAACAAATAGCGATGACATCTCCCGTTCTTCAGGCCCCACAACACTCGGGCTCTCATGTGATCAGCTTTGTGTTGCCAAACGGCATGGACCCGGGGGATGCACCGGTTCCCTCCGACGCCCGTGTCAGTGTGGTGGCTGTTGCGCCCAGGCGAGTAGTTGCCAGACGGTTCAACGGAACGTGGCGAGAAGGCCATGTTGTAGAAAACGCTGTTGCGCTGCGCCAGAGTCTTGAAAAAGCGGGCCTAGATGCCCTAGGTGATGTCTTTTATGGCCGTTATGACCCACCCTGGAAGCCAGGTTTTGCCAGGCGCAACGAGGCTCTTATTGAAGTGGCTCGACCCTAAAGCTTCACTGGAGGCGTGGCGAGGAATGCGCCCTGGAGTGCCTGCTAATCTGTTGATAACAAACTTCATATAGGGCCATACGCTATGCGGGAGAGACATCAGATGTTGTGATGTCACCGAAGGAGCAAGCCTCCCCGCCAATCTCTCAGGTCACCCGTACCGCTTAGCGAGGCCACTCTGAAAAGTGGAATGAATTCTTATTCCCGCCGACGGTGAAAGCGCCTCAGGGCGTGAAACTCTCAGGCCAATGACAGAGGGGGAGTCACAGCGAATCTATTCATGATGGTGACTCGGGGGACTCATGGCGGGAAAACACACTCCACTGCACGATGTGCATGTGGCAGCAGGTGCGAGCTTCACTGACTTTGCCGGCTTCGACATGCCCGTGCGCTACACCTCGGATTTAGAAGAGCATCATGCTGTGCGCAAGGCCGCCGGGATTTTTGATCTCTCCCACATGGCAGAAATTAATGTCGAAGGCCCGGATGCGGCAGCCTTTTTGGATTATGCGCTGAGCAATCGACTCTCGTCGATTGACATGCTGCAGGCAAAATATTCTCTACTGCTGGGCGCCTCGGGCGGAGTACTCGATGACCTGATTGTCTATCGCCTCTCTGGCGATCGTTTCCTGATCGTGGCCAACGCCTCTAACCGAGAAGTTGCCTTCCGGGAGCTCTCCCAACGCTCAGCAAACTTTGAGGTGCGCGTCGTTGATGACACTGACGCTTGGGCGCTGATTGCGGTCCAGGGCCCCCTATCCAGAGACATCATGCTCGGGTCATCTATCAGTCTTGATAGCCCCATGGACCAGCTTCGCTACTACCGCTTTATCACCGGTGAATTTCACGGCGAGCCCATCCTGATTGCCCGGACTGGATATACCGGGGAGGATGGATATGAAGTGTTTGTCCCCTCCGCCATCGCCTCTGCCGTCTGGGCGGATCTCGAGAGGGCCGGTTCGCCCCACGGTCTGATCCGTTGCGGCCTGGCCTGTCGAGACACTTTGCGCCTCGAAGCTGGCATGCCTCTCTATGGCCACGAATTAGGGATTGATTATTCACCCGCTCAGGCTGGTCTAGCCCGTGTGGTGGATAACACCAAAGATGATTTTGTGGGCGCTTTTGCCGCATCAGCTGCTGACGAGGCTTCGACCCGGGTGCTGGTTGGCCTTGTGGCCGAGGGCAAGCGAGCTCCTCGTGCCGGCTACCACGTTGTTGATGCGAGCAGAAACGTCGTGGGGGAGGTCACCTCAGGGGCGCTCTCACCCACGCTGGGATATCCCATCGCGATGGCCTATGTCGATCAGGGTCTTAGTGCGCTGGGCACAGAATTGTTTGTCGATGTGCGAGGTAGTTTGCTGAGCGTTAGTGTTCACGAAATTCCGTTTTATTCCAGAAAGAAGGCTGCAGTATGAGTGCAATTCCTGAGAACCTTTTGTACACGAAGGAGCACGAGTGGCTTGCCATCGACGGTGATGTGGCCACCATTGGCATTACCGCCCACGCAGCGGACGCCCTCGGAGACATTGTCTATGTCGCACTGCCTGGCGTGGGAGATGCTCTAAAAAGCGGCGCCGTTGTCGGGGAAGTGGAATCCACCAAGTCGGTGGGAGAAGTGTTCGCTCCCGTTGCCGGTGAAGTAGTCGAGATCAACCAGGGCGTCGTGGATGCCCCCGATACGGTCAATTCTGACCCCTATGGCGCAGGCTGGCTCATCAAGGTGCGCTTTAGCGAATTGCCAGAGTTCTTAGACGCCACCGCTTACCAAGCACTGACCGGGGAGTAAACATGAGCGCTGCTTTTTCCACACGCCACATCGGCACAGATGCCAATGCGCAAGCATTGATGCTTAATCGCCTTGGCTATTCAAGCCTTGATGAGCTCATGGATGCGGCAGTGCCCGGCCATTTGCGTGTAGCGCACATCGCCCAATCGGTGATACCGCCGGCAGCGAGTGAAGCGGAAACCTTGGCCGAACTGCGTGCGTTAGCCGATGCTAACCAGGTTCGACGCTCGCTCATCGGTCAGGGGTACTACTCCAGTTACACCCCCTCGGTCATCAAGCGAAACGTGTTAGAAAACCCGAGTTGGTATACCGCCTATACGCCCTATCAGCCAGAAATCTCTCAGGGCCGCCTCGAGGCCCTACTGAACTTTCAAACCATGGTCTGTGATCTAACCGGAATGGCAACCGCCAACGCGTCCATGTTGGATGAATCCACGGCGGTGGCCGAAGCCATGCTTTTGGCGAGGCGGGCATCCGGCTCGACGAGCAATGTTTTCTTAGTCGATAGTGATGCTTTCGCTCAGACTCTCGCCATTGTTGCCGGTCGGGCAGAGCCGCTTGGCATTGAGATTGTTTCCACAGATTTCCAAGGTGATATCCCCGAATGTTTCGGTGCGTTTATTCAATACCCGGGCTCCTCAGGTCGCTTGTGGAACCCCACGAAAGCCATTGAAGCAATTCATGCAAAGGATGCGCTTGCCATTGTGGCAGCTGATTTATTGGCCTTGACCTTGGTTATTTCTCCCGGGGAAATGGCAGCGGACATCGCGGTGGGCACTAGCCAACGCTTTGGCATCCCCTTGGGTTTTGGTGGTCCTCACGCCGGATATTTGGCTGTTCGTTCTGGCCTCGAGAGGCAAATGCCTGGTCGCCTTATTGGCGTGTCAAAAGACGCGCAGGGTGACCCGGCGTACCGTCTAACCCTGCAGACCAGAGAACAACACATTCGCCGGGACAAGGCGACTAGCAACATCTGCACCGCCCAGGTCCTGCTAGCTGTGATGGCAGGAATGTTTGCTGTTTATCACGGTCCCGAAGGACTGCGCGCGATTGCTCGTGATGTCGCAACTAAAACTTCGGGGTTGGCCGCCGCACTAAAAGCGGCCGGACACCACGTGGTGCACGGTGAATTTTTTGACACAATCACGATCAAAACTCCCGGAGCAGCTCAAGCTCTGGTGAAACGTGCTGCGGATGCCGGGGTCTTATTACACCTGGTCGATGACGATACTGTTTCGCTCTCCTTAGATGAGACAACCGTGGGTGAGCACACCGGAGTTCTGAAGGGGACCCTGGAGCAACAACTGGCCGAGATTTTTGAACTAAGCGATTACACCGGTCAATCCGGGCCCAGCGCACTGCCAGCCGATGTGGTGCGCAGTAGTTCCTATTTGGAGCACCCGGTGTTTCATTCTCACCATTCAGAAACCTCGATGATGCGCTATCTCAAGCACCTAGCCGATAAAGACTACGCACTCGATCGCGGCATGATCGCTCTGGGTAGTTGCACCATGAAACTAAATGCTGCCACCGAAATGGAAGCAGTGAGTTGGCCCGAGTTTTCTGGCCTGCACCCCTTTGCCCCCCTAGAAGACACCCAAGGTTATTTGGTGATGATTTCGCACCTGGAAACGTGGCTCGGTGAACTGACCGGTTACGACTCCGTGTCTCTCCAGCCCAATGCCGGAAGCCAGGGCGAATATGCGGGCCTTTTGGCCATTCGTGGCTATCACCGCTCACGCGCAGATCACCACCGCGACGTGTGCTTGATTCCCTCAAGCGCCCATGGAACCAATGCGGCGAGCGCCGTATTGGCGGGCATGAAAGTTGTCGTTGTTGCCTGTAACGAACGAGGCGATGTTGATATCGACGATGTGAAAGCCAAAATTGCCGAGCACGCAGAAAACCTCGCCGCCCTGATGGTCACCTACCCTTCCACCCACGGTGTGTATGAGCACGGCATCCGCGACATCACCGATGCGGTGCATGCTGCCGGCGGCCAGGTCTATATCGATGGCGCAAACCTGAATGCCCTGGTGGGCTACGCCCGCTATGGCGATATTGGTGGCGATGTCTCGCACCTGAATTTGCATAAGACGTTTTGTATCCCCCACGGTGGTGGCGGACCAGGTGTTGGACCTGTGGGCGCCAAAGCTCATCTAGCCCCGTTTTTACCAGGTCACCCGATGGCACAGATGGATGTTCACCCACCCTTTGATGCCCGCAGTGAACACGCGGGCACTGTGGTGCACGGTGGCGCCCCCGTATCGCAGGCGCCCTATGGCAGTGCCAGTATTTTGCCCATCCCGTGGGCCTATGTGCGCATGATGGGCCCTGATGGTCTGGCACGCGCGACAGCATCTGCGGTGTTAGCGGCTAACTATGTTGCTACCAGCTTGAAGGACCACTATGACGTTTTGTATACCGGGGATCAGGGGCTTGTCGCCCACGAAGCGGTGATCGATATTCGACCACTGACCCAAGCCACCGGTATTACTGTCGATGATGTGGCAAAACGTTTAGTCGATTATGGTTTCCACGCACCGACTATGTCGTTTCCTGTTGCTGGAACGTTGATGATTGAACCCACAGAGAGTGAAGACTTGGGGGAGCTTGATCGCTTTATCGATGCCATGATCGCCATTCGTGAAGAAGCCGATCAGGTGGCCGCTGGTCTCTGGCCGGCGGAGGATAACCCGCTGGTTAATGCCCCTCACACGGCGGCACGAGTGACCAGTGCGGATTGGTCGCACCCCTACTCCCGAGAACTTGCCTGCTACCCGAGCGCCCTTCGCCTTCGTGGTGAAACCTCGCACTCGATGGCCGCAATGCCCGGTGTTGCCAGTAAGTATTGGCCGCCGGTGGGTCGAGTCGACCAGGCATTTGGCGATCGCAATCTGGTGTGCTCGTGCCCACCAATCGAGGCTTTTGCCTAAAGCTTGGCCAGTTCTCGCTTGAGCGTTGTCGCAGTCTGGAATGTCATACCCAGAAGACTGACGTGTTTCCAGGCGAGAAGACCGTTTTCGTCGATGATGAAAATGCTGCGCCTAATACCCAAACCCATCAGGCCCACGCCGTAAATGCTGACCGCGTCCCCTTTTTCATCCGAGAGCAAAGGGAACCCGAGGCGTTTGCTGCGCGCGAATTTCTCGTGGCTTTTAGCGTTTTGTCGGGAAATACCCCAAACATCAGCTCCCAGTTCGCGAAAAGAATCTAATTCGTCTTCATAGCTACACAACTGTGCGGTGCAGCCAAGAGAGTTATCTGCCGGATAAAAAGCTAAGACAACGGGGTGCCCGCGTCGCTCCGAGAGCGTGAAATGGGCTTTGGCTGGCTGGCCATCGACCATGGTAATTCCAGGCAAAGTGAAATCAGGTGCGAGTGCGCCAACTTCAGGTGTGGTCATGAAAGAACACGCTAACTTAGATTTCCGAGGATTTCTGGGAAGTATTCGAGAGCCAGGGGATAACCCACAAACGCGACGATGTCGATGCTGGTGTGGGCAACAATCAAAGGCGCCAATCTTCTGGTTCTGGCATAACAGAATCCAAAGACCAGCCCCATCACAAAGTTGCCGATAAAACCGCCAAAGCCTTGATACAGGTGGTAGCTCGCCCGCAAGAGTGCTTGGCCGATAATGATGGCGATCAGGGGCACTTTGAGCTGCTCTAGGCGGGCAAAGAGATACCCCACGCCAATGATTTCTTCGAGCAGGCCCGCTCGAAGCGCCAAGAGAATCAGCATCCCCACCGTCCACCAGTAAGTGCTCAGGTCACTGGGGATCACCGTCACATTGAGATCAAGGCTGCGTGAGAGAAAATACAAACCAAGGCCTGGAATCCCGATCAAGGCGGCTAGGCCTAGGCCGCCGGCAAAATCGTGTTCGAGCTTGGTGGCGTCTAACCCCAGAGCACCGAACCGGGGGGTGGATTGTTGCCAGAGTAAAAACAACACCAGCGCCACCGGCATGAGACCTGAGATTATCCCCACCAATTGGTAGGCAAAATCAGCCCACTCAATCTCGCTAGCCGAACGATTAAGCGTGGCGCTTTGGCTACCAAGCGGTGTTGGCCGGGAAAGGCGAATGGCGATACCAATGAGCGAATACGCCACGCTAACCCCAAGACTCAGGCCTAAAACGATCACGATTTCTGTGATGCGCCGAGAGCGACTCATAGCCATTGAGCGGGCCTAACTGGCTTTGGAAGCAGGCTCACACGTGGGCGTGCCACCGGGCAATTTGTGCCTAAATCGAGCTATCAGGGAATAACCTCCAGCAGCTAACCATGAGATCGGTGGGGTCGCTAAGAGCCAACCCAGCAGGCGAAAGGAGAAAACGGGTTGCGCTCTGAGCAAAGCGCTCGCAGCTAAATGGCCAGCGTATTGGTGGCTGGGAGTTACGTACCAGGCAAAGTTCTCAACATCGTGAGTGCTGAGGGCGTAGTCCTCGATGGCAATACTTTGCGAGGTTTTAGCCTCGGGGAAGCTTGGAAGCCAGTCTTGTAAACGGTTGACCCACAGCGTGCAAAAAGCGCAATCTCCGTCATAAATCAACACGTGGCTATCGATTCCCGAGTTCTGTGGCATAGCTCCATGCTAAACCGAGTGCCTGTGCGCCCGGTAGGATAGTGAGGCAGGGCTACGGTTGAAAGTTTCTGCTCCGTCTTCGCCCCCTTAAGGAAATTTCATTATGGCTATTGCCACGAGAAACGACGTGCGTAATGTCGCGATTGTTGCCCACGTTGACCACGGAAAAACGACCCTGGTTGATGCCATGTTGCGTCAAACCGGATCGTTTGCCGATCACGGCCCTGTTACCGAGCGCGCCATGGACTCTGGTGACCTAGAAAAAGAAAAAGGCATCACGATCCTCGCCAAGAACACGGCAGTGACCTATAACGGGCTTCACTCCGAGGGTAAAGACATCACCATTAACGTGATCGATACCCCTGGCCACGCCGATTTTGGTGGCGAAGTGGAACGTGGACTGAGCATGGTCGATGGCGTTGTGCTGTTGGTTGATGCCAGCGAGGGCCCGCTGCCACAAACCCGCTTTGTTTTGCGTAAAGCGCTTGCCGCGAAACTTCCCGTAATTTTGCTGGTGAACAAAACGGATCGTCCTGACTCGCGCATTGACGCAGTCGTGCACGAAACCCAAGACTTGCTTATTGGTTTGGCTTCTGACCTCTCGGACGAGGTACCGGATTTAGACGTTGACTCCATTTTGGATTTGCCCATTATTTATGCCTCCGGTCGCGAAGGCGCCGCTAGTGCGAATAAGCCCTCCGATGGAACCCTGCCCGATAACGACAACCTCGAGCCACTCTTTGGTGCGATTCTTGCGCACATCCCACCGCCCACCTATGACGACACCCACCCTCTCCAGGCCCACGTCACCAACTTGGACGCTTCGCCCTTCCTAGGCCGTATCGCCTTGTTGCGTATCTTCCAGGGCAAGCTAAGTAAAGGCCAAACGGTGGCTTGGGTTCGCCACGATGGCAGTGTTCAGAACGTGCGGATTACCGAATTGCTGGTGACCAAAGCGTTGGAGCGAGTTCCCACCCAAAGCGCCATGGCAGGCGACATTGTTGCGGTAGCTGGTATTGACGAAATCACCATTGGCGAGACCATTGCCGATCCCGATGACATCCGGCCACTGCCCGCCATCACGGTCGATGAGCCCGCCATCTCGATGACGATTGGCACGAACACTTCACCGCTAGTGGGAACCGTCAAAGGTCACAAGCTGACTAGTCGCATGGTGAAAGATCGCCTCGATCGCGAACTCATTGGTAACGTCTCAATCCGCGTGGTCGACGTGGGACGTCCCGACGCGTGGGAAGTTCAAGGACGTGGCGAGCTAGCCCTGGCCATTTTGGTTGAGAACATGCGCCGTGAAGGTTTTGAGCTCACTGTGGGTAAGCCACAGGTAGTCACCAAAAGCGTCAATGGTTCGGTTCATGAACCGTTTGAGGCTCTTACCATCGATGCCCCCGAAGAATTCGTGGGAGTGATTACCCAGTTGTTGGCGGCACGAAAAGGTCGCATGGACAACATGTCGAATCACGGAACCGGCTGGGTTCGCATGGAGTTCACTGTTCCCTCTCGCGGACTGATCGGCTTTAGAACTGAGTTCCTCACCATGACCCGCGGTCAAGGAATTGCCAACGCCATTGCTGCCGGCTTTGCCAAGTGGGCCGGAAGCATCGTCACCAGAAACTCCGGCTCAATTGTGGCCGATCGCACCGGTGTTGTGACCTCTAACGCCATGATGACCTTGCAGGAACGTATGACCTTCTTCGTCAAACCAACGGAAGCTGTCTATGAGGGCATGGTTGTGGGAGAAAACTCTCGTGGCGATGACATGGATGTGAACATCACCAAAGAGAAGAAACTCAACAACATTCGTTCCTCTACCGCGGAAGAACTTGAGCGCCTCACCCCACCACGCCAAATGTCTCTCGAAGAATGTTTGGAATTTGCGGGTGAAGATGAGTGTGTTGAAGTAACGCCAGAAATTGTGCGTATCCGCAAGGTGGAACTAGACCAAAACCTCCGTGCTCGCACCACCTCGCGCTTGAAGCGCCAGGATGCGCCCGCAGGTTAAGGGATGGGTACGCTTTAGGTTATGAAGGTTGCCAGGTTTAGCCTCAGTCAGGGCGAGCCCCTTTACGGTGTGCTCGATGGTGACGAACTTGTCGTACTCGCTGGCGACCCTCTCTATCACGGGATCAATCCCACGGATAAGCGCGTGCCACTGGATAAAGCGAAAATCCTGGCACCGGTAATCCCTCGGTCCAAGGTTGTCTGCGTGGGCATGAATTATGCGGAGCACGCAAAAGAGATGAGCCATGAAGGCACAGGGCATCCGCTGATATTCCTCAAGCCCAACACTTCTGTTATCGGTCCCGGTGACCCGATTATCATCCCCCCGGTGGAGGGGCGCATCGTCCACGAAGGTGAGCTGGCCATTGTTATTGGTTCGGTCGCTAAACGGGTGAAAGCCGCTGATTGGCGTGATGTGGTGTTTGGTTTCACCATCGCCAACGATATTTCCGCCCGAGACGTAATGTTCGCTGATGGTCAATGGGCTAGGGCCAAAGGTTATGACACGTTTTGCCCACTAGGTCCCTTTATCGACACCGAGATTGACCCCTCTGACCTAGAGATCACCACCTATGTCGATGGCGAACTGCGTCGCAAGGGCAGCACCAAAGACCTGATTTACTCGATTCCCGAAATCATCGAATTTTGCTCGGATGTGTGGACTCTCTTACCCGGTGATGTGATCTGTACCGGAACGCCGGCAGGTTTGGGCGGATTTGTCGATGGCCAGACCATTGACATACACATTGAGGGCCTCGGCACGCTGTCTAACCCAGCGAAGAATCGCGATGACCGCACAAACTGAGCCCTCCCTCGAGGTCCTCCAGCGCAAAGTGCGCACTGTCTTGATTTTGGGCCAAATTATGGCTGGGCTAGGAGTGGGAGCGACCCTCTCTATGGGTGCCATCCTCGCTGGTCGAATCTCTGGCTCCGATGCGCTCTCGGGAATGGCTGCCACCATGGCCACACTCGGTGCGGCCTTGGCCGCAGTGCCCTTGGCTGCGCTTGCCTCGCGCACCGGCCGTTCGATTTCTCTTGCTAGCGGCGCCTCGGTTGCAGCACTCGGCGGAGTGGTCGTCATCATCGCCATCGTCGCCGATAGTTTCGCCCTGCTGCTTCTGGGTTTGATGATGGTTGGGGTGGGAACCGCCGTAAATTTGCAATCTCGCTTTGCTGCCACAGATCTTGCCGCACCTAAAACGCGCGGGCGGGATTTGTCTCTCGTGGTATGGGCGACCACGGTGGGTGCTGTAACGGGGCCTAATTTGTTGACCCCAGGGGAGAGCTTAGGATCGTGGCTTGGGCTCCCTGAACTAGCGGGACCCTTCGTCTTTACCGTGGTTGCGCAAGTCCTAGCCGCAGTGGTTTATCTTGTCGGGCTTAGGCCGGACCCGCTGAAGGTTGCTAAAGCCGCGGCTAGTGCACACGCAGTAGCGGGTACGCCGCCAGCGTTAGCAGATGTAGTCGATCGGCCGATCGTGCAGCGCGCTGCCATGTTGGCGATTGCGCTCAGTCACGCCACTATGGTCTCGGTCATGGCCATGACGCCGGTTCATCTGGTTAACCATGGCGCTTCGCTGGCCATTGTGGGTTTCACCATTTCTCTGCACATCGCCGGCATGTACGCCCTATCTCCTGTTTTCGGGATTCTTGCGGACCGCGTAGGCCGAATACCCACGATCTTGTTGGGTCAGGCCATTTTTGGCATCGGTCTCGCGTTCACAGGTTTTGGTTCCGAAAACGAACTTGCGGTTGTCATGGGACTGGTCCTTCTGGGCTTAGGTTGGAGCGCTTCGACGGTGGCGGGTTCCACGTTGCTCAGTGAATCAACCTCGCTGGCTCGTCGAGCAAAAGTTCAAGGTGTTTCCGACCTTTTGATGAGTGGTTCTGGTGCAACGGGTGCAGCACTCGCCGGTGTCGTCTTGAGCTTTTTTGGCTATGGCGGGCTGTCCTATGTTGCCGTTGCTTTTGTGCTCGTTGTCACCGTGCGAATAGTTTTTCTCGCCCGGGCTGAGCTTCCTGTGGCTAAGTCAGCGCATGCCGCGGCAACGTATGAAATCTAATCGCCTCCTGAGCACCTCCTAGACTGGGCCCCTCATGACACTGTCTTTTACTAATGCAACCGGTAGTGATGTCCGGGTCCGTTTTTGTCCCTCGCCCACAGGAACTCCGCACGTTGGGTTAGTGCGCACTGCTTTGTTTAACTGGGCTTATGCCCGTCATAACAAAGGCACTTTCGTCTTGCGCATCGAGGACACGGATCAGGAACGAGATAGCGAAGAGAGCTATCACCAACTCTTAGACGCGCTGACATGGTTGGGCTTGCAATGGGATGAGGGTCCTGAACGTGGTGGCCCGCATGAGCCTTATCGCCAATCCCAACGCGGTGAACTATATGCGACAACGATTGAGAAGCTACTTGAGGCTGGTCACCTCTATGAAAGTTTTGTCACGCCTGATGAAATGGCGGCGATCAACCTGGCCAACGGGCGCGATCCCAAGCAGGGCTATGACAACCACGAAAGAGAACTCTCGCAGGCCCAGCGCCAGGCATATCTCGACGAAGGTCGCGTACCTGCTCTTAGGTTGCGGGTACCCGATGTTGATTTATCCTTCACCGACCTCATTCGAGGCGATGTGAGTTTCCCGCAGGGTTCCACCATAGATTTTGTGGCGGTTCGAGCCGGTGGCAAACCGCTCTACACGTTTGTGAATCCCCTCGATGACGCCCTGATGGGCGTCACGCACGTTTTGCGCGGTGAGGACCTGCTCTCTTCCACTCCTCGCCAGATTGCGCTGTACCACGCACTGGGTGAGATTGGTGTTGCCCACCACTTGCCCCGTTTTGCCCACCTTCCCTACGTCATGGGCGAGGGGAATAAGAAACTTTCTAAGCGGGATGTGGAATCAAATCTTTTCCATCATCGCGACCGAGGCTTTATCGCTGAGGGGCTCCTGAATTACCTGTGTCTCTTGGGCTGGTCGCTCGCACCGGATCGCGATGTGTTCACCATGGACGAAATGGTTCAAGCCTTTGACGTGGCAAACGTCAACCCCAACCCGGCCCGCTTCGATCTTAAGAAGGCCGAATCTATTAACGGTGATCACCTTCGCGCACTTTCACCAGAGGACTTTTTATCTCGCTGTGTGCCCTACCTGGAAACCGCTGGCCTGGTAGCAACACCACCTGGTGACGCCGATCGCCAGGTGCTCACTGCGATATTGCCCCACGTTCAAGAACGGGTGGCTCTTTTAGGCGAAGTCCCCGCCATGATTGGTTTTATTTTCACCGCTGATGACGTACTAGAAATTGAAGCAGACGCCAGAAAAACACTCCAAGACTCAGCCGCATCGGTACTCGATGCGGCGCTGGTCGCCCTAGAAGCACTATCCACCTGGGACACCGAAAGCCTTGAGAGTGTGTTGCGCGCAGCGATTGTGGACCGAATGGAAATTTCGCCCCGGCATGCGTTTGGACCAATTCGTGTAGCAATTTCAGGTCGTCGGGTCAGCCCCCCACTTTTTGAGTCGATGGAAGTGCTTGGTCAGGAATCGAGTATCACCCGGTTGCGGCGTCTTCGCGAAGGGCTCTAGGCGTGCGCTAAGCTAAACGCGGTTCACGGCGGGCTAGCGCTCGCCACAGTGGGGTGTGGTGTAATTGGCAACACGGCTGATTCTGGTTCAGTTGTTCTTGGTTCGAGTCCAGGCACCCCAGCCAAGTCTTTCCTAAAATCTTGGCTTAGTAGCTTCTTTGCCAGGGCTTAATAGGGTTTGATAGCAGACATGGATAACCATCTTGTCGTTGCTATCAACCCGAACGCTTCGTTTGGTAAACGCTCGGGGGCTGGGTTTCTCGCCACCGAGCTACTCGAAGAAGCTGGCTTCGAGGTAACGCCTCTCATGGGTCGCAACTATGACGAGCTGGACAAGTTTGTCCGCGGTGCGATCAGGCCCGACACGAAAGCCCTCATCGTTGTGGGTGGCGATGGCATGGTGCATCTGGGCGCCCAAATATGCCGAGAAATAGGTGTGGCATTAGGCGTGATCCCCAGTGGCACCGGAAATGACTTTGCTAGACACCTAGGCTTACCCCTTGGCTCAACAGAGGAAGCTGTGGCGCACCTAGTGCAGGCGTTGGACAGTGAACCTCGTGCATTGGATCTGGGGGTCTCGACCAACCCAGATGGCTTTATCCGCGGGTTTGCGTGTGTGTTCTCTGGTGGCTTTGATGCCATCGTCAACGAGCGGGCTAATCGATTGAGATTCCCCAAAGGCCGTCACCGCTACACCCTGGCGCTACTGATTGAGCTAGCTAAACTTCGTCCGCTGTCCTACACGCTCACCATCGATGGCGTCGAAGAGACGGGGAAATATTTATTGGTCGCCGTAGCGAACACTCAAAGCTTTGGTGGCGGAATGAAAGTCACCCCAGACGCATCAATCACCGATGGGCTACTCGACGTGTTTACTCTGTCACCACTGTCGCGCCTGGCGTTTCTTAGGATTTACCCAAGAGTTTTTTCTGGCACCCACGTGAGCGACCCGCGAGTCTCGATTAGACGTGCCACCACGGTGACCCTCGATTCGCCAGGCGTGGTTGCCTATGCCGATGGTGAACGTTTGGCTGCGCTGCCTTTGAGTGTTGGCGTAGAGCCTGGCAAGTTGCGCGTTTTTGCCTAAGCGTCGCAGAACCCACCGCGCTCATTGAAATATCACCCGCGTGATCTGGGGCCAAATGTTGGCGCGCGTTGGCGATGCGTGGCATACTTTCTTTCGTTGCACTAAGCGGCCCCATCGTATAGCGGCCTAGTACGCTGCCCTCTCACGGCGGTAACACGGGTTCGAATCCCGTTGGGGTCACGCGTTTCACTACGGCCATCGCCCGCTCGCGGGTGGATGGCCGTAGTAGCGTTAGGAGCGCGCAAACAGGCCACGTCTGGCTCGGTGCGAGGAAGAGGGCGCGTGGGTTTTCATTTGCCGCTGTGGTTTGAGGTCTCGTCCCTTGTTGTTCTCAGCCTGGTCTTACTGGCAGATCTTTTACTGGTGGTGTGGCGGCCCCACCACCCCTCTGTTCGAGAGTCCTTACTCTGGGTGGTTTTTTATGTAGGCCTTGCTGGCGGATTTGCGGCCCTGATGTTTCGTTTTGGCGGCGAGCAATATGGTGCAGAGTTTCTAGCCGGGTGGGTGACCGAATACAGCTTGTCGATTGATAACCTCTTTGTTTTCGTGTTGATTATGGCCTCGTTCAAAGTGCCGATAAAAAACCAGCAAGAGGTTTTGATGATCGGAATCTTGTTGGCCATTGTCTTCCGTGGCCTCTTCATTCTTTTGGGCGCAGCACTCATTGCCAGCTTCTCCTGGATCTTCTACGTCTTTGGCGGGTTTTTGATTGTGGTGGCCGCGCAGCAGGCCTTTAGTGGCCGTGAAGATGACGAGCAACGCCATAGCAAAATCACAAGTTTCCTCATGCGCCGCCTCGAGATGACAGATCAGTTTGATGGCTTGGCTTTGCGAATAACCGTGGCGGGGAAGAAAGTATTCACTCCGGTGCTCGTCGTGTTTCTCACCATTGGCACCGCTGATGTGATCTTTGCGGTGGATTCCATTCCCGCAATTTATGGGATCACCGAAAGCCCCTTCATTGTTTTCACCGCAAATGTTTTTGCCCTCATGGGCCTCCGCCAGCTCTATTTCCTGCTTGGTGGGTTGATTGACAAGCTGGTCTATTTACACTTTGGTATCGCTTTCATCCTCGCTTTTATTGGCTTCAAGCTGGTCTCCCATGCGCTGCATGACAACACTGTGTTCTTCATCAACGGCGGCAATCCTGTGTTGTGGGCGCCGGATATTGGAACCTGGGAGTCACTCATTGTCATTGTGATGGCCATGGCAATCTCTGTTGGCGCCAGTTTGATTCGACTGAATCGAACCCGCAACAAATCCATAACTTAGGGACTCTGCGCACCCCGGTGTTACGCTGGAGCGTTAGATTTTGCTAGCTTTTGGCGTTTTTGACTGCGGGCATCACGGGTCACAACTAAGTGGGGGAGAGGGTGATGATGAGCGAGGCTAAACCACGCACTCTTGCAGAGAAACTGTGGGCCGATCACCTTGTTCATAAAGGCGAAGGCAATGACCCTGACCTGATTTATATTGACCTTCACTTGGTTCACGAAGTCACCAGCCCGCAAGCGTTTGATGGTTTGCGCGTTTCTGGGCGCGCGGTGAGGCGACCAGATCTGACCATCGCCACCGAAGACCACAACACTCCCACTCTCAATATCGATAAACCGATTGAGGAACCCACCAGTCGCATTCAGATTCAAACACTGCGCGATAACGCCAAAGAGTTCGGTATCCGGTTGCATTCCCTGGGTGATATCGAGCAGGGGATTGTGCACATTGTTGGCCCACAATTAGGTCTCACGATGCCGGGAACAACCGTCGTCTGTGGTGATTCTCACACCTCCACCCATGGCGCTTTTGGTGCGATGGCCTTTGGTATTGGCACCAGCGAAGTGGAGCACGTGCTGGCCACTCAAACATTGCCGCTGGCGCCGTTTAAGACGATGGCCATCAATGTTGACGGCGATCTGCGCCCCGGCGTGACGGCGAAAGACATCATTTTGGCGGTCATCGCCAAGATTGGCACCGGGGGCGGTTCCGGTTATGTTCTGGAATACCGTGGAAGCGCCATCCGCGCACTCTCCATGGATGGTCGGATGACCATCTGCAACATGTCTATCGAAGCGGGTGCCAGAGCCGGCATGGTGGCTCCTGATGAGACCACCTATGAATATGTGAAAAACCGGCCCCATGCCCCCCAGGGTGCCGATTGGGATGAGGCCCTTGCTTACTGGTCCACTCTGCGCACCGATGATGATGCCGTATTTGATGCTGAAGTTTTTCTCGATGCCAGCGAATTAGAACCTTTTGTGACCTGGGGCACCAATCCTGGCCAGGGTGTGCCCTTAGGTGGTGTGGTGCCCGATCCCTCAGATATTGCCGATCCCAACGAGAAAGCGGCCGCCTTGCGCGCCCTGGAATACATGGATCTCACCGCTGGGACACGCATGAAAGATATTGCTGTGGACACGGTATTCATGGGTTCGTGCACGAACTCACGACTGGATGACCTAAGACTCTTCGCCTCGATTATTAAAGGTCACAAGAAATCCGATCACGTGCGCTTGTTGGTGGTGCCCGGTTCTGCGCGAGTTCGCTTGGAAGCAGAAGCTGAAGGTATCGACAAAATTGTCGAAGATTTCGGTGGTGAATGGCGATTCTCGGGTTGTTCGATGTGTTTGGGGATGAACCCCGACCAGCTTGCTCCCGGCGAGCGAGCAGCGTCCACGTCGAATCGTAACTTTGAAGGCCGCCAAGGGAAAGGTGCGCGCACCCACTTGGTCTCACCCGCTGTCGCCGCTGCCACGGCCATCAAGGGGACACTGGCAAGCCCGGCTGATATTGCCGCGAGTGTGGGGGTAGAGGCCTAATGGACAAGATTTCCGTAGTCGAAGGAACCGGTGTTGCCCTGAAGAGAAGCAATGTGGATACCGATCAGATCGTTCCTGCTGAGTTTCTCAAAAGGGTGACCAAGACCGGCTATGACGACGCGCTGTTTTCGGCGTGGCGGGGGGATCCCGACTTTGTGCTTAATCAGGAACCTTTCAACCACGGCGGCGTCTTGGTGGCGGGACCCGATTTCGGCACCGGCTCTTCCCGAGAGCACGCGGTGTGGGCGCTTCGCGACTTTGGTTTTAGTGCCGTCATTTCCTCTCGTTTTGGCGACATCTTCCGATCCAACTCCGGCAAGCAAGGGCTACTCACCGCGGTGGTCCCTGAAACTGTTGTGGAAGCTCTCTGGGCTGAAATAGAGGCGCACCCGGGTGTTGCTATTACCGTTGACTTAGTAAAGCGGGAGATACAGTGTGGAGTCGTAACATCAGCTTTTGAGATTGATGAATACACGCGTTGGCGCTTGATGGAGGGTTTTGATGACATTGGTCTCACCCTTCGCCACAGTGATGGCATTGATGCTTTTGAAAAAAATAGGCCTAGCTGGCTTCCCACGACACTGCCAGCCCGGAGTGAGTAAGTGAATCCTGTGGGAACTAGAGCGAGTGCTGCCGCTATGGCCGAAACTCCGGAAGCTGCTGACACCATCAAATTTGAAGGCGGCAAGCCACTGGTGGGCGAGGTGGAGGTGCGCGGGGCAAAAAACCTGGTCACCAAAGCTATGGTCGCCGCCCTGCTCGCTGATTCACCCAGCGTCTTGCGCGGGGTTCCCCACATTCGTGATGTTGCCGTGGTGCGAGGGCTTTTAGAAGCCCACGCGGTGTCCATCACCGATCTTGCCGATGGTGAGATGGAACTTGACCCGCGCGGGGTAAAAAGCGCGCACTTTGCTGAAATTGATGCCCACGCTGGCTCGAGCCGAATCCCCATCCTTTTTTGTGGCCCCCTACTGCACCAGTTAGGCGAGGCCTTCAGCCCTGATTTGGGTGGTTGCCGGATTGGTGACCGGCCGATCAACTTCCACTTAGATGCGCTGAGAGCGTTTGGCGCCGAGCTGGATAAAAGCCATGAAGGTATTCGCCTCAGAGCACCGCAACGCCTGGTGGGCGCCAGGGTCGATTTGCCCTATCCCAGTGTGGGCGCCACGGAGCAGGTTTTGCTCACTGCTGTGCGGGCCAAAGGTGTCACCGAATTGACCAACGCCGCTATTGAGCCAGAAATTGTGGACCTCATCGCGATTTTGCAAAAAATGGGTGCGATTATCGTGGTGGAACCCAATCGCACCATCGTGATTGAGGGTGTGGATTCACTGGTGGGATATCAACACCGCGCTATTCCTGACCGCAGTGAGGCAGCAAGTTGGGCTGCTGCGGCGCTTGCCACCCGGGGAGACATCTATGTTCGCGGTGCGGTGCAGCAGGATCTGATGACGTTTTTGAATGTCTACCGCAAAGTCGGTGGACTTTTTGATGTGGATGACCACGGCATCCGTTTCCGCCATCCCGGCGGAGATATTCAGCCGGTCGTCATCGAAACTGATGTGCACCCCGGGTTTATGACCGATTGGCAACAGCCGATGGTGGTTGCCCTTACTCAGGCCCAAGGCCGCTCCATTGTGCATGAGACGGTCTATGAGAACCGGTTTGGCTTTGCCGATGCGTTAGTCAAAATGGGTGCTGATATCCAGGTCTATAAAGAAGGCATCGCCAGCATCACGCGCCGTGTTCCCCGGCGCCCCTTAGAGCAGGCCGCTGTCATTACCGGGCCCACACCCTTGAGGGGTGCAGACATTCGTGTTCCCGATTTGCGTGGTGGGTTTAGCCACGTGATTGCTGCGGTGACCGCCTCTGGTTCTTCGACCGTGAGTAATGTGGGCATCATTTCTCGCGGTTATGAACACTTGTTGGAAAAACTTGATGGGCTCGGAGCCTCCTTCGAGCTGCAGGAGTAAAGGCCGTGGCCTCCCAAGCTAAGGCGGCAGCGACGCTTGCCAAAGAGTCGCCTCAAATCCGCTGGCGCTTTTTTGCTGGCATCGTTGTGCCGCTCTTTAGTGCCATGGTTCGCCTGCGCATTCGTGAAGGCTCCACTCTTCCGGCCCAGGGGTCCTTCATTCTTTCTCCGAATCATTTCAGTGAAATCGACCCCATCGTGATGGGGGTGGTTGTCTGGAAGTTACGGCGGACTCCTCGTTTTTTGGCGAAAGCATCGCTTTTTCGTGTTCCTGTGTTGGGCTGGATCATGAACTTCACTGGTCAAATACCGGTAGAACGTGAAGCTACTGGCCAGGTCGGCGCACCCTTGAAGGCCGCCACACAGTTGGTGAAACAGGGTCAAGGAGTGATCGTGTATCCCGAGGGGACACTGACTAAAGATTCCAATTTGTGGCCCATGAAAGGCAAAGTGGGCGCTGTTCGCATGGCCTTGGAATCGGGCATTCCTTTGTATCCTGCAGCCCATTGGGGCACCCAGAACTTGATGGGTCGCTATGCCAAAAAGATTCGGTTCTTTCCCAGAACCACCATCGATGTCGTGGTGGGCGAACCTTTGGATTTATCTCGATTTCAGGGTAAACAAGTGACCAAGGAATTGTTGGAGGAAGCAACTGAGGTGTTGATGCACAAAATCACCGCCCTGGTGGGTTCGCTTCGTCATGAGACACCGCCAGCAACTTTGCATGATGGCCGTGGGCCAAAGGAGCGTTCATGAGTTCAGTAGCTGTGCTGGGAGCAGGGTCGTGGGGAACAACTTTTGCAAAGGTGCTAGCCGATGCTGGTTGTGATGTCACCATCTGGGCCAGACGGTCCGAGGTCGCTCGAGAAATCCATGAGACCAGACGCAATAGTGGTTACTTGCGGAGCATTAACCTGCCGGCAAACCTTGATGCCACCGATAGTTTGGAGGAAGCTCTAGAGGGCGCTTCGCAGGTTTATGTGGCAGTGCCAAGCCAGCAACTGCGCGATACCATCGCCATCGCAGCACCATTCATGGAACCGGACTGCCTCGTGATTAGCCTGATGAAGGGTGTGGAGGCGCTCACCGGTTTACGCATGAGCGAGGTGCTCCACCAAGCCGGTGGCATTGATCCCGCACGCATTGCGGTGTTGTGTGGCCCTAATTTGGCTCTCGAGATTGCAAAAGAACAGCCCACGGCGGCGGTTGCCTCCTCGCTGGATAAGCAGACAGCTAGTGCGGTGGCGAGCGCTTCGACGAATGCTTATTTCAAAACTTTCATCAACGACGATGTGGTCGGCACAGAGTTTGGTGGTGTGCTCAAAAACCTGATCGCGGTGGCGGTGGGCATTGCCGATGGTGTGGGTTATGGCGAAAACACGAAAGCGTCGATTATCACTCGGGGCCTGGCTGAAATTACGGACTTCGCCGTGGCCTTTGGCGCGCAGCCCCAGACCATGTCGGGCCTGGCTGGCTTGGGTGATCTCATCGCCACCTGTGAATCCCCTCTCTCGCGTAACAACAGTGCAGGACGTCTGCTGGGCCAGGGCCACAGTTTTACTGATGTGGTGCGCAGTATGAATCAAACCGCTGAAGGGCTTGCAGCAGTGGCACCGGTGTTGGCTTTAGCCAAGAGCAAAGGGGTCTCGATGCCCATTGTGACCCAAGTAGGTCAGGTATTGGATGGTTCCAGAGATCCTCGTGAGCTTGCCCCGCACTTTGCCACTGATTCCAATACCCCAGAAGGCGAATAGGCCACCTGCTGTGCTCACCACTCTGGGGACCAGTGATTGGGTCGGCGAAGGCTTTGGTAAAAAGCCGGTAAAAGTCCTGGCCCTTCATGGTTGGGGTCGAAGCGGTGGCGACTTTGCCACCGTGCTCAAAGGCCAGGATGGGATTGCGCTGAATTTGCCGGGCTTTGGCAATGCGCCAGCTCCCACTTGCGCCTGGTCGAGTGCCGATTACGCCGATGCGCTAGCTGTGGCGCTTTCGGGGCTTGGCCCACTGGTCGTGGTGGGTCACTCCTTTGGTGGTCGCGTTGCCTTGCGTTTAGCCGCACGTCACCCGCAACTGGTGAAACACCTGATTCTCACCGGTGTTCCCCTTACCCGCATCGCCAAGGCCACAAAGCCGCCACTTGCCTTCGTGGTGGCTAAGCGTTTGAATTCCTGGGGATTGATTCCTGAGAGCACGATGGAGTCCTATCGTCAACGCTTTGGCTCGGGTGATTACCGAAACGCTTCTGGTGTGATGCGCGAGATTCTGGTGAAAGTGATTGCCGAGGATTATCTGGATGATGCGGCCACGCTCGCTATGCCGGTGAGCTTGGTCTGGGGGGAAGCGGATGTGCCAGCCCCGTTGGCTTGTGCGCATAAAGCGATGGAATATTTCCCCCAGGCGACACTGCGCGTGGTTTCAGGGGCAGGACACCTCTTGGAAGGTAACCTCGAGGAGGAATTAGCCCGCTCGGTGGCTGATGCTCTGAGCCAGTAAGGATTAGTGACGATGCCCTCAGATTTTGTCATCCTGCTGGCAGCAATCACTTCGGGTCTCGCCACGGCAGCACTGATGAACCTCAAATGGGTTCGCATCGCTCAGCGAGTCCACTATTTGCCCCGTGAAGTCGCACGCATCGAGCGCCTCTGGTTTGATGCTCAACCTATCGCTGCCCTCTGGTGGGCAGGCGCAGCAATTCTTGCGCTGGCCTCACTCCAGGGTGCTGCCTGGTTGGATATGCCACAGCTTGCGTGGCTTGCCGCAGTGGCGCCACTGATGTTATTGCCCACCCCATGGCGATTGCCTTTTCACGGGGTCACCAGCCCTCTGGCATGGACGGCCCGAGCTAAGCGAGCCTACGCCGGAATATTTCTTGTACAGATTCTTGTGGGCGCGCTCACAGTCTTGGTTCTGGGTCCCGCCGGTGTGTTGATTCCGCTGTTGTTTAGTGCCAGCCTGAGCGATCTAGCACTGGGGTTCCTCTGGTACTTGGAGCGAAAGCTCAGTATGAAATATGTGTCTGATGCCCAGCGCAAACTGCGACGAGTGAAACCTCGCGTGGTGGCCATTACGGGTTCTTATGGAAAGACGTCCACCAAAGGCTATGTTGCCCACCTAGTCAGTGGCACCCATTCGACGGTGGCATCACCGGCAAGTTTTAATAACTTGATGGGTCTTTCTAAGACCATCAATGAGCACTTAGTGGCTGGTACCAGTGTCTTTGTGGCGGAAATGGGAATGAACGCCGAAGGCCGCATTCGCGAGCTGTGTACCTGGTTCCCACCCGATATTGCCGCCATCACGGTCATTGGCGAGGCCCACATGGAGCGCCTGGGATCAAAAGAAGCAATCTTTAGGGCTAAGGCAGAAATCACGGAAAAAGCAAAGACCGTGGTGCTGTCGATTGACCAGCCCGAACTTCGGGCTTTAGCCCAAAAGTGTGAGCGACAAAAAAAGACGGTGATCACCGTGAGTGCGCAAGGCAAGAAAGCCGATGTGGTGATCGATCCTGAGCTTGGCACCATCAAATATGGCCCGGGGGATAACCCGAGCACCATAGATATTCCATCCTTTGGTCACGCCATCAATATGGCTGTGGCCTTAGGGATTGCTTGGGCCCTCGAGGTTCCCAAAGTCCAGGCGTTGGAGCGACTGGCGCACCTGCCCGTGGCAGCTCACCGTGCCGAAGTGGGCCACAGCGGCCAAGGCGTAGCCATTATTGATGACACCTACAACTCCAATCCCGTGGGGGCCACACACGCGGTGGAATCCGGCGCCGCATTGGCCCAAAAGCGCAAAGGGCGCCTGGTTGTTGTCACACCGGGCATGGTGGAACTGGGTCCCGTTCAATATCAGCGCAATCAACAACTGGCTAAAGCGGTCATTTCTGCCGGTGGTGAATTGATGATCGTGGGTCGCACCAATAGGAAAGCCCTGCTCGAGGGAGCCTCGGGCACAGCAACCCTTTTTGACACTCGTCCCGACGCGGTGAAGGCTGCCCTCCGCGCTGCGGGCGAGCGGGGCGTTATTCTCTATGAGAATGACCTGCCCGATCATTACCCCTAAACCGGTGACCGCGGCAACGAGCGCACAAAGGATGAGGCATGTCTGATTCAACCTGGGCAGTAGTGTTTGGCGGGCCAAGCCCCGAACACGAAATTTCGATTCTGACCGGCCTCCAGGCGGAGCGGGTTCTCCTGGATGGTGGGGCATCGGTTGTTGCCTTGTATGTCTCGCCCACCGGCGGCTGGTACCAGGTTCCTAGTGCTTCAGAGGCGGGAGATTTCCTCACTGGGGCTCCAGCAGGATCCAAAGAGCTTGAGGTTGTCATTTCCTCCCAGCCCGGTATCTATGCCAAAAAAGGCATGGGCAGGAAAGCTCTCGAAATTGATGCTGCTCTGCTGTGTTTCCATGGCGGCCTGGGTGAAGGTGGCGGTGCCGCCGCAGTGTTCAACTACCTCGATATTCCCGCCACCGGCTCGAGTGTGTTTGCCGGTGCTGTGGGCATGGACAAACTCGCCTTTGGTGGGCTGATGGGTTTGGAAGGTATTGCGTCTCTGCCCAGAGAGGCTCTGAGCCACACCCGCGAGCCCAGTTTTGCTGGCCCCTACATCGTCAAACCGCGCTTTGGTGGGTCCTCGATCGGTATCGAGATTGTGGACGATATCGCTACGGCTCGAACGTTAGCAAAAACATCACCACATCTGAGTGTAGGAGCCGTCTTAGAGCCCTATCGGCCGCACCTGGTTGATCTCAACATTGCTTTTAGGACATCGCCACAACTGGAGTTCACCGACCTGGAGCGTCCGCTGCGCACCGAGGGTGAGTCAACTGGCCTTTACTCGTATCAGGAAAAGTATTTAGCTGGTGGCAGTGCGGGATTGACCCATGCGCCCCGAGAATTCCCAGCTCAAGCACCGCGGGCTGTTCATGACGCGGCTCGTGTCTTGGCCACCGCCGTGGCGGAGGTGACACGTTTATCGGGCATTGTCCGGGTGGATTTACTCTGGGATGAGAAAACCGGTGAAGTTTTTGTCAACGAAGTGAATACGATTCCTGGCGCGTTGTCGCTGTATTTGTGGGCACCCAAGCACCCCGCTTTCACCGTCCTCATTGACGCACTAGAAGAGGCACGAGATAAGCCTGTGGTATTCCCGCAAAGCGGATTCGGTCAGGGAGTTGCCTTGCGGGCCGCTGGTGGCATTGCGGGCAAACTCGTCGGCCTTGATGGCCCGCGCGGCTAACAAGACTGTTTCTCACACCGCTCACTAGTCGAGGATGTCAGCGACATCCAGGCAGCGCGCCACCGGTGGTGACTGTGTTTCCACAGCGGGTGAGAGCTCTTGGAGTGCCTGGGTTCCTGAGGCCACGTTCGCATCAACAATGACTTCTGTCGCCGGGTCTAGACCAAAAGTGGTGAAGACAAAGCTTTGGCCATCCACATCATCGCGCAACCAGTCGACACCTCGAACACTAAAACAGGGCAGTGGGGAAGGCGGTGGTTTGGGTAAACCGCAGCGAATGATGATGGCAACTGGGTCGCCCCAGGCCGCAGTCGATTGCGCATTCACGCTGCGCCGGCTCAATCCCGCAACCTCCTCAGGTAAACGAACGATCATATTCGCGCACTCTGGATCGTTCGCACTCGCCGCCGGGTCGAGATTCACTACCGGTGCGCAGGCGGCCAAGATGAACACTCCCGCGAGGATTAGCGAAGTCACAGCACTTGTTCTGCGAATCGATGCCAGGTTTACAGTGCGGGGGCTCACCCACTCAGGCTAGCGTGGTGGCCATGAAGGATTCCCTGCCAGAGCTTGAGGTGACCCTTGCCGATGTGGGAGAGCGGGCAGCGCTTAGTGCAATTTTCCCACTGTTGCCTCGTGGCGAAAATCTTGTGTTGGGACCTGGAGATGATTCCGCCATCGTTGCACTGGGGCAATCCCAGGTGGTGATCAGTTGCGACATGATGATCGAGGGGCCAGATTTCAATCGGGAATGGTCCAGCCCGCTCGACATTGGCAGAAAAGCCATTGCCAGTAACGCTGCAGATATCGCAGCAATGGGGGCAACGGTCGTGGCGTATGAAATTGCGGTGGCAGCACCACCAACAACGAAGCTTGCCGATCTTGTGGACCTCGCCTCAGGTTTCGCCAGAGGTATTGCCGAACTAAGCCCTGGTGCGAGTATCGCTGGAGGCGACTTATCTACCGCTCCGGTGTTGACGATCGCTGTGACCGTGCTGGGAGAGCTCCTCGGTACAAAAGCGGTCACCAGATCCGGTGCGAAACCAGGCGATGTCGTCGCCGTGGGCGGTGACCTAGGGCTATCTGCCACCGGGCTTAGAGCCCTGGAGCAAGCAGGCAGCGACCGCGATGTGATTGCTGCGCTGGTGGCCGATAACGCCGCTGTTAGACACCACCTAGCGCCCGTGCCACCACTTCACCTGGGGCCCCAGGCTGGTGTTGCCGGCGCCTCGGCCATGATGGATATTTCTGATGGCCTCGTTCTTGATGCCACCCGGATGGCCCGAGCCAGTGTCGTCGATATTGTCTTAGATCATGCGCTTCTGACTAAAGCTCTAGGTGCGAACAACATGATTAGTGAACACGATGCTCTCTACGGCGGGGAAGACCACTCGCTTTTAGCGTGTTTCCCACCGGATGCGGTCATCCCGGAAGGTTTTGTGATGATCGGCCGAGTAGTCGAATCGCCAGGGCCACCGCGCGTGACATACCAGGGCAAAGATCTCTCACTTGATCCCGGTGGGTGGGATCCTTTTCAAGATGCTTCCGTGGATTGGTAACTTGCCACATAGACCGTGGTGTCACCGTAGTTCTTAGTCGGCAGCGCTCTAAATTCTTTGGGCCAGAGGGGTTCAGGCGAGCGAGAAGATCGCTCCAGGAGCACCCAGGCATCCGTAGCAAGCCAGGGAGCTAGAGCGTTGATAATCTCATCCACCTCGCCGGCTGGAAAATCATAGGGTGGGTCGATAAAGACCACGTCCACAACCTGGTCAATGGTTCTGCTAAGAAAAGCATTCACACTGGATTTGCTGGCCACCAGCTGGGGTGGGCTGGATAAGGCGGCTGTGACCTTAGCGATGTTGCCTTGGATGACTTCGATGGCACCGCGGTGGTTATCGACCATCCACACGCCACGAGCGCCGCGAGAAGCTGCCTCTAACCCCAGAGCCCCGGTGCCGGCAAAAAGATCAAAGACGATGGCGCCTTCAAGATCCAGATTGGCCTCCAGGCGAGAAAACAGTGCTTCCCTCACTCGGTCCGAGGTGGGACGGGTAACCGAGGCTGCACTCGATAGCCGCAGCGAACCTGCCTGCCCGCCAATGATTCTGGTCATCGCACAACGCTAGCTTGGTTATGCCCGGGATGTCTGCCCTGGCGATAGCGTGGGAGGGTGAGCCAAACGATGGATACCAAGCTGCGAGACGTTCTGGGAGATCGCACCCAGAAAGCTCTCCACAAGGCGTTTGGTTATGTCACGGTGGGAGACCTGCTCGGGCATTTCCCCAGGCGTTATGCCACCCGAGGGGAGCTCACCTCGATGGCCGATATTCCCATCGGTGAGCAGGCCACGCTGGTGGCTGAAGTGGTCTCGGTCTCCCAACGTCCGATGCGCCAAAAAAGTGGCAGCGTCTTAGAGGTGGCGATCACCGACGGCACCGGGTTAGTCACTTTGACGTTTTTTAACCAGGCCTGGCGACAAAAAGATTTAGTTCCGGGAACCAGAGGAATCTTCGCTGGAAAGGTGGGCCTCTACCGGGGCACCCGACAGCTGGCGCACCCTGATTATGAATTGTTTGAATCCAGTGAGCTCAGCGCCGAAGCTAGCAAGGAATGGGCCTTGCGACCCATTCCGCTCTATCCCGCCACCCAATCGGTGGCGAGTTGGCAGATAGGCAAAGCAATCGGTGTCGCCCTAGACGTGCTCGACCCAGTGGAGGACCCCATCCCGCCTGAGCTGGCTACATCACAAAGTTTGATGGACTTTGCCAGCGCTCTGGAAAAAATTCATCGCCCCAAGGAGGCCAAAGATGCCGAGGATGCCAGGGAGAGCCTGAAATTCCAGGAAGCTTTTGTGTTGCAGTGTGCCCTGGTGAGACGGCGTCACGCGCAACGCTCGGTGGCCACCATGGTGCGAGCCTCCGGGGATCTCACCCAAGAGTTTGTCTCAGGGCTACCGTTTGTTCTGACCCCTGACCAAGAGCAGGTGGTAGCAGATATCCACGCTGATCTGGCTAGTGGCCACCCCATGAATCGCCTGGTTCAAGGTGAGGTGGGTTCGGGTAAAACGGTGGTGGCAGCAGCAGCCATGGTCACGGTCGCACAATCTGGTGGGCAAACAGCTTTGTTGGCACCGACCGAAGTGTTGGCCTCTCAGCATTACCGCTCACTCATGGCCACCCTGGGCCCGGATATGGCCACCCGTCTCAATCCCGTGCTGTTGACCGCGGCGATGCCAGCGGCCAAGAAAAAGAAGGCACTTCTCGCTGCCGCTTCGGGCGCCTCCCACCTGGTGGTCGGCACCCATGCCCTCCTGAGCGACTCGGTTGCTTTTGCGGATTTGGGGCTAGTGGTTATTGATGAACAACACCGTTTTGGGGTGAATCAGCGCGAAGCGTTGCGCCAAAAAGGCACCCACCCCCACGTTCTTGTGTTGACCGCAACCCCCATCCCGCGCACCGTGGCCATGACCGTTTTTGGTGACCTTGATGTTTCCACGATTCGCACGATGCCCTCGGGACGATCCCCTATTGAAACCCATGTTGTGGCACTAGATGATCACCCAAGTTGGTATTCCAGAGTGTGGACTCGCTTAAGCGAGGAAGTGGTGGCGGGGCGACAAGGGTTCGTGGTGGCACCGGCCATCGCTCCCTCGGTGATCGAAGAAAATGACCTGGTGCCCGTTGAGCTAACCTCGGAGGAAACAATCGGGGAAAAACCGCGAGCCCTGGTCACCGTGGAAGAAACCTTACCGATGGTTCGCGCCTTACCCGAGTTTGCCTCCCACCGCGTGGAAGCAATCCACGGGCGTTTGTCGGGGGACGAAAAAGACCAGATCATGAATGCGTTTCATGCCGGCGAGATTGATGTGTTGATTGCTACCACTGTGATCGAAGTCGGCATCGATGTTGCCAATGCGTCCATGATGGTCGTCTTAGACGCTGATCGTTTTGGGGTCAGCCAATTGCATCAGTTACGAGGACGAGTAGGACGAGGTGCCCACCCGGGAACATGCCTGTTGGTCACCTATGCCCCAGCGATGAGTGTTGCCAGGCAAAGGGTGGATGCGGTGGCGGCCACTCTGGATGGTTTTGACTTAGCGGCTATTGATCTTGAGCTTCGTCGTGAAGGTGATGTGTTGGGTGCCAGACAGTCAGGTGTGCGCTCCGGTTTGAAACTTTTGCGAGTGAGCCAGGATGGTGAACTGATCGAAAAAGCCCGTACCTACGCACAAGAGCTCTTAGATCAAGACCCCGAATTGGTGGAGCATGCTGCTCTGGGTCGCGCCATTGCGCGGCGATTAGATGATTCAGCTGAAGAGTTTTTGGAAAAAAACTAGGCGCGCTGTCACCCAGTGTTAAGTTGAAGCTTCTAGGGTGTGGGTATGAGCATCGTCGCTGTTGTCCCCGGATCCTTTGACCCCGTCACGTTGGGTCACCTTGATGTGATCGAAAGAGCGGCGGGACTCTTCGATGAAGTTCACGTCGTGGTGGTTCACAACCCCGGCAAAGCCGCCCTTTTTCCCATCGCCCAGCGCGTAACACTGCTGGAGCAGGCCATCGCTCAAGCGAAGATCCCCGGCAAACTGGTGGTGACTTCCTGGAGTGTTGGCCTACTGGTGGACTACTGCACCGATGTGGGAGCCAAAGTTTTAGTCAAAGGGGTGCGCTCTCAAGTTGATGTGACCTATGAAACCCCCATGGCTATTGTCAATCGTGACCTTGCTGGGATTGAAACGGTGTTCTTGTTGCCTAACCCCGCCAACGCCCATGTTTCCAGTTCACTCGTGCGTCAGGTGGCCTCGCTTGGTGGCGATGTGTCACCCTACGTTCCTCGAGCCGTGGCGGACTATTTAGCTAAGACGGAGTTGCCCTAGTCTGTTCTCACTGTGGCATTGATGTCACGTGTGAAAGGGGTGCCAGGTGGCTACCGAACGCTCAACCAGTGAGCTCAAATCCCTCGATAGGGAACGTAACTTTTATTCGTGGTCTATTCAGTCCACCTTGGATCCGCTCATGGTCTCTCATGCGTCAGGCATGTACGTCTATGACACCGAGGGCAACGAGTATTTGGACTTTTCGAGCCAGCTGGTCAATGTCAATATCGGCCACTCGCACCCTGTTGTTGCCGCCGCTATTGCCGAACAGGCGATGCGTCTTGCCACAGTAGCGCCCGCTTTCTCCTCGCCTTCTCGGGTGGAGGCAGCCCTGCGGGTAGTTGATCGTGCCGGGCCTGGGTTTGAGAAAGTCTTCTTCACTAACGGTGGCGCAGACGCCAACGAGAACGCTATTCGGGCGGCCAGGCTCTTCACCGGGCGCAACAAGGTGCTCAGCACCTATCGCAGTTATCACGGCAACACCGGGGCTGCGATCGTGGCCACGGGCGACTGGCGTCGCCAACCAAACGAATATGCCACCGGCCACGTGCACTTTTATGGGCCATTCCTCTACCGCAGTGAGTTTTTTTCTACCAGCCCAGAACAAGAGTGCGAACGAGCGCTCAAGCATTTAGAGCGGGTAATCCAGGGCCAAGGCCCCGACACGATTGCTGCCATTTTGCTCGAAAGTGTTCCCGGAACCGCGGGCATCATGGTTCCCCCACCCGGCTATTTAGCTGGCGTTCGAGCCCTGTGTGATCGCTACGGGATTGTGATGATCCTGGATGAGGTCATGTGTGGGTTTGGTCGCACGGGTAAGTGGATGGCCTTTCACGCTCACGATGTCGTGCCCGATTTGATTACCTTTGCCAAAGGCGTCAACTCGGGTTATGTGCCCGTTGGCGGCGTGGTGTTCTCCGCGCGTATTGCTGAATTCTTTGATGAGCGAATGTTTCCCGGTGGATTAACCTATTCCGGTCACCCCCTAGCCATGGCCTCGATTGTTGCCGCTTTGGATGTGATGGAATCTGAGGCGATGCTAGAAAATGCAACCACTATCGGCTCGAAGCACTTGCAGCCAGGCTTGGAAGCACTCGCTAAGAAGCATCCCGTGATCGGTGATGTCCGAGGCTTGGGGTGTTTCTTTGCCCTTGATTTGGTTTCTGATCCAGCCACCAAAGAACCACTCGGTGCCCCAGCGATGGGCGCAATCAAGAAAGAAATCATGGCGCGAAAAATGCTGCCGTTTGTGGTCGATAACCGCATCCACGTCGTGCCACCACTGGTGGTCACTCCCGAGCAATGTGATCAGGCGTTAGCCATCTATGACGAAGCGTTGAGCGCTGCGGGCTTCTAGACGGGAGTTCTGGCTCGAAGTTCTGGGCTGGAGCTCTGAAGTGGGGTTCTAGACTGGGGTCGTGAATAAGAAACACCGATCAGACTTTGTTATACCGGTAAAAGATCTCCTTCATCAGCCGGGAGAAATGCGCGAACTCACTGTGGAAACGGTGGCGCCCGAAAAATATGGCGAAGCTATCGCGGTCGTCCAAGCGAGCACGCCGTTGCGATTGGATCTGCGCCTAGAAGGCCTCCATGAGGGCATTTTGGCTACCGGGGAAATCACCACGGTGGCCGGTGCTGAGTGTGTGAGATGCCTTGATCCATTCGAGTTACCGCTTCAAGTCGATTTTCAGGAACTTTTCGCGTATTCTTCTCCCGAGGCCGATTCTTATCTGGTGGAACATGACACTCTCGATCTCGAGGGAATCATTCGGGATGCGGTGGTCCTAGACCTACCGTTCCAGCCAGTGTGTAAGGATTCGTGTTTTGGTTTAGATCCCGCCACCGGCGAGAAAAGAACTAGTGCGAGCACCAGCACCGAACACGAAGCGATTGACCCAAGGTGGCAAGAACTCAGTAAGCTTCTCGAGTCTGACTCACCAGAAGCCTCCTAAGACCCCCCAGCTAGCAAGCGAAAGAAGAACATCATGGCGGTACCCAAGCGGAAGAAATCCCGCGCAAGAACCCACCATCGCCGTTCGGCGTGGAAGGCCGAGGTTCCAACCTTGGTCAAGACCGTGGAAAACGGCAAGACCGTCTATAGCCTTCCCCACCGTGCGAAGGTTGTTGAAGACAGCGCTGGCGTAGCTTTGTTCATGGAATACAAGGGCCGTAAGGTCGCCGACGTCTAACGTGTCGGGTTCGCCAGAAGCTGAGGCTTTTGATCCCCGTGGCCTCCTGGATGTTCTCCAGGTGGAAATAGGGAGCGAGATTCTCGCTCAAGCGTTAACCCATTCTTCCTATGCTTACGAGCAGGGTGGATTAGATAACGAACGTTTAGAGTTCCTCGGCGACTCCGTGCTCGGTGAGGCCATTACGGTGGCGCTCTATCACCAATTCCCTGAGCTTCCCGAAGGTGAATTGGCTAAAGCGCGTGCCAGCATTGTTTCGACGACTGCTTTAGCGCAGGTTGCCCGTGGTGTGGAGCTGGGTAAATATTTGCGTTTAGGCCGTGGCGAAGAAATTACCGGCGGGCGGGATAAACCCTCGTTGCTCGCTGATGCGCTAGAAGCATTATTTGGTGCCCTCTATGTCGATGCGGGGAGCGAGAAAGCCCATGCGCTGATTATTTCTTTGATGGGGGATCTGGTTACCCACGCTGATTCCCGAAGTGAAGCCAGTGACCCCAAAACCGCTCTCCAGGAGTGGGCAGCTGCCCACCAGAGCTCCAGCCCCAAATACAACATCAGTGATACCGGACCCGATCACGCCAAAGTCTTTAGGGCGCAGGTTTTTTTGGATTCTTTTCCCACCCCGGGAACGCCAGCGGGCGTGGGGGAGGGAAGCTCCAAGAAAGCAGCTGAGCTTGCCGCTGCCAGTGAGGCATTAGCGGCGGTGCGCGGCACCGAGACGCCCAGCACCAAAACCGCCAGCACCACAACAGCCAGTGCCTGAACTTCCCGAAGTTGACGTTGTCAGAATGGGTCTTGAACCCGTCGTCCCCGGGGCACTGGTAGAGGCGGTCACCGTCTTGGATGAGCGCTCCCTTAAACGCCATCGGGGACCCAGTGAAGATTTTGTGATGTCGCTGGAGAGTCATCGCCTAGAGGCGATAGTTCGCCGGGGAAAGTTTTTGTGGGCGCCGCTTTCGGGCACCTCGGTGGCGCTGGTGTGCCATTTGGGTATGAGCGGACAAGTTCTTTTAGGCGATCGACGTTCAGATTTTGGTCGCCATCTGCGCATTCGCCTAGATCTGCTAACGCGGGGAAAAAAGATGGCCACCCTAGGTTTTGTCGATCAGCGCATCTTTGGGTCGATGGCTCTTGATGAGCTCATCGAAACCACTGATGGCCACCCCGGCGGTTTGGGAAGCGCCAATTCTGTGATCCCTGCAAGTGTTGCCCACATTGCCCGGGATCCACTTGATCCAGCTTTTGATGACCTGGGTTTTGCTAAAAAGCTGCGGGCAAAAAACACCAACATTAAGCGTGCTCTGCTGGACCAGCACCTGATTAGTGGAATCGGCAATATCTATGCCGATGAAGCCCTGTGGGCAACAAAACTGCACTACAACTATCCCACCTCGCGCATGACGCAACCGAAAACCGCCGAGCTCTTAGCCGCGGTGCGCGAGGTGTTGAAAAAAGCTCTGGCTGAAGGCGGGACAAGTTTTGATCAGCAGTATGTCAACGTCAACGGGGTGAGTGGCTATTTCTCCCACTCTCTGAACGCGTATGGGCGCCAAGGGCAAAGCTGTGCTCGCTGTGGGAGGGTAATTGTGCGCGAGCCTTTTATGAACCGTTCGTCGCATCGATGCCCTGGCTGTCAAAGGCTTCCCAGAAACCGGTAGATTAGGGCACTAGTCCCGGTGTCTTGACCGGTGAATCGAGAAATCGGAGTAGCACGTGTATCTGAAATCCCTCACGCTCAAGGGATTTAAGTCTTTCGCGCAGCCCACGACTTTTGCCTTTGAGCCAGGCGTCACCTGTGTGGTGGGGCCTAATGGTTCAGGCAAATCTAACGTCGTGGATGCTTTGGCCTGGGTCATGGGCGAGCAGGGGGCGAAAACGTTGCGCGGTGGTTCCATGGAAGACGTTATTTTCGCTGGCACCACCACCAAAGCTCCACTCGGTCGAGCCGAAGTTCTCTTGACTATTGATAATTCCGATGGCGCGCTGCCGATCGAATACGCCGAAGTCACCATTTCTCGCACCCTGTTTCGAAACGGTGGCAGTGAATACGCCATCAATAAAGAGCCCTGTCGATTACTGGACGTTCAAGAGCTTCTCAGCGATAGCGGTTTGGGCCGTGAAATGCATGTCATCGTTGGTCAGGGACAACTGGACCAGGTCCTTCACGCAAGCCCTGAAGATCGCCGCCGTTTTATTGAAGAAGCTGCCGGTATTCTCAAACACCGCAGGCGTAAAGAAAAAACCCAGCGCAAGCTGGAATCCATGCAAGCGAACCTCACCAGGCTCAATGACCTAGCCGGTGAAATCAGGCGTCAGCTCACCCCACTGGGGCGTCAAGCCGAAATTGCTCAACAAGCCCAAAGCATTCAAGCCATTGCCCGTGATGCCAAGGCTCGTCTGCTCGCCGATGAGGTTCAAGCTCTCAGCGTTGCACTTCAGGGTTTCCACGCTGATGAACAAGAGCGCGCCGCTGAGCGCACAGCGCTAGCTGATCAACTTGGTGGTCTCAGACGCCGTATTGATGTGCTCGAATCAGGCGAAGATAACGCCGCCCTAGATGCCGCGCGCAGTGTTGATTACGCACTGCGTGGTGTTTATGACCGCCTGATGTCGCTGCAATCATTGGCTAGCGAGCGGGCAAATGCTCTAGAGGATGCACCCGGTGAAGAATCCACCCTGGGGGAGATTACCGACGGGGATCTTGCCACCGGACGTAGTGATGTAGAGATGGCTCACACCCAAGTGGGAACCCATGAAGAAACTGTGGGCCAGATTTCTGCGCGGCTTGCAACCCACAAGGCCTCGCTAGAAACCCTGGATTCCCAGATTTCTCACGCCATGGGGTTGCTGGGTGAATACAACCAAGTGCTGCGCACTAAACAGGCACAAGTGGAGCTGCAGCAGTCCTTGGTTGAAGCACAAAATGCCGATGTTGCCCGCCAGGTTGCCGCCCTGGAGCAGGCGAGTGAGCGTGTGAGTTTGGCTCAGAGCGCGCTGACAGAAGCCCACGGTGATAGCACCGTGGCCCCTGACACGGTCGCCCAGGCTTATGAGAAAGAACTCGCTGAAGCTGAGGCAGCGCTAGCGCTTGCCGATACGAAAGAAAACGAAACTCGCACCGCCTTGCATCAGCAGGAGCGGGAGCAAGAAGCACTGGCGGCTAAAGTTTCCGCACTGGAATTGGCGTTGCGAAGCGATAGGGCCGATGGCGATGTCTCGGGCCAACCGGGGATAACCGGCAGCGTTTCGGATGCACTCGAAGTGCGCCCTGGATATGAAACCGCCATCGCTAGAGCACTAGGTTCTCTAGCCGAAGCGTATTTGGTCGACTCTCACGATGATGCGTGGGCTTTGGTGGCCAAGCGTGAAGGTGATGCAAGCTCTCGCATGGATCTTGTTGTCGCCTCGGCTAAATCGGTGGCCCAAAGCCCCCGCGATGGCGTTATTGCCGCCACCGAGTTGGTGAAAGGCCCTTCGGGGGTGTTGGCTCTTTTGGTCAATACCTATGTGGCAAATGACGTGGCGGCAGCGAAAAAGGCTTGGAGCTCCAAAGGCTTTGCGGGCTCTGGCGTGACGCTGGTAACCATGGCTGGAGACGTTTTTAGCGATCACACGATCCGGACAGGCTCTGGCGAAGCACCAAGTCGTCTAGAACTTATTGCCGAGCGCGATGCCGCTGAGGCCGCGGTCCAGAAACTCTCCATCGAATTAGAGCGCACCCGTTTTGGGGCAACCGAAGCGGCTAGGGCAAAGACAGAAGCTGCGGAGGCTGCCAAAGCTTCGCTGGCTCGCCTGCGTGATGCCGATGCGATGCGTGCGCAATACGGTGAACAAGTTTCTAGGACCCGAGCGTCACTCGAGGCGGCTCAAGCCGAAGTGATTCGACTGGGCCAAGCTGTGGAGGCCGCAAAGACTGCTCTTGCGCACGCCCAGCATGCTGTCGAAACGGCCAGTAATGACTTGGCGACCTTCGCCGCAACTGACAAGCCTGCTGTTGATGAGACCAGCCGGGTTGCCCTGTTGGCGCTCGTGGAAGCTACCAGTGCTGAAGAAGTGGATGCTCGCATTGCTTTGGAATCTGCCAGGGCGCGCGCCAAGAGTGCCACCGATGCGGTGGCACTTCTCGAGCAGCGCCAGAAGGATCAGCTCGCCGCTCGCGAGCAGGAAAAAGTCCGCGCCAGTGCCCGGTTGGCAAAAGCGGTGCGCGCACGCACCGTGTTGGAGCTCCTACCCGACGCTCTTCACGTCGCCCAGGCGGCGGTATCTGATTCAGCTGACGCTTTGATTGGGGCAGAGGCTTCACGCCAGGCAGCTCAGGGTGAATTGGTGGAGTTGCGAGCTGGTGAAGCCAGCTCGCGGGAGCGTTTGAGCGCGATCACAGACTCTGTTCACAACCTGGAAATGCACCTATATGAGAAGAAGTTGCAGAGAACGAATCTTCTCGCTCGCGTTTCTGAGGAACTAAGCCTGGATGAAAAATCCTTGATGGATGACTACGCCCCAGACGTTCTCGTGCCCTCTGATGAGCACGAGGGTGACTCGGTTCCCTATGTGCGCAGCGAACAAGAAGCGCGACTCAAGAAAGCACAGCGTGGCCTTGACCAACTAGGTCGAGTGAATCCTCTGGCCCTGGAAGAGTTCAACGCCCTTGAGCAGCGTCACACCTTCTTGCGCGATCAGTTACTGGATTTGGGTAAAACAAGAAAAGATCTCGAGTCGATCATGGCCGAGCTGGATGAGTCAATGCAGACCATCTTTCGGGAAGCGTTCGAGGATACACAGAAAGCTTTTGACGAGGTCTTTCCACTCCTCTTCCCCGGTGGTACTGGTGCCCTCCACCTCACCGACGGCGATGACCTGCTCACCACGGGCATTGAGGTCACGGTTAAGCCCGCGGGCAAGAAGATTGATCGCCTGTCCTTGCTTTCGGGGGGCGAGCGTTCCTTGGCCGCGGTCGCGTTGTTGATAGCTATTTTCAAGGCCAGGCCGAGTCCGTTTTACATTCTTGATGAGATTGAGGCAGCCTTGGATGATGCCAACCTGGGTCGCTTGTTGGCCGTCATCGAGTCTTTGCGTGAGGGGTCCCAACTTATTGTGATTACCCACCAAAAGCGGACCATGGAAATCGCTGATGCCCTCTATGGCGTCTCGATGCGCAAAGATGGTGTGAGTGCCGTGGTGGGCCAACGGGTGAGAGATTCGGAAGCTCTTGCCTCGTAGCTGAGCCAAAGCCAACGAGAGTAACCTAGAGATCATGGAAGCCAAGCAACTAACCGGGTGGATTTTGGTAGTGCTGGCTGGAGCCATTAGTGCCTCCATTGTGAGCTTTGAAGTTGTCAATCTGGTTCACGGTGTCAATGCCGAAACTTCTGAGGGGCTACCTGTTGTGGGGTTTGAGCCCATCGACAAGAATTAGACCCCTACCCAACTAGGGTTGAACCATGGCATGGGGAAATGGGAAGTGGTCGCTTTCCAAGGCAATAAAAGGCCTCGTTTCCCGAGCTGAGATTGACGATCAGACCTGGGAAGACTTAGAGGACACGTTCCTTAGTGCCGATTTTGGAACGGTCGTCACCGAGTCTCTCCTAGCCAGTGTTCGCGCTGAAGTGGAACGCATTGGCACGACTAACCCCGAAGACGTCAGGGGCATCGTGGCTGATGCGGTGGAAGAAAAACTTGCCGCATATGACCCCACGCTGCATTTGAGCGAGCGACCCGCAGTGGTCCTGGTGGTGGGCGTCAACGGGGTGGGAAAAACCACCACGATTGGAAAGTTTGCCAAGTTTTTATCCAACGCTGGTCGCAGTGTGGTGATCGCCGCGGCCGACACTTTTCGCGCAGCGGCGGTAGAGCAGTTGACTACATGGGCCAATCGCGCCGGCGTGGAGATTGTCAGTCCAGATCGAGATGGTCAAGACCCTGCTTCGGTGGCCTATCAGGCTGTGGAGAAAGCTGTGGCAGAGGGCATTGAGATTGTCATTATTGACACGGCAGGTCGCCTGCACACCAAATCGGGACTGATGGATGAACTGGGCAAAATTCGCCGGGTGGTCGAAAAAATTGCTCCCATATCCGAAGTTCTTCTCGTGCTCGATGCCACCACCGGTCAAAATGGTGTGCTTCAAGCCCAAGCATTCTTAGAACATGCCGGCGTGACCGGTTTGGTGCTCAGCAAAACCGAAGGCAGCGCCAAAGGCGGTTTTGTGATGAGCGTTCAAGAGCTCACGGGAATCCCGATCAAGCTTCTTGGCTCCGGTGAGGGGATTGACGATATGACCGGTTTTTCTGCTGCTGGCTTTGCCAGAGCTCTCACTGACTAGATACCAAGGTCTCGATAGCGCCTGGCCAGGTTCTGATACCCCAGGGCGTTTGCCACAATTCCTTCGCGTTCATCGCTGGTGAGCTCGCGACGAATTTTGCCCGGCACGCCGGCCACGAGCGAGCCGGGGGGAATGATGGTGCCCTCCAAGATCACGGTGCCCGCGGCGATCAGGGAACCCTCGCCGATGACGGCGCCATTGAGCACGGTGGCGCTCATCCCCACCAGGCAGTTATCGCCAATGGTGGCGCCATGGACTACCGCGGCGTGACCCACGCTCACACCGGCACCAATGTGGGCGGGGAAAGAGGGGTCGCCGTGAACGACCACATTGTCTTGCAGATTTGATCCGGGGCCAAGCGTGATGGCATCGCGGTCTGCTCGAAGCACTGCGCCAAACATGACTACGGCATCAGCGCTAACGCTGACGTTTCCGATCAGTGTGGCAGTGGGGGCAATCCAGGCGGTGTCATCAACCTGCGGGGAATTTTCTCCAAACGAATGCATAGGCATGTATTGAGCATAGAAGCTTGGCTTGCTACCGGGGTTGTGGCCGGCGTTCTCAGCTATTCTTGTTTTCCATGGCTGTCTTTGGATCACTCTCGGAGCGCTTAACGGCAACATTTTCGTCGTTGCGCCAAAAGGGCAAACTTTCCCCAGCCGATGTCGATGCCACGGTGCGCGATATCCGCCGGGCCCTCCTGGAATCCGATGTCGCCCTGGAAGTTGTCAAGTCTTTTGCCACTCGGGTGCGTGAGCGGGCTCTCTCAGATGATGTCAATAAGGCACTAAACCCTGCCCAGCAGGTTGTGACCATCGTCAATGAGGAATTGCGAGAAATTCTTGGCGGCAGTGCTCGCGGACTAAGTTTTGCAAAGAAACCCCCGAGCGTCATTATGCTCGCTGGTTTGCAGGGATCCGGTAAAACGACTTTGGCCGGCAAGCTTGCTAAATGGCTCAAAGACCAAGGCCACACTCCCGTCTTAGTTGCGTGTGACTTGCAACGCCCCGGGGCTGTTAAACAATTGGGCATCGTCGCAGAGGCCGCGGGGGCTGCGTTTTTTGCGCCCGAACCCGGTGATGGTGTGGGGGACCCGGTTTCGGTTGCGAAGAAAGGTGTGGGCTTCGCTAAAGACAAAGCTCACGATGTTGTCATCCTTGATACGGCTGGTCGTTTAGGTGTCGATACCGAGATGATGGCCCAGGCCGCAGCCATAAAAAAGGCCACCGACCCGGATGAAATTTTGTTCGTCATTGACGCGATGATCGGTCAGGATGCCGTTCGCACGGCACAAGCCTTCCTAGAGGGCGTTGATTTCACCGGTGTTGTGTTGACCAAGCTCGACGGTGACGCGAAAGGCGGGGCGGCTCTCAGCGTGACGGGGGTGACCCAACGTCCCATTCTTTTTGCCTCTACCGGGGAGAAAATTGATGAGTTTGAGGTTTTCCACCCGGATCGAATGGCCAGTCGCATCCTGGATCTCGGTGACATTCTCACCCTCATTGAGCAGGCTCAAAAAGCTTTTGATGCAGACGAAACAAAAGCAATCGAAGAGAAGTTCCGCTCCGACACTTTCACTCTGGATGATTTCCTGTCTCAGCTTCAGCAAATCAAGAAAATGGGGTCGCTCCAGGGGATGCTCGGCATGCTTCCTGGCGCTCGGGGCATGCAAGATCAGATTGATCAAATTGATGAGAAAGACCTGGTTCGCACGGAGGCGATAATCCAGTCAATGACCCCGCGGGAGCGGTTGACGCCCAAGTTGCTCAATGGTGCCCGCCGCATGCGGATCGCCAAAGGATCCGGCTCTAGCGTTACCGAAGTCAACCAGCTTGTGGTGCGCTTCGATCAGGCAGCAAAAATGATGAAAACAGTGGCTAATGGTGGTGTTCCCCAAATCCCTGGGATGGGTCCTGTGCCCGGTCTGCAAAGCCGGGGCAAAAAGAAGTCCAAAAAGAAGGCCTCGCCGCGTTCGGGAAACCCAGCAAAGCGTGCTGAAATAGCGGCAGGAAAGCCCGCTAACCAGGGCGGATCCGGCTCCAGCTTTGGCCTTTCTGCCCCCTCGGGCGAATAAAGCGCCCCGGTGGTTACCAAAGTGCGCAAAATCTGACAGAATAGGGCGCTGGAGCACTTCACTCGACCCTCTATCAGGTGTGAGAGCTCCCCCCTAGACGTCCAGACGATTGTGCCCCCACGTAATCGTCGGTTGTTATACGACATCATCTACCTGGAGAAACGTGGCTGTAAAAATTCGTTTGAAGCGCATGGGCAAGGTCCACGCACCGTACTATCGCATCGTTGTTGCCGATTCCCGCACTAAGCGTGACGGCCGAGCCATTGAAGAAATCGGCAAGTACCACCCCACCCAGCAGCCTTCCGTCATTGAGGTTAACTCTGAGCGTGCTCAGTACTGGCTCAGCGTTGGTGCACAACCAACCGAGCAGGTCATGGCATTGCTGAAGCTCACCGGTGACTGGGGCCAGTTCAAAGGCGACAAGAACGCCAAGAGCACGGTTAAGACCGCTGAACCCAAAGTTCCTTTCTCTGCAGATGCAAAGAAGAAGCCAGTATTGCGCCCCAAGGCAGCCAAGCCCGAGCCAGAGGCCGCACCTGCTGCCGCGGCACCCGCTGCGCAAGCGCCCGAGTCTGATGCGCCTGCCGCTGAAGCTGTTACCGATGCTCCCCTAGAGGCAGCTGTTGAAGCTCCCGCAACTGAGGCACCTGCTGCTGAAGAAGCTCCTGCTGAAGAGGCACCTGCTGCTGAAGAGGCCGTAGCTGAAGCTGCTCCTGCTGATGAGGCTCCTGCTGCTGAGGAAACTCCTGTGGTTGATGAGGCTCCTGCTGCTGAGGAAACTCCTGTGGTTGATAAGGCTCCTGCTGCTGAGGAAACCCCTCTGGTTGATCGGGCTCCCGCCGCTGAAGAAGCTCCTGCTGAAGAAGCTGCCGCCGAGGCTCCCGCCGAGGATGCTGCAGAAGACGCCGCAGAGACAAAGCCGGCTGGATAACAATGTTGGATCGTGCGCTGACTCACCTTGTCCGGGAAATCGTTGATCACCCGGACGAGGTCAGTGTCACGCTGTTGGACACCCAACGCGGAGAACTTCTTGAAGTTCGAGTCCACCCCGAAGACTTAGGTCGCGTCATCGGTCGCGCCGGTCGCACCGCAAAAGCTCTGCGCACAATCGTGGGTGCTTTGGCGGATGGACGCCGGGTCCGCGTAGACGTCGTAGACACCGACTCCTAATGGCAGGGGCGCCAGCGCCTAGTGCGCCCAAGCCAGAGCAAGTCGAGCTTCGCGTGGCGAGGCTAGTCAAAGCCCATGGGCTAAAAGGCGGTCTCAAGCTCGAGGTCTACACCGATGACCCCGAACTACGTTTCAAACCGGGAAACGACTTTAGGCTGCAGGTCCCCGAGGATTCACTCTGGTTTGGCCAGAGCCTTCGGTTGCAGAGCATCCGGGAAGTAAACGCATCACCGGTGGCTTTTTTTGAGGGTGTGGAAGATCGAACCCAGGCCGAATCTTTAGTTAAAGCCATTTTGTGGATTGACCATGACCCCGGCCTGCGCCCTACTGAAAAAGATGCGTGGTTTGACCACGAGCTGGTGGGCCTCAGCGTCCACAGAGATGGTGTGGCCATGGGCACGGTGGCTCGCCTCGAGCATCTGCCGGCCCAAGACTTGTTGGTCATCGACCGCGGTGGGGCTGAAGTGCTGTTGCCCTTTGTTTCAGCTTTTGTCCCCTCGGTTGACCTCATCGCTGGAATCGTGACCGTCACCCCACCCGGTGGGCTTTTTGAAGATCTGCCCGAGCAGTAGCGAGTTCGACTGTGAAGGTAGATATCGTCACCATCTTTCCTACGTTTTTTGATGTTCTGGACGTTTCGTTGCTGGGCAAAGCCGCTGCCACGAAACTGGTGGATGTTGCCGTTCATGATCTGCGCGATGCGACCACCGATGTTCACAAAAGTGTCGATGACACTCCCTATGGCGGGGGTGCAGGAATGGTGATGAAACCAGAGCCCTGGGGGGTAACCCTTGATGGCTTACTGGAAGATGATTCGATTCTGTTGGTGCCAAGCCCGGCCGGGGTGGTTTTTAGCCAAGACATGGCGCGAGAGCTTGCCGCAGGGTCCCACCTGGTTTTTGCTTGTGGTCGATATGAGGGCATCGATTCGCGTGTGGTGGAGCACTACCAACAAACCCATCGGGTCATCGAGGTGAGTTTGGGCGACTATGTACTCAACGGTGGCGAAGTCGCCGTGTTGGCGATCCTGGAGGCAACACTGCGTTTGATTCCGGGTTTTGTGGGTAATCCGGAGTCGCTGGTGGAAGAAAGCCACGAGGCAGGTTTGTTGGAATATCCCTCCTATACGAAACCACGTTCCTGGCGTGGACTGGATGTTCCCGAGGTGCTGCTGGGGGGAAACCACGAAGCAATTCGCCAGTGGCGCTATGAGCGCTCACTCGAGCGAACCAAACGAGCCAGGCCCGATCTCTTAGAGGACTAGTCCCGCTTTGTCAGAACCAGTGGCCCTTTTTCGGTAATCGCCACCGTGTGCTCGACATGGGCTGAGCGTGAACCATCGACACTGCGCAATGTCCACCCATCACTATCGGTATAAATCTCTTTGGTTGATTGCATCAGCCAGGGTTCAATAGCAAAGACCATTCCGGCTTTGAGCTTGGGCCCTGTCCCAGGGGAGTCATCATTGGGGATGGAAGGGTCTTCATGCATGGTGCGTCCCACACCATGGCCACCAAAGTCGGTGTTGACCCGATAACCCGCAGCTTTGGACACAGCGCCAATGGCGGCAGAAATATCACCTAAGCGATTGCCCACACGTGCCTGCGCGATACCTGCTGCCAGAGCTTGTTCGCAGGTGTCAATTAGGCGTTGATCTAATCTGTGTTGGTCACTGTCGTGATCGGCGCCACCGACGATCAGGGTCAGAGCGGAATCGGCCACCCAGCCGTTCAGGTTCACCGCAAAATCGAGCGAGAGAAGATCCCCAGCCTGCAGATCATAAGCGTGGGGTAGTCCATGCAGTGCCGCATCGTTGACCGAGGTGCAGAGCACTTTGCCAAAGGGGGAGGCGCCAAAGGAGGGGTGGTAATCCAGGTAGCAACTTATCGCTCCTGCTTCGTTGATCATCGTGTGGGCGAGGGAATCTAGTTCCAGAAGCGACACCCCTGGTTGTGATGCTGCTTCGAGTGTGCGCAGAACCTGGGCGACAAAAGCCCCCACCGGTTTCATTTCTTCCACGGTGGACGGGCGATGACGGGGAATCACAGTGCTCCTTGGAAGGGTTCGGTGATCAGTGGTGAGGCTGGAAAACTCGCCAGTATGCACCATGCCATCGAGTTATGTCCTTAGATTGTGTTCAACGTCGGGGCTTAGCCTAACGGCGTTAGTACAGCCGGGGCCATTTGTGTGGCAGAATTACTCCTTGTGCCACCGTGCGCCTCTGCCACAGGGGAGTAGCGCACCACCGCGTGGTGTCGGCACACTTCTTAATAACCTTATTCGCGAGCGACTTGTGGCGGCGCAGAGAGTGACACATCATGCAGATTCTTGACCAGGTTGACAAAGCTTCCCTTCGCGAGGGCATCCCTGATTTCCGCGCCGGTGACAGCGTTAAAGTCCACGTCAACATTGTGGAAGGTACCCGCTCTCGTATTCAGGTTTTCCAAGGTGTCGTCATCGGACGCTCCGGACACGGCGTTACCGAGACGTTCACGGTGCGCAAGATCAGCTTCCAGGTTGGCGTGGAGCGTACGTTCCCGGTTCACTCTCCTGTGATTGACCACATCGAACTTGTTTCCCGCGGTGATGTTCGTCGCGCAAAGCTTTACTACCTACGCAGCCTTCGCGGCAAGAAGGCGAAGATCCGCGAAAAGCGCGAATCCTAGGAGCCTTTCGGCGTTGTTCACTCTGTGGTTACCTGCGCTTGGCAGGAGTGCCACTAGCGTGGAAATGATGGAGAGCGTGGAGGCGACATGATGGCGTCACCCCGTCGTTCGCCTGGTCGCATTCTGTTTCTTTTCTTGCGTGATGCGCTAGTCATTGTCTTGGCTGCTCTCGTGGTCTCGTTTTTGATGAAGAGCTTCCTCATTAGGTCTTTCTTCATCCCTAGCGACTCAATGGATCCCACCCTGATCCGAGATGACCGCATCATTGTCAGCCAGTTGACCCCTTCGCCCTTTGAGATCAATCGTGGTGATGTGGTGGTCTTTGTTGATCCTGGTGGCTGGTTGTCGCTTCAAAGAGGGGTGAACGAGGAGGACCCGCTGTCCTGGGCGATGGATGCATTCTCTATTTTTGTGGGGCTATCTAGTCCCGATAACAATGAGCACTTGGTCAAGCGCGTGGTTGGTCTACCCGGGGACACGGTGGAGTGCTGCGATGCCAAGGGCCGCATGAGCATCAACGGTGTTCCACTCGAGGAACCCTATGCTTCCCTTCCCGAGGGGGTAAGCAAGGTCAGTAGTAATGATTTCTCGGTTGTAGTCCCGTCCGATTCGCTGTGGGTGATGGGGGATAACCGCTACAACTCGGCAGACTCCAGGCGCAATATGGACAAACCTGGTGGGGGTTTTGTTCCGATAGACAATGTTGTGGGCCGAGCGATCGTTATTTCTTGGCCACAAAATCGTTGGCAGTGGTTGAGTAATTTCCCCGACACTTTTGCCGGCATCGAATCTCGGGACACCTCACGGTAGAGCGGGTAGCACCCACGCTGGAGTGGGAGAGAAAACTGGTGGATCAGGGTTTCACCAGCGTGATTGGCTGCGATGAGGTGGGTCGTGGGCCACTAGCAGGGCCGGTCGTCTCGGGCTTAGTGCTCTGGGAGCCCTCTATTACCTCGTGGCCTGAGGGCCTCTATGACTCCAAAGCGGTGACCGAAAAAAGACGGGGGCCTTTGAGCGAGGCCGTTAAAGAATCTTTTCCCCACTATGCGCTGGGGCAATCCAGTGCTTGGGATATTGATCGTGATGGCATCACAGCGGCATTGGCTGCTGCTGTGATTCGAGGATTGTGGGAATTAGCCAACCATCACGTGGATCTCAACAAGGCGGTGTTGCTCTTAGATGGCACGCATGATTTTGTTACCCCGCATTTGCCACACCCGCTCAGAGTGGTGACCAGAGCCAAGGCTGACCGAGACTGCGTCTCGGTGGCGGCTGCTTCGGTGCTAGCCAAGGTGGCCCGGGATCAACAGATGCGTGATTATGCGCTGGAATATCCCGAATATGGTTTTGACTCGCATAAGGGCTATGGTTCTGCGGGCCATCGTGAAGCGATTATCACCCATGGGGTAACGAGTATTCACCGCAAGACGTGGATTCATTTCTAACCCCTAGGTATCTCTCGCTAGACTTCCAACACCATGGACCCCGAAGACTTTGATGACTACGACAGAGAAGCCGAGCTAGCTCTCTATCGCGAATACCGCGATATCGTCTCGCAGTTTCGCTATGTAGTGGAAACCGAGCGGCGTTTTTATCTCGCCAACGAGGTTTCCCAGGTCGTCATTGAACGCGGCAACGATTTCTATTTCGAGCTCACCCTGAGCGATGTGTGGGTGTGGGATGTCTACCGCTCTGATCGCTTTGTCAGCTCTGTGAAAGTTCTCACGTTCAAGGACATCAATGTTGAAGAACTGGGCAACAAGGACCTAAAACTGCCCAAGGAACTAGCTCTCGACGAGTAGTTGTCCACCGGCTCCACAGTCCCCACTTTCTAAGCCCACCCTGGTGGAAAGCCCTGGGGGCGCTTAGCCTCTGCGATGCTCCCGCGATGGAACAAAAAGCTATTCAAGCCCTCATCGCCTGGCGGTTTTGTGCAGACCCCGGTGACCAGGTCGCGAGCACCCTGGTGGGGCTAGAGGGCATAGTGGGTGCCCTGGAGTGGGTTCGATCCAAAGATTCCATCATCGCTATGGCCAAGCGATTAGGTGCCCACCTAGATGACGGCCATCGGCTCGATACCCAACTTCGGGCTTTTCGCACCAGGGATGACCCTGCCCGCGTGGAGACGTCGTGGAAAGTGCAGCAGCGACTGCCCATCACCATGGTGGCACCGGGGGATGCTGCCTGGCCAGAGGGATTAGATGACTTAGGCCCCTATGCGCCCCTTGGATTATGGCTACGGGGAAACCCTGAGTTATTAGTCGATGCTTCGCCCACACTGGCTGTGGTGGGCTCCCGGGCTGCCACAGCGCAGGGTTTAGCGAATACAAAAGCCATTGTTGAGGGGCCCTGGTGTGAGGATGTGGCCATTATTTCTGGAGGTGCCCGGGGAATTGATACGGCAGCCCATCGCAGCGCCCTTGATCATCACCGCCCAAGCCTTGCCGTCTTAGCCGGTGGGCTGGAATCGGTATATCCCAGCGAAAACACCCACCTGATGGCCAATGTTGCAAAGACGGGGGTCGTTATCTCCGAATCCCCTTGCACCACAGCGCCCCGAGGAGAATTGTTTTTGCACCGCAACCGCCTCATCGCAGCCCTGTGTGAGGCGGTGGTCGTGGTCGAAGCCCGCTTTCGCTCCGGGGCTCTCAATACCGCATCCCACGCGAGTGCTCTAGGGCGAAGCGTTGCCGTGGCGCCCGGGCGCTGGGGGGATGCACAAACGGCGGGGTGTTTTCGCTTGGTGCGCGAGCGTGGTGCCATCGTGTTGAGCGAACCTGCCGATATCGCCATGCTGTTATCGCCAAGGCTTCGAGATGGGCCTGGCTAGGCTAAAGGGGTGAGCTCCTTTAGCCAACATCCCGATCCCGACCACGTGGTGGTTCACCTCAGTGACACCCACCTGCTTGCTGGGGGTCATCAGCTCTATGGCGTCATCGACTCCGATGCTCCCCTTCGTAGGCTCATGGAACGCCTTGTTGCCAGTGGGCAAAACATCGAAGCGCTAGTTTTTACCGGTGATTTAGCGGATCAGGCGGAAATTGGCGCCTATGAGCGCTTGCGAGATTTAGTCGAACCTTGGGCTGCGAAATTGGACGCTCAAGTGGTGTGGGTAATGGGTAACCACGATGAGCGTGAGCCCTTTAGCACCGTAATGATGCGCGAAGAGGCATCACAAGAACCACAAGACCGTGTCTATATGGCCGGTGGGCTTCGCATTATTGCTCTTGATAGTTCTGTTCCTGGTTATCACCACGGTGAACTGCTGCCCGAACAGCTGGAATGGTTGGCAACAGAACTTGGAACACCGGCCGAGCATGGCACACTTCTAGCACTTCACCACCCGCCTATTCCCACCCCCATTGATCTGATGGGACTAATCGAACTTGAAGACCAGGCGGGCCTAGCCCGAGTAATACAGGGAAGTGACGTTCGAGGCGTGCTCGCTGGACACTTGCACTACTCCACTTTTTCCACTTTTGCCGGGGTCCCTGTCTCCGTCTGTGCAGCCTCGTGTTACAACATCGACTTAGTTGCCTCATCGACCAAAATTCTCTCTGCCATGCCATCGGGGCTTTCGGCCTCATTGGTGCACGTCTATCCAGATCAGGTCGTGTTCTCTCAGGTTCCACTGGATGATGTGGCGGAGCTGACCTCCTACGAGGCCAGCTACCGACCCATGATCGAGGCCATGAGCCCCACCGAGCGTCGCGAAGTCTTTAGTAACAAGCTTTCTGATTTCAACCAGGCTGCAGATAAGACCCAATCAGGGTTGTAGATGCGATGAAGCTCACCGCCGCGGTTGCGCAGTATCTTGATTCGCTTGATCGAGCTCGGACACTTTCTGAAAACTCTCTGCGCGCATATGGGAAAGATTTGGTGGCACTCGCCGATTTCGCTCTCGCGAACCTTGTCGAGGACACCGCTGAGCTAGATACCGAGCTGTGTCGATCGTGGGTGTGGGCCATGGCAGAAGCGGGCATGGCGCCTTCCTCTCTGCGCCGCAAAGTCTCCTCGCTCAAAGGATTCACCGCCTGGCTGGCCCACAGCGCCCACACCGAAGGTGATGTGGGGATGCGAGTGAGAGCTCCTGGAGCGAATCGCTCATTGCCACGGGTTCTCACCAGGCGTCAGATGGAGACCCTTTTAGATTCGCTGATCCAACAAGGCGCAGGAGGCGACCCGGTCGCACTGCGAGATGCCGCGATTGTGGAACTGCTCTATGCCACAGCCATGCGCGTGAGTGAATTAGTGGGGCTTAAGACCCAGGCCTTGGACTTAGAAGCGCAGAGTGTGACGGTGATGGGTAAGGGAAGTAAAGAACGCGTCATTCCCTTAGGTAAGCCCGCCCGGGTTGCCCTCGAGCGTTATCTAGAAAATGCGAGGGAGCAACTCTTGGCCGGAGCACCCTCGCCACTGGTTTTTAGTTCCACCAAAGGCACACCGCTGGGTGTTCGAAGCGTCTATGAGGTTGTGGCGCGATTGATTATTGATTTTCCGGGCGTAGGACCGTTGGGTCCACACACACTGCGTCATACGGCAGCCACCCATCTACTCGATGGTGGTGCTGATCTCCGCAGTGTCCAAGAACTTTTAGGCCACGCCTCTTTAGGCACCACCCAGATTTATACCCACGTGAGTACTGAGCGGCTCACTAACGCCTACCAACAGGCTCATCCCCGGGCATAAACGACTACTCCCAGGGCACCAAGACGGCACGTTGAACAACGCCTAGTTCGAGTCGGGGTGAGCGGTAGCGACCATCAACGCGAAGCCCCATGTGGACGCAGCGCATCGAACAGTGACCTTCCTCAATCTCGGCAATCACATCCCCTGCGGACACCCTTTGGCCCGATTCCACCAGAGCAGCTACCGGTTCAAAACTGATGATGGCGCCCTTGGATGTGGTCAGACTCAACACCCCACGATTGACAACAAAACCGCTGTAACTAATCACCCCCGAGGTGGGGGCAATAAGTTCTGGGGAGCCAGCTTGGATATCCAGACCTCGGTGACCAGCACCCCACGGCGTGGGGGGAGCTTGGTAGTCCTGCACGATAATCTGCGCACCGGTAGTGGGCCACTGCCACAGAGCATCCGGTGGCGGGGGGATAAAAACGAGGCTTGTGAGCACAACGGCGAAGAAGGTTTTCACCCCCTCACGTTGCCCTTTATCGCCCCGGTCACCAGAGGGCTTGAGACCTTGGGGCTCTCAGGGGTTGGTATCGAAGCTGGGGACAACCACGCTGGTAGGCTCCACATCAAATGGAATCGGACGTACTTTTTGCCCTCCTGGTGTGCCTGGGGGCAGGGCTTGCCACCGCAGTAGGGGCCTTAGTGGCGTTGTTTGCCAAACACACCAATCGGAAGTTTTTGGCGGTATCGCTTGGGTTTTCCGCCGGTGTCATGATCTATATCTCCTTCGTTGAGATCATGCCTAAAGCTTTGCTGTATTTGACCCCCGAACAGGGTGAATCTAAAGCCTCGATACTGATGGCGGGGTCATTTCTCGCAGGCCTAGCTGGGATGGCGGTCTTGTATCGACTCATTCCTGAACTTGAGCACCCAGCGTTGGATGAATCGCACACCACCATTCGCTTAGACGAGGGTGCTCAGGCTCTCTACAGCGACAAGATGCTCTTGCGAACAGGTATTGGTGTGGCGCTTGCGGTCACCCTGCACAACTTTCCCGAGGGTCTAGCAACCTTCTTCTTGACGCTTTCTGATCCCAAGGTGGGACTCTCGGTGGCGTTTGCTATCGCGATTCACAACATCCCGGAGGGAATCGCGGTGGTGATTCCGCTTTATTACGCGACGAGGAACCGAGCCACTGCTTTTTCCTTTGGTGTGCTTAGTGGGCTCGCGGAACCCATTGGCGCCATCTTGGGGTATCTCATCTTGCGCCCCTTTATGACTGATTCGATCCTGGGGATAGTCTTTGCCGCCGTTGCTGGAATCATGGTCTATATCTCTATTGATGGCCTGTTGCCGGCCGCCCGGCAGTATGGCAGCGGACAGCTCGCCATCTATGGCCTGATCGTGGGGATGACCGTGATGGCGGCATCGCTGATTCTGTTCCGCCTATAAAGGACGTCAGATTTTTGTGCGGAAGGGGGGACTTGAACCCCCACGCCCGAAGGCACAGGATCCTAAATCCTGCGTGTCTGCCAATTTCACCACTCCCGCTGGCGGTGACAGTCTAGCTAAATCGTGGCCCGCCCGGTTGAGGGTTTGAGCCACTTTTCGACCTCAGCGACCGTGCGAGGGATGGCCGCAGAGAGGTTGAGTCCACCATCGTGGGTCACCAAGATGTTGTCTTCAATCCGGACGCCAATTCCTCGCCACGGCAGAGGAATGGTTTCATCATCGGGTTGGAAATAGAGGCCGGGTTCAATGGTGAACACCATGCCGGCTTCGAGTTCTTTATCCAAATACATCTCTCGCCTAGCCTCGGCACAGTCATGGACATCCAGGCCTAGGTGGTGACTGGTGCCATGGATCATGTAGCGACGGTGGTGTTGACCCTCAGGGGAGAGTGACACCTCGAGATCCACTGGAAGCAAACCCCACTCATGAACTTTTCTGGCGATCACAGCCATAGCGGCTTCATGAACCTGTCGAAACAGCGCTCCAGGTTTGACCACTGAAAAAGCTGCGTCGGCTGCCTCTAAGACTGCTTCATAGATCATCTTCTGATCAGCGCTGAACGTTCCCCCCACCGGAATGGTTCGGGTGATATCGGCTGTGTAGAGCGAGTCCATTTCAATACCCGCATCGACTAACAGCAGATCGCCTTGGGCGACCGGACCATCATTGGTGACCCAATGTAAAATACAAGCGTGGGGACCGCTGGCGGCAATCGTGTCATAGCCGGTGGTGTTGCCCTCTAGTCGCGCTCGCTGGTTGAAAACACCCTCGATGATCCGCTCTCCTCGGGTGTGACCAATAGCCTTCGGTAGTGCTGCCACGATGTCATCAAATCCCAGATGAGTGGCGGCAATGGCGCGGCTGAGCTCGTCGATTTCATAAGCGTCCTTGATTAAGCGCATTTCGCTCACCACCTGGGCTAGATAAGAATCAGCCTCTAGGGTTTCTTTGACCAAGGTTTTGCTGGTGCCCTTGCTTCGAAGCAACTGAAGTTCATTGGTTAGTGTGATCTCGGCTTCAAGAATCATGGCAACCGGGTTCGCGGTGGCGATACTCTCTAGCGAGAAATCTGCGATGTCGTGTGCGCCAAGCTCCAACAGGCCTGAAACCTCTTCGAGGTCCGGTCTTTTACCTGTCCAAAATTCGCCCAGCGCCGCATTGGCATAAAACTCATCGGTGGTGCGAGGAGCTGGTGGACGGGTAAACAAAGCCCAGCTGTGGCCACCATCGCGTGGTGTGCCAAGCAGCACGCTGCCTGGCACACTTGCTGAGCCCCAGCCGGTGAAATAGGCAAAGGCAGTGTGGGGGCGATAGGGGTAATCGGTGTCATTCGAGCGCTGCTTAGGTTCCCCTGCCGGAATAACAATGGCGCACTGGGGAAAAGTTTCTGCGAATAACCGGCTTAGCTGAGCACGTCGGGTTTCACAGTGCGAGGTGGCCTCTAGCGCCCGCGGCACAGCTGGGGGTTGATCCACCCAGCCGGTTGCAATGAAATCTCGAAACGCTTGGGAAATGGGGGTGGTGGAGCGGGCTTTAGCAGAAGCCGGTGTGGAGGTCTTCCGGGGCGCATCAGACATTGTTCTAGTCTGGCACCTAGCATGGGGGAGTGTCTTTATCCATCGATCTGCATTCCCACACCAGAGCATCAGATGGGTCGGACACTCCAACAGAATTGATTGGCCATGCCCTTCAGGCAGGCATCGATGTTCTGGGCCTCTCTGATCACGACACGACCAGTGGCTGGGCCGAAGCGAGTGATGCTGTTGCCGGTAGCGGCATGACGCTGATTCGAGGAATTGAACTTAGCGCCCAAGTTATCGACAATATTCCAGGTGCGATTCCTCGAAGCGTTCACCTTCTGGGGTATTTGCCCGATCCACACAACCCCCGGCTGCAGAATGAAACTGAGCGCATCCGTCGACACCGCGATGATCGGTTGCGGTTGATGGTGGATCGGTTAGCGGTTGATTTTGATATCACCTGGGATGAGGTGGCTGCTCATATTCCACCCGGTGCGACACCGGGTCGGCCCCACATCGCCCACATCCTGATCGAAAAAGGCTTTTTCGAGGACACCACAGCCGCTTTCGCCGGTCCCCTGCGAGGCGATGGGCCCTACCACGTGCCCCACTATGCGCCCAGGTTGCGTGATGCCATCGAGGTGATTAGCGATGCGGGCGGGGTGGCCGTCCTTGCCCACCCTTATACCGGTGAGCGCTCCGGGGCAGTAAACCACAATGCTCCAATCGAGCAGATTTTGGCGGCTTACCAAGTTTTTGTTGAAGCAGGTCTTGCTGGCTTAGAAATTAACCACCGAGAAAACACGGAAGCAGGCAAAGAAGTATTGGCCACCGTCGCTCGTGAGTTTGACCTCATTGTTACCGGGTCCAGCGACTTTCACGGCGCCAAAAAACCTAATCAGTTGGGTGAAAACACCACCACACCAGGGCAACTCGAGCGAATACTCGAGCGTGCTACTGGCTGTGAACCTCTTAGCTAGAGGTGGTGCGACGGCGCTGGCGGGGTCTTTCCCGGTCACCAGATTTTCCTGACTCTCTCACATCAGATGTGCGGGGCTTTCGCTCCTCAGTGCGCGAGTTATTGCGCGGAGGTGCTCCGGCCCGTTTCTCCTTCAGAGGAATCGGAGTCGCTTTGAGGCGGCCCTTTGATCCTTCAGGGATTTTGAGATCCGACATGAAGTGCGGTGAGGACGAGTAGGTTTCCACCGGTTCGGGGATACCCATTTCCAAAGCTTTGTTAATGAGTGCCCATTTGTGGAGGTCATCCCAATCCACAAAAGTCACCGCAATACCGGTTTTGCCCGCACGGCCGGTGCGGCCAACGCGGTGCAAATAGGCTTTGTCGTCTTCGGGAATGGTGTGGTTGATAACGTGAGTGACATCCTCGACGTCAATCCCTCGTGCTGCCACATCGGTGGCAATCAGGACATCCTTTTTACCGGCTTTAAAACTGGCCATGGCCCGTTCTCTGGCATCTTGGCTGAGATCACCGTGGACGGCAGTGGCAGAAAAACCGCGGTCATTGAGTTCTTCCATCAAGCGCGCAGCGGCACGCTTAGTCCGGGTGAAGATAACGCTTTTGCCTCGACCCTCGGACTGCAAAATGCGGCCAATCACTTCGTCTTTATCCAGCGCGTGAGCGCGGTAGACAAAGTGATTGATGTTCGCCTGAGTGATCGACTCATCCGGCGAGGTGGCGCGAATATGAATCGGTTTGTTCATAAAACGTCTCGCCAGTGTGACGACCGGCCCTGGCATTGTCGCGGAGAACAACATGGTGTGACGCTGTGGGGGAGTCTGGGCGAAAAGCCTCTCCACATCACCCAGGAAGCCCAGATCGAGCATCTTGTCCGCTTCGTCTAAGACCATGACTTTGACATCGGCAAAAGAGAGCAGGCGTTGGCTGGCGAGGTCAAGAAGGCGCCCGGGTGTTCCCACCACAATTTGTGCACCAGCTTTGAGGGCTTCAATCTGGCCCTCATAGGCCTTGCCGCCATAGATTGACACGACCTTGGTGCTGCGATTACTCGCAGCGACCACAATGTCTTCGGTTACCTGCACGGCAAGTTCCCTGGTAGGAACCACGATGAGCGCTTTCACGCCAGGTTCAGGGTCTAGGCCTAAAGCCTGGATAAGGGGCAGGCCAAAACCAAAGGTTTTACCTGTTCCTGTTTTCGCTTGGCCAATAATGTCTTGGCCGGTCAAAGCGATGGGGATAGTTTGTTCCTGAATAGGAAATGGTTCGATGATGCCTTTGCTAGCAAGCGCCTCGACCATGTCGGTTTCGATACCGAGGTCGGAAAAATTCACGTGTTCGTTGTGTCCTTAAGTTTTATGTTTTCCTTAGCCTACTGGGCTTGCCAGGCAAGGGGCAGATTGCCGTGCCCGGTTACACTGTCTAGGTGGCATGGTGGGAGCGCAAAAAGAAGCTGGGGAAGACAACCCCCAGTATTTCCCCGCGCCAGATTGCTGCCGTCACCTCGCGCGTTGATGTCGGATCACTAGCTCCGCCTCTAGCTGATTATGTTGCCAGTGCCGCAGCGTTGCAGCTGACTCTGGCCGGAGAGTTAGCCGCCGCATCCCTCGATGCATGGTCAGCCCAAGACGCTGATGATCTCATCGTTGCCTCCGGTGTGGCCATGGATCGCTATCGGGCTTTTAGAGCCATATTGGCCGACTACGTCGAAGATGTGTCCGACGCCTTAGCGCCACCGCGGGACAAGATTTCCCGTCATTTTGAGCGCTTCCAGAGCTCCCGGTGGTATGAAGATGTGGCCACTGTGTATGTGGTCACTGGGTTCACCAGGGATTTTTGGCACCTACTCGCGTCAGGATTACCCGATGCTATGGCTGCCAGGTTGCAAGATATTTTGGTCGATCAAGGCGATGAAGCTTTGATGGCGGGGGTGCTAGAGCGTCTGCTGCAAGTGGATACCCGCTATAGCTCGCGATTGAGCCTGTGGTGTCGACGACTCGTTGGTGACGCGATGTTGATCGCTCGCGATGCGCTTGCCGAGAGCGTAACCAGCTCAGCCGATGCGGAAGTCCGCTTGGAGCCCGTCTTTACCGATGTGGTCGCTCATCACACGAGGCGTCTGGATCGCTTGGGCCTCACTGCGTAAGGAAGAAAAGCGGAAAGGTTTCCGAGCGAGTACTCAGCGGAGAGCCAAAATGGTAGCTCTCGGGCGTCAATTTTCGGAATTTTCTTTAGATCTGCTGGAATGCGAGACATAACATCGCGCAGTGACCGTTCTTGCTCGCTGTTAGGAAACGGCTGTGAGCTTGGCCCAGAGTTCTTTGTCTGCTTCGCTGCGGTTTTTTGGCAGGCGGAGACCGATAAAAATGCAGCCAATAACGCTCAGGCCTAAAGAAATGACCCAGGGCCACGGTGAACTGCGGTCAAAACCAGCCCAGAGGCAGATAACCCAGGCAAGAGATCCGATGATCACACCGGCGGAGGGCATCACAGCAAGACCATGCCAGGTGCGACCGGGCACGATGTAGCGCATAGCTAAGCCAAGAATCCCGGCTGCGGTAATAACGAGTACAAGTTCCACGATTAGGGCGCGAAGCCGACCTTCCTAGACTTTTCTTGGCCGATTTCGACAAAGGCGAGCGTGCGCGAGGCTACAACAAAGATGTGGCCTTTTTCGTCTTCCAGACGAAGCGACCCATTTTCGTTGGCTAAGGCAGCGGTAATAGCCGATTCGATCTCGTCCAAAGGTTGCGAACTCTGAAGAATGAGCTCGCGGGGGTTGTTGATGATTCCTATGCGTATATCCACCCCCCTAGCGTACGACACGTCAGCTGTGTGGATTAGCCTTCCTGGTATGGCCCCAACCAGCGCTTCGGATGTTCTCTTGGCCCCGCTGGGCGCTCGAGCTCTGGTATTGGGCGCACCCGGTAGCGGTAAGACCACACTGCTGGCTAATCGGTTGGTTCACTTGGTGTCTCAGGGGGTAAACCCTGATGCGGTGATGATTCTGACCCCCACGAGGTCGCAAGCCAGCGCACTGCGTGATCCTCTTGGTTTGGCTTTAGCTAAAACCACTCAGGGCCCCAGGGTGCGCTCTGTGGCGGCGTTGGCTTTTTCGATTGTGGAAGCGTTTCATCATGAGCAGGGCTTGGCGGCTCCCGATCTGTTGCAAGCTAGCCAAATTGATGCCGATATCGAAGCATTACTTGCTGGCCACATCGATGATGGGTCTGGACCAGACTGGCCAGCTCCGCTAAGCGAGCTTGTTCGCTCCACGCCCAGTTTCAGAGGGGAACTTCGCGAATGGATGGCCCGAGCTTCAGAAAATGGGCTCACCCGAGGCGATCTTGAGCGGTTATCTGCGACCCACCATCAGCCCGCGTGGGCTGCCGCTGCCGCGTTTAGAGAAGAGTTCATCGAAGTTGTCTCCAGTGCCAGGCCGGGAGCTTTCGATAGCGCCGATATTATTCGCCGGGCCATTGTGGCGCTCGAATCCGGTGTTCCCTCAAGCATGGGCGAGATTCTCAACTGTGGCGTCGATGACGCCCACGACCTCACCAGTGCCGGTTTGGAATTTCTTTTCGCCCTGGCTCGCGCGGGTGTGGGAATGACGGTGGTAGCGGAGCCTGATGTGGCCGGCAACACTTTTCGAGGCTCTCAGCCCCAGGCACTGTCCTTGTTGGGCACTGCGTGGGCAATAACGCCGGTGGTATTGGATGAGGTTCATCGCCACGGGCGTGCCATTCGAGCCAGTGTTCAAGTTATTACCCAACGCATTGGCACCGCCGGCGCTGGAACGCAACGAAAGGCCACCTCCAGTGAGGCCGCACAGGCTCGAGAGAGCGCCAGTTCGGTCTTCACTCTTGTGGCGCAAGGAGAGGGTCGAGAAGCGAACGATGTGGCAAGGCTTGTGGTCAAGGCTCATGATGAGCAAGGCATCCCCTATGACCGCATTGCGGTCATAGCCCGGCGCGGGTCTCGGGTTTCCTCGCTGGTTAACCACTTAAGTGTTATCGGGGTCCCCGTTCGATCGAGTCTGGTCGGCCAGGCTTTGCGGGATCAACCGGCAGCCCGGGAGCTTCTGGAATTAGTCGCACTGGCTAGAGGCCTGCGCCCCATGACGGCCGAAGGCGCCCTCGCTGCCTTGAGTGGACTTTATGGCGGTATGACTCAGCAGGAATTGCGCCGATTGCGCTTTGCGCTGCGCGTGAGCGCTGATCCCGATCTTCCCTATCAAAGCGCAGATGCGATGATGGCGGAATCTTTGGGTCACCGAGGTGGCTTTGCCTTATTCGATAGCGGCGTGGCGAAAAAAGCTCAAGCGATGGCGGAAATGTTGGATGACGTGCGGAAGGCTCCCTCGCTCACACCAATAACTGATTTGTTGTGGACGATCTGGGACAACAGTGGCGTGGCGGATCTGTTGGTAAGCCACACCCACACTTCGGGTACGCACGCAAGCTTCGCTCACCAAGCCCTTGACTCTGTCGTGGCACTATTTCGTCAAGCCTCCGATTTTGTGGATGCATCCCCCGGGGCACAAGGCGATGTCTTTATCGAGTCACTGTTGTCAGCTGATGTTCCCGATGATGTGGTGTTGCCCGAGCCGGCGTGGCCGGCAGTGCTAGTAGCCACACCACCCGGTGTGGCAGGGGCGCAATATGACCTGGTTATCGTGACTGGGGTTGATGACCAAGTGTGGCCAGATTTGCGTTTGCGCGGTTCGCTATTAGCCGCGCATCTTTTATCGGGTGCTGCCAGAGGTGAACCAGAAAGTGTTGATGAACGCCGCATTGTTTTAGAAGATGAACTGCGTTTATTCGCTCTCGCACTCTCACGGGCGTGCACCACCCTGGTGGTAATTGCTACGGAGTCTGAAGAATCAAGACCCAGCCCGCTGTTCTACCTAGTGGATAAGAGTGCGACCCGGATCGAATCTGCGCCCATGCCACCGCCCTCGCCAAGAACACTGGTGGGACACTTACGCCGAGAATTAGTTCAAGCCGTGGATAACCAAGGCGTCGCTGCGGGGATAGCCGACGACCTGGCCGCTCTAGCCAAAGCCGGTGTCCCCGGTGCCAACCCACAGAGTTGGTGGGGTTTGGCTGAAGTATCGAGTACCACCCCGCTCTATCCAGAAGGGCCGATTCCGGTGTCCCCTTCGTCTATGGCGGTTTTGGAAGAATCCCCCATTGAATGGTTTCTTGGCGCGATCGCGCGCAATGAATCCTCGCCGGCTCGAGGCTTGGGGTCACTGCTCCACCACGCGTGGGAAGAACACCCCGAGGGTGATCCAGAGGCGATGTGGAGTGATGTAGCAAAAAACTTTGCCCAGTTGGAGTATGAGCCAGGCTGGATTGAGAATTACCAGCGCAGGCTCGCCCAGCAGATGGTGAACGCTCTAGCTGATTACACCTCTGATCGGCTGCGAGAAGGGTGGAGTGTGGTGGCCACCGAGCAAAAATTTAGGGTTGTAATCGGTAGAGCTGAAATGACCGGTTACATCGACCGAATTGAATCAAGCCCACAGGGTGAGCTCTTAGTGGTCGATCTCAAGACCGGCAATCCCAAGACCGATAACGCGATTGCCGATGACCCGCAGCTCTTTGCCTACCAAATGGGCATAGCTAGTCGGGAAATACAAGATCAGCTACCCAATGGGCAAGCTCGCATCGCCGGGGCTGGATTGTTGTTTGTGAAAAAAGGGGTTCGCGGTAAGACCTATCGACTCTCCACGCAACCGCCAATGGATGCCCAGTCAAGTGCGGCTTTTGCCTCCCGGATAGAGGAAGCCGCAAAAATGATCGCCTCGGCTGAATTTAGTGGCGAGCCGATGAGCTTTGGCGCCCAAGGCACACCAGCCCGGCACCGCTGGCACTTTATTGCCCAGGTGTGTGGCGATGTCTAGTGCCCTAGAAATTGCTCGCGTCTTAGGGCTCAACGAGCCAACGCCCGAGCAGCGCGAAGTAATCGAAGCGCCACCCCAGGGGGTCTATCGCGTTATCGCTGGGGCCGGTTCAGGTAAAACCGAAACCATGGCACAGCGAGTGCTGTGGTTGGTGGCCAACAACCATGTGCTGGCTCACCAAGTGTTAGGGCTTACTTTTACTCGCAAAGCATCTGGTGAGTTAGCTCACCGAATGACCACCCGGTTGGGGGAACTCGCCGCACAGGGGCTTGCGGATGAAACCAACGAGTTCCAGGCACCCACAGTGTCGACCTATAACTCTTTTGCCGCAAAGCTGTATCGAGATCACGCGGTTTTGCTTGGCCTTGATCCTGAGGCTTCCGTGCTCAGTGAAGCAAGTGCCTGGTCCTTGGCTAGAACAGTGGTGGGCTCGAGCACACTGGAGGCTCTGGGCTCGTGGGATATTTCGCCTAATGAGTTGACCAAGGTGGTGCGGGTATTGGGCCAGCGCGTTGCAGAGAACGCGGTAGCACCGGGTGACATCGAGGCTTTTGCTCAGTCGTTTGGGACCCTTGCTGATCTGCCTTCTGGCGGTCGTGGTGCCTTTGCGGATGTGGATAAGTGGGTGGACTCTGTTTCCAGCTTGGTTCCCCTGATGGAGCTGGTGGAAGAATTTGCCAAGGCTAAGCGAGACCGAGGGTTACTGGAATTTTCTGATCAAATCGCGCTTGCGCTTGTGTTGGTGCAAAACCATCCGCATATCGCCCAGTTAGTAACCGCAGAGCACACTGTGGTGCTCTTAGATGAATACCAAGACACCAGCGTTGCCCAAACAACCCTGCTCTCCACCCTGTTTGGAAACCACCCGGTGATGGCGGTGGGCGATCCACACCAGGCAATCTATGGCTGGCGGGGAGCCAGTAGCGCAAACCTGGCAGATTTCACCACTCGATTTGGTCCCAATCCGCTCACTTTTAGCTTGTCGACTTCCTGGCGAAATGGTCGCACCATCTTGGAGGCTGCCAATGTGGCAGCCGCGCCCCTGCGAGAGCTCCCTGGGCCACCAGTGAAAACATTGGAGCCATCGCCCAAAGCGAGTAAGCAGAGCATCACGAGTCTTTTTGCCCAAACGGTAGAAGACGAAGCGAAGCAACTAGCGACATGGGTGCGCGAGGAGCTTTCCGCCCCCGGAGCGACTCGCACCGCGGCTATGGTGTTGCGCTCACGAACTCACCAGAGCGTGTTCGTTGATGCCCTTCGCGAGGCCGGGGTTCCAGTGCACGTGTTGGGCATTGGCGGTTTACTCGATGACCCTGGTGTTGCCGATATTGTCTGCACGCTGCGGGTGCTAGCAAATCCTCAAGCAGAAACCGAGTTAGTGCGTTTGCTCTCCGGTGCTAGGTGGCGACTTGGTGTGGCCGACCTACACGCTCTTGCTGGCACAGCGCGTTGGCTCCAGGGTCGAGACGCTCACGGTGTCGCGCTCACCGATGATGTCGCAGAGCGCCTCAAACGCTCTGTGGCGCCACTAGATCACGCAGGGTTACTCGATGCGGTGAGTTTTATCGCTACCTCACCTTCGAATCATCATCAGCGTGAAAAGTATTCCCCGGCAGCGCTTGAGCGTCTAGTGGATATCAACACCACCCTCACTAATCTCAACCAGCAGCGTTTTGGCGATGTGTCAGAACTTGTTGTCGCTATTGAAAAAACGCTGGGGCTTGATATCGAAGTGTTGGCTCACCCTCAACGTGCTCATGCATCCTCTGCGCGGGAAACGTTTATGGACGCCCTGCATAGCTATCGAAGCCTTGCTGATAACGCCAGTGTCCTAGGTTTTGTCCAATGGTTGGCCGAGGCGGAACACCGAGACAATCTGACGCCTCGTGCAGAAAAGCCAGAGGATGGCTGTGTTCAAATTCTCACCATTCATGGCGCAAAAGGCTTGGAATGGGACATTGTCGCGATTCCGCGACTAGTGGAGGAGGAACTTCCTTCCAAACCTCGCGAAGTTCGGGCATGGCTGAATCGAGGCGAGCTGCCCTATGTCTTTAGAGGTGATCGCGATTCCTTGCCCCATTTCGCCTGGCAAGGAGCCACCACTCGAAAAGAAGCGATGGATTCGCAAGAGGCTTTTGCCCAGGAGGTGCGAGAGCACCAACTAGCGGAGGAACGGCGCCTGATGTATGTGGCGGTGACCCGAGCGAAGCACCGTTTGGCGTTATCTGGCTCATGGTGGGCAAGCCAGCAAAAGCCGCGGGGGCCCTCCGTGTTTTCCTTGGAGCTTGAGCAGGCTGGCTTGATTTCACCCTTACCCCTTGCCCCGGAGAGCGATTCACCCCCGGAGCCATCCTTGGGTGAGCCCACCGCGTGGCCGAGAGATCCTTTAGGAACAAGGCGCGACGCTGTGGAGCGCGCCGCAGCGATGGTAGAAAGTGCCCTTGTGGCACCCCTGCTGGAGCGCTCTCATAGTGCTGGGGTCGAGCGTGTGCTGGAGGATCTCAGGCGACATAAAGATGGTGGAGTGCAGCTGGCGTTGAGTCCACCGGTTCGCATACCGGCATCTTCGTTGGAGCGATGGATTAGTGATCCTTATGCCGTGTTGGCTTCCTTGGCCAGACCGGTTCCCCATCAGCCCCATCAGGCTGCCCTCCGGGGAACTCTTTTTCACCGCTTTGTGGAGCAGCGCTATGACACCCGTTTGCCCGGTTCCTTGGTCTCGCTCGACGACGCCTTTGACGAGTCTGGGGACCCACTGTCAATTGAGCAGTGGCAGAGCGCTTTTGAAGCGTCAGAGTTTGCCACCATGACCCCGGTTGCGATTGAGGCTGAGTTGCATTTACCGATTGCTGATCATCTTGTTATTTGCAAAATTGATGCCGTATTTGCCACCTCGGGCGGAGTGCACATTGTCGACTGGAAGACCGGTCAGCAACCACACAACGATGAGGAGCTAGCTCACAAGGCTTTGCAGTTGGCGGCGTATCGACTCGCCTGGTCCCACTGGAGCGGGGTTGCACTCGAGGATATCCAGGCAAGCTTCTGGTTCGTTGCCACCCAGACACTACTCACCCCAGAGAACCTGCCGGGGTGGGAGCAGCTCGAAGCGCAACTGCGCCAAGCGTTGGGGGATTAATACCCCAACGCATAGAGGACCCGGGCTACTTGGGCGCTAAAGGGTGCTTGTTGTGGCTAATGGGCATCGTGAGTGCTTGGTCCATGTCGCCTGAGACTCGGTCGTTGAGGGTCTGCAACATCTCTGTGGCATCTTCGACAATCTTTTCTTGGTCGGAGTCAATGCCGTGGAGTAGCCAGCGAGCGATGTCTAGTTCTGCCCATAGGCGCCCGCGCTGGAGAACGTGGCGATCGGCCTGGGGTCTCCCACTGCGGTACGAGGTCATCACAGCGTTGACAAAAGCGGAAGCGCTCGGAGTGGTGAGCCAGGCCAAATCACGCGCAGGATCGCCTGTCTTGAATTCCCGCCACTCATCGATCGCAACCACGGCTTCACCTTCGCGCAAGAAGCGTGAGGACTGCATCAAACCATGGATAACAGTGGGCTCAAATTGCCACAGAGCGGCATCCTCACACGCTGTTTCCCAGCGCCTAAGCAAGGACTGGGGAAGCAGGGCCGTTGCGGCAGCCCGGTCCACAACGCCGGCGCATTCACGCAGAGAATCCAAGGCGGAATCCGCTGGGCGGTCAAAATCCATCAGAGTGCTCACGGGAAGTTGGTGAATTTCCGATAACGCGGTGCCCACACCTGTGGCCAATATCGGGGAGATATCAGCAGGTCGAAGTTCCTGGCCGGGCAAGTATTCGCTCACACTGAGAGTCTTGCCCCCCACATCTGTTGTTCCATGAACCTTGGGGACGCGAAAAGTTAACCTCGAGCGAAGTCCCTCGGTCAGCGCTTTCACGGAGGCGCGTTGTTGAGCCATCAGCTCATCCTCGGTTTGAGTGCGAGGCAATTCGACCAGCCAGACGAGGCCATTAGCGTCATAAACCAGGGCGGCATCCCTCTGAGGGGTCGAGAGCGATTGGGCGCTCACCGCTTGAAAACCCGGCACAGCGCTCGTGGCAAGCGCCGATAACATGAGAGGAGTGTGGCTCATTGCTCCAGGGTAAACGTGGGGTGCCACGCGCGGCGCCTGCCACACCGAGTGCCACGTGGTGTTCGTTAGTTATTCAAACACGAGGAAGGATGAAGGCGATGTCTCTAACACCACAGCTTCCTCTTGCGAGGACAAAACTCGACCGCGATGCAGACTCCCGCAAGATCCCAGGTTTTCTGGATCAGCTGTGGTCACAGCCTGATACCCGTGTGGTGCTGATCTGGCGTGGTGAAGCATTGGTGACCGCCGAGTCGCCTGTGCGCCTTGATTTGCGAAGCCCGAGAGATGTTCCCTCGGGCGCGGAGAGAATTTATTTGGGACACACCGTGGAAGCTATTCGCTCCCTACCCCAGGGGACCAAGGTTGTGGCGGCGGTGCTCGATGATGAGCAAGGCGCAGAGGTGGAGCCCGATCTTTCGCGGTGGATGAGCGCACGGACTATGGCCCACACGTTAGACGACCTCGATGCGGGCATCGTGATTGAAGCTTTAGCGATGGCTAATTGGCATTTTGCGCACGGATTTTCTCCGGTGACTGGGGCTCTTTCGATACCGGATCAGGCCGGCTGGACAAGGGTTGATCAGTCCACGGGGGCCTCACTGTTTCCCCGAACCGATGCGGCAGTCATTGCGTTGATCACGGATGGTGATGACCGGATTGTCTTGGGCAGTAATGCCTTATGGGAATCCAGGCGCTATTCACTCTTGGCAGGGTTTGTGGAGCCGGGCGAATCTCTTGAAGCTGCTGTTATTCGGGAAGTGTTTGAAGAATCGGGTCTGGTGGTGATAAACCCGGTTTATATGGGTTCCCAACCGTGGCCTTTTCCGGCTTCTTTGATGGTGGGCTTTAGCGCCCAGGTGGATCCCGCTCATTCTCTTGAGCTTCAGCCCGATGGCACCGAGATTGTCGATTTGCGTTGGTTTAGCCGCGAGGAGCTTCGCAATTCGCGCGAGCATGTCAGTTTGCCGGGTCGGCCCTCCATCGCCCGGGCCATGATCGAAGACTGGATGGGGCAAGCGCTCACCGATGATGACTGATGTTGATCCGCTAGCTGGCCTGGATGAGCACCAACGAGTGGTGGCGACTCATTTCGATGGGCCATTGTGTGTGTTAGCCGGTGCGGGGACAGGAAAGACCAGGGCCATAACCCACCGCATTGCCTACGGGATTAGTTCTGGTCGCTATCAACCCGATCAGGTCCTTGCCTTGACGTTTACCACCAAAGCGGCAGCCGAGATGGGCAATCGGCTCCAGGCTTTAGGCGTGCAGGGTGTCGCGGCCCGGACTTTCCACTCGGCGGCTCTTCGACAGTTGCAGCATTTTTGGCCTGAGATCACCGGCGGCCAACTTCCGGATATTGTGCCATCGAAAGCACGAGTTATTGCACGGGCTTTGGAAAGTTTGAAGATTTCACTGGACACCGCTGTCTTGCGAGACATCGCAGGCGATATTGAGTGGCGCAAAGTTCATGGTTATTCCTTGGATGAATACCGTCATCACCGCGCACAGCGAGCTGGCGGTTTGCCAGGTGGGTTATCTCTCGAGGTGATGGCGAGTATTCATGAACGCTATGAGGTGGTCAAGGATGAGCTATCCCGCATTGATTTTGAAGATGTGTTACTGGCCTGCGTGGGGATGTTGGAAGAGGAACGCCGAGTCTTAGATCGGATCAGGGCCCAGTATTCGGTGTTTTTAGTTGATGAGTATCAGGACGTTTCGCCGATTCAGCAGCGCCTGCTCGATGCCTGGTTGGGCGATCGGGAGGACATTGTGGTGGTGGGCGACGCCAGTCAGACGATTTATACCTTTGCCGGGGCGACAAGTTCCTATTTGCTGTCTTTTCAGGATCGTTATGAGCGCGGTTCAGTGGTGAGCCTGGCCAAGAACTATCGATCCAGTGAACATATTGTCGCCGCAGCGAATCATGTGATGGTGGGGCGTCCGGGGGCTTTGGTGTTGGAGGCTCAATCTGGCGGGGGCCACGCTATTGGTCGGCACATCGCCGCAAGCGACCAGCGGGAGGCCGAGTTTGTGGCGAGCTCGATTTCCGCACTGATTAAAGAAGGTCGGGACCCGGATGACATCGCCATCCTGACCCGTTTTGGTGCGCAATCACTGGCGCTGGAAACGGCGCTGCGCTTGCGGGGGGTCAACCTGCGCGTTCAGGGCGCCAAAGGCTTTTTTGATCAACCCCACGTTCAGCGAGCTGTGATGGAAATTCGGGCTGCTGCCGTTTCTGGGGTGAGTGGCGAGGTGACCAGGGTTGTCGACGATATTTTGCTGGGAATTGGTTTTGATGGGGTTGCCCCGGATCACCATGGTGCTGAGCGGAGCAAGTATGAGGATCTTCTTGCCTTAGCCAACTTGGCCCGGTCGGTGGATAAGGACATGACCATCGCGGCATTTTCAGACATGCTGGCCAAGCGAAAAGGCGCTGGTGACGCACCCTCACCCGGTGCGATCACGCTGAGCACTGTGCACTCCGCGAAAGGACGCGAATGGCCGGTGGTTTTCATGGTGGGGCTCTCCGAAGGTCTCTTCCCCATTTCCTATGCCAACACCGAATCTGCCATCGAAGAAGAACGCCGGCTGTTTTATGTGGGCATTACCCGGGCCAGAGAGCGCCTGACGCTTTCCATGGCTGAGCGAGCTAAAGAGGGTGGGCCCCGTCGCGAAATGTCACGCTTTGTGACAAGCCTGGGTGATGCGGCTAAATAGTTAGCCAAACCCCCAACACGAACACTCTGGCGATGGTGCAGCAAGCGAGTGCGTGGTGGAGCCTGAGAGTGCATCAATAGTGATGATGGCTCCAGGGGAGGGGTTTATTAGCAGCTCTCGCAGCCCCCAGGCAGCCAAGCTCGCTAGTTGGGCAGTGTCGGTGGCGGATATGCGACCCCACAGTTGACTGGCCAGGGCAGCACTGGCGGGTTGGGCGGCTTGGGCCCATTCGAATAGGCAATGCAGGCAGGCCGTTTGTCCTGGAATAACGCGGGGCCCCACCGTGATCGATTGGTCAGAAAAAATCACGGCGGTGTGAACTCGGTCTTGTCGCAACCATCGTTGATACAGCGAGGGGCTCAGCACAAAATTTGCTAAGAGAACAATCTCGCCCTCGAGGTCATCTGTGTCGGGCTCGACTGGGCTGATGGGATGGCCAAGGTTGGCTAGGACCTGGGTGAAATAGGCCTGATGGCGCAGCGCGCCCCCGACGTGGATCGCTGTCGGTGACGAGGTCTCATCTGCTGCCATCACGGGCGTAAGGCGCACCATCAGGGAGTCAAGATAATCACCGTGCAAGCCAGCTCGGGTAGCCAACATGGCGGCACCGCTGTTACTAATCCCTTTTACTAGTGCATCGATAAGAGGCAGCGCTGCATCGGGGATATTTTCGAGGATGACCCGAGCGGGGCTAACCCCAATTTGCAGGGTTGAGGGTGTTTGCCACACCACGGGGAATCGGGGATTGAGTTGCCAAAGGGTTACCATCGCCTGATAGTGGCGAAAATGCGCCACGAGCATGGCGGCTTGTGCACAACCTAGGTGGTGGACTCGTCATCGAGTAGTTCGTTGAGAGCCTGATCCATCTCATCCAATTCCGAAGTGGGGTTTTGCAACCGTGCGATGAACGCGATGGGGTCATCAATGTCCCCATCGGTGGGAACAGTATCGGGGTGTTGCCACAAAGCGTCGCGGGCTTGGGGCCCCAAAGCTTGCGTGAGTTTTGCCCACAGGACGCTCGCTTCACGAAGCCGTCTGGGTCGAAGCTCCAAGCCCACCAGAGTGGAAAACGCTCGCTCAGCTGGTCCGCCGCTGGCGCGACGACGGCGAATCGCTTCGGCCAGTGCATCAGATTTGGGCAAACGCTGGGTTGCCTGGTGGGTGAGGTGATCCACCCATCCTTCGATGAGGGCCAACATTGTTTCCAGCCGCTCGAGTGCTCGTTCTTGTTCAGCGCTGCGGCTCGGCAGTAGCGCGCCACTGGCCAACATTTCTGTGATGGCCTCAGGGTTAGCGGGGTCAAAGTCTTCGGCGAGATCCATAATCCGATCGCCATCGATGCTGATGCCACTAGCAAAATCGTGGATAGTGCTCATCAGGTGCAGGCGCAGCCAGCGGGCATGACGGAACAGACGTGCGTGAGCGATTTCTCGAACGGCCAAGAAAATATCGGCCTCATTGACTGGGATATCAAGATCTTGGGAGAACGCTCGCATGTTTTGCGCAATCAACATGGCACGAACGTCATATTCGGATTCGCCATGAATGAGCGGAATGCCGATGTCGCCACCAGAGAGAACCTCGGTGGCCAGTTTGCCCACCACCGACGCTAGCTGCATGGTGAACAGACTCTGCGAGACCTGCTCCATGGGGCCGGCAATCTGGCTCAGTGCTTCAGCGAGCTCTTCAGGCGCCTGTGTGCTCATCATTCCTGAGAGCGCTCGGGGGATGGCCACAGCAACAGGTTTTGCGATTTCTTCCCACACGGGAAGAGATTTGCGTGCCCATTCTGCGCGGGTTCCCACCAGAGGTGCGAGAGGCAAATCGGCAATGTCGGTTACTTCACTAAGCCACAGTGTGGCCACGTGGGCAGCATCGGAGATGGCTTGAGAGGTCGCCGGGTCCAGCGATTGCATTCCCTCTTTAGCAACCGACACTGCGTGATCTCGGGAAGCGGTGGGGCTTGAGCTGAAACCACCAGTGAACGCAGCTTGGAGTTGGCCCATCATTTTTTGAATTTCTGCCGCGTCGACGTTGATTCCGGCTGCTTTCAAAAATTCTGCAGGGTCAAAGCTTTCTCCGCCGCTCAGAAAACTTTCAAATGCTTCTCTCAGGGCTTCATCATCTGGTTGCGGCTCATCGCGAGCCTCATCATCGGACATCACTCCACGGTAGTGCGCTGGGGTCAGAGTTCGGAGGCAATTTCGCTGAGGGCTTTTGCCCATCAATCCTGGATACACTGTGAAATTAGGTCGATGGTGACGGAGTTTAAGTGACTATTTTTGAACAAGGCGATCCTTCGCCTGTGGTGAAGCGCAGGTCTAGAACTGTTGGCTGGTTGATGCTTGCTTTCACGGCGGTGTCAGCGATTGGTTTGACGTTTTTTCCCGCCCCCTATGTCATTGATCACCCGGGGCCCACCTATGACACCTTGGGTTCCATCTCTGTTGATGACACCGAGTTTGACCTGATTTCTATCCTCGGCGCACCCACCTATGACACCACGGGCGAGCTTCGCCTCACGACCGTGACCCGCACGGGCAATCCCGATAGTTTGCCGGGCTGGCTCGATGTCCTCACCGGGTGGGTAGACCCGAGCCAGACGGTAATTCCGGTCAGTGTGGCGTATCCACCAGGTTTGAGTGTGGAAGCCAATCGGGAAGCGGCCGTGATTGACATGGAGAACTCGCAGCAAGAAGCGATTGCTGCTGCACTGTCCTATGTAGGAATCGCCTATTCGAGCTTGCTCACTGTCAATCAGGCTTTAGAGGGTGGGCCCAGCGAAGGTGTCTTACTTCCCGGCGACGTGATCATTTCTGCAGATGGCCAATTTGTCGATGATGTCACTGCGCTTCGCGAGATCATTGCCCAATCGGGTACCCAAGCGCCCATGGCCATGGTTGTGAAGCGCGACGGCTCTGATATTGATCTTGAGGTCCTACCTCGCATGTCCGAAGGGGAGACGCGTATCCCCATGATCGGTATTTCGGTCTCAGGAATGTATGACTTCCCCATCTCTGTGGATATTGCCTTAGACAATGTGGGGGGACCCAGTGCCGGGGCAATGTTTGCTCTAGGTATTGTCGACAAACTCAGCGCAGAGGATCTCACCCACGGCCAGATTGTGGCGGGAACGGGGACCATTTCTGCAGCGGGTGAGATTGGCCCCATTGGTGGCATTCGCCACAAGCTTTTGGGTGCTAGCTACGACGGAGCGACAATTTTCTTAGCCCCTGCTGGCAACTGTGGTGATGTTGTGGGTCATATTCCTGACGGTCTGACCGTGATTCCGATGGCCACACTGGATGACGCTGTGGACGCTATGCGCGCTCTGGCATCGGGTTCTGTCCTGGCTTCTTGCCCGGGCACCTAGGGTTAGTCCAGGCTAATTTTGTACACTGAGCTGAACACCGCCCGATAGAGAGTAGATATATACGTGTCTCAAACAACTGGTCAGATTCTAAATCGTCGTCGTTTACCGCTGATTATCACGGTGGCGATCTTGGCTGCGATCGTGGGAGCGTTCTTCCTTTTCGCCTCCCTCTACACCGAGGTGTTGTGGTTTGACCAGCTCGGATATCTCGAGGTGTTGCTCACGAACTGGAGTGGTTCGATAGCGATGTTTGCCATCGGCTTTGTCGGCATGTTCATCCCGGTGTGGTTGAGCATCACCGTGGCGTATCGTTTTCGCCCGGTCTATGCCAAGCTCTCGAACGAACTGGATCGCTACCGCCAGATTATTGACCCCCTTCGTCGCGTAGCGATGGTCGGAATCCCAGCAGTGTTGGCGCTGTTTGCTGGTTTGGGTAGTGCGGGAACCTGGCCACAATTCTTACTCTGGATGAACCGGTCACCTTTTGGAACAACGGATCCCGAGTTTGGCCTTGATGTGGGCTTCTATGTTTTTGAGCTTCCTGTCTATGCCTCGGTAATCGGTTTTGCTTCCACCATCTTGGTAATCTCGGCGCTCGGCGCGGTGGCAACCGGCTTCCTCTACGGCGGTATTTCTATCAACGGACGAGAGGTGCGAATTTCTCGCACCATGCGCGTCCAGTTGGGCATTGTGGGCGTGCTGTACTTCCTCGTTCAGGGAGTCAACTTGTGGCTGGAGCAATATGACGCGGTCGTCTCCGCAAGCTCAGGTTTCTTGGCCTTTGGTGCTGGTTTCACCGAAGTAAATGCCACCATTCCGGCACGGGCCATCATGGCCGGAATTGCGGTGCTAGTGGCGCTGCTGTTCCTGGTTACCGCCATTATCGGCCGCTGGCGTCTGGCCGTTGTCGGAACCGCTCTTTATATCATTTCTGGGTTAGTACTCGGACTTGGCTATCCCTCGCTCATTCAGCGTTTTCAGGTGAACCCAAGTGCACGGACCTTGGAAGCTGAATTTATTGATCGCAACATTCAAGCCACCCGGGATGCCTATGGGCTCTCCGATGTGGTCGAAATTGCCTACGAAGCTTCCACCGATACCTCTGCGGGTGCCTTGCGCGCCGATGCGGAAACCACAGCGAATATTCGCATCATTGACCCTGCTTTGGTCACCGATGCTTTTGCTCAGTTGGAACAGTTTCGCCAGTACTACCGTTTCCCCACCTATCTTGATGTTGGCCGTTATGACCTCAACGGGAAGAGCACTGACACGGTTCTGGCTGCTCGTGAAATCAACCTTGATGGTTTGAACTCTCAGTCTTGGTATAACAACACCATCGTCTACACCCACGGCTATGGCATGGTCGCCGCGTATGGCAACCAGCGCACCGAAGATGGACAACCGCGCTTTATTGAGTCCGGGATTCCCGCCACGGAGACGCTTGGCAAGTATGAACCACGGATTTACTTTGGTGAAAACTCACCGCCCTACTCCATTGTGGGCGGCCCAGCAGATTCCACCCCGCTCGAGTTGGATTTTCCCTCCGGCGGTGAAGGAAACGAAAATAACGCCATCTACACTTTCAGTGGCGATGGTGGACCCAAGCTGGATTCACTTTTTTCCCGGTTGCTTTATGCGCTGAAGTTCCAGTCTGAGCAGATTATTCTCTCGGATGCCGTTACTTCTGATTCGCAAATTCTCTACGATCGCCACCCGGCTGATCGGGTTGCCAAGGTTGCTCCGTATTTGACTCTAGATAACGACCCCTACCCCGCGGTGGTGGATGGTCGCGTTGTCTGGATCGTCGATGGTTACACCACCTCACGCGACTACCCATATTCGACACCGGTCGAGGTTTCTGCGGCCATTGCCGATACGTATCGCCCAACACCTCAGTTGGCTTTTGACACCGTGAACTATATGCGTAACTCCGTGAAAGCTACGGTTGATGCGTATTCCGGTGAGGTCACTCTGTATGCGTGGGATTCCGAAGACCCACTGTTGAAAGCCTGGTCGAGTATTTTCCCGACCGCTCTGCAACCGCAGTCAGAAATGTCGGACGACTTACTCGCCCACGTGCGCTACCCCTCCGACCTCTTCAAGGTGCAGCGCAATATTTTGGGTGCTTACCACGTGCAGGATGCGGGAACTTTCTACTCCAGTGAAGACGAGTGGGTAACACCAAACGATCCTGTATCGAACCCGGCTGCACCCAGGCTTCAGCCTCCTTACTACCTGACTATGGAGGTTCCCGGCACCGAAAAGCCAGCCTTCTCGCTCTACACCACGTTCATTCCGCGTGCTGCTGGTGAAGCATCGCGCAACGTGCTCTACGGGTACCTTGCGGCTAATTCTGATTATGGCCCCGACTACGGCAAGCTCACCATGCTGCGTCTGCCCAAGCAGACCACCGTGCCTGGCCCCGGTCAGGTCCAAGCGCAGTTTGACTCCGATGCCGAGGTGGGTCAGCAGTTGAACCTGTTGCGACAGGGTCAAACCGAAGTTATTTCGGGCAACCTGCTGACGCTCCCTGTTGGTGGTGGCCTGCTCTATGTTCAGCCGGTTTACGTGCGCTCCACTGGAGACACGTCATATCCGCTGTTGCGCAAGATTCTCGTCTCCTTCGGTGAAAAAATCGCCTTTGAGGACACACTGGATGAGGCTCTCGATGCTCTCTTTGGTGGAGATTCTGGAGCACAAGCGGGGGATTCTGCCGTTACGGACTCCCCAGCGAATCCGGCCGACACAACGGGGGCGACTCCTGAAGTTGCGCCTGAGGTGACACCGGATGAGCCCACAACTAGCAATCCCGATACCGGCATCGTGATTTCCACCGGGCTCCAGGCGGCCCTTGCCGATGCCCGCCAAGCACTGCTAGATCGCGAAGCCGCATATCGCGCTAACGATCTTGTGGCTGCCGCACAGGCTGATAGCAGGCTGCTTGATGCGCTCGAACGGGCATGGGTGCTCAGCGAGCAGTAAGACAGTGGCTCCACACCCGTGATAGAGTAAGGAATTCGCCGCGGGGTGGAGCAGTTCGGTAGCTCGCTGGGCTCATAACCCAGAGGTCGTAGGTTCAAATCCTGCCCCCGCAACCATGTGCCGTAAGCCCCCTCATAGAGGGGGCTTACGCATTTTCTAGAAGGTTATGGCGTTTAGTCTTAGAGCATGTCTTCTAGCCTCGTTGTGTCCATTGCGCAGTATGCGCCAGCTGAGACCACGGCTGCGAACCTGGAAGCCATGGCTCCGCTGGTGGCAACGGCGGCTGATGCCGGCGCCCGGGTGATTCTTTTTCCTGAATATTCTCAGGCCTTTACCCATGGGTTGGGCGAGGATTGGGCTAGCCGGCACGAAAGTTTAGAAGGCCCGTTTGTTGCGGGCCTTAGCCAGATGAGCGCTCGACACGATGGCATGATCATTATCGCCGGAATGTTGGCCTCCGGACTAGCTGGCGAGAAGCCCACCAACACCATTGTTGCAATCGATCACTCCGGGGTTGTGGCCAGCGGCGAGAAAATTCACCCTTATGACGCTTTTGGCGCCAGCGAGTCCCGCTTTATTTCGCCGGCAAAAGTGAGCGAGCCGTCGTTGGTGAGCGTGGGGGAGCACCGGCTTGGTCTGATGGCGTGTTATGACCTGCGCTTTCCCGAAGTCACTAGGCGTCTAGTTGACGCCGGTGCCACTGCCTTAGTTGTGCCTGCTCAATGGGTGCCAGGGCCTCACAAAAATCTGCACTGGCAGACGCTACTCAGTGCTCGCGCTATCGAAGCGCAGGCTTATGTGATCGCTAGTGGACATCCCCAACCCGAGGGTGTTGGGCATAGCCAGGTCATTGACCCCTGGGGTGAAATTGTCTGTAGCTGTGATGGCCCCGAGCTGGGAACAAAGCTTGCAACGCTGGAGATGTCCTTAGTCCAGGAGGTTCGCCAGGCAAATCCCTTGAGCGCAGCTCGACGATTTGATGTGAACTGGCGCATCTAAGGCTCCTGGCTTTTTCCGCAATTTCCTCGCGGTACTTATGGGTGCGATCAACGCCATCCCGCCAAAAATCACAACTAGTACTCACAAGACTCGTTGTAGGTCTGCACTTGGAAACCGCTCAGCCAATGGAGGTCAGTGAGATAGAAGGCTCCGACAGGGGGCGTTGGTAGAGCTAAGTCTGCTGTGGATAACTAACGATGCTGGCGCGGGGATTTTTCTAATCTGTGGGCATGCGCGAATCGATATGGGGTTTAGTCCTGGCGGTCTCTCTGCTGGTCGGTTGCCAGGCGGTGGAAGAAGATGTGATCGCACCGGATGGTGAGCTGACACAGACGCTGGAGACGACTGCGATGCCAGCGCGCCAGTTACCCCCAGATTTCCTTGAACGGGCCTCCGTGAGTGCGCAAACGCAGGTGGAGCGATACCTCGAGCTATCTGATCAGATCACTGAAAACGGTGGGGCAGACCCTGAGGCGATGGCCACCGTGGTGAGTGCGCAGTGGTTACCCGAAGAAATCGCGGGATTCGCCTACTACGAGCAAGAAGGACTTCGAACCTGGGGTAGAACAGGTCTGTCTAAGGTGTTGGTGCAAAGTGCACATGTTCGCCTGGATTCTCTGATCGAAGTGGGCGTCATCGCCTGTGTTGATTCCTCTGGGGTTTTTGTTTTGCCTCTCGAGAGCGAGAACCCACCAGAGATAGTCCGCCAATGGCATCCTCACTATGAGGATTTTGAGGGAGGTGACAACGAGTGGAATGTGCTCGAAGAGTTCTTGGGCCAGCCCGGTCTCACTTGGGGTCCCAACGAGGCTGTGGTTTTTTGGCTCCTGGGTGAGAGCCTCGAGCAGCTTGTTGTTGATAGTTCCGAACAGTGGTGGGGTGTGTATCCGTGCTAGTGAAAACGGGCACAGTGGCAATTCTGGCGATCGTCTTGAGTCTTCTTCTTCCCTCCTCAGCCCAGGCGACCGAATGTTCACAGTCCTCGCGGACCAGTGCCCAATGTCCCATCATCACCACAGATATTAATGGCGATGAGGTTTCTGTGGGTGTCAGTCAGTCAAGCTCTGGCTCGCCAGGAGGTGAAATAAACCAGGGCAATAGCGGAGGGATTGTTGGTGCGCCGGTGACCGGCTCACCCCCGCCGAGCTTGCCACCTGCCCGTATTGTGCGAAATATGAATCAGGTTGTTCGCACCTGCAGCCGGGTGGTGGCAAACCTGTGTCGCCAGGCTCCGCCCACCAGTAATTCCAGCTCCGAAGTGAGTGCGCCCACCCCACCGAGTAGCGCGCGTGACCTGGCCAGTTTTTCGCCAGATGAGTCCTCCATCCGGGTGGAACCGGCGAATTGGAGCCTGCCTAGGTTGCCCACGAATATTTTCTCTATGGCTGGAGAAATGGTGGAATCCGGTGAGTTATTGGGGTGGCCGATTCAAGTCAAATTTACTCCTAGTAGCTACCAGTGGACCTATGGTGATGGCTCATCTGCCACCACAAATTCCCCGGGAGGGTCCTGGGGCGAGAACCAGTTCAGCACTAGGGCCACCAGTCATATCTATACAAAACCTGGCATATATGACATTTCTGGTGAGGTGAAATACTCGGTTTCCTATCGTTTTGATGACGGGGAGTTTGTGGGCATACCTGGATCTATTACTCGCGCTGGTGGTCAAGCCAGGGTTGAAGTCTTAACAGTTTCTCCCCTGCTAGTCGATAAAGGGTGCGCCTCGGGTTCCCTCATTCAAGGCCGTTGCTAAGCCCATCTGCAGGTATTATTTAGGCGCACCATAGTTCGTCCACAGCTTCGCGTGGAAAACTCTGAGCAACTCAATGAAAGGTGTTAACGTGGCCACCCCCGATACTCAGAGCGAAAATTCCGAGCCTGTGAAAAGAACCCGAGCTGCGAATAAGACTGAGTCCACACCGGCTGCGGGTGACGCGCCTAATGGCGCTGAGATGACCACAACCGATACGCCAGAGCGTTCGCGTACTTCACGATCGGCACAGCAGCGCGAGACCCCTGCATCATCGAATTACCCGGGTTCCCCCTATGCCGCAGGTGTCTACCGCGGAGTAGCGGATAGTGTCGCCGGGCAGCGTTTATTGGCTTTTGATGAAGACAAGCGTCGGGCGCGGTCTTTGGGAATGTTTGTCACGGCTGCCCTGCTCGTCGGTGGACTCTTAGGTGGCACTGCAGGGGGCGCTTTTGCTATTTGGAATCTTTCTTCGCGAGGCCTTGTTACTCCCGGTGTTACTAGTCCAGAAACCATCACCGTCAATTCCCCCATGCAGGCCAGTGAGATTACGGCAGTGGCCGCCACTGCGATGCCCTCGGTTGTCACCATTGAGGTTGCCGGAGATAACGGTGCCGGTAGCGGTTCCGGTGTGATTATTGAACAAAGTGGCTACGTGATGACCAACGCTCACGTGGTGTCTATCGGCAGCGAAGAACCCTTTATGCGGGTCACGATGTCCGATGGGCGGTTGTTTGAGGCCACCGTGGTGGGACGAGATGTTCTTTCCGATATCGCGGTTATCAAAATTTCTAACGACGGGCCTTTTGAGGTGATGGCCTTAGGCGATTCGAGTCGTCTGAACGTGGGCGACCAAACCATCGCCATCGGAGCGCCGCTAAGTCTGCCGGGCACGGTAACAAGTGGGATCGTCTCGGCGATGAACCGCAGCATCACCGTGGGTGCCTCTGAAGTTCCTGGGGAAGAAGATGGTCAGTTTGATTTCGATCTTCCTGGCGGATCCCCCATGACGGGAACCTCCATCTCGCTCCCCGTCATTCAAACCGATGCCTCCATCAACCCCGGTAACTCTGGTGGGGCTTTACTTAACCGCAATGGTGAGCTCATTGGCGTCAATGTTGCTATTGCCTCGACTGGTGGCCAAGGTTCGGGCAGCATCGGACTGGGTTTTGCTATCCCCGTGAATTTCGCCATCCGGATTGCTCAAGAAATCATGGCTGGTGGCCAGGCGAGCCATGGACTTTTAGGCGCTTTGGTTACTGATGCGCAATCAGTCGCGGCCGCTACGGTCACCGGTGCCTACATCGACAGCGTTACACCCGGTGGTGCTGCTGACATATCGGGTCTTCGTGCTGGTGATGTTGTCACCCGCTTCAACGGCCTTCCTGTGACCAACCGGATTGACCTGACAGCACAGGTGAGAACGCTCAGCGGCGGAACGAAGGCAACGATGACGTATGTTCGCGGTGGCAATTCCTACACCGTCGAAGTCACCCTGGGTAATTTGGGCTAGTTACTCGTCGCGAAGTTTTTCGTAAATTTCTTTACAGGTTGGGCACAACGGAAATTTTTCGGGATCGCGACCGGGAACCCAGATTTTCCCACATAGGGCTATGACCGGCTTGCCGCTCAGCGCGCTTTTGAGGATCTTGTCCTTTTTGACGTAGTGCGAATAGCGGTCGTGATCGCCTTCGTCTACTTGCTCTTCTTTGAGAAGCTTCTCTAGTTCACGGTCCAAAACATCGGTGCCGCCCGATGGCGATTCTTCTGACATAGCGACCATTTTAGGCACGATGCGGCTTGATAAACCGTGTGGGCAGGGCGGGGTCTCCAGGACTGAGAGAAAAAGCTGCATCCGGTAGTTCAGCGATGCTGCTTTTGTGCCGCGTTCTGGCAGCATCAACCTGGGCGGCGGGGCTGAGTGAATCAGTCCGCTCCCCAGCTTCTAGGAAATTGACTTCCAGAGCCCTAGCGCCCTCGGGCTGGTCATGGCCCGAGCCAATAGTGACGATTTCTTCCCGAGCGATGCCGTTGTTGATGAGGCGGTAGGCCCTCTTTTTGCCACCAGGATTGACTTTTTGGGAACTCTTTTTGGCCACAGAAACCCATTCGCCCGAATCAGAGGTGCGGGCAACGAGCTTATAAACCAAGCCAACTGCGGGCTGGCCTGAACCGGTCACCACGCTGGTTCCCACGCCAAAGACATCAACGGGGGATCCTCGCAGTCCCGCAATCGTGTGTTCGTTGAGGTCGTTGGTGACCACAATTTGTGTGTCTATAGCGCCTAAAGCATCCAATTGGGCGCGCACGGTGGCGACCACGACGGGTAGGTCACCTGAATCGATTCGAACCGCACCGAGTTTGGGGCCAGCTACGGAAATCGCCCGCGCCACACCTTTGGCGATGTCATAGGTGTCAATGAGCAAAGTGGTGTTGGTGCCCATGCTGGCAATTTGGGAACGAAATGCTTCCTCTTCGTTGTCATGAACCAGAGTGAATGAGTGGGCAGCGGTTCCCCGGGTGGGAACGCCATATAACCGGCCGGCTTCTAAGTTGCTGGTGGCAGAAAAGCCCGAGATGTAGGCCGCACGGGCAGCCGCCACCGCACTATATTCGCTAGCTCGCCGGGCCCCCATTTCGATGAGCTCGCGACCGTTGGCGGCGTGGACCATGCGAGCTGCCGCACTGGCCACGGCGCTGTCATAGTTCAACACACTCAACACAAGTGTTTCGAGAATGACGGCTTCGGCAAAAGTTCCCTCGATGGTGAGCAGTGGCGAACCGGGGACGTAAATTTCCCCTTCCGCATAACCTCGGATACTGCCACTAAAGCGGTAGTTGGCAAGCCACGTCAGTGTGTTCTCACCCACGATGCGATGATCCGAAAGAAAGGCGAGTTCTGGCTCGCCAAAGCGGAAATCATCGAGGGCGTCCAGTAACCGCCCGGTTCCTGCCACTACGCCGAATCGGCGCCCGGGTGGGATTTGGCGGCCAAAAACTTCAAAGACAGATTGGCGATGAGCGCGACCTGATGCCAGGGCCGCATCGACCATGGTCAGTTCATACTGGTCAGTTAGTAACGCTGTGGACACGGCTCAAGCCTAGTTGCTGGGGCTTGGCTCATAGGGGGCGAAAACTCTCCGCGCGGTGGCAGAAGCCATCGCTAGCTCGCCTCTATGATGGAAAAGCACGCCTTATGGTGCGTGTTCATGAGGCGATAGGAATCGGAGGAGGCCGGGGAGATGGTGTTTGACCCTGCTGCCTACACCGAGTTTCGCTACCTTCGAGCGAAGATAAACAGGCAAGAGTTTCAGGTAGTTTTCGATTATGAACTAGCCGGCGAGGGGCCATCGCTGTCGTTTTCTGAAACCCTGAGTTTGACCCCAGTGCGCGTGGACCAAGAAGTTGATTGGGACAGGGTTCGCGGCTTAGTGAGCATCCTTGGTGCGGTGATGGGTCTTAGCTACTACAAAGCAGCCGCGCCTTCTCGCTATGTCATCGCCGCCGAGGGCATGACTCACGAGGGCGTGGAATATCTCGGCCACGTCATTACTCATGGCATGGCCGAATTCGCTTTTCGCAATCAGCTTGGCGCCCCGCTGTCTCCCGAGATTGTGCAAGAAGCACCCATGGCTGAGTCCTGGCTACCGGAGAGTTACCTCACTCTTTCTGGCGACCCGCTGGTCCCCATTGGCGGCGGCAAAGATTCTGTAGTCAGCGTGGAATTATTGGCCGCAGCTCGCATGCACCCGGTTCAATTCGCGGTTAATCCCAACAAAATCATCTACCGAGTGGGACGCATTAAAGGCCACCCAGTAATTGCCGCCACGAGAGAAATAGATCCTGCCCTGATCGCCCTTAACGGCCAAGGTGCACTCAATGGCCACATCCCCGTTACCGCGATTAACTCGTTGATTGCACTAGTCCAGGCACGCATTATCGGCTTAGGTCCTGTGGTGATGTCCCTGGAGGCTTCCGCGTCCGAGCCAACCCTGTGGTGGGGGGACATGCCGGTGAATCATCAGTGGTCAAAATCTGAAGAAGCCGAAGAGCTGCTCCAGGACATGCTTGGTCCACAAGCGGGTCTGCCGCCGGGGGCCTATTTCTCCCTGCTTCGCCCCTATAGCGAAATACAAATCGCTCGCTATTTCGCAAGACTTTCTGAATACCACCCGGTCATCACCAGCTGTAATCGGGCTTTTCGCCAAGGCGTTGAGGATGCCAGATGGTGTGGCGATTGCGACAAGTGTCGCTTCATTTTCCTGATTCTCAGCCCCTATATTCCCGCCACCTCGCTCACCCGAATGTTTGCCGATAATTTGCTCGATAATCCAACCCAGCTAGAGGGTTACCGTGCCCTCTTGGGGTTGCATGAGCATCGACCCTTCGAGTGTGTGGGAGAACAAGCGGAATCCATGCTTGCTTTGCACTGGATTAGCGCTCGAGGCGAGTGGAGTAATAGTGCGGTGGTTAAAGCGCTTGTGGCCGAGATCCCTGAACTACTCACGGCCCAACCAGGACTGGAAGAGCAGGTGTTGGGCCAGCGTCATGGCATCATCGAGATGCCGCACGCTTTTGAGAACTTAGGAAGCGTTCTTGCCTGAGCAAGCCCTCGGTTTAGCCGATCTCGATCACCACACGATCTTGATTGTCGGAGTGGGCCGAGAAGGTTTGGCCCTTGCCCGCAGATTGCAACAGCGGGCCGCGCCACCGGTCATCATCGGTGTTGATACTGCCGATAACGATCACGTCGCGGCGTGGAGACAAGAACTGGGCGATGGCGCAACGTTAGAGATACTCGATGTTGCTAGTCCCAGCGCGTTGGAGCAGGTGGGCTTAGCCACTATTGCCGTGATGTCACCCGGTATTCCTGCCAGTGGAGCGCTCTATGGTTTTATCCAGGACTTAGGCATTCCCATGACTTCTGGCAGCGCCCTGTTTGTCGCTGATTATGGCTCGAGCATGGTCGGAGTGACCGGTTCTAAAGGAAAATCGACTACCACTACGGTGATTCACCAACTCTTGGTGGCCTCGGGCTCCCAGGCAAGCCTGGGGGGAAACATGGGGATACCCCTCCAAGGAATTGATCCCCAGGATCGATGCGTCGCCGAATTTTCCAGTTATCAGTGCCACTACCTTCAAGCCTCACCAGATGTGGTGGTGCTGACCGCACTTTTTCCTGAGCACCTTGACTGGCATGGGTCACAGGATAACTATTTCCGCGACAAACTCTCGATCCTTGCAAACCAGGCGAGAGTGGTCATCGCTAATGGTGAAGACCACACCCTTCGTCACGAGCTGACCAAGCGCTACCCTGAACAAGAAATCACCTGGGTGGGCACGGGCGAAATGTGGCATCTGGAACCAGATGGTGCGGATGCCTGGCTAGTAAAAGGCGACCAGAAGCTTTTTCACACTGGCTCGAGCCAGGTGATCGGCTCCCACAATCACCTGAATATGCTCTTAGCGCTTGCCGGTGCAGAGGCGACTGGGGCACTTGATGATGCAATAATTTCTGCCACGTTGGCATCTTTCACGCCATTGCCGCATCGTTTGGAAAAAATTAGTGACCCATCCGGGGTCATCTTCGTCAATGATTCCCTAGCTACCAACCCGCAAGCCGCTGGGGCCGCACTGGGGTCACTGAGCTCACCAGAGATGGTGTGGTTAGTTGGTGGTACTGATCGCGGCGTGGATTACCAGGTGCTCATCGACCAGGTGGTGGCCACGAAACCAGCTCATATTCTGGGTTTGCCCGAAAGCGGAGCGCACCTAGTGGAACAATTCGAGCAGGCTTTGGAAGCTGCCGGTGTTTCAGACTCGGTTCACTGCGAAGTCATGGAGTCGATGATGTCCGCGATTACTCGCGCCAGGCAGCTCGCGGGCCCAGGCGATATCGTGTTGCTTTCCCCTGGCGCACCAAGTTTTGGTCAATATCGGGATTATCAACACCGTGCCGAAGATTTTCTGCACTGCATCACCGCCACTATTCCTAAGGAGACCCCATGAAACGCGCCGATGGCAGAGTTGCTAGCCAACTGAGACCCGTGACCATCGAGCGCGGCTGGAGCGCCCAAGCAGAAGGTAGCGCGCTGATCAGTTTTGGCAACACCAAGGTTTTGTGCACGGCCTCTTTTACTCCGGGCGTTCCGCGTTGGCTCAAGGGTGAAGGTCGCGGTTGGGTTACAGCTGAATACGGCATGATTCCTCGCTCCACTAACTCGCGCATGGATCGCGAAGCGGTGAAGGGCAAAGTGGGCGGTCGTACTCATGAAATTTCTCGCCTGATTGGTCGAAGCCTTCGCGGCGTTATCGACTTGAGCGCCCTGGGGGAGAACACCATTGTTATCGACTGTGATGTCTTGCAAGCCGATGGTGGCACCAGGACTGCAGCGATTACGGGTGCTTATGTGGCACTTGTTGATGCGCTGAACTGGGCAATCAAGCAAGGCCATGTCTCCGCCAAAGCCCCCGCGATTCGCGACTCCATCTCCGCTATTAGCGTGGGGATTGTCCAGGGCACACCACTGCTGGATTTGGCCTATGTCGAAGACGTCGATGCCGATACCGACATGAACGTTGTGGTGACCGGTAGCGGATCCTTCGTGGAAGTCCAAGGAACGGCGGAAGGGGTGCCTTTTGAGCGAAGTGAGCTAGATAGTTTGCTCGATCTGGCACTCTTGGGCTGCAAAGAGTTAGCGGCTATTCAACGCCAGTGCCTAGAAACGGTGTGAGTGGCGCTATGGATTTGGTCGTGGGGACGAGGAACACTCACAAACTAGACGAACTCACTCGGATACTCTCCCCCCTAATTCCCGCATTGGTCTTGCACCCGGCGGCTGCCGGTGAGGCGCCAGTGGAGGATGGGGAAACTTTTCGTGACAACGCTTTGATTAAAGCAAGGGCTGCCCACCAAGAGAGCTCTCTGCCAGCCATTGCTGACGACTCAGGAATTGAAGTCACCGCGCTGGGAGGCGCTCCCGGTATTCACTCCGCTCGGTATGCCGGAACGGGTGATGATGGCGATAACACCGCACTGGTCCTGCACAACATGGCCGGGCTGAGCAATCGGGGCGCACGCTTTGTGTGTGCCGCAGCGCTGGTCTGGAGCGGTGGTGAAATCGTGATCGAGCAGGCCTGGGATGGCGCACTTGCCGAGGCCCCCACGGGTGCTGGCGGTTTCGGTTATGACCCCATTTTTATCCCCCAGGGCCAGCACTGCAGTGCCGCTGAACTCACGCGGGCCCAGAAAGATGAGCTCTCCCATCGAGGGAAAGCTTTTCGAGCCTTAGCTTCTCATATTGCGAAGCTGGAATCTACGAAGAGCAAACTCGAATAATTCGACTAGCAACGCTATGCTGGAAGAGCACAGTGTCCTAGATGCTGTGACTTCGCGTGTCGAACCAAGTGTCACACCCGTCGGTCTTACGACATCGTGAGTGGGGTTACCCGCTCTTGAGAGATGTGGTGAGTGCGGTGGTGGCCTCGACGCCAGGCTCACGCCGTTGGTGTGAGAACAAACCGAGAACAACAAAAGGAGTGCAGCAATGGCTGCTGTAACGATTCGTCAACTACTAGATAGTGGTGTCCACTTCGGTCACCAAACTCGTCGCTGGAACCCGAAAGTTAAGCGTTTTATTCTTACTGAGCGCAGCGGGATTCACATCATCGACTTGCAACAGTCTCTGGGCTTTATTGACAGTGCCTATGAGTTCATCAAGGAAACGGTGGCACACGGTGGCACCGTCTTGTTCGTGGGAACGAAGAAGCAGGCTCAGGAATCCATTTCCGAGCAGGCAACCCGCGTGGGCCAGCCCTACGTCAACGAGCGTTGGTTGGGTGGTCTGCTGACCAACTTCCAGACCGTCTCCAAGCGTTTGAGCCGGATGAAGGAACTCGAAGAAGTTGACTTCGAGGACACCACTCAGGGTTACACCAAAAAAGAACTTCTCATGCAAAAGCGCGAACTCACCAAGCTGTTGAAGTCTTTGGGCGGTATTCGCTCTCTTACCAAGACCCCCAGTGCTATGTGGGTTGTTGACCCCCTGCGCGAGCACCTCGCCATTGATGAGGCCAAGAAGCTTGGTATCCCCGTGGTGGGAATTCTCGACACCAACGCAGATCCTGATGACTTCCAGTACCCGATTCCTGGTAACGATGACGCCATCCGCTCGGTCGGCCTGCTGACCAGGGTGATTGCTGACGCCGTTGCTGAGGGTCTAATCGAGCGTCACCAGAAGTCTGAGACGCCGGGCAACGTTTCCGCTGTTGAGCCTTTGGCTGAATGGGAGCGTGAACTTCTCGAATCCTCCACCGAAGCGCCTGTCGAAGCACCTGTCGAGGCACCTGTCGAAGCACCTGCTGAGGCACCTGCTGAGGCACCTGCTGAGGCACCTGTCGAGGTTGAAAAGGCACCGGCTAAGAAGCCTGCTGCTGCATCAGCTGATAAGAAGCCAGCTGCTGAGAAGCCTGCCGCAGAAAAGGCACCGGCTAAAACCGCTGCTGCTAAGAAGCCCGCAGCCGCCAAGGCCGAGCCCGCAGAGAAGGCTGAAAAGAAGCCAGCTGCTAAGAAGCCAGCCGCTAAAAGCGCTGACAAGAAGTAAGGAATAAGAAACATGGCATCTGTGTCACTTGCTGACATCAAGAAACTGCGTGAACTACTGGGGACTGGAATGGTCGACACCAAGAACGCCCTCGAAGAGGCCGAAGGTGACATCGACAAAGCCACCGAGATCCTTCGTCTCAAAGGAGCGAAAGGTAACGCTAAGCGTGCCGATCGTTCTGCGAGTGAAGGCTTGGTTGCCGCCCATGAAGTTGGCGGGACTGCGTACCTGCTTGAACTAGCCTGCGAGACCGACTTCGTTGCGAAAAACGACAAGTTTGTGTCACTGGCGGATAACGTTCTTGCCGCGGTGGTAGCCGCTGGCGCCGATTCGGCAGAATCTGCCCTGGCAGCTCCCGCAGCTGGTGGCACGATCGCTTCCTTGATTGATGGCGAAGCTGCAATCCTGGGTGAAAAAGTTGAGTTGCGTCGTGTAGCAAAACTCTCCGGAGATAACTTCGCTATCTATCTGCACCGCACGAACAAAGACTTGCCTCCGCAGGTCGGCGTTGTTGTTGCCTATAACGGAAGCGACCAGGAGACGGCACGCAGTGTGGCCCAGCACATTTCCTTTGCTGACCCTCAGTACCTTGCGCGCGAAGATGTTCCCGCGGATGCCGTCGAAAACGAGCGTCGCATTGTGGAAGAAATCAGTCGCGGTGAAGGCAAGCCTGAAGCTGCTTTGCCAAAAATCGTCGAAGGGCGAGTAGGCGCATACTTCAAGCAGGTAGCCCTGCTCGAGCAGGACTACGCGCGCGATAACAAGCTATCGATCAAGCAGGTGCTCGAAGAGGCCGGATTGACCGTGACAGATTTCGCTCGTTTCCGGGTTGGTTCCTAAGCACAAAACCATGGTTCATCAAGCGTGTGGGGTCATTGCCCGATACGCTTGGTGAGCAACGGGAAGGTAACGAAATGTCGAATCGGCGCAGACGGGTTCTCCTTAAACTCTCCGGTGAAGCATTTGGCGGTGGCCAGCTGGGGGTAAACCCCGATGTGGTTGCCCAGATTGCCCGAGAAATTGCTGAAGGTGCCAAGCACGCCGATGTGGCGATCGTTGTGGGCGGTGGAAACTTCTTCCGCGGTGCGGAGCTTTCGCAGCGCGGCATGGATCGCCGACGTGCTGACTACATGGGCATGTTGGGCACTGTCATGAACGCTTTGGCGTTACAAGACTTCTTGGAACAGGCCGGTGCTGAAGTGCGAGTGCAATCGGCTATTTCGATGACCCAGGTTGCGGAGCCTTATATTCCACTGCGTGCGGTTAGGCACCTGGAAAAAGGCCGCGTTGTGGTCTTTGGCGCCGGTGCGGGGCTGCCCTACTTCTCCACCGATACCGTCGCCGCCCAGCGCGCACTGGAGGTCCTCGCTGATGAGGTCCTGGTCGCAAAAAATGGTGTCGATGGCGTCTACTCCACAGATCCTAAAAAGGATCCTGCAGCGATACGCTACGAAACACTTTCCTACCAGGATGCGCTTGTTCAGGGTCTCAAAGTGGTGGACTCCACGGCGTTTAGTCTCTGCATGGATAACAAAATGCCCATGATGGTCTTTGGCATGGAACCTGCCGGGAATGTCACAAGGGCCATTATTGGCGATCGCATCGGCACTGTCGTCTCCTAGGCCAAAGCCCGAACTAGACTGAGTGTGGAGGATAAAAACCCATGATTGCTGATGTACTCGCAGAGTGTAAAGAAAAGATGGCCAAGGCTGTCGACGTTGTGCATGATGATTTCCAAACGGTGAGAACGGGGCGCGCAAACCCAGCACTGTTTCAGAAGATTATGGTCGATTATTACGGCCAGCCCACGCCCTTGGCGCAGTTAGCTGGTTTGCAAAACCTAGAGGCCAGGACCTTACTAATCACGCCATATGACAAGAGCGCTTTGAAAGAAATTGAAAAGGCGATCACAAACTTCCCGGCCCTGGATGCAAGCCCATCGAATGATGGCGAAGTTATTCGGGTAACTATGCCCGAGCTCACCGAAGAGCGACGCAAAGAATATGTAAAAATCGTCCGCCAGAAGGCCGAAGATGGTCGGGTGTCGATCCGCAGTGTGCGTCGCAAGACTAAGGATGAGTTGGAAGCGTTGACTTCGGAGGTTGGCGAAGACGACGTCGCCCGAGCGGAAAAGGAACTCGAAGCGCTCACCAAATCGCACACTGATTCTTTGGACGAGGCGCTCAAGCGGAAAGAAGCCGAGCTGCTCGAGATCTAATGAGCACTCCTGAAAATACTCCAGCGGCCAAAAAAGCCACCAGGCGTTTTCTGCCCTCTCCGGTAACCCAGCAACTGGATAACCTGGAATCAGTGGTTTCTGATATCGAGGGCCAGGTACGCGAGGTTAACGCCCGCATTGACCAGCGTGCGGGGCGCCCATTGTGGCAAGCCATTGGCATGGGGTTACTCCTCGGTGGTGCTTTCGTGGCCAGCTTGCTGTGGCTGGTGGATCTTTTTGTGGCCTTCGTTACCGTGCTGGTAATTTTTGCGGTCTTAGAGCTCTCGGGCGCCTTGGCGCTGAAGGGCCGGCTGCAGTCGAAATGGCCTCTTGTCATACTCTCTGCGGCAATGGTGCCCGTGGCGTGGGTGTTGGGTGCTGAAGGTCAAGTGTGGACGCTACTGGGTGCGATTGTGATTGCTGCCGTGATTCGCGCGGGCCGATCTATTCTGCAACCGGGTTCCCGGGCCACCACACTGAGCGATATTGGCGTGGCAATATTGGTTCTCACCTATATTCCCTTTTTGGGGAGCTTCGCGGCCGCTATCGCGGCAACTGAAGTCGGGAGATTGTGGGTTTTGGCCGGAGTCGTCATCGTGGTCAGTGTCGACACGGGTGCCTACGTCACCGGGTTGAGTTTTGGTAAAACTCCCATGGCTCCGAAGATTTCGCCCAAAAAAACGTGGGAAGGGTTTGCTGGCTCGTCTGTGGCAGCTCTCCTAGCGGGGGGTTTGTTTGGGGTGTTTTTGCTTGACGTCGGGCTTTGGGTTGGCCTGCTCCTGGGGGCCGTTTTGTTGGGCTCTGCGACTCTGGGTGATCTCGTGGAGTCGCTGATCAAGCGTGATTTAGACATTAAAGACATCTCTTCATGGTTGCCAGGACACGGCGGGTTTCTAGACCGTTTAGATTCCGTGCTTCCGTCGATGGCCATGCTTTTTGTCATGTTCCAAATTTTCGCCACCTAGCCAGTCAAACCCGGTTTTAGGCTCACTGGCTGGCAGAATAGTGGTGTGGACACTCCTTTCCCTTCAGCAGAAAAAGGCATGCCCGGGTATGACCCGAGCGAGGTTACCGATTTTCTCGAGCGCGCCAAGCGTGTGTTTGAGGAGCACGAGGAAGGCCTGGGCTCTGCCGACATTCGTCACAAAGTTTTTCCCTTGATCTCTAAGGATGGCTTTGCTACCAAAGCTGTCGATGAGGCGCTATGGCGCCTCGAGGAAGCTTTCGCCGATAAAGAGCGTCTGGAGCAAACGGAAACCATGGGCGAGGAAACCTACTACCAGGACGTGCGCGAGCGCGCTCAAGAAATCTTGGATCGGGCTGCTCGGCCAGACAAGCTGAAGTTCCGCCGTGTTTCTGTTGTTCGCCCGGGCTATCACCTCGGTGATGTTGATGACTTGTGTAGCCAAATTGCGGGGTATTTCCAACAAAAGGATGCCCTCTCTGTTGCTGCGGTGAGGCGCGCTTTGCTCAGAACGACGCTCCACGGTTACGACGAAGCTCAGGTTGATGCGTTGCTCGATGACACCATCTCGGTCATGTTGGCGGTTCGCTAACAGCTCCACATAAGTGGCCCTCGTTTAGACTGGTGAAGTTGTGAAAATTTTCAAGCGCCTTCCTTCCCGCCTAACTCTGCGGATAGGGAAGAACAGGCCCCGAGCGGTTCTTTCTTTTCTGGCGATAGCTGCTGTCGTTATTTTTCTGGCGGCGCCTCTTGCCGTTGCTCCCGGTTCCACGGACAGTCCCTGGTTTAGTTTTACTGCAGCTCGCGGACAAAACATTCTGGTCTCTGGTGCTGGCGTGGGTCTTGAGCGAGAAGAATTTGGTGTCGGCGATGGCTTTGGGATTGCCCCGGAGCCTGGAACCGCTCAGGCTGCAGCGTTGGAGCAGGTAACCGAGCGGGGTTGGGATCGATCAGAGTTTTCTTGCTTAGTATCTCTGTGGAGTAAAGAATCTGGCTGGAACCATGGGGCGCAAAATCCTGACTCGGGAGCCTATGGGATACCTCAGGCTCTGCCCGGTAACAAGATGGCGAGCGCTGGTTCCGACTGGGCGACCAACCCGGCCACCCAAATTCGTTGGGGCCTGGGGTACATCGAAGCTCGCTACGGTTCTCCCTGTCAGGCCTGGGGCCATTCTGTAGCGAAGAATTGGTACTAAGCCATGGCTCGCAGCAATCGAGATAAACGACATCGTCGGGAGGAGCCTGAGCCGCTCGATATTGAGCGACTCAAAACAGGGTTTCGACGTACCGAAAGTAAACGCGGCTACGCCTATGTGGTCCAGCCCATTAGCGAAAGCAACGCGCAAAAGGTTTACACCTGCCCGGGCTGCAACCTCAGTATTGAGCCAGGGGTTGCTCACCTAGTGGCCTGGCGGAGCGACGGCATTATGGGCGAGCAAGCTGGCGTTTCTGAGCGCAGACACTGGCATAAGCACTGTTGGCGGATTTTCTAATGCAGATCACCTCCACGAGTGTTCTTCCTGCACGCAGGGAAGACATCAGCTTCTCTACCTCCGATGGCCTCACCCTGGTGGGGGAGTTATCTCTTCCCGAGAGCGCGCAACCGGTGGCAACAGCTCTTTTCTTGCACCCATTGCCCACTGCTGGCGGATTTATGGATTCACACATCATCCGCAAAGCTGCCTGGCGGTTACCAGCACTCGCCGACCTCGCCGTTGTGCGGTTTAACTTTCGCGGGGTTAGTTCACCTCGGGGAAAATCTGAGGGCGTGTTTGGCGAGGGTATCGCTGAAGCTCTTGACCTGGAGGCAGCGCTTAACTTTGTCACCCAACGCGGTTTACCCAGGCCTTGGCTGATTGGCTGGTCTTTTGGCACCGAGGTGATCCTCAAGCACGCCAGAGAACATGTGGGGGAAATCCACGGAGTGATGTTGCTCTCCCCGCCGCTTCACCGCACTACCGATGTGGAACTAGAGGCCTGGGCAGAGGTGAGTATTCCGGTGGTGGCCCTAGTGCCCGAATTTGATGACTATTTGCCGCCGCCAGCAGCCCGCCAACGATTTGCGCTGGCACCCAATATCGAGATCGTGGCGGCCGAGGGCGCTAAACACCTGTGGGTAGGGGAGAAGCAAACCACGTTTGTGTTGAGTGAGATTACGAAGCGGCTGAATCCTTCTTCGATCCCATTGCCTGAGATGTGGCCCGTTTAGTAGCGGGCACGGCTTTCTGGGACGCCTTTTCTTCGGTCGCGACAACTTTGCCGACAATGGCGCGAAGCGAGCTCACATATTCAGCGATCGTGTTGCGCTCCACATCTAATTCAATAACGCGATGTTCTGCAGCAGCGACGCGGGCCATAGCATCGGTTTCGGCATGGGCTACAACCTGGGCAGCTATTTTTTTCGCATCCGCAACAATCTTCTTCGATTCTCGATCGGCTTCAGTCCGACCCGTTTGGTTAGCCTCATCGATGGCGACAAGAATCATCTTGTGCTCGCGGCGCACCTTGGTCAGTCGGGATTTAGTATCCGCTAGTTGTTTCTGCGCTTGGGCGATAAGACGGGTGTTCATCTCCACCGCTTTTTGGTGAGCCTCAAGCAGTTCTCGCTCAGATTCAGCCCGCCTGGCGCCAAGCTCTGCTTCCAAATCTGCTCGAGCCTGTTGAGCTCGATCGGCAAGAACCTTTGTTAGCTTTTCGTTGTCGAAGCTGAGGCGAGCCGTCGTTTGCGCCACTTCTCTCAGCGCCTCCGTTTTTGCCAGGGCCGACTTGGTTTTGAGGTCCTTGAGAACTCGAGCGTAGCTCGCCTTCTCGGCCTTAACCTCACCAAGAACCTCCTCGGAAGCCCGCTTGGCCTCGTTGAGTTCCTGTGTCGTGACGGCTTTGACCTCAGCAATTTCGCGGGCGGCGTGGGCGCGGAGCGCTTCAGTCTCACGTTGGGCGCTGGTGCGAATTTTGGCAGCTTCGGTGGCCACAGCACCTCTAATGGCGGAGGCTTCATCGATAGCTTCTTCGCGCAGCAGAGCTGCCTCCTCGAGGGCATCGGCGACATGTTTTTCTGCCTGGATCTTGGAACCATCAAGAACACTAGCCCGGGAGTATTCCATTTCTAGCTCGTGTGCCGCAAACTCCTGCGCGGCTACCTCCCTGATGCGACTCGCCTCTAATTTAGCGCCAGCGATGATGCGCTCGGCCTCAATATCTGCCTGAGCAATAACCCGAGTTGATTGTTCTTCGGCGATGCGAAGGACAGATTCCAATCGTCCACCCAAGCCGGCGTAGCTCGGCGCGAACACACCATCTTCACCCAGTTCCATCCCGCCGAGCAGTTCTTTCAGATGAGAAATTTCTTCTACCGAGCTCTGACGGTCCTTGGCGGCACTAATAATTTCGCCGCGAAGATCGTTGATTACTTTGTCTACCGCAGTGCGCTTGTACCCGCGCAGCTCGAGACCGAAATCAGCGTTTTCACCTGTCATTTTCGTATTCCCCCATAATAATCCGGGCATTTAAGCCCTGGTGTAGTGTAGCCCGGGCGTCGAGTAAGGACCAGTTCAGTATCGGCTACTCTGGAGAGTCGCCTAGAGCATTTTTCGCTGGGATCGTTTTGGCAGGAAGTGGGGTGAATCGTGCGTCTGGTTGTGGCCATCGTGTTGTGGGCAATTTCGATCGTGACCCTGACCTGGGGAATCGCTCAACGCACGGTATTTGATGCCCCTGAGAGCATTGTGCGCACGATCACCTCCGACACGAAAGCCCCGGTGACGATCCTTCATGGGGATGTGTTGTCCGCTTTTCCCGGCCGACCCACCGTCACCGTTGAGGGCAGTGTCGCTGCAAAGATGCCCGTCCAATCGGGCGGGGGGTTTGTGACGCTTGAGACTTCCGATGTGTTCGTCTCCTACGGCCGCACCATTGACGTGATGGCATGGCTAAGCCCCACGCGCCACACACTGCTCGAATTTGATGTGCTCTTGGATAGCTGGAGCGCTTTGCCGCGTTCGGGTGAGCTGTACGCCCCTGACCCCCGGGGGTCTGATTTGTGGCTGCAGGAAGTTTCAGGCCAAGACACAGTCTCTATTTCCGTTCCTTCTTCTGAGGGCATGACGATGATAATCATGAGTGATGGCCAATTCCCCGCACCACCCGTGATTACGCTCACCTGGCCGGTTCCCAACGAAGCGCCTTGGGTCCTCGCGGCTTTGATTATCGGAATACTCACGATGGCCGCAGGGTTTATTGCGGTGATTTTGGCTATTGCCAATCACCGGAAAAACAGGGGCCCGCGTCGACGCAAAACGCGGCGACCAAGCCGGGTTCCCCGCTCGCGCCAGCGCGTAGCGAAAAGAACTCCTCCGCCAGCTCCTCCGCGCCGCGGGCGTCGCGTTGCTGGATTCGTTGTTATTCCTGCACTGGGAGCCATGGTGTTAGCCACGATGGGGTGCTCGAGCGTTGACCTGCCCCGGTTGCCTGTGGAGGTTCTGGAGCAGCCGCTGGCCGACACCGCGCCTTACCCTGCCGTAACGGAGCTCCAGTTTTCAAAGATCATGTCTGAAGTTTCTGCTCAGATTCGTTTGGCGGATGAGGAGCTCTCCATCAACACGTTGGGCGTTCGGGTAGAAGACCCGACTCTTTCTGCGAGGAGAACGGCCTATCTGGTTAGGCGCTCTGATTCTGAAACCGCTGAACTGATGGCGATTCCTTCTTCCCCCATCCGCTTGGTGATGCCCCAACAGACCAAGACCTGGCCCCGCAGTGTTTTTGGCGTCATCCAGGATGAAGCAGATCTCGAGTCACCCTCGTTGGGTGTGGTCTTGCGACAACAAGATCCTCGCTCGCGGTATCACCTCACCTACGTGGTGGTGCTGAACCCCCAAGTTACCTTGCCCGATCTTCCGGCAGCGGATGTGGGGGCAGCAAAACTAGCCCCTGATTCAAAGCTGATTCGAATTACGCCCCAAGAGGTTCTTTCGCACTACTCTGATGTGATTAATAACGGTGCCGAAAGTGTGCACTCGGGCGAGTTTGCTCTCATCAACGACACCCTGTATTCCGCCATCGGTCCGGCTGCCCAACAGCTGCGCCAGGAATCATTCGGCGAGACGGTCTCGGTTGAGTGGGAGACTTCGCCCACGGATCGAGATATCGTCGCGTTTTCCACAGCTAATGGTGGGGCCATCGTTTTGGGCACTATTTCTGAAATTGAGACCGTATCCCCGCGGCAATCAGGGGCCACAATTAATTCCAGCACTGCGGTTCGGGCTCTCACTTCGGTGTCACAGTCTTCGCGAGGTTTCGATGTGGAGTCTCATATCCAAACACTCTGGTACGTGCCACCGGTGGGTTCCGAGGAGGGAATCCGGGTGCTGGGCTTCACCTATAGTTTGATGGGAGCAAGGGAGGTTGAATAGATGGCTAGTCTCGGTATGAATCCAGCCCTGTCGGGAGCGGTTGATCTCTCCTCGCTGGTCAATAAACATCGCGCCCCAACTCCTCCTCCCGTGAGCCCAGGCAGCCAAGCGAGCAGTAACCTCATCCGTGAAGCCGATGACCAAACTGTGGGTGCTTTGGTGGAACTTTCTCGAACAGTTGCCGTCATCCTCGAAATTTATGGCGGCGAGCTCACCCCGGTCATGGGACCACTGATTGAGAGCTACCAGGGAAAGTTTGTCCTGGGTACGATTCGCGGCGAGAACGCTCCAGAGCTGATCCAGGCTCTGCAAATCAAGGGTGTCCCCACCATCGTTGCCCTGGTGGGCGGCCAGCCCATTCCACTGATGCAGGGTATTGCCCCTGAGGAAGAAATGCGCCCTCTGTTGGCCCAGGTTCTAGAACTGGCTGAAAAAAACGGTGTCACCGGCAGCGTTACCCCTTCGGGAGAATCAGCGGAGTTGATTCCAGAGGAGCCACCACTTCCTCCACTGCACCAAGAGGCTTTTGACGCTCTTACTCGGGACGACATTCCTGGTGCGAAAGCCGCCTACAACAAGGCGCTGAGCCAAAACCCAGCCGATGCGAATGCTCAGGTGGGGCTTGCCCAGGTAGAGCTATTGGAGAGGGTTCGCGCTCTCGAAGCCGATACCATTCGAGCAACCGCTGCCGATTCGCCAAGCGATTTGAGCGCAGCACTAGGCGTTGCCGATCTCGACATGTCCACTGGTCGCGTTTCGGATGCGTGTGCAAGATTGCTAGGAATTTATCCTGAACTAACTCCAGAGGATCAGAGCCTCGTGCGCGAGCGCTTGCTTTCCTTCTTCCTCATCGGCGGTCCCACCAGCGATGAGGTCAAACGCGCGCGGAGCGCGCTCACTTCCTTGATGTTTTAGGAGACCCCATGGGGATTTATCTCGACAACCAGGCCACCACACCCATGTCGGACGAGGTAAAAGCCGTCTATCTCGAAGCTCTCGGGACAATTGGTAACCCCTCAGCTGTTCATCAAGCTGGGCAGCGAGCTCGTGCCCAGGTCGAAGATGCCAGAGCGAGGGTCGCCACAGCTTTAGGCTGTGACACCGTTGAAGTCATTTTCACCTCCGGCGGAACCGAGGCAATCAATCAAGCACTCAAGGGCGCTGTGTGGGCCAAGAAACGAAGTGAAGGTCGTGATGCCATCACTCGCGTGGTCACTACCGGGGCAGAGCACAATGCCACCTTGGATGCCCTGGGCTGGTTAGCAGAGCAAGAAGGCACCGACATTGTTTATGCGGCTTTGACGTCTGAGGCTGTGATTGATCTGGTTCACCTGGAGAGCATCCTGGAGAACCAAGAGGTCACCATGGTGAGCTCGCTATTAGCCAATAACGAAGTGGGGTCGATTCAACCGGTGGAGGCGCTGTGTGCTCTTGCCCGAGAGCACAGAACGCCTGTGCACATCGATGCGGTGGCCGCATGCGGATATTTACCTATTGATTTTTCTGCGCTGGGGGCAAGCGCGATGAGTGTCTCTGCTCACAAAGTGGGCGGCCCTGTTGGCGTGGGGGCTTTGTTACTCTCGCGCACAGCACCCGAAATTCAGGCTCTACACCATGGCGGTGAGCAACAGCGTGGCCGTTCAGGAACCATCGACATGGCAGGGGCAGTCGCTTTTGCAGCTGCTCTTGAGATTCAGGAGCGTAATCGTCTCACCCAAGTCGATCACCTGCGCCAGATGCGCGATTACTTGTTAGAGGGATTGACCACCGCATGTCCGCAGGTCATCGTCCGCGGTTCGCTCGATGAACGCTTACCCGGTAACGCTCATCTGACGGTCCCCGGATGCGAAGGCGATGTGTTGCTGTATTTGTTCGACCAACACGAGATTCACGTTTCCACTGGTTCTGCCTGCCAGGCCGGAGTTCCCGAAGCCTCCCATGTCCTTATCGCCATGGGCGTTGGCGCATCAGAAGCTAGAGGGGCGCTGCGTTTTAGCATGGGGTATTCGGTGACCAAGAGCGATCTCGATGCCGTCATACGCGCCTTCCCCTCCGTGGTGGAAAAGGCGAGTAGCGCTGGACTAGCTGCCGGCTAGGAGCGCACTCTTCGTTGGGGCTTCTACACTGGTGGAATGAAAGTTCTGGCAGCGATGAGCGGTGGCGTCGATAGCGCTGTGGCGGCAGCCCGCGCCGTGGAGGCCGGGCACGATGTGGTGGGGGTTCATTTAGCTCTCTCTCGCATGCCAGGAACTTTGCGGACCGGCTCGCGTGGTTGCTGCACGATTGAAGATTCCATGGATGCCAGGCGGGTTGCTGACATGCTAGGAATTCCTTTCTATGTGTGGGATTTTTCCGAACGCTTCGCCCAGGATGTGGTGCAAGACTTTATCGACGAATACCGCGAGGGGCGCACCCCTAACCCCTGTATGCGCTGTAACCAGCACATCAAATTTGACGCTGTCTTAGAGCGTGGAATTGCGTTAGGTTTTGACGCCATCGCTACCGGTCACTACGCCTCTGTGGTGGAGGGCCCACAGGGTAAAGAACTTCACCGGGCAGCAACCTGGGCAAAAGATCAGTCCTATGTTCTGGGAGTCTTGACCACCCAACAGCTTGAGTATTGCTATTTCCCTTTAGCTACCACACCGTCGAAAGCGGATGTGCGCAAGGAGGCCACCGATCGCGGGTTTGTGGTCGCCACCAAGCCCGATTCGCACGATATTTGTTTCATCCCCGATGGTGACACTAGAGGGTGGCTTGCTGAGCGCGTGGGTGCCGAAGCCGGTGAAGTCTTGAGTATGGACGGTGAAGTGGTGGGTTCTCACAAGGGTGCCGCAGCCTTTACCGTGGGCCAACGCAAAGGTTTACACCTTGGTTTCCCCGCAGATGACGGACAGCCACGCTACGTGCTCGAAGTCAGGCCAAAAACTAATGAAGTAGTGGTGGGGCCAAAAGAGGCACTCGCGGTGAGTGCACTGGTTGGTGCCACCATGAGTTTTGCTGGAGCAAACCCTGCTGATTCTGGTTATGCCGATGATCTCAGCGATGACGACGGTTTTGCCTGCGAATCCTTTAGCGTGCATGTTCAAGTCCGAGCGCATGCCGATCCCGTGGCTGCCACGGCGCGGGTGGTGGGTGGTGAAATGGTCATCACACTGGATGCGCCACTGCTCGGTGTTGCACCAGGCCAAAGCGCCGTTATTTATGTGGGCACCCGCGTAGTCGGGCAGTGCACCATTGACCGCACCGAGAGTGCCCTGGCCAGCTCTTCCCCTCGTGCGTAAAGTCCTGATTCTTGGATCCACCGGATCCATTGGCACTCAAGCGTTGGACGTTGTTGATCGCAACCGTGACCAGTTTGAGGTGGTCGGACTCGCCGCTGGATCCAATAGCGAGCTTGTCCACGCTCAAGCACAACGCTTTGGTGTTCCCAACGAGCACGTGGCCCTAGGTATTGATGAGGCAACTGCTTTGGTGGCCGGCGTTGACGCCGATGTTGTCCTCAACGGCATTACGGGTTCCGTGGGTTTGATGCCCAGTCTTCAAGCCTTGAGGTCAGGGCGAACGCTTGCTCTGGCCAACAAGGAGAGCCTGATTGTGGGCGGATCATTATTGGCCAAAGCTTCGCAACGAGCCGACCAGATTGTTCCCGTGGATTCCGAACACTCTGCCTTGGCGCAGGCGATGATGGCTGGAACGTTCCAGGAAATTTCGAAACTTATTGTGACCGCTAGCGGGGGCCCTTTTCGAGGTCGCACCCGAGAGAGCCTTCGTGACGTAACGCCGGCCCAAGCGCTGGCTCACCCCACCTGGGATATGGGGCAGGTGGTCACAACTAACTCGGCCACTCTGGTCAATAAAGGCTTGGAGCTAATCGAAGCCCACCTTCTTTTTGGCATCGATTTCGATCGGATTGAAGTTACGGTGCACCCACAATCGATTGTTCATTCGATGGTGGAATTTGTGGATGGCTCCACTATCGCCCAGGCGTCGCTTGCGGATATGCGCTTGCCCATTGCGTGGGGACTGAACTGGCCACACCGTGTCCCTGGAGTAATTAAGGGCCTGGATTGGTCCAGTGCGCACACCTGGAATTTTGAGCCACTTGATGAGGTCACGTTCCCGGCTGTTTCGATGGCCAAAGAAGTGGGGCGCAGAGGAGGAACGTATCCTGCCGTTTTCAACGCAGCTAACGAGCAGGCTGTCTACGCCTTCCATCGCGAGGAACTCTCTTTCCTGGCCATCACCGACATCATCAGCCATGTTGTTGACGCGCATGATTCGTTAGAGATGAGTGTGGAGGCCGTTCTGGAGGCAGAAATATGGGCGCGAAAGATGGCAGATAGCGAAATCGCTCGGCGCAAGGCTTAGGGCCTCGGCATAGGGCAGACACCAAGTGCTCTGTCAGTGTTGAGCATTAGAGTGGCGAGGTGGAAACAGCCATCATTTTTACTCTCGGTGTGGTCGTCATCGCCTTTGGCTTGATGCTTTCGATTGCCTTGCACGAGTGGGGCCACTATTTTCCTGCTAGAAAATTTGGCGTCTATATTCCCCAGTTCATGATTGGTTTCGGTCCGACACTGTTTTCCCGGAAAAAGGGTGAAACCGAGTTTGGTTTTAAGGCAATTCCCTTGGGTGGGTATGTCGCCATGGCGGGAATGTATGCGCCAAAAAATGCCGAAGATGGCGTTGAAACGTCGACGACCGGCTTCCTGGATCGCGTGGTATCAGACGAGGTTCCGGCACATTCAGCGCTCGATGCCAGCGTTATTGATCAGCGCAGTTTTTACCGTTTGCCGCTCGTGCAGCGAGTGACCATCATGCTGGGTGGTCCGGTGATGAATCTCATCATTGCGGTGGTGTTATATGCGGTGGTGCTCGTAGGGTTTGGCGTTCCCGGATTGAGTTTAAAAGTCGGCAGTGTTTCAGAGTGTGTGGTGCCCGCAAGCGAAACCAGGACCGAATGCTTAGCTTCTGACCCGTTAGCTCCTGGTGCGAAAGCTGGTGTCTTACCTGGTGATCGGATTATCTCTATCGATGGCCAAGCTGTGGATAGCTGGTTTGTGCTGACCGAGACCATTCGAGGCGCACCGGGAGAGACGCTGATGCTGGGAGTCCAACGCGAGCGTGAGAATCTGAACCTTGCCGTGACCCCACTGCTGAGCGAACGATATGCCTTTGACGACAATGGTGTGATACTTCTGGATCAATCCGGTGATCCGATCATTCAATCGGTCGGTTTCTTAGGTATTGGCTCAGCACTAGAAAACCAGCAACAACCCATTACTGCTGTGGGACCCGCGGTCTGGGACAACGTTGTCGGGGTTGGCCGGATTATTGTCACTCTGCCCCAGCGCCTTATCGATGTCGCGCAGGCTGCTTTTGGACCTGAAGTTCGTGACCCTAATGGACCTCTTAGCGTGGTGGGCGTGGGCCGCATTGCCGGTGAAATTGCCACCATTGATTCGATAGCTGTTCGTGATCGGATAGCGGGACTAATTGGGATTGTGGCCTCACTAAATGTCGCTTTGTTCGTGTTTAATCTCATTCCCTTGCTGCCCCTAGATGGTGGCCACGTTGCTATTGCCCTATACGAGGGGCTCAAACGCAAAATATTTTCCTTGCTGGGTAAATCCGATCCCGGTCCAATCAATGCGAGCAAACTCATTCCCATCACGCTGACCGTCGTGGCAATCCTTGGCGGAATGAGCCTGTTGCTTATCTATGCCGACATCGTCAACCCGATTCGTTTATTTTCCTAAGCACCAGTATTTTTCACCACGCGGTGGAGCCAGCCTGACTGTCAGTGTTCAGATTGAGGCTTTAGGGTGGGATTGTTGAGCCCCGGGCAGATGAGCCCCAGGCCGATCACGAGAGGACCATCACAGCGTGCCTGCAGTCAATTTGGGAATGCCAAAAGTTGCCGAGACCTTGAGCCCCCGACGGGTGTCTCGCCAGATCAAAGTGGGCAAGGTGTTAGTCGGTGGCGGTGCGCAGGTTAGCGTCCAGTCGATGACGACGACCCAGACCACCGACATCAACGGCACCCTGCAACAGATTGCTGAACTCACCGCTACGGGCTGTGACATTGTGAGAGTCGCTGTCCCCACGCAAGATGATGCTGACGCTTTGGCGGTTATCGCCAAGAAGAGCCAGATTCCGGTTATTGCCGATATTCATTTCCAGCCAAAGTATGTTTTCCAGGCGATTGACGCTGGCTGCGCTGCGGTGCGAGTTAACCCTGGAAACATTAAAAAGTTTGACGATCGAGTGGGCGAAATTGCTCAGGCTGCCAGAGCCGCTGGAGTCAGCGTCCGCATTGGTGTTAACGCCGGATCTCTTGACCCTCGCCTGTTGCAAAAGTATGGCAAGCCCACAGCCGAAGCCCTTGTCGAGAGCGCTGTCTGGGAAGCTAGCCTGTTTGAGGAACACGATTTTCACGACTTCAAGATTTCGGTCAAACACAATGACCCGATTGTGATGGTCAAGGCGTATCGCCAGCTGGCCGAGAGAGGTGATTGGCCTTTGCACCTGGGTGTGACCGAGGCCGGTCCTGCTTTCCAGGGCACCATCAAATCTTCTGTGGCCTTTGGGATATTGCTCAGTGAGGGAATTGGAGACACGATTCGTGTGTCACTCTCAGCCCCACCTGCGGAAGAAGTCAAGGTCGGTTTGAAAATTCTGGAATCCTTGAACCTGCGTGAGCGCAAACTAGAAATTGTTTCCTGCCCCAGTTGTGGACGGGCTCAGGTCGATGTGTACACCCTTGCTGAAGATGTGACAAAAGGTCTTGAGGGAATGACCGTTCCGCTGCGCGTTGCTGTCATGGGCTGCGTGGTGAACGGCCCAGGTGAAGCACGAGAGGCAGACCTGGGTGTGGCCAGCGGTAATGGAAAAGGTCAGATTTTTGTCAAGGGTGAAGTTGTTAAGACTGTTCCCGAAGCGGACATCGTGGCAACGCTGATTGAAGAAGCAAATCGTTTGGCTGCCGCTATGCCCTCTAGCGTCACTGGGTCGCCTGAGGTCATCACCGCCTAAGAGCCCGGTAGTCTTGTTTTGTGCCTACCCGTCTGAGCCAACTTTTTGTCCGCACGCTTCGCGAGGACCCCTCCGATGCAGATGTAGCGAGCCATAAATGGCTGGTTCGTGCTGGATATATCCGTCGCCAAGCCCCCGGAATCTTTGCGTGGTTGCCTCTGGGGCTCAAGGTGCGCCAGCGGGTTGAGGCGATCGTTCATGAAGAAATGCAGCGCATTGGCGCTCAGCACGTTCACTTCCCAGCTTTGCTGCCCAAAGAACCCTATGAGATCACCGGTCGTTGGGCTGAATATGGCGATGGTATTTTTCGTCTCAAAGATCGAAAAGGCGCTGACTATTTGCTGGCCCCCACCCACGAGGAGGTTTTTACCCTCACGGTCAAGGACATGTATTCCAGCTACAAAGACCTGCCATTGATGGTCTATCAGATCCAAGATAAATACCGCGATGAAGCCAGACCTCGCGCCGGTCTCTTGCGCGGCCGCGAGTTTTCGATGAAGGATGCTTACTCGTTTGACTACACCGATGAAGGTCTCGAGCGTTCCTACGAAGCCCAGCGGGGCGCCTATGAACTTATTTTTCAACGCTTAGGCCTCGAATACGTCATTGTTCAAGCTGATGCGGGCGCCATGGGTGGCTCACGAAGCGAAGAATTCCTGCATCCCACTGGGGTCGGCGAGGACACTTTTGTGCGCACCGATGGTGGCTACGCCGCCAACGTGGAAGCCTTCCGGGTGACACCTCCAGAGCCGCTGGATTATTCCGGGACTCCTGCCCCCGTGGTGTTTGATTCTCCTAATACCCCCACGATCGACACCCTGGTCGCCTTAGCTAATGCCAAACACCCCAAAGATTCTGGCCCGTGGGAGGCAAGCGACACCCTGAAAAACGTGGTGTTGGCCCTGATTCACCCGGATGAAACCCGGGAACTCGTGATTGTGGGAATTCCTGGCGATCGCGATGTGGATCTCAAGCGTGCTGAAGCCGTCTTTGGCCCAAGCATTGTGGAACAAGCAACCGAGGCGGATTTCGCCAAAAATCCTGGCCTCGTCAAGGGCTATATCGGACCCTGGTCAGCACAGGGACCCGTTTTGGGTGAAAAATCTAGTACTGGAATTCGATTCCTCGTCGATCCTCGCGTCGTCACCGGCACCTCCTGGGTAACCGGAGCTAACGAGGATGAACGCCATGTCTTTTCTCTGGTCGCGGGTCGCGATTTCACCCCCGATGGCATCGCAGATATTGCCGAGGTGAGAGAAGGAGATCTAGCCCCCGATGGTTCCGGTCCGATTCGCACCGCTCGAGGTATGGAAATCGGCCACGTTTTCCAGCTGGGACGCAAATACGCGCAAGCGCTCGGGTTGCAGGTTCTGGATGAGAACGGCTCGCTCGTTACTGTCACCATGGGTTCCTATGGCATTGGCGTCACTCGACTCGTTGCCGTTATTGCCGAGGCAAATAACGATGACAAGGGTTTGATGTGGCCTGAGGCTGTTGCCCCCTATGACGTTCACGTGGTGGCTGCTGGCAAGGACGACGTGGTGTTCTCGGTTGCCGATGAATTGGTGACCATGCTCGAAAGCTCTGGACGGTCAGTTCTCTTTGATGACCGGCCCAAGCTCTCACCCGGGGTGAAGTTTGCTGATGCCGAAGTCTTGGGTATGCCCCACATTGTGATCGTGGGTCGTGGAGCTAGCGATGGCATCGTCGAATATTGGAATCGTCGCAGCGGTGAACGCACCGAGATGCCTCTCGCCCAGGTGTTGGGCATGCTTCCCGCCCTGGATTAGCCAACGCGGATCCCGGTGGGGTAGCTGAAGTTGCTAGGCCCTTGTATCCTTAGCTTTAGTAGCCAGGCCTAGCGGCCCACAATCGAACAGGGAGTTTCATGGATATCGACCTGAGCGTTCTCAAGCTCATGGAGTCTGAGCGCGAAATTCCCTTCGAAGAGCTGGTCATCATCATTGAACAAGCGATTCTTGTCGCCTATGAAAAACATACCGGCCAAGCCGATCACCGAGGGCTTCGGGAAAACCCGAATGCACCGCGTTCTCGCGCAGAAATTGATCGCAAGACTGGCCACGTCATGGTTTTTAGCCCTCTGCTAAACGACGAGGGTGAAAAAATCGGCGAAGAGGTGGACAGCCCCGAAGATTTTGGTCGGATTGCCGCTCATGCAGCCAAACAGGTTATTAACCAACGCCTTCGCGATATTGGTGATGACCGCGTCTTGGGAGATTACCGAGGCAAAGAAGGGGACATCGTCTCCGGTGTGATTGCTCAGGGCCCTAATCCCCGGATGATTCATATCAACCTCGGTGATGTGGAAGCGATCCTTCCCCCGGAAGAACAGGTTCCGGGTGAGGCTTATGAGCACGGGGCGCGCTTGCGAGTTTTTGTTACCAAGGTGGAAAAAGGACTCAAAGGTCCCTCCATTACGGTCAGTCGCACCCACCCTGGGCTTGTTCGCAAACTTTTTGCGATGGAGGTGCCAGAGATTCACCGTGGCCTAGTCGAGATCACCTCTATCGCGCGCGAAGCTGGCCACCGCTCAAAAATTGCGGTGAGAGCCCTCGAGGCTGGCATCAACGCCAAAGGTGCCTGCATTGGTGAACTTGGGAAGCGTGTTCGCGCGGTCCAATCGCAGCTTGGCGAAGAAAAGATTGACATCGTTGATCACTCTGATGACCTGGCCGAGTTTGTCTCGAATGCGCTCAGTCCTGCCAAAGTTTCTAGTGCTTTTGTCATCGATGAAGACGCTCGTCAGGTGAGGGCCCTGGTTCCTGATTATCAGTTGTCGCTGGCTATTGGAAAAGAAGGTCAAAACGCTCGGTTGGCGGCTAAGCTCACCGGCGCCAAGATTGATATTCAGCCCGACTCGGTCATGGAGTCCTAAGGCTTTTGAGCACTGGGGCAACCCGCAATGTTCAAAGGGGCTAAGATGGGGGCTATCAGGCGGTGCCTCGGTTGTCGCGAGTCAGATGCGGTGGAGAATCTTCTGCGGTGTGTGGCAAAGGAAAATCGGGTCGTCGTGGATGGCAAAGCGAAAGAGACCGGTAGAGGTGCTTGGGTGCATCTCAACTTCGAGTGTCTTTCTCTCTCCTTGACACGGCGAGCATGGAGTAGGGCCTTGAAACAAGGATCCCAACTAGATTGCTCCGAACTGAACGACCTCAGTAGGTCACCCGACCTCGCTAAGAACAGGCTGAATGGCTAATGGAATCCTTATGAGTGGCTCGAAATGAGCCTCGTTTGTAGGTAACGGCACCCCCTGCCTGGGTGTGCCCAGACAGGAGAATTGTGGCTGGAAAACCACGCGTACATGAGATTGCCGCTGAATTAGGCATTGACTCAAAGCGCACGCTGGAGAAGCTAAAAGAAATCGGCGAGTTCGTCAAGGGACCATCTTCGACCGTTGAGCCTCCGGTGGCCAGAAAGCTTAAGGCTGCCTTTGCCGAAGAGGGCGTTGTGCCCGTTGCCAAAGAAGAAAAGCCCGCAGCGCCAGCTAAGCCCGTTGCTGCCCCCGTCGCTGCGCCGGCGGCGCCTTCCGCTGAGCCCGAGGCGCCCCCTGCTGCTGCAACAGAGCCAGTGGCCGACCCTAACGCCCCAAAGCCTTCAGCCACGGGTATTCCCCGGCCTGGAAATAACCCCTTTTCCTCCAACCAGGGCATGGCCAAGTCGGGTATTCCCCGGCCAGGAAATAACCCTTTTGCTTCCGCACAGGGCATGGGTCGTCCAGCACCAGGCCGCCCCGGTCAAGGTGCCACCCCACGTCGTCCTGATGACCGTCCCGGTGGGACTAGACCACCCTTCCAGCAGCGCACCGGTGGCCCGGGCCGTCCCGGCGGAGCTGGACCCGGCGGAGGACCTGGTGCCGGTGGTGGAGATGCAGCTCGTCCCGGCAGTGGCCGTCCCGGTGTTGGTGGCCGCGGACGCGGTCCCGGTGGCGGAACAGCAGGAGCTTTCGGTCGCGGTGGTTCAAAGAGCAGATCGCGAAAGTCGAAGCGCACCAAGCGCCAAGAATATGAAATGCGCGAAGCCCCCAGTATTGGCGGCGTATCGATCCCTCGTGGAAACGGCAAAACTGTAATTCGCTTGCGCCAGGGCGCATCTATGAACGATTTCGCCGACAAGATTGAAATCATGACCGGCGTTCCGGTTCCCCCCGGCAACTTGGTCACCGTGTTGTTCCAATTGGGTGAGATGGCTACGGCCACCGAATCCTTGGATGCGGCAACCTTCGAGGTTCTGGGCTCTGAGCTGGGTTACTCGGTGGAGATTGTTTCGCCCGAGGATGAGGACAAAGAACTCTTAGAGAGCTTCCAGATTGATCTCGATGAGGAAGAAGACGAAGAAGATTTGGTCATTCGTCCACCGGTAGTGACTGTTATGGGTCACGTTGACCACGGTAAGACGAGACTGCTGGATGCGATCCGCAGCGCAAATGTTGTCGCAGGTGAAGCGGGTGGAATAACCCAGCACATTGGTGCTTACCAGGTCTGGGCCGAGCACGATGGTATCGAACGAGCAATTACCTTTATTGACACCCCCGGTCACGAAGCCTTCACGGCTATGCGTGCCCGTGGTGCTCAAGTGACCGACATCGCCGTGTTGGTCGTTGCCGCCGATGACGGGATCATGCCTCAGACCGTTGAGGCGCTAAATCACGCTCAATCAGCCGGAGTGCCCGTTGTGGTAGCTATCAACAAGATGGATGTTCCTGGAGCGAATCCTGACAAAATTATGCAGCAGTTGACCGAATTTGGGATTGTCGTCGAAGAATATGGTGGAGACACTCAAGCCGTGCGGGTTTCTGCCCTCAACGGTGAAGGTATTCCCCAGTTGCTCGATGCCATCTTGCTCACCGCTGATGCTGGACTTGATTTGCGCGCCAACCCGAGTAGAACCGCTCGGGGTGTTGCCATTGAAGCCAGGCTCGATAAGGGTCGCGGCGCCGTTGCTACGGTGCTGATCCAGTCGGGAACACTGCGCGTGGGTGACGCCATTGTCGCCGGCACCGCCTATGGCCGCGTTCGGGCCATGACGGATGAAAACGGTGACGCTGTGGACGAGGCATATCCTGCCAGGCCGGTTTCGGTCCAGGGTCTCTCCAGCGTTCCTAGAGCAGGAGACACGTTCCTCGTTACTGATGATGACCGAACGGCCCGCCAGATTGCTGAAAAGCGTGAAGCTGCCGAGCGTAATGCTCTGCTGGCCAAGGCCCGCAAGCGCATCAGCCTTGAAGAGTTCACCAAGGCTCTCGAGGATGGCAAGATCGAATCGCTCAACCTCATCATCAAGGGTGATGTTTCGGGTGCTGTTGAAGCCCTAGAAGAGGCACTCTTGAAGATTGAGGTGGATGACAGCGTGCAGTTGCGCATAATCCACCGCGGTGTTGGTGCTATCACGGAAAGCGATGTGAACCTGGCCACCATTGATAACGCGATTATCGTCGGATTCAATGTGCGACCTGATTCCAAGGCGCGCGAGCGTGCGCAGCGTGAAGGCGTCGACGTTCGTTTCTACTCGGTCATTTACAACGCTCTCGATGAAATCGAAAGCTCGCTCAAAGGCATGCTCAAGCCAGAGTTTGAAGAAGTGCAATCCGGTGTTGCCGAAGTGCGCGAAATCTTCAGGTCCACCAAGGCGGGCACCATTGCCGGTTGTGTGGTGCGCTCGGGTACGATCACCCGAAACGCGAAAGCTCGGGTTATCCGAGACGGCGTTGTCATTGTCGATGGTTTGGCTATTGATTCGCTGCGTCGATTCAAGGACGATGTCACGGAAGTGAAAAAGGACTTCGAGTGCGGTATCGGCTTAGGCAAGCTCAAGGACATTGAGATTGGCGACGAGATCGAGACCATTGAGATGAAAGAAAAGGTTCGTGTCTAACAATTCTCCTCGGGCCAGGAAGATGGCGGACCTGATCCGCCAAGTTCTTGCGGAGCGCCTGCAAAAAGGTCTGCGCGATCCGAGGATGGGGTTTGTCACCATCACCGATGTCGCCGTCACGGGGGATTTGCAGCACGCAAGCGTGTTCTACACCGTCTTAGGTGATGACACCGAGAGAGCAGAAACCCACAAAGCTCTCAGCGCTGCTACCGGGATGTTGCGCTCGGAGGTGGGACGGAACATCACCGCCCGATTGACGCCCTCGCTGGAATTTATTCCTGATGGGATTCCCGAAAATGCTGGGGCGATTGATGATCTTTTGCGTGAGGCGAAGCAACGCGATGAGGAAACGGAACGTTTAGCCGCTGGCGCGCTGTACGCCGGCGACAAAGACCCTTACAAAGTACCCAAAGAGTCTCCAGAAGACGGGCCAAGCGCCCAGTGAGGAACTAACTATGTCGATGGACCGCGACAACCCGCGCCAGTACCACATTGAATTAGCACCCGGTGATGTGGGCAAGTACGTTTTCTTGCCCGGAGATCCTGGGCGCTGTGAGCTCATTGCTTCCTATTTTGATGATGCTCACAAAGTCGCCAGTCACCGTGAGTATGAGACGTGGTCAGGCTTTTTAGATGGGGAAAAGGTTTCTGTCACCTCCACCGGTATTGGCGGACCTTCAGCGGCTATCGCTTTAGAGGAACTCGTGGCCATTGGTGCCACCACGTTTGTGCGCGTGGGAACCTCTGGCGCCATGCAAGAAAACATTCATCCTGGAGATATTGCTGTTGTCTCGGGTGCCATTCGGGACGAGGGAACCAGCCTGCATTACCTGCCTCTGGAGTTTCCGGCAATTGCTGATGTGGACCTCACTCGGGCCTTGGCGGACTCGGCCAAGGGCATGGGCAAAACCGTGCACGTGGGGATCTCACAGTCCAAGGATTCGTTTTACGGGCAGCACTCACCCGAGCGGATGCCCATTGCCAGCAGACTGCACGAGCGCTGGAGTGCCTGGATTGGTGGGGGCGCCATCTGCTCGGAAATGGAAGCTGCCACTCTCTATATCGTGGCCTCTGTCTTACGGGTGCGTGCCGCTGGAATCATGATGGTCATGGGCCATCCTGACCAATCTCCCATGACGCCTGCTGAGTGGGATGCCTCTAAGGTGGAACACCTTTTGCCCGTGGCGATTGAGGGAATGAAAGAGATTATTCGCCGAGACAAGGCTGCTAGCTAGCCAAAGAAATCTCACCATCTTGATCAACCTGGAGCAATCCATCGGCAATGAGCGAGGTTAGCGCGCGGGTGGCCTGAGTGTCATTAGGCCACAGCCCCAGCAAGAAGCCTCGAGGAATCGGAATGTCACTAGCGCGAAGTTGCGCTAACAAGACTCCCCGTGCTTGTCGGTCGCTGCCCTCGTAGCTGGCTTGTTTGGGAGATTTCTTGCCCTCAAAGGCAGGATAGCCCGCCGTTGCCCAGGCGCAGGAGTCGAGCAGGGGGCATTCGTTGCACTGTGGAGTTCTGGCAGTACACACCATCGCCCCAAGCTCCATGAGTCCTTTGGCAAGGTCAACCTGGTCGCGTGGATCAATTGTTTCCAAAAGCCCGGTCACATCGTCCCGATCGGCCCTAGCTCGCGGGGGGCCAGCTTCGCCATTACCCAGGACTGCTCGTGCCACCACACGACGAATATTGGTGTCAACGATGGGTTCAGGAATCAAGAAAGCAAAAGTTCTAATGGCGCGAGCTGTGTAGTCCCCAATTCCTGGTAGCGCAAGGAGCTCATCCAAGCCTTGAGGCACAACGCCTTCATGCTGGGCAACGATGATGCGGGCGGAATCGTAAAGCCTTTTGGCTCGTCTTGGGTAGCCCAATTTGCCCCATGCCGTGATGGCGTCAGCCTGGGTGGCGCCAGCCAGGTCTGCCGGTTCTGGCCAGCGGAACATCCATTCACGCCACAGCGGCTCCACCCGCGCCACAGGGGTTTGTTGCAGCATGACCTCCGAGACCAATATTCCCCAAGGAGTGCAGTACTCCTCTCGCCAGGGGAGTGCACGATGGTGGGCTCGAAACCACTGGGGGAGTGCGTCTAAGGCCACCTGTTAACGCTAGCGAATGATGCGAGCATTCTCAGCTCCGCGTTCTACGCTGTGCCCATGAAGGTTTTAGTCACGGGAGCAACGGGTTATGTGGGTGGCCGATTAGTGCCTAAATTGCTGGAACAGGGCCACAGTGTTCGGGTGATAGCGCGCGATGCGCATCGGTTAGAGGGAATTCCGTGGTCTTCGCAGGTTGAAATCCTCGAGGGTGACTTGAGCCGTCCCCAAGATGTTGCTAAAGCGGTTAACGGCCAAGAAGTTCTTTATTACTTGGTGCATTCGATGTCGAGTGCTGGTGATTTTGAAGAACTTGAGCGACAGGTCGCGCACATCGTGGCCGAGCAAGCACGAGCGGCGGGCGTGGGAAGAATTGTTTATCTCGGTGGCCTCCACCCCGACGGTCCACTTTCTCGCCATTTGGGGTCCAGGAAGGAAGTGGGCGAAATTTTGCTTGCTTCAGGGGTGCCCACGATCGCGCTACAAGCGGGGGTCATTATCGGGTCGGGTTCGGCCAGTTTTGAAATGATTCGACACCTCACTGAAGTGTTGCCCTGGATGCCAGCACCCAAATGGGTGCGCAATCTCATTCAACCCATTGCCATTAGAGATGTTTTGTATTACCTGGTTTCTTCGGCAACCCTGCCGCGCGAGATCAACAGGGCATTTGATATCGGCGGTCCTGATGTTTTTCGATATGACCAGCTCATGAATGGATATGCGCGCGAGGCAGGCCTCAATCAACGCGCGATTACCGCCTTACCTGTGCTCACGCCCTGGCTCGCGTCCCAATGGGTTAATTTGGTCACACCGATTCCGCGGGTGCTGGCGGTCCCTATTATTGAATCCCTGCTGCACGATGCGGTGATGAAAAATCACGACATCGACGATGTGGTGGCGCCACCTGCAGAAGGGCTGATTGGTTACCCCACCGCGGTCGCCTTGGCGATGACCCGCATGAAATCGGGCCAAGTTGAGACTTCCTGGCGCAACACACCCGTGATTGGTGCGCCCGCGAATCCTTTACCCACGGACCCTGAATGGGCGGGGCATGTCGTCTATACCGATTCTCGAGAAGTTGTTTCGCCTGCCACCCCAGAGGCTCTATGGGCGGTGGTCGAGGGCGTGGGAGGTCAAAACGGCTGGTACTCCCTGCCCACTGCGTGGGCGGCCCGAGGCTGGTTAGACAAGCTGGTGGGCGGGGTGGGCCTAAGGCGAGGACGTCGGGATGCACAACGACTGGTGGTTGGGGATGCCCTGGATTTCTGGCGGGTGGAAGAAATGGATCGCGGTCATTTTCTGCGCCTTCGGGCAGAAATGAAACTGCCAGGTCTCGCCTGGCTCGAATTCCGAGTTTCGAAGGCTGATGGAGGGGGAAGCATCCTTTCCCAAAGGGCAATATTTTTCCCTCATGGTCTCGGAGGCCGCCTGTATTGGTTGTCAGTGATGCCTTTGCACGGAATTGTTTTTGCAGGAATGGCGAACGCGATGTCTGCCGCTGCGGAGCGAAGTGCGACGAAGCCGGTTTCCTAGTCCTGAAACCAGGGGTTAGACTGTCATTGCACGCCGCTCACTGAGACGGTTCACGTTCAGGTCTGATTGTGTGTGCCAGCTTCGCGCTAAGGGTGAGGCACCTAGGTTTCTTGCGAGTTGAGTTATAGCACTGTGAAAACTAGCTAGAGGTTTTTCAAGGAGATTGATGGCCCAGTCAGGCCCCACCAAGACGCGAAGTCGCCCATCGGGCGCTAAGCGCGCCAGAAAGAAGCCTCTCGACGACGAAGGCATCATTCCCATTCTGGCCAGAGCTGTGCGTGAGGTGGAATCGGCTGCCGGTCGTGGGAAAGTTGCCGGAATCAATCGAACCAAATTCCAAGTCGCCGCCTTACTGATTCGTGATGAGCGAGCGCGGGCCAGAGACGACACCGCACTAACGCCAGCTGAAAAGCAGGAAATTCTCAAGCGCCTCGATGGTCTCGCAGCGATTATGGCAAAAACAGCAGCGCGTGACACCACGCTGATTGCTTTACTCGCCCCGGATGCCAATGTGTCGGACTTAGCCAAGAAAATGCGCCGAGACTTTCTTGTTGCCTCCGGTGCCCAATTGGCACCCGATGAGCTGATTATTGTCGAGGACAAGCCTGCTGTCAGCGTCGAGGCAGCCAAACAGGTGGTTCCCGCTTCTGTGCGCCAGGCCCAATTGGCCAACCCTTTCATGGCTCCTGATTTTGCCGCCTACCAAAAGTCTTCTGGTTCAGTAGAAGGTCGCCTGCTCAATTGGGAACTGATCGAGCCCCTCTTTAGATCTTTTGAACAAGGCGTCGGAGGCGGCGTTGCCAGCATGGAGCTCCCGCCCGCAGCAAACCTTGCCACACCAGGGGGAATGAACCTGATGGTTCATCAATCGGAGTTTGTGGAATCTGTTCGCGCAGGCCACCGCGCCTTTTTGCTCGCCGATGAGCCTGGTTTGGGTAAAACTGCTGAAGCCCTCATGGCCGCCGAGGTTGCGGGAGCTTTCCCGCTGCTGGTTGTTGTGCCCAACGTTGTTAAAACGAACTGGCTGAGGGAAGTCAACCAGTGGTTGCCTAAGCGCCGGCCCACGGTGGTCCACGGTGACGGTGTTGAACTGAACGCGTTTTCTGATGTCTTTATCGTCAACTACGACATTCTTGATCGACACGTGGGTTGGCTTTCTAAATTTGATTTCCGCGGAATGGTCGTTGATGAGGCTCACTTCATCAAGAACAAGGAATCCCAACGCTCCAAACACGTTCAGGCTGTGGCAAAAACTATCCGAGCCCGGCTGCGTCACCCCCTGCTTGTTGCTCTCACCGGAACACCGCTGATCAACCAGATTGAAGATTTCCGGATGATTTGGCAGTTCTTGGGGTGGATTGACGAGAAGAAGCCTTTGGGTGATCTCATGTCCAAGCTTGAGGCCACGGGGCTCAGCCCGGGAGATCCAGGGTTCTTCCAAGAGGCGCGCAAAGCCGTGATCTCGATGGGCATTGTTCGTCGGAGAAAACAAGACGTCGCTAAGGACATCCCCGCCCGCCGCATCGCCGATATTCCTGTCGAACTCGATGGAGAGGCGGGACGGTCTATTCGTGATGCCGAGGGCGCCCTGGTTTCGAGGCTCTTAGAGCGCTATGACCGGGTGATGGCAACTCGTGGAAATACCGAACCTGGCACTGTGGATGATGATCTCATCCGCCTGGTTGCTACTTCCGAAGTTGATGACACCAAACAGGATGACTCTGGCGACAACGTGTTCACCTTGGTGCGCAAAATTGGTGGGGCGAAAGCTGTCATGGCAGCCGACTACACCGCACAGTTGGCCCGAAACGTCGGCAAAGTGGTGTTCTTCGCAAAGCACATCAACGTTCTTGACCAGGCGGAGGTACATTTTGCTTCGGTGGGGATTAAGACGACCTCGATTCGAGGAAATCAGACCACTGCGCAACGCAGTGACGCCATAGACGCTTTTACTAACGACGACCAGGTTCAAGTGATTGTCTGTTCTTTGCTAGCCGCTGGGGTGGGAGTGAACCTCCAAGCAGCCTCCAACGTCGTGCTCGCTGAACTCTCGTGGACTAGTGCCGAGCAAACTCAGGCCATCGATCGGGTTCACCGCATTGGCCAAGAGCTTCCCGTCACCGCATGGCGGATTGTGGCAGCCCAAACCGTTGACGCCAGGATTGCAGAACTCATTGATCAAAAATCTGGCCTTGCTGCGCGAGCTCTCGATGGTGAGGAAGTAGAAGCGGGCGTGGAAACGACGATGCAGGTCGCCGCACTCGTTGCCCTCCTCACCGCAGCGTTAGAAGCGCGAGCTGCTTAGTTAGCCCGCATGGTGGCAGGTGGGGGATTGGCATCTCCATTGAGTCGCCGCCCCTTCTGGTTCCCCTCCGCCGAGCAGGATCTGCCCAAGGTGTCCCCGCACGCAGGGCACTCTTCAGGCGTGTGGCCACATAATCTTGTCCTGCCTCCTCCGGCCGGGATGGGTATTACCCACCATCGCAGGGACCAATGACGCCCCTAGCGCGAGGTGTTATCTGGAGAAATTACCGCGTGGATTCGGTTGATTAAGAGGGTGGCGATAATCGCAACGAGCAACAGCACCGCGGCGCCTGCGGAAAAGATCAGGATATTTTCCATGCCTTTGTCCTCACTCGGGGTTAGCGCAGGGTAGGGGTACCAGCCAGTGCGCATTCCAAGAGCAATCACGATACCCAGCCACACCGCGGGGTACGAGACAGCGGTCAGCACTGTCCACCAGGGCAGTGCTGTGCGGCGAGAATTGAAGATCCAATCCAGAACCAGATAGGAGGGAAGAATCGTGTATTCCACCAACACGGGCCACTCCATCTCGCCCAATGGCAAGGGGTCGACTATTCCGCTGCCGGGCATAGCTAAATACATTGTGGCGATAACGACGCCATAGCTCACAAAGGCTGCTCTTGCCCCAGCGAGAGCAAGAGAGTCACGTTCGCTTTGGAGACCATAAATGCCCGAGGCAATGAGGACCACAATCAGTCCGGTACTTACTTGAAAGGAAAAACCGGAAAAATACTCTTCGAGAACAAATTGCCCAGCCGCCCACTGTTCATAGATTTGAACAGTCGCCGCCGCTGTGGCCACAATCGCAGCCGCAAGGCTCATGATAGAAAAGAAAACGCGCCCTACGGTTGGTCCGCCGCGATTGGGAGTTTCTCGATAGGTGTCTCTCACGGGGCAAATCTAGCAGTTTGTGCGTTTTTGCCCCAGTAGATGGCCAGCCCCGGTACCCTGTGGGACATGTTCGATGTCTCGGTGGTGTATCTGCAAAGAGCCCGCGAAGGTGTGACCGAAGTCCTCTTGGGGGAGAAGCGAACGGGGCTAGGTGTGGGCAAAATTGTGGGCCCCGGTGGAAAAGTCGAACCTGGAGAGACACCCCTAGACGCGGCTCTCAGGGAGGTTTACGAAGAGGTTGGGGTAGAAATCCAGAGTGCTGATCTACTCCAGATCGCCAGGATTGAGTACCCATTCGTGGATAGACCACACTATTCGCAGCGCTCGCATGCTTTCGTTGCCACTACCTTTGTGGGAACCCCGGCGGCGTCACCGGAGCTGCTTCCTTCGTGGTGGCCGCTAGAAGAGCTTCCCTTAGATCAGATGTGGTCGGATGCTAAATTGTGGCTACCTCGAGCGCTTGCCGGTGAATATCTTGATGCCACCTTTGAGATTTCTCCCACCGACCAGGTGCATTCATCACACATGTCGTGGTCAACCCTCAGTAAGAACAAAGGCCGCGCTTCTAGACTTCCCATTCAACTAATTTAGGCAATAAGCGGGGCTGCGATGAGTACTGCATCACCTGATCCTTATGACGTGCTGGGCGTTGCTGCGGGGGCTAGTGCGGAGCAACTCAAAGCGGCCTATCGAGTCGCGCTGCGCCAAGCACACCCTGATACAGGAGGTTCCACCGAGCTTTTTACCCAAGTTCAAGCAGCCTGGAAGGTGTTAGAACCAGCGACGGAGTTACCCAGTGGTTCCTCAAGGGTTCCCACGACCCATGCGAGCACGTCCTGGATGCCCCGTTCATCACAACCGTCGTCGAGAGCTAGTGCCGGGGCTAAAAGTTTTGGGCATCCCGGTGGCTGGTTTCGAGAACTCTACGGACAGCAGGTTCGGGCTTGGGTAGGACGGGGGAGTGCGCCAGAGAATATTTTTGACCCAGAGCTGGTTTCCCGTCTGCCCGGCGAGATTCGCCACACCCTTGACGCCGCTATGGCTGAAGAAAACACCGCAGTCGAGTTATCGACGCTGGGATCAGGCTTTGTGAGCTGGCATGACGTGCTCATCAGTGGCAGCCGCTCAACGCAGGTGCGAAAGATCGACCACATCGTGCTTGGCCCCAGTCTGCTCTGGGCAATCCAAAGCGAAGATTGGGGCACGCCAGTGGAGATTAATCGCGGCGAGATGGTGGGAGAGGGAATTGCCCGAGGGGAGAAACCGGTTCGCGAACTGTGGTCTATGACAAAACAGTGTCAACGGTCATTAGGGGTTCGCTTTAGCGCCCTAATGTTTGTGGTTCCGAATGAGCATGCGCCAGAGGATTCGCAGCTGATGGGAGAAAAAGGTGGCGTGCCGGCGTATCTGGTGCGAACCTCAGCGGTTACCCAGGTGCTCTCGATGGACCAGTCGCTTGGTTCTCACTCCATCGTGGGCGATGACCTCTACCCGCTGCGTCAGAAACTCGATGCCGGAATTAGATTTGTCTAGCGCATCACGTGGCGGCGTGGGCCACGTGGAATTATTGCCCGGGCGTTGCAGGTTAACACCTGCCAACTGGGCCTCTTAGACCCTGGGGTTTTTCGCCGCCTCAAGCAGCCAGTCTCGGAGCGCCTGAGTGGAAAAACAGTCAATGCGGTTGTAGTTCAGGATGCTTGATTTGATTCTCTGCGCGGTGGCCTGATCATCCGAAGCCACTGCCTGTGAATAATCGGAGAAAGCCACTACGGATTCCCCTCCGCCAGCGATACCGCTGCGAGTGTTGGGCTCAAAATAGAGGGCCTCCAGGGCTTTCAGGGAGTAGCTGGGAAGCCCGACTTTCACTCCCTTCATCACGGTGGAGTAGAGATCAACTAAGACTCCATCCTTCAGCCGCTCCACACAGGCTAAAGCGATCTCATGGCGCTTGGCCATCACAGTCAAGCGAGTTTTTTCATACGAGGCATAGTGATAGATGTGCATGTCGGGAAATTTTTCCAACCGCGCGGTCATCAGCGCACAGAAGTATTCCAGTGAGCGTTTTTCTTCCTCGAATGATTCCGCCCACAACGGCAAGAAGTGGGGATCAACCTCGGGGGCTCCGATACCTTCACCCCAGAGGCCAAAGAGATATTCGATTCCAAACCACACCGGCTCGTCATCCTCAGGTGCGCCATCTGGCCCACCGCCAGCGGCTTCCCCCTCTTGATAAGTGGGGTCGCCTTCGAAATCAAAGAACACGTCGCCCGGGCTTGGGGCGGGAATGTTATGGAGAATGGAGCTAGAGGTGACTTCCCAGGCAGGTCGATTTTCCGGGTTATCCCTGGTTTCTAATTGCAGTGTTGCCTGCAGATGCAGGCCAAAAAGGGTGTCCCTAGAAATTCCGGTGACGTGGCGTCTTACTTCATCCCGGCGGGCTTGGGCGAAATCTCGCAACGTGCTAAAGCCCGCCACCATGATCTTGTCGCGCTGGGTTCTTTTGATTCCCGCGATGAGGAAAAGATCATCGTGGATTGCAACTTGTTCACTGCAGGCCGGACATCCCTTCGTCCCACAGGCCGCATAGCGTTCATCTCGCCACGGGAGCGGACCAATATCGAGGCTGCGCTCTTCTATGAGCGCTACCACCTGCTCGCGCATGGTGAAGTAGTCCTCGAGATGGTCGGTTGCTAGATGGATGCTGTGGGTGCCATCGCCAAGAACCAGATGAACGCTCTCGGAGGTGGCAATGGAGAGCAGGTGCAGTTGATCCACGTATGCGGCAAGTTGCACCAAAGCGGTGTCTTTAGCACGCCTGGCTAGTTTGGTATCCCATACTTCCCAGCTTTGATTTACTTTGACCAGAAAATCAGCGAAGCCTTGGAAACCTACTTTCAGGTCGGTGCCTGGAAGTTGTTGCTGGTAGAACACTCCTTGAAAAATTGCGCCGGCATCAGAGCCTAGGGCGCCCCGGGTGGCCTCTGCCGCGGCAGTAATGCTGGCACGCCAGAGTGCCACGTCGCTGGAATCACCCCGTCGGTAGTCAATTTCCACCACAGTGCCAACATTTTTCTTAAGCAGTTGCAATTGCCGGTCTTCGTGTTCTAAACCGAGCCGTGCGACCAAGAGCATCATCGGGTCATCTATTTTGGGCACGGTCACACTTTTGCCAAGTTTTTCATCAGCGACTCTAGCTAGGTGCCACGGGCATTGTGCATAGACGCTGAGATCACTGGCGGAAATCACCCAAGAGTCATCACCAAGCTTTTGCATGCTCGGAGACTACGCCCCACCAAAGACGTTAGGGCTAAATCAGGCCCAGTTCTGTCAACTTTGCGTTGAGTAGCGGGTTGCTGGGTTCGGTGAGGACTGAGCCATCAGGGAATGCTAGGACAGGAATATTGGGCCGACCACTCAAAGCGATAGCGGCGTTTTTATCTTCTTCGCTCGCATCGACATCGTGGTAGGTGAAATCAACACCGTAGTGCTCCAGTAGAGCCGTGGCGCGAACACAATCTCCGCACCAACTGGCTCCGTACAATTCAATAACTGGTGCCTGCGCTTCCATGGCGGTCGCCCTTCTTGGTGTGTGCCTAAGACACACAATCCTAATCGGGCGCGCTGATAACTCTCTGGGCTCATAGACTCAAGACCACGTTGGCTGTGATTGGCGTCACCAAGGGGGGTGCAATTGTGGTTCACACCACAGGTCCGGGTCCATCAATTCGAAAAGGCTCCAGCGGCGATAGGGAATATCGACCGGGTTGGGACGAAGAAGGTGCCCCACCTCAGATGCGGGTGGAAAAGGATTCGCTAGGCGAACGTGAGGTTCCAAGCGACGCATACTGGGGGATCCACACAGCTCGTGCCCTAGAAAACTTTCCCATCACCAGGCGGGCCATTTCTAACTACCCCGATCTCATCCGGGGGATAGCCCGGGTAAAGCAAGCCGCTGCGCGTGCGAATAAAGATATTGGTGTGCTCTCTGCTGAGAAAGCCGACGTCATTGATCAGGTGTGTGAAGAAATCTGGAATGGCGCACTCCACGAACAATTTGTTCTGGGTGCAGTCCAAGGTGGGGCTGGAACCTCAACCAATATGTGTGCCAATGAAGTCATTGCCAACCGTGGGTTGGAAATCATGGGTCACATCAAAGGTGACTATGAGCACCTTCACCCCATTGATGATGTCAATCGCTCACAAAGCACCAATGATGTCTATCCCACCGCTATCAAGTTGGGGATGGTGTTTGGCGTCCAGCGCCTCCATGCCGAACACCAACTCCTCTCCGATTCATTTCGCGCAAAAGGTAACGAATTTCAGTCCATTCTGAAAGTGGGACGCACCCAGCTTCAAGATGCCGTCCCGATGACTCTGGGGCAAGAATTTAGTGGCTTTGCTACCACGTTGCGTGAAGACCAGGACCGCATTGTGGAAACTATTCCTTTCCTGTGTGAGATCAACTTAGGCGCCACCGCCATCGGTACTGGAATCACCGCTGATAGCCGCTATCCCGAAGCAGTGCGAGCTCATTTGGCCACGCTCACGGGGTTAACTATCAAAACTGCTCCCGATTTGATTGAAGCCACCAGTGACGCTGGTGTGTTTATGACACTCTCGGGAACGTTGAAGAGAGCCGCAGTAAAGCTTTCCAAGATTTGTAACGACCTGCGTTTGCTCTCCAGCGGGCCGCAGGCGGGCATTGGCGAAATTAATTTGCCCGCTCGCCAAGCGGGGTCCTCCATCATGCCGGGCAAAGTAAATCCGGTAATCCCCGAAGTAGTGAACCAGGTGGCGTTTGCGATTATGGGTGCCGACACGACGGTGACAGCTGCTGCTGAGGCAGGTCAGCTCCAACTCAACGCTTTCGAACCCATCATTGCCGCGTCTATCCTGCAATCTGTGGTGTGGCTTACCAACGCTTGTTGGACACTGCGGGTGAATTGTGTGGATGGGATAACCGCCAACCTCGAGCGTCTGCGCCAACAGGTGGAATCCAGTGTGGGCGTGGTCACGGCACTGACTCCCTACATTGGCTACACCCGAGCAACCGAGATAGCGCACCGAGCGCTTGCCGGTGAAGGAACAGTGCGCGAGCTTGTCATCGCTGACGGGCTGATGGAATCTAGCGAACTTGATCGTGTGCTCTCACCAGAGCGTTTGAGTGGTCTTGCTTTGGCCACGGGCTTGATTACGCTGCCCCCGATGGAGGAAGATCCTGAACTAGCCGATTAAGTACCTCGCCGCCCAGTGGCGGGGCTATGCCTCCGGCGCTTCTGAGCGGCGAGTAACTTGGCTTAAGAGTCTCAAAGCACCAGCAATATTTCAAGACCCACGGTGGTTACACCTTGGTAACGTTTTTTATGCGCGTGTGAAGTTGCGACCTGTTACCTCGGTGGGGGTTATGCGCACATAGCGGGTTCGAGACAGCGCGATGATGGAAGGCAGGTCTAGCGCCTCGGCGGCAGCAATCTCGGCCGTGGTCTCCAAGCGCTGCGTTGTTCCATGAACCACCACACTGCGGGCGCTGGTCTGGTCAAAGTGGTCAATTTCAAAAGCGACATGCTCATCGACGCTCAGCTCGAGAAGTTTGTTCCCTGGCGTGGCGAGAAATACCAGTGTCTTGTGATCTACCGCGTAGGTAATCGGGTAAATATCTAGGCTGCCTCCCACAGAGATGGCCACGCGGCCCACCTGCTCAGAAGCTAAAAACTCCCAGGCTTGATCGTCGGTCATAACATCGGGGACGTTGTTGTCATCAATGTGGTTGCTCATGCTGATTACATCCTCACGATGGTTAGTAAAGGTAACCCTAATCTCTGCGCTCTCGTCTGGCCAGGAGCAACCTTGGTGCTAGCATGGGAGGCTGTGCCGTGTAACGGCCGCGGAAGAAAGAGCATCACCAACCCGGTGGTGCGCCGCGCAGCGAGACGAAGGAGAGCTGACATGGCCATTGCGCCCGCCACTAAGGCAAGCATTATCGAAACATACGCCACTCACCCCGGTGATACCGGCTCCCCAGAAGTCCAAATCGCGCTGATGACTCACCGCATTATTGAGCTGACCGAGCACCTCAAAGAGCACAAGCATGACCACCACTCCCGTCGTGGTCTCTTGCTCATGGTGGGTCGCCGCCGTCGCCTCCTGGGATACCTTCAGGGCATTGAGATTTCCCGCTACCGCACGTTGATCGAGAAGTTGGGTCTGCGTCGCTAGTTTGGAGTGAACTGTTGTTGATACCCCGCGCAGTCGCGCGGGGTATCGCTTTTCCTAGGCAAGGGCGCTACTCTTAGAGGGCTCCTCTGTCTTGAGGGGCGCAACTGAATATGGCTCTCTACGGGAGTAGGTGGGCTCGAAGCTGGTCACCGGTGGTGGTCTACTGTCTCATCTGACAGTGCACTTCTACTGTTGGCCAGAAACAGGCCTTACATTCGTGTGCGGCAACCTTCCTGCCCGCTCCCTTTTCGTGGTGTGCCACCATCGCGGGCTTTTTGCCAGCGATGGTCGCTAAATACAAAGGAGATGTGACCTTAATGGAAGGTCCAGAAATTAAATTCGCTGAAGCCGTTTTGGATAACGGTAAGTTCGGCAAGCGCACCGTGCGCTTTGAAACGGGTCGTTTGGCCCAGCAAGCCCAGGGAGCCGTTGCGGCCTACCTGGATGAGGAAACTATGTTGCTCTCAGCAACGAGTGCCAGCAAGAACGCCCGGGAAGGTTTCGACTTCTTCCCTTTGACCGTTGACGTGGAAGAGCGCTCGTACGCTGCGGGAAAAATCCCCGGCTCGTTCTTCCGTAGAGAAGGTCGTCCCTCGACTGAGGCGATCTTGGTCTGTCGTTTGATTGACCGGCCTTTGCGTCCTTCCTTCGTGGATGGGTTGCGCAACGAGGTTCAGATTGTCATCACCGTGATGGCTATTGCTCCTGATGAGTTCTATGACGCTCTAGCTATTAACGCTGCTAGTGCTTCGACTCAGATCTCGGGCCTGCCTTTTAGCGGTCCTATTGCTGCTGTTCGTCTGGCGCTGATTGGCGACCAGTGGGTCGCCTTCCCCAAGCACTCTCAGCTAGCTGATGCGGTGTTTGACATCGTGGTCGCCGGCCGTGTAGTCAAGGCAGCCGATGGCTCAGAAGATGTCGCCATCATGATGGTCGAAGCTGAAGCGACTGAAGGTAGCTGGGACTTGATTCAAGCTGGCGCTACGAAGCCGAGCGAAGAAATTGTCGCTCAGGGCCTCGAAGCAGCCAAGCCTTTCCTGATGTCACTTGTGGCAGCACAGCAGAAGCTGGCCGATCAGTCGGCGAAGGAGATCGAGAACTACCCCGTCTTCGCTGACTACACCCCTGAGCTTTTGGTCGCAGTGGAATCTCTCGCTGCTACCGAGCTTTCTGCGGTCTACAAGATTGCTGATAAGAAGGAACGCCAGAGCGCAGATGATGCACTCAAGGCATCAGTCAAAGAGGCAGTGGCAGCGAAAGTTGCTGCTGGTGAGCTTGATGATTCCGTCATGTCGATGGTCTCCGCGGCCTATAAGTCGGTCACCAAGCGCGTAATGCGTGCTCGTGTGCTCTCTGAGGGCGTGCGTATTGATGGTCGTGGCACAACGGACATTCGCGTGATTGATTCCGAAGTGGATGTCATTCCTCGCGTTCACGGTTCGGCACTGTTCCAGCGTGGTGAGACCCAGATTTTGGGTATCACGACTCTGAACATGTTGAAGTTGGAGCAGCAAATCGACTCACTGAGCCCAGTGAACTCGAAGCGCTACATGCACCACTACAACTTCCCGCCCTATTCCACCGGTGAAACTGGTCGAGTGGGAACACCCAAGCGTCGTGAAATTGGTCACGGTTTCCTTGCTGAGCGTGCCTTGGTGCCCGTTTTGCCTAGCCGCGAAGAATTTCCTTACGCCATCCGTCAGGTCAGTGAGGCATTGAGTTCTAATGGCTCAACCTCGATGGGTTCGGTCTGTGCTTCGACGTTGTCGATGCTCAACGCCGGTGTGCCCCTCAAGGCGCCCGTTGCCGGTATTGCCATGGGTTTGATTTCTGAAGAGGTAGACGGTGAAATGCGCTATGCCGCACTGACCGACATTCTCGGTGCAGAAGACGCTCTGGGCGATATGGACTTCAAGGTCGCCGGTACCAGTGAGTTCGTGACGGCAATCCAGCTTGATACCAAGCTCGATGGTATTCCCGCCAGTGTCTTGGCTTCGGCTTTGACTCAGGCTAAGGAAGCCCGCATGCACATTCTGGGTGTGATGAACGAAGCTATCGATTCTCCAGATGAAATGGCTCCCACCGCGCCTCGGGTGATCACGGTTCAGATTCCTGCCGACAAGATTGGTGAGCTGATTGGGCCTAAGGGTAAAACCATCAACTCGATCCAGGATGAGACTGGTGCTCAAATCTCGATTGATGATGATGGCACTGTCTACATCGGAGCGGTCGATGGCGATAGTGCTGAAGCTGCCCGTGCGAGGGTTAACGCCATTGCTAACCCGGTCAACCCAGAAGTGGGTGAGCAGTACTTGGGAACGGTCGTCAAGATCGCCGCCTTCGGTGCGTTCATTTCTCTGGTTCCCGGTAAAGATGGCTTGCTCCACATTTCCGAGGTTCGCAAGCTTGCCGGTGGCAAGCGGGTGGACAACGTCGAGGACGTTCTCTCGGTGGGTCAGAAAGTCTTGGTTGAAATCTCCAAGATTGACGACCGCGGCAAGCTCTCGCTCTCCCCGGTTGTTGCCGAGGGTGAAGGATCCGGCGAAGAAGAATCCGCCGAGTAATACACGCTTCGCAAAAGAGGGGTTGGTCTTCTTCGGAGGACCGGCCCCTTTTGCGTTGTTTTAGTATTTTTGCTGTGTGAGTTGCGATTTTTTGTCTGGTTTTTTGTCATGTTCGGCCACCCCGAAAGCGTTATAAAATTCTTAAAAATTGCTATTTACCAGGGTTTAAAGCGACAGCCCTAAATATTTCGCGACGAGAATTTTCTCTTCTTTCAGCAAACACTCAGCTTAAACATGGCGTTTGTGTAGAAAAGATGTCGGCCAAGGAGTAACCTAAATTTCGCTTACTGGGGGTCTTTGGCCCCCTGCGGTTAGAGGAACAAATCCTCGACCACCCGCCGACGGGTCCGTCGCGGCGGCGGGCGGAAAACTAACAGAAACATGTCAAGGGAGAATCATGGATCTGCTTGTGATTACGCAGGCTTTCTTTATGCTCGGTTTCGTCGCCATGGCGGCTGGAACCCTCTACTTCGTTTTGGAGAGAGGCGACCTCAAGCCCGAGCACCGTATCGCTGCAACCTACGCAGCAATCATCACCTTCGTCGCAGCAATCATGTACTGGACCATGACCGGAGTTGTTAACTTCGGTGAGGCTGCAGCTACCGCTGGCGATGTAAGTGCCACCGTGCCGCTTCGTTACATTGACTGGTTGATCACCACCCCGCTGTTGCTGGTGGAGTTCGGTCTCATTGTTGCGATCGCTGGAGCTGCTACCAAGGGCTTCGTTACCCGCATCGTCATTGCTGACATCATCATGATCGCCACGGGTTACCTCGGCGAGATTGGCATGGAAGGAGACATGACCACCGTCTTGTGGTTCGTTATCTCCTCCCTCGCATGGCTCTACATCGTCTACGCAGTGTTCCAGATCAAGATTGCTGGAATGCCAGACTATGCAGCCAGCGCAGTCAAGGTCATGCGCCGCTTTGTGATGCTCGGTTGGGCAATTTACCCCATCGGTACCGCAACTGAGGAGTTCATGAAGCTCAGCGGAGCTGACGTATCTTCTGCTGTGGCTATCGCAGCAATTGTTTACGTTATCGCTGACGTACTGAACAAGGTTGGGTTCGGAATGGTTGCCGTCAGGGCAGCCAAGAAGGCCTAGCTCTCACTAGCACTGTGGGTAAGGCCCGGCGAATTCGCCGGGCCTTACTTCATTTAGGGCACTCACCCGGTCTCTAGCCGAAAGCGCTAGGGTAGGGGCGCTATGTCGCCTGCTATCGAATTTGATCTCACTACGCCGGAAATCTCTTTTATCGCTAGCGGTGAAGCCACGGTCTCACGCACTGTGCATCCCAGCGGGGTTCGAATTCTCACCGAAAAGGTTCCCGGTGCACTAAGTACTTCGATCGGCTTCTGGATTGCTGTTGGTTCCCGCGATGAATCTGATGTCGCCTACGGCTCGACACATTTTCTGGAACATCTCCTGTTCAAAGGCACCAGCACCCGAAGTGCCCTAGATATCGCTGTTGCTTTCGATTCGGTGGGTGGTGAGCACAACGCGCTCACTGCCAAAGAACACACTTGCTATTACGCCAAAGTTCAAGACCAAGATCTGTCCATGGCCATTGATGTGTTAGCGGACATGGTCGCCGATTCAGTTTTAGACGCCAAGGAATTTGAGCTCGAGCGCCAGGTTATTCTCGAAGAGTTAGCTATGGCCGATGACGACCCAACTGATGTTGCCCACGAGCGCATCACTGAAAAGGTGATGGGCGAGCACGAACTGGGTAGACCCATTGGGGGAAGCCCGGAAACAATTCGCGGCGCAACCAACGAATCGGTGCGCAGCCATTACGAAAAGTATTACGTGCCACAAGAACTCGTCATCACCGCCGCGGGTGCTCTTGACCATGAAGTTGTCGTAGCAGAAGTTTTAGAGGCTCTGCAACGCTCCGGTTGGGATCTGGGCACGAGCGCCAGGCCAGCCGCGCGGCGTCTACGCACGCCATCTGCTATCAATCTTGCTCCTGGCTCGTTAGTGGTCTCTCGGCCACTCGAGCAAGCAGTTGTCGCCTTGGCAACCTCGGGACTGACGGCGACGCATGAACGTCGTCACGTCATGGGTGTGCTGAGCTCGATTCTTGGTGGGGGAATGTCCTCGAGGCTGTTTCAGGAGATTCGCGAGAAACGCGGACTTGCCTACTCCGTCTATAGCTTTGCTTCCAGCTACGCCGACGCAGGACTCTTCGGCATGGCTGCTGGTACTTCGCCCAGTAACGCGGCAACGGTGGCCTCGGTCATGAGAGATGAACTTCATCGCATGGCCGAACACGGGATCACCGAGGACGAGCTTCGTCGCACGATTGGCAATATGGCGGGAGCATCGGCGCTGGCGCTTGAAAGCAGCGACACCCGCATGATGCGACTCGGTCGTAGCGAGCTTTCTACCGGTGAGTTCGTGGACCGTGATGAGGCGCTGGTGCGCCTGGGACAAGTGGGTCTTGATGATGTTGCGGTGTTAGCTGGAGAGTTGGCTAGCTCGGCGATGAGCGGTGTTGTGGTCGGTGCTGTGGCAGAGGATGTTTTAGCGGAGATCATCACCGCTGGCTAAAGCGTGGCTGGACCTTCCGCAAAGATGCGAGAAGTAACGAGAGAAGGGAAAGCGGTCAGAGTATGTCTCGATACCTCTACCTTGTTCGCCACGGTGAACAAGTGGATGCCGAATTTGGTCTGCCCGAAGGTCCCTTGAGTGATCGAGGAAAAGACCAAGCACACCTCATTGCTGATCGGTTGAAAACCGTCACCTTTGATGCGGCTTATACCTCGCCGATGCAGCGCGCTATCGACACCGCCGAGGTGATTACCGGGCAACTGGGAATAGCTCAGGCAACACCGAGTGCCCTCCTGATGGATTGCGTGCCCTCAGGACCCACCGGGGAGACACCTGCAGCGTTTGAATCCTTCTTTGGCGGTATTACTAATGAGGAGATTTCTGCCGGTGAAGCACAAATGACGGACGCTCTGGCGCAGTGGTTTGCACCGTCGATGGACGATAGCCACGAGCTGTTGATTACCCACAACTTTGTGATCGCGTGGTTTGTTCGCGAAGTTTTTGGCGCCTCTCCCTGGCGATGGATCGGGATTAATCAGGCACACTGTGGTTTGACCATCATCCGGGTGCGATCAGCCAAACCGCCGGTTTTGCTCACCCACAATGACCTTGGTCATTTACCGGCTGAGCTTCGAACCGGACTTCCCGAGGGCCAACCGGTTTAGGGGATAAACCGCTCCTAGATGGGCCATTCTGCTTACACTAGAAGAGTGGAATTCTCCCAGGCGCGACAAGAAGCCAATCGGCTCACACAGCGGATCCTGGAGCTCCAAGAGGCCTACTACCAAAAGGATGCGCTCCTGGCATCTGATGCTGAGTATGACCAGTTGATCGCCGAACTCCAGGCTCTTGAGGAAGCTTTTCCCGAACTTGCCGGTGACGATTCCCCCACCCGCAGCGTGGGCTTTGGCACAGGGGAGCTGTTCTCACCGGTCACTCACGCGCAGCGCATGTTTAGCCTCGATAACGTCTTTAGCGAATCGGAAATGACAGCCTGGATTTCCAAGATTGATGCGCTCTATGACGATGCGACATATCTGTGTGAGCTAAAGATCGATGGGCTCGCCCTGAATCTGCGTTATCGCAACGGCACGCTTGTGTCCGCCGCCACAAGAGGCGATGGCACCACGGGCGAAGATGTGACTGAAAACGCTTTGTTGGTTCCCTCTATCGCAAGTGTCCTCTCCGGCTCCGGTCATCCCGAGCTGGTCGAAGTCCGTGGGGAAGTGTTTTTCCCCTTAGCTGCTTTCGAGGATCTCAATGCCCGGCAGGCTTTGGCGAGTGACAAAATATTTGCCAATCCCAGAAACGCGGCATCAGGAACACTGCGGCAGAAAAGCGAAGGCAAAAGCGAGGCCCAACGGGAACTGATGGTCAAACGCCTGGGGGGACTTTCGATGATTGTCCACGGAATGGGTGCTTGGGATTCTCCCCCTGTTGCCACCCAGAGTGGCGTCTATGACATCCTGAAATCCTGGGGATTGCCCACCTCTGATGAGGTGAGAGTTGTTGATTCGTCTCGGGGCGTGCTCGAGTACATCGCCCATTTTGAGCAGCATCGCCATGATGTGAGCCATGAAATTGATGGTGTTGTGGTCAAGGTGGATCAATTTGCCTATCAGGCGGCCTTGGGTGCCACCTCTCGTGCACCGCGCTGGGCGATCGCCTATAAGTACCCACCCGAGCAGGTCACCACCACGCTTCGCGACATTGTCGTGGGTGTGGGCCGCACGGGTAGGGCTACGCCTTATGCGGTCTTGGATCCAGTGCGGGTGGCGGGCAGTGAAGTAGAGCGTGCGACGCTACACAACCAGGATGTGGTCAAGGCCAAAGCCATTTTGATAGGCGACACCGTGGTGGTGAGAAAAGCCGGTGATGTCATCCCGGAGGTCTTAGGTCCCGTTGTGGAAAAACGAGATGGCACTGAGCGCGAATGGGTCATGCCCACACAGTGTCCAGATTGTTCCGCCACGCTCGCCCCGGCTAAAGCAGGCGATGTGGATATGCGTTGTCCCAACGCCAAGAATTGTCCAGCGCAGGTGCGCGGCCGGGTTGAACACATTGGCAGCAGGGGCGGGCTAGATATCGAAGGTTTGGGCGAAGTCAGCGCTAACGCGCTAACCAGGCCCAAGACGCCATCCCAGCCACCGTTAGCCACGGAGGCTGGGCTATTTGATCTAAGCCTCGAGCAACTGTTTCCGATCGAGGTCTATGTCCTAGACCCTGACACAGACCAACCCAAACGAGATCCCAAAACCAACCAGTGGAGCGTGCAGACTCCGTTTAGGCGAAAACGGGGAGCTAAAGATCCTGTTTTTGACCCCCTAGCTGCCGATTTTGCTGGTGATGCCGATTATGTGCCTTCGAAAGCCGCCTTTGAGCTTCTAGATCAGTTGGGGCAGGCCAAAAAACAACCGCTGTGGCGTTTTCTGGTCAGCCTCAACATCCGCCATGTTGGACCCGTAGCGGCTCGCGCGTTAGCCGAGGAGTTTCGTTCTTGGGACGCTATCGACAATGCCACGCTTGACCAACTGGCCGCAGTCGATGGGGTGGGAGAAATTATTGCTCAATCCGTCATCGATTGGGGACAGGTGAACTGGCATCGCGACATTGTGGAGAGCTGGCGTAACGCTGGGGTGAGCTTCGAAGACGAGCCCAAAGCCTCAGTGGGCGAGGCTGGGATGCTCTCTGGCATGACCGTTGTTGTCACCGGGTCTATACCTGGTTACACCCGCGATGAGGCGCAGGAGGCCGTTCGGGCGGCTGGGGGTAAACCGACTTCGAGTGTGAGTAAGACCACGTCACTTGTTGTTGCCGGCGAGGGTGCGGGGAGTAAACGTGTGAAAGCGGAGTCACTAGGCGTTGCCATTGTGGAAGCCGAAAACTTTGCAACCTTGCTGCGAGAAGGACCCGGAGCCTTGGCGCTTTAGACTGGGGTGTCGACCAAGGAGTTTTATGACCCAGATCACCCCCGAGGATGTTGCCCACTTGGCAGGTCTTGCCCGGATTGCGCTCAGTGAGAAAGAAATTGCTCGGTTGACGGGGGAGCTTGGTGCGATTGTTTCGGCTGTTGAATCAATTCAGGAAGTAGCCACCGATGACGTGGCGCCTACTTCTCATCCTTTGCCACTGGGAAATGTTTTTCGTGACGATGTCATCGGTGAAACCTTGACCACCGAGCAAGCTCTATCGGGAGCTCCTGATCACGATGGTTCCAGGTTCCGTGTGACCGCGATTTTGGGTGAAGAACAGTGAGTGACATTACGTCGTGGAGCGCCCACCAAATATCCACGGCACTCGCCGCCGGCGAGGTATCCAGCGTTGAGGTGACCAAGGCTTATCTGGATCGCATAGACGCTACGGACGCCGTTCTTGGTTCCTTTCTGGCCCGCTCTAGTAACGCACTCGAGGTGGCCAAAGCCAGCGATGATGCGCGGGCATCGGGCATTGTTAGTTCTCCTCTAGCCGGAGTTCCCGTTGCTATCAAAGATGTGTTGTGCACCACCGACATGGTGACCACCGCAGGGTCACGAATTTTAGAAGGTTGGGTTCCGCCCTACGACGCCACAGTTGTTTCCAAGCTTCGCGCAGCGGGCATGGTGGCGTTGGGTAAAACCAACATGGACGAGTTCGCCATGGGCTCCTCTACTGAGCACTCTGCCTACCAGGTGACGAAGAACCCCTGGGACACCACGCGAGCACCCGGTGGTTCCGGTGGCGGCTCCGCGGCGGCAGTTGCGGCCAGACAAGCGCCCGTTGCGATTGGCAGCGACACCGGTGGTTCCATCCGCCAGCCTGCGGCTTTCACCGGGAGCGTCGGAGTGAAACCCACCTACGGTGGGGTGAGCCGCTATGGGGTTATTGCCTTGGCCTCGTCACTAGATCAGGTGGGCCCGGTAGCAAGAACTGTCCATGATGCTGCCCTGGTCCACGATGTGATTGCCGGTTACGATTCTCACGATTCCACCAGTATCCCCACACCCTGGCCGAGTATGAGCGATGCGGCTGAGACTGGTGCACGAGCCGATGACCTCTCAGGCGTTCGCTTCGGTGTTGTGAAGCAGCTCATCGGCGAGGGCATCTCCGCTTCTGTGCGACAACGATTTGATGAGGCCATCGAGCTGATAACGAGCAATGGCGGTGAAGTAGTGGAAATCGATGCGCCACATTGTGAATACGCGGTGGCCGCGTATTACCTGATTTTGCCGGCTGAAGCATCGAGCAATCTTGCCAAATTTGATTCGGTGCGCTTTGGTTTGCGCGTCACCCCAGAGGGCAACCCGACGGTGGAAGATGTGATGGCCGCGACGCGAGATCAGGGGTTTGGTGATGAGGTGAAGCGCCGCATTATCTTGGGAACCTATGCCCTGAGCGCTGGATACTATGACGCGTATTATGGCAGTGCTCAGAAGGTGCGCACCCTCATTCAGCGGGACTTTGCTCAAGCTTTTGAAAAGGTTGACGTGCTTATCTCTCCGTGCGCTCCCACGACGGCTTTCCCTTTGGGAAGCAAACTGGAAGACCCCTTAGCGATGTGGGCTGGGGATTTGACCACCATCCCGGTGAACCTCGCTGGAATTCCCGGTATGTCGATACCGATGGGCTTGGCACCTGATGATGGCCTGCCAGTGGGATTGCAGCTGATGGCACCGGCATATCAAGATGCCCGCCTATATGAGGCAGGCGCCACGCTCGAGCGTTTGTTTACCCAGCGCGATGGCACAATGCTTTCGATGAACACTCCGGAGGTGAACTGACCATGGCCGCCGTTGAGCTGATGGATTTTGATAAAGCACTGGAGCTGTTTGAACCAGTGGTGGGTTTTGAGGTTCACGTGGAGCTTTCGACTCAAACCAAAATGTTTTCCAATGCGCCCAACCCGGCAGCGATGGAGCAGGCGCAGATTGCGCCCAACACCTGCATTACGCCACTGTGTATTGGTCTGCCCGGCAGCCTTCCTGTCGTCAACAAAACAGCCGTGGAATATTCGATCAGCTTAGGTTTGGCCCTGGGGTGTGAAATAGCGGCGGTGTCGCGTTTTTCTCGCAAAAATTATTTCTACCCTGATCTGGGAAAGAACTATCAAATCAGCCAATATGACGAACCCATCGCGTTTGAAGGCTCCGTATCAGTGGAACTAGATGATGGCACTCTGGTCGATATCCCCATTGAACGAGCACATATGGAAGAAGACGCTGGGAAGCTCACCCACGTCGGTGGCGCGACGGGACGCATTCAAGGTGCTGAATACTCCTTGGTCGACTACAACCGAGCCGGTGTGCCCCTGGTGGAAATTGTGACCAAGCCCATTGAAGGCTTAGAACATCGTGTGGGAGAGCTAGGCCGTGCCTACGTTTCCACTATTCGCGACATGGTGCGCAGCTTGGGAATATCTAACGCCCGCATGGAACGTGGCAATTTGCGCTGCGATGCCAACGTCTCACTTCGGCCTCGAGGCCAAAAGGAATATGGCACGCGCACGGAGACCAAAAACGTTAACTCGTTTCGCTCCATAGAGCGTGCGATTCGCTATGAAATTCAGCGCCAGGCCGCCATTTTGGCCTCTGGTGGGTCCATCACCCAAGAAACCCGCCACTGGCACGAAGACACCGGGGCAACATCGCCTGGTCGACCCAAAAGCGATGCCGATGATTATCGCTACTTCCCTGAGCCTGATCTTTTGCCAGTGGAGGCCAGTCGCGAATTGGTGGAGTCGTTGCGGGCGAAACTACCTGAGCAACCCGTTGTCCTTCGCCGCCGGCTGAAGTCACAGTGGGGCTTTAGTGATGGTGACTTCCAGTCCATTGTCAACGCGGGCCTGCTGTCTGAAGTTCATGAGACGGTCTCGATTGGCGTCGAGCCCGGTGCTGCCAGAAAGTGGTGGATGGGGGAGCTTTCGCGGATTGCTAATGACCGAGGGGTGGAACCCGGTAGTCTCACCACTCCGGCGGACATCAAAGCTCTCCAAGATCTGATTGACCAGGGTCACCTCAATGACAAATTGGCGAGGGAAGTACTTCTCGCCATGGTGGAAGGAGAGGGCTCACCCGAGGAGATTGTGGCAGCCCGAGGACTTGAGGTGGTCTCCGACGATGGTGCCCTGCTTGCCGCGATAGACGAGGCACTCGCCGCAGATCCTGGTGTTTTGGAGAAGATTCGCGAAGGCAAAGTGCAGGCCGCCGGAGCCATTATTGGTGCGGTGATGAAAGCAATGCGCGGCAGTGCCGATGCGGCCAGGGTGCGCGAGCTCATTATTGAGCGCGCTCAAACAGGTAGTTAGTCACTCCAGACCCGTGTGGTCATCACTTCGGTCATGACCTCTTGCATCTGAGCGTCAGTAAGGCTGGATTCCCCGTCGCCTGGTTGGGGACCATAGGTGCCAAAAGAGGCATGATTGGCCCCAGGAATCACGATGGTGGAATAGCGCCCTGCGGGCAGAAGGGACTGGGCTTCTAACCTGGTTACCTCATCGATGAGTCCATCGTTATCGCCGAGAACTTGGATGACATCAAGATTTGCCATGCTGAGATCTTCGGCGCAAAAGCTTGCAAAGAGCACCAAGGCGCGCACCTGTGGGTCATCAGCGAGCATGCAGGCTCGCACGCCGCCGAGAGAATGCCCCGCTATGGCCCAGTCCTTGATTGCCGGGTGAGAACCAGTGAGGGTGGCAAAGTCCCGGGTGTCAAATAGTGCCATATTGAGCGTTGGTTCCACGATGACCACAGTTACGCCTCCGGCAGCTACCTCAAGAAAGGGATACAGGTAGCTGTAGGGGTCAACCTTGGCGCCCGGAAAATAGAGCAGCCCCCGGGTTGATTGCACTGTGGCAGGAGCCAGCACCAAGGTGTCGTTGTGGGTGCTGAAAACAACCCGGTCATCACGAAAAACCTCGAGGGTGGCGCCGCGATCGGCGGGCAGAACAAGATGAAACCACGCAAGAAAAGAGACGAGGGTGACCATGAGGGCGGTGAGCGCACTCCAACCGGTGATACGAATCCTTCTGATGCGCAGTTTCTTTGCGCTTGCGGGTGTGGTCACTGTAGGGCCTTTGGAATATGGGATAATGGGATCACCATGAACATTTTCATAGTCGTCGTTACCTCCATTATCTTCCTGGCATCCTTCCCGATGTTTACTTTCGCGTTCGTGGTGCCAGACATGTGGGCTCCTTGGCTATTTGCTGCGGGTGTGCTCACAGCATGTTTGGCTTTCGCTATCCCGTTGCTTTTTTTGGGACGTCGTCGCTAAGACACATCGAGTCCTAATACTCGGTTCGAAAAGTTCTCCAAGCGGTCTCTGATTCCCAGAGATTTATGGCTCAGAGTCTTGTCGACATTGGGGATAGCAGCTGATTCTGAGGGTGTGATCCGAATCAGTGTAGAACACGCTAAATCGGCGCATAGGTAAGTGCCCACCGTGTTGCCGCGGTATCCCTCTTCGCCTGCCTTGGGCGCCACAAACAAACTCACTTGAGGCGCCGGCTGTTGAGTGTGGCACAGCGCGCAAATGGCACTGCGACCTGGTGGCATTTGTGTCTCGGCGGCCCGCACCATCAGTCCGCGCAGCTGGTCACCGATCCAGAAAACCAGGTAGCCCTTGGTTTTGTGGTGAACATCGCGCCAACCAAGAAATTCGCGCTCATCCCACAAGGTTTCATGGAGGCCCGGAAAGGTCATCACGCCGATTTCGGTGTCGCTCATATTGATCATGCACGAGGCAATGTCCGCTTTAGTGACCGGGCGCATTAGGCCATCCTAAAGTGCCCCGGACATGCGTGTGGGGCCACCAGAAACTGGCAGCCCCACACGGGGTGTGTCTTAGAGAAGACTAGAGCGGCTGGATGTTCTCCGCTTGTGGGCCCTTCTGGCCCTGGGTTACGTCGAACTCAACGCGCTGGTTCTCCTCCAGTGAGCGGTAACCGCTGGACTGGATGGCGGAGAAGTGGGCGAAGACGTCGGCGGTGCCATCATCAGGAGTGATGAAGCCATAACCTTTGTCACCGTTGAACCATTTAACGATTCCGGTTGTCATGCTGTGTCTCTTTTCTTTGGTGCTGTGGTGCGTAGTTTCGACGCTCGAAACCCACGGTCGAAACTACCTCCAACTCTCACCCGAATAGAGCGCACCCAAACGTAAAGTTTGGGCAAAGAATTGTTGGCTAACAAACGACAACTCAAGCGTAGCGGGAATACGGCGTGAGCGATAGCCTTAGCCCGCCCAGTTTCGACGCAGAGTTCGCGGTTACGCTCTGGACTATGGCAGGCGAAACTGAGTCAGTATGGGATTACCCCAGGCCACCGCGCCTGGAGCACTCCGAGGAACATCTTGTGGTGAGCCACGGTGGCCAAGTGATTGTGGACACCAGAGGGGCTATACGGATTTTGGAAACCTCCCACCCCCCGACCTACTATCTGCCTTTTTCTGATGTGGATTGGACGCTTCTGGAACCCGTGGAGGGCACCAGCTTTTGTGAATTTAAAGGAACTGCCTCGTATGCAGACATCGTGATCGGTGATGAACGCATCCGGCAAGCTGTGTGGTGGTACGAAAACCCCTCTGCGGGTTTCTCTGAGCTAAAAGATTTTCTGTCCCTTTATCCCGGCCGGCTGGAGTCCTGCACCCTCGATGGTGAGGTAGTCCAGGCTCAAGAAGGTGACTTCTACGGAGGATGGATCACATCGCGCATCGTTGGACCTTTCAAAGGGGCACCGGGAACTCTCGGTTGGTGAGCAACGAAGCCCACCGCAACGTGGGTTGGCCGAGCCTGTCAGAATGGAGTACGTGATTAAGCTGCGTGCCCTGAGTGAGAGTGACGTTTCCACCCTGGTGGAGATAAACAATTCGGGCTACCCGGGTGTGCCCATGGAAGATGCCGCCCAGATGGGCGCATTGTTGGAAATGTCTAGTCTTGCGCTGGGGGCACTAGATGACAACGGCGAGCTGATCGGGTTTGTTCTTGCCCTGGATTCTGGTCAGAACTATCAGAGTGAAAACTATGTTTTCTTTGAATCCCAGTTCCGCAATCATTTCTATATCGACCGTATCGTCCTCAGCGCTGATGCCCGAGGCTCGGGCGCGGGCAGTGCTTTATATGAGGCTATTTTCGACCATGCGCGCGAAGCAGGCTTGGAGCGCATAACCTGTGAAGTGAACATCGAGCCGCCCAACCCCGGAAGCCTTCGGTTTCATCGCAGGTGGGGTTTTGAAGATGTCGCAACTCAAGCCACCAAAGGTGGCTCGGTTGTGGTCCAATTACTTCAAGCACCTTTGGTTTAGGAGAAACATTCGTGGAGGCATCAGCATTGCCAAGCTTGGCTATCGTCATTCCGGCCTACAACGAAGAGGGCACCATTCGCGCCTGTGTGCTCGCAGCACTGGGGCAAACTATTCCAGCTGACGAAATCATCGTTGTGGATAACAAGTCCACCGATGCCACGTCCAGCATTTTGGCGAAACTCCAGAGCGATTTTCCTGACGCCCCGCTGCGAGTTTTACGTCAGGACAAAGCTCAAGGAATTAGCCCCACTCGTAACATGGGGTTTGACGCGGTCACTGCGGACATCATTGGCCGCATCGATTCAGACTCGGTGTTGGAGCCCAACTGGGTAGAGGAAACGAAAAAAGTTTTTCTCGACACCAGTGTTGACGCTGCAACCGGCCCGGTTATCTATTACGACCTTCCGCTGCGACGCTATATGGCTAAAGCGGACGACAACGCCAGGCGAGCGATCTCGAAGTTGGTTAAAAAGTATCAGTTCCTCTTTGGCACCAACATGGCGCTGCGTCGCAGCGCATGGGAGACCGTGCGTCACGATATCTGTTTAGATGCCGATCTGCACATGTTTGAAGACATTGACTTATCCGTCCACCTCTTTGATGAAGGGTTCCGCATTGTCTATGCGCCCACCATGGTCACAGGAATGTCGGCCAGGCGGATGGACGATTCTCCCAAGGATTTCCTGGCCTATGTGAAGCGATTCGATACCACCTATACCCACCACGGACTTCGCACCAGGGCGCTGCGAATTCCACAATGGGCCTATTTGAGTGTGTATCCACTCGTTAAGAGCCTTCGATGGGGAATGAAGATTCGCGAGAATATTAACCTCTAGACTGACTCGTGTACACGGGAGTCCGTATCGCTCGGACTGAGAGGGAACCGCAAGGTTTCGACCGTCGAACCTGATCTGGGTCATGCCAGCGAAGGGAGGACATCTCGAGCCCGTGCCCCATCCAACGACAGTTGATGAAAGGCACGACAATGACTACAGCAGTTAACCGTTTCGCTTGGCGCCCACGAGACATTGTTCTCGCCAGCGTCGTCGGCGTTGTCTCGGGGGGTATTTTTGCCCTGTGGAACATCGTCAATGTACCCATCTTGGAACCTTTAGGCGCACTCTTGCCGGGTTTCCAGGCGTTAGGCCACGGCGTGTGGCTCCTGGGTGGATTGCTCACCGCACTGATCGTGCGTCGCCCCGGTGCAGCACTTTATGGTGAGGTTCTGGCCGCCACCGTGTCCGCCCTGATTGGCACCCAGTGGGGTGTTATGACCTTGGTCTATGGCGTAGTTCAAGGGCTGGGCGCCGAGATCGTGTTCGCTCTATTCGCCTATCGAGTGTGGAATGCGGCAGCGGCTATCGCTGCCGGAGCGCTTTCTGCAGTCGCGATGGCAACCCTCGATCTCACCCTCTATTACGCAGGTGCGGGAACCGCGTTCTTCACCATCTATGCCGTCTCATCGGTTGTGTCCGGTGCTGTCATTGCAGGGCTAGGCAGTGTGGGCATCCGCCGAGGCTTGGTCAGAGCGGGTGCGCTACGAGCCTAGTAATGAGCCGCGATGCCGCCTCGGTGAAGGCCACTAAATTTGGGTGGACTTTCCCTGGGCGGCATCGTCATGCCCTGGGCGGTATCACTCTGGGCATAGAAGCTGGACAGCGAGTGCTCGTCTTAGGCGCGTCAGGTTCCGGTAAGACAACACTCGGTCTGGCTTTGGCTGGCCTGCTACAGAGCCCCGATGACGGTGTGAGCGAGGGATTTCTAGAAGTATCGGGGACAGGTTCAGTGGGTTTGGTGTTGCAACAGCCAGAAGACCAGACCGTCATGTCGAGACTCCATGACGATGTGGCCTTTGGTTTGGAAAACACCGGCATTAATCAAGCTCTCATGCAGCCACGTATTGATCAGGCGCTTAGTGAGGTCAACATTCCTCTGCCGGGGGATCACCCCACCCGCTATCTCTCTGGCGGCCAGCGTCAACGGGTGACACTCGCTGGTGCGCTAGCGATGAAACCAGGCCTGCTTGTCCTGGATGAGCCAACCAGCGCACTGGACCCCGCTGGGGTGGAGGAGGTCATTGCTTCGGTTGGCAACTTAGCTAGGGATCGCACCACAACGCTGGTGATTATTGACCACAACCCCTCCCACTGGTGGGATCTTGTCGATATGGTCATCACGCTCGCCGAGGGGCACATAGTCTCCATAACTAACGCCTCCAAGAAAACCCGCACCCCAGCGCCTCGAAAGCCAGCAACAACCAGTCCCGCTGCCGTGGTGGGTCTCGAGCGTGTTTCTACTGACGTCCTAGCTGCGCGCAAGCTGGTAACCAGTAGGGATGGGCAAAACCCGCTGGGTGATGCCCACGAACTAAGCGTGCAACCGGGGGAGATTCTTGCCATCACCGGCCCGAATGGCTCCGGTAAAACAACACTTGCTATGACACTTGCTGGATTGCTGCGCCCCTATGCGGGAGATGTTAGCTGGGGAGTGGACCTCCACGGGGCTTCATCGAAGGAGCTCTCCTCGATAGTGGGCGTCGTTCCACAAAACCCGGCTCACCTTTTTAGAACTTCTCGTGTGGGTGCAGAAATCGCCAGTGTGGTCGGTGCTGCTGGCCTCGCAGATGTTCTAGAACAGTGGGGACTCTTGGAGCTTGAGGATTCCCACCCCCTGAGCCTGAGCGGTGGCGAGAAACGTCGGCTCGGTTTGGCGTTGGCAACAGCCGGTTCTCAAAAATTGTTGGTACTCGATGAACCCAGCCAATCCTTGGATGATGCCGCCTGGCATCGACTGGTTTCGCAGGTGCGAAGACTTCAACACTCGGGAGTAGCCATTGTGATGGCCACCCACGATCTTGCTTTGATTCATGCCCTAGAGGCTAGGAGTTATGAACTGACTAGCCTGGTGGTGAAACCGTTTTCCCCACCAGTGACATCGGCGCCATCACCGCTTGCTATCGCCAACCCTTTGGCTCTCATCGTTGCTGCTTTGATGCCAGCGGTTGCCTTGCTCTCCACCTTGGATGTGGTGTCCGCAGCGGTAGCGCTTGGCTGCCTAGCCCTTCTGATGGTCTGGATGCGACCGGAGATCCCCCAGTGGGGTCTGCGCTTGGCACCCATCGGGCTAGCGGCCCTCCTATCCGGTGTCACCATTGCCCTTTATGGGCAAAGCTCGGGGGAGGTGTTGTGGCAATGGTGGCTTGTGAATATCTCCGAGGGTTCCCTAGGCCTCGCTATCGCTACGACCCTTCGTATTCTTGCCATTGGAGTTCCCGCCGTTGTCGTTCTTTCTAAGGTTGATGCCACCCGCTTTGCCGATGCCCTAACTCAGCAAGCGAAAGCACCCGAAAATTTCGTGATGGGTGCGCTGGCGGCATTGCGCTTGCTGGATGTGGTGGGGTCCGATCGTGAGATTCGGGGGTGGATGATGCGCGCCCGGGGAGCCGGAGATCACACAGCGTTGCGAAATGCCTTTGGCACCGTTGTGGGGATCTTGGTCAGCGCACTTTCGCGGTCCCAAACGCTGGCCTTGGCGATGGAAGCTCGTGGCTTTGGTACTAAAGGCCAAAGAACCCACTACCGCAGGTCTTTGTGGAGTACCAGAGATACCGGGTGGGTATTAGGTGGGGTATTTATTGGTGCCCTATCGGTGATGGTCGCTGTGCTGACGGGAGCTTTCAATGCCGTCCTCGCCTAAGCCCATCATTACCTTGATCGATGGTCGATCCGGTGCGGGTAAATCGCACTATGCAGCTGGGTTAGCCAACACCAGCGGCGCGCAGGTAGTCAGCCTGGATGAGGTGTATCCAGGCTGGGATGGCTTAGACGCGGGCAGCTGGCATATCTACACTCACGTTGTTCTTCCGATTTCCCAGGGGCTACCAGCTCGCTACCAACGCTGGGACTGGACAACCCATTCACCGGGTTCCTGGGTCACCGTCGCTGAAAATACCAATCTGATTCTTGAAGGCTGTGGCGCAATTCGGCGTGAAATGCTGCCCTTCGCTAGTTCGAGTATTTATCTGGAAGCGCCAGAAGAACTTCGGCACGAGCGTGCTCTTCATCGCGATGGGAACAGCTACGAAGCCCATTGGCAACGCTGGGCTTTGCAAGAACAACGCTTTCTTGATATCCACCACAGCAATCGCATTGCTGAGGTGGTGGAAAAAACTTGGGGTGAGTAACGGGGCTTGAACCCGCGGCCTCCTGGACCACAACCAGGCGCTCTACCAACTGAGCTATACCCACCACGGCTCTCTGCAAAGCAGCTAGCTGACTAAGTGTATTACAGGTGCTCGGCCCATTCTTCAGTTATGGCATCTTTGATTTTCTTTACCGCAGATGTTTCAGGTCCTGGAGCATGAACGAAGACTGCATGACGGTAGTAAGCAAGTTCTCGAATAGATTCCAGGATGTCAGCTAAGGCGCGGTGCCCGCCATTTTTATCCGGCGAATGGAAATACGATTTTGGATACCAGTGCTTAGAAAGCTCTTTCACGGTGGAAACGTCAATGTTGCGATAGTGCAGGTGCTCGTGCAGAAGTGGAAGCTCTTTTTGGATGAACATGCGATCAGTGCCCACCGTGTTCCCGGCTAGGGGCGCTATGCCAGCCTCTGGGACATATTCCCTGACGTAGGCAAGAAGCTGTTCTTGGGCTTCTTCCAAGGTGATGCCCGCATCTAGTTCCTCAATCAACCCGCTGGTGGTGTGCATTGTGCGCACAAAATCACCCATTTGCTCCAGGGCGGCCGCTGGGGGCTTAATCACCAGGTCCAGACCAGGGTGCAAGACCTTCAAGTCATAATCGGTGATAACAACGGCTACTTCGACCAACACGTCAACCTCGGGGTTGAGACCGGTCATTTCACAGTCAATCCAGACCAAACGATCATTACTGGGGGATGCCATCCATTGAGTCTATCGGCAGCCTCCCACAGGCCCCTGGAGAGCGGGCTTGTAGCGTCCCGACGCGCCAGGGCTTCCATAGCCAATTCTTAGGGTTCTCCCCGGGGAAAGTCAGCAAGCTTCAAGATAGCGGCTGTCATAATGTGAAGCGTTGCCTTTTTGTGCACATCGTTGAGGAGAGAACCACTTGTGAAGACCGGAACCAAAGTAGTTATTGGCATTGTGGCGGCTGTGGCTGTAATTGGCGCTGGCGCCGGAATCGCCCTAAGCCTTGCTCCTCAAACCGAAGGCACCTTTCTCACCGAGGAAATCCAGGTCCGCGATGTGGACGTCACCGTGGCTGCCTCAGGAACCGTGGACCCCAGCCAAGAATTGGGCCTGCAGTTTCCCGGTGCTGCCGCCGCAACTCTAGAAACCTTGCTCGTATCCGTGGGGGACACTGTCACCGCGGGACAGATCCTTGCGTCGATCAATCCCGTGGCATTAGAAGCGGCCGTTGTTGCCGCGCAGTCCTCGATTGCGGCCGCGCAGTCCTCAGTTGCAAACGCCGAGACTTCCGCTGACTCGGCACGCCAGGCCATTTCTACAGCCGACCAGGCAATTACCGCCGCCGAGCTGGCCATTGAAAATGTTGTGGATCAATACCCTTCGTCTTCCTACCCGATGGAAAACGATCACCTTGCTTTGCTCAGCGCCCAGAAGCAGAAAGTAGCAGCCGAAGCCGCATTGGAAACTGCGCGTCGCCAGCTGGAGGCCTACTACCCTCTGAAGGCGGCTGCCGAGGCATCCTTGCTTTCCGCCCGAGCCGGCCTAGTCTCCGCCACGTTCAATCTTGAGAACGCGTCGATGACCGCCCCTGTTTCCGCCACGGTTATCGCCATCGCCTCCCAGCTAGGGGAGCCGGTTGGGTCCACCACCGTGGGAACAAACGGAACCACGGGATTCATTGTTCTAGCGGCCCTGGACACTTTTGTTGTCAAGGCCGACTTTGCTGAGTCTGAAGTGGTCGGTATTACGACCGGACAGTCAGTAAAACTTGAATTTGACGCTATTCCTGGTGAAATCAGGGATGGCAGCGTTACCGAGGTGGCTTTGTTTGGCACCGTGGATGTCTCTGGTGCGTCACTCACCACCTATGAGGTCACCATTAGTGTGCCCAACGCACCTGTGGGCCTTCGAGCGGGCATGACCGTTCAGGCCAGTATCACTACCGAAGAACAAAAAGGTGTCGTTGCGGCTCCTGTCACTGCGCTGATCGAACAAGGCGATGGCTACATCGTTCAGGTCGAAGGCGCGGATAGCACGATTACTTCGGTGGAGGTAGAAGTAGGTATTCGAGGTGGATACTACGTAGAAATCATTTCTGGGCTTTCCGCGGGAGATCGCGTCGTCACGGGATCTAATGGGGCGCTTCCCGACACGGGCGCCGGCGGATTCGGTGGACCTCCTGAGGGTGTGGAACGTGACCGTGGCTGATCTTGTTGTTGAGCTCAACAACGTTCGACGTGAATACCAGACCGGCGAAGTCCCCACTGTCGCTCTAGCGGGGATAAGCCTGAAGGTGGAACGTGGTGAGTTTGTGGCGATTGTGGGACCCTCGGGTTCGGGCAAGTCCACGCTGATGAACTTGATTGGTTGTCTTGACCGACCCACTTCCGGGAGTGTCAAGGTCTCCGGGAAGAGCATTTCCGCTCTCGATGACAACGAGTTGACTGCCCTGCGGTCTCGGTCCATTGGCTTTGTTTTTCAACAATTTCAGTTACTGCCTCTCACTTCTGCCGTCGATAACGTCGCAACCCCGTTGTTGTATCAAGGCATTCGCCCTAAAGAGGCACACCGTCGCGCGGCGGCTATGCTTTCGCGCTTGGGACTCGGAGATCGCCTCGATTTTGATCGGGGCAGACTCTCGGGTGGTCAACAACAAAGGGTGGCGATTTCTCGCGCCTTGGTCACCAACCCAGACTTGGTTTTGGCCGATGAGCCCACCGGGGCCCTGGATACCAGCTCAGGGGCTGCCGTGATGGACGTGTTCAAAGAAATGAACGCGGAAGGCCGCACCATCGTCCTCATTACTCACGATTTGGAAGTAGCGGCGGCGGCTAGTCGGCGGATTTATATCCGCGATGGACTGATTGAACGAGATGACGCCGATGTGTTAGCGGGTGCTCGATGAGTCTGTGGCTGACCTTTCGTCTATCGCTCTCGCGCATTGGCGCATCAAAAGTTCGTTCAGCTCTAACCATGCTGGGCATCATCATTGGTGTCGGGGCTGTAGTGGCCCTCACCGCAGTTGGCCAGGGCGCGCAACAGGGCATTGATGCTTCTCTGGCGACTCTTGGAGCAAATCAGATAACGGTTTCTGCAACAACGCCGACTGGTCTGGAAGAAAAAGACGCCGAGGCGATTGCGGACATCGAGGGTGTGCTGCAAGTGAGCACCCAGGTGCGGTCCAATGGCACCGCCACCTATGGCAACGAATCCGTCAGTGTGGGCATCCAGGGTGTGTCGCCATCGTTTAGTGACCTCGCTAATCCTGATATTGCCATTGGTTCCTACCTTCCAACAGCCAAAGCGCTACAAAGCACTCGCAGCATTGTGGTGTCAGCAGAAGGTGCAGCAGACCTCGGATTTACCGTGGAATCTGTGGGCGATCAGCTGCGACTCGATGGTGTTGCCTTCACCATTGTCGGCGTGCTTGATGATGCGGATGGTTTTGGTGCTGGCGCCAACGTCTATATCACGCAAGAAGCAGCGAGAGCCTTGTTCTCTAAGTCGCCTTATCTTTCGGCCATTAGCATCCAGGCAGTGTCCCAAGAAGCGGTCTCCCCAGTGGAATACCGAGTTGAACAGTTCCTGCGTTACTCCAAAGGCGTCACCAAAGATGAAGACGCAACCTTCTCTATTTTCAATCAGGCCGCCCTGCAAGACACCATTAAGACCGTCACCGGAACACTTGCGCTGTTGATTACCGGCATCGCCGGTATTTCACTCGTGGTTGGTGGGGTCGGGATCATGAACATTATGTTGGTCTCCGTTCGGGAGCGAACTCGCGAAATCGGTGTGAGGCGAGCCATTGGTGCTAAGCAGTCTCAGATTTTGACCCAGTTCCTGATGGAAGCCGTGGTCTTATCGCTTATGGGTGGATTCATTGGCCTTGTCCTGGGGCAATTGGCGTCCTTCGCCTTTGCCAACCTTGGCGGCTGGGACTTCTTCATTGATCCCACGACGGTGATTGTGGCCCTGGGCTTTAGCGCTCTTGTCGGTGTGGTCTTTGGGGTGTGGCCAGCGCGCACCGCCTCGAGACTGCAACCTGTCGACGCACTACGTTTCGAGTAGCCGACATTCTCTACTCGCTCCTTGCTGGAGAAGCGGTCAGCGCTAGAGGCTAGCCAGCTTAGGCATCAAGCGTGATGCTCGGTGCTAGTGAGCGTGACACTCAGGGATACATAACGCGCAGCTCGTCTTTGTCCGCATCGCTCATCACCGACTCCCAATGCTCGGGCGTGCCTTGGAGCGCGCCGACCTCGCAACTTCCACACACTCCGCGTAGACATGACGAATTGATGGTCACCTCAAATTCGCTGATGATGGTCGGCTACGGTGTGAACGATGCACCGGTGCTCGCCGTTTCTGATGTGGGTATGGCGATGGACGCAAAAGGTTCAACTGCGGCCAGTGAATCTGCCGATATTGTGATTATGGTCGATAACCTCGGTGTCGTCCCTCGAGCCCTCGAGATTGGTCAAACCACCATCGGGATTGCTTTGCAAAGCATTTGGTTGGGGACCATTATCAGCGTGGGGTTGATGGCCCTGTCTGTGCTTGGTTTTTTGCCGGCGATATTGGGGGCACTTTTGCAAGAAGTGGTGGACCTCGTTGCCATCCTGGGAGCCCTCCGTGCGCTGGGAGAGAAGCGAACGAGGGGGGTCCGCGCTTCTGAGCTGGTGAGTGCAGAGAATTAACGGGAGTAAAATCTCCTTAGGCCCAAAACTGGGTGAGCGGCGGTGAGTGGGAAACTTTGGGGAATAAGCGCACGCTGACTGATTTCTTCACGACACTGCGCTTTGATCTTGTTGCCGGTAGCACCGTAGCCATTGTCGCTTTGCCTCTAGCACTCGGTTTCGGCGTCACTTCGGGAGCCGGTGCGGCATCCGGGCTTGTCACGGCCATCGTGGCGGGGTTTGTTGCTGGCCTACTGGGCGGGTCTAACTTCCAAGTCAGTGGACCGACTGGGGCCATGGTGGTGGTGTTGTTTCCCATCATTGCTCAGGTGGGAACCTCCGGCCTGCTGGTAGTGGGGGTTGTGGCGGGACTTCTCATCGTGCTGTCTGGGCTTTTCAAACTCGGTCGTTTTGTGGAATTGGTTCCCTGGTCGGTCATGGAGGGCTTCACCCTAGGGATTGCTGTGGTTATTGCTCTGCAACAGCTACCCCTGATTCTTGAAATCACTCGCGGGGAGGGGACAGAAACACTGTTAGTCGCCTGGGGGACTATCCAGAATGCGGCAGCCGAGCCTCTGCATTGGTGGCCGCTAGCTGTCGTGACACTGACCCTGACGGTCAAAATCGGGTGGTCGCTCCTGCGCAATCGAATTCCTGCGTTGGCTTCTATTCCAGCAAGTGGTATCGCCGTTGTGGTGATGACGATGGCAACCTGGGCGTTTGCCCTTCCGGTGCAGAAAATTGGCGCCTTGCCGACCAGCAATCTGTTCACTTGGGACCTGTCCTGGCCAGATCTTGGGCTGGGAACCATCCTCTACTCAGCTGTTGTTATTGCGGCGCTCGGCAGTATTGAGTCGCTATTATCGGCACGGGTTGCCGATGCCATGGTGAAACGTCGCGATGGCGAACTCTTCCAGCCTCACCGGCCCAATCGGGAGCTGATGGGGCAAGGCTTGGCAACAATTGCCGCATCATTATTGGGTGGCATGCCAGCAACGGGCGCGATTGCCCGCACTGCGGTTAACGTGCACTCCGGTGCTCGCACTCGGATGGCGACGGTGATTCACTCTTTAGTGTTGTTGGTCTTTGTGACCAGTGTGGGGTTTGTGGTGGGCCAGATACCCACTGCGGTCTTAGCCGGCGTCCTATTGGGTGCATCCTGGAGAATCGCCAATCCGGTGAGCATCATGGAAAACCTACGAACAACCTGGAGTGAGCGAGTGAGCTATCTCGCCACGGCCTTAGCGGTGGTGACGATAGATCTCATCTGGGGTATTGCTATTGGCATTGTTGTGCACATAGTGATGAGCAAAATGACTACGTGGCGCGAGCGGGACTCGCTCTGATATTGCTCGGGCCAGGTCTAGGTCGCCGCTTTTTCTTGGCTTGAGTACTGGTCTGAGGGCCTCTTAGCTCTCTTCGAGCTCATCGTCGCTCAGTGGGGTAAAGAGCGCAGAGCGAACGAAGGAGGCGAGCAAGCGTTGTTGCACGGGTAGTGGAGCGTTGAAGAAATCCGCCAAGCCAATGATGCGCCCGGTGACAATCAAGCCGGTTATTGTTGCCCCCAGCATCTGCGCCCTGAGTTTGGGTTGGCTCACACCAAAGGAGGCCACCATGGGCAGTACCATCCGCTCGAAATAAGACTCCCGAAAGAGCTGGGCAGCATCGGCTTCGGAGGAGATTGCTCGGATCGCGCTTTCGATCAGAACACCCGAGGGCCCCGTCAGCCCCGACAAAATAACCTGGGCAAAAAGATCTGGCCAGGATTCCCTGGGCGCTGAAGCGATGTCCGGGATTTCTCGCAACTGGGCTGGCGGTTCCATTGTCGAAACAAAGAGCTGTTGTTTCGAGTGGAAGTAGTGCATGACAAGTTGGGGATCCACGCCCGCCTGCAGGGCGATGGATCGTATGGTCGTCTGGGCGTAGCCCACTGAAGCAAATTGCTCGCGTGCCGCCTGTGCGATGGCATCACGGCGCTGCGAGGAGGCCCCTTTGGGGCGACCGGGTTTGGTGGGGGCTTTAGTCATCTCGGGTAATTCTACTGGTGTTGCATTTATGCCCGCTCGGTGTTATTGTTTGGTCATAAATTCAACGTCTGGAGAATAAAAACCATGGCATCCACAGTTAACCGCTTCACACTCCCCACAATTGCTCTTTCGCTCATGACAGTCATTTCGGCCGTGAGTGGACTCAATGTCGCCATCCCTTCGATGGCGGTGGATACGGGAGCAACCCAGAGCGAAATTACCTGGATTGTTGACTCCTACACCGTGGTGTTCGCAGGCTTGCTCCTGCTCGCTGGGGCTTTGGGCGATCGGTTTGGCCGGCGAAATATTTTGGCTTTAGGTCTCGTATTTTTTGCAATCGCAGCCGGGGCGGGGAGCTTCATGAGTGACCCCGTTTCCCTCATTGGTGTGCGTATCTTCATGGGAATCGGTGCTGCGGCCATCATGCCGGCAACCTTGAGCATTATCACTAGCTCCTTCCCACCGGAAAAAAGGGCTCAGGCAGTGAGCGTCTGGGTTGGCGTCGCCGGAGCAGGAGCTGTACTAGGTCTCTTTGCTTCTGCCTTCCTATTGGAATACTTCGAATGGAACAGTTTCTTCCTACTCAACGTGGGGCTTGCGATTACCGCCTTGATCGGTACTTTGTTCGCCGTCCCTGATTCCCGCGCGAGCACCCAGGAGCCCTTGGATATCGTGGGCGGGCTGCTCTCCGTGGTGGGTGTGGCAAGTGTGGTCTTTGGCATCATTGAAGGCTCCGATGTCGGCTGGGATGACACCCGCACCATCAGCGCTTTAACCCTCGGCGCCCTAGCCGTTATTTCTTTTGTGCTCTGGGAGTTGCGGATCCAACACCCACTGCTGGACCCGCGACTGTTTAAACTCGCTGGATTCACTAGTGGCACCGTCTCGCTGACAATTCAGTTCTTTGCGCAGTTTGGATTCTTTTTTGTGGGGATGCAGTATTTGCAGTACGTGGCCGACTTCACTCCATTGCGCGCCGCAACTCAGCTGCTGTGGTTACCACTGATTGTCTTTCCCGGTGCTCGGATCTCGGCAATGCTGTCGCGGCGCATCTCGCAAAAGATTCTTGGCGGATTTGGCTTGAGCGCCTTGGCAACAGGGGTCTTCCTCTTCGCCAATCTCGGTACCGAATTCGATTATTGGTACTTCACAACCGCACTGCTGATCTTTGGCTTGGGGTTTGCTTTCTCCATGACCCCGGCAACAGTGGCGATTACCGAGTCCCTTAGTAGTGATAAGCAAGGCGTTGCTAGTGCCATGAACGATCTCTCGCGTGAAGTGGGAAGCGCCATAGGTATCGCTGTGCTGGGTGCTGCGCTGAATGACACCTATCGCAGTGAGATGGAACAACCCACCGCGAACCTCCCTGCCGAGGTGGCTGAGCAAATTCAGTCCAATGTGGCCTTCGTCACCGTTGATCCGCCAGCTCCGTTGGCGATGATGTGGGACGATCTTGTCACTGCGGGAATTGATGCCTTCACTCTCGGTGTAGGAAACGCCATGGGTATCGCGGGGTGGGTTGCCGCCGCGGGTGCGGTCATCGTCATCGTGGTGGCACCCTGGAAAAAACTCCGAGGCGAGCCGGCGGTCAAGGCAAAACACTAGGACCGCCGCATCGGCGGCCTCAGCCTGGGGTAATTAGGCCTCAGCGCCCAGGCCGCCGCTGAGGCGGCCATGAAACTCGGTTGTTGCTTCGTTCATCCCTACTAGAACAACCCTTTTGCCGTGGTGTTCATATTTAGTCACGATGGCATCGAGGGCGGCCACGGTAGAGGCATCCCAGATGTGGGATGCGGACATGTCGATGACCACCCGCGCCGGGTCATCGGCGTATTCGAACTGGGTGGTGAGGTCATTGCTGGAGGCAAAGAATAATTCCCCATCGACGGCATAGTGTGCGGTGGGAACTTGTTCATCCTCGGGCAGCGTCCTCGTCACGGTCATAAAGTGCGCAACTCGCCTAGCGAAGAGCACCATGGCCACCAGTACTCCGGCGATCACACCAATGGCCAGATTGTGGGTAAGAACCACAATAAGGACGGTGATGGCCATCACCGCAGTTTCACTCTTGGGCATTTGTCTTAGCGTGGTGAGGCGGATGCTGTGCCAATCAAAGGTCGCAACCGACACCATAATCATCACCGCAACCAGGGCTGCCATGGGAATTATGGCCACGAGATCACCCAAGCCCACCACCAAAATCAGTAAGAAAAGACCAGCAAAGAAGGTGGAAATGCGGGTTCTCGCACCCGAGGCTTTGACGTTAATCATGGTTTGACCGATCATGGCGCAACCACCCATACCGCCAAAGAAACCAGAGAGAACGTTGGCGACGCCCTGGGCCCACGCTTCTCGCGTCTTGCGCGAGCGAGTGTCCGTGACCTCATCGACCAGTTTGGCTGTCAGAAGGGATTCCAACAGACCCACTACGGCCATCGCGGCGGCGTAGGGGGCGATAATTCTCAACGTTTCCCAGGTGAGGGGAATCTGGGGGATGAACAGCTCTGGCAGGCTCTCGGGCAAATCCCCTTCATCGCCCACTCGGGGCACGAACATTGCGGCGGTGACCACAACGGCGGTTATCAGCACGATAGAGACCAAAGGCGCGGGAATAACTTTCGTTATTCGTGGCATCACGAGCATGATGACCAGGCCACCGGCTACCAGTGGATAGACCAACCAGGGAACACCAATGAGGTGGGGCAATTGGGCGGTAAAAATCAGAATTGCCAAAGAGTTAACAAAACCGACCATCACGCTGCGGGGAATAAAGCGCATCAGCTTGGCAACACCCAACACGGCAAGGATGATCTGAAACACGCCGCCCAGGACCACTGTGGCAATGAAATAATCCATGCCGTACTCCCTGGCCACCGGTGCGATGACGAGGGCGATAGCCCCCGTAGCGGCGGTAATCATCGCGGGGCGACCACTTAAAAAGGCAATGGATACTGCCATCACGAAAGAAGAAAACAAGCCCACGCGCGGGTCAACACCAGCAATGATCGAAAAAGAAATGGCTTCGGGAATCAACGCGAGAGCTACTACCAGGCCGGCAAGCACCTCCCGGGTCAGAAGTCGGGGGCTGCGCAGTGCATCGAGAACGCTGGGACGAGCTTTGTAGCGCTCTTTTTCGTTGTCAGACGTGCGAATAAGGGACATGCAAATACTCCGAATAGATCAGCGCTCTCGGTGCGAAAGCTAGGGATAAGACTGTGGCGCACCAACGCGCGAAGCCAGCGCAGTCTTTCTATATCGAGGCTGACGCCTCACCATAGAACTGCGAACTCCTCAACACTACCGGAGTGCAATCGCGGTGTTGCTCAGGGGGTCAGAGCACAAGTCAGGAAGTTGATTCCCGGCCCCCCATGGTGGGTCCTTACCGGCGGGGAATAGGAGCTGCTGTGTTGTGATGGGCTTCAGCCTCAAGAGAAAACCGAGATTCGCCTAGGATAGCGATTTCTACGAGTTTCTTGGCAGCTGGCGAAGCCCGTTCGTCGAGACGCCTGGCGATATAGATTTCTGAAATTGCGTCTCGGTGAGATAGCGGCAAAAAGCTCACGTTGGGAAGTTGAATCGCAGTGAGACTTTGCGGAACAATGGCGATTCCTGCGTTACTGGAAACGAGGCCCAGTATGGTCGCAAACTGCACCGCTTGTTGGACGACCTGCGGGGTGAACCCCACCGAGTTGCACAGTCGGTAAATGTGATCGTGGAGGTAGGACACCTTGGTTCGGGGGAACATGATGAACCCCTCATGGCGAATTTCAGCCAAATCCACGCTCGACAGTCTGGCCAGGGGGTGAGAGTGATGCAGAGCCAACAAGAGGGGTTCGCTCAGCAAAGGGCGAATAACCAATCCGGGTGCTTCCCTGATTTCACGAACCACGCCGACGTCTATATCGCCTGCTTTCAATCGGGGTATTTGCTCTTCCGAGGTCATCTCAACCAGAGAAAGCTTTATTCCCGGCGCTTGCTCACTGACCGCGGCGGCCAGGCGTGGAATTACACCCAGAGCTGCTGAGGCCACAAACCCAAGGCGCACCGTCCCTTCCTCTCCGCGAAGCACGTTGCTCATCTTCTGCTCGGCGAGTCGATGGGCCTGGAGCAGTTCCCGGGCATTTTCCAAAAAAATTTCTCCGACATCGGTAAGAGCCACCGATCGGGTGGTGCGCGCAAGCAATTTTGCGCCCACCGTGTGTTCCAGATTTTTTATCAGCTGGGACAGTCCGGACTGGGTCATATTGAGGTTTTCGGCGGCGCGCCCAAAGTGCTTTTGTTCGGCAACCTGGACGAAGGCGGTCAATGCTTTGACGTTCATCTATTCATTATAAATACTTATCAATAACGATTACATAGTGGGGTTGTTATTGAACAATCACCAGGGGTATCTTGGTCGCACCACAATGTTGTGAAAGGGGCTTTCGTGCCAGTATCAGCGTCCAGTTCTCCTCTCGTTCCGGAGAATCTCATAGCAGGCGCGTGGTTACCGGGCTCGGGTGAAGCCGTTCAGAGTCTCAATCCCGCCAAGCCGGACGACATTGTGGCGTCGTTTAAGGGTGCTACTGAGTCCGACATCAAGCACGCTCTCGAAGCCGCCACGGGTGCACAGCGGGCCTGGAATGACATGGGCATCATCAAACGCGGGCAAATACTTCGCGCTGTTGCAGATCTCATCGATCAGCGCCGGGAAGCTATTGCGGCACTGATGACGCGCGAGCAGGGTAAAACACTTGCCGAGGCACGTGGCGAAGTGGATGGTTCCAGCGAGACGATTCGCTATCACGCGGCTAGTTCAAGAAACCCTCTGGCCAAGACCTACCCGTCATCGTTTCCTGGGGAACACATCGAAGTTGTGCGCGAAGCCTTGGGGGTTGTGGCAGTTATCACTCCCTGGAATTTCCCCACTCAAATTCCGGCATGGAAGATTGCTCCCGCTCTGTTATGGGGCAACACCGTTGTGTGGAAACCTGCCAGCGATATTCCTGCTGTCAGCCAAGCCTTCATTCAGGCGTTCCATGATGCGGGTGTACCTGCCGGGGTAGTGAACATGGTGTTGGCATCGGGTCGGGTGGCTCAACACTTAGTGGATAGTCCCCAAGTTTCTGGAATTTCCTTCACCGGATCGGTTCCGGTGGGCGAAATGATTGCTCAATCGGCCACCTCGAGGCGCGTGAAAGTTCAATTAGAGCTCGGTGGCCATAACGCTGCCATCGTCATGCCCGATGTTGATCCATTCTTCGCAGCCAGCCAGCTCACCATCGGCGCAATGTCGGGCACTGGTCAAAAGTGCACGGCTACCAGGCGCATCATCACGGTAGGTGATATTCACGACTCGTTCGTTGCAGCGCTGGTAACAGAAGTAGAGAAGCTCACTGTGGGTGATGGCGCTAATCCCTCCACCACTATCGGACCCGTGATCTCGGCTTCGGCTCAAGCACAAATCGAAAGCGCGGTCGCGGATGCAGTGAGCGAGGGGGGAGTAGTTATCGCGCGAGCCCAGGTGCCAAAGGGTCCCGGTTTCTTTGTTGGGCCCACCGTGATTGAGGGCACCATGGAAGTTCGCACCTGTCGGGAAGAGGTTTTTGGTCCAATCACGACTGTGATGCGAGCGCGTGACCTTGAGGAGGCAATTGAATTGGCCAATTCCACCGAATTTGGCTTGACGGCGTCGATTTTCTCCACCAATGATGCTGACATTCTCCGCGCAACCGCCGGTTTGACCGCGGGGCTAATCAAAATTAATGCGCCGAATACGGGTTCAGAGCTTCATGTTCCCTTTGGCGGGCTTAAAGCCTCTACCTTCCCGGCTCCACGCGAGCAAAATGCCGAAAGCGTTGCCGATTTCTTTACCAACACCAAGAGTGTGTATCGGCGCGTTGCACCCAGGCGAGCATAATGACACTTAGGCCCACAGAGTATCTGACAACCCTGCAGGGTGATGCCAGAGGCGCCGAGATAGCTATGGATCCTGGAGAACTGGGGACATCGCGGCAAACTCGCCATAGCTTTTCCAGATCCTTGATTCGCCATGCCGCCAGTGGTAATTGGCGAGTCTCGAAGCGGGTATGGGATCTTGACCCCGAGGGTGTCGGCCATGCCATCTACCACGTGGATATGAACGGACCCGTGGTGGAGTTGGTGGTTTTTTCGCACGTGATTGCTGGCGATATGAGAAACGATCGAGTCATAGCCCAAGACTGGGACGTCACGGCGACTCTGGTCGAAGGCACCGTGAGCAATGAGGACCTAGCGTTTCTCTTTCGCCATGTCACTAAGCAAGAAGACGGCCGCGCCGACCATCTTTCCTTAATCTGGGGGCGCGCGAATCGCAGCCAACGGTTTTTCAACTACGTAGTGGATTGCTTGGCCTCGGGGTCGCAACCTCAGTCGGACTCCGTGAGTGACGCCGCCTACATCCTGCGCAGCACGGCCTTTTACGGAAACGGAAAATGGGGACTTCGAGACTTTGACGGTATAGGCGCCGACCATCCGCTCGGTGTTCCCTATCGCGCGCAAATGCTGGCTGCATGGTTGTTGCGTGAATTCTCCGCCGATTTAGCCGAACACTGTGCTCGATCGAAATCTGACTCCGCTATTGCCCTGGACCGCCAATGGCGACGGTATTTGGGCTTGGGAAATGCGACGGGATTGGGCATGGTGCCCTACGTGATTCGCCACCCACAAGTTCTCGACGCCTGGGTGGCACTTGGCGAGTTGCCTCTCGCTCACGTGCTCACCCAGGCGTGGGGGTCCAATTCGCATCAATGGGCGCGAGTATGTGCTCTGTTGGAACGGGCAAGGACATATTTCTCCCAAAAGACGTCCTTCACGAGTGACCCTTACCCTGCTGGGCCTGAGCTTGCCGAGATGCTGAACGAAGCCATTGCCTGGGCACAGGAATATCAAGCCTCTGGCACGTTGGCGGGTGTGGCGGTGTCCGAGGCAGCCAGAGCATTGCATTCCCTTGCCGCGCAGCGCTCCATTGAGCTTCGCCAGATAGTGGATTCAGTATTGGTAGAAATTGATTCCAGCCTCGATGACGACATGGAAAAACTTCTACGCTGCACTGACCGCACCAGGCTTGAGCCAGCGATGAGTCTTGGCCAATTGCGCCGCATTATGGAGAGCAACTACGACTGGGTCGATTCCTTTGACTTTGGGGTATCTGCCGAGACAGCGAAATTTTGGTTCTATTCCAGAAACAACCAGGAGCCTCGACGCGGTATTCGAGGAAAAGACAAAGGTTTAATCACCGAGCACCCGGTGGGGATAGCCAAAGATGTTGCCCAGTTGATGCGAGATGTCGGCTTGTGCAGCCCGGAATGGTCTGTGGGGGAGTTCCTGTCACTCAATCCCGAGCACTGGGGTGTGGTGGAGCGTATTCAGTCACTCGCCGGGCTGGAATATACCGAAGCACGGGTGAACCCACTGGCTGATGACTTCTTACCCCTTGATTTGCAGCGATTTCAACTGGCCGTCTACGGCATGGAGAATTTCAATCCTCAATCGACGGATTGGCTTCGGGTCACTCTCTACGCAGGTGCGCCCACAGTTGAGGACGTCCACGAAGGGATACCCGTTGATGACTGGTTGTTTCTTCCGCGACCTGAGGGGGTTAAATGAGCCAGAACATCGTCTTTGACGGGCTCCAGATTAGCAATTGGGATCGCGCAACTCTGCAAGAAGTGCAGCGAGGTGGCATCCATGGGATTAACGCAACCTGCGCGGTGTGGGAAGGGCCTCTGGAGGCCATCCGCAACATCGGTGATTGGTTCGTGCTTCAGAGAGAAAACCCTGACCTGATCAAGATTGCCACTACCGCCAGCGATATTCGCGCCGCGGCAAGGAATGGACAAGTAGGCGTTGTTCTTGGTTTTCAGAACACTTCGCCTTTTGACCAGGATTATTCTCTAGTTGAAATCTTCCACACTCTCGGCGTTCGCATCGCGCAGTTGACCTACAACATCCAAAACTACGTCGGTGGCGCCTGTTATGAACCCCAGGATTCTGGTCTCAGCCGATTTGGTGAGCGCATTGTGGAAGAGATGAACCGCGTGGGCATGCTGGTTGATCTCTCCCATGTGGGAAATCGAACCTCGCTCGACGCCGTGCACTGCTCATCTGCAGCGGTGGCAATTACGCATGCAAATCCACTGTGGTTTGCTGATACCCCCCGGAACAAGCCCGATGAAGTGATGAGCGCGGTAACCGAGCGCGGGGGGATTGTTGGCGCATGCCTCTATCCCAATGTCATTGGTGGCGCCGCGACAACTCGGGAGAGCTTCTGTGACATGGTGGTTCGCCTGGTCGACCAGCTCGGTGTAGATCATGTGGCTATTGGTAGTGATTCGACGAGGAACTGGGAGCCCAGCTATGTCGAGGTGCTCCGCGATGGACGCTGGAAACCTACGCAGGTTGCGCAGTGGCCGCGGTGGCCTTCATGGTTTTCTTCCCCCGAGGATTTTCCGGCTCTGGCCAACGCACTCTCGGATCAGGGTCTGAGTGATGCTGATCTGGCCAAAGTATTAGGTGAAAATTGGCTGCGCCTTTTTGAGACAGCTTTTGTACCCTCGCGCAATGTCGAGATGGTGAAATGACGACGACCACTAGCGCAGAGCAAAGAGTTTCTTTTCGTGAAGTGAAAGAGGAAAGCTATCGCGCTCTCAGGGCGCGCGGATACGACTGGGGTCGCGCCCAGGCCGCGGGTCGAGCAGTCGGCGTTGCCCAGGTGCTCTGGGGATCTGGGATTGAGGCTGTCATAGCTGATGCCAAGAGATGGGGGCGAGCTTTTTCGCGGCCTCGGACGTTGCGAAGCGATGACGGGTTCTCTCTCGCCGCCCGGGGGTTTCGCTACCCAGTCATCGCTCCTTTGGCCGTGGCTCTGACACTGAGCAAGCCGCAGTCCATCGTCACGGTCACAAAGACTCCCTGCGTCAAGGAAGTTGCCACAGCCGTGTGGGACATGCAGGAGACCAATCTCAGTCCCTTGAGTTGGGGCTTTCGCTCCGGCAGCGAGTTCATCGGTTTTTCGATCGCAGAAAATGCGGACCTGTTCCAACACGGAAAACCGAACCTGCAACCGGGGGGCACACCATGGACCCTTCAACACGGCCGCGCAGACGGTGGAACCCTGCTCATCTCCACTGGTGACCGGCTGGAGAAGATTGAGCAGTCACTGCGCATAGGAGTTGGCGTCGAATCTGATCAATGGAAAACGCTTAGTTCGCATGCGAGAAAGTTCTTGGTGCCCGAATGACTGGTATTACTCGATTGGAACACGCTGATGGGGCGCCCAGAAGCTATGTCGCAGCCACCTTGCTGGGGGAGCTGATCTTCCCGTGTGGCCAGATTCCAACCCTCGCTAATGGGGAGACACCCGGGGGAATCGCTGCACAGACCGTGGCCTGTTTGGACAACCTAGAGTCGACACTGGAGCGAGCAGGTTCATCGCTGAGCTCAATCCTTCAAATCACGGTGTACTTGGTCTCGATGGATGACTTTGAAGCCTACGACGCCGCCTGGCGTGCTCGCTTCGCGAAGCGCCCCTTACCGCCGCGAACCACCCTGTTTGTTGCCGGATTTAGGGGCACCAAGCGGATAGAACTCACTGCAATCGCGCACAGGGATGGCAAGGAGGCCACGTTATGAGCGACACCACGCAGCCCTATTTGAGGGCGGAGGGCATCACAAAAGATTTCGGGGATGTTCGAGTCCTTGATCACGTGTCGATGGATATCAATTCCGGTGATGTGATCTCAATTATTGGACCGTCAGGGGCCGGAAAATCCACTTTCCTCAGGTGCATTAACCTCCTCGAGACTCCCTCTAGTGGGGTATTGAGCATCGGCGACTACAACATCACCATTGGTCAAGGGCATAAGCATGCTTCCAAGAAAGAACTGTCCACCCTTCGGCGCAATGTGGGCATGGTGTTCCAATCGTTTAACCTGTTTCCTCATCTAACGGTGCTCGAGAACATTTGTCTCGCTCAACGTCGTGTGCTTGGTCTCCATAAAGATGAGGCCAGACAACGTGCGCTCGAATTACTCGATCGCGTGGGACTCAAAGACAAAGCCGACCAGTACCCAGGTCGGTGTTCTGGAGGGCAACAGCAACGAGTCGCCATTGCAAGGTCACTGTCTCTAGATCCCAAAGTCATGCTCTTTGATGAACCAACCTCGGCACTCGACCCTGAGGTGGGGGCTGAGATTCTTGCCGTGATGCGTGAGCTTGCCGATGACGGCATGACCATGATGGTGGTGACCCACGAAATGGGTTTCGCTCGGGAAGTCGGAGACCGGCTCTATGTCATGGTCGATGGCCGCATTGTTGAATCAGGTGTGCCGGCCCAAGTCATGAGCGAGCCAAGTCATGAGCGCACGCGACAATTTCTTGGGGCGGTGTTGGGGCGATAATGGTCGGCTATATCCTGCAGGGTCTCATCTGGACCGTCATCATCACGGTGGCGGGTTTCGGGTTTGGCGCCATAGTGGGAGTAGGCGTGGCAGCGGCGAGAACAGCTTCGTCGAGAATCATTCGAGCAATCGGCCTGGTCTGGGTGGAAGGCATCCGAAGTGTGCCACCTCTGGTGTGGCTCTTTGTCGTGTTTTTTGGCTTGGCTGAGGTGGGCTTGCGGTTGACCGCATTCCAGGCAGCCGTCATCACATTTTCCTTGATTGCCTCTGTTTACTTGGGTGAGATTTACCGCGGCGGGCTTTCTGCCCTGAGTCTTGGCCAAATCGAGGCCGCCAATTCTCTGGGCCTGGGGCGATTTGATCTGCTCGCCCGCATCATTTCCCCTCAGGTGCTGCGCACCGTGAGCCCCTCTATGGTGACCTACGGCATTGGTCTCATGAAGGACTCGGCTCTTGCATCGACTATCGGAGTGGTCGAGATGACCTTCCGGGCAAACCAGGTTGCACAAAACACAGGACAGGGTCTCACCGCTTTCGCCATTGTGGGCGGCGCCTACTTGCTGCTCAGTGTTCCTTTGGGAGCCTGGGCGCGAAGCGTGGACACCAAGATGCGCAAGAGATACGTGGTGGCCTGATGGATATATATATTTGGTTTGGCTACGTTGCAGAATTACTGCCGGGGTTAATCAAAGCTCTTCAGCTCACCGGCATTTCACTGGCACTGGGCTACCCCCTGGCTCTCGTCTTTGCCGTGTTGATTGACACAACACCAAAACCGCTCAACTGGTTAGTGATTGCGGTTGTCGAGGTAGGGCGAGGAATTCCGCTTCTTGTGTTGTTGTACATTTTCTATCAGGGCTTGCCCCAAATTTCCATAGTTCCCTCATCCATGGTGGCCGCGGTGTCGGCCTTTACCTGGTCGGCCGCCTCCTATGCGACCGAGATCATTCGCTCTAGTATTCACAGCGTGCCCTCGGGCCAGATTGAGGCCGCCAGCGCAATTGGCTTGGATGGGACCGACCGGTTCCGGTTCGTTGTCTTGCCTCAGGCAGCCAGGATTGCCATCCCCCCGCTCATGGGATTAGCCATCATCATGTTCCAGCTGTCTTCCTTGGCTTATGTCATTGCGCTGAGTGAAGTAATGCAGTCGGCATACTTCCTGGGCACTAAGACTTTCGATTATCTTCCCGTTTTCTTGGCTGCAGCAGCGGTATACGCCTCAGTCACGATCCCAGCTTCGGCACTAGTCACATCCATCGAGAGGCGTCTTTCACGGCATGTATGAGACACCAGTGATCGAAGCCTTCCAGGAAACCCTGGAGGGTAAAAAAGTAACGAGAGGAACATAATGCCCAAGCATGCAAGCAGACTCGCGCTGCTGGTTGCGGTCACGGGTTTCGCCTTGGCTGGGTGCGCCACTAGCGCCTCCACCGAGACGGCCACAGAGACTGTCGAAACCGCAGACTGCGTCCCCGCCCACGAAGGCGTGGCGACCGTAGAAGAAGGCTTCCTGACAGTTGCCGCTTATGAGTACCCACCCTTCTCCGCCATTGACGGAGAATCCCTCAGCGGTGCCGAAGGAGAAATCCTTCACGCCATTGCTGAACTCGAGTGCATCAAGGTCAAAGTACAGCCAGGTGCTGCTGCCGCCATGATTCCTGCGATTGAATCCGGGCGCGCCGACACCACTTTGGGCAGCTGGTATCGCACTGCTGCTCGTGCGGAAATTGTGTTGCTGAGCGATCCGGTCATTATTGACCAGCTCACTCTTATCTCGGTCGAGGGAGTTGACTCCATCGATGGATTAGAAGGCAAAAAAGTTGGTTCCACGCTTGGCTTCTTGTGGAACGAAGATCTCGAAAACATTCTCGGTGATGACCTGAGTCTCTACGAGACGACTCAGGCCCTCTACGCCGACTTGGCGAGTGGACGAATCAGTGTCGTTGTTGACACCTATCCTTCCGGCCAGGCCGCGCTCAAGAACACCCCTGTTGAGGGTGCCCAGTTCAAGGTTCCCGCAGCAGACGAGCGTGTGGTCTCGACCACTAAGCCTGGTCAGACCAACTTCCCGGTCAGCCTTGACAACCCCGGCCTCCAAGAGGCTATTAACGAAAACCTCAAGACCCTGCGCGAGGCAGGTGTCTTGGCTGAGATTGCGGAGAAGTGGGGCTTCTCACCGACCGCAGTTGAAGAGACCGAACCCAACCTGCTTTAGGTCTCTTCACATGTTGTGCCTTGGCGGTTTACCGCCGGGGCACAACATTCGTTAAAGCCCATTGTGTTTTGTCTGGGGCTCTGGCGCCCAAGAAATATCGCGGTTATTGATCGTGGATCATGTTTTGGGAATGCACTAGGCGCGAATAGGCACCTTCCGCTGCGAGCAATTCCTCATGGGTGCCCCGCTCCACGATCGTGCCTTTGTCTAAGACCAAGATAAAATCGGCGTTGATCACAGTGGATAAACGGTGGGCGATGGCAATCGTTGTTCGATTCGCGGTGGCCGCATCGAGAGTGGCCTGCACAATTCTTTCCGAGTGCGTATCCATAGCGCTGGTCGCTTCATCGAGAATGACCACCGGTGGGTCTTTGAGCAATACGCGTGCGATAGCAATACGCTGCTTTTCGCCACCGCTGAGGCGATAACCACGTTCTCCCACCAAGGTTTCATAACCCTCGGGAAAACCCATGATGACATCGTGGATGTTGGCAGCTTTCGCTGCCGTTTCAATCTCCGCCAGCGTTGCCTCGGGCTTCGCGTACGCGAGGTTTTCCCGAATGGTGTCATTGAATAGGTAGGTTTCCTGGCTCAAAATACCAATCTGGCTGATCAGGGCATCCTGGTTGAGCTCACGAACATCGGTCCCGGCGAAACTGACGGAGCCTTCCGTGACGTCATAAAAGCGCGGAATCAGGTAGCTAATGGTGGTTTTTCCTGAACCGGAGGCGCCTACTAGGGCCACATATTGCCCGGGTTCGACAGCGAAGCTCACCGACTTAAGTGTGGTCTCAGTGCGACCATCGGAATCTGGGTAGCTAAAGCTGACGTTATTAAATTCGAGGGTTCCCAGTTTTGCTTTGTCGGGGATGACGCCCTCAGGGTTGTCCGTAATCGTGGGTCGGAAATCTAAATATTCGAAAATTCGGGCAAAAAGAGCCTGGGAGGTCTGTAAATCAAGACTGACTTGCAACAGGTTCATCATCGGGAAAAGTAACCGGGCCTGTGCGGTGGTGAAGGCGACGATGGTGCCCACGCTCAGCGGGTTGTCTTGGACGATCAAGAGTCCAGCGAAGAGATAGATAATCGCAGGGATAGAGGACATAAATACCTGAACGAGTGCGAAAAAGGTTTGACCACTCATGGTCTGGCGCACTTGCAGCGCGATCTGCTTTTTGTTCTCAGTTTCGTATCGAGAAATTTCACTGGCCTGTCGGCCAAAACTCTTGGCCAACAAAATGCCGCTGACGCCCAGGGATTCTTGGGTGATGGCCGACATTTCACTCAGTGATTCCTGGGTTTGACCAGCGATCTTGGCGCGAACTCGCCCCACCTTGCGCTGGAGTAACACCATCGCCGGGAGCATGATCAGCGCCACAATGGTCAATTGCCAACTGAGTAACAGCATGGCCACCATGGAAGCTAGAACGGTGACAGCGCTTCCGAGCAGGCTACTCATAGTGTTACTGAGCACCCCGGCCACGCCACCGACGTCATTTTGGAGCCTGGATTGGATGGCGCCAGTCTTGGTCTTAGTGAAAAAGGCTAGCTCCATTGACTGCAAATGGGCAAACATTCTTACTCGCAGCGCACCCATGACCTTATTACCCACTTGCGAGGTGAGGTAGGTCTGCCGTATGCCAAGGAGCCCAGCCGCCAACCAGATGCCGATCATGGCCAGCACCAGCCTCGTCAGTAACGACAGATTTGGTACCCCATCAGGTGGGAACAATCCCAGGTTGAAGGCATCTTGAATTAGCAATGGTGGAAGAACGGATAGGCCAGCAGCGATAAAGACGAGCACGGTGGTGGCGATCAGTTCGCGCTTATGGGGATTAAACAGGTCCAGGATTCGTTGCAGGATGTGATCGATTTTGGGCGCTTCTGCGTTGCGCGCTCGAATCTGGTCCGGGTCTGTTGAGAACCGACCCATGGGGCCGCCGCCATGCATGCTCATTGTTTGAGCCTATGCCGATGATGGTGAGTGCGTTCACAGCCGGGATCGCGCCAGCAAGAGGGAGCTGGCCTTGGTCGCGCGGCGATCGTGCAATCGCTAAGAGCTGTATTTCAGCTGGAGGTACACGCAGTTGCAATGCGGGCACTATCTCGTTGTCTGGGGCCTTCGCCTCAGGGTAAAAGTGTGAAAGATTCTCCGTCGTCTTGTGAGACATGCACGCCTTGGTCATCCAGCACGATGACAGCTCCGTCGTGTGCCGCTATTGCTAAGACGTTAGTGAACTGCTTGGCAAGGGCAGCATATGGTCCACCAGGTGTCGAACTCCTGTAGATAGTCGAGTCGGTGGCCAGGTAAACGTTGGAGTCTGACCAATCGATGAGAAAAACACCAGGGGGAGCCGCCGTGGGAGAGAACGTGGCTCCGGCATCGACTGACATGAGGAGGAGACCATCAGAGGCGAGTAATATTTCGTCGCCGTTTGCAGGGTTCAGCGACAGGCTCGTCAGCGGGGGAGCCTCCAGGCTCGTCCATGTCTCGCCTCGATCAGGTGAAGCGACAACCAGGCCATAGTTGGCCGCAACACCGAGCATCGTGTTCCCGGCTGTTTCCAAAAGGTGAAAGTCAACTTCGCCTGTCAGCACGTCAGGCTCCCAGGTCTCACCCGCATCCTTGGAAACCAGGATGCCCAAGGGGTTAGGGAGATCCTGGGTTGGGCCAGGATGACCGCTGGCAAAGAAAACACCATCGTCGATTGCGAGACCCATGATGTCGAACTCTTCGCCCCGCAATTGCCAGGACTCACCTGACCACACATACAGACCGTGATGGCTTGCTAGAAAGAATTGCTCGCCATTTGTGGCGACACTGTGGACGTGCTCGAGCTCGTCCAGGCTGACCCCATCGTCGTTCGCCGAGCACCCGCTCAACAGCAACGCTAGGACCGCGCTCACGCCAATTGACCTAAACACCCGTGAGGATCTCCAAAAGCGCGGTCATCTCTTGAATTTCAGCTCGTTGGGCCATGGATATTTCTTCCGCAAGCGCCAAGGCATCCGCATTCGCGGAGCCCTCAATCATCTCCACCATCTTTAACGCTCCCTCGTGGTGTGCGATCATCATTTGAAGAAACAGAGCATCGAACTCTGGTGAGGTGAGCGAAGCCAGTTCGGCGAGGTTCTCCTCTGAGGCCATCCCTGCCATCTCGTCCGAGTCCATCATGTTCTCGCCCATAGTGTCGTTGTCCATCATGGTGCCGTCGGGCATCTCGTGACCCATTCCTTCAGCGCCTACTGTGCTGCCGAGCCAGCTTCGCATGAGCTTAATTTCTGGGCCTTGACCGTCATAAATGCGTTGTGCCAAATCTCGAACGTCGCTATCGGTTGAGATCGCCAGCGCCAGAACACTCATTTCTAACGCCTGTTCATGGTGGGGGATCATCATCCGCGCAAACATTAGATCTTGTTGCGAGAAAATAGAGAATTCAGTCGACTGGGGAGCGCTCGCGTTTTTGTCGCCGAGGCCGATGTTGATGGTGCAGCCGCTCAGAGTTACAAGCCCTAAAGCCAAGGTGACTGCAACGACCCAATTAGTTGTGGTGCGTTTGTGACGGTTCATATTCCAATTATCAAGGCCGAAGCTTTATGCGGACTGGGAGGGACCAAGAAGTTTCAGCTCGTCCCACCATGGAAGATGTCTAGTTACTGGTGGGGTGTCTCTGGCCCTCGTAGCAGTCGTACTTGGCTCGGTTCCCAGGTGCCTGCCGTGGTCTAGATCGGTGTCACGTAGTGGCCAGCAATTCCACCGTCGACTAGGAAGGTGGCGCCCGTGATGAAAGACGCATCGTCGGAGGCTAAGAACGCTACCGCTGCGGCTAGCTCCTCTGGCTCTGCAAAGCGGCCAATGGGAATGTGGATAAGACGCCGAGCGGCACGCTCAGGGTCCTTTGCGAACAACTCCTGCAACAAGGGGGTGTTGACTGGTCCCGGGCACAACGCGTTGACGCGAATCCCCTGGCGCGCAAATTGAACACCGAGCTCGCGGCTCATTGCCAACACACCGCCCTTGGACGCCGTGTAGGAAATCTGACTAGTGGCAGAGCCCATCACCGCAACAAAGGAGGCGGTGTTCACAATGGATCCGGAGCCTTGCTCGACCATGTGGCGAAGCGCGGCGCGGCAGCAGAGGTAGACAGACTTGAGGTTCACATCTTGGACCTTCTGCCACGCGGGCAGCTCCGTGGTTTCAATGGAATCGTCGTCGGGTGGGGAGATACCTGCGTTATTGAAAGCAATGTCGACCGAGCCATAAGTGGACTTGGCGGTGTCAAACAGGTTGTCGACCTCATCCTCCTCGGCAACGTTGACTTTCACGAAGAGGCCACCCAGTTCGGCTGCTGCCTCACTGCCAGCTTTTTCGTTCATGTCGCCAATGACGATGGTGGCACCTTCGGCGGCCATGCGACGGGCAGTGGCAAGGCCGATGCCGCTTCCACCTCCGGTGATGACGGCAACTTTGCCTTTAAGACGTTGGGTGAGGTCCATGGTTTGGGGTGACATGTGGGGCGGCTCCTTTGGGTTAGTCGTGGGGGATAAAGACGTTTTTTTCTTCAGTGAAGTGCAGCGGCGCATCGGGACCTAGTTCTCGACCGAGTCCCGATTGCTTGAACCCACCAAAGGGAGTGCTATAGCGCACCGACGAGTGGGAGTTCACCGACAAGTTACCGCTCTGGACGCCGCGGGCGACCCTAATAACGCGACCGACGTCTCTGCTCCAAATGGACCCGGAGAGGCCAAATTCGGTGTTGTTAGCAAGTTCGAGTGCTTCTGCTTCATCCTTGAAGGGAACCACAGCAACCACCGGCCCGAAAATCTCTTCTCGCAGACACCGGTCATCGTTTGACTTGGGCAACAACACGGTGGGGGCAAACCAATTTCCTGGGCCTTCCGGTGCCTGACCCCTAAAAGCGATGGGGACATCGCCGAGAAAGCTTTCGACGCTCTCTTTGTGGCCGGCCGTGACGAGCGGGCCCATCTCGGTCGCCTCATCGGTCGGGTCACCGACTTTGTAGGCCTTGACAGATTTCTCTAAACCTTCCATGAACCGGTCATACACGGAGGCCTCCACCAGTATGCGAGACCGTGCGCAACAATCCTGACCAGCATTTTCAAAGACCGCCGAGGGCGCAGCGGCTGCAGCCTTATCTACGTCAGCATCAGCAAAGACAATGTTGGCGCTCTTTCCACCGAGCTCCAAGGTGATCCGTTTAATCTGGTCGGCAGCACCGCGCATGATTGTTTTTCCGACCTCAGTGGAACCGGTGAAGACCACCTTTCGAACGTCCGTGTGGGTGACGAAACGATTACCCACGACAGACCCTCGTCCCACCAACACCTGGAACACTCCCTCAGGAACACCTGCTTCCAGGGCTAACTCACCGAGGCGCATCGTGGTCAGTGGCGTCCATTCAGCCGGTTTTACAATCACAGCGTTGCCAGCAGCCAGCGCCGGGGCGAAACCCCACGACGCAATGGTCATCGGGAAGTTCCACGGGGTAATGATTCCAACAACCCCCAGAGGTTCATGGAAGGTGATGTCGATGCCACCGGCGACCGGAATCTGCTTGCCGATCAGGCGCTCGGGTCCGGCGGAGTAGTACTCCAATACCCTCGCGACGTGACCTGCTTCCCACCTGGCCTGAGTGATGGGGTGGCCTGAGTTCCGAACCTCTAAGGCAGCAAGAGTCTCGAGGTCGGCGTCAACGACCTGAGCAAACTTTCGCAAGATCGCTGCACGATCCGCTGGTGCAAGGGCCGCCCAGTGAGCTTGCGCTGTCTTCGCCCGAGCAATAGCCTCATCCGCCTGCTCGATGCTGGCGTGCTCGATAGTTTCCATTGGCTCGCCGGTGGCGGGGTTAATGAGTTGGTAGCTCACAGAATCTTCTTTCGGTAGGAGGTGGCAGCGTCAATAAGTGCGACAAACAGTCGAAGGTCTTCCAGGGTTCGCTCTGGGTGCCACTGGACTGCCACACAGAAGGGATGGTCAGCTAGCTCAATGGCCTCCACCAAGCCGTCTGGACTGGTTGCTGACACGCTTAGCCCTTCCCCTGGCTGGTCAATGGCCTGGTGGTGATACATCGCCGCAGGACCCATCTCGCTTGCTCCACCGTAGATATTTGCGAGCACTGTTCCTGGGCTAATGGAGACGGACATCATGGTGAACTCGCCCCCGCCTTTTTGATACCGAGTGTCTCCAACTACATCGGGCACGTGCTGGTGAAGGGTTCCGCCACGGTGCACGTTCAGCATCTGTGCGCCGCGACAGATTCCCAAAACGGGAACATCGAGCTCTATCGCCGCACCCAAGAGCATGTCCTCTGTGTGGTCTCTCAGTGTGTCGGGGCTCTCCGTGGTCACCAGCGCTTTTGCGCCATAGCGCGAGGGTTCAATATCTCGTCCACCGCAGAGCATGAGGCCATCAAGGCTGGACACGATGCGCCTCGCCTCTTCCTTGTTCAAGGATTGGGGGTGCACCAAGACACCGATCCCGCCAGCTTCTTCTACTCCGCGCACATATTCGCTAGGAATCATGGCGAACTCGCCTGACCACACCCCTGTTGTGGCTTCCTGGCGATAGGTGGTGATTCCAATCAGAGGTTTAGAGACGCTCAAATCCGCGAATCCTTTCCCACTCGGTCACCACTGATTCAAACTCTCTAATCTCCGTTCGGGCGTAGTGCACATAGTGGTCGACCACGGCGTCGCCAAACGCTTCCCTGGCGAAGGCTGACTGAGCGAAAAGCTCCGCTGCATCCCGCATCGAGGACGCCACCCGAGGCTTGTCTGCAATGTAGCCATTACCTTCGGTGATCTCTTCGAGCTCAAGTCCCTGCTCAATACCTGAGATCCCAGCAGCAATCATGGCCGCCGTCGCGAGATAGGGGTTCACATCGCCACCGGGCACCCGGTTTTCGACTCTCATCCCAGCGCCCTTACCCACGACCCGGAACGAGACCGTTCGGTTGTCCAGACCCCACGCGATGGCGGTGGGGGCAAAGCTACCTTCGACATATCGCTTATATGAGTTGATCTGGGGCGCATAGAGCAGGGTGAGCTCCTGCATGTGTGCAATCTGGCCGGCGAGGAAGCTCTTGAACAGCGGTGACATTCCCCCGGGGTCGCCATCGTCCCCAAACAACATAGAACCGTCTGTGCCTCGAAGCGACATATGAATGTGGCAGCTGTTGCCTTCTCGTTCGTTATATTTCGCCATGAACGTCAAAGCCTTACCGTGGCCATCAGCGATCATCTTGGCGCCGGCCTTGTAGATGCCGTGGTTGTCACACGTGCGCAACACCTCGTCATACAAGAAGGCAATCTCTTGCTGGCCCAGGTTGCACTCACCCTTGACGCCCTCGCAATACATTCCGGCAGCGTCCATATGGTTTCGAATATCGCGCAGCAGAGGCTCCACCCTGGTTGACGCCAACAGGTCGTAGTCGACGTTGTAGTCGGTGGACGGCTTTAGTTTTCGATACCCCTTCTTGAACGCACCTCGGTAAGTTTCGTCAAAGAGGATGAACTCTAACTCTGTTCCCACGAACGCCCGGAAGCCCATCGCCTCAAGGCGAGCTATTTGCGCTTTAAGAATGGACCGCGGCGACTGCGGAATCGCCTCGTGGGAGGTCGATTCAAGGTCGGTAGTAACCATGACTGAGCCTGGCAACCACGGAGTCATGCGCATTGTCGCCATGTCAGGCACCATGACCATGTCGCCGTAGCCGGTGTCCCATGACGACAACGCGTAACCCTGAATGGTGTTGTTTTCGACGTCAACAGTGAGCAGGTAGTTGCAACACTCCGCCCCGTGGTGGGAGATGTTTTCCAGGAAGTGCCGAGCGGCAACTCGCTTGCCAACCAAGCGTCCCTGCATGTCCGTGAACGCCATCACAACGGTGTCGATCTCGCCCTGGTCATACATGACCTGGAGATCGTCAAGGGAGATGTAGCCGGTTTTCGTCATTGAAGCCCTGCCTCACAGTAGGTTGGTTTCTCAACCCTTAGACAACTGGTCACACAGCAAATTGTCAAGTCACCAGGCCCGTGCATTTTCCCTCTTTTTGGGGCCATGAAATTTGGCCACAACAGACCTCCTGAGGCTAGGACTAGAGGCTTGCTTTATTGTCAAATGAGCAATACATTGACGAAATCAACTTCCTCTTCACAACGTCGTGAGGGAAACCCCGAGATGCCCCGGCATCGGGGGCGACCCCATCGACAGATGGGACACCAGTTATGTCAGAACAAAGCAACAAGGTGGCGGGAGTCACCTACAACAAAGTCGAATCCGGCTATTTTGAGAAGCGCCAGCTCAGCAGAGTGGCGGGCGTTTGGGGTCTCTGGGGGCTCGCTGTTGCAGCGGTTATCTCCGGTGACTTCTCGGGCTGGAACTTCGGCCTTGACGTCGGTGGGTTCGGAGGCTTGTTTATTGCCTTCGTGATTCTCGTTGTCATGTATTACGGTCTGATTTTCTCGATTGGAGAAATGTCAGCAGCCATGCCACACACCGGTGGCGCTTATTCCTTTGGGCGAAGCGCTATGGGACCGTGGGGTGGCTTCATCACCGGCCTCGCCGAAACCATCACGTATGTGGCGACCACAGCAGTAGTTGTGTTCTTCTCCGCGGCCTACGCAGAGGGCATCTTGAACGACCTCGTGGGAGCGAGCCTCCCAGGCTGGGTTTGGTGGCTGATCCTCTACGTGGTCTTTATCGTGCTCAATGCTTCCGGTGCCAACATTGCCTTCCGATTTGCCCTCGTGGTAGCGATTCTGGCAATCGGCGTGCTGGTAGCGTTCTCCGTGATGGCAGTGTTCTCAGGGCTGTTTAGCTTTGACAACCTTCTCAACATTGCTCCCGAGGCAGGCGGAAATGCATTCCTTCCCTTTGGTCCAATGGGCATCCTGTATGCCATCCCCTTCGCAGTGTGGTTCTTCCTCGGTATTGAGGAACTCCCACTCGCGGCCGAGGAATCACACACGCCAGAGAAGGACATTCCTCGTGCAGGTGTCTGGGCTCGCGGAACCCTGATCGTGACCGGTCTGCTGGTTCTGTTCCTGAACACCGGTGTGTTAGGCGCTGAAGAGGTTCGCGTTTCCGGAGAGCCTTTGCTCGATGGCTTCCGTGCCATCTTGCAAAACGACCAACTCGCTGCTGTCCTAGGACTTCTAGCGCTGATTGGACTGATTGCCTCGCTTCAGGGGATCATGTTCGCGTACGGACGCAACATGTACTCGCTGTCTCGGGCAGGTTACTACCCGAGGTTCCTCTCGGTGACAAACAAGAAGAAGACTCCGCTGGTGGCTCTGATTGCAGGAGGCATTATCGGATTTGTGGCTCTGGTGGTCATCGACGTCCTGACAGCGCTTGGTTCTGAAGGTGCCGGCGCTGTAGCCGGTGCTGTGGTGTTGAACATCGCCGTGTGGGGTGCCATGCTCGCCTACGGTATGCAGGCAGCGTCCTTCTTGATTCTGCGCAAGAAATTCCCGAACCTCAACCGCCCCTATGTATCTCCCTGGGGTGTTTTTGGCGGCTGGGCTGCGCTGGTTATCTCGGCCTTCACCTTTGTGGGCTTCTTGATCAACCCAGCGTTCTTGCCTGCAATCATCGGTATCGCTGTGGTCTACCTGGTGATGTTGGTTATCTTCGCCATATGGGGACGCCACCAGCTCGTCCTATCCCCGGAAGAGGAATACGCTCTTGCGGCTAGGAAAGAGAGCTCGTAGTTCCATTGTTACTCCCTTCAGTGCGGGTCAGGGTCGCCTCTGGCCCGCACTGAAGCGTTGAGGTTATTTTTGAGTGGCATCGGCCCACCAGCGGCCGACACGTTTGCTGGGATGCGGTTCATAAAATCTGTGCGCTCGCTCAAGCCCGCCACCACATGAGTCACCCGCCAGAGCGTAAGCGTTTATCGAGCGACTTGGACAAGTGGAAGACTCCGCTTGGGGCGCCGGTTAGCTGAGCGTCAAGCAAACGTTTGGTTTCGCCACGAAGATTTCCCCCGAGTACTATTTGTGAGTGTCCTCAGTAGCGTAGGCCCTACTTTTACCGCCTGTACACTGTTATGTGTGGGTTTTGCCCACCTAAGCCCTCGTAGCTCAGCGGATAGAGCAGAAGACTTCTAATCTTTTGGCCGCAGGTTCGATTCCTGCCGAGGGCGCTTCCGGACTAGGCCAAAAAGCCCGAATTAGTTCAGAGTTGAGCTCCTTGGTTTCCCAGGGCTATGCACGCGGATGGCCGCGCTGTTTGGTTAGGTACTCTGGCTACTTTGGGGCTAGTAGCGACTACCGGGCTCGATAACATCACGCTCTAGTCTTCTTGGTTGAAGAAAACAACTTTTTCTTCGGTGAAGCGGTGGGGGGCGTCGGGACCAAGTTCTCGGCCCATTCCTGAGTGTTTCATGCCACCAAACGGAGTGCTCTACCGCAGTGCGGAGTGCGAATTCACAGAAAGGTTCCCGCTTTCTACTGCTCTTGAGACCCTGATTCCTCGAGGTGTCTCTCTAGCCAGACAGCTACTTCCTCGAGAGGTTGCTCACCTGTCGCGATCAGAAGAATAAAGGCGAAAGCGTCGTCTTCGCTAGCTACGATCTCGTGGCCGTTTAGCTCAACAAAAAAGTTTGCAACGAACCAGGAGGAACGTTTGTTGCCATCCATCATCGGATGGTTATTGACAATAGAATCCATCAAGGCGGCAGTTTTGAGAGCCAGAGTGCCATAGGCATCCTCCCCAAACAGGCTTGTGGCTGGCCTGGCGAGGGAGGATAACAACAGCCCTGGGTCTCGGACAAAGAAGCCAACCCGGGTGAGCTGGGTGATAACAATTTCCGGGTCGGGGTAGAACGTCAAGCGTCAGCCAAGCGCTCGAGTAGGTCCTTGTCTCTGGTCATCACCTTGTCAAAAACGGCGGTTGCAATCGCCGCCTGCCCTTCGCGAGCAAGGTGTGCCTCAATTGCCGTGATGGCAATTTTTTGTTTGGAGGTACCCGTGCGCTGCGACATGTCGCTTAGTTTCTTGTCGAGTTCGTCAGAAAGTCGCAGTGTCATGGCCATAGCGTAACGGTATCAAAGTGGTACCACTAATGTCCAACTCATCTGGTGGGTAAGCGTGTCATTTCTTCGCTTGTGGACAGCTGCGGCCCTATGTGTTTCGTTGCCCGCTACCCGCCAAGGAGGCCGGTAGCGTGAGTGCATGGCTACGAAAAGCCCCGCTTCGGGTGCCCGCAAACCGGCGACCACGACGCGTTCCCCCCGCTCCCAGGCACCCACAAAACGGGTGCCCAGGAACGAGGTAGTTCTCCCCAAAGCCACCGGTGGTCCCTCAGCGTTAGCAACAGGCCTGCTTGTGGTGGCCGGTTGGGTGGGATCGGCTTTTCGTTTTCTTAGCTCCCGCGAACTAGAGAGAGAAGACCGCCGGGACGCTGTGCCCTTCGCACTCTTTCTTTTTGCCATCGCAGGGATTGTAATTGAGTGGTTTAACTACAACCAATCGTGGGCTCGCCTACTCGACTACTACACGGTGGGCGGATTTTTTGGCCGGTTAGCCTTCGCTCTTCCGGTGATTCTTCTGCTCTTTGCTGCGTGGTTATTTCGTAATCCCTCCACTGTCTATCCCAACGGGCGAGTGGGCGTTGGTTTAGCACTGCTGCTGACCTCCATTACCGGCATGACCCATCTGGCTCTAGGGCGCCCGGCACCAGGGGACGCCAGTTTTGAGCAACTGGCTTCTGCCGGTGGACTCCTGGGTTGGGTCGTCGCCGAGCCTTTTGTCTTCCTGGCGAATTCCACGGTCTTTCTTGCCTGGCCAGTGATGGTTCTGTTTTTTGCGGTCGCGGTCTTGATCATGACCAAGACACCCCCCAATCGCATTGGTGCCAGGCTCAAAGAGGCCTATGCGTATCTCTTCGGTGTAGATCTTGATGAGCTCAAAGCCACTGCTGAGGAAGCTTTGAGCCCAGGCGATGAGTTTGGCACGCTGAGTGATCTCGGTCTCGACATGAATGATCCCCAGTCGATGCCGTGGTGGCGACGGGGCAAAAAAGACAGAAAAGATGCCTTTGATTCGCCGCTGGTTGGCGAGGTCGACCCGGAAACCGGTGAGGTGAAAACCCAAGAAGACCTCCTCGAGCAGCTACGCAAAGCCGAAGAAGCCCTGGCCCAGGCCACTGCTGTTATTCCCACACCCTCTGTTGCATCTGCGTCGGTGCCGGCTACCCCGGCTAGTCAGAACAGGGTTCCGGTCGCCCCCGGCTCGAATCGGCCTTATGTCCTACCCAGCGGCTCTGTACTTGTCCCGGGGACTCCACCGAAAACCCGCAGTGAGGCAAATGATTTGGTTGTTGCCGCCATTACGAGCGTTTTCGAACAATTTGAAGTCAACGCCAAAGTGGTTGATTTCACCCGAGGGCCCTCGGTTACCCGCTATGAAGTGGAATTGGGAGTGGGCACCAAAGTGGAGCGGGTGACCGCTTTGGCGAAAAATATTTCCTACGCGGTGGCCTCCAATGAGGTCAACATTCTCTCGCCCATTCCTGGCAAATCTGCTATCGGAATAGAAATACCGAACTCTGATCGCGAAATTGTGACCCTGGGTGATGTGCTCAGTTCCAAGGTGGCTCAGGCCGAGATCCACCCGATGGTCATCGGTGTGGGCAAAGACGTCGAAGGTGGCTTTGTCGCTGCCAATTTGGCCAAAATGCCACATCTCCTTGTTGCTGGTGCCACCGGTAGCGGTAAATCAAGCTTTATCAATTCCATGATTACCTCGGTGCTGATGAGGGCTACGCCTGCGGAAGTGCGTATGGTCTTGGTCGACCCCAAACGGGTGGAGCTCTCCGCATACCAGGGTGTGCCACATCTCATTACACCGATTATTACCAACCCCAAGCGGGCGGCCGAAGCCCTGCAGTGGGTTGTTAAAGAAATGGATCTGCGCTACGACGATTTGGCTAGTTTTGGGTTCAAGCACGTCGATGAATTCAACCGAGCCGTATTGGCTAACGAGATTGAACTACCCGTGGGTAGTGAACGAGTGCTTCGCCCCTACCCCTATTTGCTCGTTGTTGTAGACGAGCTCGCAGATTTGATGATGGTGGCGCCACGTGATGTGGAAGATTCCATTGTTCGCATCACCCAGATAGCTCGCGCCTCAGGGATTCATCTCGTTTTGGCAACGCAGCGACCCAGTGTCGATGTGGTGACCGGTTTGATCAAGGCCAATATTCCCTCCCGGATGGCCTTTGCAGTTTCCAGCATGACGGACTCACGAGTCATCTTGGACCAGCCAGGGGCTGAAAAACTTATTGGCCAGGGTGATGCGCTTTTCTTGCCTCAGGGAGCCGCCAAGCCTCACCGCGTGCAGAGTGCATGGGTCTCAGAAGCTGAAGTGGCAGCCGTGGTAGCACACGTCACCAGACAAGCCAATCCCGAATATCGCACCGATGTGGCCGAAGTCGCCTCGGGCGGGCGCGTGATCGACGCCGATATTGGCGATGACTTAGATGTCTTGCTCCAAGCAGCAGAACTGGTTGTGGGAACTCAGTTTGGCTCAACCTCCATGTTGCAAAGAAAACTTCGGGTGGGTTTCGCTAAGGCCGGCCGACTGATGGACCTACTGGAATCACGCCAGATTGTCGGCCCGTCAGAAGGCTCCAAGGCTCGCGAGGTTCTTGTCACCTCTGACCAACTTGCCTTTGTATTGGCAACCTTGCGCGGGGAAACACCTGCTCTAGGTCCGGCACCAACTCCCGCTGCGATGGTTCCCTTAGATGATCAGCTCACTCAGGAAATCCCGCGCGGGATGGAGCCTGCACCCAAGCCCGCAGTGGATCATTCTGTGCATGCTTCCGAAGACCCAATTGATCAGATGACGCAGGGGTATCCTGAAGTCTCGAGCGAGGGTGACGAAGACGCATGGAGTCTCACCGGTAGGGAGTAGGACATGGTGTCAAAAAATTCTCGTAGCTCCTCTGTGGCCGAGTCGAGCTCGACACCCGCTAGTGGATTTAGGGGCCGCGTGATTTCCGCTGGCGATACTCAAGTGAGCAATGCAAATATTGCCAATATCATCACGGCTATCAGGATTTTAGTAGCCCCAGTGTTCCTCTGGATGGTCTTCATCGATGGTGGTGAGGATGGCGTGTGGCGGTGGGTTGCGGCCTTGTTGTTCATCGCAGCTATTGCTACTGATGGCATTGATGGGGCCCTTGCTCGTCAACGCAACCTTGTGACCACCTCGGGGATACTGCTCGATCCGATCGCAGACAAAGTGTTGATCGGTGGAGCACTGGTGGCTTTGGCTCTGGTGTCAGATTTGCCCTGGTGGGTTGTCGTGGTGATTATGACCCGAGAGATTGGCATCACCCTTCTGAGATTCTTTGTATTGGCTAATCGGGTGATCCCCGCATCGCGAGGTGGGAAGCTCAAGACGATTCTTCAGGCCATTACGGTCTCTTCCTGGCTGGTTCCCACCTGGGTTTTGCTAGGCGACTGGGTGAGCGTGCTCAACTGGGTACTAATGGGTCTGGTTATTGTTATCACCCTTGTCACCGGTGTTGATTATCTGGTGAAGGCTTTTAGGGCTCCAGAATCCACACCATGAGTGATGAAGCTTTAGCTGTGGTCACCCGAGCGAGGGACCTGGGTGTGACTTTCGCGATTGCGGAATCTCTGACTGGGGGAGCGGTTTCCTCCGATGTGGTCTCTATCCCTGGCGCCTCAGCAGTTTTTCGCGGTGGCATTGTGGCCTACGACCCGATGGCGAAACATGATCTCCTCGAAGTAGATGCCGCCCTCTTGGCTTCCACCGGTAGCGTGAGTGGCGAAGTTGCGACCCAAATGGCCGAGGGTGTAGCACGTCGCCTCCGGGCCGATTTTGGGGTGGCAACTACGGGGGTTGCTGGTCCGGATCCGGACCCCGTATCCGGGGCCAAGCCAGGAACGGTGTTTATCGCTGTTTCAGGAACGAGTTTGGGCACATTGGTGCGCGAGCTGTCGCTCGATGGAGATAGGGCTGACATCAGATCCAGGGCTACTCGAGCGGCCTTGCAGGCCCTCGGTGATGCACTGTCGATGCGGGATTAGCTAGATTTCTATCATCCCGGGAATAAAATAGGGGATGACCTCGTTACATTCAGCAACACCACAGGAAATTCCCTGCTGTCATAGGGGGAGTTGTGGATAAGGTAATAATCTCAAGTAAATACATCATAGAAATTTGAGGAGGTGCCCCATGGTTTTAATGAGACATGAAATTGGCGATGTTCTTCGTGACTTCCGCCAGCAACAGGGTGCCACGTTGCGCCAGATCTCTTCGCGAGCAAATGTTGCGTTGGGTTATTTGAGCGAAGTCGAGCGAGGGCAGAAAGAAGCTTCCAGCGAGATCCTTGCTTCGATTGCTGAGGCATTAGATATGCCGCTGTCAGAAATTTTGCACGAAGTGGGCGACCGACTCTCGGTATTCGAAGACATTGTTCCCCGCAGTACCGTTCCTGACACGTTGCCCGATGAGCTGGTAGCACAGTTCGATTCGGACATGGCTGTTCGCTAAGTTCTTTGTGTGACTCGTAGCGAATTCTTTATCGCCGTTGGCGACGAGTTCGGCGCGCTCCAAGGCAGGTCTCTCCTGCGCGATTTGGTAATTCAGAAGTTGGGCAACCGCAGCGCTGATCAGGCGCTTGCCGATGGTGTGGCGCCGCGTGAAGTCTGGTTCGCGCTCTGTGGCGCCATGGACGTCCCTGAACACCGTTGGCACGGTGCGGGGTTGCCTCGGAAGACCGCCGACACGCCCTGACAATCATTCGAATATTCGTTCGAATAGCGCTATTCTCGTCCACAGTGATGAGGAATACGGAACTTTTCCACAGTGGCACCACAATCCTTCGGGGTTGTCGTCGGTGCCACCTAGGCTCAGCTCCGCTACCCGCATCCACCGCCTTGTCGAGAGACTCCAGGCCTTAAGGGGCGTGGTGGAGGACGACAGCCGATAGGCAGCCGAAGAACAAACGAATGAGGAGACTGCAATGAGTACATCAACAGATCGAGAGAAGGCCCTAGAAGCGGCCTTGGCTCAAATTGACCGTCAGTTCGGAAAAGGCTCTGTCATGCGCCTAGGTTCCGATGAGCGCGCACCCGTTGCGGTTATCCCCACAGGATCTATCGCCTTGGATGTTGCTCTGGGCATAGGTGGTCTGCCCCGAGGCCGCATTATTGAGATCTATGGTCCTGAGTCTTCGGGTAAAACAACGTTGACCCTGCACGCGATTGCGAACGCGCAAGCTGCTGGTGGAATCGCAGCCTTCATCGATGCTGAACACGCGCTAGACCCGGAGTATGCCAAGGCGCTCGGTGTCGACATTGACCAACTCTTGGTGTCACAGCCTGACACTGGCGAGCAGGCGCTGGAAATTGCTGACATGTTGGTTCGTTCCGGCTCGGTTGACCTTGTGGTCATTGACTCGGTGGCGGCCCTTGTTCCTCGCGCTGAAATCGAAGGCGACATGGGCGATACCCACGTTGGCTTGCAAGCTCGACTGATGTCGCAGGCGCTCCGCAAGCTCACTGGTGGACTGAGTCAAACCGGCACCACGATGATCTTCATCAACCAGCTTCGCGAGAAAATCGGCGTGTTCTTTGGTAGCCCAGAGACCACCTCGGGCGGTAAAGCGCTCAAGTTCTACGCCTCGGTGCGACTCGACATTCGCCGTATTGAAACCTTGAAAGAGGGAACCGATGCTGTGGGTAACCGCACCCGCGTGAAGGTTGTCAAGAACAAGATGGCCCCGCCTTTCAAGCAAGCGGAATTCGACATTCTCTATGGAACGGGAATTTCGCGCGAAGGCAGCTTGATTGACTTCGGTGTCGAACAGGAGATCGTCAAGAAATCCGGTGCTTGGTATACCTACGAAGGTGACCAGCTGGGCCAAGGTAAAGAAAATGCCCGCAAGTACCTGCTCCAATTCCCCGACACTGCTGACGAAATCGAGCGCAAGATTCTTACGACGCTGGGAGTGGGCAAGCTAGCCGCTGTCCCGGTCGTGGAGGCCGCTATCGCAGAGGTCGCTATGGCAGAGGTTCCACCCGTGGAATCACTGGAAGATAAAATCAACGAGCGAAAAGCAGTAGGCGCCTAGCCCATGCGGCCAGCCTCTGCTGATGGGGAACGCGATGCCGAAATCATCGCGTTCCCCACGCGCTCGAACCTAGTTGAGGCGACCACGTCGCCAGTGGACAAGGAAGCGGTAGTCATCGCTCTTCGTGAAACCCTCAATGAGGTCGCGACTCTTACTAAGTCTGCAGAACCCTCGGAGGTTGCAGAGGTCCCCACACAGCCTAAAGCGCTGCGTAAGGCACACAATGTTTCCTTGCACGCTCTGGCAGCTAGGGGTCAGTCTCTTGGTGAAATTGAGAAGCGGTTGCGCTACAAGGAGTTATCAAACGAGGTCATTGCCGTTGAAATTGCACGTTTGAGCGAGGCTGGTCTGATCGATGATGAGGCTCTGGCGGCAGATTTGGTTGAGCGCTGGGGTGTGCGTCAGGGGTTGGGTCGCCAGGCGATTGCCTCTAAGTTGCGCCAGCGCAGTATCGCTCCCGAAATCATTGAAGCGGCACTGTCGGTGGTAAGCAATGAAGACGAGTCAGATCGCTTAGAAGAGGTCGCAGCAGATCGGGCACGAAAGCTCTCTGGTTTGGCTCCTGCGGTGGCGAGGCGCCGCCTAGAAGCGTTTCTTGCCCGTAAGGGCTATCAAGGCTCGCACGTGCGAGAGGTCATTGATCGCGTCTTAGCGTGAGCTTTTGTGGACGATGGTTGATAAGTCACTAAACCCCTGATGGGGGTCACCCAATTGGTTAGTGGCGACAAACCCGATGGTGAGAGTGTCGGGATTGATTCCGGCACCAGCACCGCTGTGGCTTGCCAGGCCCATCAAATGGGGCCTGCCTGAGCTGCTGGGTTGGATGGTCACCCCTAAACCAGATTCGAGGCCGCGGCCAACGGAGATAGATTTATTGGGCAGTTTGGCGCACCACGATTGGTCGAAAAACTGGCCGCGCCAAAACGCTTGGAGAAACTTCACGGTGTCGTGGGCATTGGAAACAATCCCTCCGTCTGCGCCAGAGCTTGCCAACGCTTGAGGAGCTCGCAGCACTGTGCCGGCCTGATAGAGCGGAGCGAGCGAGAAATAACGCTCGAAACTATAGGCACCAAACACGTAAGTATTTTTCAGACCCAGAGAACCGACCACCCGCAGGTTGATGAGGGCTTCAAAACTCATTCCGGTGGTCTCTTTGAGCACTGCTTCCAGGAGCAGATAGTTAGTTGCTGAATATTGGGTCTTGTTTTTACTGCCAGGGACAAACCTGCCTGGATAATGCTTGGCGATCTCTAGCGCCTGCTGGAGGTTCCATCCCCGGTCTGACGTGGTGATCTGGGACAGAAGAGTGCGGGACTTCTCCCCAGGTGGAGTGAAGTAGTCGGTTATTCCCGAGCGATGCGACAGTAAGTGGGCGATCGTGATGGTGTTGCTGTGGTCTTTTTTGCCCATCACGCACAAGCCCGAAACGAGGTCATCGGGCAGCATGTCAACGATGGCGGTGTCTAAGGACAGCGCACCGCGGTCAATGTCTCTCAACACCATTGCGAGCGTGAAAAGACGGGTTAGTCCGCCGAGTGCGAGAGGCAGCGAGGTGTCACCCCAGTCGAGAAGAGTTTCTCCCTCGCCATTGACTACTAAGGCGCGAGGTTTGTGGACTCCGTGGCGGGCGCTGATTTTCGCAAGACTTTTTTGCACCCAGCGAGAAGGTGAAGTCGCAGCAATAGACACGTTTCCCCCAGCACATTCGTCGTTATTTTGATGAATAGTTTAGGCGGGCTTTGCCCCAAAAGCGCTTTCGATGTAATCCTCATCACTCAACTTCTACAATGGGGGAATGAGCATGACCAGCGAAGGCGAAACCAGGCTCGAAGTTGCCTCCATGATTGCCGCTTTGGACACTACCCACGGGCGCAGCTATGAAGTGCGCACATTTGGCTGTCAGATGAACGTGCACGACTCTGAGCGCATGTCCGGCTCTCTTGAAGCTGCAGGGTATGTAAAGACGCAAGCTGGGGAAGTAGCCGATGTTGTGGTGATTAACACCTGTGCTGTTCGTGAAAATGCGGACAACCGCTTGTATGGGAACTTGGGCCAGTTGGCGTCTATCAAACGAACGCGCCCGGGGATGCAGATAGCCGTTGGCGGTTGTTTGGCACAAAAAGACAAGTCGACCATCATCGCTAAAGCGCCGTGGGTGGATGTGGTTTTTGGCACACACAACATGGGTTCCCTTCCGGCTCTTCTCGAGCGTTCTCGACATAATGGCGAAGCAGAAGTGGAAATCCTTGAAGCACTCGAGACTTTTCCTTCCACCTTGCCCACTAAGCGTGATTCCAGTTATGCCGGGTGGGTATCGATCTCAGTGGGATGCAACAACACCTGCACTTTTTGTATTGTGCCAAGCCTGCGAGGTAAGGAAAAGGACCGGCGCCCCGGTGAAGTTCTTGCCGAAATAGAGGCTCTGGTCGCTGATGGAGCGTTAGAAGTTACGTTGCTTGGCCAAAACGTTAACACCTACGGGGTTGAGTTTGGTGACAATTTGGCCTTTGGGAAACTACTGCGGGCCGCGGGCAACATTTCTGGTTTGGAGCGCATTCGCTTCACCTCGCCACACCCAGCCGCTTTCACCGATGACGTCATTGACGCTATGGCTGAGACACCCCAGGTGATGCCCCAGCTTCATATGCCCCTGCAGTCAGGCTCAGACAGTGTTCTCAAAGCCATGAAGCGCAGTTACCGATCGAAAAAGTACCTCGGCATTATTGATCGAGTCCGGGAGAAAATTCCCAACGCCGCCATCACCACTGACATCATCGTGGGTTTCCCTGGCGAGACGGACCAAGACTTTGAGGACACCCTGGCTGTGGTGTCTAAGGCACGCTTTGCCATGGCGTACACCTTCCAGTACTCCATTCGTCCAGGGACGCCCGCTGCGACCATGCCGGACCAGGTGCCAAAGGATGTGGTGTCGGAGCGCTTTGTCCGCTTGATGGAGCTACAGGACCAGATCTCCTGGGAAGAAAACCAGGCTCAAGTGGGCTCCGAGGTTAACGTGCTTGTTGCCACCAATGAGGGCAGAAAAGATGAGCAGAGTCATCGACTCTCCGGACGCGCCGAAGACGGGCGCCTCGTTCACTTCTTGTTGCCAGAAAATGTAACGCCGCCGCGCCCTGGTGACGTGGTCTCGACCACGGTCACTGACGCAAAGCCCTTCTTCTTGCTTGCCGATGATCCACACGCCACTATCCGCCTCACGCCAGCAGGTGATGCCTGGGATCGCTGGCAGGAAGAAAGCTGTGGGGTTCCGGTCAACCCGGTGGCCACAACAGGCAGCGTCAATATGGGAATGCCCACACTGAAAGTCGGCCGGCCATAATCGCTTCGAGTGATGCTGTGGCGAGCGAGCCTGCTCTCGATCTTCCCCTGGTGGCCGTCGTGGGCGCCACGGGGACCGGCAAAAGTGTTTTTGCGCTATCGCTTGTCGAGGCACTCGCGGAGGCCTCCCAGGGTGCCGAAATCATTAATGCTGATGCCATGCAGCTTTATCGGGGGATGAATATTGGCACAGCCAAACTGCCACTCGAGGAAAGACGTGGAATCACCCATCACCTCCTTGATGTCTGGGATGTCAGCATGGAAGCGAGTGTTGCTGGCTATCAACGGCTTGCGCGAGCCGCCATTTATGAGGTTCTAAGCCGTGGAGTAATCCCGATCTTGGTCGGCGGATCAGGCCTGTATGTGTCCTCGGTCCTCTATGAGTTTGACTTTCCCGGTACAGACCCAAAGATACGAGCCACGCTGGAGGCCCGATTAGCCACCGAGGGGACTGCAGTGCTTCAGGGGGAACTCGCCGCGAAGGATCCTCTTGCCGCGGCAGCGATCGATCCCAAGAATTCCAGACGGTTGATTCGAGCCTTAGAAGTCATCGAGCTCACTGGTAAACCTTTTGGCGCTGGACTTGATGCTGAGCGTCACCCGTGGCGGGCGAACACCCATCTATTGGGCCTGACTCGCCCGCGCGAGGAGCTCATTGTTGATCTAGACAACCGAGTGCTTCAGATGTGGGAATTGGGACTTATCGACGAGGTGAAGAGCCTTATTCCTCAGGGGATCGAGAGCGGTGTTACGGCATCGAAAGCCATTGGGTATCAGCAAGCCCTTGAGGTTATCGGTGGGGAAACTAGTGAGGCTGACGCGATTATGGCGACCCAGGCTTTGACTAGGCGCTATGCCAGGCGCCAAGTGTCGTGGTTTCGCCGTGATGAAACTATTAGGTGGCTAGACCCTCAGGATTCGGCTTCGGCGTCCGCCTCAGCTGCGCTGCTGCTGGGTGCGTAAACTGTAGTGGTGTCCACCACTAAGAAAACTCGCACCCTCAGGGTGACCAAGGGTCATGGGACAGGGAACGATTTTGTGCTGTTCACTGATCCCGATGGTGAGCTTGATCTGGGAACTCAGGCTTATCGGAACTTAGCCAATCGAAACACTGGTGTTGGAGGTGATGGCGTCATTCGCGCCACACATACTGCCTCTTCTGCTGAAGTTAGCCACTTGCTTGAGGTAGAGCCGGAGGCTCTGTGGTTCATGGATTATCGAAACGCCGATGGTTCGATTGCGGAAATGTGTGGCAATGGAGTCCGGGTGTTTACGCAGTATTTGCTAGCAGAAGGCCTGGTAACTCTGGAACCTGGGGACACCTTGCCTCTTGCCACCAGAGCCGGCATTGTCGATGTGACCGGGAGCTCAAGCGGGCAATTCAACGCCGATATGGGTCGCTGGAGCTTCTCGGAGGGCGAGTACCTGGTAACGGCCCGAGGAATTGATGTTGCTAGACCCTCGCTCGCTATCAGGGTTCCTAACCCTCACGTGGTCGTGGCGTTGGCGTCCATGGAGGAACTGGCTGGTCTTGATCTTTCTCTTGCTCCCCAGCTAGACCCGGCGGCGCCAGAGGGGGCCAACATTGAATTCGTTGTGCCCTCCGATCCGATGGTGGTCGATGGGGTCGGGATTATTACTATGCGCGTGTTTGAACGCGGCGTGGGTGAAACCCTCTCCTGTGGCACAGGTGCCATGGCTGCAGCATTAGCCACCAGGCATTGGGCCGGTGCGGGTGCACCGAATCATTGGAAAGTAAACGTTCCGGGTGGCTCGTTGGGTGTGCGCATGTTTGCTACCGAAGAGGGCGAACACGTTAGCCTCTCAGGCCCAGCACAGCTGGTCTTTACGACAACGGTTGAGATCTAACCACTCGAAATAGGCGGTAACCCTTTGAGGTTTCAGTTCGTTCTGCCTGAAACTCACCGGCGCCACCGCCATTTATCCAATTCTGTAAGGAATCGGCTCCGAGGTGTTTAGCTACCACTAACCATGCCTCGCCCTCGGGGCTAAGCCTGGGCAGCCATGTAGTCAAGATCTCATGAAGCTGGTCCTTTCCCACGCGAATGGGTGGGTTGGACCAGATTAGATCGAAGCTTTGTGCCGGCGGGATGGTCTCAGGTTGTCCAAAAATGGCGTTTGTGGTTCCCGCGCTGACTGCGTTTTTTCTCGCCGCCGCAAGAGCTCGGTCGTTAACATCAACCCCGTAGATCGCGGCTTCGGGAGATTCCAAGGCGAGAGAAATGGCCAGAGGGCCCCAACCGCACCCAACATCGAGAAAGGTTCCTGTGGCCGGTGCGGTGGGAGCATATTTCAACAGCATGGCGGTCCCCGCATCCAAACTTCCGGGGCTAAAGGTGCCACTGGCGCTCTGGAGAATCACCTGGTGGCCGCGCAGGGTAAGACTCAAAGAGGTTTTACGAAGCGGGCTAGCAGGTGATGGGGAAAAATAATGTTCGCCGGTCACAAAATCAACCGTAGTGTCTCCAGGCAGCGCAACCGTTAGGCTGGAGGGACGATCGGAAGGTAATTGACATCATGAGTTTTGGCAGTGCAATAGCAACTGGTTTTCGCAAATACGCTGATTTCACCGGCTCTGCTTCTCGATCTGAATTTTGGTGGTTCAACCTTTTCCTAGTGCTCGCCAGTGTTGGCGTCGGAGCCATATGGGACTCACTTCAGTTGGCATGGTTCGTCGTGGGATTGTTACCGTATCTTGCGGTGGGGGTTCGGCGCCTTCGCGATGCGGGCTTTGCGTGGGGCTTGATTTTCATAGGCCTGGTTCCCTTCTTGGGCACTGTGGTGATGATTGTTCTCTGGGCTCAGCCCACCAAACACCCCGTCGAATAGCCCAACCGAGTTCAGGTTTCCCCGGCGCGACTAAGGACGATCTGTCACAGCCTGCGGAGTCCGGCAGCTCTTCAAGTCGTAACTGGGAACAAGAAGACCAAGCTTCGCCGCTGCTGTGCACACAATTGCGACAAATAGCGCCTCCGATTTATCTCTTGGCGTGACTCAATGGCCGGCACCCATAGTAGCCATGGCAGTACCTATGACCATGGCTACTACGGCCTACAAACGCAATTCGGCGGCTGTTTAGCCCTTCCAGATAGTTTTCATGTTGGTAAATTCACGAATTCCAGGCGCACCCAATTCGCGGCCAAAACCGGAATCCTTAATTCCACCAAAGGCGAGCTCCGGGTAGGAAATCGTCATGCCGTTGATAAATACGGCACCAGCATCAAGCTCGTTGAGGAAAAACTCCTGCTCAGCCGCGTCATTGCTCCAAATTGATGAACTCAAACCAAAAGTTGTCTGGTTAGCAATAGTGATGGCTTCTTCCTGGCTGCTCACCTTATAAACGCTGGCAAGCGGGCCAAAAGCCTCTTCCATCTGAATTTTCATCTCCGCAGTGATGCCATCAATAACAGTGGGGGGATAGTAGTAACCCGGGCCATCTGGTAGTTCCCCGCCCAACAGCACGCGTGCGCCCTTGGCTTTGGCATCATCGACTAGGGCAGCAATGTCGCGCTGTCCGTTCTTAGTAGCCAGAGGGCCAACCTGGGTTGCGCGATCCATGGGGTCGCCCATGATAAGTGAACCCATTTCGGCCACAAACATTTCCACCCATGCGTCGTAAATGTCCTCATGAATGATGAACCGCTTACCGGCAATACAGGACTGGCCGTTGTTGTTAATACGGGCTAGCACACCGGTCTTTGCTGACTTCTCAATATCAGCCGAGGGCATGACAACAAAAGCATCGGAGCCGCCGAGTTCCAGCACCGACTTCTTGATCTGACGCCCTGCTCGTTCGGCGACGGCGCGGCCAGCGGGTTCTGAACCGGTGAGAGTGATGGCCTTCACTCGCCAGTCATCGATAACAGTGTTGACTAGCTTGGCGCCGATCATCAGGGTGCCAAAAGCGCCCTCGGGGAATCCACCGCGCGTGAAAAGGGTGTCGAGATACAGCGCAGATTCGGGAACGTTAGAAGCGTGCTTCAAGATTCCGGCATTCCCGGCCATCAAGGCTGGTGCAGCAAAACGCATAACCTGCCATAGGGGGTAGTTCCAGGGCATGACAGCAAGGACAACACCCAAAGGCTGGTAGCGAGCCCACGCCGCACTTGCTCCCACTGTGCTGGGATCGGCCAGCAGCTCATCAGCGAGAAACCCCTCTGCTTTATCGGCATAAAAACGCATACTCTTGGCACATTTGAGAACTTCGGCTTCAGCCTGAGCGATGGGTTTCCCCATTTCGCGAACCATCATGGGGGCCAAAGAGTCAACTTCGGACTCCATTAGCTCCGCAGCCGCTCTCATCCACGCAGCTCGCTGGTCGAAAGAAGTTCGACGCAGCGTCTCGTGAGCTGCCTGGGCAGCGGCCAGCTTGGTATCAATATCTGCCTCGGTGTGCTCGGCGTATTCTTTTTCTACGACACCGTTGGTGGGATTAGTTACAGCCATTGTCATGAGAGTGATGTGTTTCCTTACTGTGTGGGGGTGGGGTCAAAAAGTTCGGGGTGTCGCTCCAGGTGGAGCCTGGTGCGACGGATGTGAAGCGCAAGCACTTGCTCGGCTAGTTCCAGGTCTCCATCGTAGAGAGCTGTGACGAGCATGTGGTGCTCGTCATGGAAAATTCGCCGATTACGCGAGCCCACCAGGGTTGTGTAGGCCCGGCGATAAGGCTGAGTTGCATTCCACAGTCTGGCAACCAGTGGACCTAAGGTGTGTGTGGTGGAGCCGCGGTAGGTCGCAAAATGAAACTGACGATCCAATTCTAAAAATTCTTCAACCTCAGCGGATTGCTCCATCCGGTTGGCTAAATCATCTAGTTGCTCCAGCGTTTCTTTAGTCAAGTGCTCGGCAGAAAAACGCAGAAGGAGTGGCTCGATGCGTTCCCTGGTCTGATACACCTCTGAGCACTCCGCCATAGTGAGGCTTGCCACCCAGGCGCCCGTGTTGGCCACCATGCGCACAAGTCCTTCAGTTTCTAATTGGTGCAAGGCTTCGCGAACAGGGATGCGCGATCCTCCATAGCGGGCCGAGAGATCATCCTGGATGATGCGACTGCCGGGAGGATATTCGCCCCCCAGAATCGACTGTCGTAACCCATCAGCAATACGTTCACTGGCAGTGCCATCGCGCAGGGTTTGAGACAGAGTCATGGTGATCTCTATTCTGCCGGCCTGGCGGGGTGCCACAGAATCACGTCGGAATCTTTTTCATACGCCTTACCATCGGGGAAACTCACCAGTTCACACTGCATGCCCCAGGGGGTGAGAAAGTATTGCCACCGCTGACCGAGACTGGCGTTCTGAGAGGCGACAATATCTCCCATGAGCTCCACGCCGAGAGTTTTCAGATACGCCACAGCCACATCGAGATCATCGACATAGAAAGCAAGGTGGTGGCCACCGATGTCCGAGTTGGAAGGCTGGTTCTGTTGGGGGCCAGGGGTTTCCCACTGGAAGATTTCGAAGTTTGGCCCGAACTGGCAGCGAAAGAAGCGCAGTTCCCGCATGACGGAGCGAGGATCAACGTGAAGTTGATCGGCTAGCCAATTGTCTTCACGAATAAAGGGGCCCAGGCTATAAACCTTTTCGCACCCAATAACGTCAACGAAGAAACGCTCTGCCTGATCGAGATTCGGCACCGTAAACCCGATGTGTTCGGTTCCTCGTAGTCCGGGTATCGCCATTGATCCACACTCCTGCATCGTTGATTGCATACAGTATGGCTCATTGAGCGGACTTTTTCTACCGACAATCCCTAAAATATCGTGACATTGGATACAATGTGGTGTAGCGTGGCGGAAACATCACGAGCGATGACAAGTGTTATTGCTCCGCTCAGCGCAGAGAGAAGAACTAACGTGTCGAAAGAAACCCCCCTGAAACCACTCGAGCCCTGGGTTAAGGTATCGACGACAAAATCTGATTGGGAAGAGGCCGATCCCTCTCTGCTGGCCACCATGCTCGGCCAGCTTCACCTCATTCGTGCGTTTGAGGAAACAGTGTTAGAGCTTGCAGGCGAAGGCCTGGTTCACGGTCCAGCACACTCCTCGGTGGGGCAAGAGGGTGGAGCGGTTGGTTCGGGATTGAGCCTGAGACCGACTGATGCTGTTAATGGTTCTCACCGAGGCCACCACCAGTTCCTCGCCAAGGCGTTGGGCTATGTTGCGCCCTCGGGACTTGACCTAAAGAACTTGGTCACTAAGGACATTCAAACCGTGGTGCAGCGCACCATGGCCGAAATTCTCGGTCTCGCCCAGGGTTTCTGTAAAGGTCGGGGCGGCTCGATGCATTTGCAGTGGCATGAGGCAGGGGCGCTAGGCACTAACGCCATCGTTGGTGGTGGGGTTCCTCTCGCTGCGGGTAACGCTTTTGCTCAACAGCGCTCGGGTACGACCGATATGACCGTGACCTATTTTGGTGATGGTGCGGTGAACATTGGCTCCGTTCTCGAGAGCATGAACCTCACGGCAGCCTGGGACATTCCGCTGATCTTCTTTATTGAAAATAATCTCTATGCCGTATCCACCACAGTGGAGGAGGCAACGCGTGAATCACGTCTTTCAGGTCGTGGCGTTGGTTTCGGTATCCCTTCTTTCCGCGTGGATGGAATGGACCCACTGGCGGTGTATTTGACCATGCAAAAAGCAGAGCAATACACCAGAGAGGGCAAAGGCCCCGTGGTGATCGAAGCCGAGGTTTATCGCTTCTTCCACCAAAACGGAGCTTTTCCTGGTTCCGCCTTTGGCTACCGATCCAAAGAAGAAGAAGAATCGTGGAGAGCGCGCGATCCCCTGACACTGGTGGCAAAGCAGATGATAGCTCTCGGGCTCATTGATGACAAAGGTGTAAAGCTGGTGCGTGAACAAGCTCAGGCCGCCATGGCTGCAGCCGCCCTAGAGCTTGTGGAACAAGACCCGGCCGGCAAACCTGGTGTTCGCCGGATTAAGCCTGATTTGTGGCCAGAGCCCGGATTTGTTGATGTGGGCGTGCGGGGGGATTTGAGCGAACTCTCTGCGGTGAGGACCCAAGAACGCTCTGACTACAAGGGTGAGCTCAAGGATGTGCGCTTTGTTGACGCCGTCGCTGCTGTGATGGATCGCAACATGGAACAGGATGCTCGCATCATGATTCTTGGTGAAGACGTTCACCGCTTAAAGGGTGGAACGAACGGTGCGACCAAAGGACTGACCGATAAGTATCCCGGTCGAGTATTGGGTACACCTATTTCGGAAAATGCTTTCGCCGGATTGGGTGGAGGTCTGGCCCTGGATGGGCGGTATCGCCCCGTGGTTGAGTTCATGTATCCAGATTTCCTCTGGGTTGCAGCCGATCAGGTTTTTAACCAAATTGGTAAAGCACGCCACATGTTTGGTGGCGAATCTGCGGTTCCTTTGGTGCTGCGCACGAAAGTAGCCTTGGGAAGCGGCTATGGTTCCCAGCACCTGATGGACCCAGCGGGAATCTTTGCCACCGCGCCAGGGTGGCGCATCATGTCGGCATCTAACCCTTTTGACTACATCGGGATGATGAATGCGGCACTCGCATGCGATGACCCGGTACTGATGATCGAACATGTCGATTTGTATGGAACGACGGGGGAAATCCCTGTTTCTGATCTGGATTACCAGATTCCCTATGGCACCGCTCGGGTGGTCCGAGAAGGCAACGACATGACGGTTCTGACATACATGTCGATGGTCAACCACAGTAGTGAAGCTATCGATTCAAGCGGTATTGATGCCGAGCTTGTAGATCTTCGGTTTTTGGATCGCGCAAGTCTCGATTGGGACACCGTGGGGGAGAGTATCCGCAAAACCAACAATGTCCTCATTGTTGAACAGGGCGCCCAGGGAACCTCATATGGGGGATGGTTAGCGGATGAAATTCAGCGACGATTCTTTGACTACCTCGACCAACCGGTTGAGCGTGTTACGGGTTCCGAAGCCTCACCGAGCATTTCCAAGGTCCTCGAGCGTGCTGCGATTGCTAGAACCGAAGAGGTTGTAGCCGGTCTACAGCGTGTCATGAATGCCAAGGGAGGCCGCTAATGGCAAGCATCATCCGTATGCCCGAGGTTCTTGCCGGCGCCACTGAAGGAGTGCTCTCAAACTGGTTGGTTAGCGAAGGCTCTGAGATCGCTGTGGGCGATGTGTTAGCCGAGATTGAAACCGAAAAAGCAACAGTGGAATATCAAGCTGAAGAAGCTGGTGTTGTGGCAAGAATTCTGATCAACCCGGGTGATGCTGCCGATGTGGGAACGCCAATTGCGATTTTTACCTTGGCTGGCGAAGGGGAAGCTGAAATAGCTCAAGCTCTTGCCGATGCCGGTGTGACCGAAAATACGAAGCCAGTTGCGACTGCGGCTAAATCTGAGGTAGCTAGCGCCACCGCCACGCCCAGTGCGCCGACGGTAGCGTCTACTTCCCCTCAAGCGCAGGAACCCGATTCCGCCGGTGGCCGTCTGTTTGTGAGCCCTCTGGTTCGCAAAATGGCCAAAGACAAGGGCATCGACCTCTCCGGCGTTAGCGGATCTGGGCCTGGCGGCCGCATTGTTAGAGCAGACTTTGATGCCTTTGTTGCGGGTGGGGGCCAGGCAATTGCCGTTAGCTCCACATCGGCCGCTCCTGCTGCGCCACAATCAGCTGCATCGTCAGCCTCAGCGGGGTATGTGGATATCCCCCACACCGGTATGCGCAAAGCAATTGCGCGCAGACTCACAGAGTCAAAGTCGAGTGTCCCGCATTTCTATCTCAGCGCTGATTGTCGCGTAGACAAGCTGTTGGCTGCCAGAAAAGAAGTTAATGAAGCTAAGGGTATAAAGATTTCGGTCAATGACTGGGTCGTTAAGGCTGTGGCCTTGGCATTGATGGATGTTCCCGATGCGAATGTCATCTGGAGTGATGACGCCATGCGCAGGTTTGATTCGGCCGACATCGCTATTGCTGTGGCAACCGAGGGGGGATTGTTCACGCCGGTGATTCGAGGTGTCGACAGGCTGTCTCTGATCGAGATTAATACCCTGATTGTTGATGCCGCAGCTCGAGCACGTTCGGGCAAAATTAAGCAGGAGGAGATTGAGGGCGGAAGTTTCGCTGTCACCAACCTTGGCATGTATGGGACCAAAGAGTTCTCCGCCATCATCAACCCCCCGCAGTCAGGGATTCTGGCGGTGGGCGCTGCTAGTGCTCAGGCGGTCGTCGAAAATGGCCAGGTGGTTGTCGCTCAGGTGATGACGGTGACCCTGTCAGCTGATCACCGTGCTGTCGACGGTGCCTTGGCTGCGCAGTGGCTGCAGGCGTTCCAAAATCACATCGAAAGCCCTTTGGGGATGTTGATTTAGCGAGTGTCTGGTGGCGTTTAGCCTGACCTGATTGGTTATTCCATCGCAGAGGACGCTGTGCTGGGACTGATTAAGGGTGGTGCTAAGGCTTTGGTTTCGCACAACATCACCGTGAACGGCTATGGCCCGGGTGTTGTTGCCACTGAGTTGTGGAAGCAGCTCGATAAGGACTTGGTCGAGATCGGAATGTTCGAAAAGCAGGGTCAGTCCATGGACTCCCTCGCTGAGAACATGATTCTCATGAAGCGCTACTCCTACCCGGAGGACGTGCAGGGGACCGCCTCATTCTTGGCAAGTCCCGAAAGTGACTATATGACCGGTCAGCTCATCATGATTGATGGCGGAATGGTGATGCAATAACACTTCACTCCTGTGATGCTGTGGCCCCCTTAGATGGGGGCCACACTTCGTTAACGCTCAGGGTGTGACTATTTGACGAGAACCCGGGCAGTGGGGTAATCGATAATGAGATCAGTAATCAGATCGGCTGCCAGGGCGCCCCTAAGGCTATCCAGTCGAGATTCGCCGGAGACGACGCATAACCGCCTGGGCGCCTCTCTTATCACATCGAGGCCGGGGCCGCTCGAGCGCAGGTTAATGGCGATGTCGTTCCATCCTCCATCCGCTCGATAAAACACGGTAGCCACATCGCCAACGACACCCTCAGCGCTGAGCGCCAACACATCAGCGTCGCTGAGATAACCCCCGGCGTAAACCTGTGAGGGGACCTCTGCATAAATGGAGCCCAAACCAAACAGTGCGATATCTAGTCTTTTTTGCAGCTCAACGATGCGGGCTGTGCTGCGTTCGCGCCAGAGCGCTGCTTTCGTGTCAGGATCGTCAAAAAAGGCCGGAACCGGGAAGTGGGTAACTTGCGCACCAAAAGCTTCACCGAAACGACTCAGAATTTCGCTTGAGTACGTGACGCCGGTGGTGTGGTCGTTACCTGCACCGTTGAGCTGAACAACGTCCAATTTGGAAAGCGGTTTCTTTACTAAATGTCGGCTTACTGCACTTATGGTGGAACCCCAGGCAATGCCCATGGTCATGTTTGAGCCCAAAAAGTTCCCGAGCATTCGTGCAGCACTGACAGCAACTCTGTCCAATCGATCAATATGGGAGGTTCTTTCGGGAACCGGGACGAGGCTGGTGGATACGCCCCACCGGCGTTTTATTTCTCGCTCGATACGCTGGGGAGCTTCCGTGGGGGAGATGACTTTAATTTCCACGATTCCGCGGCTTCGGGCTAGGTCTAGCAGGCGGGATACCGAAGACCTGGACACATTGAGCTCATCTCCGATTGCTTCCATCGTGAGATCTTGCATGTAGTAGAGCTGCGCGGCTTTCCACGCATCACGGAATCTGGAGGTGTCTTTATCGGCGGCGACCATGGAACACAGTCTTGCACGTTTGTTCATTCAAGTTGCGCGAATGTGCGATTGCTAAGAATATGACAGACAACCGGCGAAATCTGCGACGAGGCAGAAGGAGTGATCGATAGTGGCCAGAACAGCATCTAAGGCTCAGGCAAATGAACGACTTGCCGACATCTGGTCCATGCCTGTTGCCGACGTGCTGATTGTTGGCGGTGGGATCAACGGCCTAGCCACCTTTAGGGACCTAGCCCTTCAAGGTGTCTCCGTTGCTCTGGTGGAGCGCAAAGATTTCTGTTCTGGCGCGTCAGCGGCGTCATCGCACATGATTCACGGTGGGGTTCGCTACCTTGAAAACGGCGAATTGCGCCTGGTTCGCGAGTCCTTGCAAGAGCGAAACCGCCTCCTTGCTGCTGCGCCGCACTACGTGCGACCACTCAAGACCACCATTCCTATCTACTCGGTGATTTCCGGTTTACTTGCGGCTCCTCTTCGTTTGCTTACACACACCCAAGGAAAGCCCAAGGAGCGTGGGGCGCTGCTGATCAAAATTGGTCTGGTGATTTATGACCTGTTTGGGCGAGATGGTGGAAAGATGCCACGCCACACTTTTCTTGGTCGCAAAAAATCTTTAGAACAATTGCCGCACCTCGACCCTTATGTGAAATTCACCGCCACGTATTACGACGCCGCCATGGAAAACCCCGAGCGCCTCGCACTCGATGTCCTCAAAGATGCTCTGGGCGCAGGCGCCCATGCCCGTGCGGCCAATTATGTTTCTGCCGTTGGTTTCCGCGATGGAGCGGTCATCTTGCGCGATGAGCTCACCGGTAACGAGATTCCCTTCACTGCAAAGGTCATTGTCAATGCCAGTGGCCCTTGGACAGACCTCACTAACGCAGCTGTTGGGACACCAACCCACTACATGGGTGGAACAAAGGGTTCGCATATTGTGTTGGATAACCCCGAGCTTTTTGCCGCGTGTGATGGGCGAGAAATTTTCTTTGAAAACAGTGATGGGCGCATCGTGTTGATGTATCCCATTGAGAATCGGGTCTTGGTGGGCACGACGGACATTCCCGTCGACATGACCAGCGACGTTTCTTGCACGGATGAAGAAGTCGACTATTTCTTCCGGTTGGTTCAGCGAGTGTTCCCAAATGTTGAGACCCATCATTCCCAGATTGTTTACCGATATTCAGGCGTGCGGCCCTTGCCTGCCAGCGAAGACACTAACCCCGGTTTTGTCTCTCGCGACTATCGCATTGTTCAGACCCACTTAGGCGATCAGACTCCTCTGCTTTCGCTAGTGGGTGGAAAATGGACCACCTTCCGTGCGCTTGGCGAACACCTGGCCAACGAGGTAATGGCCTTACTGTCCTGGAAGCGAAAGACCTCCACAGAATCACTATCGATCGGTGGTGGCCACGGCTTCCCGCTTACGGCCGAGGGGCGAAGCGCGTGGGTAAACTCACACGCTTCTAGTGTGAGTCACGAACGAGGAGAGCAGCTCCTGGTCAGATATGGAACCTTTGCCGCGGCAATAATTGATGATCTTGAGGGATCCGGGGATGAAGCGCTCAAGAACCACGAGGCCTATTCCGCGGGGGAAATAAGCTGGCTCGTTCGCAACGAGTGGGTCGTGAGCTTGAGCGATCTGGTGCACCGTCGGACCAGCATGGCTTTTAGTGGTTCACTGAGCAAGAAGCTACTTGCAGAATTAGCACAACTGATGGCTCCACTGCTTGGGTGGTCAGCCGGCGATGTGCAAAAACAAATCAAAACAATCGCGCTAGAGGAGGGCAGCTCTACATGAGTCTTGAGCTTAAAAACATCCGACTTGTCGAAGGTGGCGAGGACTGGATTTCTGACGTGTCGTTGACGTTTAACCAGGGCATCAACGTCCTTGTGGGACCCAATTTGGCCGGAAAAACCACGCTAATGCGGATCATTGCAGGGCTCACGAAGCCCACCGAGGGATCCTTGTGGCTCAACGGGGTTGATATCACCGATTCGAGTGTGCAAAAGCGATCGGTGTCGTTTGTCTACCAACAATTCATTAACTACCCAGCATTTTCTGTCTTTGACAACATCGCGTCCCCGCTAAAAGTTGCTGATGAAAAGTTCTCTAAGGAGCTCATCACTGCCCGGGTTGAAGAACTTGCAACGCTGTTGGGACTGACTCCTCTGCTCAAGCGTAAACCTGACGAGCTTTCGGGTGGTCAGCAACAGCGCGTCGCGATTGCGCGAGCGCTGGCGCGAAAAGCTGACCTCGTTCTCCTAGATGAGCCGTTAGCCAACCTTGACTACAAGTTGCGCGAGCAGCTTCGCGAGGAGTTGCAGGAGATTTTTGCCGAGACTGACAACGTTGTGCTCTACAGCACAGCAGAACCCTCGGAAGCCCTGGATTTCGCTACTCACACGGTGGTAATGAACCAAGGCAGCGTTCAGCAGGTTGGTGATGCTCTGGGGCTCTACCAAAACCCAGCATCGATGACGGTGGCGGAGGCGCTGAGCGATCCACCCATTAATCTGGTGAGCTCGAAAAGCTCAGCAAAGAATATCTCCTTCGGTTCGGTGTCGATTCCCTTCACTCATAAATCCATAGGTGATAGGGCTTCGTTCACGCTGGGTCTCCAGCCACACCGAATTCATCTCTACCGCGAGCATTCGAGTGATATTGAGTTCCACGGTGTGGTTCAACTCGCAGAGGTAACCGGAAGTATTACCTACATTCACCTGACCTTAGATACAGACGAGTACGTCGTCATTGAGATTGATGGTGCCCACCCGGTGGATCCTGACACCAGAGTTACCGGGTTCTTCCCGGTATCGGAGCTATATGGCTTTGATACAGAAACGGGAGAAACTTTGTTTGTTCCGAAAACGGGGGTGAAGTAATGGCTGAGATTATTTTGGACAATATCGCCCACAGTTATGACAGTGGTGCGACGTACGCCCTCAAGAAGATCGACATGACGTGGGAAGACGGCAAGGCTTACGCTCTGCTGGGCCCCAGCGGCTGCGGAAAGTCAACACTTCTCAACATTATGTCCGGCATCGTTAAGCCCTCTCAGGGACGTATTTACATCGACGGTGTCGATATCACTGACAAACCGACCGAAGAGCGGAACATCGCACAGGTTTTCCAGTTCCCGGTCCTCTACGACACGATGAGCGTTCGAAAGAACCTCGAGTTTCCGCTGAAAAATCGAAAAGTTCCCCCCGCAGAAATCGAAAAACGGGTCTCAGAAATCGCCCGGCTGCTAGATATCGAAGATGACCTAGATATCAGGCCAGGAAAGCTGCGATCGGATCTTCAGCAGATTGTGAGCCTCGGTCGCGGCCTGGTGCGTAGCGACGTCGCTGCCATCTTGTTTGATGAGCCCTTGACCGTCATTGACCAAAACTTCAAGTGGACTCTGCGAAACCGACTCAAGCGTCTCCACATCCAGACCGGACTCACTCTTGTCTATGTCACCCATGATCAAACCGAGGCCCTGACCTTCGCGGACAAAGTGCTGCTGATGAATGATGGTGAAGTTGTGCAGACAGGTTCCGCTGAGGACCTGTTTCTTGAGCCACAACACGAATTCTCCGGATATTTCATTGGCTCACCGGGCATGAACTTCCTCGATGTTGAGCTCAAGGATTCGGTTGTCTCCTGTGAGGGCCAGGTATTGGGCAAGGCTGGCGAAGCCGGAATGAATGGCTCCTACCGCCTGGGTGTGCGACCCGAGTTCGTTCTTCCCGGTGGCACCGGCGGCATCATGATGACCGTGCAAAGGGTCGAAAACCGTGGTGGCTACCAGTTACTGAAACTGGGGCTGGGATCGGCGAGCGTGCTCTCAAAGGTGGGAACAGACGTCGTCGTTGCCGTTGGTGACAAGGTGCCTTTTGTTTTCGTTCCCGAGAGAACTTTTCTTTATGAGGACAAGATCATGCGGTCCCTTGTGGGACCTGCAGGAAAGGTGCGATAGGTCATGTTGAGCAAACCCAAAAATAACAGGGCATGGTTCCTTGTTCTCCCGGTTGTGATCGTTGTTGCCTTCACCGCCATCATTCCGTTGATGACGGTGGCGAATTACTCGATTCAGGATGTGTTTAGTCCCACCAACCGCCTCTACGTCGGACTCGACTTCTTTAGGCAAATCGCTACGGACCCGTCGATTATTGCCGCCTTCCAGCGAAACCTCACGTTTTCCGCTGAGATTCTCTTAATCGAGATTCCCTTGGGGATCATCATTGCCAGGTTGATGCCTCGCGACGGATGGAAAGCGGCTGCAGCCCTCGTTGTGGTGGCCATTCCTCTGGTCATCCCCTGGAACGTGGTAGGTATCGTGTGGCGGATTTTGGCCAGGCCCGATGTTGGTCTTCTGGGTGTGGCCATAAACCAGGTTCGTCCATTTGATATTGGTAATACCCCGGCAGATGCCTGGTTCACGATGGTGGCCATGGACGTGTGGCACTGGACGCCGCTGGTGACGCTCTTGGTTTATGCCGGCCTACGGTCAATTCCTCAGGCCTATTACCAAGCGGCAGCAATCGATGGCGCATCAGCATGGTCTGTCTTTAGATTCGTTGAGCTTCCTAAGCTACGTCGAGTCTTAATGATTGCGCTGCTGCTGAGGTTCATGGACTCGTTCATGATCTATGCCGAGCCTTACATTCTTACCGGTGGCGGGCCGGGAACGTCCACGGAAGTAATGAGCATTTTGCTTTCAGTGCTCGCCGTAATCCAGTTTGATTTGGGTAAGGCTGCCGCCTTCTCCTTGATTTACTTCCTAATTATCCAGGTGCTTTCTTTCATTTTCTTCACCGTGCTGACTCTTGATGAGCGCCCCGGGGCAACGAAGAAGGAACCAAGACGTAAGAGAGCGCGAGTAGCGCCCGGCGAAGCCGCTGCAGCTGAGGAAGGAGCCCGGTCATGACCACCACGACGATTCCCATAATGGCGGGACCGCGACGTAGTTCCTATTTCGATTGGCGCAGCTGGGTGTTCTGGCTGCTCATGGCAGTGTGGTCAATCCCGCTGCTGTGGCTCATGTCCATGTCGGTTCGCTACAACGAAGACATTCTGAGCACTTTTGAGGTCATTCCCTCGCGGATCTCGTTTAGAGGCTATGCAGAGTTCTTCTCGGAGCCACTCTGGTACGGGGCGTTTATTAATTCGATGAGCTATACGACGATGAACATGGTGCTCTCCGTCGCGGTGGCGTTGCCAGCTGCTTACGCCTTTAGCCGCTACACCTTCTCGGGAGATAAGCACCTGTTCTTCTGGCTGTTGACCAACCGGATGGCCCCAGCTGCTGTGTTCCTGTTGCCGTTTTTCCAGATGTATCAGGCAGTGGGCCTTTTTGACACGACCTATGCCGTGGCGCTAGCTCACATGTTGTTCAATGTTCCTCTGGCGGTGTGGATTCTTGAAGGGTTTATGTCGGGTGTGCCTAGACAACTCGATGAAATCGCCGAAATCGACGGGTATAAGTTTGGTCGTTTCTTCCTGACCATCTTTATTCCCATGATTCGCTCCGGTATCGGCGTCACCATGTTCTTCACCTTTATGTTCAGCTGGGTGGAGCTCCTTATCGCTAAGACACTGACGGGTCCGAACGCTATGCCACTAGCCGTGCAGATGTCGACAACCTCTACAGCAGCCGGCCTCGACTGGGCACTACTTTCTGCCGCAGGGGTTATCGCGATTATCCCTGGCGTCATTGTGATTTGGTTCGTGCGAAATTACATCGCTAAAGGCTTCGCGTTAGGACGGGTGTAACCATGTTTAGTTGGATGTATTGGACCATTCCGGTCGCCATTGCTTTCTCGCTGATTTTCTTGATGATTGCGGGAATGACGGTGTGGGGTCACCTACGCCCGCCCCACCGTCGAAAAGGATTTCTTCGCATTGTCACCGACCGGGGTGAGCGGGTTTACATCGCGCTCGTTGCCTTTGCCCTCGTAATGGTGAGTTCCTTTGCAATTGAGGGCACTGATTCCTGGATTTCTGCAGGGGTCGGTGCCGCAGTAGCGGCGGTGGTCCTCAAATGGGGATAAACCGAGATTTGGCCAATCCAGCGACGGATTGGTCATGGGAGAAGGGCCCTAATGCTCCTTCTCCAAACCCACAGTCGGGTGGTAGAAGTTTTACCAGCTGGCAATTGACGAAAGGTAAAAAATGAGCACAAGAAACGTCCTTTCCCGGACGCGGAATGTCCTCGCCCTTTCCACGGCAACTCTTCTGCTTGCATCAGCTTGCGCTGGCGCAACGGGAGGCGCTCAAGATAGCGAAACTTCGGTTCCCGCTCTCGAAGGCACAGCCGAAGAAAAGGCAGCTCAGTTCATCGATTTGTACTTCCAGGAGAGCACCCTCTCCAAGGAAGAGCAGATGGACGAGTTGACGTGGTTCATCGAGGCAGCAAAACCTTATGCAGGTTTGGATGTGAACGTTCTCTCTGAGAATATTCCAACCCACGCATACGAGTCTGAAACTCTCGCCGCGGTGTTCTCCGAATTGACCGGAATCAACCTAACCCATTCTTTGATGGGTGAGGGCGAGGTCATGGAGATCATTTCGACAGAGATTAAGACCCGCACGTCGGTGTATGACGGCTACGTCAACGACACCGACTCGATCGGTGGTCACCAACGTGGTGACTATGTTTACCCGATCTCCACATTGCTAGAGTCTTCACCGACCTTGCCTACGCTTGACCTTGAAGACTTTATTGGTCTGAGCTTCGGTACTGGTTCTGACGGCGTTATCTACCAGATGCCTGACCAGCAGTTCGCGAACCTTTACTGGTTCCGTTACGACTGGTTCTCTGACCCAGACATCCAGCAGCAGTTCAAGGACATTTATGGTTATGACCTTGGCGTGCCGGTGAACTGGTCGGCTTATGAAGACATTGCAGTGTTCTTCTCGACCGAGGTAAATGGTGATGGAACCATCGATGGTGAAAAGGTCTATGGCCACATGGATTATGGTGCGAAGCACTTCTCACTCGGGTGGCGCTTCACCGACGCATGGCTCTCGATGGCTGGAAACGGTGACACCGTATTTGACCCCGAGACCGGAGATCGCACTCCTAACGGTATTCCCGTTGACGAGTGGGGTATTCGCGTTGAGAACTGTAGCCCCGTTGGATCTTCTGTAACCCGCGGTGGTGACACGAACGCTCCTGCTTCGGTCTACGCCGTTCAGAAGTACCTCGACTGGTTCGAATTCGCACCTGACGGAGCGCAGAACATCAACTTCGATGAGTCTGCTGGTGTTGTGGGTCAGGGTTCCGTAGCTCAGCAGATGTTCTGGTACACAGTGTTCACCAGGGCAACTATTGACTCGCCCGCTATGAGCGACGAAAACGGCGATGCCGTATGGCGTATGGCTCCTAGCCCCCACGGTTCATACTGGCAAGAAGGCAACAAGCTGGGTTACCAGGATGCAGGTGCCTGGACATTCATGGAGCACGCTGACGCTGACAAGCGTGACGCTGCATGGCTCTATGCTCAGTTCGTAACCTCGAAGACGGTAGACGTTGCTAAGTCGATTCAGGGATTAACCTTCATCCGTGACTCGACGGTCAACCACCAGTTCTTCACCGACAATGCTGCGGCATACGGTGGATTGGTGGAGTTCTATCGTTCACCCGACCGTGTGAACTGGACCCCCACAGGAACCAACGTTCCTGATTACCCCTCGATGTCTGCACTGTGGTGGCAGGCAATCGGCTCCGCAGCAGCTGGCGAAATGACTGCTCAAGAAGCTATGGACGAACTGGCTACCGGCCAGGACGAGATCATGGCCCGTCTTGAGGCATCAGGCATTCACAGCGAATGTGGTGTGAAGCTCAATGAGGAACGCGACGCTCAGTACTGGCTTGACCAGGATGGCGCACCGTTCCCCAAGCTGGCTAATGAGAAGCCCGGCGCGGAAACTGTTCCTTACGACGAACTCGTCGATGGATGGTCTCGCGGTGAGTCTTACCTCAAGTAGTCGGTAGTACTCTCCACACAGATGGCCGGGGCGCTTTGCGCCTCGGCCATCTGCCATAACCTAGAAGGTCATAACTATGGATGACGTGACGACCGCCCACTTGCCTTTATCGGATGGTAATTCCATCCCGCAATTAGGCCTTGGCGTTTACAAAGTTGGAAACGATCTCGTAACTGATCTCGTAAGCCACGCACTTTCCGTTGGTTATCGCCTTATCGACACCGCCTCCATGTATGACAATGAGGCCGGAGTGGGTCACGGCCTATCGAGAAGCGACGTTCCTCGAGAAGACATTGTCTTAGCGACCAAGTTTTGGATGGATGATCTCGGTTACGAGGGCACTCTGTCCGCCTGCAAGAAAAGCCTTACGAGCTTGGGCACGGACTATGTGGACCTGTATCTCATTCACTGGCCGGCTCCGCAACGAGACTTGTATCTCGATTCGTGGAAAGCGATGGAAAAGCTTAAAGCCGATGGACTGGTGCGCTCCATTGGAGTGTGTAATTTTCACGAAGAGCACCTGCAACGCATCATGGATGCTTCCGAGCAGACTCCCGTGCTCAACCAGGTGGAGTTGCACCCCTGGCTCAGCCAGGAGCCGCTAGTTGATTTTCACGCCCGACATGGGATCCGGACCCAAGCGTGGTCGCCCTTGGCGAGGGGTCAGGTTCTCGATGACCCTAGTTTGGTGTCCTTAGCCGGCGACTATGGCGTGAGTGTGGCGCAATTGGTGCTCAGGTGGCATCTTCAGCGTGGAATTGCTGTGATACCAAAATCAAATTCGACTACGCGTATTACCCAAAATGCACAAGTTTTTGGTTTCGAGCTCAGCGAGGAACACATGGCTCTCATCTCTGGCATGAACCGCGACTATCGCACCGGGCTTGACCCAAAAGATCGAAACTAGGCTTAGTCAACCCAGTCGAAAGTCTTGGTCACGGCTTTCTTCCAGGTAGCCAGCAGCTCCTGGCGTTCGGTTTCCCCCATGGCCGGGCTAAACCGGGATTCTTCTTGCCATTTGGTGCGAAGTTCATCGAGGCCTGACCAGAACCCCACGGCAAGACCTGCAGCGTAGGCGGCACCCAAGGCGGTAGTTTCGGCCACCCTTGGGCGAATCACGGGAATACCGAGGATATCTGCCTGAAACTGCATGAGCAGACTGTTGTGCGTCATTCCACCATCTACTTTGAGCTCTTTCAACGGAGTACCAAAGTCGGCATTGATCGCGTCGAGTACTTCCCGAGTCTGGAAAGCAGTGGCCTCTAGCGCGGCTCGGGCGATGTGAGCTTTGGTGACAAACCGAGTCAGCCCCACTAGCGCGCCACGAGCGTCGCTTCGCCAATACGGTGCAAATAAACCGGAAAACGCTGGAACAAAATAGGCCCCACCATTGTTGGGAACGCTGGAGGCGAGTGCTTCGATCTCGCTCGCGTGGGAAATAATGCCAAGGTTGTCTCGCAACCACTGCACTAGTGACCCGGTTACGGCAATGGAGCCCTCCAAGGCAAAAACCGGGGGGCTATCGCCTAACTGGTAGGCAACGGTGGTGAGCAGACCGTTGTTGGAATGAACAATCTTCTCGCCGGTGTTGACGATCAGGAAATTGCCTGTCCCGTAGGTGTTTTTTGACTCCCCGGCAGAGAAGGCGGCCTGACCAAAGGTGGCGGCTTGTTGATCACCCAAAATTCCCGCCACCGGCACTCCCGCTAGGAGCCCTCCAGAGTGCACTGCGCCATAAACCTCGGAAGAGCTTCTAATCTCGGGAAGCATCGATTGGGGGATATCAAAGGCGGAACACAGTTGCTCATCCCAGGCCATGGTTTCTAGATCCATCAGGAGCGTGCGAGAAGCGTTGGTGACATCGGTTGCGTGCACCCCACCATTGACCCCACCGGTCAAATTCCACAGAACCCATGAATCGGGGGTGCCAAAAGCGAGGTGACCCTGGTCGGCCAAGCCCCTCGCGCCCTCGACGTTGTCCAAAATCCAGGCGATCTTGCTCGCAGAGAAATATGTCGCTAAGGGTAAACCGGTTTTGCGGGAAAAACGGGCCGTTCCCTGATCCTTTGCCAAAGCATCGATCAGGGCTTGGGTTCTGGTGTCTTGCCAGACAATCGCGTTGTAGAGGGGTTCACCGGTTCGTTTGTCCCACACAATGGCGGTCTCACGCTGGTTAGCAATGCCCAGGGCAACGATGTCCTCGCGGGTGAGGCCCGCGTCGCTCAGCGCTGTGGCGATAACCTCTTGGGAGTTGGTCCAGATTTCTTGGGGGTCGTGCTCGACCCAGCCCGCTTGGGGCATGATTTGCTGGTGCTCTCGTTGGCTGCTGGAAACGATGGACCCATCGTGGTCAAAGATAATTGCTCGTGTGCTGGTGGTGCCCTGATCGAGGGCCATTACATATCGTGACATCGTTGTCGCTCCGCACATTATTTAGGGCTAGATACTCTGCCTAAAGAATATGCGCCGATGGCTCTGCCCGCCCTGCACGTCTGTGCAAAATGGGCTTCTGCGCTTTGTGCAATCGTCGCAGGTTAGTTCCATGGCGCCGGACTGCGCTCACTAATGAGCGATTACGGCTTCGGTGTCGCGATAAACCTGGATGGCGCGATGAAGGGCTCGAAAAATAGTGGGAATATCTGCTCATCGTTGTTTTGGGACGGGTGAGACAAACTTGATATACCGCCCCTGAAAACATTTGGCCTCACGCCCGTGCTCTGGAAAGACTCATGGTGGAGAACTCCTTGCATGCAACGCGCCGGATTGATAATGCCTGGAGCCGATTGCACCAACCAGCAAACTCTGGGGGAGTTTCGCTACTCTAGGAATACATGAGTGAAGCCTCTGACCCCATTGACCGGATTCTTTCTGCCGATGAAACACCTTCGGCATCGGTGAGCGTCTTCTCCCGCGGTACTGGTGATGGTATCTCGCAGGTGACTTCACTGACCACCGGAGACATGGATCTTGAGGAACGCCAGGGCCTTCGTCGGGTGAACAGTCTCTCCACGGAGCTCGAAGATGTTACCGAAGTTGAATACCGCGCACTTCGCCTGGAAAAGGCGGTTCTCATCGGTGTTTATTCCAGCGGTTCCACCAAAGATGCGGAGAACTCGTTGCAGGAACTGGCGGCGCTGTGTGAAACAGCCGGCGCCCAAGTCTTAGATGGTGTTTTACAGCGCCTGCCACACCCTGACGCTTCGACCTATTTGGGTAAAGGTAAAGCTTTGGAGCTAAAAGACCTGGTGTGGGAACTCGGCGCTGACACGGTGGTAGCGGATACCGAATTGGCGCCCTCTCAGCGACGAGCGCTAGAAGATGTGGTCAAAGTAAAAGTGATTGATCGCACCGCTGTGATCCTTGATATTTTTTCTCAACACGCAAAGACCAGAGAGGGCAAGGCTCAAGTGGAGCTGGCCCAGATGCAATACATGCTGCCCAGGCTCCGTGGTTGGGGTGAGTCGATGAGTCGTCAAGCAGGTGGGCAAGTCGGTGGCGCTGGTGCCGGAATGGGAAGCCGTGGCCCTGGTGAGACAAAGATCGAACTGGATCGCCGGCGCATTAATACTCGAATGGCCAAACTTCGCAGTCAAATCAAGGGTTTCGGTCCGGCCAGGGAAACCAAGCGTGCGAATCGAAAGCGAACCGGAATCCCCAATGTGGCGATCGCTGGCTACACCAATGCGGGTAAGTCCTCGATTCTCAACCGCATCACCAACGCTGGCGTTTTGGTCGAAAATTCTCTTTTCGCCACCCTGGATGCGACAGTGCGTAAAGCGAGCACGCCATCGGGCCAAGGGTTCACCCTCACCGACACTGTCGGTTTTGTGCGCCAACTTCCGCATCAACTGGTGGAAGCGTTTCGCTCTACCCTCGAAGAGGTGGGGAGCGCCGATGTTATTGTCCACGTGGTTGATGCTTCACATCCGGACCCCGGCGCTCAACTGCAAACCGTGCGCGAGGTACTCAGTGATGTGGGAGCTCGCGATATTCCAGAAATTGTCGTATTCAATAAGTCAGATTTGATTGATTCGGGTACTTCTTTGCAGCTTCGCGGTTTAGCCCCGGAGGCTCTATTTGTCTCCGCCAACACGGGTGAGGGGCTGGACCTGCTTATGGCGCGCATCGAAACCGCTTTGCCCAAGCCCAGTATTGCCTTGTCGTTGAAGATTCCTTTTGATCGCGGTGATCTCATTGCCATGCTCCACGATGAAGCGTTAGTGATCAGTAGCGATTATGTGGAAGAGGGCACTGTGTTATCGGTGCTTGTTGATGAACGACAGAAGGTTCTTGTTCAAGCCTTCGTTGTGCCCCAGGCGGCTAAGCCCGCCCAAGCCCTTTAGATTATCTGGGTTGCTCAGAGGCGAGCAGGGCGCCACCCACGATGCCAGCGTTGTTGAGAAAAGCGGCGGGAACAAGTGGGGTACGAATCGTGATGAAGCGGAAAAAATCCTCGTGCTGAGCCGAAATCCCACCGCCAACAATGAATAGTTCGGGGCTAAAGATTTTTTCCAAGTGGGTATAGAAGTGACTTAGGCGCGCGCCCCACTGTTCAAAACTGAGCCCTTCGCGCTCGCGTGCCGCATTCGACATGCGATGTTCCGCATCGGTGCCATCAAGTTCGAGGTGACCCAGCTCGGAATGGGGAATCAGTTCACCGTCGACCAGAATCGCTGAGCCTATTCCGGTTCCCAACGTGGTGAGAATGGCCATTCCTGAAACATTCTGCGCTGCACCTAAACGCATTTCTGCAAAACCGGCGGCATCAGCGTCATTGATGAAATGAGTGACGTGACCTAGCGCGTGTGAAAAACTCTCCTCGGCAGGAAAATCAATCCAGTCGCGAGAGACATTGGCGGCTGATCGGGTCATGCCGTGGGTGACCACCGCGGGAAAACAAATGCCTAAGTGCTCCTCGGGCTTTGCCGCGAGTTCACCCAAAATAGTCTGAACCACCTCGAGAACATCACCCGGGTGTCCACCTTCGGGGGTTGCGTACTTGATTCGATCCGAGGTCAGCTCGCCGGTGTCGAGATTGACGCGACCGCCTTTGATTCCAGTTCCACCAATATCGATCCCCAATGCTTCTCTCACGGCAGTGTTAATATTTCTGCACCAGTTTCGGTCACGACCAGGGTGTGTTCGAACTGTGCGGTGAGTTTCTTATTTTTGGTGGTCACAGTCCAGCCATCCGACCACATGTCCCACTCGGTACCACCTTCAGTGAGCATGGGCTCAATAGTGAACACCATTCCCGGCTCCATGATCTGACTATAAAGCGGTGCTGCGTCATAGTGGGGGACGATCAGTCCCGAGTGAAAGGACCGACCAACCCCGTGTCCGGTGAAGTCGCGAATGACGCCATAGCCAAAGCGGGAGGCGTAGGACTCAATAGCGCGACCGATGACATTGATTTGACGCCCCGGGGCGACTGCCTTAATTCCTCGGCGTAGGGCTTCCTCGGTGCGCTCAACCAGTAGTCGGGCATTTTCTGTGGCCTCACCAGCGATGAACATTTTGTTCAAGTCACCGTGCATGCCGCTTTTATAGGCAGTGATGTCAATGTTGACGATGTCGCCCTCTTCTAAGACGGTGTCATCGGGAATGCCATGGCAAATAACTTCATTGAGTGAGGTGCAACACGATTTGGGAAACCCTCGATATCCGAGGGTTGAAGGGTAGGCGTCGTGGCTGATCATAAAATCGTGCGCGATGGCATCGAGTTGATTGGTCGTGATACCTGGCCTGACAGCCGCACCAGCGGCTTCGATTGCGCCTGCAGCAATCTTTCCCGCAGCGCGGATGCGGTCGATTTCTTCCTCGGTGTAGATATCTCCACCGACGTGCTCGGAGGGCTCTGCTTTTCCCACATATTCTGGGGCATGAATGGTCCCCGGTATGGTTCTAGAAGGGCCTAAGGACCCGGGAATGAGAATTTCGGAAGCATCTTTGGGCACTTGCTTAGTCTAAACGGGAGAGTATCGATGTCAGACACGGTGCAGTGGTGGTTTAACAACAAAACCGGCGAGGTGGAATCGGGCAAACAGTCTTTGGGCCTTGACCTTGATGGTCCTTTCGCCACGAAAGAAGAAGCTCAGCGTGCTCCCGAGATTGCTAGAGAGCGCTCGAGGGCCTGGGCTGAAGAGGAGTCTAGGGATTAGTTGGCAGAGAAACTGTGCTCAGGTCCCGGGAAGTCGCCTGAGTCAATCTCCTTGCGCCACTGTGTCACAGCCCCCAGTAGGGTCTCTTCGAGTTGCGCATAAGCCTTGACAAACTTGGGTACCCGATCTGTCGAAAGCCCCGCAAGGTCAGTCCAGACCAAGATTTGACCATCGGTGTGCGAACCCGCACCGATTCCGATTGTCGGGATATCCAGTGCCTCACTGACTTCTTTAGCAACATCGTGGGGAACCATTTCGATTACGACAGCAAAAGCCCCGGCCGACTGGACCGCCAGAGCGTCCGCAAGAAGCTGCTCTTTGCCACCGCCCCGGCCCTGCACCACATGGCCACCGAGTCCATGTTCGGACTGAGGGGTGAAGCCCACATGCCCCATTACGGGAATACCGGCAGAAACAATGCGCTCGATGTGCTCACTAGATCGTGTGCCACCTTCGAGCTTCACAGCATGAACGCCGGATTCTTTCATGAAACGAATGGCAGTGTGCAAGGCCTCATCGGGGCTTGCCTCATAGGAGCCAAAGGGTAAATCAGCGACCACAAGTGCGCGGGAGGCGCCGCGGACAACGCCGCGACACAGGGGAATAAGTTCATCCACGGTGACGGGAAGGGTGCTGTCGTAACCAAAGACAACGTTTGCGGCCGAATCACCCACCAGGAGGAAATCAACGCCCGCACGGTCGAATATTCCGGCAGTGAGAAAGTCATAGCTGGTCAGACCAGTGATTCGAATACCCTCGGCTTTGGCCTTAGCAAAATGCCGCACGCGAACGCGCTTAGATGCCTCGCTCATGCGCCACAGCTTACTTGCCCTGGGCCCCATCGGCCTAGCTGAAGGTGGTTGGCTTGCTCGTCACCGGCAGTCGACGGTCTCGGCCGAACGCCACACTCGAGATCCTGGGCCCCATGGCGCCTTGGCGTCGCTTCCACTCTGCCCGGGAAACCAAGGTGAGTATTTCGGCGACAAGGTTTTGGTCAAAACCGCGGGCGACAATACCGGGAAGGTCAAGGCCTTGGACTACCAGCAAATCCAGAATGTTATCCAGGGTTTCATAGTCAGGGAGGCTGTCTTGATCCGTCTGGCCAGGGCGTAGTTCAGCGCTGGGTTGCTTCTCGATAGAGGAGATTGGAATCGGGGGAGTCTCACCCAGGTCTTGGGCGTGCTCGTTGCGCCAAAGTGCTAATTCCCACACCAGCGTTTTTGGTACGTCTTTGATGGGGGCGAAGCCGCCGACTGAGTCACCATAGATGGTGGAGTAGCCAACGGCTAATTCCGATTTGTTTCCGGTGGTCAACACCAAGTGACCCTCGCTATTGGATAAAGCCATAAGCAAAACCCCGCGAGCTCTGGCTTGGACGTTCTCTGCGGCAAGTCCGCTGAGGCCCAGTTGGGAATCAAAAGGTTCGACCAGATTGGCGATGGGTTCAACCCGGTGGTGCAGCCCGATGTTGTTCGCCAGTTCTGCGGCGTCATCCAGAGAATGTTGGCTGGAATGCACGCTGGGCATGCTCACGCCATATACCCGGCTTGCCCCGATGGCATCGGAGGCAATCGCGGCACACACTGCTGAGTCAATCCCGCCGGAGAGCCCTAAGAGAGCGCTAGGGAAACCATTTTTTTCCACGTAGTCCCGGGTACCCGTCACGAGGGCATCCCACAGGGTTCCAAGCTCCGAGGTCTGGACAATTGGTCTATTTTCTAGAGCTTGCGCTCCCGCTTCGCGCACCGAAATTTCAACGCGTTGGGTGTTCGCCGGAAGTGGTGCCCCACTCTGGGCTAAGGGCAGATCCAGATCACACACGATCAAGTCTTCTCGAAAACGAAGCCCCGAGGCGATGCGCTGACCCTTCGGGTCAATAATCATGCTGTCCCCGTCGAAAACGAGGTCGTCTTGGCCTCCGACGATGTTCACGTAACAAATCGTGTTGTTCATTTCCCGGGCACGAGTTGTCACCAGCGGTTCCCGCACCGTGTTCTTATCGCGTTCAAAAGGCGAGGCATTGGGCACTAACAAGGCGCCCAGGGGATAGGGCGTGAGAGATTCGATGGGCCCATCTTGGCGCCATAGGTCTTCACAAATCACTATTCCGAGATCAATATCGCCTAGGCGAATGATGAGACCCTGATCACCGGGGATGAAGGTGCGAAACTCGTCAAAGACGGCGTAGTTGGGCAGGTGATGTTTGGCATAGGTGGCCTGAATTTTGCCGTGGAGTAGGACACTGGCGCAGTTGCGTGCGCGGGCGGGGTGATGGGGGACAGTCTGGGAGTCATTGACGTGGAAAGGGCCCGCTGGATGGCCAATGATGACGGCCATGTCGCCCATGCCATCACGTTCTAGAGCGCTAGCAAACGCAGCCAAGGATTGTTCGGATAATTCAAGAAAGTTATTGCGAAGCGCCAAGTCCTCGATGGGATAACCCGTGAGAGCTAGCTCGCCGGTGAGCATCACTTGAGCCCCCTGGTCATACGCCAAGCGAGCCATCGAGAGCAGGGTGGTGGCGTTGCCCAAACGATCTCCCACGGTGGGATTAGTTTGGGCCATGGCCAAGCGAAGACGGGGCATACCGAGTAGCCTAATGGCTAGGAATTACGCCCATTTTTGCTTCGTTGTGAGGAATGACAGTGGATAAACAACGCGACTTTGTGCTGCGCACCATTGAAGAGCGAGGCGTGAAGTTCATTCGTCTGTGGTTTACCGATGTTGTGGGAACGCTCAAGATGGTGGCTATCGCCCCCGCCGAGGTGGAAGGCGCCTTCACTGAGGGCCTAGGAATTGACGGTTCCTCGATCGAAGGCTTCACTCGGGCTTTTGAAGCAGATGTGTTGGCCCACCCAGACCCCACAACTTTCCAGATCCTGCCCTGGCGTGGAGAAATTGACCCCACGGCGCGAATGTTCTGTGACATCACCACCCCCGATGGTCAACCCGCTGTGGTGGACCCTCGCTATGTGCTCAAGCGTCAGCTGGAAAAAGCCGCGGATCTTGGCTTCACTTTCTACACCCATCCCGAAATTGAGTTCTATTTGCTCAAATCCAGTGAATACGGCCCCGAGGGGCCCCAGCCTGTTGATCATGCAGGGTATTTCGACAATGTTCCTGGTGGAAGCGCACACGATTTCCGCCGGCGTGCTGTTCGTATGCTCGAAGATTTGGGCATTTCGGTGGAGTTTAGCCACCACGAAGCGGGCCCTGGCCAAAACGAAATTGACTTGCGCTACGCCGATGCTCTGACTACCGCCGATAACATCATGACGTTTAGAACAGTGATCAAAGAAGTTGCCATCGAGCAGGGCGTGTACGCAACCTTCATGCCAAAACCCTTGGCGGATCACCCTGGCTCTGGAATGCACACTCACCTCTCGCTGTTTGAAGGTGACACCAATGCGTTTTATGACGCTGGTGGCAAATACCAGCTCTCGGCTGTTGGGCGATCCTTTGTCGCTGGAGTGCTAAAACACGCACCAGAATTTACGGCGATTACCAACCAGTTTGTGAACTCCTATAAGCGCATCTGGGGTGGCCACGAAGCGCCTAGCTATGTCACCTGGGGGCACAACAACCGGTCCGCGCTTATCAGGGTGCCCCTCTATAAGCCCGGTAAAGGCCAATCTGCTCGGGTGGAGTACCGCGGCATTGATTCGGCAGCGAACCCTTACCTGGCTTATGCGGTTCTTTTAGCTGCGGGACTCAAAGGCATCGCCGAGAGTTACGAGCTGCCCCCTGAAGCCGAAGACACCGTGTGGGAGCTGAGCGAAGGCGAACGCGTGGCGTTGGGATATGAACCTCTGCCCTCTAGCCTGGATCGCGCATTGGCGCTCATGGAGGGGAGCGAATTGGTGGCAGAAACTCTGGGCGAGCAGGTGTTCAACTATGTGTTGCGTAACAAAAAGCGCGACTGGGAAGCTTATCGGGCTCAAGTAACACCGTATGAACTCTCCAGTAATTTACGACTTCTCTAACCCTTTGACCCGATGACCAGGGCTCCCTCAGTTCTGACTTCTCTGGTCAAAGCTGGCTTCAGTGGGCTCAACGAGGCAAAATCTCGCCTAGAAGTAGGTGGGTTTGACGCCGGTGACTTCTCGGAGTCCGCGAACCCTGACTTATCGCTCAAGACCGTTGAGGCGCTGCGGGAGAAAAATCCGACAGCTTTCGCCAAGCTATGGGCCAAACCCACGTATCGCAGTCGACTGGTGTTACTCACCGGTGCGAGTTCAGGTTTGGGGGATTTTTTACATCGCCATGTTGACCAGTGGAAGCTGGTCGCCTCACCACTTCGGCGGGTCCTGAATCAGGCTGAATATCTAGCGCTGATGGCCACCGCAATCGAGGGCAAAGACGGCGCAGCTGCGGTGATGGCGCTGCGGGTGAGCTATCGCCGAGAATTGTCTCGCCTGGCCCTTTGGGATGCTTCCGCCGCGGCACCGGTGGACGTTGTCCACGAGGTGGCACGATCGCTCTCAGATTTAGCGGGTGCCGCTCTGGAAACAGCGCTAAATATTGCGAGGATCACCCATGGGTTAGCTGCTGATCGGGTTCCCTTGTCCATTATCGGAATGGGTAAAGCTGGCGCCAGGGAGCTTAACTACCTCAGCGATGTCGATGTTATCTATGTCACCGAGGTGCCCGAGGGGGAAGACCCTGACGTGGTCGTTGCCGGTGCGCACACTCTCGCCCGAGATACGGCCCGCTATCTGACCGAATTCGGGATTGAACCGGGTCTGTGGGAAGTTGACGCAAACCTCAGACCTGAAGGCAAAGATGGCGCTCTGGTGCGCACACTCGAATCCCACCTCTCTTACTATCAGCGCTGGGCCAAAGATTGGGAATTTCAAGCACTCATCAAAGCCCGTCCTTTGGCCGGGGATCAGGACTTGGGCGAGCGTTATCGGGCGGCACTTGATCCACTGATTTGGGAAGCGTCCTCCAGGCCGGGCTTTGTTGAACAGGTTCAACGCATGCGTGAGCGCGTGAGCGCTCATATTCCCTCTCACGAGGTTGATTACCAGATAAAACTGGGCCCCGGTGGCCTTCGCGATATTGAATTTACTATTCAGTTGCTCCAGCTCGTCCACGGGGCAAACGATGACACCGTTCGCGACCTCGACACCCTGGGTGCCCTCGAATCTTTAGCCCGTGCCGGGTATGTGGGCCGGGTGGAAGCTGCCGAGTTTGATCGGTCTTATCGCACGCTTCGTGTCCTAGAGCACCGCATTCAGCTTTCTCAGCTCAAGCGCAGCCACTTGATGCCCCAGGAGGAAGAAGCTATTCGTGTGTTGGCCCGGGCGACCAAGCTGGCTGATAACGCAACGGATCTGGTGACACTGTGGCGGGCCACCCAACGATCAGTGCGCGGCCTGCATGAACGCCTGTTTTATCGACCCTTGCTCTCTGCCGTGGCCGATCTTGATGAGGGTGATGCTGAGCTCACTAGTGAACAAGCCGAAGCACGTTTGCAGGCATCCGGTTTCACTAATCCCGGCGGGGCCCTGAACCATATCCAGGCCCTCACCCAGGGTGTCTCCCGTCGCGCAGCAATTCAAAAAGCGTTACTCCCGGTGTTGTTGCACTGGCTGGCCGAGGGCACAGACCCTGATGGAGGACTGCTGGCTTTTCGTAAACTCAGCGACGACCTGGGAGAGAAGTACTGGTTTTTGCGCATGTTGCGAGATTCCTCTGGTGCTGCCCAGCGACTCACTAGTGCCCTTTCCACCAGTGGGTTCGTGGCGAAACTATTTGGTCGAGTCCCTGATGGTGCCGCCTGGTTAGATGATGATGAGGATCTGATCCCCCGCAGTGCGGACTCGCTGCGCGAGGAAGTTATCGCAACCCTCGAGCGTCACAGCAAGGATCAGAACGCGGCTGCGAAAGCGCTACGGGCTATGCGCCGGCGGGAGTTGCTGCGTATTGCACTCTCGTCCATGGTGGGAATTAGCGATATTGGCGCCGTTGGAGCTGCGCTAACGGAGCTAGCAACTGCTTTCCTGGAAGGGATTCTTGCGCTATCAAGAACCCCAGATGATGGCATCGAATTCGCGATAATCGGTATGGGGCGCCTGGGTGGCGCCGAGTTGAGCTTTGGGTCTGATTTAGATGTGCTCTATGTCTATCGCGATTCTGGCGCGGGAGACCAAGCATCCCAGGTGGCTAATACAGTCGTCAAAAAGTTGACCGCGCTGAGCGAAGACGTTTTGTTCCCGCTTGATTTAGACGCAGGCTTGCGTCCTGAGGGCAAAAATGGGCCCTTAGTAAGAAGTTTGGATGCGTTCTCTCAGTACTATCAACGATGGGCATTGGGGTGGGAAGCTCAGGCGCTCCTGCGTGCTGCCCGTCTGGTTGGTGATCGCACTCTTCAGGATGATTTTCTTACGATGGCAGCGACCTATCGATATCCTGCTTCGTTCAGTGACGATCAAGCCCGCGAGATTCGCCGGATTAAGGCCCGCATGGAAGCTGAAAGGCTGCCTCAGGGCGTTGACCCTTCCAGGCACCTGAAGCTAGGCCGTGGTTCCCTCAGCGATGTTGAGTGGGCCATTCAGCTACTCCAATTGCGCCACGGTCACCAATATCCCGATATTCGCACGCCGTCCACACTCGATGCGATGGATCGATGTGTAGAGCACAACCTGCTCGAGCCTGGTGATGCGCAATATCTGCGCGAAGCCTGGTTATTGGCCTCCAGGGTTAGAGCAGCCCTTGCGCTCTATGGGGCATCCTCCACCGATGTCTTACCGATTCATCGCCAAGGCTTAGAAGGCGCGGCTCGACTGATGGGCTATAGCCGTGGGGGAGCGAGCGAGCTTGAAGATACTTATCTCAAAGTAACCAGGCACTCCCGCGCCGTCTTCGAGCGTGTTTTTTATGACAAGAGTGTTTAAAGCACTGATGGGTCCCATCCCACGATAGGACCCATCAGAGTGTGGGAGCGCTTAGACGCCGTAGTACAGTTCGAATTCGAACGGGTGCGGACGCTGCGCCATGGGAGCGATCTCGTGCTCACGCTTGAACTCAACCCATGTTTCGATGAGATCCTTCGTGAAGACACCGCCCGCGAGCAAGAACTCGTGGTCAGCTTCGAGAGCCGCTAGGGCTTCTTCCAGCGAAGCAGGAACCTGAGGGATGGACTTGGCTTCCTCGGGGGGAAGCTCATAAAGGTCCTTATCCACGGGCTCGTGAGGCTCAATCTTGTTCTGGATTCCATCCAAACCAGCCATCATCTGTGCCGCAAAAGCAAGGTAGGGGTTTCCTGAAGCATCCGGTGCGCGGAATTCAATCCGTTTGGCTTTCGGGTTGCTTCCGGTGATGGGAATACGAATCGATGCCGAACGGTTACCGGCGGAGTACACCAGGTTGACCGGTGCTTCGTAGCCCTTGACCAAACGGTGGTAGCTGTTGACGCTGGGGTTAGTGAAGGCCAACAGTGCCGGAGCGTGCTTCAGGATTCCACCGATGTACCAGCGGGCGAGGTCACTCAGTCCGCCATAGCCGGCCTCGTCATAGAACAGTGGCACGCCATCGCTCCAGAGCGACTGGTGAGTGTGCATTCCCGAACCGTTGTCGCCAAAGAGGGGCTTGGGCATGAACGTAGCCGTCTTACCCCACTGCAAAGCAGTGTTCTTGACGATGTACTTGAATTTCAGGAGGTCATCGGCAGCTTTGACCATGGTGTCGAAGCGGTAGTTGATTTCAGCCTGACCGCCGGTCCCGACCTCGTGGTGTGAACGCTCCACGATCAGTCCTGCATCTTCGAGCTTCAAGCAGATGTCATCGCGCAGATCAGCTAAGTGATCGACAGGGCTGACGGGGAAGTAGCCACCCTTGTAGGGGGTCTTGTTGGCGAGGTTGCCGCCTTCTTCCATGCGACCGCTGTTCCAGGCGCCCTCAATGGAGTCAACTTCGTAGAAGCTGCGGTTTTGGCGCACGTCGTAGCGGACATCGTCAAACACGTAGAACTCTGCTTCGGGGGCGAAGAACGCGGTGTCGGCGATCCCGGTAGAGGCGAGGTACTTCTCCGCCTTGTGCGCAACTTGACGCGGGTCCCGACTGTAGATCTCGCCGTTGCGAGGGTTATAGATGTCAAAGAGCATGATCAGGGTGAGCTCATCACGAAACGCGTCCACATAAGAAGTGGTTACATCGGGAATGAGCTGCAGGTCTGATTCGTGGATCTGCTGGAAACCGCGGATGGACGACCCATCGAAGAGCTGGCCAACGGTGAAAAATTCTTCATCGACCGAGTGGGCCGGAATGTTGAAATGCTGCTGCACTCCGGGAAGGTCGGTAAAGCGAATGTCAAGGAACTTGACGTCCTTTTCTTTGATGTACTTCAGTACTTCCGAAGAGTTCTTAAACATGCTCTTCAACTCCTGTGTGTTCGTGGGATTTTTCACCGAGGTTACGGTGCTGACCCCAGAGTACTTTCTCGTCATGTCCCGGTGGTATCGGTTATGTTTCCTGCGTGTTACGGCTGCTTCTAAGCTAGGAGCTATGGTTTCAGCCCAAAGTGACTACTGGCCGGGTAAAAAGTTTGGCCTACCGATATCTGGGCCGCGCTCCACGCCCACTTATTTGCGTCGTGTTGCCGCTCTCGCGATCGACTGGGCTCTCGCGGTGGCCATCTCAATCGCGTTTTTTGACTACAACGGTTTTGCGACCCTCGGCGTCTTCATTGCCCTATGCGCACTCGGGGGTTTGATACTCGCTGGCTCACCGGGGCACCTCATTGCGCGCATCCGCATTGCCCCTATCCGCGGGGGAGCGCTAGGTGTCATCGCCCCGATAGTGAGACCGGTACTGGTGGCCTTAGTGATTCCTGCTCTGATAACCGATGACGATCAGCGTGGACTGCACGACCGGCTGGTGGCTACCATTTTGGTCCTGCGTTAACGAGGTTTAGGCGCGCGTACCTTGCTGGGGTCCATACCCTTAGGAATGGGCAAGGAGTTTCCTCGTTGCAAAGAATTCAAGCGATGCGAGACCGCCAAAACTTCGGCTTTTCGAAGTGTGTGCTTGAACTTACGCAATGCGCTATTAAGTTTGGGCAGAGCGGTCGAGCCTGCATCGGGGCCCACATATACAAAGTGCACGGGGATGTCGGGAACAGCGCGTAACACAGCGCGACGTTCATCCTCGAGCATCTTCTTGGTGCGCGACTTGGGTCCCTCACCGATAAGAACAACACCGGGTTTGCCGACCGCGCGATAGACGGCCTCCTGGGTCCTGGGGTTGACCGCAACTGGGAATTCACTGGCTTGCCAGGCACGTCGCAGAGCGCTTCTCAACACAGCTCCCACAGCACCAGGCTGTCCTGAGATCTTTTCGTAGGCGGTTTTTTCGGCGCGTTGGCCCAGCACGACCAAGGTTAGCAACAAGGCAAGAAGCACACCGGTGGTGATGTAAAGAATCAGGGTGAGAATGCTGCCACTGGCAACGACAAGCGCCAGAGCGACACCAGCACCGATAGGGGCAATGAGTGTCAACAACAACAGCGGAATAAGCGCCTTGTCGGTTTCACGGGTCAGATTAAAGATCTGCCACAGTTGCTTTAGACGACCGGGCTCTTTCGTAACTGCTTGATCATTTTTCGCCATAATTCATTACCCTACGCGTAAGTGGGCGTGCGGCAAATCCGCTAAATCCCTAAGTCGGCGTCGAAAGCTGCCGCTTCCAAACGATCCTTCACCATGGTGAGGAATCGCGCGGCATCAGCACCATCAACAATGCGGTGATCGTAGGAGAGCGCCAAGTAGACCGTGTGGCGAATGGCGATGGAGTCATCACCATTGTGGGTGACCACAACTGGCTTCTTCTGCACGATCCCGGTCCCCAAAATCGCTACCTGAGGCAAGAACACGATCGGGGTATCAAACAGCGCGCCACGAGAACCTGTGTTGGTCACCGTGAAGGTTCCACCAGAGAGCTCGTCAGGGCTCAGTTTGTTATCTCTCGTGCGCTGAGCCAGATCAGAAATATCCTGAGAAATCTGGGCCAGGTTCTTATCTCCCGAGTTTTTCAACACCGGGGTGAGAAGGCCACGCTCGGTGTCGACGGCAATCGAGATGTTCTCGGTGGCGGGGTAGATGATGTTCTCTCCATCGACTACGGCGTTGACAATTGGGAACACCCGCAGTGCTTCAGCAGAAGCCTTCACAAAGAAGGGCAAGAAGCTGAGCTTGGTTCCCGTGGCCTGCAGGAACGAATCCTTGACAGCCTGGCGCAACTCGGCAATCTCGGTGACGTCAACTTCGACCACCGAGGTGAGCTGAGCGGAGGCTTGCATGGAGGCCACGGCGCGTTCGGCGATGACCTTGCGCAAACGACTCATGGGAACTGTTGTGCCACGAAGCGCTGAGGCTTCCACTACCGTCGCGGTAGCGGGTGCAGCCGGGGCCACCGTTCCGGTAGATGCTGCGACAACGTCTTCTTTGCGAATACGTCCGCCAACTCCCGTTCCGCTGACTTTTTGCAAATCAACACCGTGGTCGTTGGCAAGCTTGCGCACAATCGGGGTGACATAAGGCATAGCTCGCGAACCTGCTGGTGCACTAACTACAGCAGGCGAGGCTGGCTCGGCAACGGCAGGTGGAGCAGCCACAGGCGCTGGCGCCGCAACAGGGGCAGGGGGAGTCGCGAGAGGTGCCGCTGCGGGGGGTGCCACTGCCGGAGGAGCCACAGGCGCTTCGGCTACTGGGGCTGCGACAGGCGCGGCTGGCGTTGTTTCCGGGGCCGCAACAGGTGCTGCTGCTTCAGGTGCTGCTGCTTCAGGAGCGGCGGCTGCCGGTGCAGCGGCCCCACTTCCGTCTCCAATGCGAGCCAGAATTGCTCCCACTTCCACTGTTTCGTCTTCTGCGACGAGAATTTCTTCCAGTGTGCCCGCTACGGGGGAGGGGATCTCTGTGTCAACTTTGTCTGTTGAGATTTCTACTAAAGGTTCATCAACCGCAATGGTGTCGCCAACTTTTTTCAACCAACGGGTGATGGTGCCCTCTGTGACGCTTTCTCCCAGTGCGGGGAGGGTTACTTCATGACTCATCTCGCGTGTGCTCCTTGTGAGAGGTAAATATTGATGGGGTGGCTGTACTTACATGGCATGCAGGGGTTTGCCCGCAATGGCCATAAAAGCTTCGCCGAGTGCTTCGTTTTGGGTTGGGTGGGCGTGGAGCAGTGGTGCAACATCTTCGGGGTGGGCATCCCAGTTGACAGCCAACTGTGCTTCACCGATGAGCTCGCCAACTCGCGCGCCGATCATGTGAACACCGAGTACCGGACCATCAACCTGACGAATCACCTTGATTGATCCTGAGGTTTCTAGAATGTGGCTCTTGCCGTTTCCAGCGAGGTTGTAGTCATAAACGGCGATGCCTGCCTCACCGAATTCTTCTTTAGCCTCAGATTCGGAGTAGCCGACCGAGGCAACCTCGGGCTCTGAATAGGTCACCTTGGGGATGTTGCGATCACTCACGACCATTGGGTTGAGTCCCGCTAGTTCTTCGGCGACGAAAATACCGTGTTGGAAACCACGGTGAGCGAGTTGGATACCCGGAACAATGTCACCGACGGCAAACACACCAGGGATATTGGTGCGAAGGCGGTCGTCGGTGAGGACAAAACCGCGGTCCATGGTCACCCCCACTTGTTCAAAGCCCATGCCATCAGTCTTGGGTCCACGACCCACAGCAACCAAGAGAAGATCTCCGGTTTCCGTGGTGCCATCTTCTAAGGTCACGGTGACGCTGGAGTCGTCTTGGGTGGCGGACTGGAAGCGAACGCCAGTGTGGAAATTGATGCCACGCTTGCGATACGCGCGCTCGAACTGCTTAGAAATTGATTCGTCTTCGGCGGGAACCAAACGAGGCAACCCCTCGATGATGGTGACCTCAGCACCGAATGAGCGCCAAACGCTGGCGAATTCAACTCCGATGACACCGCCGCCCAAAACGAGAACCTTGTTGGGAATCCAGTCGAGTGCCAACGCCTGCTCAGAGGTAATGATGCGCCCTGAGATATCAAGACCGGGCAATGATTTGGGGTAAGAACCAGTAGCGAGGATGACGTTCTTGCCGACTACGGTGTCGTCACCAACAGCAACCGTGGTGGGCGAAACCAGAGTGCCTGTGCCCTCAATGGTGGTGATGCCGCGAGCCTTAATCAGACCCTGTAGACCTTTGTATTTGGAGGCGACAATGCCATCGCGATAGGCGTTGACGGCGGGAAGGTCGACGCCCTCGAGGGTTGCTTTCACACCGAACATTTCAGAGTCGCGGGCTGAATCAGCAACCTCGGCAGCGTGGAGCAGAGCTTTGGTGGGAATGCAGCCCACGTGGAGGCAGGTACCACCCACCTTGTCCTTCTCTATTAGTCCAACGCTCATGCCGAGCTGGCTAGCACGCAGAGCTGCGGCATAGCCGCCACTTCCTGCGCCCAAAACGACAAGGTCAAAAGAGTGTTCGGCCACTAGTTACAGACTCCCTAGAGTTGTTTCGCTGTTCATCTGGACTTGCAAGGACCGCCAGAAAACGACCCAGCATAGCTAAGCCTACTACCTGCCTCAATGTGCTGGCTGGCTAGCGCTGTGCCATGAGGACATCAAGAATGGTCCGAGTGAGCGCACCGGTTGCTCCCTTAGGGGTGAAGCCCCAAGGGCTCTGCGAATTGGCGGCAGGGCCGGCAATATCCAGGTGGGCCCAGGGGATGTTCTCGCCGACGAAGTCGCGCAGGAAGATTCCCGCAAGTAGCATCCCGCCTAAGGCTTCGCCAGGTTTCGCGTTCGCGATATCCGCCACATCGGATTTGAGTAGGCTGCGCAGCTCTTCGGGGAGGGGCATGGGCCAGACCAGCTCACCGGTGGCCTTGGCCGACGCCACAATCTGCTCCACGGCATCGTTGGTGCCCATCAACCCTGCATAGCGTTCACCGAGTGCGACCCGGGCGGCGCCGGTAAGGGTCGCGATATCAATAATCAGATCTGGCGCCAGGGCGCTCGCTGCCTGGAGCCCATCGGCCATGACGAGGCGACCTTCGGCATCGGTGTTGAGAATCTCAACAGTTTTCCCACCCAAAATGGTGATCACATCATTCGGGCGTGAGGCACTTCCACTGGGCATATTCTCCGCCAAGCATAAATAAGCGGTGATGGCCGCGGGGGACCCCAACGAGGCAGCGGCAAGTGTGGCACTGGCCATCACCGCGGCCCCGGTCATGTCATATTTCATGCCGACCATGGCATTGGGAGCCTTGAGCGATAGTCCACCGGAATCGAAAGTGATTCCTTTACCCACCAGTGCGATGTGACGTGTGGGCTTTGCCGGTTGGTAACGAAGCACCATCAGCCGTGGCGGGTTTTGCGGGCCTTTACCTACAGCGCTAATGCCGCCATAACCCTGTTCGGCTAGTTGCTTCTCGTCCAGGATTTCGACGGTGACCGACTGGTGCTTAGCTAAGTCGCCCACCTGATCAACAAAGGTTTGAGGGTTCAAAAAGTTTGGTGGCATGGTAACCAGATCGCGCACTTGCCAGACCGCTCGGGCAGCGGCGGTGACGCGAGAAAGTGCTGCCTCACCAAGAGACCCCACGACGGCGATTGTGGTCACAAACTGTGTGGTCGTGCCAATTTTGGAAACCCGGTGAGAGCCCAGTAGCGCACCTTCTGAGATAGCAGCAACGTCGGATTCACCAGAGTGCGGCAGGGCAAAGACAATGCGTGCGGGGGTTGGCTTGGATAACGCCATAGCCGCATATCCTGCTGCGTTTGCCAGTGTGTGGGCGTCAAGCTCGCCTGACCCCAGGCCGGTCAGTACAACACTGCCGGCGTTGCAGCCCGCCGGGGAGGGGATGCGCCACGTCTTATCGCTGGATCCGTCAGCCTGAATTTTCTGGGCTGAGCTAAGAATGGATTCCACTACGTCGGGGGCCAAGCCCTCGGCTCGGACGCTGATGCCAGCATCTGTCGTGCCAAGTCCCACAACGAGAACGTCGTCGTCGTTGAGATTGGTGGCATCAGGGATTAGCTGCAGAGAAGGAAGAGTCATAGCTCCATCTTAAGTGCCGCCGGGTGATAACGCTGTGGGCGAAGTACGCAGGGTTTGTGAGGGCGGCCCAAGTACGATGGGAACATGTTTAGTGATGACCTATTTCGTGAGGCAATGGAGTTATCCAGCGTTCCGCGCGGATTGCCGCTTGTCACCGGACTCACCGGATTCGCGGATGCCGGGGGAGCGGTCAGCCAGATAAACAAATACGTCTTTAACACTTTGGAAACCGAGCGTGTGGGCACGTTCAACAACGACTTGCTCATTGACTACCGCGCCCGACGTCCCATTTTTCAATTTGAAGAAACAGCGCTGACCTCCTATGAGCCACCGAGACTGTCTCTTGATTTAGTCAAAGACGAACTGGGTTCCCAGTTTCTTTTTCTCTCTGGTTATGAGCCCGATTTCCGTTGGGAACAAGCCAGCAACACCATTTTGGATTTGATTCAAGTCCTAGAAGTCACCACCAGCACCTGGGTTCACGCCATTCCCATGCCGGTGCCGCATACGCGCAGTCTGGGTGTGACGGTCAGTGGGAACCGAAGTGACATTACCGAGTCACTTTCGGTCTGGCGCCCCACGACGGGTGTTCCTGGAACGATGATGCACTTGATCGAATATCGCCTGCAAGAGCTGGAGCAGCCCACCGCGGGTTTTGTGGTGTTGGTGCCGCACTACTTGGCCGACACCGAATTTCCTGATGCGGCGGTCACCGCATTGCAGAGCGTGAGCGCTGCTACTGGTCTGATTTTCCCCACGGATGTTCTTCGAGAGGCGGGTCGAGAATTCCTACAAGGCATAGCGGAACAGGTGGACAACAACCACGAGTTGCAGAAATTGGTCGACAGGTTAGAAAATCGTCACGACTCGTATATGGAAGATAACCCGATGCCCTCACCGCTGATGGGTGTCGATGGTGAGGTCCCCACGGCAGACACCATCGCTGCGGAACTTCAGAGTTTTCTGGCCAAGCGTCACACTTCTGGTGCCGGCGACGAACCCCAAGCCCTCTAAACACTCGGCGGTTGCCTGGTTGTGAGCAAGTGCTGTCCAGGCGTGGCATAATAAACGAGAAGGCCCTGGCAGGACTTGGAAAAGAAATTTACCAAGACTTGACAAGGGTTTTCTTACTGCCCGTCGAGTAGCAGAGCAGGTGGGTCATGGCAGGAAACACCCCAGAACCAAACCCTTCTTCCAGCGATGGTAAAAACGCGGACAAGCAGTCCCGTTTCGGACGTATCGCTGGCTTTTTAAGAAGAACATCAGAGCCTGAAAATCAGAAAGAACCTGTGACCCCACCAGCTAAAAAATCTGCGCCCTCCGCCCCAGCGAAGACTGCGGTGAAGACTCCGGCGAAGAAAGCTCCCGCTGCAGCAAAAAAGCCGGTTAGCACCGCTGCGTCTGCCACTAAGGCAAGTGCAGCGAAGGCACCCGCTAAGAAGGCTCCCGTAGCAAAAGCTCCTGCGACTACGACTGCGAGTGCTGCAAAGAAGGCGCCCGTCAAGGCCGCAGTGAAACCAGCCGCTCAAGCCGCCGCTGCTAAGGCACCCGCCAAAAAGGCTCCCGCAGCAAAAGCACCTGCACCTAAGGCCGCTGCGGGTGCACCCGCGAAGAAAGCTTCGGCCAAGAAGGCGACGGCAAGTAAATCTGCCACGCCCGAGAGCGAAGAGACTTCCCAAGAGGGTGCCGACGTTGCACCCGACGCTGTTGCAGAGAAGCTTGGCGCAGAGGTTATTGCCGGACTTGCTGAGGCGCTCAGCGATGAGGACGACGACGAAACCGAAAAAGTAGCTCTGCCCGCAGGAGCCTTGGTTCTCTCCAGTAATGACGATGATGATGCACCCAGTGTGTCCACCATGATTACGGGCGCCACCGCCGATCCTGTCAAGGACTACCTGAAGCAGATCGGTAAAGTTGCGCTGCTTAACGCCGAGCAAGAAGTGGAATTGGCTCTGCGCGTTGAAGCCGGATTGTTCTCTGAAGAGAAGCTCTCGGCCATGACTAACTCGCAGAAGACCACCAAGCTGGCTCGTGAATTGCATGAACTAGCTAAAGATGGCCAGCGAGCCAAGAATCACCTCTTGGGTGCTAACTTGCGCCTCGTTGTTTCCTTGGCCAAGCGCTACACCGGTCGTGGGATGCAGTTCCTGGACTTGATCCAGGAAGGCAACCTCGGCTTGATTCGTGCCGTTGAGAAATTCGATTACACCAAGGGTTTCAAGTTTTCTACTTATGCAACCTGGTGGATTCGCCAAGCTATTACTCGAGCGATGGCCGACCAGGCTCGCACCATTCGTATTCCTGTGCACATGGTCGAGGTCATCAACAAGCTGGCCCGTGTTCAGCGACAGATGCTCCAAGACCTAGGTCGCGAACCCACTCCTGAGGAGCTTGCTCGCGAGCTTGATATGACCCCGGAGAAGGTCGTGGAGGTTCAGAAGTACGGTCGCGAACCGATTTCTCTCCACACTCCTTTGGGTGAAGATGGCGATAGTGAATTTGGTGACCTGATTGAAGACACCGAAGCGGTTGTTCCCGCCGATGCCGTTGGATTCACCATGTTGCAGCGTCAGCTGGAGAGCCTTCTAGATTCGCTTTCCGAACGCGAAGCGGGAGTGATTCGGATGCGCTTTGGCTTGGGTGATGGCATGCCGAAAACTCTTGACCAAATCGGTGACACCTTTGGTGTTACCCGTGAGCGCATTAGGCAAATAGAGTCCAAGACGATGGCGAAGCTTCGCCACCCTTCCCGGTCTCAGGCTCTTCGGGATTACCTCGAGTAAATCGAATGGATCTCATTCCGGCCTTCCTGCTCGCCAAGTGTGTGCGTTTGGCGGCCAGGTTACGAGGTGGAGGTTCGGCTTTTCCAGGCCTCGTGTTGCTCAAAATGGTGCCCGACGTTCTCTCTAGAAAACTCTCGAATCTTCCATTGGGCGTTATTTTCGTTACCGGGTCGAATGGTAAATCCACCACGACCAGCATGCTCGCCTCCTTGTTACGAGCGCACGGCCTGGCAGTGTTCACTAACCCCGCTGGAGGAAATCTTCCTCAAGGTCTAGCCTCAGCGCTCGTGGGCCAGGCAACGCTTTGGGGACGACTTCGCGCCGATATTGCCGTGCTGGAAGTTGATGAAGCCTATGGCCACCAGATTGCCGAATTAGTGAATCCCGATTGGGTGTTATTGACTAACGTCCAAGTCGATCAGCTCAATCGTTTTGGCGAACCCGAAAATGTCTATCGCATGCTTCACGACCTGGCAGCTCGTGCGAATGCGGGGGTGGTGCTCAACGCCGGGGACGCGAACCTTTCTGTGATGGGCAGATCCTTAGTCGATAAAGGTGTGCGTGTCGAAACGGTCGCGATTGCCCCCGAAGCCACCGCAAGTGCAGCACACGGGCTCGTATCGGCGCCCTTATTTTTTGAGGGTGAAGCGCTAGATAATCTCTCCCCACTAGCTACCTTGACGAGTATGGGTAACGCCCAGGCGAGCATTTCGTTTGGTGAGACAAGCGTGGAGGTTACCCTCCCCGCACCGGGTTTGCACTACGGGGTTGATGCGGCTTTAGCTCTGGCAATGGCACAGGTGGTTAGCGAGGGGACCATCACCACAGTTGATATCGAGCGGGCCTTTTCACACGGTGAACCGGTGTATGGCCGTGGAGAAACCATCAGCTATCGGGGTCGGGATTTTGCCTTGACCATGATGAAAAACTTGCCCAGTCTTCAGGTGAATCTCGATGCCCTAGAAGGCCCACTCGAGCGGGTGTGGGTCGCGGTTGATGAGGGTACTCCTGACCCTTCCTGGATTTATGACGTGGACCTTGGGCCCATCGACCATGTGGATGTTATCTCTGGTTCTAAGGCGCTCCAATGGGCGATGTTTTTGGAGTACCGAGGGATCGCCTATGGGCAAATAGTGGAAGACACCGCAGAGGCGATGCGAGTTCTGACTGCTATGCCACATGACACAGCTCAGCCTGTTCACGCCATCGTGAACTACGAAGTGATGATGGTCATTCGACGCCTTGCTGGCTATAAAGAATTAGAGGGGCGTCGATGAGCACGCCTTTTACTATTGTTCGCCTCTTGCCCCAGATCCTCGGGCTCAATGGCTCACTAGCCTCGGGCGAGATTGTGGCAGTGTCCTTGAGACACATGGGCCACGATGTTCACATCCTCGATGTTGATACTCCAGAGGATGTTCCTGCCACAGCCGATCTTGTGTGCGTGGGTAGTGGGTCCACCTCCAGCATTTCGCCTGGCGCGAAAGCGCTTAGTGCGCTGATGCCAAGTCTGCATGCCTGGAAAAATCAGGGAACATCGTGGATTGCTCATGCTGTGGGCTGGGATTTACTAGGCGTTGATGTGATAACCGCCCAAGGTGATCATCTGCCTGGTGTTGGCATTTTCCCCTCCCGCGCAGATCATCGATTCCCTCGGTTCTCTGGTGAAGTTTCCGGTGTCGATTATCGCGGCAGGCCAAGCGCGGGTTACCTAAACGCTGTGGGTCAGAGTGAGTTAAGTGAGTCGGCGCAGCCTTTGATGCGCCTCGAGCATCCCAGGGGGGCAGAGCCTGTCCATGAGGGTTTGAGGGCAGATAATCTCTTGGCAACGCGCGTGGGCGGCCCAGCTTTAGCGCTCAACCCGCACTGGGCTGGCGACATTGTTGAAGAGTTATTGGCAAAAAGAGGGTTGGAGCCTGATTTTGGCCCGTTTCATGAACGTGTGGAGTTGCTTGCCACACAGGCCAGGGCAAAAATTGTGGCCCGGCTTGGCGCTAAAAACTAGTGGGAGCGGGAAATGAAACGCCGCTCCACGTGAGAGGCCAGGCAGGTCACCACTTCATCCCCGATGGTGTTTCCCCAGCTCGCCCAGTCCTCAGCGCGGGGTGAGCCTAAAGCTGGGTCTCCCCACAGAGTGAGCACTTCACCGGGCTCAGGAACTTGCGGGGCGGGGCAATGGAGAACGATCTGGTCTACGTCGACAGAGGTGATGTCAAGGCGGGTGCTACCCCAGATGACCCACCCTGTGTTCGGCGCTAGAGGCAATACGCCATCGCCATAGCCGATGCCAAGAATGACGATGCCGGTTTTAGCATCGCTGGAAATTACCGGTGCTCGAAGAGCCATTACCGGGGCAAAGCCCATATCCTCAGCGCTTCGATCATCAAATGGGCTCACGCCATAAACGCTAATTCCCACTCGAACAAGATCAAGCCGAGACTCGGGCAAATCCGTGGCGGCAGCCGAGGCGGCAATGTGCAAAATTTTTGGCGACAGTCCTGCTTCGGTGGCGTGCGCCACTGCTTGATGAAAACGTTCCAGGGCGAGGCGGTCTTCGGCCAAAGAAGTATCGGCCAGGTGAGACCAAATACCCACCACGCTGATGTGGCCAAGTTTTTCTAGTTCCGCTGCCCGGCTGATGAGACCTGGCCAATCTTTAGCCAGAGCGCCATTTCTATGTAATCCGGTGTCGATTTTGAGATGGACGCGAGTGGCCATCCCCGGTGCGACAGAGCTAAGTGTGTCTAACTGCCAGAGGCTGGAAATCCCCAGATCCAATCGAGCCTCTGCCCCAGCAGCGAAATCATCGTGGGGACTTAGTAGCCAGCACAGCAGAGGTGTTTCGGGAATCACTGGCCGAAGGGAAACCCCGGTGGCAATATCCAACACGGCCAGAGCATCGGCTCCAGCGGTGATGGCTACTTGCGAAAGCTCGGCAACACCGTGACCGTATGCGTCAGATTTGACGGCAACCATCAACTGGGATTGCACGGCAAGAGTTGTTTTTGCATGGGCGACGTTGGCGGCGAAAGCATCAAGCGAAATGTCCGCAAAGGGGGCGTTCTTTAGTGCCATGTGCGCACCACCCGCGATGAGAGTCTGGCCAGCAGCGAGCCTGCAGATCGATTGGACCACTCTGACCACTCGCCAAGGCCTGGGTCCACCCCCCAGATGGTGGCGGAATCACCCACGGTGACTCTGGCGCCACGGGCATCAATAACGCACTGGTCCATCGCGATTCGCCCAGCAACGGGATATCGGGCTCCGTCAAGAGAAACCATGGCACCGGGCGACGCTGTTCTGGGAACGCCGTCAGAAAACCCGGCGCTGATCAGCACCAAGGTGGTCTCTTCGGAAGTGACGTATTCATACCCGTATGAGACAGGGGTGTTTGCGCCAACGTTTTTGACGGCAATAACGTCGGCTTCAAAGACCACTAGAGCTTCGTCCGTTCCGGCAAACCAGTCGAAGTCCACTGACATCTCGGCCGGTGCTGGGTCTAACGCTGAGCGTGCATCCTGGCCTGGAGAATGCAGTGCGTGGCGGATACCAAGGTCGTAGGCGATGCGACTGATGTCTTCGAGGCCCAGCCCATAAGCGTTCGCCCGAAGATCCAGGGCGTGGCCCTCTTGAGCGGCCGCTCCCAGAGCACGCAAGAGAACTGCGTGGGAAATCAGAGCTCGGCGCATGGGCGAGACGGTGTTACGAGGCGTTGTCATCCCGGAGTCGGCTGGTCTCGTCATGCCAGTTGACAACCTTGTCGCCCAGGGATTCACGGTGCTTGGCTGCATGGTGCCCGCAGAAAAGTAATTCGCCGGAGGTGAGGGTGGCACGTACGTAGGCTTGCGCTCCACAGGAGTCGCAGACATCCAAGGCGCCTAGTGCTGTTACGGAGTCGATCATCGTCTCTGGTGCTTCAGTGGCTGTGTTCGACATGCGACTCTCCTTAAGGATTTCCCATTCATTGTGATGCAACCCTTATTCCATCATGCTCTGGCCCTAAATAACTAAGACACGCTCCCAGTTTCGCCCACCGCGTATCCCCAGCTTACGGCGGTGTTACCCAGGCGGGGGCAAACCGGGGCCTAAGCTCGGGTTCGACTCAAGTAACGACGAAAGCCTAACTGTGCCCTCCACTGACTATTCCGCCCGCCACCTGACCGTTTTGGAAGGTCTGGAGGCTGTTCGTAAACGGCCTGGGATGTATATCGGCTCGACTGATTCACGCGGTCTGATGCACTGCCTGTGGGAACTCATCGACAACTCGGTGGACGAATCGGTTGCCGGTCACGGAGACGACATCACCGTGACTGTTTACCCCGATGGCAGTGTGGAAGTGGCTGACTCTGGTCGTGGCGTTCCCATTGATATTGAGCCTCGCACTGGGCTGACTGGTGTGGAACTTGTTTTCACCAAATTGCATGCTGGTGGCAAGTTTGGCGCTGGTTCCTACGCCACCTCTGGTGGCCTCCACGGTGTGGGTGCTTCCGTTGTCAATGCTCTTTCCGAGCGCGTTGATGTGGAAGTGGATCGGGAAAACAAAACCTGGGCTATGTCTTTCCACCGTGGTGAACCAGGGTTATTCCATGACACCGAGGGGCCCTCACCGACCTCACAGTTTGAACCCTTTGTTAAGCGCAGTGAATTGCGCGTGATCGGTACCGTCAAAAAAGGTGTGACGGGAACTCGGGTTCGCTTCTGGCCTGACCCCCAGATTTTTGGCAAGAAATCTATTTTTGCTGCGGCAGAGCTGACCCAGCGAGCTCGTCAAACGGCGTTCTTGGTTCCTAAGCTCTCTATCCATGTTGATGACCTCACTGGTGACCAGCCACAGCGCACCACCTTTTCAGCATCGGGTGGTTTGACTGAGTTTCTCGAATATTTAGCGCCCGACCGGCCCGTGGTGGGCCCCTGGCATTTCAGCGGTGAGGGTGAGTTCCAAGAGACGGTTCCAGTTCTGGATGCGACCGGAAAATTGGAGTCGCAGGATGTCGTTCGCAACACCCACGTTGATGTGGTGGTGCAGTGGGGGACCGGATATGACACGGTCGCCAGAAGCTTTGTCAACATTATTCAAACCCCCAAAGGCGGAACCCATCAACAGGGCTTTGAACAGGGTTTAGTGAAAACGTTGCGAGCAGAGATTGAGAAAAATGGTCGCAAGCTCAAAGTTGGTAAAGACAAAGTAGAAAAAGACGACATCTTTGCCGGCATGACCGCCATTGTGGCGGTTCGGGTTCCTGAGCCTCAGTTTGAAGGTCAAACCAAAGAGGTGTTGGGGACACCCGGTGTGAAAGCGATTGTCCAATCGGTCATCTCTGCAGGCTTAGCGGCGAAGCTCTCTTCGATAAAACGCGAGGACAAAGCTGCTAGCGCTCTACTTCAAGAAAAAATTGTCGCCGAAATGAAGACCAGGCTCTCGGCGCGAGCACTGAAGGAAACCCAGCGACGCAAGACCGCGCTGGAATCCTCCACCCTGCCGACGAAACTGGTGGATTGTCGCAGCAAGGAAACCGAGGGCAGCGAATTGTTCATCGTTGAGGGAGATTCCGCCCTGGGAACAGCAAAGTTGGCTCGCGATAGTGAGCATCAAGCCCTGTTGCCCATTCGAGGAAAGATCTTAAACACTCAAAAAGCTTCGCTTCAGGACATGCTGGATAACGCAGAATGCGCCGCGATCATCCAAGTTATTGGCGCAGGCTCGGGCAGGACATTTGATGTTAGTGCTGCACGCTACGGCAAAGTGATCATCATGAGCGATGCCGATGTTGATGGGGCACACATCCGCACCCTGTTGCTGACTCTCTTCTTTAGATATATGCGGCCCCTGGTGGAGGCTGGAAGAGTGTATGCCGCAGTTCCACCGCTGCATCGCGTGGTAGTGAACAATCGCGGGAAAGCGCCTCAAGAGCTGGTCTACACCTATTCGGAAGATGAGCTTGTCACCGTATTAGCAGAGCTAAAAAAAGCTGGGAAGACTTACCAAGAGCCGCTCCAGCGCTATAAAGGGCTGGGGGAGATGGATGCTGACCAGCTCGCCGAGACAACGATGAGCCGCAATAAGCGAACCCTGCGTCGCGTTCGGGTCTCCGATGCGGAAGCGGCCTCGCAAGTGTTTGAGCTCTTGATGGGATCCGAGGTTGCCCCCCGACGTGATTTCATCGTCTCCGGTCCAGGATTGAGTAGAGAACGAATCGACGCCTAAGGCGCTTAGTTTCTAGTCGCTAGCGAGGGTTTCGCCCACAGCAGTAATGGCGCCCTCAATGGGGGTTCCTGAGCCATCCCGTTTCGAGAGGTCCTCGGGCAGGGCAATAGCTGACCCTTTGACTCCCAAGGCGCGAGGGTTTGCCCCCACGAAAGCGTGAGTGAGGAGATCTTCGCCCTTGAGGAAACTATGCGCCCGGACCCCTGAGGTTGCCCGGCCTTTTGCCGGAAACTCTTGGAGCAGGGATCGTTTTGCGCGAAGTTTTTCGGTGCCGGGTAAGACCTGGCTGGATCCAGAGATGGTGAGTACCTCGGCTGATGGGTCGGTGACCGCGCCGCCAAAAATAACGTGGGCGTCGTTGCTCAGGCTGATGCCCGCCATTCCGCCCGCGGCTAAACCCTGTGGGCGCACTAGCGAAGCACTGAAGGTTAGTAATTGGGCGCTCGAAGTGATCAACACGATGTGGGAATCCTCTGGCGCTAGTGCGCAACCAACCACCGCATCGTCGTCTTTGAGGGCAATGAGGCTGTGTTGCGCCTTTTCTGGCAAAGATTCCAAGCTGGTTCGCTTGATAACGCCAGCCTTGGTGGCCAGCATGATCGTGGGACTATCTTGCAGAGACACAACCTGGAGTACCTCGCCAGATTCTGGCGATAGACCCAAATACTCTCTCAGCGCAACACCTGAGGCTAAACCACTAGCAGCGGGTGCCAGGGCGGGTAGGTCAAGCGGTTGAAACACATGCAGAACTCCATCACTGGTGATGGCACCGAGCGATGCCTTCAGATGGGTCGATAGACGCACCAGGAGCGCATCGTGGGGACTTGACTTCTTCGCACTAGTCAGCGCCGCTCCGCCGGGATCTGTGCGCGCAGCGAGCCCTGTGGCGGAAACCAACACCTCGCAGGGAGCATCGGCGATTTCGAGAGTCTCGGGAGCTGTTCTTACCCTTGCCACGGGAGCTTCGACTCCGGATAGGACGCTGCGCCGCGGTGTCCCATACAAATCTGCCGCCTCGGCAAGCTCATCGGAGACTGTTTTTTTAATCAGGATCTCGCTGGCGAGTAATTGAGTGAGCTGATCGATTTCGGCGGCAAGCCCATCACGTTCGCCCTCGAGTTCAATGCGAGAAATTTTGGTGAGGCGACGTAGTCGCAATTCGAGAATGTAATCGGTTTGCTCATCGCTTAGCTCAAATACTTCTTTCAGACGCGTTTTTGCAACACCAGCGTCGTCAGAGGAGCGAATCACCCGAATAACTTCATCAATATCAACGATGGCGAGAAGGAGCCCCTCCACCAGGTGCAATCGAGCCTTTCGCTGCGCTAAGCGATAGTGCGACCGCCTGGTAACAACCGAGACTCGGTGGTCGAGATAGACCTGCAGGAGATCGCGAAGTCCTAAAGTTTGCGGTTGCCCCAAAACCAGGGCGACAGAGTTAATCGAAAAGCTTTCCTCCAGCGGGGTGAGGCGATAGAGCTCACTGAGGACCGCCTCCGGGTCAAAGCCGCTCTTAATAGCGATGACAAGGCGAAGCCCGTGGTGGCGATCGGTGAGGTCGGTAACGTCGCTAATGCCCTGAAGTTTTTTGTTGTTAACACCGTCTTTGATTTTGTCAATGACCCGCTCTGGGCCGACCAAATAGGGCAGCTCTGTGACAACAAGGCCTGTTTTCCGGGGCCCGATTGGTTCCACACTCACGGTGGCGCGCATTTTGAAACTACCTCGCCCCGTCGCATAGGCTTCCTTGATTCCCTCAAGTCCGACGATGGTGCCCCCGGTGGGAAGGTCTGGGCCCGGAACGAAGCCCATCAGATCTTCCAAGGTTGCCTCAGGATGATCAATCAGGTATCGGGCGGCCTCGACAACCTCGAACGGGTTGTGGGGAGCCATATTCGTGGCCATGCCCACCGCGATTCCGCTGGCACCATTAATCAGCAGGTGGGGGAGCCTGGCGGGCAAAACACTGGGTTGAGTGAGCTGGTTGTCGTAATTGGGAACAAAATCCACGACGTCTTCATCGAGGTCTCGAACCATCGCCATGGCCGCGGGGGTCAGTCGCGCTTCGGTGTACCTTGCAGCGGCTGGGCCGTCATCAAGCGACCCAAAGTTTCCATGACCATCAACCATGGGCACGCGCATGCTAAACGATTGGGCGAGTCTCACCAGGGCGTCATAGATGGCGCTATCTCCGTGGGGATGGAGCTTACCCATCACGTCGCCCACGACTCGGGCTGATTTTACGTGACCTTTCTCGGGGTTTAGCCCCATCTGGGACATTTGGTAAATGATCCGTCTCTGCACAGGTTTGAGACCATCACGAGCATCGGGTAGCGCTCTGGAGTAGATAACCGAGTATGCATACTCCAGAAAGGAGCCCTGCATTTCATCGGTGAGCTCAACATCAACGATGCGCTCACCGGGCGAGGGGGCATCCACGGGGGGAGCAGAAGTAGCAGTCATAGGATTGGGCCCATGGTACTGGTCCCGCTCGAAGGCTCCGTGAGGCTTGCCGAGATCATGTCTAGTTCTCTGTCTGCTCTGCGCGGCCATGACAACCCCTTGGGCCTTGGGCGCGTCAACAAAGCCGCGGTCATGGTCGTCGATGGCATGGGGGCGGGGAATTTGCGTGAGGTCGCAGGCCACGCGAGATGGCTTAGTTCCAGGTGGGCTAAGCGCGCGCTCACCGCCGACGCTGGCTTTCCCTCGACCACTGCTAGTGCTTTGACCACACTGACCACCGGCGTTGGCCCTGGCCAGCACGGCATTGTTGGCTACACCGTGTTGGACCCCGACTCGAGAACGCTGATTAATCACTTGGGAAATTGGCGCCCGCATGTCCAGCCTGAGTCCTGGCAGCGCCAACCCACCCTGTTCGAAGTCGCCGCCCAAGAGGGCATCGCCTCGCTCTCGTTGGGAGAGCCGCGATTCCTGGCAACCGATTTCACGGCCGCCACCTGGCGCGGCGCTACTTTCCAAGGGGTCGGCACCCTGGAGGAGCAGTTGACGGCGGTGAGAGAATTTTTTGATTCAAACGAACGTGCGCTGGCATATATGTATTGGCCCTCACTAGATAGAACCGGACATTCCAATGGTTCGAAATCGGATTCATGGATTCATCGCCTGGAGGAATTTGATCAGTGGTGTGCAGGAGTGGAATCTTCCCTGCGAGGGGATGAGGCGATGCTCATTACCGCTGATCACGGAATGGTAGATATTCCCCAGGAAACCAAGATGGTGGTCGAAGAAGACTCGCCGCTCTTGACAGGCGTCTCTGCCTGGGGTGGTGAACCCCGAGCTGCTCAGCTTTATCTCTCCCGTGGTGACGCCACTGAGGATGTGGCTAGCGCATGGCGCGAGAGCTTAGGGCCACTAGCGCAGGTCTTAACCAAAACCCAAGCCATCGATGAGGGACTTTTTGGCCCCGTCCACCCCGACGTGGTTTCCCGTATTGGGGATGTGATCATCGCCTGCGAGGGCAACTCCGCCGTGTATAGAGGCGCCCATGCCACGAGTTCTTCACTGGCCATGATCGGTCAGCATGGCTCAATTACTCCCCGCGAACGTGAAGTTCCCGTGATTCCCTTGGGGGTGTGGAGCTAGGCGGTGTCGTCGTCACCTTTTGCGCCGAAAACAATGTCATCCCAGCTAGGCATGCCTGGGCGCTTATTCTTTGTGGGGCGCGGAGGGGTCGGGTCGTCCTCAGGGTTCACTTCACCGGTGATATTTGTGACCGAAGCATCTGGGGCGTCACCTTCATCATCTTCATCGTCGTCATCGTAATTTTCGACCAAGCGAATACCCCCGGTGGAGGGGTGTTTACTGCGGGTGTCCCCAGAATCTGGTTCGGGTAGAGGTTCTCTTTCGCCGCGCTTGCGGCGCAAAACTTCCAACAGATCCGCGGTATCGGCCATCCGATTATCGTCCTCACTGGATCGGCCATAAGGCACAGGCTCGAGCAGTGGACCCGTTTCACCAAGGTTTGAGTCTTCAAAGATTTGCGAATCAAAACGACCCGTGCGCTCTGGTTCCGCTTCGGCTACCGCTTGCAGTTTGGGAATCAAGGTGGTGGGCATTGCTTCGTGTCGAGAAAGAACCTGGGCGTCCTCGTTGAGTGCTTCAAGATGTTGCTTTCTGGGGTCAAAAGACCAGCGGGCGCGATGCTCAACGTCGCCTTCAAAGAAGACCAACTCGACGCGCCAGCCCAATTCTTCCTTCCAGGCGCTCCATACGCCGCCGGTGGCAGAGATTTCTTCCAGGCGCTGTGCAACCGAAATTCTAAAGATTGATACTTGCCCACTCTTAGTCGTCACAGGAATACTCAGAGCCTGTTCGATTACAAACTCACGCTCGGCCACCACGGCGCCCTCAAATTTTTTGATGTAGGAAAGCTCTTCACCGGTGAGGTCTGCCACCTGTTGGGCACTGAGTCCACGACGGATATGCGCTTGAATGTCTTTAGGGCCAGTTTTGTGCTCTAGCGGGTTTCCCATGGGTTGGCGGCGAAGAGCATCGGTGAGAGCTTCGGTGATGTCGACTAAAAATCTTTGCCCATCGGGTGAAACCAGCACTAGTTGGCCTTCTTCGACTCCGACTACACTCAACGTTGTCATTTGATGTGCCACCGTCCCTTATAGTGCATAGCAGTTAGCTTGTCACGCTTGCTTGGAAGTTTTCACCATTTACCTGGTGTGGCGCATGCATCCGTCGCGGGTTAGGGATACCCTGTAGCCCGGTTGGTGGTCACAGTTTGCGCTTTCACAGCTTCATCAGGCAGACTGTCGCCGCATTCCAGAACTACAACACTGAGGGAGTTAGCCTAAATGGCCACCGATTATGACGCACCCCGTAAGTCTGAAGAGGACACTGAGTCCATTCAGGCTCTCCAGGAACGCGTGCCCGACAAGCTTTCTGGTGTCGTTGATTCCGAAGACGCTGACAATCTAGGTTCCCTAGAACTTGCTGGTCAAGATCTTGCCAATATTGAACTCGATGTTGTGGTCTTACCTCCCCAAGCCGATGAGTTCACCTGCGTGGAGTGCTTCTTGGTGAAGCACCGTTCGCAACGTGATCACGAAAGTAAATTAGGGCCTGTTTGCCAGGAGTGCTCGCACTAGCCTGATTGAGCTGCCCTGATGGCGTCGACGAGCGCTTGGGGGCGAGCCGAGGAGACTAGCCAATACGGCGTTGGGTCTAATGGGTCACTGAGCGTGATTTTGACGACCGGGTCTATCCAGGGTCGGATAACTAACCACGCTCGCGCGTCCAAACCTGTGCCACGTTCGCCCCTAGCACCGTCGTCTCGGAATAACTCGACCCTCTTGATGTAGGCCATTTCTACGCTTGCGGCCCCGGCGCTAAAACGCTGATGGGTGACGGTGAGCACGGGGGAGAAGAACCACAACACGGCCACGCAACCCCACCACAGGCCAAGCCCCACCACGATGCCGACCAGGATGCTCAGAGGGAGGAAAACTAGGAGGGATCCCGGCAGGAGCAGACCCAGTGCGCCGATGAGCCACCATGCCGGGGAGAGTCGCTCGCGAAAAGGGTTCATAGCTCTATTGCACCACGTATACCCTGGGGACGTGGAAATAGCCCAAGCTCCTGATGTCCTCGTTCACGGGGTCATCCCGCAGTATGCGCACCCGGGGGATGCCGGTGCGGACTTGTGCGCCTCGGCGGCCACCACCATAAAGCCTGGCGAGCGCGTGCTGGTGGCAACGGGAACTTCGATCGCCCTGCCACCTGGGTTCGTGGCGTTTGTGATCCCCCGAAGCGGTTTGGCACTCAAACACGGCATCGGTTTAGTTAATTCTCCCGGTGTTATCGATGCCGGATATAGAGGAGAGATCAAGGTCGTGTTGATTAATCACGACCCCACCGAAAGCTTTAGCATTGAGCCTGGCGATCGAATCGCCCAGTTGGTTATCACTGCGGTGTCGCAACCTCGTTTCCATGAGGTGGCAACGCTTCCCGGTAGTGATCGTTCGAGTGCAGGTTTTGGATCCACCGGTGTCGGTGGAAAGAAGGAGTCTTCGTGACCGATATCCCCACCACCGCGGAGGGTTCCCTAAAAGAGTTTCCTAAATCAGCACCCGCTGATCGCGCCACAGCTGGCCCCCTCGATGAAGGGGAAGCGGGAGCCATCAAGCCATCGGTGGATTTGGGCAGCCTAAGAATTGAGCCAAAGCGGGGGATGCAGTTACGACTGGAAGTGGATAAGACCAACAGCCGCGTTGTCGCAGTTACCTTGGAGTATTTAGGTTCCACCCTCCAGCTTCAGCCTTTCGCCGCACCCCGAACCTCTGGTCTATGGCATTCGATCAGGGCCCAAATCATGGACCAAATCGTCAAACAAGGTGGCAAGGCTACCGAACACGAGGGTGTGTTCGGCCCTGAAGTAATCGCTTCTGTGCCGGTGCAAGCCCAAGGTGCTTTTAGCACCCGAGGGGTTCGCTTTGTCGGCATTGACGGCCCACGCTGGTTTTTGCGGGGCGTTATTGGTGGATTAGCTGTGCAAGACCCACAAGCCGCAGAGACTATCCACCAGATGATTCGGAACGTTGTGGTGGTTCGTGGTGTAACACCGATGCCGCCTCGTGACCTGTTGCCCTTGCGCAGGCCAGATGGCCCGGAGGAAAACATTTCCACCGAGGAAGCGTGATGGCCGAGGCTGAAGCAGGCCCCACAAAAGCTGCTGGTAGCACTGAAGCACTGGGGGCAAGTGCTCTAACTAAGAGTGCGCTTGCTGTGATTAGCCCCGGTGAGACGCCATCAGCGGCGGCGTTGTGGGCTGCGGTAGGCAAGACTCGAGGGCTAGTGGAGGCACTCCTACCCGGGCTTGGGTTCCTTGTTGTCTACACGCTCACGCTGGATGTGGTCCTGTCGGTGAGCGCCCCTGTCATCGCCGCCCTGGCTTTTATCATCGCGCGCTTTTTACAAAAAAGCCCCGTTTTGCCCGCTATTACGGGGCTGGTGGGGATTGCTGGTTCGGCTGCCGTTGCACTGTATTCCGGTCGCGCTGAAGATAATTTCTTGCCGGGTTTTATCGTCAATGGGGTGTGGATTGCCGCTTTGTTGGTGTCGCTGCTGGCGCGACGACCGCTTCTGGGCTGGTTCGCCGCGACTCTGGTAAGTGATGAACAATGGCGCAGCAAGCCTGCAGTCAAGAGGATTGGCACCATTGCCACCTGGTTGTGGTTGGCAATGTTTGTGGCTCGATTGAGCGTTCAGCTCCCCCTGTATTTTGCTCAGGCCGTGAGTTCTCTGGCCCTAGCGAAGCTCGTCATGGGTGTTCCTCTCTATGCCACCGCATTGTGGATCACCTGGTTACTGTTTCGCGCCGTGTATCACCCCGATGCACGAAAAGCTCAGTGATAGTATTTATCTCGATATGAAGATAACTGCCGATAACCGGTAGGCAAAGGAGTAAAGGTGACCTCTCTCAACAGTTTTTCAGCTCGCGACACTTTAGGTGTTGGCGAAACTGAATACGAAATCTTTCGCCTGAGCGCCGTAGAAGGCCAAGAGACACTTCCGTTCAGCTTGAAAGTCTTGCTCGAAAACCTCTTGCGCACCGAAGATGGCGCGAATATCACCAAAGACCAGATCGCTGCTCTGGGAAACTGGGATCACACTGCTGAGCCTTCTATCGAAATTCAGTTCACTCCCTCGCGTGTGGTGTTGCAGGATTTCACCGGCGTGCCCTGCATCGTTGACCTCGCGACCATGCGCGAAGCCATTGTGGAATTGGGCGGGGACGCAGCGAAAGTAAACCCTCTCTCGCCCGCAGAGCTGGTCATCGACCACTCGGTCATCGCTGACCTATTTGGTCAGGCTGACTCGTTTGAACGCAATGTGGAGCTTGAGTATGAGCGAAATGGTGAGCGTTACCAGTTCCTACGCTGGGGACAAAGCGCTTTTGATAACTTCAAGGTGGTCCCTCCCGGAACCGGAATTGTCCATCAGGTCAACATTGAAAACCTGGCTAAAGTCACCTACACCAAAGACATCGATGGGGTAGTCCAGGCTTTCCCTGATACCTGCGTCGGCACTGACTCCCACACGACCATGGTTAATGGCCTTGGGGTTCTCGGTTGGGGCGTTGGCGGCATTGAAGCTGAGGCAGCGATGCTGGGACAACCCGTGTCGATGCTGATTCCTCGGGTAGTGGGTTTCAAGCTTTCGGGCACGATCCCACCCGGTGTGACGGCCACCGACGTTGTGTTGACCATCACCGAAATGTTGCGAGGCCACGGCGTGGTGGGCAAATTCGTCGAATTTTATGGCGATGGTGTGGGTCACGTCCCGCTGGCTAATCGCGCCACCATTGGAAACATGAGCCCTGAGTTTGGCTCCACGGCAGCAATGTTCCCCATTGACCAGGTAACCCTGGATTACCTTCGCCTCACTGGTCGCACCGCGGAACAGATTGATCTGGTCGAGGCATACTCCAAGGCGCAGGGCCTCTGGCACAACCCCGATATTGAGCCTCGCTATAGCGAATATATGGAACTTGACCTGTCCACTGTTGTGCCCAGCATTGCTGGCCCTAGGCGACCTCAAGACCGCATCGAGTTGGACCACGCCAAAGAGAAGTTCCACGCAGACGTCGCCGAATTCCTCTCAGAGAAAACAGCAACATCTCCTGTTGCCGTGACGGTGGGCGAGAACAGTTTTGAGATTGCTAATGGTGCCGTCAGCATCGCCGCAATTACCTCGTGTACAAACACCTCTAACCCATCTGTGATGTTGGCGGCCGGGTTGTTGGCGAGAAACGCAGTCAAGAAGGGCCTCACCTCCAAGCCATGGGTCAAAACAACGTTGGCTCCAGGCTCCAAAGTCGTTACTGACTATTACGAAAAAGCCGGCCTGATGGATGATCTAGAAGCGCTTGGCTTCTACCTCGTGGGGTATGGCTGCACTACTTGCATTGGAAACTCAGGTCCTTTGGAACCAGAAATCTCCCAAGCCGTGCAAGATCATGACTTAGCAGTGACCGCGGTGCTCTCAGGAAATAGAAACTTTGAAGGTCGCATCAACGCCGATGTCAAAATGAACTACTTGGCAAGCCCGCCGCTGGTTATTGCGTATGCGCTGGCTGGAACGATGGATTTCGATTTCGATAACCAGCCCTTGGGTCACGATGCCGAGGGCAAGGGCATCTTCTTAGCCGATATTTGGCCAGACGCCCAGGAAGTGCAAGCGACGATTGATTCCTCGATTGACACTGAAATGTTCCTCAGGGAATACGCCAGCGTTTTTGATGGCGATGAGCGGTGGCGTTCGCTGCCAACACCTAGCGGTGACACGTTCGAGTGGGATGCTTCCTCCACGTACGTCAGAAAACCGCCATATTTTGAGGGAATGACCCTTGAACCTGTTGCGGTGACCGATATTTCTGATGCGCGGGTTTTAGCCTTGTTGGGCGATTCCGTTACAACAGATCACATCAGTCCTGCCGGTTCGATCAAAGCTGATTCACCCGCTGGAAGGTACCTCAGCGATCACGGAATTGATCGTCTCGATTACAACTCCTATGGTTCCCGTCGAGGAAACCACGAGGTCATGATTCGTGGCACCTTTGCCAACATTCGACTCAAGAACAAGCTCCTCGATGGCGTCGAGGGCGGTTTCACCCGTGATTTCACCACCGCAGATGGCGCCCAGAGCAGCATTTATGAGGCATCCGAGCGCTACAAAGCGGCAGGTCTTCCTCTGGTGATTTTTGCTGGCAAGGAATATGGTTCTGGATCGTCTAGGGACTGGGCCGCTAAAGGCACCAGTTTGCTCGGTGTTCGCGCGGTTATTGCCGAAAGCTTCGAACGTATCCACCGCTCGAATCTGATCGGCATGGGAGTGATTCCTCTTCAGTTCCCCCAGGGTTCCAGTGCGGCATCGCTTGGCCTTGATGGTACGGAGAGCATCAGTATTTCCGGCATTACGGCGCTTAACGCCGGTGGTGTTCCCGGGACTGTGACGGTCACTGCGGTGCCCAGCGCTCACTCGGCATCCACCGAGACAATAACCTTTGAGGCTAGCGTTCGCATTGATACTCCTGCTGAAGCGGATTACTACCGAAACGGTGGAATTTTGCCCTACGTATTGCGGTCGCTGCTCTAGAAAACTTCTCAGGTTCTTAGTGGTTTTCAACTCCTAGCACGACGTAGGGTAGAGACATGGCACTTCTGGATTCGGTGAGCTCACCGAGAGACCTTGATGGGATGAGTCTGGAGACTCTGGACGAACTTGCCCAGGAGATTCGTGATTTTCTCATCAACAAGGTTTCTCGAACAGGCGGCCACCTGGGACCCAATCTTGGTGTTGTAGAACTCACGATCGCACTCCACCGGGTTTTTGATTCGCCTCGGGATCCCCTGATTTGGGATACCGGACACCAGTCCTATGTGCACAAGATTCTCACCGGTCGTCAAGATTTTTCGGGATTGCGAGCCCAAGGTGGACTCGCTGGTTATCCCCAGCGCAGTGAATCTGAGCACGACATTGTCGAAAGTTCGCACGCTTCAAGCTCCTTGAGCTGGGCCGAAGGAATTTCGCGCGCCTTTCAGATGACGGGCCAAGATGACCGCTACGTCGTTGCTGTGGTCGGTGATGGTGCTCTTACCGGGGGAATGACCTGGGAAGCTCTCAACAATATTTCCCATGACAACGCGCGAAACCTGATTCTTGTGGTCAATGACAATGGTCGCTCCTACGCTCCGACCATCGGGGGAGTCGCCCGGTTTCTCGCGGGCGTTCGCGCCCGTGGGTCGTATCGATTCTTCAAATCCAGTGCTGAAGGATTCTTTGGAATGTTTGGTGCACCGGGGAAGGCTCTCTATCGCGGTATTCGCGGTGGGACGAGGGGCTTCCTGTCCTATTTTGCTAATAATGACGATCTTTATTCAAATCTTGATATCAAATATGTGGGCCCCGTCGATGGGCACAACATTGAAGATGTTGAGCGGGCTCTGCGCCAGGCAAAAGCGCGCAATGCCCCAGTCATAGTCCATGTCATCACCGAAAAGGGGCGCGGTTATGCGCCCGCTAGAAATGATGAAGCAGACCAGTTCCACGCCGTGGGGCATATCGACCCGATAACGGGAGAAGCCCGCGAATCATCTGATACCCCTTCTTGGACGAGTGTTTTTGCGGACGAGATGGTGGCTATTGCTGATCGTCGTGACGACGTGGTGGGAATCACCGCGGCGATGCTTCGACCAACCGGGCTGTATCGAATGGCGCAGAAGTATCCCAACAGGGTTGTTGATACAGGAATTGCCGAACAGCACGCGGTTACCAGTGCTGCTGGGCTCGCCTACGGGGGAATGCATCCCGTGGTTGCCATTTATGCCACCTTCATCAATCGCGCTTTTGACCAAGTCTTGATGGATGTTGCACTCCACAAGGCTGGCGTTACTTTTGTATTAGACCGTGCAGGTGTTACCGGCCCTGACGGGCCAAGCCACCATGGGATGTGGGATCTCTCCCTTTTGCAGATTGTGCCCCATATTCGTATTGCGGCACCGCGTGACGCAAAGCGCCTGCGTGAAGAGCTTAATGAGGCTATTTCCATTGAAGATGCTCCCACCGTTATTAGGTTCCCTAAGGGATCTGTCTCACCTGAACTTGAGGCCAGCCGCCGCACGGATGACGGCGTTGATGTCTTAGCTGACGCATCACACCACGATGTTCTGATTGTTGCGGTGGGACCCATGGCGGCCCTTGCGATGGAGGTTCGATCTCGTTTAGCGGATCAAGGTATCGGCGCAACTGTGGTGGATCCTCGCTGGGTTGCTCCGGTTGCCCGCAGCATTGTGGAGATGGCGCGAAGCCACCGAATCGTAGTGAGCATTGAAGATGGCATTCGCATTGGTGGCGTGGGAACCAGGATCCGCCAAGAACTGCGAGCCGCCGGTGTTGACACTGCGGTGGATGAGATTGGTTTGCCCGATGAGTTCATTGATCACGCCTCACGCGAGCAAATATTGGAACAAGCCGGTTTGACACCGCAACACATTGCGCGAAATCTTGTGGCCCAAGTAATGGGGATGAAAGTTCCGATTGCTCGCCCATTACCTGCCGAGGGTGACCCGATGAGCAGTTCTGATGTGGTGGAGGAAGAAAACGCTACTTTTGACTAGCTAACGCCGCGAATGGGTGGCGTGTGAAAAGTTTTCCCGCGAGATTTCTCGCTAGCTCCCACCCGATCTAAAAACGGTGTCAGGCCACCCATGAGGAAGGGCCAACCCGCTCCCAGAATCATGGCGACATCGATATCCTCGGGGCTTTCGACAACTCCCTCTTCGAGCATTCGCCAGACCTCATCAGCTAGACCTTCTTCGACTCGGCTGCGCAGCTCCTCAGCGCGATAGCCGACACCTTTACCCACCAGTGAAGCGGCCTGGGAGCTCACCCTGGTAATCCTGTTCTTGCTATCGCGATCAAAAATCTTGCCCTGTTTGACTAATTCGCGAAGTGCGGGGGAATCAAAGAAACGCTCTGGAAAAGCCCCGTGGTGCGTGGCTAAAACGTGAGCTCCCACCTGCAGCCCCACGAGCTCCAAGAGCTCAAAAGGTCCCATCGGTAATCCCAGGGGTTGAACGGAGGCGTTGACCACATCGTAAGGTGTGCCAATTTCCACCGCGTGCATCGCTTCGCCTAGTAGCTTTGCCAATAACCTGTTGACCACGAACCCAGTGGTGTCGGCGGTGACAATCGCGGTCTTGCGCAGTTTGTTCACAACCGAAACAGCTGTTGCGACTGCTTCATCCGAGCTCACCTCACCCTTGACGACTTCGACTAATGGCATCACCGCCACCGGGTTGAAAAAGTGGATTCCGACCATCCGCTCGGGTTTATCTAACACCGAAGCGATATCACCAATCGAGAGCGAGGAGGTGTTCGAGGCGAGGATCGCATCTGGTGATACGTGCTTTTCTAGCTCTGCAAAAACTTTTTGCTTTATTTCAAGCTCTTCGAATACGGCTTCAATAACTACATCGCACTGCGCAAAATCAGCCATGTTAGTGGTGCCCTGAATCATGGCGCTTAGTTTGTTCAGAGTGTCTTGGTGCAAGCGGCCTTTGTTGTGGAGAGTTTCGAGTTGTGCTCTCATCCACGCGGTGGCATCATCGACACGTTCGGCGGAGACGTCGCTAATCACCACTGGTACCTCGAGGCGACGCAGTAACTGCAGCGCGAACTGGCGAGCCATGAGTCCTGCCCCCACCACACCGACCTTGGTAACACCGCGGGCAAGTTTCTTATCGGGGGCCCCAGGTGTTGTTTTTTGGCGCTTTTGGACCAACATGAAGGCATACACACTGGCTCGGAACTGATCTCCCGAAATTAGGTCACCCAGCGCCTTGTCTTCAGCGGCAAATCCTTGAGCTTTGGTGGAGGATTTTGCCTCCGCCATCAAATCAAGCGCGGCATAGGGCGATAGGGCGATCGTGCCAATCTTCTCCCGGAGTGCTTTGCGTGCAGCATTGATGGCTATCGGCCATACGGTTGCCCGTTCAATAGCGCCGGGCTCCCCGGGGCGCTTCACCTTCCGCGTTCCGGCGGTAACCTGATCGGCAAAGCGAATGGAGTCTTCCAAAAAACGAGCGGATGGGAACATCGCATCGGCTATTCCCATGTCTAGCGCCTGAGCGGGGCTTAGCGTTCGATTGGTCTTGAGTGGGTTTTCGACCATTACCGTCAGGGCGTTCTTGATGCCGATGAGGTTTGGCAGTAACCATGCTCCACCCCAGCCGGGAATAAGGCCCAAAAAAACCTCGGGTAGCGCGAGAGCGGCAGCTGAGCTGTTCACGGTTCGATAGGTGGAATTGAGAGCCACTTCCAATCCACCACCTAAGGCAAGGCCGTTGATGAAGCAAAACGAGGGAACCCCCAGCTCGCCCAAGAGACCCAGAGTTTGATGGCCCAACTTCACCATCAGAACACCGGTATCGCGATCGGGAATGTCACCCACTTTGGACAGGTCCGCTCCAGCAGCCAAGATAAACGGGTTACCTGTTATGGCCACTGCCTGAATTTCTCCCCGTGAGGCTGATGCCTGGATTTCACGCAGAGTGTCGCGCAATTCGGTGAGGCCGTGCGGGCCAAGCGTATTGGGGCGGGTGTGGTCTTTGCCATTATCAAGCGTGATCAGCGCCAGCGTTCCGTGGGACAGAGGCAAGGGAATGTGACGGACATAACTGTGCGTCACCACCTCGTCACTGGAATGCGCGAGTAGCGGCCCAAAATCTACGAAGTCGTACTGCGCCGTGGGTAGGGTAGCCATTTATTTGGTCGCCTTGTGGTGGGGGTTTTCCCAAATAACACTGCCGCCTTGACCAAGCCCGACACACATGGCGGTGAGCCCATAGCGCACCTCGGGGTGTGCCTCGAATTGGCGGGCCAGTTGAATCATGAGACGAACACCCGAGGCGGCCAGAGGATGCCCTAAAGCAATAGCGCCACCCCAAGGGTTCACTCGAGGGTCCTCATCGTCGATTCCAAAATGGTCAAGAAAGCTCAGCACCTGAACGGAGAAAGCTTCGTTGAGCTCAAAGAGCCCGATGTCCTCGATGCTCAATGACGCTTTGTCGAGCGCTTTCTGTGTGGAGGGTATTGGTCCTAGCCCCATCACTTCTGGTTCAACACCGGCGAAACCGAAAGAGACCATTCGCATCTTGATGGAAAGATTCATCTGCCGGGCGAAAGACTCCGAGGCGATGGCGGAAACGGTTGCCCCATCAGTCAGGGGGGAGGCGTTACCTGCGGTCACTTTGCCATGGGGTCTAAACGGAGTCTTGAGTGCTGCGAGGCCCTCCATCGTCGTCTCTGGTCGACGGCCCTCATCCTCGGTGGCCATGGAATAGCCGGCATCGCCGCGAAGTGCGACCGGAATGAGATCAGGTTGAATTAGGCCCGCTTGATAGGCCGCTTCGACTTTTTGTTGAGAGAGCATTCCGAAGCGATCGGCTCGCTCCTTTGTTAGCTCGGGGAAGCGATCGTGGAGACGCTCGGCAGTGATACCCATGTTTAGCGCGTCGGGACTAACCAGTTTTTCGGACAAGAACCTGGGGTTTGGATCCACGTCACCGCCGAGAGGGTGGTGACCCATGTGCTCCACACCACCGGCGATAGCCAAGTCGTAGGCGCCGAAGGCGATGCCTCCTGCGATGGTCGTAACAGCGGTCATGCCACCGGCACACATGCGATCAATCGAATAGCCTGGCACGCTGAGCGGTAATCCTGCCAAAATGGCGCTTGTGCGTCCCAGTGTTAGCCCTTGATCACCGCTTTGAGTGGTGGCGGCAATAGCAACGTCATCAATTGCCTCGGGTTTGATGCCCGGGTTGCGCTCGAGGAGACCAATGATGGCCGAAACGACCAAATCATCGGATCGGGTGCGCCAATACATGCCCTTTTCGCCCGCGCGCCCGAAGGGCGTCCTCACTCCATCAACATAGACGACCTGATTATTTGGCATGCTTCACCCTTTCGCCGGACCGTGTTCCATCGTAGGGATAAACCACCACAGGGGTGATTTCACCTAAGGGTTCCTACGAAAAAGAAGCTCTCGGGCCTAATCTTTTTGGTGGTTACCTACAAAAGCCTCGGTGAGAGATTTTGCTACCAGGGAAATTTGCCAGGCTCTGGCACCCCTGCTTTCCAGGGCGTGCGCGATGGACTCCTCAGTAACATCCGCCGGTGGTTCCCAACACACTCGACGGAGATAATCCGGGGTGAGGAGGTTCTCGCTAGGAATGTTGTGTTCCTCTGAGACGAGTGCGAGAGCTTCCTTGGCTGCCTGGAATCGAGCGTGGGCTTCTGGGTTTTTATCCACCCACACTCTCGGGGGCGGTGGGCCTTCTGAATGGGCTCGTGCCTCAGGAAGGTCCTCGGTGGTTTTGCCACGCTCCATGGCATCCCACCATCTATCGAGTTGAGACCTCGATGCGCGTCCGTGGAACGCTTTAAGCCCAGCTAGCTCGCCTTTGCTCTTGGGGTTAGCCAACAGCGCTGCCACCAGCGAACGATCGGGAACGAGGCGCCCAGGGGAGGTGTCAATCTCTCGCGCGTACTCTTCCCTGGCTTGCCACAGCTCACGCGCAACAGCCAGGGCTTTGGGTCCGCGGATCTGGTGCAGTCCCGAAAGCCGTCGCCATGGTTCTGCTCTGGGGCCGGTGGGACTCAGTGTCAGCTGGGCCGCAAACTCTTCCCGGGCAAGATCGAGTTTTCCACTTATTTCCAAAATGTGGTGAATTTCATCGCGCACGGCGGGCAATAACTCGACATCGAGAGCCGCGTAGGTGAGCCACTGTTCCGGCAGCGGGCGAGTAGACCAATCCGCTGCCGAGTGTTCCTTAGCGAGGGATAAACCCAGAATGTCTTCCACAACCCCTTGGAGACCCACTCGTGGCAAACCGGCGAGCCTGGCCCCGAGCTCCGTGTCGAAAAGGATTTGTGGCTCCACACCGATCTCGCGCAAGGAAGGGAGATCTTGGTGAGCTGCATGCAGGATCCATTCGATATCCCCAAGCTCCGTGGTGATATCCGAAAGATCTGGCACGCCCAGAGGGTCAATAAGGTAATTTGCGCTTCCGCGGCGGTGAGCTTGAACAAGATAGGCGCGCGAGGAATAGCGAAAGCCACTGGCGCGCTCGGCATCCAGTGCGAGTGGTCCGCTAGCGGATAGTAGGTCGTCCAAGGCAAGGCGGAAATCGCTTTGATTATCGACCAGCACTACGGGCTGAGCCAAAACAGCTTTGGGTAGCGGTGGTAGCTCCTCGACGGCCTCTTCCTCGCTCATGGTGTGGGGCGAGTATCGGGCATAGCGCTCACACCATCAAAGCTGGGTGGAAAGCCTGCGAGCATGCACACGAATTCGCTCCAGGCCTCTAGATGGGATTTGAGCTCTCCGTTTGTGGGGCTCCAAGAAGCTCGGACTTCGATTTGCGAGCCTTTTCCTTCTTCGGCAAGTTCACCAAACCCGGTGGAGAGCACGGTTGTGGTGGTGCCGGCGGCATGGGCATAGTTGGCGCCGGCGTTATTTAGCGCATCGATCAGCCAGGACCAGGCGACGTCGGCTAAAAACTGATCCGACCCCATGGCGTGGTCGATGGGTGCCTGAGCGAAAACCACCATGCGATAGCACGAGCCCCAGGCATCAGGTGAGCTGGGGTCGTAGAGAAAAACTAGGCGGCCGGTGCCGTATTCGTCATCGCCACTTGTCCGGGAAGGTTCCACATCGGCAGCCCAGGCTCGCTGGTAGGGAGCAAGGCCTTGTGGGGCGGCGGTGTCGATAACGCGCAGCTCCTGACGAAACTGCGCAGAATCTGCGGAGGCAATCGCCTGGGTGTAGTCATCTGGAGTTTCCGCAGGGGGCGCAGCGGTAATCATTAGGTAAGGATAAACACAGTGCCAGTTCCTAGGCCGAGGGCACGCCGCGAATGCCGGTTCGGTGACTGTAGTAGAGCATCTGTGAATCATCGGTCATGAGTGCCGATAACTGCCAATTATCGTGGCCACCCGGCCACCACGGCGGCACGCCCTCATTCGATTCCCGCGGCGGGGGAGCCACCGATATGAGGACCTCATCGATAATCGGTGCGAAAAATTTCCAGATTTCAGTGCCGCCCTCCACCAGCAGCGAGTTGCCTCCCACGTGCTGCGCGATGGCGAGCTCCAGGTGTTCGGCATCTTCGTCTGGATCGACAACGAGAACCTCATAGCGAAGATCACCGGCGGTGAGAGCGAGCGTATCCACTGATGCTTTCGTGGTGGCAATGATCAAACGCTCTGTGTCGTTTCCGCGTTGGCGTAACTGGTGGCCGGAAAGATTTCCAGATCTTGTCATGATCACCAGTGGAGTTGACACAGGCAACGGGATGGGTTCAGCCTTGATAGTTTTCGCCCCCACAACGACGGCGTCTGAGTGGTCGCGCAGGAGAGCCAACAGTGCACGATCAGATCCTCGGGTCAGGCTATTCGTGGTTCCATCGGTACCTACGGTTTCTCCACCCGAGGTGGTCACCATGATGGCTCTCGCCCAAGAACGCCTCGGTGGGCGCAGCAGCTCCCACACTTTCTCGCGGCCTTCGCTGGTCGAGAGCGTCAGGGTTTCAGATGGTGGCGGAATGATCCGGTAAAGGTTCACCGGGCCAGAGCTTCCTCAACTTGCCTTTTGATGCGCCAGAGCATTCCGGACATCCCGCGCAGTCGCAGCATGCTCACAGCGTTTTGAAGCCCCAGCTGGAGAGGGAAATCAGGCGGAACCATCAATACCTGCTCGGGCGTCATCCCACGAAGCCCTTGAACCAAAATGGAGGCAAACCCGCGGGTGGTGGGTGACTCTGCGGGGGCTGTGGCATAGACAATCACTTCCGGGCCGCTGGCGTCCACGGTAATAAAAACGGGGGATTGGCATTCTTCGACGCGTTCCCAAGCATCCGGGGCGATGAGGTCCTCAGCAACCTCGGGAAGCGAATCAGAGAACTCCAGCAACAGTTGCAAGCGATCGGGAATACCCAAGGCCAAAAAGTCTTCCCTGATCGAAGCCAGTGAAGAGGGCAGGGCGCTGGGGGTTGCCGACATAGGCTCTAGGGCGCCTCGCCCGGAAGCTCACCAGTGGCAATGGGCACTCGAACAGCGGAACCCCACTCGGTCCATGATCCGTCGTAATTTCGCACCGAATCAAACCCGAGGAGGTATTTCATGACAAACCAGGTGTGACTGGAGCGCTCACCAATGCGGCAATAGGTGATCACATCATCCCCGTCGTGGATTCCGGCATCGTCCATGTAAAGCGCCACCAATTCTTTGTGGGATCTAAACGTGCCATCCTCACTCGCAGCTTTTGCCCAAGGAATGCTGAGTGCGGTAGGAATGTGGCCACCGCGCAACGCACCCTCATCGGGGTAGTCAGGCATGTGGGTGCGCTCCCCGGAATACTCCACTGGGCTTCGAACATCGATCAGCGGATTTCCAAAGTGGCCCAGCACATCGTCCTTGAAAGCCCTAATTTCATCGTCGTGGCGTTCGATGACGGGGTATGCCGTTGTGGTGCGAACTGGAGTCTCTTTCGTCAGAGCGCGACCCTCGGCAATCCACGCATCTCTGCCACCGTTTAGTAAGCGGACATCTTCGTGACCAAAGAGGGTAAAAACCCACAGAGCGTAAGCGGCCCACCAATTACTTTTATCGCCATAGATCACAATCGTGTCATCACGAGAAATGCCCTTAGCTGACATGAGTGCTGCGAAGGATTCGCCATCAAGGTAGTCGCGAACAATGGGGTCATTGAGCTCGGTGTGCCAGTCGACCTTAATCGCACCGGAAATGTGGCCTGTCTCATAGAGCAGGATGTCTTCGTTACTTTCGACCAGTGCAAGCCCGGGGGCGTTGAGATTCGCGGCCAGCCAGTCGGTAGTGACAAGTCGCTCCGGGTGAGCGTAGTCGGCTAATTCTTGCGAGGTATCGGCGGGGATAGGCACGTTTGCTCCTTGATGGCGCATAGTTTCGATAGTTGAGGCCGCTACGCTAGAGCGGACTTCCTATTGTTCCACCGCACCCTGAATGGTATCGGGGAATGCTACGAAAAGAGACTTCTGCGCATGACCCACTTGAGCCTGCTCGATCGCCACCCCGTGATGTCAACTGAGGCAATGTTGGCTCATTTTGTCCCGCCCGCCCAGTTCCGAAACGCTAGTTTGGACAACTATGTCCCTAACCCTCTCTTTCCTTCTCAGGAAGAAGCGTTAGAAAAGGCCCGGGCGTTCGTAGCACCTAGCGCCAAGGCTTCTCCCTGGCGACTCAAGGGGCGATCTGCCTCTGGCGTGAGGCCAGGCATCTATCTCGATGGTGGCTTTGGCGTGGGGAAAACCCACTTGTTGGCTGCCATGTGGCACGAGATCCCCGGTCGAACGTATTACGGAACGTTTATAGAGTTCACCGCTTTGGTGGGCGTACTGGGGTATCGCGGTGCAGTAGATCATCTCCGAGGAGCTGCGTTATTGGCCATTGACGAGTTTGAACTCGATGATCCCGGTGACACCATGGTCATCTCGAGGCTTTTGCAAGAACTAGTCAGCTCTGGCACTCGCTTAGCCGCTACCTCTAACACTCCACCGGCAGCTTTGGGGGAGGGGCGATTCGCTGCAGAAGATTTCCTCAGAGAGATCACTGCCCTGTCCGACAAGTTCGAAACGGTCCGCATTGATGGTGAAGATTATCGAAAGCGTGATGTGGACGAGCACGCTCTCGTTGTCGAAGAATCAGAGCTGGAAGGCGCTGTGCGAGAACACGATGGAATCATCGCCTTCGATTCCTTTGCTGAGGTGATTGCCCACCTCGCCACAATCCACCCCAGCCGGTTTGTTGGTCTTGTCGAAGATCTTGGCAGTGTTGCCTGGTCGCAGGTAACGCAGCTCCACGATCAGGGCCAGGCGTTGCGCTTGGTTGCTCTGGTGGATCGTCTCTATGACTCGCGAGTGGGCATTATTAACAGTGGGTTACCGCTGGATCAGGTTTTTGACGACACGATGCTCCATGGTGGCTATCGGAAGAAATACCTGAGGGCCACTTCTCGCATGATTGCTCTCACCCGGCTGAGCGACAGCCCTCAGCGGTCTTCCTGACTCACTGGGTTAAACTGGTGCTCACACCATGATCTAGAGAGAGAGTTCGCCCATGGCTTCAGAACAGGCACGTTCTGCCCCCAATTCTTATGCCGAGGCGCTCTGGATTGAAAGAATTCTGCGCCAGGAAACTATTGGCGGTCTGATCATTGTTGCTGCGGCGGTTCTGGCCGTGGTGTTAGCGAACTCGCCACTGGGTGAAACTTATTTCGGGATTCGGGAGACGTATATCTCTTTTGGGTTTGGTGAATCCGTCTGGAAAATCAACGTGGGCCACCTCACTGCGGACGGTTTGCTGGCGATCTTTTTTTTCCTCGTGGGCCTGGAACTCAAACGTGAATTTGTGGTGGGAGAGCTGCGAGACCCTCGCAAGGCGCTTGTCCCCGTCGTCGCTGCTCTAGGTGGCGTTCTGGTGCCGGCAGGAATTTTCCTCTACATCACTGACGCCTTGGGAGCGGGCGATGCTGCTCGGGGTTGGGCCATTCCCATCGCCACGGATATTGCTTTTGCCCTTGCAGTCTTGGCGTTGGTTGGTACTTGGCTGCCCTTGGCGTTGAGGACTTTTCTCCTCACCCTCGCGGTCGTGGATGACCTGGTGGGTATTACGATTATCGCCGTTGTCTATACCGATGAGGTTGTTTGGTTGAACTTGGTTTTCTCTCTCCTCTCGGTTGTCGCTTATGGCTTAGTGGCGCAGCGTTATCGAAATCTTTTCCACCTTCGCCCAGGTGCGGCCTGGGCGATTCTCTTGCCACTGGGTATGATCGCCTGGTTTTTCATGTACGGCTCGGGAATCCACGCCACCGTCGCAGGCGTGCTCTTGGCCTTGACTGTGCCTGTGCTGCGACCCAAAAAGGAGCGCTTAGCCAACCCGGATAATTCCGGTGAGGCTCTCGCCGAAGTATTTGAGCACCGTCTTCGCCCGCTCTCGGCTGGAATAGCCGTGCCACTGTTCGCTTTCTTTGCCGCCGGTGTGAGCCTCTCGGGAGAAAAAGACTTTTGGTATCTTCTGACTTCACCGGTCTCACTGGGAGTGATTACCGCACTGATCGTCGGTAAATCATTCGGTGTTTTCGTTGCCACGTGGCTTGTGACCCGCCTGCCCGGTATTTCACTACCCCGGGGTATGGCCTGGATTGATCTTCTCGGCATCGCGCTATTGGCCGGTATTGGCTTCACGGTTTCGTTGCTCATTGGCGAGCTGAGCTTTGGGCCCGAGAGTATCTATACCGACGAAGCCAAAATCGGAATTCTGGTGGGGAGCGTTCTTGCCGCCGCCTTGGCAGCGCTGGTGTTGTTGAGTCGCAACCGGCACTACCGTCTCGTGAAAGTATCCGAGACGGCGGATCATGATCGCGATGGGATTCCTGATGCTTATCAGGACAACCCCGAAACACGAGCTTAACATTCAGCGGTCACACGAAATATTTCGGTAACACGCAGAACTCCGTTTAGAAACCTCCTGCTTAGACACTGGGCTTAGCCCTAGTGCGCTCGCCCTAGGTGCCAAAGATCTAGCACATAGGGAGAACATGATGGATACCGGTCAATTAGCCTGGGGAATCACAGCGACAGCGCTCGTTCTACTGATGACCCCCGGGGTTGCCTTCTTCTATGGAGGTTTAGTAAAAGCCAAGAGCGTCGTCAGCATGATGATGATGAGCTTTGGAGCACTCGCCCTCGTGGGCGTTTTGTGGGTGCTCTATGGCTACAGCATGTCTTCTGTGGGCGACACCCTCAATTTCTCGGGTAACCCGTTTAGCAGCTTCGGGCTCGAAGGCTTAGGCAACGAAGACTTACTCGGTGCCGCCTTCGGAGCCACTTTTGCGATTATCACGGTGGCCCTCATCTCTGGTGCCATTGCCGATCGCGCAAAATTTGGCTCATGGATGGTGTTCGCGGGAATCTGGTCAACGCTGGTCTACTTCCCTGTCGCAGCTTGGGTCTGGGGCGGCGGTTGGATCATGAACCTTGGCGAGATGATGGGGGGCCTACCGGCCGTTATTGACTACGCCGGTGGAACCGCAGTCCACATCAACGCTGGTGCCGCAGCACTTGGTCTTGCCATCGTGCTCGGTCGTCGAGTCGTATTCCACAAGGGCGCTCACAAGCCTCACAATGTGCCCTTGGTCCTTCTCGGTGCTGCGCTTCTGTGGTTTGGCTGGTTTGGCTTCAACGCCGGTGCTGAATTCCTTGCCGAGGGTATGCCCGGGGTGGGCTTGATCGTGGTCAACACGTTGGGTGCCACCGCCGCAGCAATTTTGGGCTGGATGGTGGTGGAGAAGCTCAAAGATGGCAAAGCTACTGCGGTAGGAGCCGCTTCGGGTGCCGTAGCCGGATTGGTTGCCATCACCCCCGCGTGCGCCAACCTGACCCCAGGTTTCGCCCTCCTTCTGGGAGCTGTCGCCGGAATTGTTTCCGCGCTGGCGGTGGAATGGAAGTTCAAGCTCGGCTATGACGATTCTCTTGATGTGGTGGGAATCCACCTGGTCTCAGGCCTTATTGGAACCCTGTACCTCGGATTCTTCGCCATCGACACGGGCTTGTTCACCGGTGGCGACTTCGGTCAGCTCACGGTACAGGCGATTGCCGCTTTCTCCGTGTTGCTCTACTCCTTCGTTGTCGCCTTGGTCCTGGGTTTCGCAATCCAGAAGACCATCGGCTTCCGCGTCACCAGTGAAGACGAGGTTGCCGGTATCGACAACATCGTCCACGGTGAAGAGGGGTATCAACTAGAAGAAGGCGCACGCCTCTAAATACCTTCATCGAAAGTGGGGCTCGCGATGCGGGCCCCACTTTTGTGCGTGCACCATAGGCTGGCATTATGTGGCTGCGCATGACATCGAGAACTGCGGGTAGTTGGATCGTCATTGCCGTTTTCGGTATTTCTGGGGCGTGGCATCTGATCTCGCCGGCATCCTTTGAGTGGCTGATGCCACCCTTTCTACCCTTCCACCAAGAACTCATCGTTGTCAGTGGCATCGCAGAACTGGTGTCGGCCTTCGGTTTGCTGTTGCGTTGGAGCATCGCCCCTGCCTTCACGGTGGCAACCTTGGCGGGCGTCTGGGTGGCTAACTGGTGGTGGGCTATCGATGTTCTAGATAGCGCACAAGGCTGGATTATTGCGCCGGCCTGGGTGCGATTACCCTTTCAGATTCCCTTGGCCCTGTGGGCTTGGCGTAGCCCTGGTAACCGTTTTTCGAAGGCTGTGAAAACTCTAGACTGAGCGCGTGCCTGAGCTGAGTTCTCTCCTTTCCTTTCTTGTGATCGCCCTTGTGGTGATAGTGGTTCCCGGCCCCAGCGTGGTGTTCGTTATTGGACGAGCCATGGTTCTGGGCACCAAAGGGGCCATTTTGAGCGTTTTGGGCAATGCCGCCGGTGTGGGGGTCCAAATCCTTGCAGTGGCCTTCGGCCTAGGCCCCCTGGTGGCGGCGTTTCCGGCTGCGTTTTGGTTTATTAAGGTTTTAGGCTCAGCGTTTTTGATCTTTCTAGGATTGCAAGCTATTCGCCATCGACGGGAATTCTCTACCTCTTTGGAGCAGGGGGGCCGCTCCAGCGCTGGGCGAGTGCTGAGGGACAGTGCGCTTGTGGGGCTTAGCAATGCAAAAACCCTGGTGTTCTTCATTGCGACCTTCCCCCTATTTGTTGATCCTGACCGGGGCTCAGCCTTGGTTCAGATGCTCGTCCTTGGCGGTTTCTTCTTTGTCATCGGTGTGGCCAGCGACATGGTGTGGGCTATCGCCGCCGGTAGAGCCAGGGCATGGCTTTCCACCTCACAAGCCCGCCTTGAATGGGTCAGACTTTTTGGGGGAGTGGCGCTCATGGCTCTGGGAAGCTACCTAGGCTTTTACGCCTTGGGGCTTTAGCGACGAAACCCCTCGGCGAGCGCACCCATCATGCGATGTGCTAACGACCACCAGAAACTTTCTGGCGCCCTAGCTTGCAGGTAACGAGCCAGGCGGTGGAGCGGCCCTCTCGATGAGTGTTGTAAGCGCACAAAGTAGGTAGCCCGATTCGGCTTGTGGTCATCGAGGTCGAACACTTTTAGCTTATGTTTCCAAATCACATAGGGCAGGCTGAATTGGTCCCTCGTTTGATATTCCGAATAGATTTCCCACCATTCGTGCATGGCGGCACTGAGTCGCTTCGATGAATGATTCTTGAAGATCACCGAGCCTTCCCACATCCCCGAAGCATCAGGGAAACCGGCTTTGTCATACATCACCAATTCTCTTTGGACGTGCTGTGGGTTGTCCACCTTGTTGCGTTTGATGCAGGCCATGGCCTCGTCGTGCACGCTGGAGCGCCCATAGTGGCGATACATTCCAAGGTCCGCACCGGATTCTTGAAAAGCGTTGAATAGCGGCTCCAAGGATGTCAACGGCCGAACGTTGGCATCGATATATACCGAAGCACCATGGGTTTCGAGGGTTTCATGAAAAAGCATCTTTTGTCTCCGGTTCGCAAGCCGGGGGCTAGTCAAGGCTGAAGTATCTGGGGTCACAAGTTTCCAGCCTGAAACCTCTCGAGGAGAATCAGTGACGAGAAGGTGGGATGTCCTCGAGCCTGGATGAAGTGGGGGCCAGATTCTTTCAAATCCGCCGAACACACTCATGTAGCAGGTATTAGCGCTCGGAGTCATGAGGCTCTCTCGGGCCCTTGCAGGGCTGTACTGGGGTAGGCCATCATCAGCTCACGCTGCTCGGTCGAATTGGACCAATTGCCCGAGAGAATCTCCCTAGTGTAGGAACCAGAGGAATCGACGCTCCCATAGACCTCGGTGCGGCTATCTCTGAGCAGAGCGGGAATCTCAGCCCCGAAGACATAAACACGGATGGGTCGCATCGACAAGTAGACGATTGCGGGGCAAAATGTGCCGATGCCCGTTACAAGGTTGTGCGCGCTACTAATCTCCGCGAGGCTACTTTCGATGCTCTGGCCCGCTTTGATCACCGTTATTCCCATTTCTTGACACCACGACAGAACACCAGCGTGGCACGGGTTGTTGGAATCTTCTGCGACCAGCCGAACCTCGGACCATGGCTGACTTGTTAGGACCCTGAGGTAGTACGCCCATGGTGGCTGTCCGTAGCTGGGGTGTGGGTTGGGGCCAAAAATATCTCCCGAGCGCAAATGGATTGTCAACGTTGTCGGCGAGGTCTCTACAGGAGTGATGTGGTCAAAAACTGCCTTCCTCAGAGAGGCCCGCGCTTGGGCGGTCGATGCGTCGAAGGGGGAATACAGAGGTTCAGGCCCGCTTACTGCATACGTTCGCCAAATTATTTCCGGGGGATGGGAACGTCGGCCAAACACGGAAATTTTTTCCAAAGAGATGTCATCTGCAATTCTCAGATTTCTATTGTCGATCGCAGTAAACAAATGGTAGAAAACCTTGTTGGCCCCGACGAATCGGGCAAGGTTGACGACGTTGATTATCTGCACCACCGAGTTTCCCAGGCGCCCGACGCCTGCGATTAACACTGCATCAACTCGTTGCGTTCTTTTGCTCATGAATAGGCTGGCAAGGCTCACCCGGCGGAAAGCTTTTCCGCCTAAATCCGCAATGGGTTTGCCAAATGTTTCACGAATCTCCTGGGTCACGCGATCCGATTTAGAGTAAAGGCAACCACCAGCAAAAAAGTAGTTTCCTCCCCGGGACAAGGCCAGTATCCAAGCGGATTTTGAGAACAGAGACTTAATCATCGCTGCCAAATCTACCCACCCGGAAGAGCTAATGCCTACGTTTGGGCATCAACAGCTTGCACGTCGCGAGAGCTTCACGCAGGCACGGCGCTTGAGCAAAGGCTTGACAGTCGGTGTTGACCCTGCATTGACCTGACTATAGACTTACTGGTCTTGGATGTGGAGGTTTTCTTGAGCGAATCTTTGGGCAGGTTGAAGGATTTAGTCCAGGGCACTGAGGGGCGCGATCTTCTTGACGCCTATAAAAAGCTCAAGGTCTTACCCACTGCTCCAGACTTTAAAACCATTGGCGCATTGCCTGAATTGCCAGCTTATTTCCCCTCGATAGAAAAGATTCCAGTCAGTGGGCTGATTGTTGAAATGAGGGCTCACTGGAACCTCATGCACGTCGTCCAGAGAATCATGCGCATTCTCAAGATTCCCGTCACCCTGGTTCATGGCAGCGAAAATAGAGACTTTATCCTGGGGTCGCGGTTTGTGCAGAAACAAGTCGCCAAGGGACGTCTGCATCTTGTGGAGCTGAGTCTGGAGAATGTTAACCGTGCCCAGTACAACGCTCTATTTCTCACAGAGAACCTGTGGCGCAGCGTTATTCCTGCGCGCCAGATTTTGGTTTTCCAGACGGACGCCACAGTGTGTCCCAGGAGCCCCTATGGTCTTGGCACCTTTCAGGATGTGGATTACGTGGGTTCCTTCATGCGTAATCCCAGACCGACCCGCTTGCACATCGATGGGGGCAACGGAGGCTTGAGCCTTCGCAATTATGCTAGAACAATCGAAGCGATTCGGGCTGGTGTGCCTGAAGCATGGCCTGGCGGTGAGGACGATTATTTCGGCGCTCACATTGAGTTATTGGGTGGGACAGTCGCTGATGAGAACACCTCCAAAAGATTTAGTAGCCAGACTGTGTTTGAGTACAAGAGTTTTGGCGTGCACAACCCAGGTGGGTTGGCTCGCAGGGATTTTATTCGGTTGGTCGCCTATTGCCCGGACGCTTTCCGGTGCCATCGACGTGAGATATTTGGAAAGCCGGCCGAGTTCTACTTTTCGTTGCTCCCCGGCTCCTAGCCAGTACATACTGCCTCTGCGGGGCTCTCAGCACCCACGTCTGGCGATAGAAATCTTACGAATTTTCCCCCCAGGCAACCTGTGCGCTCTGCGCTGTACCTTCCTCGCCGTTGCCCAGTTGGTAGGAGTGAAAGGAAACGGAAGCATGCGACTGGCTTGCTCTCGAGAGCATGGAGCGGGCTGACCCGCTAGCGAGGACCTGGCTTAGCCCCGAAGCAGAAATGTTGGCCCAGGAGCCCAGCGCCGCACGTGGCCTGTGCTGGGAGGTCAAAAACGTGCCATAGGAGTCGTATTCGCTCAGCCTCAAGTCGGGGGACTCCTCGGCCGCGAGAAACCATCGGCTGAGGTCTTCCACTCCGTTGGGAAACATCTCGTACACAATCGCACGTTGCATCAACTGGTGGTGGGTAATAAACCCCACGGAAACAGACTTAGAAAAGCCAAAATATTGTAAGAAATGTCGCGTGTAAAAAGGCCTGATCGTTTCTCCGATTTGGAGTAGCTGCCGACCTGCTGAATCAAGCCAAGTTTTGGGCTGGGTCAACACGGTATCCGCATCAATTACTAATGTTCCGCGCTCACTCGAGCTCATGACTGCAGCGAATTTGACCAGCTGTTGAATGTTCCAGCCGTTGGTCGCTCTGGTTTTAAGCAGAGACCACAAATCCGAGCCCAGAATCTGGTCGTCAAACTCGACTGAAAGAGCTGGCCAAGTGTTGAGCACATCTTTCCATTGGTCTTTACTGGCCGGGTGTTTGAAAATTGGGGTTGAGGTTGAATGGAGCCGTGGGGTGACAAGCCGGATTCGACTAATCGGGTTGCTACAGTTTTCGCTGACCCCCTCAATGACCAGCGGTAAAGTCTGGAGATCTTTTTCGACAAACGGTATTACGACGTCAATTTCTGGCAGATGGGAATTTCCCCTTAGCGGATTCGAGGCACGAGTGGCGGCGAAAAGAAGGTTGACTCGGGCATCAGGAATTCGCGAGCCTTTGAGGCTCGCGACCATATGAATTATCGATCCAATCACGCGCAACGCAACACTGTTGGAGTTCTCCATCGAGTGCTTGGCTTTTTGTATCAGCAACCGATGTTTCCTCCCTGTCGGTTCTGGTTTGTGGGCGATACTGGGATCGAACCAGTGACCTCTTCCGTGTGAAGGAAGCGCGCTACCCCTGCGCCAATCGCCCGCGAACACCATATTGCCACACTTAGTAAGGGTCTTTCGGCAGCGGTGTCAGCTCTTGCTTTCAACACACGGTCGACACGTTTGTGTGCCGAGGACTAATTCGGCTAGAGTTTGGGTTCACGCAGAGATGCGTGAGTGCGGATGTGGCGCAGTGGTAGCGCATCACCTTGCCAAGGTGAGGGTCGCGAGTTCGAATCTCGTCATCCGCTCGGTGAAACCTCGAGGTGGGGGATCACATGCGGTGGTGGTGTGGCCGAGAGGCGAGGCAGCGGCCTGCAAAGCCGTTTACACGGGTTCGAATCCCGTCGCCACCTCGGTGGAAGTACACGGATTTCTGACAACACAATATTGGGCGATTGGCGCAGCGGTAGCGCGCTTCCCTGACACGGAAGAGGTCACTGGTTCGATCCCAGTATCGCCCACAAGGAAGTAGACCTAACGGCCCCTAGTGGGACTCCTTTTTGGGACTCCTTTTATTAGGAGTTAAGTTTCTTATTGAGGAGTTGCATCGCATTCGCGGCTCCCTCGTCAGATACGTGTCCGTAGATGTCGACGGTGATGTTTATCTTGGAATGCCCAAGTATTCGGCTCACGATGTGAATCGGAACTCCTGCCTCCAGCATCGTTGTGGCTGCGGAGTGACGAAGAGTGTGCGGGCCAACGGCGTCTAGGCCGGCCTTCTTGCAAGCGAGCGCCACCGAACGCTGAAGGTTTCTTGGATCAACGGGCTCGCCTGTCCTGGTGGCGAAAACAAATTCCTTGTTGAGGAACTTGTTTGCTGCGTTTTGCGCTTCCTCGCCTTGAGCAATTTTGTGGGACCTCAGGAGGTCCGCGAGTGAGGGGGCAATATCAAGCACTCGACGCGAGGCCTTGGTCTTCGGAGGAGTGAGGTAGAGGCCGTTCTTACTGCGCGCAAGAGTGTGCCTGACGTGGATCTTCCCTTTTTCGAAGTCGATATCTTCCCAGCGGAGCCCAAGTGCTTCACCACGGCGAAGGCCAGTCTCGGCAATGAGTTTGATTGCCACGTATAGTCGGTTCTCTTTTGCGGCTTCGACAAGTTTTCGAGTCTGCTCGATAGTGAGGAACTTCGCTTCCACCATCTCAACCTTTTGCCGCGCGACGTGGTCGAAAGGGTTCTCCGCAATTTTTCGCTCAATGACAGCATCCTTGAAGGCGAGTTTCAGCCCCGCGAAAATCTTCGCGATAGTCGCTGAGCTCAGCCCCGACGTTTTAATGCTTGAGAAGAATTTGTTCAGGTCGTTGGGAAGCACCCTGCGGAGCTCTTTGGTTGAGATCGTCGCAGATTGGACGTGTCGCAACATATAGCGATATGCGTCCTTCGTTGTCTCTTTGCGGTTGGAGTACTCGAGCGGACCCGCGGACCATTCTTCGAGCCACGTGCCGAGCGTCAGGCGGGCGTCTGAGGCAGGCTTGCCCTGTCTGACACGCTTCCTAGCAACACGCATCTTCTCGAGCGCCTGGGCCGCTGTAGGGCCGTAGAAGGTGAATCGTTTGCTGGTGCCTTCGTCGTCGGTGATGCGTGCGGTCACTCTGTAGCGGTTTCTTGTGGGGTCGAAGTAGACGGACCCCTCTTCGTTCAATCGACGCTTCATTTAACAGCCCCATCCTTCACCTTTGGCCAATAGTCTGTAATTGCTCGTCGAAACTCCTCGTACACCTCTTTGGACGACCCGACCGGCGGTATTAGCCCAGCCTTCCGGGCCTCGGTTACACGACGATTAGCAGTCGCTATAGAGCCATAGCCGAGATATTCCATGACGTTTTGAGCCCCCCTCGTAGGTGCCTGGAGGAAGACCAAGGCCACCTCAGCAAGCTCAAGCGATTTGCTGAGCTCCCGAGATTTTCTGAAAAACTCAGCGCGGGATTCAGCGGTCACGCTAACTTCCCGCGGCAGTTCTGGTGACGGGCCCTCTAGCCAATCAGCGTAAGCAACCCTCTTCGCCTCAGAGAAATCAATCTGCGCCAGTGTGGTCCCATCGAAAACCCCTCTCACCTGGATGTCGATGCAACCGATCGGCTTCGCGCTTTCAGGGACAGACTTATCCGCGGTAGCTATGAAAATTAGATCAATTTCACACTCTTGCCCAGGGCTGTGGAAAAGGTTCTTGGAACGCACCGTCACAGCGTCGGGAGCCATACGTCCGTTGACACGGGTGAGCTCTCTCGAGTGGGCTATGCGTTCCCACGTCACGTCAACCACGGTTTGCCTCCCTCTGAAGTGATATACATGCTATAATAACTATATCAGTCCGTGCGGTGCTTTGCGGATACACAGTAGCACAGCTGGAAGCTGATTTAAATACAACTCACTCACATTATCGAAAAGCAGGCAAAAAATATGCAGAAACTAGATACCAACACGGATATGTCCGGCGCAATGCAGCCCGGAAGATTGATTAATTCGATTCCCCAATCCCAGGAGCGCCTCGGCGGTCTATCCCGCAGCACAATCTACGAACTCATCTATCAAGGCGAACTTGAAGTGCTGAAAATCGGGCGTCGCACCTTTATAACCGAGGAGTCGCTAAAAAACTTCATTCAACAAAAGTTAGGTCGTTCGTGAAAATGGACTCCTCAACGAACGATCCCCTCGTCAGGCAAGATTACGATCCAAGCCGCCAGGCCTCAACTAACCCTGCCCACTGGCCGCTCGGAAAAGCGATGGCAACGCACTTCGCGCGAGAGGAGCCAAAGAATGTCGAATGAAGCCATCAATTGGGCCCGTGGCATCGAAGGACTCAAGTCTCCGGAAGCCTTCGTCCTGTGGGTGATCTGTGATCGATATAACGAAGAAAAACACACCGCGTGGCCCAGCATCAAGAGCATCGCGAAAGACACCCGATTGGCCACACGGACCGTGTCTCGGGCTCTAGCGACACTAGAAGGGAAAGGGCTGATTTCTAAGACGAGAACCATCTCGGCCAAACATGAGGGATGGGCTTCCAACACCTACTTCCTGCCCACCTACGACACGCGCTCTCAATCGCGCAAGCAGGTGGTATTCAGAGAGGTCTGGGATTACGAGGCCTCGCTCAGTACTTTCCGTTCAGTTGAGGAAGCCTGAACCCCTGATGACAGAGAGTCCTAGACCCATAGACACACCGTCATACCCCTATGGGCAGAGAGTCCAATACCTACGGACTGAGAGTCTCACTAACCCTTACTTATTCCCTCAACTAAACACTTACGAATCATTACCTCACCACCCTCCCCGGCATAACTAGGGGCTGGGGTTAAACATCTGAGAAGTAGCCGACTAAACCCCTTAGCTAAGGCGCGCACACACACCCGCAGTTCACAATGTTTCGAAGGAGTATCCATGCCAAATCCGCCCACACCAGCAGAGCAGAAACGTAGGTTGGGAAACCCTGGTCACCGTCCGCTACCAAACTCTGCGGATCTTGTTCCCCTGCAACCTTTGGTCGATGGCCCGCTGAGAACTCTTGGGCGAAGTGGGCAGCAAATGTGGGACATGGTGCACACTGCCGGGCAAACGTGGCTTTCAGCGTCCACGGATGTTTACCTTCTCCAACTGGTGTGTGAACAATTCGATCGCCGTGACCTCCTCTTGGGGGCGCTGGAGACTGACACCACGAATCGTGCCCTGCTGATGTCGATAATCGAGATTGAAAAAAGTATTACCGGGAACCTGTCCCTGTTGGGGTTCACCCCAACTGATAGATCAAAACTGGGGGTGGCGGAGGTGAAAAGTTGGACCAAAATTGACGAACTACAGGAACGACGGGCCAACCTCTAAGCCCACTGCCCAAGATTTCAGCCGGAAAACTGCTTCCCACCTCCGCACTGGTGGGCTCCCACTGTTTTCACCTGTGAACTTTGGGGGTGAGCCTGACGTCCCTGGTGGCCCTTCGCCCAATATGTTTACCTATCCGGAGGCGCAATCGGGAGTAATGCTTCAATACAACCCTGAGCTGCCCTTGTGGGGCTCACTCATCGAGAGCTATCCTCGAGTTGTGGCAGAAATCGCAATTTTGGACCTTGAGACAACCAGCCGCAATCCTTACAAGGCTCGAATCGTCGAAATCGGCATCACAATCTGGGATCCGGACGTCAATTCGCAGCCCCAAGAGTGGGAATCGCTCATCAACCCTTTGGTTCATATACCCGAGGAGACAATTCGAATCCACAAGATCTCTGCCCAAGACATCCAATTGGCACCAACCTTTACGGAAGTTGCCGAAGAGGTTGCGCGCCTTGTTGATAGGCGGGTTGTTGTAGGTCACAATCTTCCTTCATACGACAAAGTCGTCCTAAACCGTGCCTTTCAATCCGCCCAGATCCCTTTTGAAATTGAGCGAGTATTCGACACGAGGAGTATTGATTCACGCAAGCTCGAGGTGATTGCCGCTGAGCTTGGCATGGATGTATCGAAGATGCACTCCGCCATTCAGGACACCCGCGTGTGTTTGGAAATCCTCCAAAAGCATCAGGTAAACCCGAACGATCTGGCGCAAGGCATGCTCCACCGTGCACCAAAGTTCGAGCACAAGACAGTGAGAACAGTCTCGCGGTACCAGGCAGGAATGGCAGGGGCCGAGTACGAACTCAGGCCCATTTCAAGGATTGACGAGCTTGCACACGTGGAGCCCGAAACCGTCTACCTCCACCTACTGGATGAGGTTCTTGAGAATATGGCGCTTTCGGATGAGGATTGGGAACGGCTGGATGATTTTGCTGAACAACACAAAATCGTCAGCTCGAAGCGGGAGGAATTACATCTCGAATATTTGAGCCAGCTTCAAGCTGCGGCGCTTCGAGACCATGTCGTTTCAGAACGGGAGTACTCGATTCTGCAGAAGGTCTCGGACCTACTGGAAGTCCCTCTGAGCGTTCAGATCACGGCGGAAACGGGTGAAGTGACCCTGACTGAAGAGTCCATTATCGTCTCGACTGGATCCGTCACTATCGACGGGCGGAAGTGGGACAAGATCGAACTTGAACGTCACATAAGGTCCCATAATTTCCAGTGGGCCGGAAACGTAACCAAGAAAACGACGTTAGTCATTTGCCAAGAGGTTTACGCAACGACAGGCAATGCGACTAGAGCGAAGAAGTACGGGATTCCGCGGTGGACTATCGAGGAATTTCTGAGCACTTTTCCTCCAAGGGTCTAAGAGTTCCCTTTTTTCAAATTGCACAACGAGTGAGCTGGCTGAAGGTCCGATTGGTCGTGAGTTCCACCTCATTGTTATCGGAACAATGTGATCCAGAGTTGCGCCTAACGGATCTGGCCCGGCCAGTCTCGAATCGATTGCTAGTCCACATATCCCGCATATCCAGTTTGCGGCGCGATAGACCTCTTTGGGGTCTAGGTATTCCGCATCAGCTGCCAAAATTCCGAGACTCTTCATCCTGGCCCTTCAAGCGGGCTGCGCTAGTGTGTAACTCAAATAGCACTGCAGGAGGAAATTATTGGCGCACTCAAGTAGGCACCGCCCAAAATTCGGGGGCGGGTTGATTCTTGGCGGTACCCGAGTTGCGCACCCCGTAGCCCAGCCTTGCGCGCAAACAGTTTTTGCAGATTTCAAGAATATGTGCAGCATTTTGCATCATGTCTGGGTGCGTCTGAGCAGACCTAGGCGTCTGTCAACGAGAAAGTTGATGGCCTGCTGATGAGTGCTTCAAAGGGCAACTCCGCCGCACCAAGGACTAGCAGGTTCGAACCAAGCGCGCCTTTTCGAATCACTACGCTTTCAGAGGCGGCAGCCAGTGAGCCCCTCTTCATTTGAGAGATCAATAGGTCAGGAGCAAAGTCAAACAGCGAAGTCAAGAATCCACCCAACACCACAACCTCCGGGTTGAAGATGTTGACCAGGGTGCTGATGCCGTCACCAAGTGATTCGATTTGATCCTCAATCAAGCGCTTGGCCTTTGTGGACTCCGTCGATCTGATCTCGGCATCGAGTTCTTCATCGGTCGCAACATAAAGCTTGAACATGTCAAGCAGGTCGTTTCGTCGAACCAGCGCCTCCAGCGTGCCAGGGAAACCGGCATAGTCGACCTGCTTGGAGCTAGAGATACGAATGTGACCAAGCTCTCCAGCGTAGCCGGCAGCACCACTGACGGTCCTTCCATCACTAATTACTCCACCACCAACCCCACTACCGGAGCCGGCAAACAAGAACACGACATCATTGATGCCCTTGGCCGCGCCAAAGCGCGCCTCAGCAATACAGCCGAGGCTGGCGTCATTTCCCAAAAGAACCGGCAACCCAGTTTCCTGGCTAAGCGCTGCGGCAAACGCTGATTCCACCCAGCCAGAGTGCGGGGCAAACCTAATCACCCCGTCGGAACCTCTGACCTGACCTGGGGCTGAGACGCCGACACCAACAATCCGGATGCCGGGGTCGAGCTCCTTACGCATCTTGGCAATCATTTCGGAGGCGACAGCAATTGCGTTTTCTGCGGTTGGGCGGGACCGCATCAACTTTCGCTCTTTGAAGACTACTCGACCAGAAAGTGCAACAGCGGAGACTGTGGTGGCATCGATTTCGGGGTTCACGGAAAAGGCGATGATGTTATCGGTGGCAGTCACGACCATTGACGGACGGCCAACCCCGGTGGGTGCTTCAGTTTCTTTCTCAACCACAAGTCCCAGCTCCGACAGCTCAGAAACCAGGTCAGAAACGGTTGACCGATTCAGACCGGTGGTTGCTGTGATCTTCGATCTCAGGATTGTGCCCTGAAGATGAACGAGCCTCAGCACAGTGGAGAGGTTATGCTGCCGGACACTCTCGCCACTTCGGCCCTTGTGGGTGGGCGCAGGCTTGTCAGCAGTCATGGTGGATTTTTCCTTCTACACCACTAAAGATACTGGTTGTTTAAAACAACAAATACATACCGTTACTTATTCGTTAGCTAAAACAAGTTGTTTCAAGTTGAAATAATTTGTTTTTTAGTACAACATATTATGCAAGTCTGATTAAGACTTATTCGGGGGGAGCCCCTCTCGGGTATGAATTTAAAAAATGGAAGGTACCGACTAATCATGAAGAAGGCTTCATTATTTTCAATCTCGGCACTTGCGGCAGTGGCAGCATTGACGCTGGCCGGCTGTGCAGCAGAAACCACCGAGCCAGCAGAAACAACAAGTGCCGCAACCGAGACCGTTGAGGCGACCGCTGGTCGTGCTTGCGTGATCTTGCCAGACGCCGACAGCGGAACCCGCTGGGAGCCAGGCGACCGCCCAGCTCTGGAAAAGGCACTGACCGCAGCTGGATACGAAGTTGACATCCAGAACGCTCAGGCAGACACCGCTAAGTTTGCGACCATCGCTGACCAGCAGCTGACCAAGGGCTGTGGTGTGATGCTATTGGTTGACTACCAGGGTGCTGGTGTTTCCGTAGCTGAGAAGGCAAAGGCACAGGGCATTCCTGTTATTGCTTACGACCGCCCAATTGCTGGCGCTGACTACTACCTGTCATTCGACAACGAGGTTGTTGGCGCAATGCAGGGACAGATGATTGTTGACGGCCTAGTGGCTGCCGGCAAGGACGCTGCAACTGCAAGCATCATTTACTCTTCTGGTGACCCAGCTGACGGCAACGCTGCGATGTTCCTGAACGGAGCACTATCAGTTCTTGACGCTGCAGGCGCAACCGCTGCATTCACCATGGAAGGTACTTGGGATGGAACCAAGGCCGGCACCCTATTCGAGCAGGCATTCACCGCTGTTTCGGGTAACGTAGACGCGGTTCTTGCTCCAAACGACAACAACGCCGCTTCAATCATCGCGATCTTAGACAAGAACGGCCTAACCGTTCCAGTTTCAGGTCAGGACGCTTCGATTGCTGGTCTACAGAACGTTCTTCTAGGCAAGCAGTTCGCTACCGTTTACAAGCCATTCACCATCGAGGCTGAGGCTGGCGCAGCAATGGCCATCTCAATCCTGAAGGGCGAGGTTCCTGGAACAAACAAGACCCTTGAAGACGGAACCCCATTCTTGGCTCTAGACCCAATCTCGGTTGGTGCTGACCAGGTCAAGGATGTAGTTGCAGCTGGCGACGCAAGCGTTGAGGACCTCTGCACCGCAGATGTTGCAGCAGCTTGTGCAAAGTACGGCATCAACTAGTGACAACCAAATAAGTAGTGCGGATGTGCGCCGGTCTTTTTAGGCCGGCGCACATCCGCACAGTTTTCTTCATAGTCTTGAAACAAATATGCGACTCACAGCTGAGACCGCAGATCGGGAGAACCAATGTCTAATCCGGTCATCGAATTACGCGATGTCAAAAAGAGCTTCGGCCCAGTGGAAGTTTTGAAGGGCGTGAACCTAAAGGTTTACGCGGGTCAGGTAACCGCACTGGTAGGCGATAACGGAGCTGGAAAATCAACTCTCATTAAGGGTCTGTCCGGAGTGCAGCCCTATGACAGCGGAACAGTCGTGTTTGACGGCCAAGAGGTCGACATCCACGATCCAATCCAGGCGGCAGAGCTCGGCATCGAGGTCGTCTACCAGGACTTAGCACTGTGCGAAAACCTAGACATTGTTCAGAACATGTTCCTAGGTCGCGAGGAGCTACTGCAAAAGACCCTTGATGAGCCAAGCATGGAGCTTCAGGCAACCAAGGCGCTCCAGTCCCTATCTGTTAGAACCGTGAAGTCGGTTCGCCAAAAGGTTTCTTCTTTGTCTGGTGGACAGCGTCAGACTGTTGCTATCGCCAGGTCAGTGCTTCGCAATGCGAAGCTTGTGATTCTGGATGAGCCAACAGCCGCGCTTGGTGTTGCTCAGACCGAGCAGGTTCTAAACCTCGTTCAGCGCCTTGCAGATTCTGGGGTTGCGGTCCTGATCATCAGCCACAACCTGGCCGATGTGTTCAAGGTTTGTGGCGACATCTCAGTTTTGTATTTGGGTCGCATGGTCACCCAGATTGAGACCACCGATACCAGCCAAAACGATGTGGTTGGCTACATCACCGGAACCAAGGGCGTTGAGGACTAATCGATGACAAACCAGAATTCAACAGGTCTAAGTTTGGCCGCTCAAGAGATTCCATCCGGCCACGAAGGTGGCGTTGTTGACCAGGTGAAGGCCTACTTCGCACGAGTCAAGAACGGTGAGATGGGTGCACTGCCGGCAACCGGCGCACTACTAGTGCTCACCGCCCTATTTGCATACCTCAGCCCCTACTTCCTGACCAAGCTGAACTTTGCCAACCTATTTGTGCAGGCGGCTCAGCTGACAACCCTTGCTATCGCACTGGTCTTCGTGCTGGTGATTGCAGAGATTGACCTTTCGGCTGGTGTTGCAGCCGGTGTTGCAATGGACGTTTTTTACCTCACCACAACCTTCGGAGTGCCCTGGCCAATCGGCCTGGTTAGCGCCTTACTGGTTGGAGTGGTGCTTGGATTCGCGATTGGATTCTTCGTTGCCAAAATCGGAGTTCCATCGTTCGTGATCACGCTTGCGTTCTTCCTGGGGCTTCAGGGTGTGGCACTTATTCTGCTTGGGGACGGTGGACTGTTCCGCGTTGAGGTTCCAGAGGTTCGCGCCATCATGAACGACAACCTGCCGGTTTGGGGTGGTTGGTGGCTACTGGCAATCGTGGTGTTGGTTTCTGCCGGCATGGGCCTCTACGACCGCTATCGCAGAACTGCCAGTGGACTGGTTAACCGACCACTATCACTGCTGCTTATCAAGCTTGCATTCATTACCGCTGTCGGTGGTGGCGTGGTTTACGTGCTGAACCTAAACCGAAGTGCCTCGGTCAAGGAGATCTCCGGTGTTCCGATTGTTATCCCGATCGTGCTGCTAATTATCTTCCTGGGAACATTCCTGTTGGATAGAACCAAGTTTGGTCGTCACCTCTACGCAGTTGGTGGTAACCCAGAAGCTGCCAGACGAGCTGGCATCAAGGTCGTGCGAATTCGCATCACCGCTTTCGTCATCACCTCAAGCCTTGCGGTTATTGCCGGCCTGTTCCACGTGAGCAGAATCGGTGTGGTTGAGGCCGCAGCTGGTCGAACCATCGTGCTGAGCGGAGTTGCCGCAGCGGTTGTTGGTGGCGTGAGCCTCTTTGGTGGTCGCGGCCGCCTGATTCACGCAGCCCTTGGAGCGATGGTTATTTCAATGATTGACAACGGACTCGGCTTGTTGGGACTCCCCGCTGGAATCAGCTTCGTTGTAACCGGAACAGTGTTGGCACTTGCTGCAACCGTTGACGCTGTTTCTAGGAAGCGAAGCGGCTGACGTCACCCCATTTTTTCCGCGCAGGGTTGGGGCTATCTATAACGCCGGTGGTGTGGGTCGTGCGGTTGGCGCGTCACTCTGCGAGCTGATTGGATTCCGCCCGCTTGTGCTCGATGACCTCAGTATGTTCGAGCGCCCAATCGGCAAAACCCTGCGATCACTGCGCTTACGTTCTTTATTGTCACGTTTCTGCCTAACCTAGACAACTGGAAATCTTCAGCTAATTACCCAAGAATCTCAGTCGCCCTTCGACACCACCGTGCTGTACAAGCCGTATTTGCGGAGGTTTTCATGAGAATCGATTCCAGCGCATGCCATCGAAATACAGTTCCACCAGTTCACGCCGCAGCGCTTTGTCCCAGAATGCGGGGCTCACTGATGGCGTCCTGCGCTTATGGGAGGCTAGCTAGGGTAAGAGGGCAACTAGCTCCGAAGTGGGCTGGGCAATAAAGTCATCGAATTCCCTAATCGCCTGATCGTAAGACATTCCGTAAACTCGCTTAAAAGCAGACGCAAAGTCCGAAGATGGGATAAAGCGATGCACATCGATTACCGACTGCTCACCAAAATTGTTAACGAGAAAAGCGACGAACCAATCTCCCATAAAACGCCCCACGAGGTTACCGTTTTCGTCTGCAAAATCCCAACGGTCCAAGCTAACTCCTGATTGCAGGTAGATTTCCCTAGCCGTCAGTCCTGCATCATGTTCACTAGTTAGTTTGCGCGTCATCAAATCGGCAACGTAATTGGGGTCAACTCCTGGCTGTCTCCCGTACAGCAGCATCGCCATGTAATTTGCAGACCCTTCAGTCCACCAAGGAAGATTTTCTTTTCCATCGCGGATTGCTTTACCTGCGAGGAGCTTGTAACCCTCCCACGAGTCGGCATCAGGGTGCAACGAAATATGCGACTTTTGCAGAGCGTGAAAGGTTTCATGCAACACGTTATGACCGTACTTTTCGTCATCAGGGTTCGTCATAATAATGAGGTGGTGGTCGTCGCGCGCAAAAATGGTTGTGTGGGCCGACTCGGCATTTAGCGCAAACTCGGGAAAAGAGGCCTCATTACCGTTTCCTGAATGACATTTGCGTCGAATCCCGTCATCAAAGCCGCAGAATCGCTCATTAAGGTCGGTCGCGAGAGCGGGATCCGGTCCGAGAAGGGCAAAATAAAAGGGGAAAAACAGCTCAGCCGCGGGCGATTCAGTGTCAAACCATTCTTCATAAGCGACATGATGCCAATGAAAGGTGCTCTGGATGTCCTCGGCCGCGATATCGTCCGTGGCAAAGACTACTAGACCGGGAAAGTCCTCTGAGGAGACCGCCTGCCCACTCTCACTTGTCGTCTCCTGGGTAACACAACCGGAAACGAGAAGAAACGCTGCCGCAACTGTCAAAACAAAGGGTTTTTTCATATACTCACTCCCGGTTCCCAGTCTAGATTAAACTTATTTAGAGTGGCTCTCAGTCACCAGCAGTCGGGAACACCAGCACACACGGTGCGCCCTGATGGCCTCTAGGAGCCAAGAACCCCCAAGCTTTTCCTAGGTCTCACATCCTCCTGGGCCAACGGTCCGACTATCTACTGCCTTCCTTTTTGAAAACTCAATTGAGTGTCATCGTAAACTTGCAACATGAAAATTCTCATAGTGGGAGCAGGTGCGGCAGGGATAACAGCGGGGCATGCTCTTTCTGAAAAGGGCATAGATTTTGAAATACTAGAAGCCAGTTCGGTGCATGGCGGCCGGGTAAAAAAGGACGCTGATTTTGCCGACTTCCCGATAGATTTGGGGGCTGTGCAGGGGCCACGGGGCGGCCTCGGTAATCTGTGGATAAGTGGAATTTAGTGGCGAAAAATCCTGGGATGGATCTCCCCAGGGAGGAAACGATTGGGCATGAATTGGGCATGGTAGAAAATATCTCAGGCAAAATCGTTATATATAGCGGGCTCTGAGGCTTGCAACTATAAGGCTTCTCATCTTTGGGACTCCTTTTTGGGACTCCTTTATCTCAATTCCGCCCACGTTCGCCTGTGTCCAGGGGAGGCAAAAAGGATGCATTTACTGGGTTTTCCGACAGAGGCGAACATCGGTGGACCCCATGCTTATAACTGACACGGAAGAGGTCACTGGTTCGATCCCAGTATCGCCCACAAGGAAGTAGATTCGGGCCCCTTTTGGTAGATGGCTTTCCATGAGAGTACGAATTTCGTTGCACGCGAACTCACAGGTTTTTCTTGAACACCGAGTTCTCGGAATTCCTGGAGGTTTGTCTGGGAACCTTATGGCATGAGTGAACTTTCTGGTGCGTCAATTCTTCTGCTGGGTGCGACCGGTGGCCTGGGTCGCGAGCTTGCTAAGGGTCTTCATGAGCGGGGGGCCCGCCTGACCCTGGGTTCTCGAAATCCCGCCAACCTTGATGACTTGGGCGTTCCTGGCGCTCATGCTGTGGGGGACATCACCGCCCCGGGCATTCCAGAAGCGTCTGTCGCTGCAGCGCTAGAAGCCCACCACGGACTTGACGGGGTCATCTATGCCGCTGGTGCCGTAGCTTTTGGTTCCGTGTCGGACATCGACGATGACGTCTTGGACGACTTGTGGAGGGTGAACACCCGAGCCTGGATGAGCGTGCTGCGCGCAGCAAGCCCAGCCCTAGCTGCCAGTGCAGCTGCGGGCGGATCGCCTTTTGGTCTGACTCTCAGCGGAGTAGTTGCAGAATCACCGACCGCAGGAATCGCTGCGTATTCGGCAGTTAAATCAGCTCTGCACAGTTACGGCGTAGCCGCTGGCCGTGAACTTCGACGCCAAGGTATTCGCCTTATTGACGCAAGGCCTGGCCACACGGAAACGGAACTTTCCCGGCATCCCCTTGTTGGAGCCGCTCCGTTATTCCCAGCAGGCCTGGAGCCGAGCGTTGTTGCTAGGCGCATTATTGAGGCAATCGAAAACGATGAGAAGGATCTTCCTAGTGCAAGTTTCGCGGGGCTTAGCTAGCGCAACAGGCCTTGAGCAAACATGATGTTTCGGCAGGGGTAGCCGCGGTTCGGTCCCCCGCATTATCGCCCGGCATTGGTGTCGGTCGCCTATGCTGCGTAACTTGCTAGTTTTGTCTAATAAGGCTTTAGTGCTGTAGTTACACGCATCTGGTTTATGTTGTGCCAACTAAACCCTTACGCGCAAAGGCGGAGTAAGCCTCACCATCTTCTTGTCTCTCGCAGTCGTGGCCGGCGGAGCAGGGGGAGACCAACTCTGGCGTTTCGTAGGATGAGTGCCCAAATCATGGGCGCCTGCGCCACTATGGTGGAGGAGACGTTTTCCACACCCCCACGGAAAGACTGTAGCCTCGTGCCTCTTGATACCCCACCATCGGATTCCCCTAGCGCAGTCTTGGAGCCACGAATCCCCGCCAGCGATACGACGGGTTTAGAGCTTTTTCCCGAAAAAGATGTTGTTGCCATCAGCGTGGGCGGTGAATTGTTCGATCTTGACCGAGCGCTTTCGTTGGGGGTTGAGGTCAGCCCGGTCGTGGCAAGCTCCGAGGAAGGTTTAGCGATTCTTCGCCACTCCACAGCCCACGTTCTCGCCCAAGCCGTGCAAAAGCTTTTCCCTGTGGCAAAGCTTGGGATTGGTCCGCCAATTACCGATGGTTTTTATTACGACTTTGATGTGGCCGAAGCGTTCACTCCGGAAGATTTGTCTTTGTTAGAAAAAGAGATGCAACGCATTGTCAAGCAGGGACAGCTTTTTGCACGCAGGGTTGTGAGCGCCGCAGAGGCCACTACAGAGCTCTCAGCCGAGCCTTACAAACTGGAGCTAATCACCCTCAAAGACAAGGCGCAAGAGGGCGAGGCTTCCGAAAGTGTTGAAGTGGGCGGTGGCGAACTCACCATCTATGACAACGTCGACCCCAAAAGTGGCGATGTTATGTGGAAAGACCTGTGTCGAGGCCCCCACGTGCACTCCACCAGGGTGCTGGGTAATGGGTGGAAGCTCACCCGGTTGGCCGCTGCTTACTGGCGAGGCAGCGAAGCTAATCCCCAGTTACAACGCATCTATGGCACTGCTTGGGCTAACAAAGATGACTTACGCGCCCATTTAGAGCGCTTGGAAGAGGCAACCAGGCGCGACCACCGCAAATTGGGTGCCGAGCTAGACCTGTTTTCTTTCCCCGATGAGATTGGTTCGGGGCTGCCCGTTTTCCACCCCAAAGGTGGTGTTATTCGTCGCGTGATGGAGGACTATTCGCGTAAACGGCACGAGGAGGCCGGCTACGAATTTGTGTATACCCCCCACATCACCAAATCTGACCTGTTTGAAACCTCCGGTCACCTTTCGTGGTACCGCGATGGCATGTTCCCGCCTATGCACCTAGACCAGCAAGTTAATGAAGCTGGGGAAGTGACTAAGCAGGGGGTTGATTATTACCTCAAACCAATGAATTGCCCTTTCCACATTCTGATTTATCGCTCCAGACAGCGCTCCTATCGGGAGCTGCCGCTGCGCTTGTTTGAATTTGGCTCGGTGTATCGCTACGAAAAAAGTGGCGTTGTTCATGGCCTCACCCGGGTTCGTGGATTAACGATGGATGATGCCCACATTTTCGTCACCCCGGATGAGCTCGAATCGGAGCTTTCGGACGTGCTCGATTTTGTGCTGAAATTGTTGGGTGATTTCGGTCTGACCGACTTCTATTTGGAGCTTTCCACCCGAGACGAAGGCAGCGACAAGTTTGTTGGCTCTGATGAGCTATGGGATAAAGCCACCAACACCCTGGCTCGCGTTGGCGAAGCATCCGGATTGACCTTGGTGCCAGACCCCGGTGGGGCTGCGTTTTATGGCCCCAAAATCTCGGTTCAAGCCAGAGACGCCATTGGCCGCAGCTGGCAAATGTCGACCATTCAGCTCGATTTCAACTTGCCGGAGCGGTTTGAACTGGGCTACCAGGCCTCTGATGGTTCACGCCAAACACCCATCATGATTCACCGGGCGCTCTTTGGCTCCATTGAACGATTCTTTGGTGTTCTTACCGAGCACTACGCGGGTGCTTTCCCCGCGTGGATCGCACCCGTTCAAGTCATGGGCGTTCCCATTGCTGAGGAGTTTGCGGATTATCTGAACGGGTTTGTTGGTGAGCTGAAAAAAGCCGGCGTTCGAGCTGAATTAGATGATTCTGATGATCGCATGCAAAAGAAGATCCGCACCCACACCAAGAGCAAAATCCCGGTCCTGATAATCGTGGGCGAAGAGGATAGAAGTGCCGATGCCGTCAGTCTTCGTTTTTACGATGGCACCCAACAAAACGGTGTCCCTCGCGCACAAGCCCTCGAGATCATCAAAACCTTGGTTGAAGCCCCCTCGCGTGTCTGAGACGCCATTTGAGGGTTCTCCCACGATGGATGCCGCCTCCTTGCCGGGAGTGCCTGATGCGTTTCAGCGGCTATGGACTCCCCACCGTATTGCCTATATCAATGGCGAGACCTCTCCAGGCGATGGCCAGTGCGTGTTCTGTAGTGCGCCCGGTATGGACCCAGAGGAGTCCTTGGTGGTGGCACGCGGAGAGCTTGTCTACGCCGTGCTAAACCTCTACCCCTATAACTCGGGTCACCTCCTGGTGTGTCCGTATCGTCATGTTGCGAATTATGACGAAGCCACAGCGGAGGAGGTCGCGGAACTGGGTGCGATGGTTCAACAGGCCATGCGCACTCTTCGAGCAGTCTCTGGAGCACACGGCTTTAACCTGGGCATGAACCAGGGAAAAGTTGCGGGTGCTGGCATCGAGGAGCATCTGCACCAACACATCGTGCCGCGCTGGGGCCAAGATTCCAACTTCTTTCCCATTATTGCTAGGACTAAAGCGATGCCCCAGCTGCTGGGTGAAATGCGTGAGCTTTTGCGTGAAAGCTGGCTCACAGATTTCAACGGCTAGACTTTTCCCACTTCCGCATGGAGGAAATTCTTGTTACGAGAGGAACGTCGCTAACCCATGAGCGAAAACAACACTTCAGCTGCAACTGGCACCGCCCGCGTCAAGCGAGGTCTCGCTGACATGCTCAAAGGTGGCGTCATTATGGACGTCGTAACCCCCGAGCAAGCCCGTATTGCTGAAGATGCTGGTGCTGTTGCTGTGATGGCGCTTGAGCGCGTTCCTGCTGATATTCGTTCACAGGGTGGCGTCGCCCGGATGAGCGACCCGGACTTGATCGATGGAATTATCGCTACCGTCTCGATCCCCGTGATGGCTAAGGCCCGCATCGGACACTTTGTTGAGGCACAAATTCTCGAAGCCCTCAAAGTGGACTACATCGATGAGTCCGAAGTGTTGAGCCCCGCAGATTATGTCAACCACATCGATAAGTGGCGTTTCACTGTGCCCTTCGTGTGTGGTGCAACAAACTTGGGTGAAGCGCTTCGCCGCATCACTGAGGGTGCTGCCATGATTCGTTCCAAAGGCGAGGCGGGTACCGGAGATGTTTCGGAGGCCACCAAACACATGCGCACCATTTTGGGTGAAATCAGTCACCTCTCCTCACTGAACCCCGATGAGCTTTATGTAGCAGCCAAGAATTTGCAGGCACCCTATGACTTAGTCGCCGAGGTTGCCGCAACCGGCAAACTTCCGGTAGTCATGTTCACCGCCGGTGGTATCGCAACACCCGCAGATGCGGCCATGATGATGCAGCTTGGTGCCGATGGCGTCTTCGTTGGTTCCGGAATATTTAAGGCGGGAAACCCCGCACAACGCGCTGCAGCAATTGTTAAAGCAACCGCTCAATACAACGATGCGGCAATTGTGGCCGAGGCTTCACGCGGCTTGGGAGAGGCTATGGTCGGCATTAACGTATCCGATCTGCCAGCCCCACACCGCCTTTCTGAGCGTGGCTGGTAACACGCCACCACGTATTGGGGTCCTGGCGCTCCAGGGCGATGTAGCTGAACACACGGCGCTACTGGGCACACTCGGTGTGGACGTGGTAGATATTCGCCAGGTCCACCAGCTTGAAGGGCTAGATGGGCTGGTAATTCCCGGTGGGGAATCCAGCGTGATGGATAAGCTCACTCGGCTTTTTGGGTTGGCTAAACCCCTTCAAGCAGCAATCGCCCGAGGGCTTCCGGTGTTGGGAACCTGTGCGGGGTTGATCATGCTGGCGCAGGATCTAGAAGATGGCATTGCTGGTCAGCAAACGCTCGGGGGATTGGATGTGAGCGTCCGTCGCAACGCCTTTGGCTCTCAGGTTGACTCTTCAGAAATCGAACTGCACATTGAAGGAATCGGTGGGCCCGCAATGGCGGTGGCGTTGATTAGAGCGCCGTTAGTCACCCGAGTGGGTAAAGATGTGAAAGTTATTGCCACGCTTAGTGACGGAAGCATTGTCGCAGTGGAGCAAGGTTCTCTCATCGGAGTCTCGTTTCATCCAGAAATCACTGGTGATGATCGATTGCATCGCCGCTTTGTCGAGTTAGTAAAAAACCGGCAGTTTTCAGCGCAATAGTCGCCAGGCGTTTAGGATGGGCAAGCGATAGGGGAGGGTTATGTCCGGGCACTCTAAGTGGGCCACCACAAAACACAAAAAAGCTGTCATAGATTCACGACGGGCCAAGTCTTTTGCCAAACTTGTTAAAAACATTGAGGTGGCGGCAAAAGTGGGTGGGCCCGATGTGGCAGGAAACCCGACACTGGCTGATGCGATTCAAAAAGCCAAGAAGACCTCGGTACCCAACGACAACATCGAGCGTGCCGTTAAGCGTGGTGCGGGACTCTCTGGCGAAGCTGTTGATTATCAGACCATCATGTATGAGGGCTACGGTCATGCCGGAGTCGCGATGCTGATTGAGTGTTTGACCGATAACCGCAACCGTGCCGCGGCAGAAGTCCGGATCATTATGAGCCGCAATGGCGGAACTATGGCTGACCCAGGAAGTGTTGCCTACAATTTTTCTCGAAAAGGTGTCATCTCGATTACGAAAACAGACGAGGTGACCGAAGACGATGTGTTACTCGCCGTCTTGGAGGCCGGAGCCGAAGAAGTCATGGACCGTGGGGGAGGATTTGAGGTTATTACTGACCCCTCAAGCCTTGTCGATGTGAGAAAGGCTATCCAAGCTGCCAATATCGATTACGACTCCGCTGAGGCAGAATTCATTGCCACCGTTACGGTGTCGCCTGATCTAGACACGGCAAAGAAGATTGTGTCGCTCATTGACGCCCTGGAAGACTGTGATGACGTCCAAAACGTTTTTACCAACATGGACCTCACTCCGGAGGTGTCGGAGGCTTTAGAAGCCAGCGAGGGGTAGTTTGGCCTTATGACGACGATTCTCGGTATTGATCCGGGGCTCACCCGTTTGGGGGTGGGAGTTATCAAACAGGGCGCTGGGCGCACTATCTCGCTGGTGCACGTGGAAGTTTTCACCACCTCACCAGATAGTGACATTTCAGAACGCTTGGGTTCGCACTCGCGCTCCATCGAGGGCATTTTGGAGCGTTTCTCACCGGATGTTGTGGCATTGGAGCGGGTTTTTGCTCAACACAATCTGCGCACGGTGATGGGAACCGCGCAGGTCAGTGGTGTTGCTCTCGCGCTAGCGCATGCCAGGGGGATACCCGTCTCGCTTCGAACACCCAGTGAGGTTAAGGCTGCCGTCACCGGCTACGGTCGGGCTGGAAAAAATCAGGTGGGTTCTATGGTGCAGGCGATTTTGGGGCTTGACTCCATTCCTCAACCCGCTGACGCTGCCGATGCGCTCGCCATAGCTATCACCGAAGCTTGGCGGGGTGTTGGCTTGCCCAAAGGAAACTCTTCAGCTGACACACCAGCGCTCAAGGCGTGGCGGGAGGCTGAAGCTGCAGCCAAGCGACCTAGGCTACAGAAATGATTTCGTCACTTCGTGGAGCTATCGCCAGTCTTGCGGGGACTGAGGTTGTCATTGAAGTCGGCGGGATTGGCTATCTAGTGACTGTTACCGAGCGCATGGCCCGTTCACTGGCTACCGGCGAGGAGGCCCTGCTTTATACAGCCATGGTGGTCCGCGATGACCACGTCGCTCTCTACGGCTTTGACTCCCGAGAAGAGCTCTCACTCTTTGATTTAGTTCGCGGTGTTACCGGGGTTGGCCCGAAATCAGCCCTGGCGATATTGGGCCATATGTCCGGGTATGAGATACACGAAGCCGTGGTCACAGAAAACGATGGAGCTTTTCGCCAGGTCAGCGGAATTGGTCCCAAGACCGCCAAACTCATTGTGTTGTCTCTCCAAGGCGCCTTTGACAAGGTTGTCCCGCCTGGCAAAACGAGGGCGCAATCCGATGTTCCCGAAGTGATGCGCCAATCTGTTGTTCAGGCGTTGGTGGGGTTGGGCTGGTCCGACAAGATCGCCCGAACGGGTGTTTCTGATGCCATTGAGGCTGACCCATCCTGTGCTGTGGACGCTGGGTCACTTCTGCGCGCGGTGCTGACTATCCTGGGGCCCAAGACAACCCGGGAGGCCCGCCCATGAGCGATCTATCGCCTAAGGAAGAGCCCGAATCTGATGGTGAAATCTCCTTTGAGGGCGCCCTTAGACCAACCAGCTTGGATGAGTTTGTCGGTCAAACCAAGGTTCGCTCTCAACTGGTGTTACTGCTGGAGGCTGCCCAGCTGCAGGGGAGAACCCCAGATCACATTCTTTTTTCGGGGCCGCCAGGGCTTGGTAAAACAACGCTTGCCATGATTGTGGCGGAAGAAACCGGTCAGGCGCTTCGTATTACCAGCGGTCCTGCGATCAACCATGCGGGGGATCTTGCGGCTGTGTTGTCGTCTTTGGTCCCCGGTGAGGTGCTTTTTATTGATGAAATCCACCGAATGGCGCGGCCAGCGGAGGAAATGTTGTATCTAGCGATGGAAGATTTCCGGATCGACATCATGGTGGGTAAGGGTGCCGGAGCAACCACCTTGCCCCTTGATTTAGCCCCGTTCACTTTGGTGGGTGCGACAACTCGATCCGGTCTATTACCTGGCCCCTTGCGTGATCGTTTTGGCTTTACCGCGCACTTAGAGTTCTATTCCGATCAGGAGCTCACCGAGGTTGTGCGGAGATCATCTCGCGTACTTGGTTTGGATTGGCCACTGGAGGCCCTTGGCGAAATTGCTGGGCGCTCGCGGGGCACACCCAGAATTGCCAACCGACTTCTGCGTCGGGTGCGCGACTACGTTTTAGTTCATCAGGCGGCGCCTGAAGTGGAATCGGTGCACGCTGCTTTAGCTCTGTATGACGTGGACGAGCTCGGACTAGATCGCTTGGACCGTGCGGTGCTGGACACTTTGATCACAAAGTTCCAGGGTGGCCCCGTTGGATTGGGCACGTTGTCGGTGTCAGTTGGGGAAGAAACCGAAACAATCGAGTCGGTGGTGGAGCCTTTTCTGGTCCGCCAAGGCTTCATTCAAAGAACCCCTAGAGGGCGTGTGGCCACTGCTGGCGCCTATGCGCATTTGGGGCACCAAGCTCCGGGCCACAATGACCTATAGTTACCAGGTAGCGTAATCACGGCCTAGAGGCCAACGAAAGGCTTGTGGACACACATGGATCCCATCTCACTCTTTATGATCGCAGTTCTCGGATTGCTGATTTTCTTTATGCTTCGGAACTCGCGCAAGCAGCGGAGAACCCAGCAAGAGCTGGTCGAGAAGCTCCGCCCGGGCGCCGAAGTGATGACGTCTTTTGGCCTGTACGCCACTGTTATTGACCTTGATGATGAGACCAACGTGGCCACCCTCGATGTGGGTAAGGGCGTGACCATCAAGGTTCACCGCCAGACCCTCACCAAGGTCATCGAGGACGAACCCGTCGAGGAAGCCCCCGCTAAACCGGCTGCTAAAAAAGCAGACGAGTCCTAAGCCTCCCTACCTACGAAAGTTAGTCACCGTGGCATCAAGTTCTGTTGTGGCGTCTGCCCTGAGACGCTTTATTTGGTTGGGTGTTATTTTCGGCCTGCTCATTGGCGGTAACGCTCTCGCGGTCTGGCAAAACGGTGGGTCGTGGGTTCCCAAGCTTGCCCTCGATCTTCAAGGTGGGACCCAAATCATTCTCGCGCCTCTGGTTTCAGAAGGCCAAGATGTCACAGAAGAACAGCTCACCCAGGCCGTGTCGATCATTCGCCAGCGCGTTGATGCCGGTGGAGTTGCCGAAGCAGAAGTAAGCACGCAGGGTGGATCCAACATTGTTGTGTCGATTCCAGGTACCCCCGATGAGGCCACTCTGGAGCGGATTCGCTCGTCCGCGAAGCTAGAGTTTCGACCCGTTCTTGCCACAGGTTTTGTTGAAATCACTGAGGAAGTTAATCCAGACGACGTCCTTATTGAGGGAGAGACCCCGGAGACGCAACCCACCGATGCCAGTGATGTGGCGTGGATTACTCCCGGTCTTGGCGCTGCCTACACCCAGCTCTCCTGTGAGCAATTGGACGCTCTTGGCGCCAACGTTGCCGACCCCACCAAGCCTTTGGTTACCTGTTCCGAGGAGGGCATAACCAAATTCATTCTGGGACCGGTCGAAGTTGGCGGAGAAACCATCGATGACGCAGTGGCCGGACTCGTTCCTGGTCCACAGGGCAGCGTCACCACCGAGTGGGGAGTGTTCCTAGACTTCAACGATGTGGGAACTGAGGGGTTCCGCACCGTTACCGAGCGTCTCGTCGTCCTAGAGGGCGTGCGAAACCAGTTTGCCATCGTCCTCGATGGCAAAGTTATTAGTGCGCCGAGAACCTTAGGGGCAATCACAGATGGCAACCCCCAAATCAGTGGGTCGTTCACTCAAGAGTCAGCGGTTTTGTTAGCTGACCAGCTCAAATTTGGTGCTTTGCCCATTGGTTTCGAAGTTCAAAGCGCGGAGACCATTACGGCAACACTCGGTCTTTCGCAGCTCCAGAGCGGTTTGCTCGCTGGGGCTATCGGTCTGCTCTTGGTTGTTCTCTATTCCTTGGTTCAGTATCGGATGCTGGGACTGGTTACCGTCTTCTCGCTCACGACTGCGTTCATCTTGAGTTATTTTGTGATTACCTACCTGTCAAACTCGCAGGGATATCGTTTGTCGCTCGCTGGCGTTGCCGGGTTAATTGTGGCGATCGGTATTACCGCAGACTCGTTTATCGTGTTCTTTGAGCGAATTCGCGACGAATTGCGTGATGGCCGAGTCTTAGAGTCCGCCATCAGCGCCGCCTGGCGCCGTGCCTTCCGCACCATTTTGGCTTCCGATGCTGTCGGGTTCCTCGCAGCCGCCGTCTTGTTTATTTTGGCTGTGGGTAACGTTCGCGGTTTCGCGTTCACCCTGGGCATCACGACCATTGTCGACTTGATTATCGTGGCGTTGTTTACCCAGCCTCTTATGCAACTCCTTGGCCGCACCACGTTCTTTAGCTCGGGCCATTCGATTAGTGGTCTTGATCCCAGGGCGTTGGGAGCTGTCTATCGCGGCCGTGCGCGCTTTAGAGATCCGATTGATGTCGACCCCACGGCTCGTAAGAAGAGCGCCAACGAAATGAAGCGGCGCCAGACCATTGCGCAGCGTAAAGCAGCTGAGGAAGCTGCCAAGGCAGAGGGGGGTAAGTAGATGTCGCGTCTCACACAGTTTGGTAACGCCCTGTACACAGGGGAGCGGTCTTTTGACTTCGTTGGCAACCGGGTGCGCTGGTATTCCATAGGAGCGGCGATTGTCGCGCTCGCGATTATCATTACGATCCTGCGCGGTGGCTTCACTTTTGGAATTGAATTTAGGGGCGGCTCCGAATTTCGGGTGTCCTCGCCCAGCGAGGTTTCGGAACAAATCGCCATAGACGCCGTCAGCGGCCTTGTGGGCTTGGAATCTAACCCGCGCACCGGAATTGTCGGTGGAGACTCCATTCGGGTGCAGACAGAGCAGCTCACGGACGCTCAGACCACTCAGCTTCGCTCTGAGCTTGCTGATGCCTACTCGGTTCCCTTAGATCAGGTAACAGCTTCCTTTATCGGAGCCACTTGGGGTCAGGACATCACCCGTCAGGCCCTCATCGGTCTGTTTGTCTTCCTCGTTCTGGTCTCCATGGTGATGGCGTTGTATTTCCGAACGTGGAAAATGTCGGCGGCGGCTTTGACCGCCCTGGCCCACGACTTGCTCATTACCGCAGGAATTTATGGCGTTTTAGGGTATGAAATCACCCCGGCAGCCGTGATCGGTTTCCTCACCATCTTGGGTTATTCCCTCTATGACACTGTGGTTGTCTTCGACAAAGTGCGAGAGAACACTTCACAAGACGGGTCTGAAAGCCGACGTACTTTTGCTGAGTCAGTAAACCTCGCAGTCAATCAGACCCTGGTTCGCTCCATCAACACCTCGGTTGTCGCAGTTTTGCCCGTGGGGTCGATTCTCTTCATTGGATCGGTCCTGCTAGGCGCTGGCACGCTGAGAGATATTGCTTTGGCCCTTTTCATCGGCATGATTGCGGGAACCTACTCGAGCATCTTCATTGCTGCACCGCTCTATGTTCACCTTCGCGAAAATGAGGCTGAGCACAAAAAGCAGGGCCAACGGGCCAAACAAGACAAATCAGTTTCCGGTGCTATTCGCTAACCCACACCCTTTTCCATACCTTGCCTTCTAGACTGGGCTTCTAGCCAGGAGGTGGGGGATGAGCGAGATCGGTAATGCCCCCTCGTCGAGCCTGCGCACACTGCTACCTCGTCTTTTTTCGCGGGCTCCCTCACATAACGCTCTAGAAACGCTGCAGCGAAGCGTTCGAAAGCAACACCCCAAAGCCGACCTTGCCCTGCTCGAGAGGGCCTATCGAGTCGCTGAAAAAGCTCATGTGGGCCAAACCCGCATGAGCGGTGAGCCTTACATCACCCACCCTCTTGCGGTGGCTCAAATTTTGGCCGATCTGGGCATTGGGTCGATTACGATTGCCGCCGCGCTCTTGCACGACACAGTTGAGGACACCAGTTACTCGCTAGATCAACTCCGCCTGGATTTTGGTGACGAAATTGCGATGTTGGTTGATGGTGTTACCAAGCTCGACAAGGTTAAATACGGCGACAACGCCCAAGCCGAGACCGTTCGGAAAATGATTGTGGCAATGTCAAAAGACATCCGTGTCTTGGTCATCAAACTTGCTGATCGCTTGCACAATGCCCGGACCTGGGGTTTTGTTTCGCCGGACTCGGCTAAGAAAAAGGCTCAAGAAACTCTCGATATTTACACCCCGCTGGCGCACCGTTTGGGAATCCAAAACCTGAAATGGGAACTAGAGGACCTGTCGTTTGCGGTGTTGCACCCAAAAATCTATGTCGAGATCGAGTCTTTGGTCCGTGGCAGGTCCCCGGAGCGTGAAGCGTTCGTCGACGAGGTCATCGACGTAGTCCAAGAGGACCTTCGCCAGGCAAAGGTTAAAGCAACTGTCGGCGGACGCCCCAAGCAGTATTACTCGATTTATCAAAAGATGGCCGATCGAGGTCGCGACTTCGATGAAATATATGACCTCACGGGAATCAGAATCCTGGTGGGTAGTATCCGAGACTGCTACGCGGCCTTAGGCGCCGTGCACGCCAGGTGGTCACCCATGTCTGGGCGGTTTAAGGACTACATTGCAACGCCAAAATTCAATCTGTATCAGTCCCTCCACACCACCGTGTATGGGCCAGGTGGGCGCCCGGTTGAGATACAGATTCGCACCATGGAAATGCACCAGAGGGCTGAATTTGGTGTGGCAGCGCACTGGAAATACAAGGAACGTATGGCTCAATCCGGCAAGAGCCCGGATAGATACGCCCAAGAAACCGACATGGCTTGGCTTGCCCACCTGTCCGACTGGCAGGCAGAAACGACCGATCCTGCGGAATTTTTAGAGACACTACGCTACGAAATTGGCGCAAAAGAGCTCTACGTGTTCACCCCACAGGGCAAAGTCATTGGTTTACCCAAGGGTGCAACTCCTGTGGATTTCGCCTACGCCGTCCATACCGAAGTCGGCCACCGAACCATGGGTGCGAAGGTTAATGGACGCTTGGTGCCACTAGATACCGAGCTTCGCAGCAGTGACTCGGTGGAAATTTTCACCTCGAAGAATCCTGATTCAGCACCGAGCCAGGACTGGCTGGCCTTTGTTACCAGCCATCGGGCGCGAAGCAAAATACGCCAGTGGTTCACCAAAGAGCGTCGGGAAGAAGCTATCGAGCAGGGCAAAGACGCGATAGCTAAAGCTATGCGGAAACAAAATCTTCCGTTACAGAAGCTCATGACCCAGGAATCGGTTGCCAGTGTGGCGGCAGTCCTGCGGTTCTCCGATGTCGAAGATCTCTACGCTTCAGTGGGCGAAGGCCACGTGTCTACCCAGTCGGTGATCGAAAAAATTCTGGGGATTGTCAACCAAGAGGATGATTCCGAGGAGGACATTTTCTCCGCCCCCAGCAGAGGCAAATCCTCTGGCAGAACGGGAGAGTCGGGCGTCCTAGTCCGCGGGGCTGACGATATTTTGGTCAAACTCGCCAGGTGTTGCACCCCTGTTCCTGGAGACCCGATCGTCGGGTTTATTACCCGTGGCACTGGGGTTAGCGTTCACCGCGAAGATTGCACCAACATTGGCAGCCTTATGCAAAACCCAGAGCGCATGATTGAAGTTGAGTGGGCTCACACCAAGGGCAGTATTTTCCTCGTTCACATCCAAATTGAGGCTCTCGATCGCCCCGGGCTTCTCTCGGATGTCACCCGAGTGCTGAGCGAACACCACGTGAATATACTCTCGGCCACGGTTAGCACCTCGGACAATCGTCTAGCTATCTCTCGATTTGTCTTCGAAATGGGCGATGTGAGCCATTTGGATCGAGTCCTTAACGCGGCGCGCCGCATTGACGCCGTCTATGACGTGTATCGGGTGATGTCGGGGTAGCGATTGCGCAGTAGTTTCGCCCTCTCCAGCATCACCTCTGCATGATGGCGTTCGGTGGGCGATGTTCTGCGTTGGCCGAGTAACTGATCTAGTGAGCTGTTGGCGCCAAGCAGAAAGAGCATTTGAGCTGCCCCGGCGTCAATGTTGTGGCCCCGGAGCAAAACCTCTACCGCAGTGGATTGTGAGCTGAGTAGGCGAATCTTGCCGATAGTTTCTACCGAGTGGTGAGCCTTGGAGCGTAAGCGGGCCTGCCAAGACGTGCGCTCAAGGGGGGAAAGGCCAGGGAGTTCGTCGCGCAAAACCTGCCAAGGCGTGGGGTATCCCATACCTGTCCACACCCAACCTGCGGTGATGCCCGAGGCGATAGCCCACGAGGGTAAAACGTTAGCCACCCATTGTGCTCGCTCCCACCGGGTAGGGAAGTAGGGACGAGGCCACAGCAGGCTTCCAATTGGTACCGCCTGCGACAGTGTCAGGCGGCGATGGTGAAGGAGTGGCTCGAGCATAACCAGAGTCTGCCGCGGCAGCTGGTGGTGCGGGGTGGTGTCAGAATAACTGTGGAGAAGTTATGCTCCGATAACTGCGAGCCAGGCCTTTTTGGCTTCTAACTCTGCTTCAAGTTCAGCCTTTTTGCCACCATCAGCTTTGGCGATCTTCGCTTCAATCTTTGCAATGGCATCATGAATCTGCGTGGCCATCGACTCGCTCCGGGCTTTCTTCTCCGGATCGTTTTTCACCCAGAAGTCTTCTTCTAGCTTCTTCACGTGGGTGTCGTATTTCTTGACCAGGTCGTCAACACTGCGCATACTCTTTTTGGGGACGGGTCCCAGCGCCGAGAACTTTTGGTGGAAAGCGCGCAATCGTGCGCTGGCCGCATCGCGCTCGTTGAGGGTCAGAATGTCCGCAAATTCTGTAATCAGTGCCTGCTTGGCAACGAGATGCTCCTCATTGGCAGCATCTTCAACTTTGTCTAGCTCAGCTTTGGCCGAATACAAAACATCACCCGCAGCCTTAAACGAAGCCCAGAGGGTGTCCTCCACGCTCCGTGATGCTCGGGGAGCGAGTTTCCACTGGTCCAAAAGCTTCCGATAGGCAGCTATTCCCGCTGTCCCCTGCGAGGCCAGTGCCTCTGCCTTGGAAATAAGATCGCGCTTGGCGGTTTTCGCTTCTTTTGATTTTCCATCTAGTTCGTGGAAGTAGGCTCGCCGAGCTTTTTCTAGAGACGCCCTCGCGCCGCGAAACCGCGACCATAGGGCATCGGCGGTCTTCTTAGGGATTCGAGGGCCATTTTGTTGGTGGTTCTGCCAGGTCTCAAAAAGCTCGGCCATCGTCGTGGTAGCGCTCTTCCAACGGATTGCAGAAGCCTCTTTAGCCGCGAGGGCTTCCATCTGGGTGACGATTCCCTCGCGGTGAGCGATGGCTTCGGTGACGACCACTTCGGCTTCGGCATCTTGCTCTTTTGCAAGATCGGGAAGTTTCTCTAGCAGAGCCTCCACCTTGGCTCGCAGGCCAGCAAGGTCGCCGACAGCGGCAGGTTCGAGTAGGTCTTTGCCCATTTTGGCTAATTGGGTGCGAATATCTTTAGCATTCGCCTTAGCCTTAATGCGTTGTTCGGCCAGCGTGAGCGTGGCAGCTAGGTCATCAAACTTGCGGCGAAAGTAGGCCAATGCTTCCTCGGGTGTGCCATCGGGGAAGCTGCCCACGGGACGCCACGCGTCGCCGTCGAGAACATGGACGGTGCCGTCGTCATCGACGCGGCCAAAAGAGTCGGCAGTTTGTGCCATATCTCCTCATTGTTTGAAAGGGCGTAGGTCCGGTGGCCAGCCTACTGCAGTGGAATCGTGGTTGTGGGCCTAAAAGCCAGTCCTTATCGGATCGTGATGCTATCGATAACGATGGCGGCAAGAGGTTGGCCATCAGGCGAACCATCCACGGTGCCCGGGGTCACAAATTCTTCGATAAAGGCATCGAGAGATGAGCTCACTTTGCCAATAATCGTGTAGCCACCGGCGAGGTCGGAAGGAATCACACTGTCTTCATAGACGATGAAGAACTGGCTGCCCATGCTCTCGCCATCAGCGGCCGCTCTGGCCATTGCCAGCGTTCCAGCCGGGTACACGTCATCCGCGGGAGCGTTCTCGACCGGCCCGAACGTGTAGCCGGGGCCGCCGAAGCCAAAGCCCAGCGGATCTCCACACTGGACCACGGCCATATCGCCGGTGGTGAGTCGGTGACAGCTGGTGGCGTCATAGAAACCTTCGTTGATCAGGGACACGACCGTCGCGACTGCTTGAGGGGCTGCAGCACCGTCTAAGGAGATATCCAGGCTGGTATCGCCCAAGACAATGTTCCCGGTCCACTCGCGGTATTCGCTCAGTTCTTCATCCGGTGCTTTGGGGGGCGCGCCGGCTCCGATGGTCCCATATGCCCACAGACCTAGTGAGGCCAACACGATGGCAGCCACCGCGCTAAAACTCCAGATGTACTGGTCGCGGCGCAGTCGGGCGGCAACACTGTGGTGAAGGGTTTGGCGTGCCTGGAACTCACGTAACTGGGCACGTCGAACTTTGTCTGAGTTGACCACAAACATCTCCTTGGCCGGTGGGCGAAATTCCATTCTAGAGGGCGTTGGACTCAGGCCTGGATAGCATGAAGCCATGAGTGATCAGGGCCTATGGGGTGCACCGGTGCCACTTGCCGTAGCGCTTCGACCGGTTTCACTCGATGAGGTGGTTGGTCAAGACCATGCTTTGGTAGCTGGAGGGCCGCTGCGGATGCTGGCCAACCCCGATCACCGAGGCGCTGTCACCTCTGTCATCTTGTGGGGGCCGCCTGGTACCGGTAAGACCACGTTGGCCAGCGTTATTGCTCGTTCCTCTGGTCGAAACTTTGTGGAACTTTCCGCCGTCACCGCCGGTGTTAAAGATGTCCGTGAGGTTGTTGAGCACGCTCGCAGAACGGGTGAAACGAGCGGTGTTGCTCCGGTCCTTTTCCTTGACGAGATCCATCGATTCTCCAAGGCCCAACAAGATGCCTTGCTACCGGCGGTAGAAAACGGTGTGGTGATCCTCATTGCCGCCACGACGGAGAACCCATCTTTTTCCATCATTGCACCCTTACTTAGTCGATCCGTCATGGTGACACTTCAGCCCCTGCAACCAGAACACATTGAAAGTGTGCTGACTAGGGCGCTCAAGGATGAGCGAGGGTTGGCTAATCGGGTCGGCTTGGAGCCAGAGGCGATGGAGAACATGGTTCGGTTCTCGGGCGGCGATGCCCGTAAAGCCTTGACTGCCTTGGAAGCGAGTGCGGGCGTTGCCATTTCTCGCGCAGTGGAGGGTGAAATTCCCCTCATTACTCCAGAACATGTGGGGGAGGCGGTAGACCGCGCTCTTGTGCGCTATGACCGCGATGGTGATCAGCACTATGACGTCATTAGCGCCTTTATCAAGTCTGTCCGAGGCAGTGATGCTGATGCGGCTTTGCACTATCTTGCGCGGATGCTCGAAGCCGGCGAAGATGCGCGTTTTATTGCTCGACGCCTGATTATCCTTGCCTCTGAGGACATCGGCCTGGCAGACCCGCAGGCTCTCCCCTTAGCGGTGGCGGCGGCGGAGGCTATGGCCCTCATTGGGTTACCTGAAGGCCGTATTCCCTTAGCGCAGGTCACGATATATCTCGCCCTAGCGCCAAAATCTAATGCTGCTTATGTCGCTATCAATGACGCTCAGGCGGCCATTCGAGAGGGAAAGATTGGCGAAGTTCCCGTCCACCTTCGGGATGCCCACTATCCCGGTGCCACCGCCATGGGCCACGGGCGGGGGTATCGCTATCCACACGATGATGTTGCCGGAATTGTGCCACAGGCTTATGCGCCAAAACCAGTAGCGGAGGACTCCTACTACCGTCCATCCACCCGAGGCTTTGAGGCAGAGCTGAAAAAGCGCCAAGCGGCGATCCTAGAAATCCTCGGCCGAGCGCGTCCCAGCTAGTGAACTAGGCAGCGCTGTGCTAGATTTATAGCCGGTCACAGGCCATAGATTTGCGCGGCTGCGAATGTATGGAACTGGTGGAGTGGTGCTGTAGCCGCATCGTCCCGCGACACGATCCCTCTGAATGGATTTGTTCGTTCATGCCCTAGGCATGGCCACCACTATCAAGGAGAAACATCCGTGTCTACACGTTCACGCACGAGAAGCAAAACTCGTCTTTCGCGAGCGCTGGGTATCGCACTCACGCCGAAAGCCGCAAAATACTTAGAAAAGCGTCCCTACGCTCCAGGTGAGCACGGTCGCACCAAGCGCAAGACCGATAGCGACTACGCCGTTCGTCTGCGCGAAAAGCAGAGACTTCGCGCCCAGTACGGTATCCGCGAAGCCCAGCTGCGTCGCGTCTTCGAAGAGGCCCGTAAGGCTCAAGGGCTGACCGGTGAGAACTTGGTTGAGCTGCTCGAGATGCGTCTTGACGCCCTCGTGTTGCGTGCAGGTTTCGCTAGGACCACCGCACAGGCTCGTCAGATGGTCGTGCACCGCCACATCCTCGTTAACGGAGAGCTGGTGGACCGCCCCTCATTCCGCGTCAAGGCTGGACAGATGATTCACGTCAAGCCCCGCAGCGAAGAGACCGAACCTTTCCAGGTGGCTGCGGCCGGTGGACACGTCGATCTTCTTCCCCCCACCCCTTCTTACCTTGAGGTGGAAATCGATAAGTTGCAAGCAGTTTTGGTTCGTCGCCCGAAGCGTTCGGAGGTCCCCGTGACCTGTGAAGTTCAGCTCGTCGTCGAGTATTACGCAGCCCGATAGCTCTCCTGTGGTGGCAGGGAGCTAACCTTCCTGCCACCACATAAACCCAGTGTTCTAGTCTGATGGGGCGAGAGGAAGCGTCATGAGCAAATTCGTTGTTGCCCTAGCGGGTGTTATCGCAGGGTTTATCCTGGCCCATGTGGCTAGTAACACCGCAGAGGGACGAAAGCTCTTTGCTCAAGTAATGGCCACCTGGGAATCTTTTCGCGCTGGCTTCAAGGATTCCTACCGCGCGTAGGGCGGCAATCTCAAGATGGAAACTGCTGAAATCCAACGTCGCTGGTTAACCTTTTTTGGTGACCGCGGACACACCATCGTGCCCTCTGCCTCGCTGGTCAGTGATGACCCTACTTTGATGTTCACCGTCGCTGGCATGGTGCCCTTCATCCCCTTCCTTACCGGTGTTGTTCCGTCGCCCTATTCGCGCGCTACCAGTGTTCAAAAATGCATTCGTACCCTTGATATTGAAGAAGTGGGTAAAACCACTAGGCACGGCACGTTCTTCCAGATGAACGGTAATTTTTCTTTCGGGGACTATTTCAAAGCGGGTGCAATCGAATTCGCCTGGGAGCTATTGACCGCACCCGAGGCGCAAGGTGGGCTCGGCTTCGCGGAAAAAGATTTGTGGGTCACCGTCTATGAGGATGACGACGAGGCTGAAAAGCTTTGGAAGAGCATCGCGAACCTTCCCCAAGAGCGCATCCAACGCATGGGCCGAGAAGACAACTATTGGACAACCGGCCAGCCTGGCCCCGCCGGTCCCTGCTCTGAAATCTATTTCGACCGCGGACCCGAATACGGTCCCAACGGTGGGCCGGCAGTCGATGACACCCGTTACATAGAGATCTGGAACCTCGTTTTTATGCAGTATCTGATCGACAATGTTCGATCAAAAGTTGACTTCGACATCGTGGGGGAGCTGCCGCAAAAGAACATTGACACGGGCATGGGTATGGAGCGCGTCGCTTTCTTAAAACAGGGCGTAGCCAACATGTATGAGATCGACCAGGTTCGCCCCGTATTGGATAGAGCTGCCGAGCTTTCTGGCCGCTCTTATGGCGCTGATCACGAAGATGATGTTCGTCTGCGCGTCATCGCAGACCACATTCGCTCTTCGCTGATGTTGATGACCGACGGCGTGGTTCCGGCCAATGAGGGGCGAGGCTACGTGTTGCGACGTTTGCTTCGCCGCAGTATTCGCTCGATGCGTCTGCTCGGCTTTCATGAGGCTAGCTTCACCGAACTCTTCGATGCGTCACGTCATGCGATGGCCCCTTCGTATCCGGCAATTGAGGATGAGTTTTCGCGGGTTAGCGCTTTGGCCACCGCGGAGGAGGAATCTTTCCTCAAGACTTTAGATGCTGGGGTCACCATCTTGGATGTCGCCGTTTTGGACACAAAAACCTCCGGTGCCCAGACGCTGTCTGGCGAGACGGCCTTTTTGCTCCATGACACCTACGGTTTTCCGATAGACCTCACGCTGGAGATCGCCGAAGAATCTGGGCTGGCGGTGGATCGCGAAAATTTCGATGCGCTCATGCTTCAACAGCGCGATCGCGCCAAGACCGATGCCAAGTCAAAAAAGTCGATGCGTGCGGATGTCAGTGTGTATGGTTCTTTTCGAGCTCACGGCGAAACCGTCTTCTGCGGTTATGACCAACTCGATCTTGATTCCACAGTGCTCGGAATTTTGGTCGATGGCGAATCTCGAACATCCGCCAGCACTGGCTCTGTCATAGAGGTGATCCTTGCCCAAACACCTCTCTACGCAGAATCTGGCGGTCAGGTAGCGGATAAGGGAATGTTAGAAGGCGAAGGCTTCTCAGGGACCATCCTCGATGTTCAAAAGCCGGTGCCGGGCCTGATTAGTCACACCGTTGAGATAACCGCAGGTGAAATTGCGGTTGGGAAAACTGTGCACGCACGTGTTGATCGTGAAACCCGAGCCGAGGGGGCGAGGGCGCACTCTGCAACCCACCTGATTCACGCTGCATTGCGGGACACGTTAGGCCCGCACGCGACCCAAGCAGGTTCGCTGAATCGTCCAGGTTACCTGCGTCTCGATTTTTCCTGGAATCAGGCCCTTTCACCCAGTGCGCAAGAAGATATTGGCCGCATTGCTAACACGGCGGTGTTTGAAGACGTCGAGGTCACCACCCGCATCCTCGCGGTTGATGAAGCCAAAGCTCAAGGCGCGATGGCGCTCTTTGGCGAAAAATATGGCGACGTGGTCCGCATGGTCGATATCGGTGGACCCTGGTCGAGAGAGCTGTGTGCCGGAACCCACGTTGCGCGCTCCTCTCAGATTGGCGCGATTACTCTCATCGGGGAATCTTCAGTGAGCTCTACCGCCCGCCGTGTTGAAGCGCTGGTGGGTCAGGCCGCTGTTGCGGACTTCTCAGTCGAAAAAGCCATCATGCGTCGACTCAGTAGCTTGCTGAAAACCCCGCGCGAGGAATTACCCCAACGCGTCGAAGATCTGGTCGCGCAGGTGAAGAACCTGGAGCGGGCTGTGGCGAAAACCCAACAAGAGGCGTCTCAGGCTGTTGTGCCCTCGCTGATCGCTCAGGCCGTGGCCGGGTCCATCACACATGTGATCGCCACAGTGCCCGGTGTTAGCTCTGCGGATGACCTGCGAAGCATCGCTCAGGGAGTGTTATCCGGAGTTGGTGACAAGCCCAGCGTCGTTGCGCTCACAGCGCTCTTCGAGGGTCGCGCCATGGTTGTTGTGGCCGCCAACGCCGCTGGGGTAGCTCAGGGCGCCCATGCAGGCAACATGGTGAAAGCAGCTTCGATAGCACTCGGGGGTGGTGGGGGCGGGAAGCCGGCCCTTGCTCAAGGTGGTGGCCCCAATGGCGATCAGCTAGAGCAGGCCATGGTTGGACTGCGCCAGGCGGTGGATTCGCTCTAGTGCGCATCGGGGTTCGACTGGGAATCGATGTTGGCAAGGCCCGCGTGGGTATAGCCCGCTGTGACCGGGAGGGGCTCTTGGCCACACCCGTGGCAACGCTCGCTCGTGAGTCGGCTGTTGGCGAGATTGTGCTCCTCGCTGTGGAATTAGAGATTCTTGAGTGTGTGGTGGGTCAGCCTCTTAGCTTGAGCGGAAACCACACCGCATCCACTCAGGATGCCTACGACTTCGCCCAAGAGCTCGGATTAGCGCTAGGGGTTAGCATCCGGATGATTGATGAGCGTTTGAGCACGGTGCAGGCCACCAGGGATTTGCGTCAGGCAGGAAAGTCTGCCAAAAAGCAACGAAGTGTGGTGGATCAGGTGGCCGCTGTTATTCTTTTGCAACATGCGCTTGATTCGGAAAGAATTCAAGGGGTGGCACCAGGCCACGCGCTAGAGCCACGAGTGGAAACCGATGACTAACGACGCAGACTTCGATCGAATCTTCAACACTTTGCCCAGCGATTCCGACACCGGAAGTGCCGGGCAACTTAGCCGTCGCGCAAGACGCAGTAATGCACCCGCACCCAAGGGTGGCGGGCGGGGAATCTTTGCCTTGGTTGCGATTGCTGTTCTCGCCATCAGCGGGGCTGGTGTTTGGGTGCTCTGGAATGAATACGGGACCCGGATTGTTAACTACTTTGCAGCGGAGGAAGTTCTCGACTTTGAAGGAAGTGGGGCACAGCCCGGGATTGAGATTGTCGTCGATCAGGGTGATATTGGTGAAGTTGTGGCCCGAAAGCTATTTGACCAAGGTGTGACGGCGTCGTTTGAGTCGGTGTATGAAGTCCTCCTCCAAGATGCGACCATCACGTTTCAACCGGGCACCTATGAGTTACTAACGGGAATGTCTGCCCAAAGCGCCATCGAGGCTCTGCGCGAGTCATCGAATCGTGTTCAGATTTCTTTTGTGATCATCGAGGGCGTCACGATGGAACGAGCACTCGCGACGATCGCGGAAAAAGCATCGGTTTCGTTAGAGGACCTGCAGGAAGCAGTAGCGGATCCTTCGGTTTATGGGGTAGCAAACCCGGCTAATTCGCTGGAGGGTTACCTGTTCCCGGCCACCTACACGTTTGAGCCAGGAACCAGTGCTGGGGACATCATCGCTCGGATGGTGGCCGAAACAAAGTCTCGGCTCACAGCCAAAGAAGTTCCACCAGAGCGTTGGCACGAAATTCTCACCATGGCGGCATTAGTCCAGCGTGAAGCACGCATGGAGGAAGACTTTTACAAGGCTTCGCGTGTGTTCAATAACCGCCTCGATATCGGCATGGCGCTGCAATCTGATGCGACAGTTACCTATTGGACCGGGCTTTATGACAGTGTCTCGACCACCGATGCTGATCGGGCAGACCCGGACAATCCTTACAACACTTACTACTACACAGGGTTACCGCTTGGACCAATTTCACTGCCCGGGGACCTAGCAATCGATGCCGCGCTCAACCCCACTGTTGGCGATTGGCTCTACTTTGTGGCCATCGATTTGAGAACGGGTGACACCATTTTCTCTAACACGTATGCGGAGCATTTAGTGGCGGTAGACAAGTGGTTGAGTTGGTGTCGAGAAAGCAAGGAAAACGGTGCCTACTGCTAAATCCCAGGCAGAAGTCTGGGGATCGCCCATTAGTCACTCACTCTCGCCTGCTCTGCATCGGGCAGCCTATGGGGTTCTCGGTCTTGATAAAACCTATGAACCCCAAGAAGTAACCGAGCTCACACTGGAGCGCACGTGGGCGGCTCACTCCCCAGAGCTGTTTGGGTTATCGCTCACGATGCCTCTCAAATCCGGGATTGTCGCGCTGGTTGCTGATCATGACCCCGTCGTGGATATTCTGGGTGTCGCGAACACCGTGTATTTCAAGCAGGAAACTCCACGGTTGGCTAACACCGATCCATGGGGGGTGTGGGGGGCACTGCGCGAGCACGACGTCGTTGCCCGTCGTCCATGGATTCTTGGTGCGGGCGCTACGGCGCGGGCTGTGGGATATGGGCTTATGCTCCAATCCAGCCAACAGGTCACCCTCGTGGTGCGCTCTAGGGAAAGAGCCGCCGCCACGGCCAAGGTGCTCAGCGGGATAGGTCTTGAGGTGGCCGTAGTACTCGCCACGGAGTTGGATGACCAGGCAACACCTGATCTTGTGGTCTCAACCCTGCCTGGAGGTGTGGACGCGCCGTTTGTTTTGCCTGACTCAGCTATCGCTCATGCGCCACTGTTAGATGTGGCCTATCACCCCTGGCCTAGCGCTCTGGCCACTTCGTGGAGCGAATCGAGCAAACCGGTGATCTCTGGGGTCTGGATGTTGGTTCATCAAGCACTCATGCAAATTCGGCTTTTCACTCATGCCTCAATGGAAACACCTTTAGCTGATGAAGAGCAGGTGCTAGAGGCCATGAAGCACGCCGCCGGGCTAGCGCCTGTGGAGTAACACACCGTGGGCGTGAAAGAATAGAACAATGCTTCGATGGTTAACAGCGGGAGAATCCCATGGCCCTGAACTCATTGCTGTGTTGGAGGGATTCCCCGCAGGAGTCCCCATCACACTGGAGGACATCCAGTCTGACCTAGCAAGGCGAAAGCTTGGCTATGGTCGCGGTGCTCGGATGAAGTTTGAAGCCGATGAGGTTTCCCTCTCCGGCGGTATTCGCCATGGACTAAGCCAAGGCGGCCCGGTGGCACTTCGGGTGGGTAACACTGAATGGCCTAAATGGGAAACCGTGATGAGTCCACACCCCGTAGAAGCTGAAGATCTTGACGGGGGCCGGGCCACACCTTTGACCAGGCCTAGGCCCGGTCACGCCGATCTCACGGGGATGCAAAAGTATGGCTTTGATGACGCTCGTCCAGTTCTAGAGCGCGCTAGTGCTCGAGAGACCGCGGCTCGAGTAGCGCTTGGCGCAGTAGCCCGCGCATTACTGAGCGGATTGGGTATCCAGGTATTGAGTCACACAGTTGCTGTGGGACCCATTGCGGTACCTGAAGATGCGCCGATTCCTCACCAGGATGATGTGGATCGTTTGGATGAGAACCCCTTGCGTTGTGCCCACGAAGCCACCGCCCAAGCGATGGTCGCCGAGGTTGATGCCGCTCGCAAAGAGGGTGACACGCTGGGTGGGGTTGTGGAGGTGGTGGTTAGAGGTTTACCACCAGGGCTTGGATCCTACGTGCACTGGGATCGCCGCATTGACGCGAAATTGGCCGGAGCTCTCATGGGGATTCAAGCCATCAAGGGTGTTGAAATTGGTGACGGTTTTGAGACCACCAGGCGTCGAGGGTCCCTCGCCCACGATGAGATTGTTGCCAGCGAAGATGGTGTAACCCGCACCAGCGATCGCGCGGGCGGAACTGAAGGCGGAATGACAACCGGTGGAGTGTTGCGGGTGAGGGCTGGAATGAAACCTATCTCTACGGTGCCCCGTGCTCTTCGCACCATTGATACCTCCACCGGTAAAGAAGCGGCCGCCCACCATCAGCGCTCCGATGTGTGCGCTGTTCCTGCTGCCGGTGTCGTAGCTGAGGCCATGGTCATGCTGGTTATTGCTGATGCTCTGATGGAGAAGTTCGGTGGCGATTCTTTGGCTGAAATTATTCGCAACCGCGATTCCTACCTTGCTTCCATTCCTGAGACTATTGCCCCAGCACCGCAGAGTTCCTAGTGGGGGATAAGCCCGTGTTGGTGCTTGTGGGACCACCAGCTGCAGGGAAATCACGCTTAGCAAAGCGCGTCGCGAAGCTTCTCGATGTTCCCCTGGTGGATACCGATCAGGTTGTTGTTGCCGCTCATGGCCCGATTCGGGACATTTTTGCGCAGCAGGGTGAAGCCTATTTTCGTACCCTGGAGCGCGCTGCGGTAATCGCTGCGCTCCAGACCACCGGAGTAGTCGCACTCGGTGGTGGAGCTGTGATTGATCCTGACACCCGGTCAGACCTTGCTAGCCAGCGAGTGGCGCTGGTGACCATGAGTCCAGAAGCAGCAAAGAGTCGCATTAGCGGTGACAAGCGACCCTTACTGAAAGATGGCTACGTGAGTTGGGCGACTTTGCTCGAAACACGACGACCCTGGTATGAAGAGGTTGCCCAGGTCAGCTTCGATACCAGCACTAAGAGTCTGGATACTCTAGCTATGGAAATGGTGCAGTGGCTAAAGGAGAGCGACAATGTCTGAAGCGAGTGAGCGAATTCTGGTCACCAATCACAGCCAAGGCGACTACCCGGTCCTTATGCGCTCGGGCGCCATTGACGAATTGGCTTCGCACCTGCCTGGTGATGCTCGAAAAATCCTAATTATTCACGCACCAGCTTTGGCAACCATTGCGGAACGGCTACGCGAAGAGCTCTCTGCGGGTCGAGAGATTTTTCTCGTGGAAATTCCGGACGCTGAGGGAGCCAAACGCGCAGAAGTGGCGTCGTTTTGTTGGGGGATTTTAGGCCAACTAGATTTCCACCGTAACGATGCGATCGTGTCCCTCGGCGGCGGTGCGACAACGGACCTCGCCGGCTTTGTCGCCTCTACTTGGTTGCGCGGTGTTCCCATCATTCATGTGCCCACCACAGTGTTAGCAATGGTTGATGGGGCTATTGGTGGCAAAACTGGCATCAACACCACCGAGGGTAAGAACCTGGTGGGAACTTTTTATGTTCCTAAAGCGGTCATTGTTGACCCCGATGTTCTGCCCAGTCTCAGCGACAACGATGTTCGAGCTGGTTTTGCGGAAATCGTCAAGTGCGGGTTTATCGCGGACCCCGTCATTCTGGATTTGATAGAGGCTGACCCCGAGGCTGCCCGCGTAACATCCTCCGATGTGTTTTTGGAGCTCGCGAGACGCTCGGTTGCGGTGAAGGCGAAAGTTGTCGGCGATGACTTTTTGGAATCCGGTATGCGAGAAATTTTAAATTACGGGCACACCCTGGGCCACGCCATCGAGCACGCAGAGCGCTACCAGTGGCGCCACGGCGTCGCTGTGTCCATCGGGATGGTCTTCGCCGCCGAGTTGGGAAGAATCGTGGCCAATTTGGGCGATGACCAGGTTGCTCGCCATCGTCGCATTTTAACCTCACTGGGTTTGCCCGTGACCTACCCACCTGCCCGCTGGAAATCGTTGCTTGCGACGATGCAAAAAGATAAGAAAGCCCGCGGGGGAGTGTTGCGCTTTGTTGTCCTTGATGACGTGGCCCGACCTCGCGTATTAGCGATACCGGATGAATCCATGCTCTATGCCGCATACTCCGAGCTTTCTGCAACTGAGAGCTAGGCTTATCCCATGGTTGTCATACTGGTGGTCAACGGACCCAATCTTGGGCGTCTGGGCTCCCGGGAACCAGAAATATATGGTTCACAGAGCCTCGAGGATATTAATAGCGCTTTGACGGCGCAGGTGGGCGATGCGGCAGAGCTTAAGTTCATTCAGAGTGATGACGAGGCGGAACTGATTTCTGTGATGCACCAAGCAGTCGATAATCGCACCCCCGTGATCCTCAACCCGGCAGCTTTTAGCCACTATTCGTATGCCTTGCGCGACGCGTGTGCGATGGTGACCGGTGCGGGCCTTGCACTCATTGAGGTACACCTCTCAAACCCTCACGCTCGGGAAGAATTCCGCCACAACTCCGTTATCAGTGGCGTTGCCACGGGAGTGATCGCAGGTTTTGGTGCAGACTCCCACCGACTTGCGATGGATCAGATGATGACACTGCTAGGAAGGCAATGACATGGCAACAACAAATGAGATAAAAAACGGCAGCGTTCTCAACCTTGATGGCCAGCTCTGGGCTGTTGTGGAATTCCAGCACGTCAAACCCGGCAAGGGCGGTGCCTTTGTGCGCACCAAGCTTAAGAATGTTAGATCCGGAAAAGTAGTAGATAAGACCTTCAACGCTGGCACCAAAATTGATTTCGCCACGGTAGACCGTCGTGATTACACCTTCTTATATGAAGATGGTGCCGACTATGTCTTCATGGATCAAGCCGATTATGAACAGGTCACCGTTCCCGGTGTGGTCGTTGGCGACACAGCTAATTTTCTTCTATCCAACCAGTTAGTCACCATAGCCATGCACGAAGGTGAAGCGCTCTATGTGGACCTCCCCGCGTCAGTAACGTTGGAGATCTCCTACACAGAGCCTGGACTACAAGGCGACCGTTCCACGGGGGGCACCAAACCTGCCACCCTGGAAACCGGCTATGAGATTCAGGTTCCTCTCTTTGTCGAGCAGGGCACGACGGTAAAAGTTGACACTCGAACAGGTGACTACCTGGGCCGCGTAGCAGACGAGTGAGTGCCCGCCGCAAGGCTCGTAAGCGTGCACTAGACGTGCTCTTCAGCGCCGATGTCCGAGAGATTGATCTCGGGGTTGCCTTGGAAGAAGCCGTCGCGAACGCGAGTTTGCACCCTGAGCGTGAATCTAGTTGGCCCTACGCCCGCCAGATGGTCGAAGGCTTTCTTGAGCACTGGGATGAAGTCGATGAGCTCATTCGCTCACACAGCACTTCTTGGCCACTGGAACGCATGCCTGCGGTTGATAGGGCCGTCGCGCGTCTTGGCGCATGGGAGATCTATTACAACCCTGAGGTTCCCGCCGCGGTGAGCATCTCGGAAGCTGTGGAGCTTGTCGGCGAGCTCAGTACTGAAGCCTCAGCTGGTTTCGTCCACGGTTTACTCGCCTCCATTGCTCAAGGGGCGCCGAAACCTTAGAGCCCGCGCCCCAACATGCGGTAGAGTTTGCCATGAACCTGCTTTAACCGGCGTCCTGCGAGGCGCGAAAGGAGGGCTCGATGAGCGCGCGCACCGTTCTCTCGGAGTCAGACATCGATCGGACCCTTCGGCGCATTGCTCATGAAATTATCGAAGCTGTACCTAACGGGGCTGACCTGATTCTGCTGGGTATTCCCACCCGGGGTGCCGTTCTAGCACAGCGCTTAGCCGTGATGGTGGGCGATATTGTCGCTCATCCCATCCCTTGGGGCACTCTCGATGTGACGATGTATCGTGATGACCTCTCCAGGGGCGGACACCGCACGCCTTCCCCTAGTTCGCTTCCACCCGGTGGCATCGATGACAAAGTGGTCGTGTTAGTCGACGATGTGTTGTATTCGGGTCGCACAGTGCGTGCAGCGCTGGATGCGATGACGGCGCTAGGTCGCCCACATGTGGTGAAGCTAGCGGTGTTAGTCGATCGCGGCCACCGGGAACTTCCCATCAGGGCAGATCACGTGGGAAAGAACTTGCCCTCGGCCCATGATGAGCGCATCACCGTCTTATTGCACGATACGGACGGCGTGGAAGAAGTCCAGGTGGTCTCATGAAACACCTCTTAGGGACCGAGGACCTCAGCCGAAGTGATGCACTTCGCATCCTGGATACGGCCGATGAGTTCTCCGCAGTAGCAAACCGCCAGGTGCCCAAATTGCCCACGCTGCGTGGTGTGACCATGGCGAATCTCTTTTTTGAAGATTCCACCCGCACCCGGCTGTCTTTTGAGGCAGCAGCTAAACGCCTGTCCGCCGATGTGATGACTTTTGGCGCATCCGGCTCGAGTGTTTCTAAAGGAGAAAGCCTCAAGGACACCGCCCAGACTTTGAGCGCAATGGGCGCGGACATCATTGTCTTGCGCCACTTTTCCTCTGGTGCGGCACATCGCCTGGCTCACTCGGGCTGGGTCGATGCGCACATTGTCAATGCAGGTGATGGCATGCATGAGCACCCTACACAGGCGCTACTGGATGCTGCCACGATGCGTCAGGTTGCCCACAAAGAACCGCGGGGAGAGGACCTTTCCGGTTTGTCTGTGGTGATCGTGGGGGACATCGTCCACTCCCGCGTGGCTCGCTCCAATGTGTTTTTGTTAGAGACTCTGGGTGCCAAGGTGACGGTAGTGGGACCGCCGGAGTTTTTGCCGCCCGGGGTCGAGGCCTGGCCGGTGAGCGTAACCTCTGATTTCGACGAAGCTCTGGGCTCTAAGCCTGATGCGGTGATGATGTTGCGGGTTCAACACGAGCGAAGGTCTGAGGCGGTGGCGTGGTCAGCGCGCGAGTACATCAGGGATTATTCCTTGACCTCAAAGCGGGCACAGCTTTTACCGATCGATTGTGTTGTGATGCACCCGGGGCCGATGAACCGAGGTGTCGAAATCGCCAGTGAGGTAGCCGATTCCCCTCGATCCGTAATTCTTGACCAGGTCCGAAATGGTGTATCGGTTCGGATGGCCGTTCTATTCGAAGTGTGGGGCGATGGCTCATGACCAGTTATCTGATTAAGGGAGCCTCACTACTGGGGGAGTCGAGTGCTGATATTGCACTCCACGGGGGCTTTTTTGTCGAGCCTGAAGACCTAGTCGGGGTGAGCGATATCGTCACCATCGATGCGAACGGTCTCGTCGCGCTGCCGGGTCTCGTGGATTTGCACACCCATTTGCGTCAACCGGGCATGGAACAGGCAGAAACGGTCCTCTCAGGTTCCCAAGCGGCGGCCATGGGTGGTTTTACCGCGGTGCACGCGATGGCCAACACGGACCCCGTGGCAGATACCGCTGCCATCACGGACACGGTGTGGAACTTGGGCAAGAAAGCTGGTTATGTCGATGTTCGCCCTGTGGGCGCTGTCACGAAAGGTCTCGCCGGAGCGCAACTTTCTGGCATCGATGCCATGGCAGCCGGAGCGTCGCAGGTGCGGGTGTTCTCTGATGACGGGAAATGCGTTCATGATTCAGCTTTAATGCGTCAAGCCTTGCGTGCGGTCTCTGCCCGCGGTGGGGTTCTTGCCCAGCATGCACAGGACCCGCGCCTTACCGAAGGCTCTGTAATGAATGAGAGCGCGCTGTCTTCTCGCTTAGGTCTTGCTGGTTGGCCTGCTGTGGCCGAAGAGTCCATCATCGCCCGCGACGTCTTGCTCGCGCAGTCAGTTGGCGCCAGATTGCATGTTTGCCATCTTTCGACTGCCGGATCACTGGAAGTCATTGCGTGGGCTAAAAAGCGCGGTATTAACGTAACCGCCGAGGTCACACCCCATCACCTGCTTCTCACCGAGGATTTAGTCGCCGGTTACGATCCCGTTTTCAAAGTCAATCCACCCTTGCGTTCGAAGGAGGATACCGAGGCGCTGCGCAAAGGGGTGGCTAGCGGTCTCATTGACATCATCGCCACCGACCACGCCCCCCACCCCAGTGAAGTTAAAGACTGTGCTTTCCCGGAGGCTGCCTTTGGGATGTTGGGCCTTGAAACAGCCCTGGGCGTCGCGCTTCACGCCTTGGTAGAGCCTGGACAGCTTCGCTTGCGAGATTTGGCTAGGGTGATGTCTCAGAAACCAGCCGAGATAGGTGGACTGTTCGGGTATGAGAAGCCTTTTGAGATTGGTCAACCCGGGCATCTCGTGCTCGCCGATCTCTCAGCACTCACCCCGCCACCATCTGCGAGTCTGAGTAATAACAATCCGTTTGCCAATATTGCTCTGCAAGGCCAGGTGAGAGACACCTTTTTTGGTGGGCTTCGAACAGTCGCCGAGGGTGAGCTTGTTGCGCATGAGAACCTGGATACCAACAAAGGACTTCGTCAGTGAATCAAGAACAAGCCGGTTTGATTATGCTCGCTGTGGCAGTGGTGGCATTAGGCCTCGTGGCATGGGGATGGTCGAACCGAAAGCGCAAGCATGCCGATTGGGCACAGCACTTAGTGACTCAGATTCCCACAAGTATCCCCACCTCCTCTCTAGAGGGGCTCTACATTGCTACTACCGAAGAGTCCAAGCCTTTAGAGCGCATAGCTTTTGGGCCCCTCGCCTTTCGATCGAAAGTGGGCCTGTTTTTTCATCCCGAAGGAATAGTGTTTGATGCGCCCGGTTCCTCCCCCTTTCTCATACCCACGAGCGCAGATCTCCAAGCAGGCCTTGCGACGTGGACCATCGATCGGGTTGTTGAACCAGGCGGAATGGTGATGATTCGCTGGTCACTGGGACCTCACCAAGTGGATAGCTATTTTCGCGTGACAGATTCGCAACCTTCAGCTTTGGTAGATGCCGTGAATCAATTAAGAGAGTTGGTCAGATGATCCACGACAAGGCCGTGTTGGTCCTGGAAAACGGTTCGCGCTTTACTGGTAAAGCTTGGGGCGCCCGTGGCGAAACCTTTGGTGAGGTTGTCTTTTCCACCGGTATGACTGGTTACCAGGAGACGTTGACCGACCCCAGCTACGCGGGTCAAATTGTGGTGATGACTGCCCCTCATATTGGCAATACGGGAATGAACGATGACGACGCAGAGTCCCGCAAAATATGGGTGGAGGGTTTTGTTGTGCGGGATCCTGCCCGGCGGGCGTCTAACTTTCGATCGAAGCGGAGCTTGGCGCACGTGCTAGAAGAAGAGGGCATCGTCAGTATCAGTGGTATTGACACCCGCGCCATCACACTCATTTTGCGCGAAGCAGGCGTTATGCGTGGGGCAATCTTTAGCGGCGCGGGATTCGATCTTGACCCGAATGAGCAACTGGCGCGGGTGCTTGGGGCGGCGGGGATGGAGGGGCGCAACCTCTCCCACGATGTCAGTGTTACGACCATGCGAGTGGTGCCGGCGGTGGGGGAGAGCATCGGGCGACTAGCTGTAATTGATTTAGGAATAAAGGAATCCACCGTTCATCATCTTGCTGCCCGGGGTTTCGATGTTCACATTCTCCCCTCGAGCTCAAGCTTTTCTGAGGTGATGTCCTTGGGTCCAGTCGGCTTGTTTTTCTCTAACGGGCCTGGCGATCCTGCGGCAAGTGATACACAAGTGGCCCTGCTTCGTGAAGCCTTAGCAGTTTCGTTGCCCTTTTTCGGCATCTGCTTCGGAAACCAGCTCCTGGGTCGAGCACTCGGGTTTGAGACTTACAAACTCAGCTATGGGCACCGCGGAATCAACCAACCAGTGCTCGACAAAGCCTCTGGGCTCATTGAAATAACGGCCCACAACCACGGTTTCGCAGTTGACGCCCCGCGGGAGGGCATCGTGGACTCACCGGCAGGGTTTGGCCGAGTTGAAGTAAGCCACCTAGGACTTAACGATCAGGTCGTCGAGGGCCTTCGCGCATTGGATGTTCCAGCCTTTTCAGTCCAGTACCACCCGGAAGCTGCAGCGGGTCCACACGATAGCACCCACCTCTTTGACAGGTTTAGAGACCTTGTCCTCGAGCGTGGCAATTCTGCAGCGGGAGGAAATTCTTAATGCCCAAGAGAGATGACATCAAGAGTGTTTTGGTAATTGGCTCTGGGCCGATCGTGATCGGCCAGGCGGCCGAATTCGATTACTCCGGAACGCAGGCATGCCGAGTGCTGCAAGAAGAAGGCGTGCGGGTTATTTTGCTTAATTCCAACCCGGCCACCATCATGACTGACCCTGGGTTCGCTGATCAGACCTATATTGAACCGATCACAACCCCGGTGTTGGAAGAGATTATTCGTATCGAGCGACCCGACGCCATCTTGCCAACCCTAGGCGGGCAGACGGCGTTGAACGCTGCTATGGCTTTGCACTCTGAGGGGATCCTTGCGAAATACGACGTCGAGTTGATTGGCGCTTCTTTTGAGGCGATCCAACGCGGTGAGGATCGTCAGATTTTCAAAGAGCTCGTTATTGAGTGTGGCGCCGAAGTGGCGGCCAGTCGCATTGCCAACACCGTGGAACAAGCAGTCGATTACGCCCAGGAACTTGGATACCCCCTCGTTATTCGGCCTTCGTACACGATGGGTGGTCTCGGGTCCGGATTTGCCCACACTGAGGCGGAACTGGTCCGTATGGTCAGCGACGGATTGCACCAAAGCCCGAACACGGAGGTTTTGCTAGAGGAATCTATCCTGGGGTGGAAAGAGTATGAGCTTGAGCTTATGCGCGATGGCTCAGACAACACCGTCGTGGTCTGCTCTATTGAAAACTTCGACCCTGTCGGTGTGCACACCGGTGATTCCATCACCGTCGCACCCGCCCTCACCCTTACTGATCGGGAATATCAAAAACTTCGCGATATTGGTATTGCTATTATCCGAGCGGTTGGGGTGGACACCGGTGGGTGCAACATTCAGTTTGCGATTGACCCGCTCGACGGACGCATCATCGTGATTGAAATGAACCCGCGCGTTTCGCGCAGTTCCGCTCTCGCCTCTAAAGCAACTGGGTTTCCGATTGCCAAAATCGCAGCAAAGCTTGCTTTGGGTTATCGCCTAGATGAGATTCCTAACGACATTACAAAGGTCACCCCCGCTTCTTTCGAGCCCACACTCGACTACGTCGTGGTCAAGGTGCCGCGTTTTGCCTTTGAAAAGTTCCCACTTGCCGATCGAACGTTGACTACCACGATGAAATCTGTGGGAGAAGCGATGGCCATGGGACGCAACTTCTCTAGTGCCCTAAATAAGGCTCTGCGCTCTTTAGAACAAAAGGGCAGCTCGTTTCATTGGGGTGAGCAAGCGGATTCCACAAAGGAGTTAGTGCGACGTAGCGCGGTTCCTACGGATGGACGCATCGTTACCGTTCAACAGGCGTTGCGTGCAGGTGCCAGCGTTGATGAGCTTTATGAGGCAACAGGAATTGACCCTTGGTTTTTGGACCAAATATCTTTGATCAACGAGGTTGCGCACGCCGTTCAGGCTGCTCCCGAGCTCACGTATGAGGTGTTAATAGAAGCCAAAGAGCACGGTCTTTCGGATTACCAAATTGGCACACTGCGCGATCTGGAAGAGGGCGAAGTGCGCAAACTGCGCCACAGCTTGGGGCTGCGACCCGTGTTTAAGACGGTGGATACGTGTGCGGGGGAGTTTCCCGCGTTTACGCCTTATCACTACTCCAGTTACGACCAAGAAACTGAGGTGCGACCCTCGGATGCAACCAAGGTGATTATTTTGGGTTCAGGTCCCAACCGAATTGGGCAAGGAATCGAGTTTGATTACTCGTGCGTCCATGCCTCTTTCGCGTTGCGAGAAGCAGGGTTTGAAACCATCATGATCAATTGCAACCCGGAAACCGTCTCCACTGACTATGACACCAGCGACCGGCTTTATTTCGAGCCTCTGACGCTGGAGGATGTGTTGGAAGTGATTCATGCTGAATCCGCCAGTGGGACTTTGTTGGGAGTGTTAGTCCAGTTAGGTGGCCAAACCGCACTTGGTTTAGCTGAGGGGCTTGAAGCTGCTGGAGTACCGATCTTGGGGACCAGTCCCGAGGCTATTGACAGGGCTGAGGAGCGCGGATCCTTTGCCCGTATTCTCCAGGAGGCTGGGCTGACATCGCCCAAAAATGGCACGGCAACTAGCCTTTCTGAAGCCTCGGTCATTGCCGAGGACATCGGGTATCCGGTGTTGGTGCGACCCAGCTACGTTCTGGGCGGCCGGGGCATGGAAATTATCTACGACCGTGACAGTCTTGTGGGATATTTTGACCGCATTGAAGAATTCGCCATTGTGGGCGCGAACGCCCCTTTGCTAGTCGATCGGTTCCTTGATGACGCCGTCGAAATTGACGTTGATGCGATCTATGACGGCAAACGGCTATATGTCGGTGGGGTGATGGAACACATTGAGGAAGCAGGAATTCACTCGGGCGACTCGGCCTGCACCCTGCCACCGGTCACGTTGGGCCGTGACGTTGTCACTGAAGTCTGTGCTGCGGTGGAGAAACTAGCCGTCGGTATTGGCGTTCGCGGACTCATTAATGTGCAGTTTGCCCTCGCCGCCGGTGTGCTCTACGTGCTAGAGGCTAACCCTCGAGCCAGTCGGACAGTTCCCTTTGTCTCCAAGGCTTTGGGGATCGCCCTGGCGCGTGCCGCTGCTCTAGTGATGACTGGTTCCAGTATTGATGAACTTGTCGAACGTGGGGTTTTGCCACCGCACGATGGAAGGCGGGTTGGTTTAGATTCTCCGATTTCTGTCAAGGAAGCTGTTTTGCCCTTCAAACGCTTCCGCACACCAGCGGGGGACATCGTTGATTCCATTCTCGGACCTGAGATGCGCTCCACCGGTGAGGTGATGGGGATTGATTCAACCTTCCCGAAAGCTTTCGCCAAAAGCCAGGACGCCGCCTACGGAGGATTGCCTCGAAGTGGCACGGTGTTCGTCTCGGTAGCAGATCGTGACAAACGTAGCGTTATCCTTCCGGTGCTCAGGCTCAGCCAATTGGGATTTAGGTTGCTCGCTACTGAGGGCACAGCTGAGACTTTGCATCGTCATGGCATCAGTGCGGAGGTCGTCGCTAAGCACACGGATAACTCCGGGGGTGTGGGTGGACCAAGCATTGTTGATCTCATTCGCGCTGGAGAGGTTGACATCGTGATCAACACTCCAAGTGGAAGGAGCGCCCGGGCTGACGGATATCAGATCCGCACCGCCACGGTTGCTGCAGATAAGGCACTTTTTACTACCATCGCTCAGGTGGGCGCCGCGGTTGCCTCTCTTGAGCAACGCCCGGATCGGCCTCAGGTGACCAGCCTGCAGGACTACGCCCGCGCCAGGGCTAAACAGTGAGTTTTGGTGAACAGGTAGTCTCTGCGACTAGCCTGGCGCCAGCGCTCTGCGTTGGTCTTGATCCGCATCCTGAGGTACTCCAGGCTTGGCGTTGTAGCGACGATGGCCCAGGAATTGCAGAATGGGTCGGCTTGATTGTGGAGGGCCTGGTCGAGGTGAAACCACGGTTTGTGAAACCCCAGGCCGCGTTTTTTGAACGTTTGGGGCTGCCGGGAATGACTGCTCTTGCCCGTCTGCTTGGGGAGTGCCGCGGGTTGGGAATTTGCGTTATTGGGGATGCTAAGCGAGGCGATATTGGCTCTACCATGTTGGGATACGCCGAGGCGTGGCTGAGTCCCGGCGCGGATTTCGAGGTCGACGCTCTAACCCTCGTTCCCTATCAGGGCTTAGGTGCACTGATGCCGGCCCTAGAGCTTTCGCTATCGCATGGCAAAGGGATTTTTGTACTCGCAGCCACTTCCAACGCTGAGGCCTGGCAGCTTCAGAGTGCTCAACGCAGTGATGGAGTTAGTGTCGCGGGAGGGGTCATCGAGGAGCTCTCGCGTTTTAGAGAGGACAACCCTGGCTCCTTGACTAGCCATGGTGTGGTCATCGGTGCGACAGTGGATCACGCTCAACTAGGTGTGGATCTGACGAATCAACCGGCGATGCCGATCCTCGCCCCTGGTTACGGCGCGCAGGGGGCGAAATTGAATGAATCAAGAGATCATTTCCCCCACTCCCATCATCTTCTCGCCGCTTCAGCCCGGGGCATCATCGGTGGTGGCCCCGAGGGTTTCCCGAGTCGCTATGAGCTCGCTATGACGCAATTGCAGTCCGCATGAGTCCTTTCGACCCGGTGAGCTCCTCTGCTGAGGGTGTGGCCATGCGCCAAAATAGGGCGGAACTCAAACAATCCATCGCCCGTGGCGAGAAGCGAATTATTGAACTTTTTGATGATTCTGAAAACGAAGAAGCCCCGCCAGTATTGCGTGGGCTAAGAGTGGATTGGTTTTTGCAAGCGATACCGGGAATGGGCGTTACCAAAGTTGAACGCTTACTGACCGAGCTTGGTATTCGCCCCACGGCTCGGCTTGGGGGCTTGCGTATTCGTCAGCGAACTGCGCTTCGCGTTCAGGTAGTCAGACTTTTTCGTCATTATTTGCCGCACCTACGCGGCACTTTGTTGGTCCTTGTGGGCCCGACCGCGGTCGGTAAGGGCACGATAGTGTCCTGGATTACCCAGAATTATCCAGAATTTGTGCTGAGCGTCTCTGCGACGACCAGAAAACCGCGCAGGGGTGAGAGGGAAGGCGAGCACTATTACTTTGTCGCCGAATCGGAATTCGACCGCCTCATTACCGCCGGCGAACTTCTTGAATGGGCCACCGTGCACGAGAGCCATCGGTACGGCACGCCCCAAGCCCCCGTCGAGGACCTGCTCGATCAGGGAAAGAACGTCATCTTGGAGATTGATATTCAGGGTGCTCGCTCGGTTGCGAAGAGGGTTCATGGCGCCTTGCGTGTTTTCGTCGCCCCACCGTCGTTTGAGGAACTAGAGCGCCGCTTGGCGCAGCGTGGGACGGAGGATGGCACTGAGCGAGAAGTGCGATTGCGCACCGCCGTTAGTGAGTTAGCGGCTCAAGATGAATGCGATTTCGTTGTCATCAACAGTGTCGTCGAACACGCGGGTCAAAGCATCGTAGACTTAGTGTTTGGTTCAACCCACCAGACTGCTTCCAAGGAGTAAAAATGTCCCTGCGCCGCGATGGCATCATCAAGCCACCTATTGACGAACTTCTGACCGCGGTGGACTCCAAGTACCAGTTGGTTATCTTTGCTTCCAAGCGCGCGCGTCAAATTAATGCTTACTATTCAGACCTCGGCGATGGCAACATTTACGAGCACGTTGGCCCTTTGGTGCCCTCGACGATGGATGAGAAACCTCTCAGTATCGCGTTGCGTGAAATCAACGAGGGCAAGCTTGTCCTCCACCACAACAGCTAGTCGTACCCATGGCTAAGGCCGAAAGCTCCAGCTCACCGCTCACTGTGGTGGTCGGTGTTGCCGGTGGAATTGCTGCCTATAAGGCGGTAATTCTCGTTCGTGAACTTGTGTTGCGCGGACATATCGTGACTGTCATTCCTACCGCCTCAGCACTGAAATTTGTGGGGATGCCTACCTGGGAGGCAATCTCCCGCAACCGCGTGTTCACGGAGCTCTTCGATGATGTCGCCGAAGTACGCCATGTTGCCCTAGGCCAGCAAGCAGATCTGGTGATCATCGCACCGGCAACGGCCCACACGATTGCCAATATGGCAGCTGGTTTGGCACCTGACTTGTTGGGAACGACTCTTTTGGCCACCACCGCCCCGGTGTTGATTGCTCCTGCGATGCACACTGAAATGTGGGATCACCCCAGCGTCGTTGCCAATATTGCCGCTCTTCGTGTGCGAGGCGTTCACATCATTGGGCCCGAATCTGGCCCGCTCACCGGAATGGATAGTGGCGTTGGTCGCATGTCCGAGCCGGATGCCATCGCCGACTATGCGCTGTCGCTGGCTCGACCCCAAGACTGGGCTGGAAAAAATGTACTAATTTCCGCCGGGGGCACAAGGGAGTATCTCGATCCGGTCAGGTTTCTTGGCAACCGTTCAACAGGAGAAATGGGTGTCCAGATTGCTGCGGCAGCAGCCCGGCGTGGAGCCTCGGTGACTCTGGTGGCGGCTCATCTAGAGGTGACGCCACCCTCGGGCGTTCGAGTAATTGAGGCACCCGATGTGATGGCTCTAGCCGAGGTGATGATCCGGGAATCTGTTGAGGCTGATGTTGTGTTCATGACTGCTGCGGTAGCGGACTGGGTACCAGATAAATTCTCGGCCGAGAAGCTTTCCAAGGCAGATTTGGGCGCACACTGGGCGCCGGAGCTAGTACCTGCTCCCGACATCCTGGCTCAACTTGGCGCAAAGAAGCCTTGGGGGCAGATTCTGGTGGGGTTCACCGCCGAGACAGAAGTCGACGAACAGATTCGAGCGGATCGGGCCAAGGACAAAATGGCGGCCAAGAATGTGGATGTCATGGTGGCAAACCTCGTAGGCGAGCGGGTAGGCTTTGGGGCAGTAGAAACGACAGTGACACTATTTTTCACCGCGAGCCCGCAGTCACTGTCGGTCGAAGGAATGAAATCTTCCATTGCGGAGCGACTACTGGATGCTCTGCTTGACCGATAGGTAGGGCTTATGCGTTATTTCTCTTCGGAATCAGTGACCGAGGGTCACCCCGACAAAATGTGCGACCAGATCAGCGATGCGCTTCTTGATGCTTTCCTAGAAGGCGATAAGGGCTCACGTTGCGCTATTGAGTCTCTTAGCGCGGGGAACATGGTTCATGTTGCTGGTGAGGTCACCTCGAAGTCCGTCGTCGATGTTGAAAAAATTGTTCGGGATTTAGTGCGATCTATCGGGTACACGGAGCAGTCGATTGGTATCGACGCCGATGGTTTCCAGTGGCACCTCTCTCTGGGGCAGCAATCACCCGATATCGCGGCTGGGGTTGATCAGTCTCTTGAGCAGCGCAGTGGCGAGTCCGTGGACCCCTATGACACGCTGGGTGCGGGGGATCAGGGCATCATGTTCGGCTATGCCACAACGGAGACCGATGCTTACATGCCGATGCCTCTGTGGCTCTCACACCGCCTTGCCCAACAGCTCTCCGTTGCTAGGAAGTCAGGCGCGGTAAGTTACCTTCGTCCCGATGGCAAAACCCAGGTCACTATTGGCTACGACGGCACTAAACCTGTTGAGTTGAACACGATCGTTATTTCCACTCAGCATGACCCCGGAATTACCCAAGAGCAGATTGAAGCAGACCTCAAGCAACACGTGATAAACCCTGTGTTGGACCAGGTTGATCTCGACACGTCTAACATTCGCTACTTGATAAACCCGAGCGGCGAGTTTGTTACCGGAGGACCAGATGGTGATGCCGGGCTGACCGGTCGGAAAATCATTGTTGATACCTATGGCGGCGCGTCTCGTCACGGTGGTGGAGCTTTTAGCGGAAAAGACCCCACCAAGGTTGACCGCTCTGCCGCTTACGCACTGCGTTGGGTTGCCAAGAACGTGGTCGCGGCCGGTTTTGCGGAAAAAGTCGAGATTCAGGTTTCTTACGCTATTGGCACCGCACACCCGGTGAGCATGTTCATCGAAACGTTTGGAACAGAGACGATTAGCCCTGAGCGGATCGAAAAGGCCATTAACGCCGTATTCGATTTGCGCCCCAGCGCCATCATCGAGCAACTCGATTTGCTCAACACGAAGTTCCTGCCAACTGCGGCATATGGCCACTTTGGGCGCACCGATTATGACTTCCCGTGGGAGCGGCTCAACAGAGTGGAGCAGTTACGCCAAGCTAGTTGATGTGAATAGTGGTCAGCGCATTGCCCGAGTTGTCTTGGACACCCGTTTGCCACAACTTGACCGCCTTTTTGACTACCGCATAGCCGAGGGTCAAGAGGTTGAACCCGGCGTTCGAGTCAAGGTTCCGTTACGTTCGGCAACCCGCACCTCTGGTGCCTTTGTGCTTGAAGTTGTGGAAGAAACCGAGCACACCGGCACACTGGCAGAAATTTCTGAAGTGATATCGAGCGCCCCGGTGATGCCGCGGCGGCTTTTCGATCTAGCCAGGGATGTCTCAGATCGCTGTGCCGGGAGTGCCTCTGACGTTTTGCGATTGGCTATCCCGCAGCGCTATGTGCGGGTGGAAAAAGCGTGGATTGCGTCCCTCTCCGAGGGTGTCGGTGCTGATGCTGAGGCTGTTGGCTCACCCCAAGTTGACGGTTTTGACGCTGACACCTGGGAGAAGCTGCTGGTAGTGGACTCGCGGTTTTCACTGACCACCGCCCACGGCGTAGTTCCCTCCGCATCGGGTCCGGATCTTCCGCGCTCTACTCAGCCGGTTGTCGCTCTGGCGGCCCACGCCCTTTCGAACGGAAAGTCCACCATCATCGTGGTTCCCGATTGGCGGGATATCACCTACTACCAGCAGGCGTTGGCGGAGATCATCCCTGAGGCGAACCTGGTAGTCCTACACACCCAGCAACCTGCGGGTGAGCGTTATTTGAATTACCTGCGCACTCTGGAGGACAAACCACAGGTTGTCCTGGGCAGTCGGCACGCTATTTACGCTCCGGTGTCTCATCTGGGGGCACTTGTGATTGTCGAAGACGGCGATGAAGCGCACCGAGAGCCACTATCGCCCTACCCGCATTCGAGGGATGTCGCCATTGTTCGAGCTCAGCGAGATAAGGCTGCCGTCATCTTTGCCAGTGTCACCCCGAGCCTTCCGGTGCGCAGATGGATTGATCGTGGGTATGTTCAATCCGTTGGGCCCAAGGGGACATATCGGGCACGCGTCATCCCCACGGCCCTCACCTCGCTCGGGGATGGGGGAGCGCAGCCAGCTAGGTTGCCCTCGGTAGCGATTCAAGGAGCCCAAGACGCCTTGAAGTCAGGACCAGTATTGGTTCAGGTCTTCCGTGCCGGGTATTCCTCCGGCCTGGCATGCGCGAGCTGTAAAGAGCCAGGCGGTTGTCGCGAATGCCAAGGGCCACTGAGGCTGGTCGCCACCGGTTCCCCGCCCCAGTGCGCTTGGTGTGGTGTGGCACAGGGTTCCTGGAAGTGTTTCGAGTGTGGTGGCCTCAAACTGGTGCCCAGGGGTCAAGGTATCGGCAAAACGGTGGCCGATATTGGGAGGTCCTTCCCCACGACCACCATTATTCGTTCCGATGGTGAGCATCCACGAAGCCATGTGGGCAGAGAATCCGCCCTCGTAGTCGCAACCAGAGGTGCAGAACCTTTGGCCGATGGCGGGTATTCGGCGGCATTGCTGCTAGACGGCCCAGCGATGCTCTCCCGGGAGACCTTGAGCACATTAGAAGACACCCTGCGTGAGTGGGAACACGCCATCTCCTTGGTGCGAAGCGAGGGGACCGTGTTCCTGACCGATGTCGAGGGAGCGCCGGCCATGGTGATGGCTGCTGGGAACCATGATCACCTTTTGCGCCAGGAGCTCGCCCAGCGCGAATCGCTGAGACTGCCACCTAGTGTTCGTATCGCCTCACTAACTGGGCCGGCGGCCGATGTCTCGCGCGTTGCTCAAGCTGTCCTGGGTGTCTCTGGTGAAGCCGATGCGCTAGGACCGGTAGCTATCGCTAGTGGGGTAGTGCGCACGGTCCTGCGATTCCCGTATGCGGGAGGAAATGCGGTCACCGAGGAGTTGCGGTCCTGGAGAAACAAAATGGCTAGTGGCCCCAAGCGCGGATCTAGCGAGCGAGTCAAAATTGTGATCGACAATCCGCACTCACTAGATACGCTGACCAGCGAGTAGCTAGGGAGGCTTGGAAGCGTGATGACTAAGCTCACCAGGGTGAGAGTTCTCTTCGCTGGTAGTCCCCACGTGGCAGTGCCAACGCTTCAGGCTTTGGTGGATGCCAATAGCGAGCTCGTCGGGGTTCTCACTCAGCCGGCTCAGCCGGTAGGCCGTAAGAGAGTTCTCACCGCGACACCGGTGGAGGATTGCGCCAGGAAAAACGACGTCCCCGTCTTTACGCCTCGTTCCTCCGCTGAGGTGCTAAACGCTGTGAAGCAATGCGTTCCTGATGTGGTCATCGTAGTCGCCTATGGGCGCCTGCTTGATCAAGACTGTCTAGACGCCGTTCCCGAGGGTTGGTGGAATATCCATTTTTCTTTGCTCCCTCGGTGGCGAGGCGCAGCGCCTGTTCCACACGCCATTCGAAACGGCGATAGCGAAACCGGGCTCACCCTGTTTCGGATTGATTCCGGGTTGGATACAGGCGATATTGCCATGACGCGTTCTCATCGCATCGATGCCGATGACACCACTGGCACACTGCTGGCAAAACTTGCAGAGAGGGCACCTGAGATGGCGCTGGAGCTTGTGAGCAAGCTCGCATCTCACGAGGTGGAGCTGGCGCCACAATCTGGCGAGGCAAGCTATGCCCCGAAACCAGATCCGGATAGCGGCGCAATGGGCTGGTCTGCCACCGGGCACAAGGTTTATGAACAGTTCCGCTCGGTAACGCCCGAGCCTGGAGCTTATGGACGGCGTGATGACACTGGCGATCGGGTCAAGATTCTTGCCATGCATGCAGAAAAAACTGACCAATTACTGGCCCCAGGGGCGATCACGGACTCACCCGATGGTGTTCTGGTCGGCACCGGTACCTATCCACTAGTGGTGGACGTTGTCCAACCCGCTGGTAAAAAGCCCATGGAAGCAAAGGATTGGCTTCGTGGACTAGCCCCAGGCGTGGGGTTTCATGCCTAGTCCCGCCGGCGCGCGCCAGATTGCACTGTCTGTTCTATCCAAGGTGAGCCAGGAGGGCGCTTATGCCAATCTGGCGCTGCCAGCAGCATTGAACCAGTCCGGTTTATCCCAACGCGATCGGGCCCTGGTCACCGAGTTGGTTTATGGTTCCCTGCGCGCCTCAGGTGAACTAGACGTCGTGATATCGAAGGCCTCGAGTCGAGAACTTGAGAAATTAGAACCCATGGTGCGTGACATTCTCCGCTTGGGGATTTATCAGATTCTGGTGCTGCGAGTACCCGATCACGCCACGCTCGATCAGAGCGCGAGGTTGGCCAAAACCGAGGGTCTCCATCGCGCGGTCGGATTCATCAACGCCGTTTTGCGCTCTGTCACCTCACGCCCCGTGGATTATTGGGAAGCGGTCATCACCGATAACACCCAGACGGTGTTGAGCCATCCCATGTGGATCGCTGATGAGTATCGCGCAGCCCTTGCTCAATCCGATGGCGAGGGTGAAATGGACTTAGCTCTCGCGTCCCACAATGAGCCACCACCAGTCACTTTTGTGCATCTGCCCGGTTTCTCCAAAGCGAGTGGCGAGACCGAGCGGACCCGCTGGTCGCCACTTGGCTCCTACGCTCCAGCTGGAGACCCGGGGAAAGATCCCCGGTTGGCCAAAGGTTCCATCAGGGTTCAAGATGAGGGTTCGCAATTGGCGGCGCTCATGCTCATTGGCGCAAAACCTTTGGTCACTGGAGAAAGAATTCTCGATATGTGTGCGGGTCCCGGTGGTAAAACCGCGGTTTTAGCAGCCGCCGCACAGGTGGCCGGAGCACACGTTGTGGCCTATGAAATAGCACCCCACCGCGCGGCGCTGGTTCGCACATCTATTTCAGCGATCTCCGCTAAGGACCCCCGGACTGTGGAAGTGCTAGTCGGGGACGCCTGCGAGATCGATTCCGAATCCGGAGGCTACGATCGCGTCTTACTCGATGCTCCCTGCTCGGGTTTAGGTGCTCTGCGCCGCCGCCCAGAAGCTAGATGGCGGAAATCCCCGGATGACATCCCAGCGCTAGTCGCTCTTCAACAGCGCTTACTCGGTGCCGCCTTAGACCTTGTTAAGCCAGGCGGAATTGTTGCCTATGTGACCTGTTCCCCGGTTATCAGGGAAACAACGGGGGTTGTTTCGACTGTGCTCCAGGGCAGACCGGATGTAATTACGCTGGATTCCAGTCCGATTTTGGATTCGATTGCCAGCGAGCCAGTTACCCGAGCCAGGCGTGGCACAGCAGTGCAGCTATGGTCCCATCGCCATGCCACCGACGCCATGTTCGTTCAGATTCTCCAGCGGATCGATTCGCCTGGTGACGCTCGATAGGCTTTAGTTATGCACATTCGGCTTCATCCCAGCATTTTGGCTGCTGATTTTGTCAACCTGGAATCTGAACTGGCTCGAATCGATGGCGCCGACGCGGTGCACGTGGATGTCATGGATAACCATTTTGTGCCCGCTATCATTTTTGGGGCGCAAATGGTAGGTCGTATTGCGCAAGTTTCGCCCATTCCACTCGATGTTCATCTCATGATTGAAAACCCCGATCTTCATGCTGTCACCTATGCGGATATGGGCGCGCAGTCGGTCACATTCCACGTGGAGGCGGCGAAAGATTCTCACGCGATCATCTCTGCTCTGCACGAGGCCGGATCCTTAGCGGGGGTTGCCTTGAAACCGGGGACAGCGTTGGAGCCCTATTACGAGCTTTTCCATGAAGTTGACACGGTGTTGCTGATGACGGTCGAACCCGGCGCTGGCGGCCAATCTTTTATGCTCGAGATGATGCCCAAATTGGAAGCATTGGCAGGCTACCTAAAGGACCACGGGCTCACACCGCTTGTTGAAGTGGATGGCGGAATTACGACCACTACGCTTCCGATAGCTCTGCGCAGTGGCGCCAATACCTTTGTTGCCGGCTCCAGCGTGTATGGTTCCGGGGAGCCAAATTTCAATATCGAGGCCCTCCGGGCCTGTGCACACTAAGGGAGAACCACGCATGACAACGATGAGTAAGCCTGAAATGGAGCCCACCATGGGTGAGGCACCCACCGAATTAGTGATCACCGATATCACCATCGGTGATGGTGACGAAGCCGGCCCAGGCGCGCGAGTGGAGGTTCATTACGTAGGCGTGGACTTTGAGACCGGAGAAGAGTTTGATTCCTCCTGGAGCCGTGGTGAAAGTATTGAATTCCCGCTGCAGGGACTCATCAGGGGCTGGCAAGAAGGAATTCTTGGGATGAAGGTTGGCGGACGTCGTCACCTTGTATGCCCCCCAGAGTGGGCATATGGGCCGGTCGGTGGCGGACACCGTCTCTCGGGACGCACCCTGGTCTTCGCTATTGACCTCCTCGCCACGAAGTAGTCCACACCCCGGTAACCTGGAGGGGTGAAGACCTTAGAAACCCTCCTGGTGGAACTCCAAAACCTGCAAAGCTTGCGACCCGATGGGTCAAACACGGTCGCCTTGTTGGATGCAGGGGTCCATGCAATCGGGAAGAAGATTGTCGAGGAGGCCTCCGAGGTGTGGATGGCGGCGGAGTATGAGTCCGCTGATGCACTGGCCGAGGAAATATCGCAGTTGTTCTATCACTGTGCGGTCATGATGGTCGCTAAAGGGCTTGAAGCCAAGGATGTGTTCAAAACATTATGAGCGTTGCACCCCTTCGCGTTGCCGTGCCCAATAAGGGCACGCTCTCAGAAACCGCTGTGTCGATGCTGGTTGAAGCAGGGTATGCCGGAAGGCGCGATCCCCGCGCCCTCACCGTTCCCGACCCACGCAACGGTGTGGAGTTTTTCTATTTGAGGCCTCGCGATATTGCTACCTACGTGGGATCTGGCGCGCTGGATGTCGGTATCACCGGTCGTGATCTCTTAGTCGACTCCGATGCTGAGAAACTCGAAATTCAGGCGCTCGGTTTCGGGCACTCGACTTTCCGGTTCGCCGGTCCGTCGACGATTTCCTCCCTCGGGCAGTTGGCTGGAAAACGTGTCGCCACGTCCTACCCTGGATTGGTAGCTTCGTTCCTTGCCCGCGATGGCATCACTGCCGAGATCGTCACCCTCGATGGTGCCGTGGAATCGGCCGTGCAGTTGGGCGTCGCAGACGCTGTGGCGGATGTGGTCTCCACTGGGGCAACGCTGAAGGCCCAGGGGCTCGAAATTTTTGGGCCCATCATCCTGGAATCCGAAGCAGTACTCATTAGTGCAAACCCCGACATTCCGGGCATTGAAATTCTGCGTCGGCGCCTGCGCGGGGTGTGGGTTGCCAAACAATATGTGTTGATGGATTACGACCTGCCCGCGGCTTTACTCGAACAGGCATCTGCCATCACTCCGGGGTTTGAATCCCCAACAGTGTCTCCTCTGCGTGATGCCGACTGGGTCGCGGTCCGAGCTATGGTTCCCCGCGACGACGCCAATCACGTGATGGACGAGCTTTATGAGCTGGGCGCTCGCGCCATCCTGGTCTCCGCCATCCACGCCGCACGTATCTAATGCCGGTAGCCATTCGGGTAATCCCGTGCCTGGATGTCGACCGTGGACGCGTGGTTAAAGGTGTTCGTTTTGAGAACCTGCAAGATGCTGGGGACCCTGTCGAGCTGGCGGCACTCTATGGCGAACAGGGCGCCGATGAAATCACTTTTCTCGACGTTACGGCAACGGTTGATGACCGCAGTACGACTTATGACCTGGTTCGCCACACGGCCGAGAATGTCTTTATTCCGCTTACCGTGGGTGGCGGGGTTCGAAGCGTTGCTGACGTGGGTCGTCTGTTGGCCTCTGGCGCCGACAAAATCAGTGTCAACAGTGCAGCTTTGGCAACACCCTCACTCATTGATGAGATTACGGCGCATTTTGGCTCCCAGGTGTGCGTGGTTTCGGTTGATGCTAAGCGCGATAGTTCACAACCTTCTGGGTTTGTGGTCACCACCCACGGTGGACGAAAAAGTGCAGGAATCGATGCGTTGAGTTGGGCCGTTGAGGCGTGCCGACGGGGAGCTGGCGAAGTGTTACTTAATTCCATCGATGCTGATGGAACTAAAGCGGGATTCGATGTGGAAATGATTCGTGCAGTGCGCGCCATCATTGACGTTCCCCTGGTGGCCTCAGGCGGAGCGGGCAGAGCGTCCGATGCTCCAGCGGCGGTCGAAGCTGGGGCCGATGCCGTGTTGGCCGCTTCCATATTTCATCACGATAAAGTCAAGGTCTCAGAAGTAAAAGAAGCCTTGGCGGCGGCAGGAGCAGTGGTGAGATGACGAAGACTCCCTGGGTGGTTCAGGCCGAGTCCGATCTGATGGCCCACGTCCACTTTGATGAGCGTGGGCTGATTCCCTGCATCGCCCAGGATGACACCAGTCGTGAAGTCTTGATGATGGCCTGGATGAACCAAGAGGCTCTGTTGCGTACCCTCCAAGAGGGGCGCGTTACCTACTACAGCCGATCGCGGGAGGAACTGTGGCGCAAAGGTGACACCAGCGGCAATACCCAACACGCGCTTCGTGTCCGCGCGGATTGCGATGGGGATACCCTGATTCTTGATGTTCACCAGGTCGGTCCCGCCTGCCACACCGGCTCGCAGAGCTGTTTTGATGCGAATCACCCGTCATGAGCGATACGTCACTCGAAGACTTCTTAGCCCAGGGCAAAACTAGGCGGGTTGTGCCCGTTGTTCGCAGGGTATTTGCCGATAGCGAAACTCCGATGGGGCTCTATCGCAAGCTTGCTAGTGGCCCCGGCTCGTTCTTGCTCGAATCAGCAGACCAGGCTGGCAAATGGTCGCGTTATTCCTTTTTGGGGGTCTCTGTTCACGGCGTTCTTACCGTCGACAACGGGAGAGCTCGCTGGATCAACCGCGGCATGAGTGAAGAAGTTGCCTTTGGTGAGAAGGTGCCACGCAAACCCCTGGCAGCACTCCACATGCTCAATGATCGCTGGTTGAGCGACCCCGTTGAGGGTCTGCCACCTTTTGGCGGGGGACTGGTGGGCCATCTCGGTTGGGAGATGGTGCGCGAACTAGAAACTTTGCCCAATCAACCGCCGTCTAGTCACGAAGTTCCAGCGATCTATATGTCGCTTGTTCAGGATTTTGTCGCCTTTGACCACCACACCTCCGAGGTGGTGATGGTGGCACAGGTTCACGCTTATGACGGTGTGAGCGCAGAGGATTATGCGCTCGCGGTCAAACGCCTTGATCTCTTGCACGCTGATGTGTCCAAACCCAGTGCGTCAACACTGCACCAACGTCACGAACCCGCAGAAGACGTGTTGACGCCCTCACATGACCAAGCAGTGTTCCTCGAGATGGTGGCGAAAGCGAAAAAGCACATCATCGATGGCGACGTGTTCCAAGTGGTCTTGTCTCAACAGTTTGAGCTTCCCGTCACCGCGAGTGCCTTAGAGGTTTATCGTGTTCTTCGCTCCGTGAACCCAAGCCCCTATATGTATCTGATCGAATGTGATGACGCCTCCGGTGCGCCCTACCAGGTGGTGGGATCCTCTCCAGAGGCCCTAGTCACCGTCTCCGGGGGTCATGTTGTGTCCCACCCCATCGCTGGGTCTCGCCCACGTGGGGCAAGTGTTGAAGAGGATCGAGCTAACGCGCACTCCATGGCCTCGGACGACAAGGAAAAAGCTGAGCACCTGATGCTGGTTGACCTTGCCCGCAATGACCTCTCTAAGGTCACCGTGGCCGGCAGTGTTGAAGTAACCCAGTTCATGGAAGTGGAGCGCTTTAGCCACATCATGCACTTGGTGTCCTCCGTTGAAGGCACGCTCAATGACACTGCGAGTGCCGTCGACGTGTTTGAGGCCACGTTCCCTGCGGGTACTCTCAGCGGGGCGCCAAAACCGAGGGCACTAGAAATCATTGACGATTTGGAGCCGCTGCAACGTGGTGTCTATGGCGGTGTCGTGGGTTACTTCGGCCACAGCGGTGATGCTGATCTCGCCATCACCATTCGTACAGTGTGGATGCAAAACGGCGTAGCGATCGTGCAGGCGGGTGCGGGAATTGTGGCCGATTCAGACCCTGAGGCTGAATACATGGAGACAATTCATAAAGCCTCGGCTCCGGCGAGAGCCATTCGCCTGGCTAATGCGCTAGAACCCGATATGCGATGAGGTATTCATACATTTTCGCTGGGCTGGGGGTCTTGGTCGGTCTCATTGGTGCCAGCAGTGTCTGGTGGACGATTAGCTTGAGCTCCGGCGCCCTCATTGTGGTCAGCGGCCTCGATGCTAGTCCCGTGGTGTGGTCTCTTGCCGGGCTTGCTGTGGCTGCCTACGGCGCAAGTGTGACTTTGCGCGGTGTGGCCCGGCGTGTGACCCAGGGTCTAGGCGCGCTAGCTTCGCTCGGTGGCGCCTACGCCGTGGTCTATGCCAGCGCAGAGCCGATTTCTAGCGCGCTGAGCACGATCACCGATGCCACGGGGATCTCTGGTGCTGGTGCGCGAGAGTTGGTTAATGCGGTCACGGTTTCCGGTAGTCATTGGGTCAGCATCACCGGTTTTATATTGTTTGCTGCCGGTGGCATCCTTGGTTCGCTGACTCGAAGTGCCAGTGGTGGAAGCTCCCGGTATGAGCGTCGCGCTCGGTCAGCTTCTCTGGAGGATTCTGTGGCAACCTGGGATGAAATGAGCGGTGGGGGAGACCCCACCGAACGCTAGACTTGTCATGTTGGATCCCAAGGAGAACGTATGAACCCCGCCTCAGACCCAGGTCACGGTCACTCACCCGCTGCATGGATTGCCGTTGGAGTGATGCTTGTCTCGCTTAGCGTGGGCGGAATCGCCTTTTTCCTTGGCATGTGGACCCTGGTGATCCTCAGTTTGGTTATGACGCTGGTGGGTTGGGGACTAGGTTTTCTCCTGGCCTCACTCGGCTGGGGTGTCAACGGCCCGAAGTACCAGGCCAAGGAACACTCCTAGGTGCTGGGGGAGCTCTACAGCGGCGCGCACGAAGACTGGCTAGCCAGGGAGGCCCTTGTACCCAGGGACCAACTGGAAATCCGCGCCTCCATACAGAGCGCTCCGCTAGATGTTCTTGGGGTGCTAGCCCCGCGTGAACGTATTCACATCATTGGGGAGATCAAGCGTAAGAGCCCCTCCAAGGGCGCTCTGGCCGAAATCACTGACCCCGTGGAACTTGCTCGAGCGTATGAATCAGGTGGCGCGAGCGCGATTAGCGTGCTAACCGAGCAGCGCCGCTTCGAAGGGTCCCTAGCCGATTTAGAGGCAGTGGCGCAGGCGGTAAAAATTCCCGTTTTGCGCAAAGATTTTTTGGATTCTGAATACCAGGTCATCGAAGCCCGCGCTTATGGGGCCGATTGGGTGCTCCTGATTATGGCCGGGCTCGTGGATTCACGGGTGGTGAGTCTCTTAGAGCTCGCTAAATCGCTAGGGATGCAGGTTTTGGCGGAAGCCCACAGCGCTGAAGAGGTCGATCGTGCTGCAGCGTGTGGGGCAGACATCATTGGCGTAAACGCACGCGACCTCTCCACCTTTGAGTTAGATAAGGATTTGTTTGGCAGCCTCGTAGCCCGCATCCCCGATGGAGTTATTCGGGTTGCTGAATCAGCTGTGGCAAATTCCCAGGATGTGACGCGATACCGTGAGCAGGGCGCTGATGCGGTGCTTGTCGGTGAAGCATTGGTGACCGGGAGCAATCCAGGTGAACGGGTGAAGGAGTTTGTAGACGCATGAGCACATCGCTAAGGGCCGAATCGGGTCCCTACTTTGGAGATTTTGGGGGGCGTTACGTCCCTGAGTCACTCATCCACGCCCTGGACGAGCTAGAAAACGCCTATCGCAACGCGAAGGCGGACCCCGCTTTTCATGAGCGTCTGGATCACCTAAACAAGACCTATGCGGGTCGTCCCTCGATCATCACAGAGGCAACTCGTTTTGCTGAGCACTGTGGCGGGGCACGCATTTTTTTCAAACGTGAAGATCTCAACCACACCGGGAGCCACAAGATCAACAACGTCCTGGGTCAGGCGTTATTGGCCCAGCGCATTGGCAAAACAAGGCTGATCGCAGAAACGGGAGCGGGCCAACACGGCGTCGCCACCGCTACGGTGGCCGCCCTGTTAGGCATGACCTGTGTGGTGTACATGGGCGAGGTCGACACTCAACGCCAAGCACTCAACGTTGCGCGCATGCGCCTTCTGGGTGCGGAGGTCGTTGCGGTCACGACCGGCTCACGCACGCTGAAAGACGCCATTAACGACGCTATGCGCGATTGGGTAGCCAATGTTGATACGACCCACTACCTTCTGGGCACTGTTGCTGGTCCCCACCCGTTTCCTCTCATCGTGCGCGATTTTCATTCCGTGATTGGCACTGAAGCGCGCGAACAAATGTTGGAGCTCACGGGCGCGCTCCCTACTGCGGTCACCGCGTGTGTGGGTGGCGGGAGCAATGCGATGGGCATCTTCCACGCTTTTCTCGATGATGCCGACGTAGCTTTAGTCGGTTATGAGGCTGCCGGTGATGGGGTTAACACCCCACACCACGCGGCCACCATTACCAAGGGGCGCCCAGGCGTGCTCCACGGCGCGCGATCTCTCGTACTCCAGGACGAGGATGGTCAAACTATCGAATCTCACTCCATCTCGGCAGGCCTTGATTACCCCGGTGTCGGCCCAGAACACGCCTGGCTTGCCAGCATCAAGCGTGCGCGATATGAGCCCATAACGGATGACCAGGCCATGCAGTCTTTGCGTTTGCTCAGCCAAACTGAAGGCATCATTCCCGCGATCGAAACGGCTCACGCATTAGCTGGAACCCAACTTCTCGGTCAGGAATTGGGTCCTGATGCGACTATTTTGGTGTCTCTTAGCGGCCGTGGAGATAAAGACATGGAAACCGCAGCCCGATACTTCGACCTGTTAGGTGTGCAAGGCACATGAGTGCAACACCCCTCAGCGTTGCGCAGACAATTGACGCCAGAAAGTCGGCTGGTCACGGCACGCTCATTGCCTATTTGCCAGCCGGTTTTCCCACTATGGCGGAAAGTATTGAGGCTGCTGTTGCGGTGTTAGACGCTGGTGCGGATGTTCTGGAGTTCGGCGTTCCCTACAGCGACCCGGTGATGGATGGGGTGGTCATCGCACAGGCCACGCAGACGGCGTTGGAGGCGGGGTTCAAACTCAAGCATCTTTTCCCTGCTGTCAAGGAAATTGTGGAACGCACTGGCAAGCCAGTGCTCGTGATGACCTACTGGAACCCGGTCCTGCAATTTGGGGTAGCGGAATTTGCTGGGGCACTGGTTGATGCCGGTGGAGCAGGGCTGATCACCCCTGATCTCATTCCTGATGAAGCAAACGAGTGGATCGAAGCCTCGGATTCGTTCGAGTGCGAGAGAATTTTCCTCGCAGCGCCGTCGTCGACAGATCTGCGCTTAGCTAGCGCGTCGCAAGTATCTCGTGGATTCGTATACGCCGTATCCACTATGGGCATTACCGGGGCCCGAAATGATGTCGATAAGGCCGCTAAAACACTGGTGGAGCGCGTTTATGAGCAAGGAGCTAACCGGGTTTGTGTGGGTTTGGGAATTTCCACGCCTGCGCAGGTGGCTGATGTGATTTCCTATGCAGATGGTGCCATTGTTGGTTCCGCGTTAGTGAAAGCTCTTGCCTTAGGAGGAGTCCAAGCTCTCACCAAGCTCACACAGGAACTCAGCACTGGAACGGCCCGCGCCTAGTAGCCTGGGAACGAACAAGGAGATCATGTAATGAACCCCGAAGGTATCCCTAGTCCTCCCTCGCAGTGGCGGTCTGTGAACATTGGCCAATGGCTGCGCGAGCTGGGCTTGGACTGGTTCACTCTCAATTTGACCATCAACGCCTACGCACTTTTCATTCTCCTCGGTATCGGAGTTTCCCTGTGGTTAACGAACCGCCGGATTGTTGCCCGCGGGGGAGAACCCTGGATTGTCCTTGATATCGCACTGTGGGCAGTCCCTTTTGGAATTCTTGGTGGCAGGCTGTACCACGTAGCTACCCACCCAGCCGATTACTTCTATGAAGGCGCTGACTTCTTCCGAATCTTTTATGTCTGGGAAGGTGGGCTTGCTATCTTCGGTGCCATTCTGCTCGGTGGTGTTGGCGCCTACATTGGCGCTCGCATGGCCGGTATCCGATTCTTCGCCTACGTGGACGCTTTGGCTCCGGGGCTGCTCTTGGCGCAAGGAATCGGGCGGCTCGGTAACTATTTCAACCAAGAGCTTTTCGGCGCGCCCACGGATCTGCCCTGGGGTTTGATCATTGACCGCCCCAACGTGGCTATCCCGGTTGGCCTGACGGACACGACGCTTTTTCACCCAACTTTTGCCTACGAAATGTTGTGGAACGTTCTCGGAGCGCTGGCTCTCATCGCTCTTGGTCGCAGGTTTAGCTTGCAGTGGGGTCGGCTCTTTGGCCTCTATCTTGTTTGGTATGGCGTGGGTCGTGCCTTTTTGGAAACGCTGCGTCTCGACCCAGCGGAGCTGTTGCTTGGAATCAGGGTCAACATTTGGGGTGCTTTTGCCGCCATCCTCCTTGGCCTGGCTATCTTTGTCATCCAGGGCAGAAGGCATCCTGGCAGCGAACCGGGAATTTATCACAAAGGCAAGGAATGGATCCCTGAACCTGCGCTAGACTCCAAAGACGATTATTTCGTTATTGATGACGATGTTGACGTCGCCGATAACACCGCTACCGGTAGTAGCCCGGCCACAAGCCAGAGCAACACCAGCGGATAACCTCGGGTGCTCAGCACCCAATTCTGCCAAGGGCCACCGTTGTCCCGCTGTGAATAGTTGACTTCGAGGACGGTGATCATGCGCGACCAAAATCCTTTCCAGCGTTGGAGCTCTAGCCCCGCTGCGCAGGGTCTTTATGACCCGTCTCACGATCGCGACGCCTGTGGTCTCGCCATGGTGGCCACTCTTCGCGGAACTCCGGGCCACGACATTGTCGAAAAGGCTCTCGAAGCACTGCGTAATCTGGAACATCGCGGTGCGGTCGGGTCTGATGCGGGAACTGGGGATGGTGCAGGAATTATTACCCAGATTCCGCACGCTTTTTTCACTGAGGTGACTGATTTTCAACTGCCGGAAAAAGGTTTTTACGCGGTGGGTACCGCTTTTTTACCTCTTGACAAGGCTGAGCGCGAGGCTGAAAAGCGTGGCTTGGAAATCATCGCAGCTGAGGAAGAGCTCGAGGTGCTCGGATGGCGTGAAGTGCCGGTCGCCCCAGAAGTTGTGGGCGATTTGGCTCTAGCGGCGATGCCGTATTTCGAGCAAATCTTTGTGCAATCTGGCAGAGCGGGCGATAACGGTCAACGACACTCGGGGATTGATCTTGACCGCCAAACGTTCCGGATGAGAAAGCGCGCTGAGCGGGAACTGGGTTCTTATTTCCCTTCGCTGTCGTGTCGAACGATGGTCTACAAGGGCATGGTCACCACCTTGCAGTTGGAGCCTTTCTATCCAGACCTCTCTGATGAGCGTTTTGTTTCCACGCTGGCTCTTGTGCACTCTAGGTATTCCACCAATACCTTCCCTTCGTGGCCATTAGCGCAACCCTTTCGCATGATTGCCCACAACGGGGAAATCAATACCATTCGCGCCAATCGCAACTGGATGCGAGCCAGGCAGTCCCAACTACAATCCGATGTGCTGGGGGACCTCACCCCACTCTTTCCGATTGTCACCGAGGCTGGCTCAGACTCGGCGTCCTTTGACGAGGTCGTTGAATTACTGACCCTAGCTGGGCGGTCACTGCCCCACGCTGTGATGATGATGGTTCCCGAGGCATGGGAAAACCAGACCGACATGGATCCTGCTGTGAAGGATTTTTATCAGTACCACTCGATGCTCATGGAGCCATGGGATGGGCCAGCAGCACTTGTCTTCACCGATGATGCACTAGTGGGGGCAACCCTCGATCGCAACGGTTTGCGCCCAGGTCGCTACGTCATCACCTCTGATGGTTTGATTATTCTTGCGAGCGAGATCGGTGTGCTCGATATTGATCCCTCGACCGTGGTGCGAAAGGGACGACTGCGGCCAGGCTCCATGCTGCTCGCGGATACGATCGAAGGCCGCCTCATTGAAGACCATGAGCTAAAGCAGCAACTAGCTCACCAACAGCCCTGGGGTGAATGGGTTGCTAATGAGCGCATCGAACTTGAAAAGCTGCCTGAGCGTGAACACATTTTGCACACTCCTGCCTCGGTGACGAGGCGTCAGCGCACCTTCGGATACACCGAAGAAGAGGTACGCATTCTGCTGGCCCCGATGGCGCAGAACGGTGCTGAGCCACTCGGCGCGATGGGTTCCGATACCCCTATTGCCGCCATATCCGATCGCCCCAGGCTTCTCTTTGACTATTTCACCCAACAATTCGCACAAGTGACCAACCCGCCGCTGGATTCAATCCGGGAGGAAGTTGTCACGTCGATGTCGTGTGGCTTGGGCCCCGAGCGCAATCTCTTAAGTGCGACCCCCGCGCATGCCGCGCAGGTTGCCATGGAGTTCCCGGTTATCGATAATGATGAGCTTGCCAAAATTGAGCACCTACTCCTGCCCTCTGGCGGGAGTGCGACGGTCAAACTCACGGGCCTCTATCGAGTCGATGGGGGCGAAGAAGCTCTCGCAGCGCGCCTGAGTGAATTGTGCACGCAAGCCGATGAAGCTGTTGCGGCTGGAGCGCAGTTTGTGGTCTTGAGTGATCGCGACTCCACCGCCGACCTTGCCCCGATTCCTTCCTTGCTGATGCTTTCCGCTGTTCACCACCACCTCATCAGGGGACAAAAACGCATGCAGGTGAGTCTGGTTGTGGAAACTGGTGACGTGCGAGAGGTTCACCATGTTGCACTCCTGATTGGTTTTGGAGCATCTGCTGTGAACCCCTACCTCGCCATGGAAACAGCCGAGGACCTGGTGCGCCAGGGCGTTATTGAGGCCATCACCGGTGAAGAAGCTGTAGCTAATTTGATCAAAGCGCTCGGCAAAGGCGTTCTGAAGATCATGAGCAAGATGGGTATTTCTACGGTTGCGTCTTACGGCGGTGCACAAGCTTTCGAGGCTGTAGGACTCGATGAGGACTTAGTGGCGAGGTACTTCACCGGTACGACTACCATCCTTGGTGGCGTCGGCCTTGATGTGATTGCCCACGAGTGTGAAATGCGTCACAGGGTGGCCTACCCGCTCACCACGGTGGGCAACCCCCATCAGCGTCTTGCTGTGGGCGGGGAATATCAATGGCGAAGAGAGGGACCTCCGCACCTTTTCAACCCAGAAACGGTGTTCAAGCTCCAGCACGCCACGAGGTCGCAGAGCTTCGATGTGTTCCGCGAATACACGAAGACTGTGGATGACCAGGCACAGCGATTGATGACTCTTCGGGGTCTGTTTAAGTTTAAAACTGGGCAGCGTACGCCGATTTCTGTGGACGAGGTGGAGCCAGCTTCTGCGATTATCGCTCGGTTTACCACCGGTGCTATGAGCATGGGCGCTATCTCACCTGAGATGCACGAAACGCTTGCGGTGGCGATGAATGAGCTGGGCGCAAGGAGCAACACCGGTGAGGGTGGCGAGTCCCCTGAGCGGCTGCGGGATCCTCTTCGACGCAGCGCTATCAAGCAAATCGCTTCGGGTCGCTTCGGTGTCACCAGTTTGTATCTGACTATGGCCGACGACCTTCAAATCAAGATGGCCCAGGGCGCAAAACCCGGGGAAGGCGGGCAACTGCCGGCAAACAAGGTCTACCCCTGGATAGCCGAGCTTAGGCATGGAACGCCCGGGGTTGGACTGATTTCACCGCCACCGCACCACGATATTTACTCCATCGAAGATCTTAAGCAACTGATCTTTGACCTGAAACGCTCGAACCCCAGGGCGCGCGTTCACGTAAAACTGGTCAGCCAATCCGGTATCGGCGCTGTCGCAACCGGCGTTGCCAAAGCAAAAGCTGACGTGATCTTGATTTCTGGTCATGACGGAGGAACAGGGGCCAGCCCCTTGAACTCTCTCAAACACGCGGGTACCCCGTGGGAGATTGGCTTGGCCGAAGCACAGCACACCTTGATGGTTAACAACCTACGGGGCCGGGTGACCCTGCAAGTTGATGGCCAGATGAAGACCGGTCGCGATGTGATCATCGCTGCCCTGCTGGGAGCAGAAGAATACGGTTTTGCGACCGCCCCAATGGTCGTAAGCGGTTGCATTCTGATGCGGGTGTGCCACCTTGATACCTGCCCTGTTGGTGTGGCAACCCAAAACCCGAAGCTTCGTGAGCGTTTCACGGGCAAACCCGAATTCGTCAAGACGTTCTTTGAGTATCTTGCGCAAGAGGTTCGCGAATACCTTGCCCAGTTGGGTTTCACAACCCTGGAAGAAGCGATCGGTCAAGCCCAGCTCTTAGATGTCCGCGGTGCGATCAACCACTGGAAGGCTGACGGGTTAGACCTTTCCCCAATTCTCTCCACAGAACACCTCGTTGACGACCGAGCACGGGTTCGCAGCGAAGGGCAAGACCACGAAATAGCCGAACACTTTGACAATCAGCTCATCGCTTTGTCCGAACCGGCGCTCAAGCACGGGACATCAGTAACGATGGATCTCCCCATCAAGAACACTGAGCGCGCTGTAGGAACGATGCTGGGACATGAAGTTACCCTGGCTTACGGTGAGCACGGCCTACCAACAGACACCATTGACATCACCCTGCGCGGTGCCGCTGGGCAGTCCTTGGGCGCTTTCATGCCAGGTGGCATCACATTGCGACTCCACGGTGACGCCAATGACTATGTGGGCAAGGGGCTCTCCGGTGGATGCATTGTGATCAGGCCCACCGAAGGGTCCCTGTTCCCACCTGAGAGAAACGTGATTGCTGGCAATGTGCTCGGCTACGGCGCGACGTCGGGAACCATGTTCATCTCCGGTGTTGTGGGGGAGCGTTTCATGGTGCGAAACTCGGGTGCTACCGCCGTGGTGGAGGGCGTGGGCGACCACGCGTTGGAGTACATGACCGGTGGTTTGGCTCTCATCTTGGGCGACACCGGGAGAAACCTGGGCGCTGGCATGTCCGGTGGCACTGCCTACATCTGGAAATTGCGAGAGGAACGGATTAATTCCGCAGCCAGATCCAGTGGGGAATTAGAAATTGGTCCGCTCGGAAGTGGCGATGCGCAGATTCTTCTTGATCTGCTTGCTTTGCACGCCGCTAACACGGGTTCGCCCTTAGCCTCCCGGATGCTCGAGGATCCTGATGCCACAGTCGCCGCGTTTGTAAAAGTAACCCCCAGGGATTACCAGGCTGTGTTGCGCACCCGTGAGCAGGCAGAGAGCGAAGGGCTCGATCTCGATGGTGATGTCGTGTGGAACAGAATTTTGGAGGTAACTGGTGGCTGACCCCCGTGGTTTTTTGAAGTACCCCGAGCGCGAGCTGCCCGAGCGACGTCCGGTGGGGGTGCGCATCGGAGACTGGCGTGAAGTTTATGGACCACGCGATTCCGGTGTGCTGGTTCAGCAGGCATCGCGTTGCATGGACTGTGGCGTGCCCTTTTGCCATTCCGGATGTCCGTTGGGGAACCTCATCCCCGAATGGAACGATCTGGTTCGCCGTGGTGACGGTAAAGGGGCTATTGAGCGTCTACACGAGACCAATAATTTCCCGGAGTTCACGGGCAGATTGTGCCCAGCCCCGTGTGAATCATCCTGCGTGCTGGGTATTAACGCCCCACCAGTGACCATCAAGCAAGTCGAGGTTTCCATCATCGATCAGGCGTGGGAGAGCGGCTGGGTCACCCCCAACCCGCCCGAGCGTCTCACGGGTAAAACGGTGGCCGTGGTGGGCAGTGGACCTGCTGGCCTGGCTGCAGCCCAACAACTCACTCGAGTGGGACACACGGTTGCCGTGTTCGACCGGGATGACCGTATTGGCGGTCTATTGCGCTACGGAATTCCGGATTTCAAGATGGAAAAGAGACATATTGACCAGCGTCTTGCGCAGATGCAGGCCGAAGGCACCCGCTTTAGAGCAGGGGTCAATATTGGAACCGATATCACCTGGGATGAGCTGACCCAGCGCTACGACGCTGTCGTGATCGCCACCGGTGCGAGCGTGCCGCGGGAGCTAACGCTTCCTGGGCGCAACCTGATGGGCATCCATCACGCGATGGAGTATTTGACCCCCTCCAACCATGTGCAGGCCGGTGATGTTGTTCCCGCTGCGATCACAGCCCAGGGTAAGCACGTCGTCATTCTTGGTGGCGGCGACACCGGTGCGGACTGCTTGGGCACCGCACACCGCCAGCAGGCTTTGACGACCACCATGTTGGCGATTGGCACGCAACCTCCCACCGAACGGCCGGTGGACGCCCCTTGGCCCACTGACCCTGTCCTCTTTGAGGTACAAAGCGCTCATGAGGAGGGCGGCTCGCGGGAATTCTTGGCCTCGACGGTGGAATTCCTGGGGAATGCTGCGGGAGAAGTTGAATCAGTTGTGGTGTGCGAGACCGAATACCGCGATGGAGGCCGATTCCCCAAGCCTGGGACCGAACGAAAAATTCCTGCAGACCTCGTGCTCTTAGCCTTGGGCTACCGGGGTGCCGAACACGCGGCTTTGACAGCACAGTTGGGCCTTGATGTCGACAAGCGTGGGAATCTTGAGCGCCACGACGACTACAGCACGAGCGTTCCCGGTGTTTTTGTGACCGGAGACGCCGGACGAGGTGCTTCCTTGATCGTGTGGGCCATCGCGGAAGGTCGAGCGGTGGCGGCACAAGTCGATCAGTTCCTTGAAGGGTCTACGCTGTTACCTGCGCCCGTTGGCGCGTTTGATCAGGCACTTCACGCCTAAACCCAGGAAAAGGACCCCATGAGACGTGCAAAAATCGTAGCCACTTTGGGACCAGCAACGGCCAGCTACGACAGCATCAGAGCGCTCATTGATGCGGGGGTGGACATGTTTCGTATGAACCTCAGCCACGGTAGTCATGATGTTCATGAAGAGATTTATGCCAACGTGCGTCGCGCCTCTGCTGATGCAAACGCTCCTTTAGCGGTCTTAGTTGACTTGCAGGGGCCAAAAATTAGGCTAGAAAAGTTTGTCAATGGCCCCCACGAGCTTTTTCAGGGTGACACCTTCACCATCACCACACGGGACGTAGAAGGTACTAAAGAACTGGTGGGAACAACCTACAAAGGGCTTCCCGGCGACGTTAAAGCAGGAGATACCCTCCTGATCGATGACGGAAAAGTTAGTTTGGTAGCCGTAAGTTCCTCCGCTGATGAAGTGGTCACAACGGTGGTTGTGGGGGGCTTTGTCTCCAACAACAAAGGTATTAACTTGCCAGGGGTGAACGTCTCGGCGCCCGCGCTATCGGAAAAGGATGAAGACGATCTTCGTTGGGGCCTGGCACTGGGTTGCGACTACATTGCCCTAAGTTTCGTCCGAGCTGCCTCTGATGTGGATCGGGTTCGCGAAATTATGCGTGAAGAGGGTCGCTCCTGTCCCGTTATCGCCAAAATTGAAAAGCCCGAGGCCGTGGCCGCGCTAGATGAAATTGTGGATGCATTCGATGGCATCATGGTGGCCCGGGGCGACTTGGGAGTGGAACTCCCGCCTGAAACTGTCCCGATTGTCCAAAAAACAGCCATTGAGCTCAGCCGCAAGATGGCAAAGCCGGTAATCGTGGCAACGCAGATGCTCGAATCCATGATCGAGTCTCCGGTGCCCACGAGGGCCGAGACCTCCGACGTTGCCAATGCGGTGCTCGATGGAGCGGATGCGGTGATGTTGAGTGGAGAGACGAGCGTGGGTAAATTCCCCGCTGTTACCGTGGCCACCATGGCGCGCATCCTGGCCTCGACAGAAGAGCACGGTTTGTCTAGAATCCCGCCTTTAGGAAGCAAACCCCGCACACAAGGTGGTGCGATTACCCTCGCTGCTGCCGAAGTCGCGGAGTTCGTGGACGCCAAGTTTGTCTGCATCTTCACCGAATCAGGCGATTCTGCTCGAAGAATGTCCAGACTCCGTTCCAAGATCCCCATGATCGCCTTCACCCCCTCAGAGGAAGTCCGGCGGAGAATGTCACTCACCTGGGGTATTGAATCCATTGCGGTTCCGCGGGTGAGTCATACCGATGAGATGTACCCCCTAGTGGATCACGCTCTAATCGAACGCGGACTAGCCAAGGTGGGGGACAAGGTGGTCGTTATCTCCGGCTCTCCTCCTGGGACACCCGGGTCCACCAATGACATGCGCGTCCACGTGATAGGTCAAACCGGACCTGGTGTTCCCCCAGCAGGGCAAAAAGACTAAAAATCTAGGGTGCCGGATGTGGGATTTGAACCCACACGCCCTTTCGGACAAAGCATTTTGAGTGCTCCGCGTCTGCCATTCCGCCAATCCGGCCTGCCGCACAACCGTGTGCACAACGACAATACCCTAGGCTCACAGCGTGAAGGAAACTGACGCTACTCTGGTGCCCGCTACCCGTGTAATTGTGGCCGAAGATGAGTCACTCATTCGCATTGACATAGTCGAAACCCTTCGTGAACACGGGTTTGATGTTGTGGGTGAGGCAGCCGATGGTGAGAAAGCCGTTGCGCTGGCTGAGGAGCTTCGCCCCGACTTAGTGGTGATGGACGTGAAGATGCCGCTACTTGATGGTATTTCTGCGGCTGAAATTCTGACGAAAAGGAAGATTGCTCCGGTGGTGTTGCTGACTGCGTTTTCCCAACGGGAACTCGTCGAACGGGCAGCGGAGGCGGGCGCTCTGGCCTATGTGGTGAAGCCTTTCACCCCCAGTGACCTTATTCCCGCGATAGATATTGCACTGAGTCGCTACCAGCAAATGCAGGCTCTTGAAGATGAAGTTGCAGATTTGGCCGATCGTTTGGAGACCAGGAAAATCTTGGATCGTGCGAAGGGAATTCTCAACGACACCATGGGCCTCACCGAACCCGAAGCTTTCCGCTGGATTCAAAAAGCCTCCATGGATCGCCGTCTTACGATGCTAGAAGTTGCTCAAACCGTGATTGACCAGTTGGCCAAGAAGGCCGACAACCCAGAGATTTAAGCCTTCATCTCGCGGATAAAGTTTGTCATGCGCACCGTCGAGAGCAGGTTGCCCGCCTCATCGCGCATCGTGATCTGGTGGGTTGTCAGGGTGCGCCCCAGCACGAGCGCTTCGCAGGTAGCAACAACGTAGCCCTCGGTAATGGACTTCGAGTGGGTAGCGTTGATTTCGATCCCCACGGCAATGCGATCGCCTCCGCCATGAATAGCTGCGGACATCGATCCGAGGGATTCTGCAAGGACCACGTGTGCTCCACCATGGAGTAAACCAACCACCTGACGATTGCCCTCTACTGGCATCCGCGCGACAGAGCGCTCTGCTGAGAGTTCCAGAAATTCGATCCCCATTTTCTTAGCAAGCTCGCCGCCGCCGGTTTCGATCAGTCGCGCCACCAGGGCTGGATCCATATCGGGTGGGAATGTGGTCATCGGTACTCCTCCAGAAAATCATGCGACAGGTAGGCTAACGCTTGTGAGCGATAAGCCTATCTTGATGGTCATCGACGGTCATTCCTTGGCTTTTCGGGCCTTTTACGCGCTTCCGCTGGATAGTTTCCAGACGCCGCAGGGACAGCACACGAACGCTATTCATGGCTTCATTTCTATGTTTCTGGGGTTATTGAACAAGGAAAAGCCCACCCACGTGGCGGTGGCGTTTGATATTTCTCGTTATTCGTTTAGGACCAGGATTTACCCGGAATACAAGGGCACCCGGGGGGAGACACCACCGGAGTTCATCGGTCAGGTACCCCTGCTTCAAGATGCCCTCCACGCAATGGGCGTCATCACGCTGACTAAAGAGGACTACGAAGCCGATGACATCCTCGCCACGCTCGCCCACCGAGGCTCCGAGGGTGGCTTTAACGTACTTGTTGTCTCCGGTGACCGTGACACGTTCCAACTGATCAATGACAACGTCACCGTTCTCTACCCCAGCGCCCGGGGGGTGGCTGAGCTCAAGCGATACACGCCAGATGCGGTGGAGGAGCGCTACGGCGTTAGACCTGAACGTTATCCCGATGTCGCCGCGCTGGTGGGTGAAACTAGCGACAACCTGATTGGAGTTGACAAGGTTGGAGAGAAAACTGCGGTGAAGTGGATCACGCAGTACGGCTCCCTCGATGCTCTCTTAGCTGCGGCAGAGGAAATACCCGGTGTTGTGGGTCATAACTTGCGCGAGCAAAAGGACCGAGTCATCCGAAACCGGGAGCTGAATCATTTGCTCACCGACATTGACGTGGGTGTTTCGCTGGAAGCTTTGGAGCGGGGTCCCATCGATGTGGATGCGGTGACTAAGGTCTTTGGCGAACTCGCGTTCAAGACGCTCACTAACCGGGTTCTTGCCCTTGGTGGGGCAACCTTGATCGCAAGCGAGTCGGTTGTCGCGCCCGAGGCTGTTGCCCTGCCGCAACAGAGGTCCCTAGTCGATGAGGAACTCACCGCATGGCTTGGCAAGCATGCTGATCAGCCCCTTGGTGTTCAGCTTCGGTCTCTTGATGGGGTGATTTTGGAAGTGGGACTCGGCGCTGGCGTGGAGGCGATTCGCGTGCCGTGGATCCAGGGAAGCAAAGACCACCTGCCGTTGCTAGAAGCAATGGCTGAGAGCAGTCGCAGTTGGGTGTTTTTTGACTCCAAATCGGCTCTGAAAATTTTGCACGGTGAAGGCCTCGCGCCCACCATCACGGGCGATGTACATGTGGCCTCCTGGATTCTTCGCCCGAGTGGAAAATCGCGCAGTTTTGCCCAACTCGTCAGTGACGAGCTTGGAACGCCGTTGCCTCAGCCGCCAGCTGATCAGTTGCTGCCCGAGGAGAATGAGGCAGGGGTCGGTGTTGAAGCCTGGTGCGTGTTGGCCTTATGGACCCAACTGAGCTCGCAGCTGGATGAAGCCAGCAGGGGAGTGCTCTCGGCTATTGAGCTTCCCTTAGTGAGAATCCTTGCCGACATGGAGCGAATCGGAATTGGTAGTGATCGGGTGGCACTGGATGTCCTTGAGCGTGAATTGGCTGGCCAGGTGGGAAAGTTTGAAGCCGAATGCTTTGCTGCCATTGGTCACGAGGTAAATCTCGGCTCACCCAAACAGTTGCAAACGGTGCTCTTTGAAGAACTGGAAATGCCGACAACCAGGGCCACCAAAACTGGCTACTCCACCGACGCAAGCGCGCTAGCGGAGTTACAAATATCTAATCCACACCCTTTCCTGGACTCTTTACTGGGGCATCGCGATGCGACGAAACTACGTCAAATCGTTGAGGGACTGCGCGTTGCCATCGGCCATGACCATCGGCTACACACCACCTTTGACCAGACCGGCACTAGCACGGGACGGCTTTCCTCACTCGAGCCCAACCTGCAAAACATTCCAATTAAGACACAAACCGGCCACCAAATTCGAGCCAGCTTTGTGGCACAACCACCGGCAGAGGGTCTTCTCACGGCTGACTACTCGCAGATTGAAATGCGCATCATGGCCCATCTTTCAGGCGATGAAGGCCTGATTGAGGCTTTCCATGCTGGGGAAGATTTGCACCGTTTTGTCGGCTCCCGCATTTTTGGTGTGCAACCAGATGAGGTCACGGCCCTGATGCGCACAAAGGTTAAGGCGATGAGCTACGGCCTCGCCTATGGCCTTTCGGCCTTTGGTTTAGCCAAACAGCTACAGATCCCCCCTAGCGAAGCCAAAACGCTCATGACCGAGTATTTTCGCCGATTTGGCAAAGTGCGGGACTATTTGCGCACGGTGGTGGAACAGGCCGCTAAGGATGGCTACACCGAAACAATTTTCGGCCGACGTCGACCGTTTCCGGATCTGGCATCACCCAATCGGATTGTGCGTGAGGCGGCCCAACGGGCAGCTCTCAATGCGCCCATCCAGGGCGCGGCAGCAGACATTATCAAACGAGCCATGATCAACATCGATGCAAAGAAACGCGAGCTGGGGTTAAAATCCGAGATGGTCTTGCAGGTTCACGATGAGCTGGTCTTTGAGGTTCTGCCGGGGGAGCGGGCGCCTCTAGAGCAGCTTGTAGTCGCCGAAATGGGCGGTGCCGCAAAGCTCCTGGTTCCCTTAGAGGTTCAGCTTGGCTGGGGTTCACACTGGGATGAAGCTGCTCACTGAGCCATCACTGGTCAAGGCGCAGCTGAAGAGCCATCGCCTTATCGCCAAGCTGGTAGTCGCCAATTGAAGACGATGGCGAGGATACGCAGAGCGATAGTCACGAGCGCGCCGATACTCACCGCCATCACAGGGTCCAGGCCAAGAGCGCCCAAAGCCCAGACCAACCATCCGCCCGCAAACGCGATCACGGCATAGAGCTGGTAGCTCGAAACCACCCAGGGAATTTCGTTGACCAGAATGTCACGAATCATTCCCCCAAAGACAGCCGTGACCACACCCATCAAGGTGGCAACCAGAGCGCTCGCGCCTGAATCCAGGGCAACTTGTGTCCCTGACGCGGCAAAAAGCCCCAGCCCAACGGCATCTGGCCACTGCATTGCTTTTGCCGTGGGTTCAATGTGGCGAGAACGCAGCACAACGGGGCCCACGACGGCCAAGACGATCACCGCCCATACCCAACCTTCATTGGCCACCCAGAAGAACGGGCCCCGATCGAGCAAAAGATCGCGCAGAGTCCCACCACCAAACGCGGTGAGAAAGGCAATAACAGCCACCCCCACGGCGTCCAGGCGTTTGGTCGCCCCAGCCAAGAGACCCGAGGCGGCAAAAGCCAACACGCCGATACCCTCCAGGACGACCAGCAAGGTCACGAGCGTTTTGGGGTCAAAAAAGCCTGTCATCTATGGTTTCCTCCCAAGCACATGGAGCAATCCTGTCAGATACAGGGGCTTTGGCCAGCGGGGGAGGTTTGTGGAATCAACCCCGGCGTGGATACACTGGGGGGTCGCCCGAGAGGGTGATTTCCCGTGTCCATTCGCCAGGTTCCACACCCGTGGAGTTTGGCCCCAGTAGAAAACCATCATCCCTATCTCTATGACAACTAAAACAAGCGCCGGTCCCCAGCAAATCGCTATCAATGACATCGGCAGCGCCGAGGACTTTTTGGCCGAGGTTGAAAAGACTCTCAAATTCTTCAACGACGGAGACCTCATCGAAGGTACCGTTGTTAAAATCGATCGGGACGAAGTCCTGCTCGACGTGGGCTACAAAACCGAGGGTGTTATTCCCTCCCGCGAACTCTCCATCAAGCACGACATTGACCCCACCGAGGTAGTGTCCGTGGGCGACGTCATCGAAGCTCTCGTTCTCCAGAAAGAGGACAAAGAGGGCCGTTTGATTCTGTCCAAGAAGCGCGCACAGTACGAGCGCGCCTGGGGAGATGTCGAAAAGATCAAGGAAACTGACGGCGTTGTTACCGGAACAATCATCGAGGTTGTCAAGGGTGGACTCATTGTCGACATCGGTCTGCGTGGGTTCCTTCCAGCTTCGCTCATTGAGTTGCGCCGCGTTCGCGACCTCACCCCTTACCTGGGCCAAGAAGTCGAAGCCAAGATTTTGGAACTCGACAAGAACCGCAACAACGTAGTGCTTTCCCGCCGGGCGCTCCTTGAAGAAAGCCAGAGCCAGAACCGCTCAAGCTTCCTCGAGAACCTGCAGAAGGGTCAAGTTCGCAAGGGTGTTGTGTCGTCAATCGTGAACTTCGGTGCGTTCGTTGATCTGGGCGGTGTGGACGGTTTGGTTCACGTCTCCGAACTCAGCTGGAAGCACATCGAACACGCCAGCGAAGTTGTTGAGGTTGGTCAGGAAGTCACCATTGAGGTGCTCGAGGTCGACATGGACCGCGAGCGAGTTTCTCTCTCGCTCAAGGCCACTCAGGAAGACCCCTGGCAGGTATTCGCTCGAACTCACGCCATCGGACAGATTGCACCGGGAGCTGTTACCAAACTGGTTCCCTTCGGCGCATTCGTTCGTGTTGCTGACGGTATCGAGGGCCTCGTTCACATTTCTGAACTCTCTGACAAGCACATCGAGCTCGCTGAGCAGGTTGTCTCCACAGGTGACCAGGTCTTCGTCAAAATCATTGACATCGACTTGGAGCGTCGTCGGATCTCCCTCTCGATCAAGCAAGCTAACGAGGGTGTAGATGCTGAGGGTAGCGACTTTGATCCCGCTCTCTACGGCATGCCCACCGAGTATGACGACAAAGGCAACTACGCCTACCCGGATGGCTTCAATTCCGAAACAGGCGAATGGCTTGATGGCTTTGACGACCAGCGCAAGGTGTGGGAGCAGCAGTACGCTGACGCACAGGCTCGCTGGGAATCACACAAAATCCAGGTTGCCCACATGGCGGCCATGGTCATCGAGCCCATTGAGCACACAGAGGAGGCTGGCGATTCTTCCCCAGCGCCATCTGAGCAAGCTGTGCAGGCAGGAACACTGGCAGATGATGAAGCACTGGCAGCCCTGCGTGACAAGCTCGTCGGTTCAGCCGAGTAAAGGTCTCAAGCTTGGGCGTCGCGCGATTAGTCGCCTGACGCCCAAGCTTCGCATCGTTATGCTGGGCGCATGAGCGTAGTTGCCCTCACCGGTGGCGTTGCGGCAGGTAAGTCGACCGTTACAGAGGTGCTTCGCGGGTGTGGAGCCTTCGTTATTGATGCCGATCAACTTGCTCGCGAGGCGGTAGTCCCAGGCTCCGCCGCGTTAGAGGCTATTGTCGCAAGATTTGGCTCCAACGTGCTGTTGGATTCTGGTGAACTAAACCGCGCCGGTTTAGGTTCCCTCGTGTTTGGTAATCCCGAAGCGTTGGCAGATCTCAACGCCATTGTGCACCCGCAGGTTCGAGCCCTCTATGGCAAGGCGGTATCTGCCGCACTGGGCGCATACCCCGACCGGGTGCTGGTTTATGACGTGCCCTTGTTGGCTGAGGCCCGATCAGCGGCCGAGTTTGACCTGGTGGTGGTCGTGGATACGCCGGCAGAGCAACGCGTTTCTCGCCTGATGGATCAGCGTGGTTTGTCCCTGGAGGAGGCCACCGCTCGGGTAGCGGCACAGGCAACTGACGCACAAAGGTTGGCGCATGCGGACGTTGTCTTGGATTCCTCGCAGTCCCTCGCGCAAACTAAGTTAGCTGCCCGGGCGCTCTATGACGCCCTCAAAGCCGCCTGGCCTGCGCAGCTCGATACGGTCGCTCGGATGTTTCCGAGCTCAGCCTCCTAGGCTGGGTCTATGGATGCCACTCGCGCTTTTCGCCCCTTTGAGGTGGTTTCTGACTACACGCCCAGTGGTGATCAACCCCGAGCATTGGACCAACTAGAGAGTCGCATCCTGGCCGGGGAATCAGATGTTGTGCTCCTAGGTGCCACAGGGACCGGCAAATCAGCTACTACGGCCTGGCTAATCGAACGTTTGCAACGACCGGCTCTGGTCTTGGCGCACAACAAGACGCTGGCAGCGCAGTTGGCCACCGAGTTACGTGACATGCTGCCCTACAACGCCGTGGAATATTTTGTCTCCTATTACGACTACTACCAGCCTGAGGCCTACGTTCCTCAAACAGATACGTTCATCGAGAAAGACAGCTCTGTTAACGCAGAGGTGGAACGCCTGCGCCACTCGACGACTAATTCACTTCTGAGTCGTCGTGACGTTGTGGTGGTCTCAACAGTGTCATGTATTTATGGTCTCGGGGCGCCCGAAGACTACTTCGAAGCTATGGTTCCGCTCCAGGTTGGACAAACGATTTCCCGTGAGGAACTCATCAAGGCTTTCGTTCAAATGCAATATCAACGCAATGACATTGCGTTTGAGCGGGGCACGTTCCGTGTTCGTGGCGACACGATTGACATCATCCCAGTGTATGAAGAACTCGCTCTGCGCATTGAGATGTTTGGCGACCAGATTGATTCGTTGAGCGCTTTGCACCCTCTAACGGGGGAGACGCTGAGCAGGGAGGAGACCATCAGTGTCTTTCCGGCAACCCACTATGCAGCGTCGCCAGAGGTGATGAAGCGGGCAGTGGGCACAATTCGGGAAGAATTGGAGATTCGGGTTAGCGAACTGGAATCAGCCAATCGGCTTTTGGAAGCACAACGGCTTCGGATGCGCACCACCTACGACTTGGAAATGATCGAACAGCTGGGCTTTTGCTCGGGGATTGAAAACTACTCACGCCATATTGATGGTCGCGCACCCGGCGAAGCGCCGAGCTGCTTGTTGGATTACTTTCCAGAAGACTTTTTGACGGTCATCGATGAGTCCCATGTCACCGTGCCACAGATTGGTGGCATGTCCGAAGGGGATGCCTCACGTAAGCGCACTCTGGTGGAGCACGGTTTTCGCCTGCCCAGCGCCATGGACAATAGGCCCCTGCGCTTTGCAGAGTTCCTTGCGCGTTCGGGTCAAAAGCTCTATCTCTCGGCAACCCCTGGCCGCTATGAGCTGGGGATCACTGATGGGGTGGTGGAGCAGATTATTCGCCCCACCGGCTTGGTTGATCCCCAGATTTTAGTTAAACCAGTCGAAGGTCAAATTGATGACCTGCTCGAGCAAATCCGAATTCGAGTCGAGCGCAACGAACGCGTATTGGTCACCACCTTGACCAAGAAAATGTCGGAAGACCTCACCGACTTCCTCGATGACGCCGGGGTCAAGGTTCGTTATCTACACTCGGATGTCGACACGTTACGCCGGGTTGAGCTGCTTACAGAGCTGCGCGCCGGCGTCTATGACGTCTTAGTTGGCATCAACTTGCTAAGAGAAGGTCTCGACCTCCCCGAGGTTTCGCTAGTGGCCATCCTCGATGCCGATAAGGAAGGATTCCTGCGCTCGAGCACCTCACTGATTCAAACAATCGGTCGCGCCGCCAGAAACGTCTCCGGTGAAGTTCACATGTATGCCTCAAAAGTGACCAGGTCGATGGCGCAGGCTATTTCCGAGACGGAACGCCGCCGGGAGCGCCAAATCGAATACAACACGGAGCATGGAATTAATCCAACCCCTCTGCGTAAAAAGATCGCCGATATAACTTCGGTCTTGGCCCGCGAGAAGGTCGATTCTGACGAGCTACTCGCCGGAGCGAAACCGAGCGCTGGAGAAGGATTCGCCAGGCCAACCAGGCTCAAAGGCGGACACGAGGAGCTCACCGGTCTCATTTCCACTCTGACCGATCAGATGATGCTGGCTTCGGGTGAGTTGAAGTTTGAGCTGGCGGGGAAATTGCGCGACGAAGTCCGCGAGCTGAAAAAGGAACTACGGGAGCTCACCAACGCAAAAGCGTAGGGCGAACACGAAGGATTAGCGCATCATGACTGCCTACACTGGTGGGCGTGCCCATCGAGATTCCCACCACAGATTCTGTCCTCCATGTCAAGGGAGCACGGGTTCACAATCTAAAAAATGTTGATGTCACGATTCCCCGTGACTCACTAGTTGTCTTCACGGGATTGTCCGGGTCCGGTAAATCCTCCCTCGCCTTTGACACAATTTTTGCTGAAGGCCAACGTCGTTATGTTGAATCTCTCTCTGCCTATGCCCGACAGTTTCTCGGCCAGGTTGACCGCCCTGACGTTGATGTCATCGAAGGGCTAAGCCCTGCTGTCTCCATCGATCAGAAGTCGACGAACCGTAATCCCCGCTCAACCGTGGGAACTATCACCGAAATCTATGACTATCTGCGTCTTCTGTGGGCCAGAACAGGGGTTCCCCACTGCGTGGAATGTGGGCAGCCGATCAAGCGACAGAGCGTTCAAAGCATCGCCGATACGATCATGCGAAACGACGAAGGTTGGCGGTTTCAGGTCCTCGCACCGGTAGTCGCTGGGCGCAAAGGTGAATTTGTTGATCTGCTTCGAAGCCTCAACTCCCAGGGGTACGCCAGAGCGCGCATTGATGGTGAGATCGTTACCCTCCAAGATCCGCCGAAACTAGCGAAGACTAAGAAGCACGATATTGATGTGGTCATCGATCGCCTCGTGATGGGCCCAGACGTACTGGGCCGACTGACCGATTCGCTCGAAACAGCGTTAAAGCTCTCTGATGGGACCGTCACTCTTCACGCCGTCGACACTGACGACTACCAAAGTTTCAGTGAAAAACTGAGCTGTCCGAGTGGCTGCACCGTGTCGCTCACCGAAATTGAGCCGCGCACATTCTCGTTTAACTCACCCTTTGGCGCATGCCCGGGCTGTTCCGGGCTTGGATTCACCATGGCGGTAGATCCGATTATGGTGATTAGCGATGCCGAGCTCAGCATCGCTGATGGCGCGATTGCGCCGTGGACTCAAGGCGGTAAAGGTCTTTATGGTTACTTCTCTAACCTGCTCGCCAGCCTCGCTGAGGAATTGGACTTTTCTCTTGATACGCCCTGGAGTGAGCTCTCGGAGGATGTTCGTAATGCAGTTTTGCACGGCAACAATTTTGAATTGACCGTTCGCTACCGGAACCGCTTCGGTCGCGATGTTAAATATTCCAGCGGTTTTGAGGGAGTTATTCCCTACATTGAGCGAAAGTTCCACGAAACGGATAGCGAATGGAGCAAACAGCGTTTTTCTGACTACTTGAGAGAAATCAGGTGCTCGGCTTGCGAGGGCAAACGTCTCAAGCCCGAAATTCTGGCGGTCCTGGTGGGCGGTTTGTCCATTTCCGATGTCGCGGATATGAGCCTCAGCGAAGCCCACCATTTCATGCAGGGTTTGGAGCTTTCCGAGCGAGACCATGCCATAGCAGCCCCCATTCTTCGTGAGATTAAAGCCCGACTGGAGTTTTTGCTCGAGGTGGGTCTCAATTACTTGAGCTTGTCGCGCGCAGCCGGGTCACTATCCGGTGGTGAGGCACAACGGATTCGCCTGGCTACCCAAATTGGGTCGGGGCTCACCGGTGTCCTCTACGTATTAGATGAACCGAGCATTGGCCTGCACCAACGTGACAACCGTCGCCTTATTGACACCCTGATCAAACTTCGTGATTTGGGTAACACCCTGATCGTGGTCGAGCATGACGAGGAAACCATTCACACGTCGGACTGGGTTGTTGATATTGGACCCGGTGCCGGGGAATACGGCGGAGAGGTTGTCCACTCTGGCACGGTTGCGTCCTTGCTCACCGAGGAGCGCTCCATCACGGCTGGTTATCTGACAAAGAAATCCAGAGTGGTAGAACCACGCGAACGCAGAAAAGTCGACCCCACTCGCCAACTCGTCGTCGAGGGTGCCAGGGCCAACAATCTCGACAACATCACTGTTGAAATTCCGCTGGGAGTTTTTGTCGCGGTCACGGGGGTGAGCGGGTCCGGGAAATCGTCACTGGTTAACGACATCGTCTATCGTTCCTTAGCTAACACTCTCAACGGGGCGAGGCACGTACCTGGTTTGCACACCCGGATTAGGGGCGTAGATCAGCTCGACAAGATTGTTCACGTGGACCAAGCACCCATTGGTCGCACCCCTCGAAGCAACCCTGCAACGTACACGGGAGTGTTTGACAAGATCAGGACCCTATTCGCTCAGACGCCTGAAGCCAAAATGCGAGGATATCAACCGGGCCGGTTTAGTTTTAACGTCAAAGGTGGCCGCTGCGAGAATTGCTCGGGCGATGGGACTATCACCATTGAAATGAACTTCCTTCCTGATGTGTACGTCGATTGTGAAGTGTGTCACGGTGCTCGCTACAACCGCGAGACACTGCAGGTCCACTACAAAGGCAAGACGATCGCTGACGTTTTAGACATGCCTATTAGTGAGGCGGCGGAATTTTTCGAACCCATCACCGCCATTCACCGCTATTTGCAAACATTGGTTGATGTCGGTCTCGGTTATGTGCGCCTTGGCCAGTCAGCCACCACGCTTTCTGGCGGGGAGGCGCAAAGAGTCAAATTAGCCACGGAGCTTCAACGGCGCTCCACCGGGCGAACCATCTACGTTCTCGATGAACCCACAACTGGTTTGCACTTCCACGATGTTCGCAAACTCCTCGATGTGCTCCAGGGACTCGCCGACAAGGGCAACACGGTGGTCGTTATTGAACACAATCTCGACGTCATCTCCTCCGCGGACTGGGTTATTGACTTGGGACCCGAGGGCGGCGGCGGCGGCGGTGCCATTGTGGCGCAAGGAACCCCCGAAGCGATCGCAGCCAACAAGGACTCCTACACCGGAGCTTTCTTGGCGGAAGTAATGGACTAGGTTTCCGATGGCTAAACGCCATTCGTGGCAACCCGACACCGGCGATATCCCCTCCTCGCCGGGGGTCTACCGATTTCTTGACCCGCGAGGTCGGGTTATCTATGTTGGTAAGGCCAAGAACCTGCGCTCTCGGCTCACTAGTTACTTTCAAAGGCCGGACGCCTTACATGAGCGCACTAGGCGAATGGTGGAAAGCGCAAACGGGGTGGATTGGACCCTGGTTCCCACCGAGCGCCAGGCCTTGCAACTGGAATATTCCTGGATTAAGCAGTTTCAACCTGAGTTCAATGTGCGTTTCCGAGATGACAAGTCTTATCCCTATGTGGTGGTCACTCTCGCGGAGGAAATACCTCGAGTCTTTCTTGCCCGGCGAAAAGGAATCAAAGGTGCCCGATATTTCGGGCCTTTCCCACAGGCTCACGCGCTGCGCGACACACTCTCCACCATTCTGAAAGCGTTCCCGGTGAGGTCCTGCTCGGCCACCATCTATGCCAAAGCCAAGCGGGATAACCGAGCCTGTTTACTCGGCGATATTGGAAAGTGTTCCGCCCCCTGCGTTGGCCGGGTGACTCCCGAAGCTCACAAGTCTCTAGCCATATCGTTATCTTCTTTTCTCGCTGGTCACGACGACCAGGTCGGCCAGGACCTGCACGAGTCGATGATCCAGGCAGCAGCAGATTTGGAATTTGAGCGGGCGGCCCGAATCCGGGATCGTATCGACGCTATCCAACAGATTTTGGTCAAGAACACCATGGTCGTCTCCGATGATATCGACGCGGATATTTTCGGCCTGGCACACGATTCGTTAGTCGCCGCTGCGCATGTTTTCAGGGTCCGCGGTGGTCGGGTCCTCTCTGCGAAAGGCTTCGTTGTCGAAACCCCCGAGGATGAAACAGCTTCCTCACTGGTGGAACTCCTGTTGCGTGACGGTTTTGATGATGGCCCGCCCGCTCGCATCGTGGTTGTTCCCGAGTTGCCTGGCGCGCTGCAAGCGTGGGAGGAACAACTAACCGCACTGCGCAGAGAAGCAGGGGAGAGTGGTGGCGTCAAGCTCAAGACAGCCCGCCGGGGCGAGCTGGCGCAGCTGGAGCAAACGGTAACGCTCAACGCAGCACAGACGCTCCAGGGCTATCTGAGTGCGCGAACAAGTGACCCCTCCGCCCGATCCCGCGCGCTAGCCGAGATACAAAACGCTTTGGACCTGCCAGAGGCGCCTTTGCGCCTGGAATGTTTCGATGTTTCCCATCTAGGTGGAGATAACCCGGTGGCATCGATGGTCGTATTCGAGGACGGGCTGGCCCGTCGCGAGCACTATCGCCGCTTCGCTATTACCGATGCCCGTGATGACACGGAGGCTATCTACCAGGTGGTTTCGAGGCGACTACAGCGCCTTCTCGCCCCGGCTGATGATTCTGAGTCGTCTCGAGGCTTCTCGTATCCGCCAGGTCTCATTGTGGTCGATGGTGGGTTACCCCAGGTCAACGCCGCTCAACGCGCACTGGATGAACTAGGTGTCTCAATCCCTGTTTGTGGTTTGGCGAAGAAGCTCGAGGAAGTGTGGCGAGCGCACGATGATTTCCCGGTGATCCTGCCGCGCAACAGCGAAGCCCTCTTTCTGCTCCAACGAGCTAGGGATGAAGCCCACCGCGTAGCGATTCGATACCAGCGAAGCACCAGGAAGCGCACTTTGCGCAGCGAACTACTGGATATTCCAGGCCTTGGAACAGTGTCAGTGGCAAAAATTTTGAAACATTTTGGTTCCGTAGCGAAGGTCAAGCAGGCGTCTATCGACGAAATCACCCACGTCCCGGGCGTCGGCGCAGTTGTGGCTGAGAAGATTCATACTTTTCTCCAGCAGCGCTAAGAACTGGCGAGTACGATAGCCCCAGAAGACAACCAGAAGGAAAGCGCCCACTTGGCCGTCAACCAGCCCCAGACCCGAGTCCTCATCGTGACCGGTATGTCCGGCGCGGGCCGCTCCACCGCTGCCAATGCGCTGGAGGACCACGGTTGGTATGTAGTCGATAATCTTCCACCCAAAATGCTGCGCCCCTTGGTGGACTTGGCTGATGACCCAGCCAATGACATGCCTCAACTGGCTGCCGTGATTGATGTTCGCGGGGGGTCTCTGTTCTCTGATGCCACCGATGCCATCGTTGCGCTATCGCATGAGAGCAACGTGGAAATCGTATTCCTGGATTCAACCAATGACGTTCTGGTTCGACGATTTGAGCAGGTGCGCCGGCCACACCCGCTTCAAGAAGATGGCACGCTGCTGGATGGGATAGAGCGCGAACGCAGTTTGATGCAAGAAATTCGTGAGCGCAGTGATTTCGTTATGGACACCTCAGAAATGAACATCCACCAACTCTCCACCGCCATTTCGAAAATCTATAGTGAACCCGAGGATGCCAGGATTCGCCTCACCATCATCAGCTTTGGCTACAAGTACGGCTTGCCCTCCGACGTTGACATGGTTGCCGACATGCGCTTTCTGCCCAATCCCTACTGGGAGGAAAGCCTGAGATCACTCAGCGGTAAAGACCAGGCCGTGAGCGACTATGTGACGGGGAATCCTTTGGCGAAGGAGTTTATGGACAGTTACGAAAACTCTCTGGCGGCAGTGCTGCGAGGGTACGCAGGCGAGAACAAAACGTTTGCAACCCTTGCGATAGGCTGTACCGGTGGTAAGCATCGCTCCGTTGCGATGGCTGAAAATATGGCAAACAGGCTTAGCGGCCGGGACGATATTCAGGTAGCGGTAAAACATCGTGACCTAGGACGTGAGTAGACAAGAGCACAAATGCATTCATTGACAGTTGCGGTTAAGGATGAACTCGTTTCCGCCCTCAGTGATTCGACCAGTCAAAGAGTTGCCGAACTTTCCACCATCTTGCGTTTCGCTGGTGGGCTGCACGTCATCGGCGGGAACATTGCCGTCGAGGTGGAACTTGACCACTTGGAAACAGCCAAGCGGGTTCGTCGAGACATTAGAGATATTTTCGGAATGTCAACAGACGCGGCTGTCATGCAGCCATCGGGGAGTCGCACACACCCGCTCTACGTGGTTCGTGTTCGCCAAGGCGGCGAGACCCTCGCCCGGCAAACCGGCCTTCTCGATAGCAAAAAACGGCCGGTACGAGGTCTCCCCAACAAACTCACGACCTCACCGATTGGTGATTTGACAGCCATCTGGCGGGGTGCGTTTTTGGCCAGTGGAACCATCAGCGAACCAGGACGCTCGGCAGCGATTGAAATTGTCGCTCCTTCGGGCGAGGCGGCCATGGCCATGGTGGGGATAGGGGCTCGTATTGGGGTCGCCTCCAAGGCGCGCGAAGTTCGCATGGCCCATCGGGTTATGGTGCGCGATGGGGAGGCCATCAGCGAATTGTTGACCGCAATGGGCGCGCCAGGGGCGGTTGCTGAATGGGAAAAACTGCGCGCTCGTCGCGAGGTTCGTGCCACGGCCAATCGTTTAGTTAATTTTGATGACGCAAACTTGCGCAGATCCGCTCAGGCGGCTGTTGCGGCGTGTGCCCGGGTTGAGCGAGCTCTGGAGCTTCTGGGGGAGGACATTCCTGAGCACTTGCTCTACGCGGGTAACCTCCGCCTGAATTTTCGGGACGCCAGCTTGGATGAATTGGGTCATCATGCTGACCCGCCACTGACCAAAGATGCCGTGGCCGGGCGCATTCGTCGTCTTCTCGCGATGGCGGATAAAAAGGCCGAAGATTTAGGTGTTTTGACCACCTTGCAGAGTGTCCCTGATGAGCTTGAGAGCCTCTAACAGCTTCTGCTTAGCGCGTTGTCTTAGTATTGGAGCATTCGCTCGACTACTGGAGGTATCTGATGTCGTCCTACACTCTTCCCGATCTACCCTACGATTACGCGGCGCTTGAGCCCCACATCAGCGCTCGCATCATGGAGTTGCACCACTCCAAGCACCACAAGGCCTACGTTGACGGGGCGAACAACGCCTTGGCGCAGATGGCTGAAGCCCGCGAGGCTGGCAATTTTGCCAACATCAACCGCCTCGAAAAGGATTTGGCTTTCCACTTGGGCGGGCATGTCAATCACTCAATTTTCTGGACCAACCTCACACCGAACGCCAACGGGGCGCCCGAGGGCGAGCTGGAATCAGCATTGCAGGAGTTCTTCGGTTCCGTGGAGAGCTTCCAAGCGCACTTCACTGGCGCCTCCATGGGTATTCAGGGCTCCGGCTGGGGTGTTTTGTCCTGGGATCCTGTGGGAGCTCGTCTGATCATTCAGCAGCTCTTTGACCAGCAGGGCAATACAGCCCAGGGGACCATCCCACTATTGCAGCTTGATATGTGGGAGCACGCCTTCTATCTCGATTACCAGAATGTCAAGGCTGACTATGTCGCAGCGTTCTGGAAAATTGTGAATTGGGAGAATGTGCAGCAACGTTTCGCCGCTGCTCGCTCTGGGGCAAGTGCAACACTGCTAATCTCGTAGCGACGAAAGAGATTCGGGGCGAAAGATTTCGCGTAGCTCGGTCTTCATCACGATACAAACAAGGGGATAGTTGTGGTTACAGTTGCGATTAACGGTTTTGGCCGTATTGGTAGAAGTTTTTTCCGCGCGGTATTAGCCAGTTCACACGATGTGAACGTCGTTGCTGTCAATGACTTGACCGACCCTAAAGCTTTGGCCCACTTGCTCAAATACGACTCTGTGGGCGGCAGGCTCCCTGTCAGTGTTGAAGCCACTGAGAGTGCGATCATCGTCGATGGTAAGACCATTACTGTCTATGCCGAACGTGATCCCGGCAACCTTCCCTGGGCTTCCCTGGGAGTTGACATCGTCATCGAATCGACTGGTTTCTTCACCGACGCAGCTAAAGCAAAAGCACACCTTGATGCTGGAGCCAAGAAAGTGATCATTTCGGCTCCGGCGTCTGGCGAGGACATCACCGTGGTGATGGGTGTCAACCACGAGAAATATGACCCCGAGAACCACCACATCGTCTCCAATGCCTCGTGCACAACCAACTGCTTGGCGCCGATGGCTAAGGTCTTCCACGATGCGTTTGGGATCGAAAAGGGCTTAATGACCACGATTCACGCTTACACCGCGGATCAGAACCTTCAGGATGGCCCCCACAGCGACCTGCGTCGTGCCCGTGCTGCCGCCATCAACATCGTTCCTACCTCCACCGGCGCCGCGAAGGCTATCGGCCTGGTATTGCCTGAGCTCAAAGGCAAGCTAGATGGTTTTGCCTTGCGTGTACCCGTTCCCACTGGTTCGATCACCGACCTTACGGTGGAAGCATCGCGTGAGGTCACTTTGGAAGAAGTGCAGAGCGTGTTCAAGAAGGCTTCTAATACTGGAGCTCTAGCCGGAATCATGCGCTACAGCGAAGAGCCATTAGTTTCGAGCGACATTGTGGGAGACCCATTTTCTTCGATCGTGGATGCTGGACTCATTCGGGTCCTTGGCAACCAGGTCAAGATGAGCTCCTGGTATGACAACGAATGGGGTTACTCCAACCGCCTGGTTGATCTAGCCAACTACATGGCTGCAAGCCTCTAAAAGGTGGCACTCCGCACACTGGCTGATGTAACTGACCTTGATGGTCAGGTTGTGTTCCTGCGCGTTGATGCAAACGTTCCACTAGATAACACCACCATCACCGATGACGGTCGTATTCGCGCTTTTTTGCCCACTTTGCGCTGGTTGCTCTCCCGTGGCGCAGCAGTAGTTATCGCGAGCCACTTGGGTCGTCCCAGTAGCTCCTTTGACACATCATTGAGCATGGCCCCGGTGGCGGCAAGGCTGTCCGAACTCTTAGGCACGAGTGTTCCTCTGGTGCCTGCGGTTAGTGGCGAGTTGGTGTGGGAAGCACTCGAGCAACTGTTACCGGGCTCTGCCTGCATGTTGGAAAACCTACGATTTGACCCGCGCGAGACTTCCGATGACGCGGCGCAAAGAGTGGCACTTGCGATGGAGTGGGCTGAGCACGTGGATGCGACCGTGGTCGATGGTTTTGGCGTTGTGCACCGCAAACAAGCCAGCGTGTATGAACTTCCTAGCGTCACTCCGAGCTTCGCCGGTCTGTTGGTAGAACAAGAAGTCGATGTGGTGACCCAGCTCACCAAGGAGCCAGTGCGCCCCTACACCGTCGTGCTGGGCGGTTCTAAAGTCTCGGACAAGCTGGGCGTGATTGAGGCTTTACTGCCACGAGTGGACCGCATCCTGATTGGTGGCGGGATGGCGTTTACTGTTCTCGCCGCACAGGGCTATGCCGTGGGAAAAAGTCTGCTGGAAGCTGATCAGATCGAAACAGTGAAGACCTTCCTAGCTGATGCCACCGCGCGTGGAGTAGAAATTTTGGTTCCCACTGACATCGTGATGGCAAGCTCATTTGCGCCAGATGCCGACTACACGGTGTTAGCCATGGACGTGCTGGAAACAGGCCCTGATGGTGGCGAAGCTATGGGTCTTGATATTGGCCCGGAAACAGCGGAAACTTTCGCCAACGCTATTGCCTCGTCTCGCACAGTGTTCTGGAACGGCCCGATGGGTGTGTTCGAATTTGAGGTTTTCGCTAAGGGCACTTTGGCCATCGCGCAGGCCCTGACCGAAGTTGCTGGGTTATCGGTTGTCGGCGGCGGGGATTCCGCTGCTGCGGTGCGCACGCTGGGCTTTAGCGATGATGCTTTCGGGCACATTTCCACCGGCGGGGGCGCAAGTTTGGAATTTCTTGAAGGCAAAACACTTCCCGGATTGGAGATACTCGGATGGTCTCGATGAGAACACCCTTAATCGCTGGCAACTGGAAAATGAACTTGGATCATTTGCAGTCCATTGCTTTTGTGCAAAAGCTTGCCTGGGCGCTCAAGGACTCTAGTTATTCACCGGCGGACGTTGAAGTGGCAGTTTTTCCTCCCTTTACCGACTTGCGTTCGGTCCAAACACTGATTAATGCTGACGATCTTCCCTTGTCTATCGGCGCTCAAGACCTCTCAGCTCACGATGAGGGCGCCCACACGGGAGATATTTCTGGGGCCTTCCTAGCTGCACTGGATTGTAAATACGTCATCACCGGGCACTCCGAGCGCCGCGGGGACCACGGCGAAGACGATGAAGTGGTGGCTGCCAAAACGGTGGCCGCGATTCGAAACAAACTTGTTCCCATCGTCTGTGTTGGCGAAAGCGCTGAGGACTTAGAAGTCCACGGCGCCAGCAAAGTTCCTTGCGACCAACTCCGAGTAGTCCTGGGGCAGCTGAGCGCCACAGACACCTATGTGGTGGCATATGAACCCATCTGGGCTATTGGTTCTGGCCAAGCAGCTAGTTCGGCTCAGGCGGAAGAAGTTGCGGCCGCGCTGCGGGCTGTTATTCGCGAAGTCCATGGTGATGGAGCTGCGGATTCCACCAAAATCCTTTATGGCGGCTCGGTGAAATCGGGAAATATCGCCGGTTTCATGAAAAGGGAGAACATCGATGGAGCCCTCGTCGGCGGAGCCAGTCTCAATATTAATGAATTTTCGGCCATTGCCCGGTTCCCGCAACACGTCACCTTGGACGACTAAAGGTCGCTGCTCATCTATAGTGGGTTAGTCCCCGGGAGGTTTTTGTGGAAATTCTGCGTTTAGTTTTTCAAGTGGTGTTGGCCCTCACCAGCATCTTGTTGACTCTGATGATTTTGTTGCACCGCGGTCGCGGTGGCGGACTCTCTGACATGTTTGGCGGGGGAGTGACCTCCAACCTCGGTTCCTCTGGTGTGGCTGAGAGGAACCTCAATCGCATCACTGTTGTGGTTGCGTTGGTATGGGTTTCCAGCATTGTTGTGTTAGGTCTATTTACACGTTTCGATATTTAGGGAGAATTTTTCGTGGCTTCAGGTGGTAGCGCAATTCGAGGGACCCGTGTGGGCTCTGGCCCCATGGGCGAACAAGATCGTGGCATTCAGGCTGAACGGGTAGCCGTGTCCTACTGGGACATCATGGGTAACGAGACTGTTCGGCACTTTTCCGCCCAGGTGGAGCCAGAAGATATTCCCGAGATGATTGATTCGCCCACCACGGGACTTCCCGCCGGTCGCGATAAGAACAATCCTCCCCAGCTTGCGGTGAATGAGCCCTACAAGACTCACCTTGCTTACGTCAAAGAGCGTCGTACAGAGAGCGAAGCTAAGCAGATTCTCGATGACGCCTTGCTGAACCTGCGCACCAAAAAGGGCCGCACCTAACCCATCAGCGCAGCTAAGAGCTTCGCTCTGCCCGCTGAATTAACGCTCAGGCTACATACGCTCTGACCGCTCTCGGCGAGCACGTGGGCATCGCCGTGTGCTTGGGCAAGAATCAACGTACCAAAATCAAAGTCTCGACCAGGTATGGCAATACTCGCTTCAGGGATTTCGATGATCTGAAGAAATACGCCCTCTTTTGCGCCACCTTTGTGGAACTGGCCTGTCGAGTGCAAAAAGCGCGGTCCGAAGCCCAGGGTCACCGGGCGCTGGGTGCGCGTCTCGAGTGCCTCGCGCACAGCACTCCATGCCCCTCCCTTTGACTGGTTACCAAATACGCATAGCGCAAGATAAGAATGGTCCCCGAGTTTTCCCAGGAGCTCAGTGATGGCATCTTCGAGCGTGGCCAGGGTCCCCTTGGTTGAGTAACTCGACCACACCGAGACACCGTTAAGGAGCACTTCTTGGCGGTGTGTGACCTCGGTTGCGTCCAATAACCCTTTAGCAGCGATCTTCGCACTTTCGACATTGGGCTGATCGAACGGATTCACCCCCAGCAGCTGACACGCCACCGTGGTGGCGAACTCCCAGACCATCATCTGCTCGCCCAGTGACCCACTAATCTCGATCGCGGACCCAGAGCCTGGGTGGCCGATACTGAGGCAATCCGAGAGATCAACCAGTCTTGAACCAACCAGTGTTGAATCAACCACAGGCAAAAGCCCGGAGCCATTCTTACCCGTGGACTCTGCCACTAATTGCTCAATCCAGTCCCCAAAACCGGGCAAATCAGCCCAGGAACCAAGAAGCAGCTTGTTCACCTGCGGGTGCCCGGTGGCAATGGCGGCGCCTAAGACAAGCGCGGGGTTTGTGATGGTGTTATCGACACAGAGGGCTCGCGCCTTTTCCGCCTCCAGAATCAGCGCGTGAATGTCGACACCGCAAAGCCCAGAGGGCACCAGTCCAAACGGGCTCAGCGCGGAAAAACGACCGCCAATGCTCGGATCTCCCAGAAAAACCTGGTAGCCGGACTCAAGTGCTTGGTGATGCAGCGGTGAATCCGGATCTGTCACCACAACCATGTGCTCGCGTGGCTTTAGGTCCTGATCCGTTAACGCTGCTTCAAAGGCGCGCCTGGCCGAATCAGTTTCCAAGGTTCCACCCGATTTGGAGGCCACCACAACAACAGTGTTGGAAAGGTCTCCTTTTAGAAGGGGAGCTAACTGGTCGGGGTGAGTGGAATCGACAATGTGCACATTCGTCTCTAGGCCAGAAACAGCAGCGTGAGCGGCCATGACCTCTGGGGCTAGCGAGGAGCCGCCCATGCCACACAGGATGACTCGGTTGATTCCTCGCCTAGCGAGCGTCTCGCGAAGCTCTAGGACCTCCGCCACCAACGGTTCCCAGCGAAGAGGAGAAGTTATCCACCCAAGGCGAATTGACGCCTCAGCTTCGGCCTCAGACCCCCATAGGGTCGCATCTTGTGAGGCAAGGGAAAAAATGAAACCTGATGCGACTAGCTGCGCCAGCTTGGGCGCAACGCGAGTGGAAAGTTCCCCTTCCAACACAACGCCGAGTGTTGGCGCAGAGCTCATACCGAGTTGTCCATAGCCTCAGAAACGGTGGTGAGGAGTTCCTGCCAGGAGGTGATGAATTTTGCAACACCCTCGGTTTCGAGTGCCTCTGTCACCTCGGTGATTGAGATGCCCACGGCTTCGAGACCAGCCATAGTCTCTCGCGCACTATCGAAAAAGCCCTGCACCCGGTCGCCGTTGACACCGCCGTCACTTTCCGTCGCGAGAAGTGTCTTTTCTGGCATGGTGTTGACGGTGTGCTCGGTGGCGAGTTCCACTACGTAGTAGGTCGCTGGCAGGCTGGGATCTTTGACCCCCGTGGATGCCCATAATGGCCGCTGGGGGTTCATCCCCTGGGTTGTGAGTTCGCTGGCTTTCGCACTCGAATGGCGTTGGGTGAAGAGTTCATAGGCCAGGCGGGCATTAGCGACCGCTGCCAACGAGCGCATCGCAAGAGCCTGGTCGGTGCCGATTGCCTGCAGCAGCGGATCAATCGCGGTGTCGACCCGGGAAACAAAGAATGATGCCACCGAATAAATGGTGGAAATATCGACCCCGGCGCTCACCGCGCCACTGATGCCAGCAAAATAGGCATCCTGGACCTCGGCGTAACGCTCCAAAGAAAAAATCAGTGTGACGTTCACGCTGATGCCCTGGGCAATAACATCCGTAATTGCGGGAAGTCCAGCCTTCGTGGCAGGAATCTTGATCATCAGGTTTGCCCGGTCAACTTGTTTCCATAAGTCCACCGCTTGGGCAATGGTTCCCTGCGTATCGTGGGCAAGTTCTGGTGACACTTCAAGCGATACTCGCCCATCGAGCCCACCGGATCGTTCAAACTCGGCGTGGAGTAGATCGCATGCGCCCTGCACGTCAGAAACCATGATCGAAAAGACTGCCTGCTCGGCGGAGAGCCCTTGTGCTTTCAGCTTCGCGATATCAGTGGCATACGAAGCGCTACCAGCGACGGAGCCCGCAAAAATGGTCGGGTTGCTCGTCACCCCCACCACATGATGGGTGTTCATGAGCTCCGCTAGGGAGCCGGATGTCAGCCGATCTTTGGAGAGATCATCGAGCCAAATACTGACACCGAGGTTTTGTAACTCGGCTGTGGGGGAATTTGTCATGACACGCTCTCTTTCACCTGGGCTAGGGACTTGTGTGCAGCAGCAACCACAGCATCGGAGGTGAGACCGAATTCGCGATACAGGGTCGCGGCATCAGCGGACGCACCAAAGTGCTCGAGCGAGACGTTTCTGCCGTAATCGCCGGTGTAGCGCTGCCAGCCCAACGCAATGCCCGCCTCCACGGAGACGCGTGCGCGAATTTTCGCGGGGAGTACTGATTCACGATACTGGGCAGTTTGTTCTTCAAACCATTCCACACAGGGCATCGACACCACCCGGGTAGGGGTGCCCTTTGATTCCAGAATCGTGCGTGCTTCCAACGCGATCGACACCTCGGATCCTGTGGCTATCAGAATCACTTCTGGTGTCCCGCCTGAGCATTCCTGCAACACGTAACCACCCTTGGCGGTGTGGCGTGCATGAGCTAAAGTCTCTGGCGTTGCCTGATCATCTCCTCGCTCTAACACCGGAACGCCCTGACGCGTTAGGGCAATACCGGCAGGCCCCATATGGCGCTCGAGCATGGTTTTCCAGGCCCAGGCAGTCTCATGAGCATCTGCGGGACGGATGATATCGAGCCCTGGAATGGCCCTCAGGCTGGCAAGCTGTTCAACGGGCTGATGGGTGGGGCCATCCTCGCCCAAGGCAATGGAATCATGCGTCCACACGTAAATGGTGGGCACCTTCATCAACGCGGCCAAACGCACAGCTGGCCTCATGTAGTCACTGAAAATGAGGAATGTCCCGCCAAAAGGCCGGGTGGGACCATGGAGGGCTATACCGTTCAAGATCGACCCCATGGCGTGTTCGCGGATACCAAAGTGCAACACGCGACCGTCGGGGGAGGCCGTCCAATCTGAGGTGGAATGCTCCGCTGGCGCAAAAGAAGCGGCCGGCGAAATTGTGGTCAAGTTGGAGTCGGCTAAATCAGCTGAGCCACCCCACATCTCCGGTAATACCGCAGCCAAAGCATTAATAACCTGACCTGAAGCTTGCCTCGTGGCCATCGAAGACACACCATCAAAGGTGGGCAACACATGTTCCAGCTCTGGAGTTTCCTTCGCTAAAAGCCGCTGCAACAAAACAGCGCGATCCGGGTTAGCCACAGCCCAGGAATCAAAACGCTTCTCCCAGCTCGCCCGTTCGACCGCAGAGCGCTCCCGCAGGGAACGTGTGTGTTCTAAAAGCTCTGGGGGGACCACAAAAGACTCGTCTGGAGAGAACCCCAGCGCTTTCTTCACACCAGCAACCTCGTCGCCACCCAGAGCGGAACCGTGAATTTTGCCAGTGTTCTGCTTTGTCGGGGCAGGCCACCCAATGATCGTCTTAATCGTAATCAAAGACGGCTTGGATGTCTCACTCTTTGCAACAGAAATGGCTGCCATCAGAGCGTCAACATCCTCGTAGTAGTCATTTTTCGAACCAAAATCGACCGTGTGGACGTCCCAACCGTAGGCCTCATAGCGGGCCTGAACATCTTCGGAGAAAGCAATATCTGTTTCGCCTTCAATCGAAATCTGGTTGGAATCATAGAAAGCAATCAAATTTCCTAATTGTTGGTGACCAGCTAGGGAACCAGCCTCAGAGCTCACACCTTCTTGAATGTCACCGTCACCGGCGATGACATACACAAAATGATCAAACGGTGAAGAACCTGCAGCAGCATCAGGATCAAAAAGACCGCGCTCGTAACGAGCGGCATAAGCGAAACCGGTGGCAGCAGCAAGCCCCTGACCCAGCGGCCCAGTCGTGATTTCGACATGATCGGTGTGACCAAACTCCGGGTGCCCCGGCGTTTTCGAACCCCAGGTGCGAAGGGCTTTAAGATCATCAAGTTCCAGGCCGAGACCACCCAGGAAAAGCTGAACGTACTGCGTCAACGAAGAATGCCCGGCAGAAAGAATAAACCTGTCTCGGCCCAACCAGTGGGGGTCACTTGGGTCAACGTGCATCACCTTTTGGTAAAGCAAATAGGCCAAAGGTGCCAGACTCATGGCCGTTCCAGGATGCCCGTTCCCCACTTTTTCCACAGCATCAACGGCCAAGACTCTGGCGACATCTACTGCTTCACGGTCCTGGTCACTAAATACTGAGGCCATAGGTGTTCTAACTCTTTCCATGCGTCACGAGACGGTCTAATGGCAGCTTTCCGGGCTTGAAAACTAATCCCTGCCAAGCAAAGTATATCCAGGCACTCGGCGCACCCATTGGGCGGGGCGCTCTCAGGGATCGCTACGAAATAGGCGCTTAGAATGGAAGAAGTCCTCCAGTCCAAGGAACCCATGCCCTCGAGTAGTCCAGCTCCAGCAGCAACCCCTGCTGAGTCCAGCGTTTCAAGCCGGGTAGAGGCGCCCACTTTTGGTCAGAAACTCCTGGCATATCTAGCGCTCACCAAGCCGCGCGTGATCGAGCTACTGCTGGTCACGACCGTTCCGGTCATGGTGTTAGCCAACGGCTCCTTGCCCCATTGGTGGCTCGTTGTCGCAACAGTCTTTGGCGGGGCGCTGAGTGCTGGAAGCGCGAACGCTTTCAACATGTTTATTGATCGCGATATCGACACTCTGATGCACCGCACGGAATTGAGACCCTTGGTCACCGGCGTGCTCTCTGCGCGCGCGGCATTGATATTTGCTAGCTCCCTGGGGGTGCTCTCTGTGGCGTGGTTGTGGCTATTCACCACCCCACTGGCCGCCCTGCTGTCTTTTGCAGCGATTGGGTTTTATGTGATCGTCTACACGCTTTGGCTCAAGCGACGTAGTGAGCAAAACATCATTTGGGGTGGTATTGCTGGCTGTTTCCCTGTGCTGATCGGGTGGGCAGCAGTAACGGGTTCGCTCGCCTGGGAGCCATGGATTCTTTTTCTCGTGGTGTTCTTATGGACGCCGCCGCATTATTGGCCCTTATCTATGCGGTACAAAGAGGATTACGCCAACGCGTCAGTACCGATGCTCGCTGTGGTGCGTGGGGCTCCTCTGGTGGGATTACAGGTGGTTTTGTATGCGTGGGCCACAGTGGCGGCATCGCTGTTGCTCATCCCCATTGGGGAAATGGGACTGGTGTACACCGGCGTGGCTCTGCTGTCGGGCGGATGGTTTATCTATGAATCACACCGGCTTTATCAGCGTGCACTAGCCGATAAAGAGTTGGCGCCCATGCGGGTATTCCATTCCAGCATCACCTACTTGACTCTTCTTTTCCTTGCCGTTGGCGTAGATCCGCTACTACCGCTCTAGCGCCGCCTCAGCAGAGCTGCTGCGCTGAGCCAAAATGGCGGTGGTTACCAGGGTGACGACCACTGCCGCTAAGACCATGTGGATTCCGACTGCTAATTCAGGTAGCCCGTTTCTAGCCTGATACAAACCCACACCGACCTGAACGCAGGTGATCACTAATGCCGCAGATATGGCTCTGCGAAAGGCTTGGTTGCCCACGTGTGCCCACCACGCCAGAGCACACAAAATAACAATCAGAGCGAGTGAGCCATAAGCGGGCCAGGCATGGAAATGTTGGAGAAGCCAGGAATCGAGGCCATTTCGTGCTGCACCACCGTCCCCCGCGTGAGGGCCTGATCCTGTGGTGATGACCCCAATCACGACAGAGATACCTAAAACAGCGGCCAGCGTAGCGCTCAACGCCCTGACACCGCGGGTTACCCCCCACGACGAGGTCTTCGCGCCGTTTCTGACACGGAAGAGCAACACTGCCGCCAAGACCACCAAGACGATGGAGAGAAGATAATGAAAACCCACCACGTAGGGGTTGAGATTGGTCAACACGGTAACCCCGCCAATCACGGCCTGGCCGGGGATACCCAGTCCTAGAACGATCGAGAGGCGAAAGAGTTCAGGGCGCTCTTTACGCAGGCGCATCACGGAGACAAACATGGCGATGGCAATGATCACCAGCACGAAAGTGAGTAGCCGGTTGCCAAATTCAATGATCCCGTGGATACCCATTTCCGGTGTCGAAATAAGCGAGTCTTCAGTGCAGCGAGGCCAGGTGGGGCATCCCAGTCCGGAACCGGTCAGGCGAACAGCGCCGCCAGTTCCAATGATCAGAATTTGGCTGACTAACGAAGCCCAGGCAGCCACACGAACTCTCAGATCCACGGCCGAAGGGAGCCATTTCCACAGTGTTTTCACGGGTTCAGACCTTTCGATGAGCAAGCTACGGCGGTATACTAGGGAGTCAAGCGCACTGGTTTGGGCCCTTATTTTGGTGGTATTCACACCTCGCTCGGAGCTCTTACGTGAGAGTGTAGAAGACAGAACCCTGGTAGGGCCTGAAACCCAACAAAACGAGCTACTGAGTGAGGATGAGGACTATGTCTGATGTACTACTCAATCGACCCGAACTAGACAGTCTTGGCAACTACGAATTCGGTTGGCACGATGAAGATAAAGCCGGAGCTCTTGCCAAACGTGGCCTTTCAGAGCAAACCGTGCGTGAGATTTCAGCACTCAAGAACGAGCCGGAGTGGATGCTGAACCACCGGCTCAAGGCTCTTGCCCTTTTCGCTAAGAAGCCCATGCCCACTTTTGGTGCTGATCTCTCAGGAATTGACTTCGACAACATCAAGTACTTTGTTCGCTCCACTGAGCGCCAGGCACAAACATGGGAAGACCTTCCCGAGGAAATTCGGGCAACCTACGAAAGATTGGGTATCCCCGAGGCTGAGCGCTCGCGTCTTGTCGCTGGTGTAGCGGCCCAATACGAATCCGAAGTGGTCTACCACCAGATTCGCGAAGACCTCCAAGAGCAAGGCGTAATTTTTCTGGATACAGACACTGCGCTCCGCGAGCATCCAGAGTTTTTCACTGAGTATTTCGGCAGCGTTATTCCCTCTGGTGACAACAAGTTCTCTGCTCTTAACTCGGCCGTATGGTCAGGTGGATCATTTGTGTATGTTCCCCCCGGAGTGCACGTCGATATTCCTCTGCAGGCCTATTTCCGGATTAACACCGAGAACATGGGTCAGTTTGAGAGAACCCTGATTATCGCTGATGAGGGTAGCTACGTTCACTACATCGAAGGTTGCACCGCTCCGGTGTATTCCTCGGATTCGCTGCACTCGGCCGTAGTGGAAATTATTGTCAAGAAAAACGCCCGCGTTCGTTACACGACCATCCAGAACTGGTCCACCAACGTCTACAACCTGGTCACCAAGAGGGCTATTGCCCACGAGGGTGCCACCATGGAATGGATTGATGGGAACCTGGGTTCCAAGGTCACCATGAAATACCCTTCGGTATTCCTGGTGGGGGAGCGCGCTAAGGGCGAGACTCTTTCGGTCGCTTTCGCTGGTCCTGGTCAGCACCAAGATGCCGGGGCCAAAATGATTCACATGGCGCCCTACACAACCTCCTCGATCGTCTCGAAGTCCATTGCCCGAGGTGGCGGACGATCCGCCTATCGCGGTGAGGTGCGCATGGACCCCAGCGCCCACCATTCGGCCAATACCGTTCGATGTGATGCGTTGCTCGTGGACTCGATATCCCGCAGCGACACCTACCCAGCGATTGATATTCGAGTCGATGATGTCCAGCTTGGTCACGAAGCGACGGTGTCCAAAGTCAGTGAAGAACAGCTGTTCTATCTGCAAAGTCGTGGAATGGCCGAAGATGAGGCGATGGCGATGATCGTCCGTGGCTTTATTGAGCCAATCGCTCGCGAGCTGCCCATGGAATACGCACTAGAGCTCAACAAACTTATTGAAATGAATATGGAAGGCTCTGTCGGCTAAATGACAAAGAGTGCAACGAGCGAGCCCGCCAAGGTGGGGTCGCATTATTCGAATGAGCTCAGCGATATTCCGGTCCAAACCCGCTCGGAACGCGCTAGCTCCGAGGACCCTGAATCTTTTGGGCCAGTCACAGGGAGAGAAGCCCAGTGGCGTCTGAGCCCGGTGGCTAAACTTCGGCCCCTCATCGATGGCGTACTGGATGGGTCCTCATACGCCATCGAGGCACCCGAAGTTTCTGGAGTGACGCTGAGCTGGCCGACACCGGGCGAGTCAGGCAGGGGAGTCGCCGGTATGCCAGAGGATCGGCTCTCGGCCAATGCTTGGAGTAGCGTCAGCGACGTCGCCGTAGTCGATATCGAGGGCACCCACTCTCAGCCGTTGCATTTTTCGCGCTCCAGCTTGGGATCCGCCGCTCGTGGTGCCCACATGATTATTCGGGTTCATCCGCGCGCTGAAGCGATTTTCATTCTCACTTCCACTGGCGATGCTCTACTGGGCGAAACCGTTGAGTTTGATGTGATGGAGGGCGCCAAGCTCCAAGCGGTGTTCGTCCAAGACTGGAATCATGGTGCGATCCACTACGCGACCCACAACGCCACTGTGGCCACCGGAGCGGTGTTCACCCACATTGTGGTCTCCCTTGGAGGGGACGTCGTCATCGTCAACCCCACCACGCAGCTGGTCGGGGCTGAAGCACAAGGTCACCTCTGGGGGGCCTATTTCGCTGATGCCACCCAACATCTTGAATCCCGCGTTTATGTTCACCACCAGGGGCCCCGCACGGTTTCACGCGTTTCCTACAAGGGCGCTCTCCATGGCGCAGGGGCACGAACAGTGTGGGTGGGCGATGTTCTCATCGGTGCCGATGCGATCGGTACTGACTCGTATGAGCAAAACCGTAACCTGGTGCTGAGTGAAGGTACCCGGGCTGATTCCATTCCTAACTTGGAAATCAAAACTGGTGATATCGCTGGAGCTGGTCACGCCAGTGCTACTGGCCGTTTTGATGACGAACAACTCTTTTATCTTCAGTCGCGAGGTATTGAAGAGTTGGACGCTCGTCGACTTGTGGTCATGGGCTTCCTGCTCGATGTGGTCTCTCACATCCCTGACCCCGGTTTAGTGAAATCCTTGACTGAGCAAATCCGTAACAAGCTCTCACTTACTGAGGAGGATGCATGAGTGGCGTGAAAGTATGCGCAGTGGAGGACATCTCCGTGTCCGCTGCGGTCAAAGTAACCATTGAGGGCGTTCCCATTGCCGTGGTCAAAGATTCCGCTGGTGAAATTCACGCCATCGGGGATGAGTGCACGCACGGTGAAATTTCGCTCTCCGAAGGATTTGTCGAAGACGGCACCCTCGAATGCTGGGCGCACGGCTCGAAATTCGAGCTAGCCACTGGCAAGCCGAAGAACTTTCCCGCTTTTGATCCCGTACCTGTCTACAAGGTGACCATCACCGATGGCGATGTATATGTAGATCCCACTCCTGTGGCCATAGACGACAACGCAAAAGGATAGATATGAGCACCCTAGTAATCTCCAACCTTCACGTCTCCATTGACGGCGAAGGCGGCCCCGTCGAAATTCTCAAAGGTGTTGACCTTTCTGTCAGTAAGGGCGAAACCCACGCAATTATGGGACCAAATGGTTCGGGTAAATCCACCTTGGCTTACACGATTGCTGGCCACCCCAGGTACCACGTCACCGAGGGATCCATCACACTCGATGGGCAAGACGTGTTAGCGATGAGTGTCGATCAGCGGGCCAAGGCGGGCCTGTTCCTGGCCATGCAGTACCCCGTTGAGATCCCCGGCGTCACCGTCACAAACTTCTTGAGGACGGCTAAAACCGCTCTCGATGGCAAAGCACCGGCTTTGCGCCAGTGGCTTACCGATCTGCGTGGTGCGATGGACGCTTTGCGCATGGAACCTGGGTTCGCTGATCGCAATGTCAACGAGGGATTCTCTGGTGGAGAAAAGAAACGTCACGAGATAATGCAGCTGGAGCTTTTGCAGCCTAAATTCGCAGTATTGGACGAGACAGATTCAGGTCTCGATGTTGACGCGCTTAAGATCGTTTCCGAAGGTGTCAACCGAGCCAAGGAGAACACCTCTCTGGGCATCATCTTGATTACCCACTACACCCGGATCCTGGGCTACGTCACGCCCGACTTTGTGCACGTGATTGTGGCGGGCAAGATAGTCGAAAGTGGTACTGCAGAGCTTGCCGACCGCTTAGAAAACGAAGGTTATGACCGCTACACCTCAGCGTCGGCGCTGGGTGAAAGTTAAGGAGGAGCACTCGTGAGCACAGTAGTTCTCAGCGACGAAAAGTTTGATGTCGTCCAAGAAGGTCTAAAGAACGTCATTGACCCCGAGTTGGGCGTCAACATCGTCGATTTGGGCCTGATTTACGATCTGTCTTGGGATGACGAAGAAGACGCACTCATCGTCAGTATGACGTTGACTTCTGCGGGTTGCCCACTCACTGATGTCATTGAGGAAGAGATTACTTCGTCACTCGATGGGATTGTCGAGCGATTTCGGATTAACTGGGTGTGGATGCCCCCGTGGGGCCAGGAGCGCATCACCGGCGATGGACGTGACATGATGAGAGCTCTCGGATTCTCTATCTAGACCCCAGCTCCCATCAGTGCGTCGGTCCAGGAACGGTGACGCATGCTTGAAGTAAAAGACCTCCAGGTCCGTATTGGGGCGCGCGTCCTGCTAGACGGCGTTTCTTTTCGTGTGGACACCGGAGACAAAGTGGGGCTGGTCGGCCGTAACGGCGCGGGCAAAACAACTCTCACCCGGGTAATTTCTGGGGAAGTGGCTCCTACCGAGGGTTTTGTTAACGTCTCAGGCGACGTGGGCTATTTACCCCAAGACCCCCGAGCCGGGGACCCTGAAGCAACGGCTCGTTCTCGTATTCTTGACGCCAGGGGACTGGGCAGCGTCATTGCCGATATGTCGCAGGCCACCCTGGATATGGCCAGTACTGATGAGGCTGTGTCTGCAGCAGCCATGAAAAAATATGGCCGCCTCAACGATCGTTTTCTCGCCCAAGGTGGATATCAGGCAGAAGCAGAAGCTTCCGCGATTGCCTCCCACCTCAATTTGCCCACCAGCATTCTCGAACAGTCACTGGGGACCCTCTCGGGCGGCCAGAGGCGGCGTATTGAGTTAGCGCGCATTCTCTTCCAAAAAGCGCCGCTAATGGTCTTGGATGAGCCCACCAACCATCTTGATGTCGACTCTGTGGTGTGGCTTCGAAACTTTTTGCAAAACTATGCCGGCGGAGTCATCGTGATTTCCCACGATGTGACACTGGTCGAACAAACAGTGAATCGGGTGTTCTACCTCGATGCCAATCGCGCCACCATTGACGTCTACAACATGTCATGGAAAAACTATCTGCGCCAGCGCGAAGCTGATGAAGAACGCCGCCGCAGGGATCGTTCCATCACGGAGAAGAAGGCAACCGCTCTGCAGCTTCAGGCAGCTCGCTTCGGAGCCAAAGCGAGCAAAGCTTCCTCAGCTCAGCAGATGCTCGCTCGTGCCGACAAGATGCTCTCAGGGCTTGAAGCGGTGCGAGGCGTTGACCGCGTCGCGAAGCTCCGCTTCCCTGATCCGGCACCGTGTGGAAAAACCCCGCTATTTGCCCACAACCTTTCCAAAAGCTATGGTTCGCTAGAAATTTTCACTGCCGTGGATCTCGCTATCGATAAGGGTTCCAAAGTCGTCATCGTGGGTCTCAACGGTGCCGGAAAAACAACACTGCTTCGAATCTTGGCGGGCGTGGACACCCCGGATACCGGTGTAGTTGAAGCCGGTCACGGGCTCAGGGTGGGTTACTACGCTCAGGAACACGAGACACTAGATATCAAGCGCACAGTCTTAGAAAATATGCTTTCCTCCTCACCCTCAATTGGTGAAACCGAAGCACGCAATGTTTTGGGCTCCTTCCTCTTCTCCGGCGATGATGTTCACAAGCCCGCCGGTGTGCTCTCCGGCGGCGAAAAGACCAGATTGTCACTGGCTACCCTGGTGGTGTCTAAAGCGAACGTGTTGTTGCTCGATGAGCCCACCAACAACTTGGACCCAGCCAGCCGTGAAGAAATTCTGGACGCTCTTGCCCATTTCTCGGGCGCAGTCGTCTTGGTCAGCCACGATGATGGAGCTGTCCTCGCCCTAAACCCTGAGCGGGTTGTCATTATGCCCGATGGTGTTGAAGACCACTGGAGCGAGGAATACCAGGAACTTATCGCTCTGGCTTAGCCGCGGTGCGCTTCCAATAATGCGTCCTCTTCCTCGGCATCACTGGGCCTGGTGGGCAGATCCTTGGGAATACCTTTGTCTGCCCGGTCTTGATCGCGCAGTAGCCAGAAATAGCCAAAAAAACCCATGATGGCGAAGACAAACCATTGGAAGGCGTAGCTCAGGTGTGGACCTTCATCCAGCGCCGGGCGTTCCAACGGTAGAGGCGTTGGAGACACACTGGGCACTTCACTCTCCAAGGAGACATAGAAAGATTCGTCAATCACTTCAGATGTCAACGCCTGGAGTGCCACCAAGTCGATACTAGGCAGTTGCCCCTGTGGAGCACCACGGCCAGGAATCACGGGCTCACCGGGCTTGAGGCGGCCCATGATCGACACAGTGCCCTTGGGCGCTTCAGGCAGCAAATCAGGGTAATCATTACTGGCTCCGGTTGGAATCCAACCACGATTGACCATGACAGTGCCCGCGGATGTTCGAAAGGGTACTAACACGGCAAAACCCACGTTGCCCGAGCGCGGGCGAGTGCGCACCAGCACCTGCTCGCTGGCTACATACTCACCCCGGGCCACCACGGATGTCCATTCATCTGCTGAGGTGAAGGGGTTATCCCCGAGGTAGGGACTGAGATCAGTCGCTGACGTATCGTAGTTATTTTCCACTAAGTCGATTGCCGCTAAAGCCTGGTCTCGGCGATCCCATTGCCAAAGCCCCAGCATCGACGCAATGAGTCCAAAAACAACAGTGAGTGTCAGATATCCCAGCCACCGAGGAGTGAAGAACAATCGAAGCACGTCAGTCGCTTTCTGGCTCCAGCGGAATAGACCCGACCGGAAAACCCTTCTGACTTAAGTATGACTCGAAGTACACACGGTGTTCATCGCAGGCTAGCCAAATCTTTTTTCGATCGGCAGCGTGGATTTTAGGGTTGCGCCAAATGACTTGCCAGTAAGGTTTTTCCCGACACGAGGCCCTAGAACACTCGATTGTCTCGGTGGCCTCACCTGGAATAATCACGGCGTGGAGCGCACACCAAGCGTGCCAGGTCGCAGCGGCTGGCTGGAACCAGGCTGTCTCCGGACCGAATTAGCGGCCACGACAGCGACATAGGGCAACAAAATTGCTCCTAAGGCCGGAAGAAGAAGCCACCAACCGGTAACCAAGAAGCAGGCGCCGATGCAGGCGAGGCGGATACCCATTGCGAGTGAATACTTGAGCATGCGCGCCCTGCGTTCAATCTCTGGTGAGACCGGCAGGGAAGTCGCGGTGTGTGGCGAGGACATGATGTCATCATCGTAGACCTGGTGCCTGCTAATAAGCTCTATGTTTATGAGCACACCAAGGACTGTTTTAATTACCGGCGGGAACCGTGGGATTGGGTTCGCCCTCGCACAAAGGTTTATCGCTGATGGTCACCGAGTAGCCGTCACTGCGCGCTCAGGCGAAGGCCCCACCGGGAGCCTCACCGTGACCGCCGACGTCACCGATGGTGCCTCGCTCGACGCAGCCGTAGCCACGGTGGAAGCCAAATTGGGCCCAATTGAAGTTCTCGTAGCAAATGCCGGAATTACGAAGGACACCCTCCTGCTGCGCATGAGTGACGAAGACTTCGAAGAAGTCATTAACACCAACCTGGTGGGCGTATTCCGCGTGGTGAAACGATGCATCAAATCCATGATGAAAGCCAAATACGGCCGGGTGGTTCTGATCTCCAGTGTTGTGGGACTCTACGGCTCACCGGGGCAGGTTAACTACGCAGCGTCCAAGGCAGCGCTTGTTGGTTTCGCTCGGTCGATGACCCGCGAATTAGGTTCCCGAGGTATCACCACCAACGTGGTCGCGCCGGGGTTTATCAACACCGATATGACCAAGGCCCTTCCGCAGGCGCAACAGGAGCAGTACTTGGCCTCTATCCCAGCCGGTCGTTTCGCACAACCGGAAGAAGTCGCTAGCGCTGTCGCATGGTTGGCCTCAGATGAGTCTGGGTATATTTCAGGCGCCGTCATCCCCGTTGATGGCGGCCTCGGAATGGGCCACTAAAGGCGCCCAATCCCCAAGGTGTCGAGGACCCTCGATAAATCTGGAGTGTCAATAATCACATCCGCTGCATCTTTTGCCACGGGCTTGGCCATAAAAGCGATTCCCACACCGGCACGGCGCAGCATAGCAACGTCGTTTCCACCATCGCCGATGGTGACCGTTCTAGCAAGATCAATGTGGTGAGCCTGGGCCCATTCCAGCAATGTGCGCTCTTTAGCCGCTGCATCAATGAGCGGCCCGAGGATTCCCCCGGTAAGAGCGTCACCCTCCCATTCGAACCTGTTGGCCCGGTGCATATCCAAACCCAGTTCCAGGGCGAGTGGATCTACCATTTCGTGAAAACCTCCCGATACGGCGCCTACAAGGTGGCCGTGGGCGTGGAGCGTTGTTACCAACGTGTGGGCGCCATCAGTAATTCGAACTCGCGCGGTCGCTTGCTCAATTGTTGCCCTGCTTACGCCGGCGAGTGCCCGAACCCGCTGGGTTAGAGACTGCGCGAAATCAATCTCGCCACGCATAGCGGCTGCGGTAATCGCAGATACTTCGGCGGCAACTTTGGGTGAAACAGATTCCGCAAGAAGATCTATACCTTCATCTCTGGTGAGCGTCGAGTCGACATCGAGGACAACGAGCAGTTGGGCGGCGCTCATGCCTTAACAACAACATCTTTGGCCACCACAGTGACACCAGCAGGGGAGATCGTGAAACCACGCTCCTTGTCTGCCACTGGGTCAAGACCCACCTGGGCGCCAGGCTCTACCACCACGTTTTTGTCCAGAATCGCGTGGTGAACCTTCGCCCCAGCACCCACCACAACTTTTTCGAAAAGGATGGAATCTGTGACCGTCGCACCTGAATCTATTTTGACCCACGGTCCCAATACGCTTCCGGAAACAGTTGCACCCACGACATAACACCCTAAAGACACCGTGGATTCAGAGAGAGACCCCGGGTTTCCGTGCTCGTCTTCGACAAACTTGGCAGGTGGTGAATTCCACTGTTGGGAATATATTGGCCACTCGCTATTGAACAGGTTGAAGATGGGGTCCTTGGAGACTAAGTCTCGGTGAGCCTCATAGAACGCATCGAGGGTTCCGACATCTCGCCAATAGAAACGATCCTGCTCACGCGCACCAGGAACAACATTACGGCTGAGGTCATAGACAAAGGCCTCCCCGCGGGACACGAAAGCTGGAATCACGTCACCGCCCATGTCGTGGGAGGACTCGACGTCCTTGGCATCACTGCGTACCGCATCGACTAGGGCGCTAGTGGTGAATACATAGTTACCCATCGAGGCAAGAACTTCCTCGGGGGAGTCAGCCAGGCCCGCCACGTCCTTCGGTTTCTCCAAAAACCGCGCAATCCGCTGGGAATCGTCACCCTGCGTTTCAATAACACCAAATTGGCCTGAGAGACCTTTGGGCTGGCGGATCCCCGCCACCGTAACGGCGGCTCCGCTTTCGAGGTGGGCGGTGACCATCTGCTGAAAATCCATGCGGTAGACGTGGTCAGCACCAACGACCACAACAAGATCAGGTTTCTCGTCCCCAATGAGGTTAAGGCTTTGGAAAATGGCGTCCGCGGAACCAGCGAACCAGCGTTTCCCCAAACGTTGCTGGGCAGGAACTGAGGCCACATAGGCGTTGAGCATTCCGCTGAGGCGCCACATTTGCGACACGTGACGGTCGAGCGAGTGCGACTTGTACTGCGTCAACACGACGAGCTGACGCAGGCCTGAATTAATCAGATTAGAAATCGCAAAATCAATCAAGCGATAGTGACCTGCAAAGGGGACCGCCGGTTTTGCGCGGTCGGCGGTCAAAGGCATCAGACGTTTTCCTTCGCCGCCAGCGAGGATAATCCCGAAAACCTTAGGTGGGGCCATGTGCCAAGCGTAGCCGATGGCCCCACGCCCTCCAGATAGCGCGCTGCGTGGAGTAACATGGACACAGTTATGGCAACGGTCGCATCTTTTGAGTCAGTGGAGTTCCTCCGCGACGAACGCGTAATTCTCACCGGTATTAACTGGACTATTGATTCCAGCCAACGCTGGGTCATCGTTGGTCCCAATGGTGCCGGGAAAACCACGTTATTAGCGATGCTCTCCTCCCATTTACACCCGAGTTCGGGCGATATCCAAGTTTTGGGAAACACCATTGGCAAAACCGATGTGTTCGATTTGCGCCCACGGGTGGGCTTTGCCTCGAGCGATATGTCAGCGCGAATCCCGTCAAATGAAACTGTGGCCGATGCTGTCCTGACTGCTGCTTATGGGGTGACTGGACGCTGGCAAGAACACTATGAGGACATCGATTTGCGCCGAGCGATGAGGGTGCTCACCGAGTGGCGTCTGGACCATTTAGCACAACACACCATGGCCACGCTCTCCGATGGGGAACGCAAGAGGGTTCAAATAGCCAGATCGGTCATGACAGACCCGGAGTTGTTACTACTTGATGAACCAGCGGGCAGCCTCGATGTGGGCTCACGCGAAGACGTCATTGAAATGTTGGACCATTTTGCTTCCGAGCCAAGCTCGCCAGCAATGGTGATGGTGACCCACCATGTGGAGGAAATCCCCGCGGGGTTTACCCACCTTTTGGTGCTGGACAGCGGCCGAATTGTGGCCCAGGGACCCATCGCTGACACCCTCACTGGAGAGATCATGAGCGAGGCATATGGCCGGCCGCTCTCGATTACTCACAACAATGGTCGCTATCAGGCCACGGCGTTGTAAAAATACTGGTAAAGTAGCCCACTGGTCAGCATTCTGTGACGCTGGCATCTTTTCATCTAAGGACTTATGCAATGAAGGCTGACATTCACCCCCAGTACGACACCATCGTGTTCCGCGACCTCACCTCCGGTGAGACGTTCCTCACTCGGTCCACGGCGACCAGTGATAAGACGATGGAGTGGGAAGACGGTAACACGTACCCCGTTATTGACGTCGAGATTTCTAGCGCTTCACACCCGTTCTACACGGGCAAGCAGCGCATCCTTGACTCCGCTGGGCGCGTGGAGAAGTTCAACCAGCGTTTCAAGGGCTTCGGACAGTAGCGAGCTTTTCTAGTGTCTAGGCACTAGATACGCACCGGCCATTCGCCATTGGCGCTAAAGCCCGGGTCACCGTTACTGCGGCGGTATTGCTGATAGTTCTCTGCCCATGCCTTAGCCCAGCCAATTTGTTGCTCGTGCAGCCATTGAGCGTCACCGGATATTTCTTTCCCATGGGTCTTGATGATGGCTTGGGCCACACGGCCTGAGGCAATCGCATCCGCATCAGCAGTATGGGAATCTTCAAATCTCACCAGGTAGTGAGATGTGGCCATTGCTAATGTTCTCTTGCCCCGACGGTAGGGATCCACGGCTCGATCAATCACCAACGGGTCCACAATCGGTCGCGGATCACTAACAGGGTCCAGGCCATAGCGAAGCATTTCGTGATGCAGTATCGAAAAGTCATAGCTTGCGTTATACGCCACGATGGGGATTCCGCGGGCTAGATAACCCTGGATGATCGCACCGAGCTCGGTAACCACCTCTAGCGCCGGCCTGCCATCGCGCTGGGCCATCTCGGTGGTGATGCCATGAATAGCAGCTGCCTGATCAGGAATGACCACTCCCGGGTTCGCTAACCACTGTGTCGATTCGGTAACCGCCCCCTCGGCGTCAATGAGACCAACGAAAGCGGTCACTATTCGAGCAGAACGAGTATCCAAACCCGTTGTCTCGGTGTCAAAAACGGCGAGAGTGTCGCTCCAGTGCGTCATAGTCACACAGTTTAGGTGACCGACTCCTTCACGCCGGCAAGCGATAGCCAGTAGAAGCTCTGCGCGGGCAAGCTCAAGGTTAGACGGCCTTGCTCACTGGGCGCGGGAAACGCCGTTCCGCCAAACACATCAGTGACTCTGTTGGCCCGGAACTCTTCCGGCAGTGTCAGCGAGATCGCCTGCGGCTGGTGGGCAAAAGAGTAAAGGCACAAAATAGTCTCAGGACGCTCACCTGCACGGGATTCCGAGGCGGGCATATCGCGAATAAAGGCGAGTGCTGAAGGGTTATCGGTGGGCACAACAGTCATGGAACCAACGCCGAAGACGGGGTGGTTTTTGCGCAGGTGCACCAGGTTTCGCACCCAGTGAAGCATGGATGATTGTTGGGCGAGCTGTGTTTCCACATTGGCTGATTGGTAGTTGAAAACCAGGGACTGAACTACCGGCAGATATAACTTGCCGGCATCCGCTGAGGAGAAGCCCGCGTTGCGATCAGGAGTCCACTGCATGGGTGTTCTGGAGCTATCCCGGTCATCAAGCCAGATATTGTCGCCCATGCCAATTTCATCGCCGTAATACAAAAAGGGGCTCCCTGCCAGCGAAAGCAATAAAGCGTAAGCAAGTTGGAGCTCTAACCTGGAATTGTCCAGGAGCGGCGCTAACCGGCGGCGGATACCAACATTGACTCTCATCCGTGGGTCATAGGCATACCAACCATAGAGAGCGCCACGTTCTTCCTCAGTAACCATCTCGAGAGTTAGCTCATCATGGTTGCGCAAGAACACTCCCCAGGTCGCGCCGGGTGGAATCTCCGTGGTTTCTTGCAGCACCTCGTTCAAACTCGCTGTTTGCTGGGAGCGAAGAGCATAGAAGATCCGGGGCATGATCGGGAAGTTAAAAGCCATGTGGCACTGGGGCTTTTCGGCTGTGCCCATGTATTCGGCAACCTCTTTAGGCCACTGGTTGGCCTCGGCGATGAGAACACGGCCGGGGAATTCCACATCCAGGAGAGCGCGAAAGTTTCTCAGAAACTCGTGAGTTTCTGGCTCGCTCTCACCGGTTCCTTCATCTGATTCATAGAGATAGGGGATGGCATCCAATCGCAGCCCATCTACTCCCATACCCAGCCAGAATCTTGCGATGTCGTGCATCTGCTCGTGCACAAGGGGGTTGGTGTAGTTCAGATCAGGTTGGTGAGAAAAGAAGCGGTGAAAATAGAACTGGCGACGTTGGGAATCAAACGCCCAGTTGGACTCTTCGGTATCAGTAAAAATGATTCGGATTTGTTGACGAATCTGGTCCGTATCGGACCACACGTAGTAATCACCATAGGGACCATCTGGATCGAGGCGGGAAGCTTGAAACCACTCGTGCTCCACGGACGTGTGATTCAGGGGCAGGTCCATCACCACGCGCATATTGCGAGAGTGCGCTTGAGAGACCAGCTCTTGAAAATCTTCCACGGTGCCATACTCGGGCGCAACACTGCGGAAATCGGAGACGTCATACCCGCCATCACGCAAAGGAGAGGCATAAAACGGGGGCAACCACAGGGCGTCAATGCCCAGCCACTCGATGTAATCAAGCTTGCTAATCAGGCCCGGTATATCTCCTATTCCGTCGCCATCGGAGTCATAAAAAGCGCGGACCATCACCTCATAAAAAACGGCACGGCGATACCACTGAGGGTCGTGTTCCAGTCCCCGATGAGCCGAGGGAAATTGAAAATCCAACAGTGATCCTTAGAGTGGCTAAGCGAAAATAGTCTCTTAGTCTAGGGCGCGGTCTTGGCGCCCTTTAGACCACGCACATAACCTGGGCACCGCTGAGTTCCTGAAGCCGTGCGGGGGTGATGGGAAACACAGCGTTTGCGCTCCCTGCTGCCGCCCACAGTGTCTCCTGAGCAAAGAAATCTTCATCCATAACGCACCTGAGCGGTTGTGGGTGGCCAAAGGGCGGGACACCGCCAATGCTGAAACCGGTAGCAGTTTTTACGGTATTAGCATCAGCTTTACTCAAGCTCGAACCTAGACGCTGGGATAGCGCATCCAGATTGACCATATTCGGCCCGGAAACCAAGACCAGTAGAGGTTGCCCATCCACTAAGAACACCAAGGACTTAACAATCGCCCCCACAGGTGACCCCACGGCATCGGCCGCCTCCTGAGCTGTGTGAGTGCTCTGGTTTTGGTCCTGGATGTTGAGACCCAAACCCACCGTGGCTTCACGAAACCGGTTAACTCCTTTAGCCATGAGTGCGGGACTCGCGTGCTTCAATGGGGTTTTGATCCTCAAATTCATCGCCCGCAAGTTGATGAGAGGCAATTTCCATGGGGTCGTCAAAGGCCACAAGCTCTAGGGTCCCCGCTACCAGGGTGAAGCTGTGCACGGAGCAGTTAGTGATGGGCTCTTTGTGTAAACCAGGCGCCGCGTACTCAACCACACTTCGAATCACCGCACCATGAGCAACCGCGACGATGTCGGCGTGAGGATGTCGGATAGCCAAATCGTGCAACACGCGCACCGCCCGCGTGGTGACTTCAGAGCGTTCCTCGCGGCCAGGGATATCGGTGCCGGCGGGGTAGCGAATATCAAGGTCTGCTCCGTTGGAGCCCTCAGCCTCACCGTAGTTACGTTCAATCAAATCCGGAACAGTAATTGGTGCTGGCATGGCCAGGCGCTTAGCGATAATCAGGGCAGTTTCCTGCGCTCTAGACAGGGGACTAGAGACCATCAAATCGAACTGGTGGCCCGCCAAAATATCGCCTAGGGCGGCCGCTTGCGCGCGCCCAGTGTCATTGAGCGGAATGTCACTAACACCTTGGATTTTGCGTTGCTTATTCCATTCCGTTTCGCCGTGGCGAACAAGAAAAAACCGCGTCATAACACTCCTTGGGTAAACCCCGGTTACTCACTGTGGCGAGATGCCTTATGAACGTAAACCCTCGACTACCAAAGCGAGAGTTTCTGACGTCCCACCCTCAATCCTAACCGTTGCCATCCGATCTGCCTTGGTAGGCCCCCTGTTGATGATGACAATGGGGATTCGTCGCTTGTAGGCCAGTGTCACTAAACGCATCCCAGTGTTGACCACCAGAGACGAACCCGCCACCACGAGGGCTTCTGATCGGGCCAACAGGCTAGATGCCTGATCAAAAACGGAGAAGGGAACCATTTCACCGAAAAAGACAACCTCGGGCTTGAGCACCCCTTCACACAGTTCACACGGTGGCACAACGAACTCAGACGATACTTCGATATCCACATCGCCATCAGGTTTCACCACCCCGTCGAGATCGGCACCGGGTATCCAAGGATTGAGCTTGTCAATGGAGCGCGCTATGGCGCTGCGAGCAAAAGACTGTCCGCAGTGAATGCATCGAACCTTATCGAGTCGACCATGGAGATCCACCACTCGAAGAGATCCAGCTTTGTGATGGAGGGCATCCACGTTTTGCGTGATGACGCCAGAAAAGATCGAAGTCTCTTCTGCCCTGGCTATCGCGGTGTGACCCGCGTTGGGGGTTGCGCCGGCGAAACGTCCCCATCCCACGTGGGAACCTAACCAATACCGTTTGCGATGTGCGGGGGAGTCCAAAAAGTTCTGCAGCGTCATCGGGTGAGCTTTAGGGGCGCCCTCGCCGCGGTAGTCAGGAATTCCCGAATCAGTGGAAATTCCGGCACCGGTGAGCACTGCGGTGCGTTTTCCGGCCAAGATGTCAACGGCGCGCTCGATAAGCGGGTCCACCTCGGAATCCAAGACGTTCACTGCAGCCATCGAAGCAAACTTCCTTACTGGGCATAATGCGTACTCTGGAGGCTAGCGCTCGTTTTTTACGAACATGTTTCGCGCAGCAGAAAGTGAGAGGTGAATGTCGTGATTTTCCACACCCTCACCGATCAGCAACACCCAGCTCTTGCGAACTACCGCGATCTCACCGATGTGGCACTTCGAAGCGCCAAAGAGCCCGAATGGGGTATATACATCGCGGAGTCCCTCAAGGTCTTAGAGCGCGCACTGCGCGCCGGGCATGCGCCAATTTCTGTCCTCACCACGCCGCAGTGGTGTGATGCGCTCCTGGCGCTGTCGGAAAAGTTTCCCGAGCAGTCCCACGCACTGCCGGTCTATGTCTGCGATGAGGCCCTAGTGGAGTCGATTACTGGGTTTCATGTTCACCGCGGCACGCTTGCGGCCATGGCCAGGCCCTCACTGCCCAGCATGGAATCGGTCATCTCCCAGGCCAAACGAGTGGTCGTGTTGGAAAATATCGTCGATCACACCAACATGGGGGCCGTTTTTCGCTCAGTTGCTGGTTTGGGTTGCGACGCCGTGATTGTGTCGCCATCGTGTGCCGATCCGCTCTATCGCCGCAGTATCCGTGTGAGCATGGGAACCGTGATGCAGGTTCCGTGGACGAGGGCATCTTCCTGGACTGAACTTGTTGAGGTTTTACATAGCGCGCACTTCCATCTAGCCGCGTTAGCACTTGATGACACAGCGATCGCCCTCGATGTTTTCGCGGCCAAACCCCCGGATAAGCTCGCGCTTATCCTCGGCACCGAAGGGGCCGGGCTGAGCAAAACCGCACTGGAAAGTGCCGATTCGCTGGTCAGTATTCCGATGAGCGGTGGAGTGGACTCTTTGAATGTTGCGGCCGCTAGCGCAGTAGCGATGTGGGCTCTTCGCTAACGAAAATTTCGTGCTGCAGTGGGAACCTGGAGCTCTAGTTTTTCGATTGCATCTGCCACCACGGAGACGACTCCTTCCGGGCTTCGCTCCAGTAGTCCTCTCACGATAAGGGCGCCACTATCTCGAAGCACGAGTCGATAGCGCTTCCACAATCCCACACCACAGATGACATTAACCAGACCGGTTTCATCTTCCACGTTGAGAAACGTCACCCCCATTGCAGTGGAGGGGCGTTGCCGGTGGGTCACCATTCCCGCCACCCACACCCGGCGTCCCGGCTCATGGGTGAGCATGTCCGCCACGGTGGATACCCCCGAATCGCTGAGCCGCTGGCGCACATAACGCACCGGGTGATCCCCGGGGGAGGCGCCAGTGAAAATGCGATCAGCCATCATCACTTCGTGTGGTGTCATATCGTCAAATAAGGGCAACACCAAAGCCGTGGTGGTGTGAGGGAGATACTGCGGATGCTCAGTAGCGAGATGCCCAGCGGCCCATATTCCTTCTCGGCGCGAGATTCCACAATCATCCAGTGCGCCTGCGCTCGCTAAAGACTCAAGATGGCGGGCGCTAAGCCCTACCCGCCGGGCCAGATCAGTGGGATCAGCATAAAGACCACCAGAAAGTCGCTCGGTGACAATGCGCTTGGCTGTTTCTGCACCAACTCCGCGCACACTGGCGAGACCCCACCGCACAGCCAAAGCACTATCGCGTCGGTGTGTGGTGGTGGGGTCTTCGCCGTGAGGGTTAAAAACAGGAGACGGAGCGGGCTGGTCATAGCGCAGGCAATCATCTAGACCACTGGGTGTGGCGCTGCCGCCCTCCACAGCCTCTACGGAGGCCTCGGACAGTGAATACTGCACCGAAGCGCGCCTGATTTCCACTCCGTGGCGTTCTGCATCAGAAACCAGAGATGCCCCGGAGTAGAAACCCATCGGTTGTGCTCGTAGCAAACCGGTAAGAAACACTGCCGGATAGTGCAATTTCAACCAAGCACTGGCATAGACGAGCAAAGCGAAACTTAAGGAATGGCTCTCAGCAAACCCAAAATTGGCAAAGGCTTGAATCATCGTATAAATACGATCCGATGTCGCCGTATCTAAGCCGCTCTTAGCCATGCCGGTATAGAGCGTTTCTCGTAACGACTCGATGCGCTCTAAACCACGTTTTGATCCCATCGCACGACGCAATAAATCAGCGTCCTCACCACTGCAACCGCCTACGGCCATTGCAATTTGCATCAGTTGTTCCTGGAATATCGGCACCCCCAAAGTGCGCTTCAGACACTCCTCGAGCGCTGGGTGTGGATATTCCACCGGTTCCAGACCTGCCTTGCGACGCACGAAAGGGTGCACCGCACCCCCTTGAATGGGGCCTGGTCGCACCATCGCAATTTGGATGGCTAAGTCATAAAATCTGCGCGGTTGAAGCCTTGGCAGTAGGGCCATTTGCGCCCTGGATTCCACTTGGAAAACCCCGATGGAATCGGCGCGACAGAGCATGTCATACACACCTGCTTCATCCCGAGGCAGCGTGGCAAGCTCAAAGGATTCCCCCAAGTGTTCTTCCACCAGGTCAAAGGTGTCCCGGATGGCTTCTAAAATCCCTAAACCTAAAAGATCAAACTTGACCAAACCCATCCATTCACAGTCATCTTTATCCCACTGCAACACTGTGCGATCGGCCATCCTGGCGTGTTCGATGGGTACCACTTCTGATACGGGACGATCGGTGAGGACCATGCCACCGGAGTGAATCCCTAGATGTCGGGGCAGAGTGAGCGCGCGCAGGGCAAGGGTGGTGACGTTATCGGGAATGGTGTGAGAGTCAGTGTCTTTGAGCGCACCCGATCGCTCTATCTGACGAGAGAAGGAATCTTGTTGACCAGCGCTAAAGCCAAGGGCTCTTGCCATATCGCGAATCGAACTTTTGCCACGGTATTCAATAACGGTGGCAACCTGGGCGGCTTGCCTGCGCCCGTAGCGCTCATAGACGTATTGGATGACTTCTTCACGCCTACGAGATTCAAAATCAACATCGATATCGGGTTCTTCATCCCGCAGGGCAGAAAGAAAACGTTCAAAGGGCAGGTTGTAATAAATCGAATCAACCGCTGTGATATCGAGTAAAAAACACACCGCAGAATTTGCCGCTGACCCACGGCCTTGGCAGAGGATTCCTCGCCCTCGGGCAAAACGAACAATGTCGTGAACAATCAAAAAGTACCCAGCGAAATCCTTTTTCTCGATCAGATCAAGTTCCGCAGCAATGCGCTTCTCTATAGCCGGTGACGCTTGTGGGTAACGTCTGGGCACCGCTTCACTAATGAGGCTTCGTAAATAACTCATCGGTGTGTGACCTTCAGGGGATATCGAGCTTGGCAAACCCGGTGTTACTTTTTTGAGCGAAAAACTCAACTGGGCGGCAATCTCGGCACTGCGGGGGACTGCACCGGGAAAAGCCTTAAACCGCTTGGCTTGTTGCGCGCCCGAGCGCAAATACGCAGCCGGTGAAGCGGGCAACCAGTTATGTAATGAATCCAAGCTAGATCGTGCGCGCACAGCCGCCATAGCCTGAGCGAGATCAGCTTCTTCTGGGGTGGCATAGTGCACCATTCCCGTTGCCACAACAGCTAGACGATGCTTCATCGCCAGTGTCGCAAGAAAATCATTGTGCGCACTATCCAGAGGGTGTCCGTGGTCATAGAGCTCCACCACGACGTTGTCAGCCCCAAAGAGATCTACCAGGCGTTCTAGCTGCTCTTCACTACGCGCTTGTTCTTTTTGTGAGGGCATCCGGGTGTGAGGTAATTCCGATCGAACCCCACCTTTACGACAGCCGGTAAGAATCATCCAGTGATCTCTGCCCATATCGGCCAAAGTTTCTAGATCACACTGGAGGGTGCCCTTTTCCGGTGTGGCTAAGTGGGCTTCTGTGAGAGCGCTACACAAGCGGTGATACCCCTGCTCACCACGGGCCAAGACCAGCAAGTGTTGCCCTGAGGGGTCGGGCACTTCGGTGCGAGCTTGGTTATGAGCCAGTGAAATTTCTGCACCAAAAACGGTGGGCATGTCCAGTGAAGCAGCGGCTTCAGCAAAACGCACGGCGCCATACATACCGTTGTGATCGGTAATGGCAAGACCTTTTAGCCCCAGTTGTTTCCCTCGCTCCACCAGTTTCCCAGGTGCTGAGACGCCGTCGAGAAAACTAAAACTGGTGTGTAGGTGCAATTCGGCATAATCCGTGGCGTCCTCACCCACCGCCAAAGGTGGCTGCGGTGATAGAAGCTGCTCTGAGCCACTCGAAACAGGTCTGAGCGCCCCAGGGTCGCCTCTCAGCCGTCGTTCATGCTCAGACCAGGCGATAGGCGGGTTATGCCACCCCATTAGTCATACCGCGCTTCAATATGCCAGTGTCCATCATCCGTAGCGCTAATCAACCAGCCAAGCCCGTCCTCATCAACAACCTGGAGACGATGCAGAGACCGGCTATGAGTGGGATCCCACCATTTTTCCCACACTGGCCAAGGACCAGCCCAGGACGTCAGTTTCCTGCGGCGCTGACCAGAAATAAGCCAAGCCGGCGAAGCTGAAAGCTCGGCGCTAGCGGAAACCACGATGTCAGCGCCATCGTCACCCATGAGTGACACCGCCCACGGAATAGCAAAAACGGTGGCCGGTAGGGGAGAGGGCAACGCTCCAGGAAGAGGCCCCCGCTCGTGAGTCACGGGTGTTTTTTCGCCCCATGGTGTGAGCACCTGAGCTTCTCTAGCTACTCGCGCTCGTCGCGAGGTGCTCGTAAGAACGCCACTGGCCCCCACCATGCCTTGCACACGAGAGAGCACATGGTGCACTTTGCTATCGGGTCCATGTCCCCATAAACCAGGTTCATGGGCGTAAATATCTTCAGGTTCTACCGCGGCATAGTGCACCGAGAGCACACCGGGTGGGAAGTCCGTATCTTCACCAGCGCGGTCACGAAAACACTGGTCAAGTTGCCACCGCACGCGATCAACCAGATCACTCGCGGAGAAAAAGCGCGGGTGTACCCACGTGCGCTCGTGTACCTGACCGTCATCAAAACTAAGGGTGATGCGCACCTGAGTACACACCTGTAAAGCCTGATAAAGCCGATCGCAGTACTGCTGCGTTCGTGTTCGAATAGCAAAACCAACCTGATCGGTCAGGGCGTATGACTCGGGAAGGTCAATGAGTTCCTGGGAATCCAGCGGTGCATCCCTTAGCGCTAGGGGAGTATCACCTAGACCCATAGCCAGTCGATACAACCGCGATCCATGAGTGCCTAGACGCTCTCGGATTGCGTCTGCACCCAACGCCACAAAATCACCTACCGTATGCACTCCCAAGCGCACAAGAAGTGACACCGTGGCCTCATCATCTAAAACAGTGACCGGCATATCGGCAAGAAAAACAGCCGACTGCCCAGGTTCCACCGTTCGTATCGGATGCGTCGCTGTGGTCTGCCTGGCCGCTATCACCGCGCTGAAGAGATCATCAGCAATACCCACTCGAGTGCTAGCCAGGGGCTCACTGCGACTCACTGCGTCCATGAGAATCCTGGCGGAGGCTTGCTCACTGCCATAAAAACGAGCGAGACCTCGAGCGGGAAAAGCAACCAGTCCTGGAGAAATTAGCGAGTGTTGGGGCACATAGGTAGCCAGATCAATAATGATGCGCTGAAAAGAAATGTGGTCCCGTGCGCTATCGGTAGCCGCCATCACGATGGTGGGGCAGATCAAGTGAGCATCTCGACGTTTCATTCCCACACGCACACCCGCCTGGGTGGCCTCCGTGGAACACTGTGTGAGCACACCGCCGTGTAGTAGCGCGACGGGAATACCAGGCACTATCTCGCTGAGTGATTCATCTTGGTAAGCGGCCACGATCGACCATTGAGGGCACCACACCACCAGACTGCGCCGCATGGCGGCTAACCTGCCTGACGATGAGCGGCAATATCGGTAACCGCAGCATGACGGCTCACTTCATGGGTTCCCCATGCGTCAACGAGTATCTCGCAGGTGCGCACCGGATGCCCGTGACGCGGCGTAGCGCTGATTAACACACGATGTTCATCCAGCATGCCCCGACCCTGTGTGATACCACTCCATTGATGACGCACCTGGATACTGGCTTCGGTACGAGGCCAGTCGTTGCGCACCAAAAGAGTGGCTTCTCTTTCGCGTAAACGCCCGGTGAGAGTAGAGAGGATGCGATCTGATGGCGCTGGCAGGGAACCCAACGCCACGATACCCACTACATCAATCAGGGCAGCTAGGACCGAAAACCACTGCTGGCCGGGATAGGGGACAAGGACAAGGCGGTCAACGTTCACTCCCATTTCCTCAGCAGCAGCAAGACCCATATCGGGCATGCCTACGAGGGCGCACCAGGTGCCTCGAGTCGAGGGCTGCGCTAGAAGCGCCCACAGCAGGGATGAGGAAGAATCCACCTGGTAGATAGCGCCACGTGAGAGACCTCCCTCGGGGAAAAGACTCGACACTGCTGGTGAAACAGGGAACACTCGGTGTTCCATCTTGGTAACTTCCATCGCATGAATGCGTTGTTGCAGAGCCTCCACTGCAGCGCGAGCGGGGGGAGCGCCTTCGAGAGTTATTGCGGGGGCCATAGAGCTATATTCGAACATTTGTTCGATTGTGTCAACCTCCACTGACACAAAAGAAAAACAGGGCCCTTCGTCGAAACGAAAGACCCTGTTGTCGCGTGCGCGAGAGGGGACTTGAACCCCCACGCCCTTTCGGGCACTAGCACCTCAAGCTAGCGCGTCTGCCATTCCGCCACCCGCGCGCACACCGTGTAAAAATTCCACACGACGCGACCGAGACACGACATTACCACTAAAGTCCCGACCACATTGAGTCCCAACCGCTACCGTTAGGGATATGGGTCTGTGGGAAGCAATACTGCTGGGCATCGTTCAAGGTCTCACCGAATTCCTCCCCGTCTCTTCTAGCGCGCACGTGCGCATTGTGGGGGAGTTTCTACCCAGTGCCACCGACCCCGGAGCCACCTTCACCGCAATAACCCAAATTGGCACAGAGCTTGCCGTCTTGGTCTATTTCGCGGGAAATATCGGAAACATTCTCACCGGCTGGTTTCGCTCACTAGGAAAACCTCGCTCCTGGTGGAAAACCGCCCCAGCCTCCCAGCGTCAAGATGCACGGCTTGGCTGGTTGATCATGGTGGGAACGCTCCCCATTGTTGCCGTGGGCTATTTCGGCCAGGAATACATTCGTGGCGCATTTAGATCACTCTGGTTAGTCGCCACCGTGCTCATTGTTTTCGGGCTCATCCTGGCCGCAGCCGACTGGTGGGGCAAAAAGTCACGAGACTTGACCATCTTGAGCACACCACATGGCCTCGCCTATGGATTCGCCCAAATGCTGGCGCTCGTCCCCGGTGTTTCTCGCTCAGGCGCGACCATAGCTATGGGTAGGACCTTGGGCTATGACCGGGTATCCGCCACCCGATATTCCTTCTTACTGGCCATACCGGCAGTGCTGGGTAGTGGTTTCTATGAGCTCAACACTGCTCTTTCTAGTCCTGATACTGCAGGGCCTTTTACTCTTTTTGATACGGCAGTGGCCACCGTAATGGCTTTCATGATCGGCTGGGCTGTTATCGCTTGGCTCATGCGCTATGTCAGCACGCGCAGTTTCCTACCCTTTGTGATTTATCGCCTAGCGTTGGGAACAGCACTGCTGGTGGCGCTTTCCACCGGAGCAATCGACCCGCTATGACTCGTTAGAGCCTGGTCTGTCGGGTCGGCTTTCCAAATATTTTTCAAACTCTTGGGCAATAGCATCCCCGGAAGCTTCTGGAGCGTCAGCGGTATCTCTCGCCTGCTCTAATTGATCGATATAGGCACTCATGTCCTCGTCTTCAGCGGCAAGAACATCAATGCCTTCCTCCCATTGCACTGATTCCGCTTCTAAGGATTGTCGATCAGTCTGAATCCCCACCAACTCTTCTAACTTCTCCAATATGGCCAAAGTTGCTTTGGGGGAGGGCGAAGTGTGGACGTAGTGGGGGACATGGGCCCATAGATGCAGCGAAGGAATTCCCACCTCCGCGGCGGCTAGCGATAACACCGTCAACACTCCCACTGGACCTTCATAAGATGATTTTTCAATGTCATATTCGTCACGGATAGCCGCGTCGCCACTGGTGGCCGTAACCCGAACTGGACGAGAGTGGGGGACATCAGCCAACATGGCGCCCAAAAACACGATGCTATCTATGCCATAGGCCAGGGCGTGATCCACCATCTGGCTGGCAAAAGAGCGCCACAACCGCGAAGGTTCTTGACCGGTCAGAACATAGGGCGAGTCAATATCACCAGAGGCCGGGCCGAAAAGGGAAACATCGGGCCATTTCACCGAGCGGACACCGTCGCTGCCCTGTTCCACCAGGGGGCGGGTGAGTTGGAAATCAAAATACTCTTCAGGATCCACATGGGTCAGGGCGCTGAGGCCACACTGGTCGACCACAATCTCGGCTGCGTGACTAGCCGCATCACCGGCGTCATTCCAACCTTCAAAAGCGACAATCAGGATTTTACTGGGGTCGCTCAAAGGGATATTGCTCATGCATCCTCCGCTATCTCACCACTCTAGCGTCTTCCACACCACGACTAGACTGGTTAGTTGTGGGTACAACATCGATGCAGGCCGTTCTTTTCGACATGGACGGCACCATCATCGATTCTGAGCCCTATTGGATGATCGCCGAGCGGGAACTGGTCGAAAGCTTTGGCGGCACTTGGAGTGACGAGCAGGGCTATGCCCTCGTCGGTAGCGGCCTATGGAACTCCGCCGGCGTGATCAAAGCAGCTGGCGTTGAGTTAGAACTTGATGACATCGTCCACCGACTCAGCGATCGTGTCCTCGGCCAGATTGAACAAGCAGTGCCGTGGCGTCCCGGGGTTCGAGAAATCTTGAGAGAGCTCCTCTCAGCCGAAATTCCTTGTGCCTTAGTCACCATGTCTCTTCGCAAAAATGCCCAAGCACTCGCTGACGCCGTAGCGAGAGAACTAGGAGCACCCTTTTTTCGCGCCATCGTCGCCGGCGATGATGTGACCATGCCAAAGCCCAACCCCGAGGCATACCTTTTGGGGGCACAGGCACTCGGTGTCGACATTGCCAACACCATTGCCTTAGAAGATTCCAGCTACGGCGCAGCCAGCGCATTTTCTGCCGGTGCAATCACCATCGGTATTCCTCTACACGTAGAAATACCTGAAAACATGGTTCATGAAATCTGGACTTCTCTGGATGGAAAATCCGTTGCTGATCTCGTTTCTACCTGGCAAGCGCATCGTCTAGGAGAGAACGCATGACCCCCCGAAGAGGCGTTTTTGTGGTGGGCGATCATGTGCAACTGCGTGGCCCTAGAGGCAATTTGCACACCATTACGTTGGAGGAAAACGGCAGTTTTCACACCCACAAGGGCGTTCTTTCCCACAATAATCTCCTGGGCCAACCTGAAGGTTCGGTAGTGAACACCGATAACGGTGTTAGCTATCTCGCGCTGCGGCCGCTATTGGGCGATTTTGTGCTCTCCATGTCCCGTGGTGCTGCGATTATCTACCCCAAAGATGCTGCCCACATTGTCTCGGTAGCCGACATCGCACCGGGTCACCGGGTCCTGGAGGCCGGCGTGGGTTCCGGTGCTCTGACGTTGTCTATCTTGCGCGCCATTGGTGACACCGGTTCCTTGGTGTCCATTGAGCGCCGTGAAGAGTTTGCCGATATTGCTAAAGCCAACGTCGCCATCTTCATGGGCGAACTGCCCGCGCAGTGGGAGTGCCAGGTGGGGGATTTCCAAGACCGTGCTCTGGAATTAGTTGCCCACAGTGTCGACCGAGTGGTGCTGGACATGCTCGCACCGTGGGAATGCGTTGACGCGCTGTGCCACGCGTTGATTCCTGGCGGGGTCGTGGCTGTTTATGTGGCCACTGTCACGCAACTCTCCCGGGTTGTGGAAGCAATTCGGGCATCGGGACGATTTACTAATCCTGAATCTCAAGAAGTACTCATTCGCCCCTGGCATGTTGAAGGCCTCGCCGTTCGACCAGAGCACCGCATGATCGGCCATACCGGCTTTGTGATGACCGCTCGCCTAGTTGCTCCCGGGGTTGAGGTTCCGGCCACCAAACGCCACCACAAGAAGCCTGAATATTCGAGTGAAGATGTTGAAGCTTGGACGCCTGGAGCTACCGGTCAGCGCCAAGCCAGCGATAAAAAGCTTCGTAAAACTCTTCGCCTAGCGCAGGAACGAGTTGAGAAGTCGCGCAGCGACGAAGCCTCAGATGGCGCTCAGTAGACTAGGGGTTATGCCTCAGTTATCTCTGCCGAAGTTGTTGGTCATCGCTGCCGTTGTTGTTGCCGGCGGGGCAGCCATAGGTGTTACTGCCGTGAGCGCACTTGATGCCAACTCCGCGTGTGACTATCCCGTCGCGCCCGGTGGTGCCTCGGCCTTGGTTTCCGCGATTGTCAATCCCGAAGCAATGTCGGAAGTGGCTTTTCCTACCCCTCTGATCACCACCGGTCAAGAAATGAGCGTCGTGTTTCCCGGCGAGGGTGAACAGGCACAGCAAGGCGATGTCATTGACTTTGATGTCAGTGTTTTTGTCGGTTCAGATGGTCAGTTTCTCACCGGGTCCAGCTATGACCCAGCAAATCCCGTACGACGGGTGATTGATAACACTGGGGACGACTTTTTTGCTTCTGTGTTGGAATGTCAGCGCCCGGGAGCGCAGGTTGTGATGACCTCACCAATTGTTGAAGTTTTTGGTTCCATCGAAGGCGATGACTACGTCTCGAACGACTCCACGATTGTCTTGGTTATCGATGTGCACCAGACATACCCTTCGCGTGCTGAAGGGTCACCCCGTCTTCCTCAATCAGGGATGCCCACGGTGGTACAAGCTCCCAGTGGTGAGCATGGGCTTAGTTTCCCTAATGCCCCCATTCCCACCGAGTTGCGTGTTTCTGTTTTGAAACAAGGCAGTGGGGCCCTGCTTGCCGATGGGGATGTGATGGTCGCCAATTTCACTGCAGCAGTGTGGAACACTCGCACCATATTTGGCAGCAGTTTTGATATCGGTGTTCCACTGTCGCTTCCGGTCACCGATCGAAGCCAGTCCGCCGGCGGCGAAGGTGTTGTGGCGGGCCTCGCCCAGGCTCTGATTGGCCAAAGTGTGGGCTCGCAAATCCTCGTTTCGGTACCACCTGAGCTGGGCTACGCCCCAGGTACTGCCCCAGCGGGCGTGAGCGATGGTTCCACCCTGGTCTATGTGATCGACATTCTGGGTCTGGGCAGCTAAGCGCTCCTGATTGCTAAACCTTCTAGGATGAGCGTGTGAGTGGGCCATCCAGTGCAGTAAACCCCGAAGATCGGCTTTTTCACCTGATTTTGGCGTTAATGTCGAGCTCCTATGGGCTAACCAAAGACCAGATTCTCTCCACCGTGCGCGGGTATCGCGAAGACACCGAAGGTGGGATGTCACGCGAGAGCATCGAACGACGCTTTGAGCGTGACAAAGATTCCCTCAGAAGCCTTGGCATTCCCCTCGAGGCCACGATTCCTCCTGAAGACGACGGGAACAACAAGAACACCCTGTATCGGATCCCCAAGGGCGCCTACGACCTGCCCGACGATATTGAATTTAGTGCGCGCGATATCGCACTGCTTAACCTTGCCGCAGCGGTGTGGCGCGAAGGCACACTGTCCAAGGACGCACGCATTGCTCAAATGAAACTGGCTTCCTTTGGCATCACCGTCGATGAGCGACTGGTGGGTTTTGCCCCGGTGATCAGCACCCGGGATCCCTCTTTGCAGGCTCTTCGCGATGCTATTGACCAGGGTGTGACGGTGAGCTTTAGCTACCTCAAGCCTGGTGATACCACCGCGTCCAAACGCACCGTCTCACCCCAGGCTTTGGTGAATCACGAAGGCCGCTGGCACCTCTATAGCCATGAAGCCTCTAGTGGCAAACATAAGACGTTCTTACTTCGACGCATCGTTTCAGGCGTTGCCCTTCACACCGAGCCAGCCGTCGAGGCCATCGCTGGCGTAGCAGATCAGGCGCTAGCTGATTTAGAAAAGCTCTATCAAACCCAGCACGCCCTTATTGAGGTCACTTCCGGCAGTGACGCCTGGAGCGTGCTCACCCAACGCCGGGGCACAACCGCGGAGGGATCACACCTTCTTGTCCACTACACGGATGCCGATATTTTTGCCGAAGAGCTGTGTTCGTATGGTGATGACGTCATGGTTCTAGAACCCGAGGCCTTGCGCACCCAAGTGATAGCCCACCTGACAAGCCTGGTGGCCGCACATGGCTAAGAAGACCTCTCAACCCGGCGCCGTTCGACCCAGCGCCACGGACAACTTGTTGTTGTTGCTCGCCCTTGTTCCCTATGTGCTCGACCGGGGTGAGGTCAGCGCTGCCCAAGCGGCCACCCAGTTTGGGCGCAGCGAAGCCGACATTGTCAAAGCGATTGAACTCATCGCGTGCGCGGGTATCCCTGGCGATAGCGAGGCTTATTCCCACCTTGATTTGTTCGATATTGATTGGGATTTGTGGGAACAAGACCGGGTCATTACTTTTTGGAACACGGTTGCTATTGACCACCAACCTCGCTTTAGTGCCAGGGAAGCTTCCGCATTATTAGCAGGCTTGCAGTATTTGGCCACCCACCCGTCTTATGCACCACGCAGTGAAGTTGATGAGGTTATGGCCAAACTGCGCCAAGGGGCAGGGACAGGTCCAGCCGATCGCATTGCGGTGCGCTCTGATGCGGTCGAGAGCCACTTGAGCGTGATTGGCGACGCCATTAGCAACAAGGTGGGCATCACCATGACCTACCACAACAAACGTGGCGAGTCAGGGCAAAGAACCATCGACCCGCTGGTTGTGGAGTCACGCGATACCCAGTGGTACGTCCGAGGCTGGTGCCATAGCCGGCAAGCGCTTCGGACTTTCCGGGTGGACCACATGGAAAATGTTGCCGTAACAGATATCGCCCAGGGTGATCATCAATCGCTTATTGAAGACATCTCAAGCGAACTATTTGATCCATCCCCAGATGACATCAGCGTGACCATCGAATGCTCTCGTGGCGCGTTACCGCTGATCGCTGATTATCTGCCCCGAGGTGTTGCCCCCGCAGCCCAGGGCGATCCACTGCGACTAGAGATCCCTTTTGCTCACTACGGCTCACTGACGCACTTTGTGGCGGCACACCCGGGACGGGTCCGAGTCCTTGGTCCCAAATCTGCCTGTGTGGCCGTGCACGATTTCGCCCAGAAGGCGCTGAGTCGTTATGACCCCATTCGCCACTAGAAGGCAACTGTTCGTTACTCACTGCCCACTACTCTCAAGTCCTCGGTGATACACTCTCACTACGTTGTAGGGACCAGGAAAGGTTGGCAATGTCAGGAAACCTCGGTGGATGGACAGGACTGATTGTCCTCGTTGTTGTCTTGCTTCTTTTTGGTGCTCCAAAATTACCGGCACTGGCAAAGAGCTTGGGGCAGTCTTTGAAGATTTTCAAGAGCGAAGTGCGACCTACTGATTCCAAGGACCAGGAAGAGTCCTCGTCGAAATCTAAAGACCAAGACTCTTCTAGCGCCTAGCCGTGGCTCGCTCACGCCGCCCCGAAGTGCGCGGGCGGATGTCGCTGGGAGAGCACCTGCTTGAACTGCGTCGTCGACTGGGGTTCATTGGACTTTCGATTGTTCTTGCCGCTGTGGCTGGCTGGTTTCTCGCAGATCCGGTTTGGGATGCGCTGAGCGCTCCGGTATTAGAGATTGCTCTGGAGCGCGACCGTAACGCGGAAATCAATTACACCTCCGTTACTGAAGCCTTCGACACCAAAATTGCCATTGCCATGGTGTTGGGTATCGTTCTAGCTGCACCCGTGTGGCTGTATCAAATCTGGGCCTACTTTGTGCCCGCCCTGATGCGCAAAGAGCGCCGCTATGCATTGGGTTTTCTCTGCGCAGCGGTTCCGCTGTTTTTTGCTGGTGTTGCCATGGGCTGGTGGGTGTTACCCAACATTGTTGTGTTACTCACAGGCTTCGCCCCTGAACAGTCCTCAACCCTTCTCACCGCAAAAGTTTATTTAGACTTCGCCCTGAAGCTGGTCCTCGCAATCGGCGTGGGGTTCGTACTACCCGTCTTTCTTGTTCTACTCAATTTCATTGGGGTCATTAGCGCCCACAGCATCATCCATGGCTGGCGCTGGGCCATCGTGGTCATCTCCGTGTTTACCGCGCTCGCCACTCCGGCAGCCGATGTTGTGTCGATGGTGATCCTCGCTATTCCGATGATTGTGCTCTACTTCTTGGCGGCTGGTATCGCCTGGCTACACGATCGCCGGGCTAGCAAAAAAGCCGCCAACGAGATGGCCACCACTGATATTTCCGCCACCGACTAGTCTCAGTGGAGACATGACTGACCTCAGCCCGGCGGATAGATTCCAGAGCGCCACCGCTCGAAAAAAGAGCCCGCTGCTCAACGCTTTCGCACAGGGTCTCAGCATTGACTTAGACCCCTTTCAACGCGCCGCATGCGAGTCAGTCGAGGCTAAACGAGGCGTATTAGTCGCCGCCCCCACCGGGGCTGGAAAGACGATTGTTGCCGAGTTTGCCGTGCACGTTGCGATGCTTTCTGGCGACATCAAGGTTTTTTACACGACACCAATTAAGGCTTTGTCTAACCAGAAATTCAGCGAGCTGGTGGAAACTTATGGCGCTGAAAATATCGGCCTACTGACCGGTGATACCAGCATCAACCCTCGTGCCCGGGTGGTGATTATGACCACTGAGGTTTTGCGCAACATGCTCTATGCCGAAAGTGACCTGCTGGATAATTTGGGTTACGTCGTCATGGACGAGGTGCACTACCTAGCTGACCGTTTTCGGGGAGCTGTCTGGGAAGAAGTCATCATCCACCTACCCCAAGATGTTCAGCTCATTTCTCTCAGTGCCACCGTGTCTAATGCCGAAGAGTTTGGCGACTGGTTACAGACTGTTCGCGGCGACACCGATGTGATCGTCAGTGAAGATCGGCCGGTACCACTGCACCAGCACATGATGTTTGCCCAGAAATTGGTTCCCCTGTTTTCCGGCGATCCCGGTAAAAAAGTGGTCAACCCTGAGGTCATCAAAACTGCCCAGTTACTGGGCCAGGGGAGTGCACAGCGTGGACGATCTCGTGGGGCTCCGCGCTATCAACGCTTCGAAGACAAGCGCCACAAGGTCTATCGAGCAGACGTGGTGTCACTACTGGATGAAGAAAACCTCTTACCCGCTATCTTTTTCATCTTTTCCCGGGCTGGCTGTGATCAAGCAGTGTCCCAGGTGTTACGTCGGGGGGTGACACTGACCAATGAGGCAGAACGAGACCAAATCCTGGATCTCGTTGAAGAGAAACTTGAGCGGCTCGATGATGATGACCGCGCTATTGTCGGCTATCACGATTGGCTTGATGGTGTTGTGCGAGGAGTTGCGGCTCACCACGCGGGGATGCTGCCCATTCTCAAAGAGGTCATCGAGCAACTTTTCAGGCAAAAACTTCTCAAAGTTGTCTTCGCCACTGAAACCCTTGCTTTGGGTATCAACATGCCAGCTCGCACTGTGGTGTTGGAAAAACTGGAGAAATTCAATGGCGAGGCCCGGGTTCCCATCACGGCGGGGGAGTACACCCAGCTCACCGGACGAGCGGGCAGGCGAGGTATCGACCACGAAGGTCACTCGGTGATTTCGTGGCAGCCAGGAATCAACCCAGAAGCCGTCGCTGCTTTGGCTTCCAGGCGGTCCTACCCGCTCACCTCCAGCTTTAGCCCCACTTACAACATGGCCGTTAATCTCATTGAACAGTTTGGCCCCGAGCGCACTCGCACCATCCTGGAGTCCTCTTTTGCCCAGTTCCAAGCCGATAAGCATGTGGTGGAGCTAGCCCGCAGGGTGCGCGCAAACGACGAGTCACTGGCTGGGTACGCGCAAGCATTTGCTTGTGATCGTGGAGATTTTGCCGATTACGCAGCACTGCGGCGGGAGTTGAGCGATCTGGAGCGCGAGGGAGCGCAGCGCCCTTCTCGCAGATCTCGGCCAAGCGATAACAACGGGGAGATTGAGCTTCTACAAAAGGCATTACGCTCTCACTCCTGTCATTCCTGTCCCGACCGTGAGGCACACGCTAGGTGGGCTACCCGATGGTGGAAGCTGGAGCGAGAAACCGAACGAGTGCGCCGCCAAATCCGCAGTCGCACCGGTGCGATCTCGATAGTTTTCGACCGGATTTGTGAAGTACTTGTCGAGGCCGGATATCTCTCGCAAGGAAATAAGGGCCTCGAGCTCACTACACACGGCTTTACGCTGCGAAGGATCTATGGCGAGCGCGACTTGTTGGTTGCCGAGTGTCTGAGGCGCCAGGTATGGAGCGGGCTCGATGCCCCAGCTTTAGCCGCCATGATTTCGTGTCTGGTGTATGAACCCCGCCGAGATGACACCCCGGTGTACCCCGGTGATTTGCCCCGAGGAGAGTTTGCTGCGGCTCTAGACGCCACGCGGCGTTGGCACAGAAAGCTCAGTGAAATCGAAAGCGACCATCACCTTTCTCCTACCGGTGATCTCTCACCACAACTGGCCATGGCCATGCACAACTGGGCTTCCGGGCACCGACTAGAAAGCGTTTTGGACCACCGCGACATTCAAGCCGGTGACTTTGTTAGGTGGTGCAAGCAGGTCATGGATGTTTTAGATCAGATCATCACCATTGGTGAGGGGCCCATTAACGCGATTGCTCAAGACGCCCGATCTTCCATTTTTCGCGGGATTGTTGCTCTCAGCAGCGTCGCTTAGGCTTCCCTTCTCATGTTTTCTCCTACCGGGCTAGTCCGACCCAGAGCATCGCTGGGTGCTCCGGCTTCGCTGCCGATAGCTATCGGGGTGGCCATACTTGCTGGCTGGTTGATGGATTTGGGCTTCCCTGATCGCGACTGGTGGCCACTAACCCTGCTGGGCACTGCGGCCATGATGTTCGCCGTTCGGGGACTGAGTTTGCCCAAAGCACTCCTTGTTGGCGCGGTGGGTGGTTTCACCTTCTATGGCATCACTATTTGGTGGCTCACGGTATATCTGGGCTTAGTGCCCTGGATTGCTCTCACCCTGGCCGAGGTGGTCATATTTTCTCTTGGAATGGGCCTGATTGCCCTGATCTGGCGCTATGGCTCCGCGCACTGGAGCAGTGTCGCCGGGCGCTTAGGCGTGCTTCCCGCCCTGGTCGGGGGAGCCTGGATGCTGCGCGAAGCGATTTCGAGCATGTATCCCTGGGGTGGTTTCGCTTGGGCTCGTATTGCTCAAAGCCAGTCTGAGAGCACCCTTGCGCCCTTAGTGTCCTGGTTTGGTACCAGTGGCATGAGTTTTCTCCTTGCCTGGGCTGTGGCACTAGGTGTTGCCCTCCTTGGTGAGCCCCGATTGAGTGTCACCGGACGTGGCGGCCTCGCCGCAGCAGTGAGTCTGGCACTGGTGGTCTGGCCAGCGTGGCCGGTGGTGGAATCTGGTTCAATCCGAGTGTTAGCGATCCAGGGAAATGCCGATGCTGGGCTCCTGGCCAACTACCAACGTGGCGATAATTTGCGCGATCACTACCTGGTCAACCGTGAGCTTTATGGCGAAGAAGTCGATGTTGTGGTGTGGCCAGAAAATGCTTCCGATATCGACCCGCTACGTCACCCAGAGGCCGCATCCGTGGTCTCTGAGGTTGCCCGAGAAATGAACGCGCCCTTGGTCGTGGGGGCCATCACCAAAGTCGGCGAAGAAAGCTTCAACAGCATGCTGTTGTGGGAATATGACCCCACCCTTGAGCGGGGAGTGGCGAGAGATCAATACGACAAAATTCATCCAGTGCCCTTTGCTGAGTATCTACCGGAGCGGGAATTCTTTTACCCACTGTGGCCTTCGCTTTTTAGCATGATTCCCCGGGATTACTCGTTCGGGGAGCGCGATACGGTTTTTGCCCTAGATGGTGCCACAGCTGGAATTGCCATCTGTTTTGACATTGTCGATGACGCCATCGTGTGGTCAATGATGGACGAGGGCGCTGATGTGATTTTTGCCCCCACCAACAACGCTGACTTCGGTCGCACCGATCAGAGTGTTCAACAACTGGCTATCGCAAGGCTCCGGGCGATCGAAACCGGACGCAGTGTGGTCAATATTTCTACCGTGGGGACCAGCGCCGTGATGGATCCCACCGGTGCCACACTCGATCGCCTGCCCACCTACACCGAGGGATACATGCTCCTCGATGTTCCCCTGGCTCATCACACAACACCTGCTACAGCAATTAAACGAAACCTAGAAGTTTTGGTTGGCTTGGCGACCATTGCTGGCTTATTCACCGCTCTTGGTGCCACTCGTTTTCGGCGCAAGGAAAGCGACTAAGCGGCAGCCAGCTTCCTATGAACCGCTTGCTGCCAAGCTTTTTCGCAGCCGGGCGGCCAGGTCACACCGATCTGTCACGATGCCATCAACACCCATCTGCCACAGTCTTTTCATGTGAGATACATCATTAATCGTCCACACATGGACTTCACGGCCCCGGCGATGACAGCTACGAATCATGCCCGGGGTCACGAGGGGTAATCCGTAATACGAGGTGGGAATTTGTAGTGCCACAACTTCGCTCGGGATATCCCACTTATCCAGTGCTAAACCCACCCAGGAACGAAGCCTTCCTTCGATCACATGGCGCGAAGTGGCGCTACTGGCAACCCCTGGTAGCCCCGCCACGGCCCGAGATCGGCTCAGCTCACTGAAGGAGGCGACCAAGATGCGGTCGGTGGCTCCAAGCGCGGTGATGAGCGAGACAAAGGGCTCCACTACCGAATCAACCTTGAGATCGATGTTGAAGCGTTGTTGGGGGAAACGCTCTAACGCTTGTGCCAGGGTGGGGAACCCTTCACCAAAGCCCAGATCAATCCCCGCCAGCTCAGAGGCGGTGTAATCCGCTATGGAGCCGCTGCGCCCAGCAACTCGCTCCAGGAGAGAATCGTGCGCGATGATGACTTCGCCGTCTTTGCTCAGGTGCACATCGGTTTCGAGAATGTCTGCGCCAGCGTCAACAGCGGCACCAAATGCCCCGAGCGTGTTTTCGCCATGCTCGATCGCCAATCCGCGGTGGGCGATGACGCGTGGGGGAGTACCGATTAAAAAGCTCACTTTTTCTCCCAAAATATCCTGCTTTCGGCCAGTATAGGCGGGGTTTGGTCTGTTTCTCGCTACACTTCCCAGATGACAAATCCACTAAAGCCTGGCCAACTCACCGGTGCACGAGCCCTCATTACCGGCTCATCACGAGGAATTGGCGCCGCTACTGCGCACTATCTCGCCCAGGCTGGTGCATCTGTAGTGATCAATTACCGCAATAAAGCTTCTCGTGCCGAAAAACTGGTCGCTGAGATCCTTTCAGACGGCGGACAAGCTATGGCCGTTGGTGCTGACCTAACAGAGCCCCTAGGTGTTGCTCGTATGGTGGACCAGATTAAGGATTCTCTGGGTGGGCTCGACTTACTCATCCTCAACGCCTCAGGCGGCATGGAATCGGACATGGGAGAGGGCTACGCGATGAAACTTAATCGCGACGCCCAAGTAGGCCTTCTGACCAGCGCTTTACCACTGATGGAACCTGGCTCCCGAGTGGTGTTTGTCACCTCGCACCAGGCGCATTTCATCCGCGAAGTTGAAACCATGCCCGAATATGTGCCCGTTGCGCTGTCTAAAAGAGCTGGCGAAGACGCTCTGCGGGGCATGATTGATCAGATGAGCACTGTGGGAGTGGAGTTTGTGGTGGTCTCGGGAGACATGATCGAGGGCACCGTCACGGCAACCCTGCTGAATCGTGCCAATCCTGGTGTTATCGAGGCCCGCAAGGAGCAGGTAGGCAAGCTCTACAACGTCGAGGAGTTCGCTGGCGAAGTAGCTTTAGCCGCTGTGGAAGAAGTTCCTGAAGGCAACACCAGGTTGGTGGGCGATGTTTCCAGTTTTGTCGGCAATCCCGATATTGCCGCGATTTAGGGCCCTAGGCAGCTTTTAGCTCTCTAAGCTTGATTCATGGCTGCGGCGGATCGACTACGACTTACCAGTCGAATCATGCTGATGGACCCCACAGGCGCCGTTTTGCTCTTTCTCACAGCTGCACCGGATTCTTCTGGTTTCGCGCGCTGGATAACTCCAGGAGGCGGTGTTGACCCTGGTGAGACCCATCAAGTGGCAGCCAGGCGCGAACTGAGAGAAGAAACTGGCCGAGACTTTAGCGATGTTGGCGAAGCGGTCTGGACCTATGACTTTGAGGTCAGTTACGACCAGGCAGATCACGATCGTGGTCACGCAGAATATTTCCATGTTCCGTCTGAGCGTTTTGAACCCGAGAACACATTCTGGACCGATGAAGAACACATTGATGTCACCGATTGGCGTTGGTTTAGCGCTGAGGAGTTAGAAACGGGCGAGGAAGTGTTCGAGCCGGCCTATTTGCCCACTCTTATTCGAGAGCTTCGCTAAACTAGATAAACCCCGATAATCTATATTATGTCAGTTTGGCGATTACGAGTGCCCTCATCACGGCCCCAGGTGTCTCCCCTAGCCCGATTGAGTGGCAGAGACCCACTCGTTGAGTTTCGCAAGTGCTAAGCCTTGGTCCACCGCGGATTGGGCAAGTTCGATTTTTTCCATCAAACGCTCGGAGAGGTTTCGCTCCATTTGGTTCGGATCCTCGGCCAGTGCGAAAGCGACCAAACCGGCTGCGGCATTGAGAATAACGATGTCGCGAACCGGACCTGGTTCGCCGTTGAGAACAGAGTGTGCCAATTGTGCGTTGTGTTCGGGCCCTTCACCCAGGAGGTCCTCTGGTCTGGCTTTGGCCAGGCCCAATTCCACCGAATTGATGTCATGTTCCAAAATGTTGCCGTTGGATACTTCCCATACGTGTGAGTTACCCGTAGTAGTGAGCTTGTCGATGCCATCATCGCCGCGATAAACCAGTGCGCCTCTTGCTCCCCTGGTTCTAAAAACTCCCGCCACCTGGGGAGCTCGTGTGGCGTCACTCACGCCCACAGCAGTCGCCTCTGGCCTTGCCGGGTTACACAATGGGCCCAGGATGTTGAACACGCTGGGAATCCCCATATCCTTGCGAGCCGATGCCGCGTATTTGAAACCCGGGTGGAATTTGGCGGCAAAGACGAAGGTAATCCCCACTTGGTGGAATACGCGTGCCACCCCTGATGGGTCCAGATCGAGATTGAGCCCCAAAGCTCCTAACACGTCGCTGGCTCCCGAAGCCGAACTTGCCGCCCGATTCCCATGTTTCACCACCGGAACACCGGTGGAGGCCGCCACAATCGAGGCAATCGAAGATACGTTGACTACAGCGCCATAGGGGTCTCCCCCGGTTCCGACAATGTCAAGCACCATGGGGTCGATGGGTAACGAGACCGCGTGGTGCAAAATAGCGTCGCGAAAACCCACAATTTCATCAACCGTTTCAGGTTTAGCGCGCAAGGCAACAAGGAAACCAGCCAATTGTGCATCGGTGACCGCGCCCGCCATCACCGCTTCCATGGCACGGCTTGCCTGGGCCACCGAGAGATCTCGGGGCTCTAGCAACTGGGTCAAGGTTTCGGACCATGAGAAATCTGAAGTCATAGAGGACATGCTACCGCCCAGAATCAGGCATGTCGTGGGGGGTTAACGCTCAGGTCAATCAGGCATAATAGGGGGGTGAGTAGCGCATCTCTTAGCCCCAGCTTTTCCTCCCCCGCTGTTAATCGGCCTAACGTCGTGGCAGTGGGCACCATTGTGTGGCTGGGAAGCGAGGTTATGTTCTTCGCCGGTTTGTTCGCAATTTACTTCACTCTGCGATCCACCTCCCCAGACCTATGGGAATACAACACGTCGTTACTCAACATTCCCTTCGCCGCGATCAACACCACAGTTCTGGTCCTTTCCAGCGTGACCGCACAGTTTGGTGTTTTCGCAGCCGAGCGCTTGCAAGCCCGCGCTACAGGTTGGAAACCAACCCAATGGGGCATGGTCGAATGGTTCTTCCTGAGCTTTTTTATGGGCGCATTCTTCGTCGCCGGACAGGTTTATGAGTATGCGATGCTCGTTTCCGAAGGTGTCACCTTAGCTTCCGACGCCTATGGTTCCGCGTTCTATCTGACTACTGGTTTCCACGGTCTCCACGTGACCGGAGGATTGATTGCCTTCCTGCTGGTGATTGGCCGCGCATATGCCGTCAATACCTTTACCCATCGGGAGGCAACAAGTGCGATTGTCATCTCGTACTATTGGCACTTCGTTGATGTGGTGTGGATTGGCCTTTTCCTCGTGATTTACGTCTTGAAATAGGGAAGAAACGACAAAGTGAAAAAACGCTCCATGCCTAACTCCGTTGCCCGCAAGACAGGTCGCCGTCACCCTCTCATGGGTGCGCTGTTGATCGCGATTGGTCTCCTCGTTACCGGAGGCGCCTATGCGGCTGCCTCGACCACTATCGCCATGGCAGAAACACCTTCAGTCTCCCAAGCGAGCCTGATAGATGAAGGCGAAAAGCTTTTCCTTGCCAACTGTGCCAGCTGTCACGGACTCAACGTCGAGGGCACCGCAGCTGGGCCTAGCCTCATTGGCGTTGGCGCCTTGGCGGTGGACTTTCAGGTAGGAACCGGTCGGATGCCGATGGCTGGCTCTGGCCCGCAGGCTGAAGCCAAGCCTGTGCAGTTCACTCAGCCCCAGATTGATGCCTTAGCAGCGTTCGTTGCCTCTCTCGCTCCAGGACCAGGCTTGCCAGACCCACAGTATTACGCCGGTGACGGTGATGCCGCAGCTGGTGGAGCGCTTTTTAGGGTCAACTGTGCAATGTGTCACAACGTTGCCGGCGCTGGTGGTGCGCTGACCGAAGGAAAGTACGCTCCCCACCTGCGCAATATTGACCCCCTGCACGTCTACGGAGCCATGGTAACGGGACCTCAAAACATGCCGGTATTCAACGACATGAACCTGACACCCGAGCAGAAGAACGACGTGATTACCTACCTGAAATACCTGGACGAAACGCCCTCTGTTGGCGGCTTTAGCCTTGGTTCACTAGGGCCCGTGTCTGAGGGGCTTCTGATTTGGCTTATCGGTTTAGGCGGGCTCATCGCCGTCGCTATTTGGCTGACTGCTCGCTCTAACTAGCTTTTTTCAACGAAAGGAACAACGAGAATGATGGCCTCCACGCCACCTCGAAAAAATAACTCGGCAGCGGCCGGGCTGGTCAGCGATCCAGGAACCGCCGTTGTCGCTAGTTCCTTGGTTCCTAACCCTGGGCTGGAAGTAGAACACCAGAGGGTTACCGATTTGGACCCAGCCGAAGAAAAAAAGGCCGAACGCCGTATTGCCTTGTTTTTCTCACTCTCCATTGTCGGCAGCGTTATTGCCGCCGTCGCATATGTGGTTTTCCCTATCATTCCCGGCGATATGGCCTCCGTTCGCTCGAACAACCTGTTCGTGGGACTCGGCTTATCAGTGGGTCTACTCGGTGTGGGAATTGGTGCCGTCCACTGGGCAAAATCGTTGATGCATGGGCATGAACTTGTCGAAGATCGCCACCCCACGCGTGGCAGTGAAGAGACCCGTGAGATTGCAGCGGGAATGTTTACCCAGGCGAATAAAGAAAGTGGGTTCACGCGTCGCTCACTGGTTCGTAACACTCTCATCGGTGCACTCGTAGCAGCCCCTATTCCTGCCGTAGCACTGTTTAGAGATCTTGCTCCCTCGTCTAACCCGGTGGAGAAGATGAAAGAGACCATGTGGGCTGCGGGCGTGCGCCTAACTAAGGACCCCAGCGGTGTTCCCATCAAGGCCTCTGAAGTAACCATCGGGTCCGCTTTCCACGTTATCCCCGAGGGCTTAGTTGATCTCGAGCATCACCGCTTAGAGGAAAAAGCCAAAGCAGCAGTGCTGCTGATGCGCTTGCCTGTGGAAGTTTTAGTCGAAACACCAGAGCGCGCCTCCTGGTCTTATCAGGGCATTGTGGCGTATTCCAAGATTTGCACCCACGTGGGTTGCCCTGTTGCCCTCTACGAACAGCAAACTCACCACCTGCTGTGCCCATGCCACCAGTCAGAATTTGACGTGGCAAACCACTGTGAAGTGATTTTTGGACCGGCTGCCCGCCCCCTTCCCCAGCTTCCTATCAGCGTCGATGCCGAAGGATATCTAGTAGCACAAAGTGACTTCACCGAACCGGTGGGGCCAAGTTTCTGGGAGCGTGAAGCATGAGCACCACAATAAGCAGTGGCTCTAAGCCTGATGTCAGTCGCGGAATGCGTTTCACCGGTGCCGCCGCCAACTATTTGGATGAGCGCACCAGTGTGTCGGGTGCGGTGAAAGAACTAGGCCGGAAGATTTTCCCTGACCACTGGTCTTTCATGCTCGGCGAGGTTGCCCTTTACAGCTTCATCGTAATTCTGCTCAGTGGGACCTTCTTGACGTTCTTTTTTGACCCTTCGATGACCGAAGTGGACTACGAAGGGTCCTACCTTCCCCTCAAGGGCATTGAAATGTCAGTGGCCTACCATTCCTCGTTGGATATCTCCTTCGACATTCGTGGTGGCCTTTTGATGCGTCAGGTCCACCACTGGGCAGCACTTCTCTTTGTGGCGTCCATCGGGCTACACATGTTGCGTGTGTTCTTCACCGGGGCGTTCCGCAAGCCTCGAGAGCTCAACTGGATTATCGGTTTTGTACTTTTCATTCTCGCTATGGCCGAGGGTTTCACGGGTTATAGCCTCCCGGATGATCTTCTCTCGGGGAATGGTTTGCGCATTATTGACGGCATGATCAAGGCCTTCCCCGTGATTGGCGTGTGGACCTCGTATCTGTTCTTTGGCAACGAGTTCCCGGGCACGGATGTGATTCCTCGCCTCTATGTGTTGCACATTATGTTGCTCCCGGCGATTTTGATTGCCTCCTTGGCCATCCACATGGTCTTGCTGGTGGTCAACAAGCACACCCAGTTCGCTGGCCCCGGTCGCACCAACGACAATGTCGTCGGTTCACCGGTCTTGCCAGTTTTTGCTGCCAAAGCAGGTGGATTCTTCTTCCTCGTCTTCGGTGCGATCATGCTGATTGCGTCGCTGTTCACGATTAACCCGATTTGGAACTATGGGCCCTATGACCCCTCCCCTGTGTCAGCCGGAACGCAACCCGACTGGTACATCGGCTTCGCCGATGGTGCATTGAGGCTTATTCCGCCGGGCTGGGAGTTTATTCTCTTCGGAAACACGTGGTCGATGAATATTCTGACTCCGACGATATTCCTCGGAGTGTTTATCGTCCTGGTGGCGATTTACCCCTTCATTGAAGCCTGGATCACCGGAGACAAGCGTGAGCACCACATCGCTGATCGCCCGCGAAACGCCCCCACCCGCACCGCCATTGGGGCCGCTGGAGTGACCTTCTACGCCGTGTTGTGGGCAGCAGCCAGCTCGGACTTGATTGCCACGCACTTCAAGCTCACCATCGAAGGGGTTATTACCGCCCTTCAGGTGCTCTTCTTCTTAGCCCCCGTTGCGGCTTTCATGATTGCCAAGCGAACCTGTCTTGCCCTCCAGCGTAAAGATCGAGAAATCGCTCTGCACGGCTACGAGAGCGGTCGCATCGTGCGTTTGCCCGGTGGCGAGTACGTGGAGGTCCACGAGCAGTTAGAGGACGCCGAGCGCTGGCGTCTCCTAGATTTCGAAGAATACAAACCACTTGTTGTGCGCCCCAACGACAAGGGACGGATCACAGTGGGAACGCGCATGCGCGCTGGTTTCTCTCGCTGGTTCTTTGAAGACCGAGTGATGCCGGTGGATCAGAAGGAATTGGAGTACGCCAAGCACTAGAAATATATGCGTCGTTTAGAACAAACGGCGCATATATTCAGCTTGTTGGGTGTACCCCAGGCGGTCATAGAAGCCACCAGCGCGACGTGAAGCAACAGTTAGCTGTGTTACTCCTCTGGCCTCGCACGCGTCCTCCACAGCCCGCACGAGAGCTGTTCCAACACCGCTTGTCTGAATCGAGTCATCAACGGCGATTTCTTGCAACTGTGCTGAGGTGCCGTTGGTATAGAGCAGGGTATTAACAGTGGTCAAGGCATAGCCCACTACCGCTCCCCCGTGCTCGGCAACATGGACCATGGTCGCCGGAGCGTCATCGAGGACCTGACTGAAACTAGTGGTAAAAATCTCAGGATCAACCTCAACCGGATGCCCTAACTTTGCCACCAACGCTAAGACGGATTCACTATCCGCCGCAGTAGCCATCCGCACCACAACGCTGCTAGCTGGCAAAATATCCCCGGTAGTACTCATACGTCCAGCCAACAAGACCAATCAGGACCAGCGGCAGGGCATAGAGGGTGATCCAAAAGCCGACGGCGAGACCGGCGAAAGACATTGCGGCCCCAGCACCCAACATCACGGGCCACCAGCTCCAGGGGCTATAGAAACCCATTTCAGGGTCGCCCTCATCAATGTCTGCTTCGAGCCTGTCCTCAGGGAGTTCCCCACCCTGGTTGGAGAACTGAAACTGCAAGTAAAAAGCGATAAAAAGCGAGAGCACTCCACTGAGCCCAATGGCAATCGTGCCTGCCCATTCGACCTGTCCATCAGCTATCAGCGACCACACGGTGTACACGGTCACCAACAGGCCAAAATAGACGGAGAGAATCGAAAGGACAGCGATGTTTGTTCTCATCGCCTAGACCTTCGTCTTCTTCATCGCTGCTGGTCTGGATTCCAGTGCCGAGGCTAAAGCAAGCTCAGGGTGGTTGAGGTCAAATGCTGGCGATTCAGAGCGAACCCGGGGAATTGAGGTGAAGTTGTGGCGTGGCGGTGGGCAACTAGTGGCCCACTCCAGCGAACGACCATATCCCCACGGGTCATCGACAGTGACTTTTGGTGCATTACGAGCAGTGAGATAGACGTTAAGCAAGAAAGGAATCATGGAAATCGCCAAAATGGCGGATCCCACCGTAGAGAGCTGATTCATCCAGGTGAATCCATCTTCTGCCAAATAGGTGGCGTAGCGACGGGGCATGCCCATCACCCCCAACCAGTGCTGGATCAAGAACGTCATGTGGAAGCCCACGAACAGTAGCCAGAAGTGGAGCTGACCCAAAGACTCATTCAACATTTTTCCGGTCAACTTAGGCCACCAGAAGTAAAAGCCAGCGAACATCGCAAACACCACGGTGCCAAACACTACGTAGTGAAAGTGCGCTACGACGAAATAAGAGTCGGACACATGGAAATCAAGGGGCGGCGAAGCCAAAATAACTCCAGTGAGACCACCAAAGACAAAGGAGATCAAAAAGCCCAAGGCGAAGACCATTGGGGTCTCAAACGTGACGGAACCTCGCCACATCGTGCCAATCCAGTTGAATATCTTCACCCCGGTGGGGACCGCGATCAGCATGGTCATTAGTGCAAAGAAGGGCAACAGTACAGAACCAGTGACGTACATGTGGTGCGCCCACACAGTCATCGAGAGTGCAGCAATGGCGATCGTTGCGTAGACCAAGGTTCGATAGCCAAACACCGGTTTGCGACTAAAGGCCGGGAAGATTTCTGAGACGATGCCAAAGAACGGCAACGCAATGATGTACACCTCGGGGTGGCCAAAGAACCAGAAAAGATGCTGCCACAAGATGGCCCCACCATTGGCCGCGTCATAGACATGCGAGCCAAAGACTCGGTCACTTCCCAACGCCAACATCGCTGCAGCGAGAACGGGAAAGGCCAGCAAAACGAGGATCGAGGTGACCAGCGTGTTCCAGGTGAAAATGGGCATACGCCACATCGTCATCCCAGGAACTCGCATGGTGATGATGGTAGTGATGAAGTTAACCGCACCCAAAATTGTTCCGAAACCGCTGAGGCCCAGTCCAAACACCCACAAATTGCCACCCAAGCCTGGTGAGAAAGTCTGACTTGACAGTGGGGCGTAAGCAAACCAACCAAACGAGGCGGCACCTTGTGGGGTCAAAAACCCGGCCACGGCAATAAGTGATCCAAAGTTAAAGAACCAAAATGCTAGAGCGTTAAGCCTGGGGAAAGCCACATCCGGTGCGCCGATTTGCAGCGGCATCAAGAAGTTTGCAAACCCAGCGAAAAGCGGTGTTGCAAACATCAGGAGCATGATGGTGCCGTGCATGGTGAACAACTGGTTGTACTGCTCTTTCGTTGCCACAATCTCGAGGCCAGGAGCAAACAGCTGCGCGCGAATGACCAACGCCATCACACCGGCGATGAGGAAATACACAAAAGAAGTAATGAGGTACAAGTAACCAATTTTTTTGTGGTCAGTGGTGGTGATCCAGTCCACCAAGACATTGCCTTTTCGCGCTACCCCAGCATTGGAGAGACCCTGTGGGGCAGTGGTTAGGGAAGGCCCTGGCGCCGTCGTTGTCATCCTCTATTCCCCTTCGCTAAGCGGTGTTGTCCCGGGCAGATTTTGCAGAGTGTTGAGCTCCGGACCCAAACGACCCACGTTTCCATTGGCGCGTAGGGCTGCCATCTGCATGTTGTATTCATCTACTGACACCACCCGAACCTCAAACAGCATCATCGAGTGGTATTCCCCACAGAGTTCAGCACATTTACCTCGGTAAACCCCTTCTTTCTGGGGAACGAAATACCAGTAGTTAGTGCGCGAAGGAATCATGTCTTTCTTGTAGAGAAAATCAATGATCCAGAAGGAGTGAATAACATCCCGAGATTCAATCGTGATTTCTACTTTTTGGTCTACTGGCAGGTATAGGACGGGCAGGGACTCGGTCTCGATGCGACCGCCAGGAAGTTCCTGCGCCTGAATACCGGCGGAGTAAACATTCTCATTCAGATAATTGAAATCCCAGGCCCAACGCTTTCCATAAACCTCAATGGAAACATCGGGGTCTTCCAGAGGCTGCTCAATAGCAATCTGATCACGGGCGGTAAACCCGAAGAGAACCAGGACCAAAATCAGCGGCACAATCGTGTAAAAAACTTCGATCGGCATGTTGTAACGCAGCTGCGTAGGAAGACCGGTTTGACCTTTACGCCGGCGGTAGACGACTGTTGCCCAGATAAGAAGTAACCAGGTGATAACACCGACCACTAACAACACGATCCAAGAGACAACCCAGAGGTCAATCACACGGTCTACTTGGTTAGTCAGCCCGCGCTCAGTGGGCAACCACCCGATAGAGGACTGCGCAGTACAACCAGCGAGGACTACAGCAAGAATTGTGAGGAGCGAGGCGCCTTTCAGTCTGCGTTTAAAGTTCAGGCGCACAGCGTCCCTTTCACCATCTAATATTCCTGCTAAGTGTCTAAGTCTATGCCATCGTCGCCTGAGAAAAAGCGGCGCTCGCCGTGAGATTTGAGCTAATTGTTGCTAGCTGAAGCTATCGCCGCATGCGCAACTACCCGAAGCGTTCGGGTTGTCGATAGTAAAACCTTGCTTCTGGATGGTGTCCTCAAAGTCGACGGTGGCGCCCTCGATATAGGGCGAACTCATCTTGTCGACAACAACTTCCACACCACTAAAGTCGACGACCAAGTCGTCTTCCATCAGACGCTCGTCAAAAAACAGCTGATAAATCAGTCCCGAGCATCCACCTGGCTGAACAGCAACGCGCAGGCGAAGATCATCGCGGCCCTCTTGCTCGAGCAGGTTACGCACCTTAAGCGCCGCATGCTCGGTAATAGTCACACCGTGGGCTTCTTTAACGATTTCTGACATGGTCTGAATCCTCTCAACAAACTGTCCCCACAGTCTACGCTTCCTGTGTCGCGAAAAGCTGAGATTTTCCAGCGTGGGGCGCCCACCAATCCCCCAAGCGGTACTCTGGTTACTCCAAACACATGAACCAACTCGAGGGGTACCCGTGGCCAACACTGTAGTCAAAAACGAACAGCCCAATGAAGAGTCCACCGGAAAGGGCCGCCCTACACCCCGGCGACGCGACCGGGAAGCGCAGGCGAAGCGCCCCCTAGTCTCCAATAACCGCAAAGAGGCCAGAGCCAAGCTTGCCAAAGAGCGCGAGCGCGCCCGTTTGGGTCTCGCCTCTGGCGATGAGCGCTTTTTGCCCCAGCGCGACAAAGGCCCTCAACGTAAATGGGCGAGAGATTATGTTGATGCGCGTTGGAACTTTGGCGAGTTTCTTATCCCGATCATGTTTGCGGTGATCATTGCAACCTTCCTGCCCTCGCAACAAGCGCAACTCATCGCAATCCTCGCCCTGTGGGCGTTCTTTGGACTGACAATTTTGGATGCCCTCTACGTGGGCCAGAGGGTCAAACGGGGCATTGGCAATAAATATGGGGACGACAAGATGGAAAGTGGCGTTCGCTGGTATGCAGCTATGCGCTCGCTCCAAATGCGTGGGCTGCGTCTACCTAAGCCTCAGATCAAGCGCGGCGAAACACCTCAGTAAGTACTGTGCTGCAGTTCTCTGGTGAGAAACTTGGCAAAGAGAGGCCCTCGATACACAAACCCGGTGTAGGCCTGAACCAGGTTTGCCCCGGCGGCTAAGCGCTCGGCAACATCCTCGCCGGTGAGCACTCCCCCGACACTGATCACACAAAACGTCCGCGGCAAGGTTTGGCGCAATAAACCAACTACCTGTCTCGCTCGATCCGCGAGGGGTTTACCCGAGAGTCCCCCCGCTCCAATTGTCTCAAGCTCGGATGGGCTCGCCCGCAGGCCCTCCCGATCGGTAGTGGTATTGGTGGCAACAATGCCGGCCAGCCCCAACTCCATGACTATTTTTGCCACACCGGTTATCTGCGCATCATCAAGCTCGGGAGCAATTTTGACTAAAATCGGTGTCTGCCCTGCAACGGCCTGAATTGACTTCAGCAGTGGTCTCAGCGTCTTTTCTTGCTGCAAACCTCTCAGCCCTGGCGTGTTGGGGGAACTGACGTTTACCACCAAATAGTCCGCGTATTTCACCAGCTTTTTCGTAGCGAGCACATAATCCGCTTGGGCCCCATCCAGGGCGGTGGTGAGATTCTTTCCAATATTTACCCCAATAATGGGCAAGTCCCCACCCTTTTTGCGCAGCTTCGCAAGTCGTTTCGCTACAACTTGGGCGCCGTCGTTGTTGAAACCCATCCGGTTGATCAAGGCACCATCGTCAAGGAGGCGAAACAGCCGCGGTTGTTCATTGCCCGGTTGAGCAAGGGGGGTAATCGTTCCCACCTCAACATGGTCAAAACCCAAAGCATAAAGTCCGCGAATTCCCACCGCGTTCTTATCAAAGCCTGCGGCCAAACCAACGGGAGAACCAAAAGTGCTCCCCAAAACGTTGAGTGAGAGCGCAGAGGAGGGCGCTGTTTTCTGACGCAGCCAAGCCCTGATCACGGGCAGGCCTGCCGCCCTGATGAGCCACATCCCCAGCTGGTGAGTGAGTTCAGGGTCAAACTTTTGCAGAATGCGAAAAACGATCGAATACATCAGTCATCCTCGCTGGGCGCTGGGACACCAGTGCGCAATGAGGCGATGGCCTCATCGAAGTCATCTAAGGTCTCGAATGCTTGATAGACCGAGGCGAAGCGCATATAGGCCACCACATCTAGCTCCCGCAAAGGCTCCAAGATGGCTAAGCCAATCTCGTTGGCCTCCACCTGCGACGTCCCGGTTTGACGAATAATCTCTTCAACGCGCTGCGCGAGTTGGGCTAAATCCTGATCGGTAACAGGTCGGCCTTGACAGGCCTTCTTCACACCTTGGGCGATTTTTTCCCGGGAAAAAGGTTCGGTTACCCCACTGCGCTTAATCACACTCAGGCTTGCAGTTTCTAGCGTTGAAAAGCGCCGTGAGCACTCCGGGCATTGACGACGCCGTCTAATCGAGAGGCCATCATCACTGGTGCGCGAATCAATAACGCGCGAATCAAAGTGTCGACAAAAAGGGCAATACATAACTCCCCAATCTTACAAGTCAGACTCGGGTGCCCAGGCGGGGTTAAAGCGCTCCTCCATGGCCTGTGCGTGCGCGGGTAAAGCTTCAGCGTAAGCGAGCGTGACCACCGATGAACGAATGTGAGCCAAGGCCTCTTTGTCGTAGTCGATGATTTGCTGCGTTCGTAAAAAAGTCATCGGGGACAACCCCGAGCTATACCTGGCTGAACCGTGGGTGGGCAGCACGTGGTTAGAGCCTGCGGCGTAATCACCAGCACTGACTGGGCTGTAATCACCCACGAAAATTGCACCAGCGTGGCGGATCGCCGTGACGACGCTCTGCGTGTCTTCGGTCATGATTTCAAGGTGCTCTGGCGCGTAAGCATTGGCCATCTCAATCACCTGATCCATGGAATCTAAAACGATGAGGGCTGACTGCTCCCCCGAGAGGGAAGTGGTCGCCCGCTCGCGGTGTTGGGTTTGCTCCACTCGACGTACCAGCGCTTGTTCCACCCGTTGGGCAAGTTCAAACGAGGTGGTCATCAACACAGCGGAGGCTAATTCGTCATGCTCGGCTTGAGAGAGCAGATCAGCGGCAATAAATTCCGGGTAAGCGGTCTCATCAGCGATGATGCCTATTTCTGTGGGCCCCGCCTCAGAGTCGATACCCACAACACCAATAACCTGCCTTTTGGCTGTGGCGACATAAAGATTTCCGGGACCGGTGATCACATCTACTGGCGCTAAACCAATCTCTGGCACGCCATAGGCGAGTGCTGCAATGGCACCGGCGCCTCCCATCGCATACACCTCGGTGATGCCCAACATGTGTGCTGCGCCAAGAATGCTGGGGTGAATACGTCCACCAAAGTCCGCTTGTGGTGGTGAGACTAAAACAATGTCTTTGACGCCGGCTGCCTGTGCGGCAACAACGTTCATCACGACGCTGGAGGGATAGACAGCTTTACCGCCCGGAATATAGACGCCCGCGCGGTCGATGGGAACATAACGAGTAGAGACAACCCCACCGGTTTGGTATTCCGTTCGGCTGGAACGAGGTAGCGAATCCTCTGAAGCCACTCGAACGCGCCGAATCGCTTCATCTAGTGCGGCACTGATAGCCCGGTCAAGATTTTTACCCGCTGCGCGAAGTTCCTTAGCGGATACTTCCACGACAAGATCAGCAACGTTATCGAAGCGCAGGGCCTGTTCCTGCAGCGCCGCTAGCCCGTCGCTTCGGACGCGTTTGATTAGCTCCGCAACTGAGGCATCCACCTCAGCAGCGCCACGGGTTGCGCGCGGCACAAAACTTGGGGCATTTTCCCGGGTGATATTCATACCGCGAAGATCTAAAAGTCGCATCATCTCGCCCCCCATCGTATCTGGCTGCCGGGAATATTAACTGGGGCTGAGACCTTAAGCTGTACATGATGACTGACACCGATGCTCTTTCCCCTACCCAAGCTTTCCTTGAAGCGTTCCGCCGCTACGGTGCCGGGATATCGGTGGTGACCGCACTCAAATCAGATGGTTCCCCCACGGGTTTTACTGCGACATCTCTAGCTTCGCTCTCAGCATCCCCACCCCTGGCGACTTTCAACATGTCGCAAATGGCCAGCAGCTTTCCTGCAGTAAAAAAAGACTCAACCCTGCTTATCCACATGCTGGGAACTGACTCCCTCGAACTTGCTCGCACCCTCTCCGGCGATGCAGATCAGCGCTTTGTTGGCGATCACTGGAGTAGCGGACCGGATGGTTTGCCGCTGCTCCACGGTGTTTCTGCCTGGTTGCACGTGCGTGTTGTCGAGATTATGAAGGTCGAATTTGCGGCAACCATAGCCGTACAGATTCTTGGCGGCGCAGTGGGCGCAGATGATGATGCGCTGGTCTACCAACACCAGGGATACAAGAAGGCCGCAGCGCTCTAAGCAGCCAATGATGCTGTAGTCCGCGCCAAATGCGGGCTTACGAGCTCAAGCAGTGAGCGCCTAAGAGGACTTTTACTTCCCCAATAAGATCTGCGGAAACCGTCACCCTACGGGGCAGTTCAAAAACGCGAGCGATGCCGGACTTTACGAGCCGGAGGCGAACGTTGCAATCGCCTTCATGTCGGGCTAACGCTTCATCGAGTGCGGAAAGAACCGGCACGGTAGCAAACGCTTCGGGGACAGTGAGGGTCAGTGGTTCCCTAGATTGCTCCACGCTGACATTGAGTGGAAGGAGCTCAATAGCGTGCAGACCAACGCCATCATCACGGCGCGATACTCGCCCGCGAAGGGCCACCACCGTGTCATTGACCAGCTCTAATTGATAGTTCTTATAAGTCTTACCGAGGAACATGATGGAAACTTCTCCACCAAAATCTTCGATGATGACCTGGGCGTAAGCATTGCCCGAGTTTCTGGCCACCCGGTGGTTGACCGAGGTAATCAGACCCGCCACGGTGACCGTGTCCCCATCTTCCACATCAGACATCAACAAATCCGCTATGGAAACGTCAGCTTCGGTAGCTAAGAGCACTTCCAATCCCGCCAAGGGGTGATCGGAAACATAAAGGCCCAACATGTCCCGCTCGAGCGCCAATAGCTCCTTGCGCGACCATTCCGGCAAATCTGGCACGATCGCAGTGGGGGATGTTCCGGCAGATTCAAAGAGACTGTCAAAATCAAATCCGACATCGCCTAATTCTTCGGATTTCTTCTCCCGCGCGGCTACTTCAACAGCCGTTTCGTGAATATCAAAAAGCGCACGGCGGGTGTGGCCGAGCTGGTCGAAAGCACCGGCCTTAATGAGGGACTCTACGGTGCGTTTGTTGAGAACGCTGCCGGGAACTTTTTTGATGAAATCGTGGAAGCTGGTGAAAGCACCCTTCTCCTCACGAGCCTGGCGAATCCCTTCCACCACCCCCACGCCCACGTTGCGAATAGCAGCCAAACCAAAACGAATATCCTCACCCACAGCACCAAACACCGCAATGGATTCATTCACATCAGGAGGCAAAACGTCAATTCCCCGACGCCGACACTCGTTGAGATAGATGGCGGATTTGTCCTTCTGATCACTGACACTGGTCAACAGTGCCGCCATATATTCAGCCGGGTAATGCGCCTTGAGGTACGCGGTCCAGTACGAAATCATCCCGTAGGCGGCCGAGTGGGCCTTGTTGAAGGCGTAGTCCGAAAACGGCACCAGGACTTCCCAGAGGGTCGTTACGGCCTGCTTCGAATAGCCATTGGCCCGCATACCCTCGCCGAAAGCTTCGAACTGAACATCCAGTTCTTCTTTTTTCTTCTTACCCATTGCGCGACGGAGTAAATCGGCCCCCGCCAGAGTGTAATTAGCAAGTTTTCGAGCAATCTCCATGACCTGCTCTTGGTAGACAATCAAACCGTAGGTGCCCCCAAGAATTTCTTCCAGGGCACCGGCAAGCTCGGGGTGTATTGGAGTGATGTCCTGTTGCCCGTTTTTTCGAAGGGCATAGTTTGTGTGCGAATCAGCGCCCATCGGGCCTGGTCGGTATAGCGCCAAGACAGCCGAAATGTCCTCAAAACTGTCGGGTCGCAACAATCGCAACAGAGCTCGCATGGGCCCACCATCGAGCTGAAAAACGCCTAGCGTGTCCCCTCTGGCCAGTAGCTCATAGGCCTGTGGGTCATCTAAGGCAAGCTCTTCTGGCACTACGCGGTGGCCGCGGTTGAACTCGATATTGTCCAGCGCATCATCGATGATCGTGAGATTGCGCAGCGATAAGAAGTCCATTTTGACCAGACCCAGCGCCTCACAGGAGGCGAAATCAAACTGGGTGACAATTTGGCCGTCCTGTTCCCGACGCATAATCGGGATGATGTCCACCAAAGGGTCCGAGGACATGATCACACCAGCGGCGTGAACCCCCCACTGGCGCTTAAGGTTTTCAAGGCCTCGAGCTCTCTCAAACACGGTCTTAGCATCCGGATCGCTATCCAATAGCGTCCTGAAATCTGCGGCTTCTTTGTAGCGCTCGTGGGTTTTATCGATAATGCCATCTAGCGACATCTCTTTACCCATCACGCCTTGAGGCATCACCTTGGTGAGCTTCTCTCCCATGCCGTAGGGATATCCCAATACCCGAGCAGAGTCTTTGAGCGCCTGCTTTGCTTTAATCGTGCCAAAGGTCACGATCTGGGCGACGCGATCTTCACCGTATTTTTCGCTCACATAGCGAATCACCTCACCACGTCGACGCTCGTCAAAGTCCACATCGAAGTCGGGCATGGACACTCGATCGGGGTTCAAAAATCGCTCAAAAATAAGCCCGTGTTGCAAGGGATCCAGTTCGGTAATACGCATGGCGAAAGCAGCCATAGACCCGGCTCCTGAACCACGGCCGGGACCAACCCGGATGCCGTGCTCTTTTGCCCAGTTAATAAAATCGGCCACGACTAAGAAGTAGCTAGCAAATCCCATCTGCGTAATGACATCAATTTCATAATCAGCTCTCGCCTGCACGGGCTCAGGGATCCCGTGGGGATAACGCAGGGTGAGGCCCGTGCGCACTTCAGCCGCAAAGTAGCTCGCCTCGGTGTGCCCTTCTGGGACAGCGAAGCGCGGCATATAGTTAGCGGTTTCATCGAAAGCCACCGACGCCCTCGAGGCAATAAGCAAACTGCTATCGCAGGCCTCGGGGAATTCGGCAAAAAGTGCGCGCATTTGCGCAGCCGATTTCACATAGAACTCTTGGGAATCAAACTTGAAACGTTTCGGATCATCCAGAGTTGTGCCGGATTGAACGCACAAAAGCGCTTCATGGGCGGTGGAATCTTCGGCCTTTGTGTAGTGCAGGTCATTCGTTGCCAGTAAGGGAATACCTAGGTCCTTGGCTAGTCGAACCAAGTCGCCCATGACCCGTTTTTCGATCCCCAGACCGTGGTCCATGAGTTCAACAAAATAGTTATCGGCACCAAAAATATCTCTAAACTCTGCCGCCGCCGCTACAGCCTGGTCGTATTGGCCAAGGCGCAAACGGGTTTGCACTTCGGAGCTTGGACACCCGGTGGTGGCGATCACCCCATTGGAGTATTGCTGCAGGAGATTTCTGTCCATGCGGGGTTTAAAGTAATAGCCTTCAAGCGAGGCCAGAGAAGACATTCTAAAAAGGTTGTGCATTCCCTCGGTGGTTTCAGCCAACAAGGTCAAGTGGGTATAAGCCCCAGAGCCTGATACGTCGTCTTCTCCACCGCTGCCCCACCGGACTCGAGTCTTATCGCTGCGGTGGGTGCCTGGCGTGAGGTACGCCTCCACACCCAACACTGGGTTGATGCCTGCTGCTGTGGCGGTGCGCCAGAACTCGTACGCGCCAAACATGGTGCCGTGATCCGTCATGCCCACCGCGGGCATCTCGAGCCGGGCTACCTCATCAATGAGGCCTTGAATCTTGGCGGCACCATCGAGCATCGAATACTCGGTATGCACGTGCAGGTGAGCAAAAGAGCTACCTGCTTGGCTCACGGTCATCTCCTGGGAATGTTAGAACCTCCAGAGTAATGTGAGCCGGCGCACGGAGGTGTAGGCGCCCCGTGGAGCTAGGCCTTCAAACGCTCGAGTGCGACCTGAAGGTCACTCGGGAAGTCGCAGGTGACCTGAACATGTTTGCCGGTGACGGGGTGGGTGAACTCCAACTCGCTGGCATGAAGCCACTGCCTGGTCACACCCAATCGTTCTGCCAGCGTGGGATCGGCGCCATAGAGTGTGTCACCGACGATGGTGTGACGATGGGCCGCCATATGAACCCTAATCTGGTGGGTGCGCCCAGTTTCTAAACTAACCCGAAGTAAGGACACTCCGGGGAAAGCTTCGACCGTCTCATAATGCGTGATTGATTCTCGCCCGCCTGTTACTACCGCAAACTTCCAGGAAGAACTGGGGTGGCGTCCAATGGGGGCATCAATAGTGCCGCCGCTGGGATCAGGGTGGCCTTGAACCAGGGCGTGATAAATCTTGTGTACCTCTCGGGCCTTAAATGCCTTCTTGAGCACACTGTAGGCAACCTCGCTTTTAGCTACCGCCATAACGCCAGAGGTGCCCACATCAAGACGGTGCACTATTCCTTGACGCTCGGGAGGCCCCGACGTAGAAATACGATATCCCGCACCCGCGAGAGCCCCCAAGACAGAGGGGCCATCCCAACTGGGTGCCGGGTGAGCGGCAAGCCCTGGTGGTTTATCCACCACCACGACGTCATCATCGTCATAGAGAATCGCCATCGACTCGATAATGACCGGCTCAACCCGTGGGGCCTTTTTCGGCTCGAAAGTGACATCGAGGATCACCCCGGCGTTGACGCGGTCGCTTTTCTGTCCCGCTTTGCCCGAAAGCAGAGCTCCGCCGCCTTCGATAATCTCTTGAGCAAAAGCACGGGAGAAACCAAAAAGTCGAGAGAGCACAACATCGAGTCGCTCGCCACCGAGACCTTCAGGAACAGCGATCGTCCTTGTTTCTTGCACTAACTCATCACCAGCGACGTGCTCAGAAAATTAAGCAGGGCCGGAAGTGGTATCTAGTCCACCGAGTTGCTGGTTGATAAAGGATTTCAAACTGGCGCGGTACTCACGCTCAAAGGCCCGAAGCTGTTCCACGCTCTCTTCAATCGAGCCACGTTCCACCGCCAATAGGGCAGCCCTGTTGCGGTGCTCTGCCTCGGCCTCAGCAACAATGCGAGCGGCTTGAGCGTGGCCTTCCGCGATAAGTTCATCGCGCTTTTTGATGCCCTCACGCACGTGCTCCTCGTGCAAGCGTCGGGCCAACTGCAGCAAGTTGTTGGCGTTTTCGGTGTCGACAGGACCTTCAGTGCCCATCGGAAACGAGGCAATGCCCACAGAGCTCTGGGCGCCGCCACCGCGCTGTAGTTCAGCAATCCTAGATTCACCGGCAGCAACTTTTTGGGCAAATACGTCTTTTTCTGACTGGAGGCGCCGAATCTCTCCCACAATTTCGTCTAGAAAATCATCGACCTCATCCTGGTCGTATCCTTCGCGAAATTTCGTGGACTGAAACCGTTTGTTGACAATGTCCTCAGGGGTCAAAGCCATGTGACTACCTCTTCACTTCTCTAGCTTCGCATTACCGGTCAGGTCACGCGCCATTCCAAACATCGAGCCTAACTCTACTGCGTGGAATCCAAAAAACAGCAGAGGACTAGCGGTATCCGTCCACAATCGACAGCACCACCAGGGTGACGAGCAACAAAGCGCTCCACCCCAAATCAATGGCAGCCCCACCGAAGCGGATCGTCGGAATCACTCTGCGTACCATCGAAAGAGGCCTATCGGTAAGAGAGTACGCGAGTTCTGCAATGACAACGAGTGGCCCTTTGGGCTGGAAAGTGCGCGAAAGAACTCGCACCCAATCGAACGCAAATCTCACCCACATAGCAACCAGAAAAACGTAAAGGGCAAAATAGACGACCGAAGCAATAAGCGAAAGCATAGTTATCCCATTATGGCGGGCTCGCCTGTGGTCTTGGCGAACTTAGGCGTTAAGTGAGGCGTCGAGTTCGGATTCCACTCCATCGCCGTCACCGCTGACGAGAACGTGGGAGGGAGAGAGCAGGAACACCTTGGGGGTTACGCGCTCAATGTGGCCGTGGAGGCCCTGAGCTAAGCCACTGGAGAAATCAACCAGGCGACGAGCTTCAGACTCACTCATCTGGGTGAGGTTAATAATCACCGGGACACCCTCACGGAAACTTTCAGCGATGATTTTGGCATCGCCATACATTTTCGGGTGCACTGTCAGTATTTCATTCACGTCGCTCGCTCCCTGAGACTTTGCGTTGCGACGCAACGGCGTCACTGTGGCGCGCTGCGAAGGTGTGGCGTGCTCACCGGAGGTAATAGATCGGGCCACGGGACCCTGATTTTCGTAGGACTCTTCGGCTAAGCCTAAGAACTCCAGCGTCTTACGCAACGGATTTGACATTAAAGCCCCTTTTCGCGGGTGGTTAAGATTTAAGGCTACGGGGCAAGCGGCCTTTTACCCGTTATTGCTGAACCAATGCGCAGGTGTGTCGCACCGGCAGCAATAGCCTCTTCAAAATCCGCCGACATGCCCATGGATAAGTCTGTGGCCCCCGGTGCCAGGCTCTGGAGCGTCTGGGACAGTCCTAGAACACGGTCAAAAGCGGCCGCAGGTTCTTGATCTAGTGGCGCGACCGCCATCAGTCCGCGCAGCGTCAAGATGTCTCTTTCAAGAACCTCCTCCGCTAGGGCTAGGAGCCCAGAGGGCTCAACCCCGCCGCGGTGGGCAACATCGGTGAGGTTTACCTCGAGGAACACGTCTAAGGGTTTTTCCCCGGAAGCGAGCGCTGACACCAGCGAGGCTCGATCAACGGAGTGAATCACAGAGCAGTACTGCGCCACAGCCTTCGCCTTATTCGATTGCAGTTGTCCCACAAAGTGCCAGGTTAGGGGCAGGTCACTCAGCTCGGCCTGTTTGGCCATGGCCTCTTGGTGGCGGTTCTCCCCCACGTGCCTGACTCCTGCCTCATAGAGTTCGCGCACCAGGCTTGCTGGATGAAATTTGGTGACCACGATGGTCGTAATCTCATCGGGTTGACGATTGTTCGCTAAAGCGGCAGCAGCGATGCGCGCGTCGATTTCGAGCCAGCGCTGGCCAGGCGATGAATCCATTGCCGGCTCTATCGCAAGAAATCAGGAACGTCGAGGTCGCGCTCATCATCGGAATCCGAGGCGAAAACCGGAACTTCGACGTCGCCCGGCGCAGGTTGGGCGGTCGGAAGCAACCAGGATTCCTCGGCTTCGGGCGCGAGGCCCGATGCCGATACTGGCGCCACAGTTTCTTCTTCTTGCACCATGGCGGGGGTGGCAGCTCGAGGCTGCGATTCTTGGAAGCCGGCTGCGATCACGGTGACACGAACCTCATCGCCGAGGGAGTCATCGATGACCGCACCAAAAATGATGTTGGCATCAGGGTGAACAGCTTCTTCCACCAGCTTGGCAGCGTCACTGATTTCATAGAGCCCCAGGTTGGAACCACCTTGAATGGAGAGCAAGACCCCTTGGGCTCCCTCGATGCTGGATTCCAGCAGAGGTGATGCCACTGCCAACTCGGCAGCTTTGATGGCGCGATCCGCGCCACGAGCGGAGCCAATTCCCATGAGGGCGGTGCCGGCATCTTGCATCACCGATTTCACATCAGCGAAGTCCAAGTTGATCAGCCCCGGTGTCGTGATCAGGTCGGTGATGCCCTGCACGCCAGCAAGCAGAACGCGGTCTGCTGTTTCGAAGGCTTCGAGCATGCTGATGCTGCGGTCCGAAATCTCCAACAACCGGTCGTTGGGAACCACAATCAGGGTGTCCACCTCGTCTTTGAGGGCTTGAACACCCACTTCGGCTTGAGACATGCGTCGCTTACCTTCGAAGGCAAAAGGCTTGGTGACAATACCGACAGTCAGAGCACCGATTGACTTAGCAATGCGAGCCACGACAGGCGCTCCGCCTGTCCCCGTGCCACCACCTTCGCCGGCAGTCACGAAAACCATGTCTGCCCCAGCGAGAGCTTGTTCGATCTCTTCATGATGGTCCTCAGTGGCCCTGCGACCCACTTCCGGGTCAGCGCCAGCGCCCAACCCACGGGTTAGGTCGCGTCCGACATCAAGTTTCACATCAGCATCGCTCATCAGGAGGGCCTGAGCATCGGTGTTGATGGCAATGAACTCCACCCCACGCAAACCACGGTCAATCATCCGATTGAGGGCGTTGACGCCACCTCCTCCTACACCCACCACTTTGATGACAGCAAGGTAGTTGTGATGACCGGACAATGGGGCTCCTTAAGGTAAACCTTCAACTTCTACTTGAAGATAAGAGTATTTGTCACTTTTCTTCTGCACTGACGCTAGGGCGATATGGCGATCACGGTGAGCAGGCTCTGGGCGTGTCGTGGAACCCGAAAAAGCAAAAGAAACCTCACGACCGAAGCCGGATAACCACGCTCTCGGGGGTGGTGACATCAATGGTGCGGGGGCTGTCCTCCCCGGCTGCATCCAAGGCCGCAATGAGCACTCGGGCTTTTTCCGCCGCCCGGTCCGAACTACCCCAGACCACCTCGTGCGAACTGGAGCGCATAGTGAAGCGGACATCGTCCAAGGTGGTCGCGGTGACACCCTCAACTTGGCTCAGTAAGGCATCCGGGAGAGCCAACAACACTCGCGAAATTGCTTGAAAACTGGGCGAGTCAGGCTTGGCAGCCACCAAAATACGTGGCACATCCCCTGGTGGGGTGTCACTAGACCACAGCGTTACGGCGGCAGCATCAACCACGTCATAACCGCTCACACCCTGAACAACACCCAACGGCCTTCTCTCCACAATGGAGACGATCAGTGTTCCGGGTGGTTCGATGCGGGTGCGAAATGCCTGAATGAGGGTCAGTGGAGCTAAAGCATCGCTGACGCGTTCATTGCTAATCCGGGCCAACGGCTCGCCATACATGCCCTCGAGTGCTTCACGAATACTTTCGGCGCTAACCCGCGATGCGCCCTCCACCACCACTGTTTTGAGTGAGAGAGCCGGGGAAAGAGTGAGTAAGACCACCGTCAAAACCAACAACCCCACGCTGCCAAGCGATACCCCCCAGGTGGCACGGCGGCGTCTCGTCGCCTGGGTGAAGCGCCTAAACTCAGCCTTCTCCGAAGCCGCCCTGCCTTTGGCTGCCGACTTGAGGGCACTAACAGCGCCACGCGGGCCCCCGCTTGGGGGACCCGGTTTTCGTGTCGTCGAACCGGTCCTTGACGCGCTGCGATTCTGGGGCTGGAAACTTTCAGGCCGGTCCATCATCGACTCCATCGTGCGCCTTCTTAGCCTGAAGCAACTGGGGCACAATCTGATACAGGTCGCCGGTCGACATGGTCAACACAATGTCACCGGGTTCTGCGCGCGCTACCGCCAAAGCGCAGGCCCCATCCCAGTCAGGCTCAAACTCATACGAGGTTCCCGGCGCCAAGCGTTCCAGAATTAGCGCCGTAGTGACGCCCTCAATGGGGTCCTCTCGGGAGCCAAAAATATCGAGGAAAATCGTGTGATCGGAACCGTGTGAGAACGCATCGGCTAACTCCTGAGCCATGTACTGGGTCCTGGAATACAGGTGGGGCTGAAACATGGTGATGACCTTGCCCTCCCCCACAACCGATCGGGCAGTTTCCAGAGCTGCTGCCACTTCGGTGGGATGGTGAGCGTGGTCATCAAAGAATCGAACGCCACCGATTTCACCATGGAACTGAAACCTGCGATCAGCCCCCTGAAAACCTCCCACGGCAGCAGCAGCAGCAGCCAGGCTCATCCCGGCACACAGCAAAACGCCGATGACTCCGGTCGCATTGAGTGCGTTGAGGCGCCCGGGAACGCCCAGCTCACAGGTTGCCTTTTCGCCCAGATAGCTCACCTCAAAGCGTGCCGTGGCACCCAAATGTATATCCACCAGGCGCAGGTCAGCTTTGGCATCACTGCCATAGGTGATCACCGGGGCCGCTCCTGCCAACCGGGTGGCGAGATGGCGGGTGCCCTCATCATCAGCGCACAACACAATGGCACCACTGGCATTTCGGGCAAATGCCTCAAAAGCGTCATAAATGGCATCCAAGTTGCCATAGAAATCCAGGTGGTCAGGTGCGACGTTGGTGATCATCACCACGGATGGTTCATAACCCAGGAAGGAGCGATCCGACTCATCGGCTTCGATCACAAAGATATCATCGCCACCCCAGCGGGAAGAGACCCCCCATTCACTAATCACACCACCATTGACCGCGCCAATGTCGCGCCCACTGCGATACAGAGCACTAGCAAGCATGGCCGTGGAGGTAGTTTTGCCATGCGAACCGGCAACCGCAAGCACGGTTTTAGATTGCATAATCCAGCGCAGGGCTTCTGAGCGATGCAGTATTTGCAGCGCTCTTGACTTAGCCTCCATTAGTTCAGGGTTGTTATCGCGAACAGCGCTGGAGACAACAACAGTGTCTGCCGGGCCCACCTGGGTGGCATCGTGTCCAATGAAAACCGGGATTCCGGCATCGCGGAGGGAAGCTGCCACCTCAGAATCTGCCCTATCTGAACCAGTGACGCTTAAGCCTTTTTCTTTGAGCACGCGCGCAATGCCGCTCATTCCGGAGCCGGCAACACCGATAAAGTGCACACTGCCTAATTCCTGGGGAATCGGCCGACCAATCTCTGGTTTCATTCTTTTTCCTCTACCCTGCCCAAAGCCTCAAGCATCATCCGAACAAAATCTCCACTGGCGTCGCGATCGCCCAAGTCCTTGGCACTGCGGGCCATCTTCGCCAACGCTTTGTCATCCCCCAGCAACGGAACCATTTTTTCTAGAACATATCTCGGGGTGAAATCCGCATCCCGCACCAGCAGCGCAGCACCTGCGTCAACACTGCCCCGGGCGTTTTTTTCCTGCTCACCATTACCCACGGGGTAGGGAACGAAGATGGCAGGAATGCCCAGTAGTGAAATCTCGGACACGGTCGCAGCGCCAGCACGAGAGACCATCGCAGTGGCCGCAGCAAACGCCAAATCCATCCGATCGCAATAGCTAAGCCCCACGTAACCCTTCGGTGGCTTCTTCGGCACATCATTTCTTGCCCCCACGATGTGAAGTAATTGCCACCCAGTGGCCAGTAAGTCCGCCAGGCCGGCGTCGATTGTGGCGTTGATGGAACGCGCCCCCTGGGACCCACCGGTGATCACGAGAGTTTTTTTCTGGGGCGACAAACCAAAGTGCGCCCTGGCATCAGCGGGGCTTGGCGTCAGCTCTGGATGGGTAATAGATCGAGACAATGGCATACCAATGCGTTTGGCGCCGGGTAAGTCCGTGGAGGCGAAAGTGGTCGCCACGTGGGGGCTCAAACGCGCGCCCAACCGATTGGCAAAACCGGCAACAGAGTTAGCTTCGTGAATCACGGAGGGTGTGCGAGTAAGCCAGGCGGCCACGTACGCAGGTGCGCAGGCGTAACCCCCGAATCCGGCAACAATTTCCACCCGATTTCGAAGAATCATGCGGACAACCTGGAATGTGGCAATCACAAACCGAGGCCAAAAAGCGAGCGCGTAAAGCGATAAGCGCCGGGGAAAAGGGAGCCTGGCAACAGTAACCAAGGTTAGGCCTGCCGCTGGCACCAAACGGGATTCCAAACCCTCTGTTGTGCCGAGGACCAGAATCTCTGATGCTGCGCACTGCCCCTGGACCATAAGTTCATCGGCTATGGCCAGGAGCGGGTTGACGTGGCCGGCGGTGCCTCCGCCCGCCAAGAGAACACGGGTCATCGCCTGGCTGACCCGGAACGAGAGAGGTAGTCAGACACCGACCTCGCACCGTTTCTATTAACAGCCATCACCACACCCATCGCCGCTAAGGAAGAAACCAAGGCGGAGCCACCGACTGACATGAACGGCAGCGGCACCCCCAACACCGGCAAAAGTTCTAGCACCACCGCAATGTTGATGAGGGCTTGACCGATTAACCAGACCATCACCCCCGCGGTGACAAACCTGGCAAAAGGATCGGGTTGGTTGCGCACCAAGCGCACCATGGACACAGCTAAGACAACGAAGGAGGCGATTACCAGTGTTGCCCCCACCAAACCTAATTCTTCGCCCACAATGGCGAAAATAAAGTCTGTTTCCGCCTCCGGTAACCATGACCATTTAGCTCGAGAATTTCCTAAGCCCACGCCGAGTACACCCCCTGAGCCCAAGGCAAAGGTGGAGTGGACCGTCTGCCAACACCCGGTGAGGTAGTCTTCCTCGGCGCACCCGGAAAACCAGGTAACGATGCGGTTCATCCGAGAAGCGGCGAAAGCGGCCATGAGGGCGCCAGCAGCGGCAACGCCTGCCACAACAAGAGCAAGGTGGCGTAGACGAATACCAGCAACAAAACCAATGCCTAGTGCGATCATCACCATCACACCCATGGTGCCCAAGTCGTTACCCAAGCCGACCATGATAAGCGCTAAGAGCACTCCAAGGCCCAAAGGGCGCAGCAGAACGCGATAATCAAAAATCTGATCAATGCGATTAGCGAGCATCGCCGCCATCCACACAATGAGCGCTGCCTTGAGAAGTTCGGAGGGTTGTCCGCTAAGACCAGCGATTCGAACCCAGTTGGTATTACCACCTGAGGTGATACCCAAGGAGCTAAAAACTAATCCCTGGAACAGTAGGGCAAGCAAAAATCCAGTGGGAGCAAGACGTTTAAACGTAATGGGTGGAAGCCTGGAAATAACGAGCATCCCGGGCACCCCCACAAGCACCCAGATGGCCTGAGAGAAGAAGGTGGCAAAGAAATTGCCATCGTTTCCCAGCGCTGATCCGACAAAAGAAGAAGAGAGCACCATGACAAGTCCAAAAATCACCAAAAACAACACCATGGCAACCATAACCACATAGTCGGGAGATTCTTTAGCAAACAGACGTTTAACGCTGACAACAACGCGGTTTTCGGCATTACGAGTTGCCTTCGCAGAGCTTGTTGCGCTCACGGTGCCTTCACCTCTTTGCCAACCGGGATAAATACCTAGGCGTTGAGATACGCCTAACTAAGTGTGCGCGAAAGGCCAGAGGCTCAGGCGATGGCGCGCCGAGTGCAACAAACGCTCTGCTAGCTCCCTCTGGCGAAGCTCAAGGCAAGCTAAGTACGCCCGCGATAGCCTCAGGAGACACATCAAAAGCTCGTGCAATTGCCGTGGCCGTGAGGATCACCACGACGTCATCGGGCAGCGCCCAGCCGGCCTCGACAAGTTCCTCCAGCGTGGAAATCTCCCATGCTTGGTTCGCTCGGTCAGCTAAAAAGGCGCGGTCGACAAGAATCTCTTGCACCAGGCCAACATCACTTTTTCCGGGGGCGTCAAGGCCCACGCTAATGGCCCGAGCACCCTCCACAACTTCAGCTTCCTCAACCCGGGCCTCAGTGGTGCCCACACCACGGCGATACACGCACGCCATTTCCACTCCGTCATAGAGCACCCCTGAATTGGTGTGGGAATCTTCCTCCACACACACCGCCATCACAGGACGCCTGGAGCTTTCGCTAAAGCGCTCCCACCACTGCAGGGACGGGTCGTGAGCGACCACAATGAGCATCTCGTAGGGATGGGGATCACGGAGCGCATCCAACAGTGGGTCAAAACCATTTCCCACGACCAGCGTGGGGCGACCGGCGGCGTTAAGAATTCTGGCCGCTAGCTCCGCTGCTCGCACGCCCTCTTTTTCGCCACTGACGATGATCCAGCTGGCGACCTTGGTGTTCTTATCGCGCAAGCGCCAGGCTAAATCCACATCAGAAAAAACCGGAATGCCTTTTTCCTGCAGGTTACTAACGACGGGGTCATCCGTGGTGACACCCGGTGACACCACAGCGAAGTCCGGCGCAACACCGGAAAGAGCTGCAACGCGCTGTTCGCCGGAGGCGCTCACTACCACCTCGGTGCCGATCACCTGCGCAAGGTTGATTCGATCGGCTGTAGCATCCGCGGCAACAACAGTGACGTCCGCCCCTAGTTCCACCAATGTGTCGACTAGCGCGAAACCCGTGGCGCCTAAACCGACCACCACGACACGTAGCCCCGACCAGTCACCATGCCAACTGGTGAGGTCCCGCTCGCTGGAATCTATCAACGACTGAGCCACTCCAAGTAGAAAAGGCCGGCACCAACCGCGGCAAACAAGCCGGCAATGAGCCAAAATCGCACCACGATGGTAACTTCCGCCCAGCCTTTGATTTCGTAGTGATGGTGCAGCGGTGACGAGTAAAAAATTCGGCGTCCCCCGGTGGCCTTGAAATACAGGCGCTGGAGGATCACCGAGGCGGTCAAGACGACAAACAGTCCTCCGACGATCGGGAGTAGCACTTCGGTGCGAGAGAAAAGGGCTAGTCCTGCCACCCCACCACCGAGGCCAAGAGAGCCCGTATCGCCCATAAAAATCTGGGCCGGTGACGTATTCCACCAGAGGAACCCAATCAAACTAGCGGCCACTATGGCTGCCACCGCGGTGAGTTCCAAAGAATCGCGAACTTCATAACACTTGTAAAAATTATCTTGATCAGGGAAAAGACGGAAACAAGACTGGTTGAACTGCCAGAAGGTGATAATCACGTAGGCGACAAACACAAGGATTGTGGAACCACTGGCAAGGCCGTCTAGCCCATCGGTGAGGTTCACAGCATTGGAAGTCCCCACAATGATCAAGGTTGCCCACACGGCGAAGCCGATCAGGACCCCCAGTTGACCCCAACCCACAAAAGAGAACACGTCGGCGTTTCGAACCAAAGAAATACCCTGCGCGGCGGGGGTTTGTCCATTAGCGTCGGGAAACGACACCGCCGCAACCCCAAAAAGCACGGCCACCACAATTTGGCCAATCAGTTTTCCCCGGGGACTAAGACCCAAGGATTGTTGACGACGAATCTTGGAATAGTCATCTAAAAAGCCAACGAGCCCCAGACCAACAATGAGCCCAATCACCAGCAGCGCCGAGAGGCTGATCGGTGCTCTTTCGATGAGGTGGGCGCCGAAATAACCAAACACAATGGCCAAGATGATGACAATCCCACCCATGGTGGGGGTTCCACGCTTCACAAAGTGGGTCTTGGGGCCATCTTGGCGAATGAACTGACCCCACCCAATTTTGGCAAAAAGTCGAATAAACAGCGGGGTCGTAAAAAGCGAAAAAGCTAGGGAAAGGGCACTGCCCAAAAGCAGTATCCTCACGCGAGATCCTCCACAAATCGATCTACCAGAGGGAACAACGATTCACTGCTACTGCCCATCACGACGACAACGTCCCCTGGTCCAATAAATGCACGGGCACTATCGTAGGCGGTGTGGGCGTCTAGATAGTGCTGCGACTCCCCTGCCCACGATCCTTCTCGCCCCACCGAAAGAAAAATGGAACGAGCGCGAGCCCCTATCGCCATCACTTGAGCGATGTTGAGGCGCACCATCAGGGCACCAAATGCTTCGAGGGTGTCATAGTCCGATTCCCCCGCGAACGCGATGGCGCCAATGAGGACAATGATGCGCCGAGACCCAGCGCACAAACTCGTCAGCGTTTTCAGCGTGTCAACGACCGCATCGGCTCCGAGGGCTGCCGTGTCATCAATCACGATGATGCCTCGGGAAAGATGATGGACCACGCCACGATGTGGCTCATCCGGGGTTTCACCTGCCCGGGCTACCGCTGCCTCGAGGGATTCACCGGCCTCAACCGCACGAGCGATGCCCGCTACAACATCAGCGCGCCTGGCAAAACTCATCACTCCCATGCTTAGCTCGACAGATACATCTCCTAGTCGAACAAGGCCACCGGATTGGCCCCAGTCCATCCACTCGTTCTCAAACGTTAGTTGCGTCATCAGGTTTGCTTGTCTATCGGCCAACCAGAGAGGTGCAGTGCTTCGAGGGCCTGCTGCCTCGCCGAATACGGAACTTTTACGCCGGCAATATCCCGATATGCCTGAGAGCCAGGCCCACACCAGAGAACACTGTCATCTTCGCCCACAAGGCTCAGCGCAAAACGAATCGCCTCGGTGGGATCGGCAATCTCATGCACGGTGGCTCCCTCTATGGACCGCGCACCTTCGAGCAAGCCCGCCCTAATCTGATGGGGGTCTTCCAGCCTGGGATCATCATCGGTCACGATCACCACATCAGCAAGCGTCGCTGCCACCTGGCCCATCACCGGTCTCTTGGACGCATCTCGGTTACCAGAGGTACCACACACGATCACCACGCGACCTTTAGTCTGATCGCGGACAGTGGAAAGCGTCTGCTCATATGCGTCAGCACTGCGCCCAGCGTCCAGAAATACGCCAGGAGCACCGGGGCTAGAAATGTTCTCGACCCGGCCTGGAATATAAACCGGAATCCCCGCAGTTCCAGGCCCCATTGCTGCACCAAGGTCAGAGACGCTAACGCCTGAACTAACCAGCATCACACTGGCCAACGCTGCATTTGCCACCATGTGCTCGCCCAGTATCGGAGCACTCATGCTGAGTGCCTCCCCATCGGGGCCAGTGAGATTCCACCAACTGCGGTTACCTTCGGCCTTGGTGAGCTCGTAATGCCATAACGCTGATTCGTGACCAGCCTTAGCCACGGTGAGGAGGGGTACTTCCAGGGCGGCCGCAAGCTTTTCCCCCCACGGTGTATCAACGCATACCACTGCAGACCCGGTCATTTCCGGTGTGAACAGGGCGGCTTTCGCTGCCAAGTAATGGTCCATATTTCCAAAATCTTCAAAATGGTCGTGACTGAGATTGGTAAACCCTGAGACGGTGCTAAAAACCCCCTCCAGCCTTTTTTTATTGAGCGCTTGAGCACTGACCTCCAAGGCCACCCCCCACACGCCACCCTCGCTCGCGAGTGCCAGCATCGCATGAATATCGGGTGCTTCCGGGGTGGTGAGCGTGCTCGGGTAGGACACATCTAACACCTTGCGAACCGCTGTGGTAGATAAGGCAGTACCAAGCCCTAGCGCTCGCATCATGGCCTCTAGGAGGAAAACGGTGGAGGTTTTTCCATTTGTTCCAGTGACGCTGAAAACCGCAGATCCGCCACCGCGTGATGTGCCATAGACCTTAGAGGCCAGAGCGCCGAGAAGTCGCCGTGGCTCGGTTGCTACTAACAGCGATACATCCTCGCCAGCGAGGGTGTCCCTTCCAGCGGGGTCCGTCATCACCGCTGACGCCCCAGCTGCTTTTGCTTGTGGCCAAAACTCTATGCCGTGGCGGTGGGCTCCCTGCAGGGCGACAAAGATATCGCCTGGCAACACTGCCGAAGTGTTGAGGGCGACACCGCTAATGTCAACGTCGTCACCAAAGCGCTCTAGTTCCAGAGAGTCAGCCAGGGTGTGAAGCGACTGGGGGGAATGTTGGGTGGGTCGAAGAATTGCGCCTTCTGCCACAGCAACCCCCTGCTCGATTTTCTAGCGAATGGTGCCCTACCAGGTTAGCGCTGGAACGGTTGCTGGTTCGCTCGAGGGGGCAACCCGATAGTGCTTGAGAACGTGCGACATCACATCATGAAAAGCCGGTGCCGCAGCAGAGGATACTCGCGACGTTTGTGGCTTATAAAAGCTAACCAGGACAACATATTGGGGGTCCTCCGCAGGCGCCATACCGGCCAAGGAAATTACCCGCTCGGCACCATAACCGGAGGAGTTTGCAATTTCTGCTGTTCCGGTCTTCGCCGCCACTCGATATCCAGGAACGGTCAAAACGGAGCTCAAACTGCCCTGACTGACGATTGTTTCCATTATGCTCACCGTTGTCGCGGCGGCACTAGCGGACACAACCTGCGTGGGTTCGGCTATCGGCGTTTGAAGAAACTCGCCCTCGGCAGTGGTGCAGCCCTCCACTAGGCGCAAAGGAACTCGCAGCCCGTCGTTGGCGATTACTTGGTAGGCGCCCGCCATTTGTGCTGCCGTGACTGAAATCCCTTGGCCATAAAACTGGGCGTATCGCGTCACGATGTCCACATTGCCAGCCGATTGCAGGAGTCCACCCGATTCACCGACAAAGTCCGCACCAGTAGTGGCGCCAAAACCAAAGTCTTGAAAATACTGTGTTGCTTCGGATTTGGGCATCCGGCCGCCCAGCACTGCCATTCCGGTGTTCGAGGAGGTGTGCAGCACACCGGCGGTGGTGAGCTGGCGATCTTCACCCACTGAAAAGTTCTTGATAAAGGTGTCCGAATCCACTCGGAAGAAACCTGGCGCCACAAGGCGGTCCTCGGCGTAGGTGTACCCCCCGTCCATCAGCATGGCAATGCCTACGGGTTTCATAATCGAACCGGGCTCATAGGGTGAGCTAAAAACCCGCGCTCCCGTGTACTTCGTGGGTGTTTGGGAGAAATCATTTGGGTCGAAAGTGGGCCAGTCGGCGGCAGCCAAAACATGGCCATCTTTCACCCGCACCACCATCGCTGAGCCATACGCCGCGCCCAATCGACTGCCATGTTCGGCAAGTTGTTGCAACACATACCACTGCAGATCACTATCAATAGTGAGCGTGACGTCCCCACCGTGCACGGGCTCTGACACCGACTCGGTGGTCCCCGGCAGGCGCACACCATCAGCACCTCGTTGATAGGTTGCCACACCGTTGGTGGCGCCTAAACAGTCGTTGTAATCCAATTCGATTCCACCCAACGGCTCGTCGGTACCGAGCATCCCCGTGAGGTTTCCGGTCACCGCGCCAAAGGGGTAGGTCCGTTCGCGAATGAGGTCCATCTGAAGCCACGGAATACCCAGTGCGCGAAGGCTTTCGCGGACTTCGGGGCTCACTCCTTTGACCAGATAGGTGAAGGGAGCTTCCGGGTCTTGGCTAATCGCATAGAGCAGCTCCTCGTGCAGAGCTCCCGTGATGGCTGCGACTTCCAACAGGGCAGCGCTGACGGTGACAATTTCACCTTTGCGCCTGAAGTCCCCCACGATGCGGGGATCAGTGCTGATGTCGTAGCGATCAACATCTACAGCTAGGTCATTTCCAAAACTATCCACGATAGATCCGCGCGACGCCCAGATAACTTCGTCGGTTGTGCGAATCTCTTCGGATTGCTCTTGGAGTTCACTGGCGCGAACAATCTGAACATCAACAAGCTTGGTGAACAGCAATGCGCTCACGATAAACACTAAGGCGAGGGCGAATCCCGCACGCTTAGCGGACATACGCTGGTGCGACATAGGTTGCCTATCCCTGCTTAGCGAGTTGTGGGTGAGGGAATAGTGCCGCCAAAGCGCACTGGGGGCTGGGTCATAACCATGGCAGTGCTCACCGTGGCGGCTGCCGCACTCGAAACCCGAGTCACAGTGCCTCCCGCTTCTTGGGTGAGCATTTCTAGCTCGTCTAGGGCGGTGGCCTCAGGTGCAGCTGCTTGGCTTACCGAGTCATAAACAGCGGCAATAATCGCTGGTGGTGCAATAACTTCGGTGCCGGTGGTGACGCTGACCACGGAACGAGAATTCGAGAGGCTTGCCGGAATAGCTTCACCGATCACGGTGGCATCAGAGAGGCGTAAATAAGCCGGGTTGTTGTCTTCCACCATGCCCATGGATGAAGCAAGAGTGGCCAATGTGTCGGGGGCGGTGAGCGCGCCAATATCTTCGGCGACAATCTGTAATTGCTGGTGGCTATCGCGCACGTCAGCTTTGAGTCCCGAGATTTCATACGCGCCACCAGAGACAGCAATGGAGAGCATTAACTGCCCTCCTAAGATGGCAAAGATTCCACTAAGAATCACCACGATATAGCGAAGCTTGGGCGCAGCCGCCGTGAGACTACGCGGGCGTGTTGAGGCAACGGCACGAAGTGGTGAGCCAACGCGCTGCACACTGAGGGAATGGGCTAGGGCGCTCATGATGGAACCTTTCGAAGTTTCTCGGCTGCGCGCAGGCGGACCGAGGTGCTGCGGGGATTGTTGGCAATTTCTTCAGCGGAGGCCATCTCGGCCCCGCGGGTCAATTCGCGGAACTCAGGCCGATGCTCTGGTAGCTCCTGGGGTAAGCCGAGCGGCGCAGTGGATCGAGACCGTCGACGCAGTTCGGTTTTGACAAATTTGTCTTCGCCTGACTGATACGACATCACCGCGATTCGTCCCCCCACCGCGAGCCGGTTCATGGCTTCAGGGATGGCCGCTTCAAGCGATTCCAGCTCGTGGTTAACTTCAATCCGAAGTGCTTGGAACACGCGTTTAGCAGGATGTCCCTTATCGCGAAGCGCATAAGGCGTGGCCTGTTGGAGAATCTCCACGAGTTCACTAGTGCGAGTAATGGGCTTAATTCCCCGGGCATCAGCAATCGCGTGGGCATAACGCTTGGCGAGTTTTTCGTCCCCAAAGCGCCAGAAAATTCCAGCAAGCTCGTCCACTTCGTAGCTGGCAAGAATGTCGGTGGCGCTGTGGGCATCGCCAGGATTCATGCGCATGTCCAAGGGGGCATCCACCGAGTAAGAAAAACCTCGCTCGGGTTTGTCCAAGTGCAGCGAGGAGACACCCAAGTCAAAAAGGATGGCCGCGGGGGCTTCGCCACCAAACTGGCTATCCAAAGCCAGACCGAGGTCGTCGTAACGGCACTGCGCAAAACTGACGCGATCGCCATAGGGCGCTAATCGGGCCTTGGAGCTTTCTAGAGCTTCAGGGTCGCGGTCGATGCCTAATACCCGCAGGGCTGGGATGGAGGCTAAGAAGGCTTCGGTGTGACCGCCCAGTCCGAGCGTGGCATCCACAAGCAGCGGTGAGTCCCCCAAGAGGGCGGGGCTCAGCAGTTCCAGCGCTCGCGGGGCCAAAACCGGGGTGTGGCGGTAGGTGTCCATCATCAGAATGTTGGCTCTCACCTCGAATTTGAGATTCCCTTCCGTGGTACTGACCTGGAACCGGGGAAGGTGCCACAGGGGTCACGGACGGGAGTCTCAAACTCGGGATTAAAGGAGTCCGGGAATCACCTCCTCCTCGGTTTCGGAGAAGGCTTGCTCGCGGTCGGCGTAATAGGAATCCCAGGCGCTGGTGGACCAAATCTCCGCACGGTTTCCTGCACCGATTACCGTGAGGTCTTTTTCTAATCCCGCATAGTCGCGAAGTGCTGGAGGAACACTTACTCGGTTTTGCTTGTCGGGAATCTCCGAGCTTGCGCCTGAGAGAAAGAGGCGGAGAAAGTCTCGCCCCGCCTTAGACGTCAGTGGTGCTTCGCGCAAACGCTCGAGATGGATTTCAAAGTCTTTGGAGGTGAAGACGTAGATGCATCGCTCTTGGCCTCGAGTGAGGACCAGACCGTTAGCTAACTCGTCTCGAAAGCGAGCCGGCAGGATGACGCGACCTTTGTCATCAAGCTTCGGGGCGTGAGTTCCCAAAAACATTTTTGTGCCCCTTTCATGTCCGGCCAACGGGGAGCATTCTCCACTTTACTCCACTTTGCTCCAATTGCAACCACTTTTGAGAAGTTTTTTGGGCCATGCCCCCCACACCCTCCACCGCAGCACCAACACGAGATCCGGATGGGGACAACAAAAAACCGGCCATCGCTGGCCGGTCAGGGAAAAAGCTACGGGAGGCGTTGGCCCCCTAGTAGAGGATTAGGGGTTCTCCCCGCGCTGCCTGCGTTCCCAACGATCGTTGAGACGATCCATAAAACTCATCGATGACGCGGAGGTGCTGCGCGATGATGAAGAAGAAGAAGAAGAAGAAGACTTTGGCGACGAAGTGGCGCGTCCCGGAACAGCCACAGCGACCATGACCCCGGTGAAGACGACAGCAAAACCCAAGATGCCCACAACCGTGAGATCTTGGTAGACACCAACAAGCATGGTGATCAGGCCCACAACAGCAAGGATCACGCCAACGGCAATCGCGCGGTAATGAGGAACGCGCTTGGCACCAAGAGCGGTCAGCACGTCGGCTTCACCCTGGTAAAGGTTGCGCTCCATTTCATCGAGCAAGCGCTGCTCGTGTTCAGACAGTGGCATACGCCCCTCCCGTCAAAGATGTTTCAACCTAAGAGCCGATTGTACGTGGATTTCCTGTGGATAAGCTACAGGGGTGTCTGAACAAACCAAGCTCGTCGATCTCGTTGATCACCACTTAACCTCCTTCCTGGAATCTCGCTCGCAGGACATGGCGAACATCTCCCCCGACTTGGAGCACCTGTTGGCCTACAGCAACAGCATGCTCACGGGTGGGAAAAGATTCCGTGCCCGTTTTTGCTATTGGGGTTGGCGAGCCATTGGCTCCGACGGATCCGAGATGGACCTACTCGGTGGAGTAGAAACTCTCGATGATGTTCAATCGGTTATTGCCTTGGCCACCTCACTCGAGGTTTTCCACGCGGCTGCTCTTGTTCACGATGACATCATGGACAACTCCGATACTCGCAGGGGCCTGCCCGCAGCGCATCGCGCGTTTGAAAAAATTCACTCCTCTCGCGACTATTCGGGAATCTCGGACCATTTCGGACGCTCGACGGCTCTGCTCCTCGGTGATCTGCTCTTGGCATGGAGTGATGACTTACTCACCGCAGCGCTTGATTCTCTGCCTCCAGAGATTGCTAGGGCAACCCGGAGCCAGTTTTCCAAGATGCGTCAGGAGGTCACTCTGGGGCAATATCTCGACATCCACGAGGAAGCCGCCTGGCTACACACTGCCGAATCGGAACGCCTCGAGCGAGCGCTACGCGTGGTGACCTACAAATCAGCGAAGTACAGCATGGAGGCCCCCCTGCTTATTGGAGCAAGTCTGGCCGGGGCGCATCCCGAACAACTCGCTGATCTCTCAACGTTTGGTTTGCCTCTGGGAATCGCCTTTCAGCTGCGCGATGACGTCTTAGGAGTCTTTGGTGATTCTGAAGTAACCGGGAAGCCCTCCGGTGACGATCTGCGCGAAGGTAAACGAACGGCACTTATTGCTTTGGCCGAATCGGCCATGCCCGAGAGCCAAAAAAGAGTGTTCAATGAAATGCTCGGGGATAGATCCCTCTCACCGGATCAAATCGAAGTCATGCAATCCACACTGCGCGAAAGCGGCGCGCTAGATGATGTGGAATCGATGATCAGTGACTACGCGAGCCAGGCGATGACCGTGCTCGGTAACTCCGCCATCTCAGCCGGTGCAAAAAAAGAACTAGGCCGGCTCGCGACCGCCGTGACCGAGCGCCGGTCTTAGAACGCTAAGACTTGAGCGAGTCGCCTAACCTCAGTTTTGCGACCCATTCGCATCGCCTCAATCGGCGTAGCCTGCAAGACCTCGTTGGCGTCGAATAACCATTCCAGTGCGTCTGATTCACTAAACCCACCATCAAGCAAGACAACCAGGGTGCCGCGAAGTTCCCCTAAAGGCTCCTCCCCATCGAGCATCAGCTCGGGTATGCGAAAGACTCCGTCTTGTTTGCGCCCCAGCAAGAACCGCTCTTCTAAGAGGCGGTGCACCTTCCCTGGTCTGAGATCAAGCCGTTCACAGACTTGCGGGATGGTTAACCAGGTCAGGGATTCAAGAGCGCTCACCTGTATAGAGTGCCACGAATACTGCGGTCATGGCGAACTGTGGCGCGCAGCGAGGCTTATGTTACGAACAGGTAAACTCACACCACACCCGCCACAGTGATTGACTTGCCCCTCATCCTGTGACACCGTATTAGTGCAGGTATTTGGCGCATTTGTTCCCCCTGCAGCGAAATGATGGGAAGTATGTCACTCCACAAAGATGCCAACCCCGCCACTGGGGGTAGCGAAGAAACCCTTGAACACGTTGTGTTCAAGGGCCTAACGCCGCGCATCGCAGAGTTTGACCCTTCCTGCGAATCAGCCCCCGGCGGTTTCCGCAGAGGCCTCTTTGGCAGTATCCCCCTGATCATGACCGGCACCCTGGCAACGGGAATGATCGCCGCGCCGCCTATCACTGTCGACGCATCCGGTGGGGCGGAGGCAGAGGGTGGAAACTACTCCTTGGACTCTCGACCCGGGTTTGCCACCCGATTGCAGAACTCTTTCCTACCGGTTGCGCAGGTCGTCTTGGATGCACTGCGTCCAGATCTCCCGGCGACCTACCAGGTTGAACAAGGCGATAGCGTGTCCTCGATTGCCGATCGCTTTGGTATGCCCACTCCCGCCATTTTGACTCTCAACGGATTGGGATGGGACACGGTCTTACACGAGGGTCAGGTTATTAAGCTCACCGCCGAGGCAACCAAGAAGAAGGCCAGCTCCCCCGCCCGGGTGGCAGGAGATGGCTACCTGGTGCAAAACGGGGAAAGTGCGTCAGCCATCGCAGATCGAATGGGCATCTCAACCGATGCTCTACTGCGCCACAACGACCTAGAAGATGACGCCGTCATCTATGCCGGACAACTTATTCTTCTCCCCGGGGTGAGCGCCCCGGTAGTGCAGCGGGATATTCAAGGCTCAACGCCTGTCATCGCCTCAGGCCCCACCATCATTGCTGCCTCGTTATCGAGTGACGAAATCACTGAGAACTCCGAAGAAGAATCAGCGGAGCCGGTTGAGGATGTTTTCGATGCGGCCGATATTGCCCTGGCGGAAAAGCCCGCCTTGGTCACCGTTCGCGTACCCACCAAAACGGTTGCGCCAGTGGTGAAAGCAGTGGAAGCCAAACAAGCGCAAAGCACCCCCTCGGTGCCGGCGTCTAGTTCTTCTGATGCCGAGGATGCCTCTGAACAAGAGGCAGAAGCCTCCAGCGGTGTGGGCCAACCCATCTCGGGCAGCATTACGCCACTTAACGATGAGCGCCGAGGCAACGCGGAGCTGATTATTTCGGTAGGTAAAGATTTAGGTGTGTCCGATTACGGCATTGTCATTGCCTTAGCTACAGCCATGCAGGAGTCCTCGCTTCGCAACCTGGACTGGGGCGATCGGGATTCCTTAGGTCTCTTCCAACAACGTCCCTCGTCAGGTTGGGGTAGCGGGGAACAAATCATGGATCGCTCTTACGCCACGCGGGTATTTTTTGGTGGGCCTTCAAACCCAAATGCTGGGAAAACAAAAGGCTTGCTAGATATTTCGGGTTGGGAATCCATGGCGCTCACCGTTGCCGCGCAAAAAGTGCAAATCTCTGGTCACCCCACGGCGTATGCCAAATGGGAGGCTAGCGCCTGGTCTTGGCTCTATGAATTGACGTAGTGGAGTGGCAACTCATCATGAGGTGCCGGCCTGCGTACAATCCAAAGAATGGACACCGCCCCTGTTGACCCCCTGATTGGGGTGTTGGTAGATAAGCGCTATCTCATCGAGCGTCGCGTTGCTCGCGGTGGAATGGCCACCGTTTATCAGGCCATGGACCAGCGCTTAGAGCGCCCAGTCGCCATCAAGATCATGCATCCGCATTTGGCCGAGGATGAAGATTTCACTCGACGTTTCATTCAAGAAGCGAGACATGCGGCGAGACTAGCCCACCCCAATATCGTCAATGTTTTTGACCAAGGCCAAGACGGTGGCATCACCTTCATCGTGATGGAATATTTGCCCGGCATTACGCTGCGGGAACTACTCCAAGATTTTGGTGCACTCACCCCCGCTCAAACTCTCGATATCGTCACCGCAATATTGCAAGGTCTCGATGCAGCACACACCGCAGGAATCGTCCACCGCGATCTAAAACCGGAAAATGTTTTGCTGGCCGATGACGGGCGCATCAAAATCGCCGACTTTGGTTTAGCCAGAGCGTCCGCCCATAACACGGCAACATCCCAAGCGCTCTTGGGCACCATCGCGTACTTATCTCCGGAGCTGATTTCCCGAGGCGAAGCCGATGTTCGCAGTGACATGTACGCCCTGGGCATCATGATGTTTGAAATGCTTACCGGTGAACAGCCTTACCAGGGAGACCAGGCCATCACTGTTGCGTACCAACACGCCAACGATATGGTCCCAGCCCCAAGCTCTAAGACCCCCACTGTTCCTGCACGTTTTGACCAACTCGTGGAATGGTGCACGCAGCGATCGCCCGATGACCGCCCACCTCACGCGCGGGCGCTACTGGAACACATCAACGAATTAGCCCGCACCATTGGGGTTGCCAATCTCACCAAGGCCTCGCAAACCATCAATCAAACTGTGGCGATGACTCAAAAGATTTCCGATCTTGATCTCCAGCCCACCGAGGTTCTCAGCCCCCGCTCCAGTGTTTTTGACGGTCTAGAGCCCAGCGAGTCGTCCCAGGACACCCGCGAGATAAATTTCCATGACGAGGTGGAGTTCCAGCAACCGGTGCGCCAACGTGCCGGCAGGCGCGGTGTTACCGGGACAATCGTAAGCATCCTGATTCTGATTGCCCTAGTTGGCGGTGGTAGTGGGATTGGCTGGTGGTGGTTGAACCAAGGACCAGGCTCCAGCACGAGCGTGCCAGATGTTTCAGGCCTCAGTATTACCGAGGCGACCATCGCGCTGACCCAGGCCGGATTGAGTGTCTCTGAGACGGTGATGGAGGAGTTTGACTTAGTGCTCCCTGCCGGCACGGTGAAGGGCACTTCGCCTGCCGCCGGCGAGGCTCTGGACAAACAAGCAGTGGTGACCCTGATTGTGTCCCTGGGACCCAACCCGGTGAGTGTGCCCAGTGGAACAGGTCAAAGCCTGGAATCACTTCGCACCCTCCTGGAGGCACAGAATCTTCTCCTGGGCACCACAAACAAAGAATTTAGTGATTTTGTGGCCCTGGGCCAGGTTTTGCGCTTGACAGATATCGATGGAGTAGATCTGGCCGCAGGCAGTCAAGTTCTCGCCGGCAGCACCGTCAACGCGGTGACCTCCGCCGGGCCCATCCCCGCGGTGGAAGGTTTGACCGTGGATGAGGCCCGCGATCTGCTGCAGGGAGTCGGCTTGACTGGGGTGGTGGGAGGCGATGGCGCCTACTCGAGCACGATCCCCGAAGGCTCCGTTGTAGAAATTTTTGGGCTAGGCGCTAGAACGGTTGTCCCCGGAGACACCCTGACCCTGCTGGTGTCCCGAGGCCCCGAGCTCGTCAAGATTCCTGATCTCATCGATGAGACCATCCAAGACGCCAAGCAAGCACTCGAAGACCTGGGTTTCGTGGTCGATGTTCGATCCGAATACCCAGAGTCAGAGTGGGACCGCTCGTTTGCCCGAGTAACGAGCTTGAGTCCCAGCGTGGGTCAAGAAGTGGCGAAGGGCAGCACCATCATCTTGCGCAGTTTCGTTTAGAGTTTCGTTAGCTCTTCAGCGACTAAGAACGCAAGCTCTAAGGACTGTTGGTGGTTCAGCCGAGGATCACACAGTGATTCGTAGCGAGTTTCAAGCCCTAGTTCATCAATTTTTTGTGAACCACCCAAACACTCGGTGACGTCATCACCTGTTAGCTCGACATGGATTCCACCAGGATGGGTTCCCACAGCCCGATGGGCTTCAAAGAATCCAGTAACCTCTTTCACCACATCTTCAAAGCGTCGTGTTTTGAAGCCGGTGGAGGTGGTCATGCCATTTCCATGCATCGGATCGCTCACCCACAGTGGGGAAATTTCCATTGCCTTGGTCGCCTCCAGCAAGGGGGGCAAGACATCTGCTATCGCGTTGGCGCCCATTCTGGTGATGAACGTTAGGCGACCTGGCTCACGATGGGGATCAAGCTTGTCCATGAGAGCCTTCATGTCCTCCACTGAGGTTGAGGGACCCAGCTTCACGCCAAGGGGGTTTCTTACCCGAGAAAAAAAGTCAACATGAGCGCCATCGAGTTCACGGGTTCGCTCCCCGATCCACAAAAAGTGGGCCGAGGTCACATAGGGCGCTCCGGTGCGGGAATCAATCCGGGTCAGCGGACGTTCATAATCCATGAGCAAACCCTCATGGCTGGCATAAAACTCGACACGCTTTAGTTCGTCAAAGTCTGCCCCGGCAGCCTCCATGAACTTAACCGCCCGGTCAATTTCTTTAGCCAAACCTTCATACTGCACATTTGCGGGGTTTTCAGCGAACCCACGATTCCAGCTGTGCACCATGCGAAGATCGGCAAAGCCACCTTGGGTGAAAGCACGAATCAGATTCAGTGTGGACGCCGCCGTGTGATATCCACGCAGCATGCGTGATGGGTCAGGAGTTCTCGATTCCGCGGTGAAATCGTAGCCATTGACAATGTCGCCTCGGTAGGCCGGCAGCGTAAGGCCATCACGGGTTTCTTCATCACTGGAGCGCGGTTTGGCGAACTGGCCAGCCATTCGACCCATTTTGATAATCGGCATCGAAGCGCCGTAGGTCAACACCACCGCCATTTGCAAAATTGTTTTCACTCGGTTGCGAATCTGATCGGCGGTCGCACCGGCGAAGGTTTCAGCGCAGTCGCCGCCCTGAAGCAAGAAAGCGTCCCCACGAGCTACCCGAGCAAGGCGATCGCGCAACATGTCCACTTCACCCGCAAACACCAGTGGGGGCACAGTGGAGAGCTCCCCCGTTACCTGCTCCAGCGCTCGGCTATCGCCCCACTGTGGCTGCTGCTTTATGGGCAGCGAACGCCAAGCGTCTAGGCCCTTGATCGTTGCGGGATCGGGGGTCACAACCTGCTCTGATGAATCCACGAAAATATGTTTCCTTTAGTGTCAATCAAATCCAACGAAAGCTTAGCTCAGGCCATGGTGGCGCGGATGGTCGAGGCGTAGACATCGACATACTCTTGTTGGCTGAGTTTGTTCATTTCATACACAATCTCATCGGTAATCGAGCGCAACACGAAGCGGTCACCCTCCATCCCCTTAAACCGGGTGAAATCCAGTGCTTCACCGATCACAATCCCCACCGGGTGAACCCGGGGCAGGTTGCTGCCAAGGGGCATCACCTTTTCGGTGTCAATCACCGCAGCCGGAATAACCGGAACGTGGGCTTCTAAAATCATCCGGGCCACACCGGTTCTCCCCCGATACATCCGACCATCGGGGCTTCTGGTTCCCTCTGGATAAATCGCCAGTACTTTACCCTCCGCCAAAATCGCCAAACCGGCATTGAGCGAGGCCTCTGAAGCTCTACCGCCGGAGCGATCAATGGGCAGCTGCCCCGCGGAGGTCATGAAAAAACGGACAATCCAGCCTTTGATTCCCTTACCAGTGAAGTAATCACTCTTGGCCAAAAATGCCATCTGGCGGTCAATCATGAGGGGCAAAAAGACCGAGTCAACAAAAGAGCGGTGGTTGCACACAATAATCACCGGCCCTGTTTGCGGGACGTTTTCCAAACCTTTAATCCAGGGGCGAAAAACGGTGGTCAACAAGGGCCCGATGACCCAGTGCTTCACCAGCCAATAAAACACAACCGGACCTCCCCTTCTTTGCCTTCCCTCCCAGACTAGGCCTAGGCGGCGGAAACTTCCCGGGCAAGTTCTGCTGCTCCGACTACGCCGGCAGCATTGCCCAGTGTGGCTGTGCGAATTTCGGGAATTGGCCGGCTGCTCGCTGGAGCGTAGGTAGCTAAGAAGCTGGCTCGAATCGGCTCCAGTAGTGCCGATCCAGCCGCAGCTACTCCCCCGCCGATGACAATCACCTCCGGGTCTATTACGGCCACCAACGAGGCAATACCTCTACCCAGCGCTTGCCCAATGGTCGATAGCGCAGCTAGGGCGAGTGGGTCACCGCTTTCTAGCAAGGCCTTGAGTTCATCCCGGGTGAGCTCAGGATTGCCTAGGGTGGCTCGAGCTTCGCGCATCAGCGCTGTTCCTGAGGCATATTGCTCCAGGCAACCGTGATTACCACAACCGCACAAACGTCCTCCTGGTTCAATAATGATGTGGCCTAATTCCCCCGCAACACCAAAGCCGCCAATCATCAAACGGCCTTCATTTACGATCGCGCCGCCCACCCCGGTGCCGATGGTGAGCATCACCATGGATTGGGCATCAGCGCCGGCCCCGTGGCGAAATTCTCCCCACCCAGCAGCGTTGGCGTCATTTTCCAAGACAACGGTGCGAGCTAACACGTCCTCTAAGCGCTTTTTGAGTGAGAACCCCGGCCAGTTGATATTCGGTGAGAGGTAGATGGTCTCGCGCTGGCGATTCAAAAACGCGGCAACGGCAACACCGATCGCAGAATCTGGCGTATCGGCGCCGAGAACAGAGACCATCTCGGCGATCGCCGCAACGATGCCCTCAGGGTCACCAGGCGTTGTCGGCCTGGATTGTGCAGCAATAATCTCACCGTTATCGCTCACCAGTGCGCCAGCAATCTTGGTGCCGCCAATATCAATTCCAAGCGTAGTCACAAGCGATAAGTCTAGAACGGACTATCCTGGAGGAATTCACTGCCGATTATCGGCTTGTGACGCTTATGATTGACTAAATCTGTCCGTGGTACCGAAGGAGTTACCGTGAAAGAGTTCTCAGCCCCCGCCGTTGTTCCAGCCGATCCCAAGGCCAATACCACCCAGCTACTGGTTGACCGGCTAGCCAAAGACCCACACGGGGTTTTGTTTGCTCTACCCACCGCACAAGGCGGTTGGGAAGACGTCACCACCCAGGAGTTCCACACTCAAGTAGTGGCCCTGGCTAAAGGTTTCATGGCCGCTGGCATCAAAGCGGGCGACAAAGTGGGCTTCATGTGTAAAACCCGCTATGAGTGGACTCTGGTGGACTTTGGCCTCTGGTTTGCTGGCGCCATCATGGTTCCCATTTATGAGACCTCATCGCCAAGCCAACTGCTCTACAACTTGGAAGACTCCGGAGCCACCGCAATTATTGTGGAGACTGCGGATCACTTTGCCCGTTTTGATGAAATTGCCGGCGACGTCCCCCTGGTCGGCAAGGTGTGGCAGATGGCACTGGGTGACATCGAGAAGCTCTCGCAATCAGGCGGAGAAATTACCGATGCTGTCCTAGAAAAGCGTCGCACTACAGCCAAAGGCTCCGACATGGCCACCCTGATTTACACCTCAGGTTCCACTGGGCGACCTAAAGGCTGCATGCTGACCCACTCTAACTTCGTGGAATTAGTGCGAAATTCGGCTGTTGCTATGAAAGAGGTGGTGGAGCCAGGTGCTTCGACCTTGCTCTTTATCACCACCGCTCACATCTTTGCCAGGTTCATCTCCCTGCTTGCTGTTCACACCGGGACCAAAATTGGCCACCAGGCAGACACCAAGCAGCTACTGCCCTCGCTAGGCTCGTTCAAGCCCTCCTTCTTGCTGGCGGTGCCGCGAGTATTTGAGAAGGTCTATAACTCGGCAGAGCAAAAAGCTGAAGCGGGTGGCAAAGGCAAGATCTTCCGCATTGCAGCGGACACTGCCGTGGAGTACTCGAAAGCTCTCGATGCTGGCAAGGTCAGCCTGGGCCTGAAACTGAGATTCACGGTCTTCGATCGCCTGGTTTACTCCAAGCTCAAAGCTGCTATGGGTGGCGGTGTGATCTACGCCGTATCAGGTTCGGCACCACTGAGTACCCGACTGGGGCACTTCTATCGGGCCCTGGGTATCAAGATTTTGGAAGGCTATGGTCTCACCGAAACGACGGCGCCAGCGACCGAAAACCTGGTTACTCGCTTCAAAATTGGCACCTGCGGTCCAGCATTACCCGGAGTTTCCGTCCGCATTGCCGATGATGGCGAGGTGCAGGTAAAAGGCATCAACGTCTTTGCTGGTTACTGGAATAACCCGGCAGCCACCAAAGAAACTTTCACCCAAGATGGCTGGTTCAAATCCGGCGACATTGGTGACCTCGATGATGAGGGTTACCTCACCATTACCGGTCGGAAGAAAGAAATCCTGATTACCGCCGGTGGTAAGAACGTCGCCCCCAACTATTTGGAGGACCCCATCCGGGCCAATCCGATTGTGGGCCAAGTTGTAGTCGCTGGAGACCAAAAGCCTTTCATCTCAGCTCTGATCACCTTGGACACAGAAATGATCGACACGTGGCTTTCTAACAATGGTGTCAAAGAGACCTTGACACTGCATGAAGCCGGCTCGCACCCCCTGGTTCTCGCCGAAGTGCAGAGGGCCATTGACGCCGCTAACGCTCGAGTGTCACGGGCAGAGTCGGTGCGCAAATTCACGATTCTTCCCACTGAGTTCACCGAAGCCTCGGGCCACCTCACGCCAAAGATGAGCATCAAGCGCGCTGAAATTATGCGCGACTTCGGCAAAGAAGTTGAAGCGATGTATTCCGACACCACAGAAACTCAAGGAATTTCAGTTACCTCTTAGCGACTAAACCATTCAGATTCACGAATAGTCCGCAGAGCATCTTTTTTGTATTCCGGGGTTAGCCCCTCGAAGTACAGCGTGCCTTCGAGGTGGTCAAGTTCGTGTTGCAGAGCCTGAGCCATCAAGCCCTCACCCTCAATGTCGATCAGTTCCCCCTCTAGGGTGTAACCGCGGGCTATGGCGTGCGGGTAGCGAGCCCGCGGATAGGTGAGGCCAGGGACAGAAAGACAACCTTCGGACATGTCTACTGGATCCCCCCAGGTTTTGAGCATTTTGGGGTTAATCAAATACCCGATGTCACCGTCAATGTTGAAGCTAAAAGCCCGAAGTCCCACACCAATCTGATTGGCAGCCACGCCAGCACGGCCCGGTAACTTCACTGTGTCTAGAAGATCCCCAATAACGTCCCGAGCCCGATCGCTGGTGGGCTCTAAGTGCTCACAGACACTTTTGAGCAAGGGATCGCCAAATAGCCGGATAGCCCGAATCGCCACGACTATGAGCCAGTACGCTCGCCCATGCCCTCGGCAACGAGGGCCGCAAGTTCCCTGGCAGCGTCCCGCGTGTGGCGGCCAAGCCGGCTCCAGTCCACTATCGAGCCCGCGGCCAGGTAGGGGTCATAAGGAATGCGAACTACTTGACGTACTCGAGACAGGAAGTGGTTTTCAATTTCATCCAGCTTCACCACGTTGGTGCCTGGAGTGGCCGTGTTCAAAGCCACAACGCAATTTTTCACTAGCTTGGTGTACCCGTTGGCTTCCAGCCAAGTCAATGTCTCTGAAGCCAAACGAGCCTCATCGATGCTTCCCCCGGACACCACCACTAGACCATCTGCCCGCTCCAGTGTCGGTTTCATGACCGAGTGGACAACGCCGGTTCCACAGTCTGTGAGAACTACGGAATAGAATCTGGCAGCTTGGTCAGCAACCACGTTGTAGTCATTCTCATCAAAAGCTTCCGAGAGCAAAGGGTCCGTATCCGATGCCAACACGTGCAAACGTGTCTTGTCCTTAGAGACTAGTTCGGCGAAATCAGTGAAACCGGCAATAGACGCGGCATACTTAACGACGTCGCGAACGGTGGCACCAGTGGACTTGGGAACTCGTTCGGCGAGTGTGCCGCGGTCCGGATTGGCATCAATAGCGATGACGCGGTCATCGCGAACTGCGGCCATAGCCATGCCTAACAAGGTGGTTACCGTAGTTTTCCCTACGCCACCTTTTCTGGTCAGGATGGGAACAAAGCGGGTGCCATGGTCATACTGGGTGGCAATTCGGGCTTCCAGTGCTTTGCGCGCACGCACCGACCGGGAATCGCCCACATTAATAAATCTAAGACTTATCAAGTAAATCAGGTACTGCCAGAAGCCTTCGGGAACCGCACGATTGCGACCACTGGTATTAAGCAGACGATCTTCGGTCAACATGGCAGAAGGCTCTGGGATGTCGCCCTTGTTGGTGCCGCGGCGCCGATAGAGCTCGTCATCGGAACGGATAACAGGCAAGGTGACTACTGTGTTTCCCTCCGCCTCCAGCGAAGCCGGGTCTACGGTTTCCTCTTCAATAGAAAACTCTTCGGTCGCGTCAGTCGTACCGTCTTGTTCTGCTGGCGTCTCCACCTTGCTGCGACGTGCCATTGCTAACTACCTCCATGAGATGCCCTATGGGCGAAAGCTAATTCTATGGCCAAACCTCTGACCCTGTTGATACAGCTTGCTCCCCCCGCCATCATGGCGCAATAACAAGGAGTAAATCTCCCGCCTCTACCAGTTGCGTGCGGGGAATGGCAAGGCGTTCAACTTTTCCGCTGGCGGAACAACTAATACTGGCCTCCATTTTCATGGCCTCGATGGTCGCAACAAAACCACCCTCGGTAACTTTTTCACCTACCTCCACACTCAAGGTAACCACGCCGGAGAAGGGAGCCCCAACATGACACGGATTACCCGGGTCCGCTTTTTCCGCGTGGGTTTCCACCACGACAAGGGAATTATCGCGGATACTAATCGGCCTCAATTGGCCGTTCAGCGCGGCGGTGACGGTCCTCATCCCATGGTCGTCCGGTTCCGAAATTGCTTCTAAGGAGACATAGAGGCGCACCCCAGGCTCCACCTCGATTACCGATTCGGTTCCCAGCGGTAAGCCGTAGAGGTAGTCGATGGTGCGAATGACGGACACATCACCAAATTGCTCCCGCAAAGCGGTGAACTCTTGTGTTGGGCCTGGAAACAGTAACGTGTTCAACAAGTGCTGACGCGACTTCCCCGGTTGCGAAAGAGCATCGAGCTGCTCGGTACTCAATTCCTGGGTTTGCTTGTGTGGCTTTTTCCCCTTGAGTATCTTGCTTCGGAAGGGCTCGGGCCATCCTCCTGGAGGATCACCCAGTTCACCCGCCATGAAACCAATCACAGAATCGGGAACGTCATAGGCGCCGGGATTGGCTTCGAAATCTGCAGGGTCGACATCCATGGCCACCAAGTGGAGTGCTAAATCACCAACTACTTTGCTCGAAGGTGTGACCTTGGTGGGCCGGCCAAGGATCCGACTGGCGCTGGCGTACCAATTCTCGATGTCCTCAAAACGATCGGCTAGGCCTAAAGCAATCGCCTGTTGGCGCAGGTTTGAAAGCTGTCCACCCGGTATTTCATGGTGATACACACGTCCGGTGGGACCTGGAAGGCCAGATTCGAATGGCTCATACACAGCTCTCACTGCCTCCCAGTAGGGCTCTAGTGCGGCAACATTTTCTAAGCTGAGCCCCGTCTCCCGCTCCGTGTTATCCAGGGCGGCGACAAGAGCCGACATCGAAGGTTGGCTGGTCGTTCCGGCCATAGCCGCACTCGCCACATCAACGGCGTCCACACCAGCGGCACTAGCAGCCAGCAGGGTGGCCATCTGGCCCCCTGCCGTGTCGTGGGTGTGGAGGTGGACCGGAAGATCGAAACGCTCCCTCAGCGCACTGACCAGTTTTGTCGCAGCCATCGGTCGCAGCAGACCCGCCATGTCTTTAATGGCCAAGATATGTGCGCCAGCATCGACCATCGTCTCAGCCAGGGCGAGGTAATAATCCAGGGTGTAGAGATCTTCGCCTGGATCGAGCAGGTTACCCGAATAGCACAACCCGACTTCGGCCAAGGAGCTGCCCGTTTCGAGCACCGCGTCTATGGCGGGGCGCATATTGGAAACATCGTTCAGTGCATCAAAGATTCTAAAAATATCGACACCGGTGGCACTGGCTTCGCTCACAAAAGCGTGAGTAACCTCCACGGGGAAGGGCGTGTAACCCACCGTGTTGCGACCGCGCAGCAGCATCTGGATACAGAGATTAGGCAAGGCCTTACGCAGTGCCGCTAGACGCTCCCAGGGGTCTTCACCAAGGAACCTCAGTGCGACATCGTAGGTTGCCCCGCCCCAGGCTTCAATCGACAACAATTGCGGTGTGGTGTGGGCCACCACCGGTAACACGTCCACCAGATCTTTCGTGCGGACCCTCGTTGCCAGCAAAGACTGATGAGCATCACGAAAAGTAGTGTCGGTTACAGCCAAGGCCACTTGGGCACGAAGTTCGCTAGCGAACGCGACAGGCCCCATACGATCCAAGCGCTGCTTGGACCCCTCGGGAGCGCGCGTGAGGGGAATCTGGGGCAGCTTCCGTATCGGGTCGATTATCAGCGCCGGGCGTTGGTAGGGCTGATTTACGGTGACATCAGCAAGCCAGGTGAGCAATTTGGTTCCACGGTCTTTGCTTACCGGCGAGGTCAGCAGCTGGGGCCGTTCCTCGATAAACGAAGTTGACACATCGCCAGCAAGAAAATCAGGGTCTTCCACCACCGCTTGCAAAAACGAGATATTGGTGGACACTCCCCTGATCCGAAACTCCGCTAAACCTCGACGCGCCCTGGCAACCGCAATGGGGAATGTCCGCCCCCGGGTTGTCATCTTGGCCAACATCGAATCGAAGTAGGGCGAGATTTGGGCGCCCTGGTTCACCGTTCCACCATCGAGGCGAATTCCCGCTCCCCCAGGTGAACGATAGGTCGTAATTTTTCCGGTATCGGGACGGAAATCGGCAGCAGGGTCCTCAGTGGTGATGCGGCACTGCATCGCAAACCCCCGTGGCACGATGCCCTCTTGGCTCAGTCCCATGTCGGCAAGCGTCTCTCCGGCGGCGATGCGCATCTGGGTATTCACCAGATCAACATCGGTGATCTCTTCGGTGACCGTGTGTTCCACCTGGATCCTTGGATTCATCTCAATGAAGACGTGTTCACCGGCGCGCTCGCCGGCGGTGTCGACCAAAAATTCCACGGTTCCGGCATTGCGATAGCCGATGGAACGCGCAAAAGCGACGGCATCGGCCAATATTTTGGTGCGGATACTGTCATCCAGATTTGGTGCCGGAGCTATTTCAATGACTTTCTGGTGTCGTCTCTGCACCGAACAATCACGCTCGAAGAGGTGCAGTGTTGCCCCGGTGGCATCGGCAACGATTTGGACTTCAATGTGGCGGGGCCTTAGCACCGCTTGCTCGATAAACATCCGCCCATCACCAAAAGCAGTTTCTGCTTCGCGCATCGCCGCCTGGAGGGCATCGCGGAGGTCTTCAGGTTTAGCCACCCGGCGCATTCCGCGACCACCCCCGCCGGCGACGGCTTTAGCGAACACGGGAAACCCAATGCCATCGGCTGCCACAACGAGTGCCTCAATATCGGTCGTTGCCTCGCTGGAGGCCAAGACGGGGACACCGGCAGCAACCGCGTGTTCCTTTGCCGTTACCTTGTTGCCCGCCATCTCCAACACAGAAGCGGGGGGACCAATGAAAACGATGCCGGCTTCCTCGCAGGCCCTTGCCAAATCAGGGTTTTCACTCAAGAATCCATAACCGGGATAGATGGCATCCGCCCCGGAGAGCTTGGCCACACGCATAATTTCATCAATGGCCAAATAGGCGCGAAGCGGATGACCGGGTTCCCCAATTTGATAGGCCTCATCGGCTTTCATACGGTGGAGTGAATAGCGGTCCTCATAGGGATACACCGCAACGGTGCGAAGTCCTAACTCGACTGCTGAGCGGAATGCGCGGATAGCAATTTCGCCGCGATTGGCCACCAAAATTTTGGTAATCATCGATGAAGCCCCTCCCACACGCGGCAAGGCTCGCCGTTCCATGTCCTACCGCTCAGCTTAGCCAAGGCTAAACTGTGGCAGATGCGCGTAATCAGCTTGAGCTCTCTTAAAGGCGGTGTCGGTAAGACGACCGTCACTTTAGGGCTCGCTTCCGCCTCGTTTGCGCGAGGACTTCGGACCCTGGTTGTTGATATGGATCCGCAGTCTGATGCTTCCACCGGGATGGATGTCACGGTGGGACGCCGCCTCAATATTTCCCACCTACTGGCTCACCCCCGCGGATCTCAAGTGAGAAACGCTATTGCTCCTAGTGGTTGGACCAGAAGCCACAAGGGGACAGTAGATGTTCTTCTAGGCTCACCGGCAGCCATGGCTTTTGACACTCCCTCGGTTACAAGAAAAGAAATTTGGCGGCTGGAAGAAATTCTGGCTACAGTCGAAAACGACTACGACATCGTGCTCATCGACTGCCCCCCTTCGCTCAATGGCCTCACCCGGATGGCGTGGACAGCTAGCGACAGGGTTGCCGTTGTCACCGAGCCCGGTTTATTCTCTGTCGCTGCCACGCAGCGCGCCTTTCGCGCTATCGATGAACTCAGGCGAGGCGTGTCACCACGCCTGCAACCGTTGGGCGTGATTGTTAATCGGGTCCGACCCCAATCCATTGAGCACCAATACCGCATTGATGAGCTCAAGGAAATGTTTGGGGCGCTTGTGCTTCAGCCTGAACTGCCCGAACGAGTGGTCATGCAACAAGCTCAGGGAGCTGCCAGTCCGCTACATGTGTGGCCCGGAGAAAGTGCCGAAGAAATGGCGGAGAGCTTTAACTCTCTCCTAGAGCGCATTGTTCGATCGGTAGCGCTGACCGAAGGATAGTTTGCTCAGCTAGCGCGCTGATTGCGTCGCGTTGCGAGCTCATCTCGAGGGTCCGAGCCAACATCGGTAGCTTGGACCGACACGAGCGACGACTCCACTTCGCGAAGAACTTTGCCCACGGCAATACCAAAGACGCCCTGGCCTCGGCTCACTAGGTCAATTACCTCATCATCGGAGGTGCAGAGGTAAACACTTGCGCCGTCGCTCATCAAGGTGGTCTCAGCGAGGCCGGTAATGCCAGCAGCAACGAGCTGTTCAACAGCAATGCGGATCTGCTGAAGAGAAATTCCGGTATCAAGCAACCGCTTGACCAGTTTCAGCACGAGAATGTCGCGGAAACCGTATAAACGCTGAGATCCTGAACCCTGCGCGCTTTGCACGGTGGGTTCTACCAAACCGGTTCTGGCCCAATAATCTAGCTGGCGATAGGTAATCCCAGCAGCGGCAGAGGCCACCTGACCTCGATACCCTTGCTCCTCTTCAATTATCGGCATGCCGTCAGTAAAAAGCAGGTCTTTCGCATAACGATCCGAGGTGTTGTCCGAAGAAACCATCTCTCACCTAACCTTAATCTTCTACTTGAGCCTGAGGGCGCCTCATCACGATACAGGTCGCGCACCCGGATTTTTCTACAGTGGGCTGACATCGCTTGTGGCGTGTCGCCAGTGGACCAGGTTAGCTACGACTCTAGCCGGTTGAGCGAGTCTTGGGTAAGAACCTGGCGCAGTGTCATCAAAATATCGGAAAGTTCACGACTCTTTTCGCGAAACTCATCAGGTGCTAAAGCTTTCGATGAGGGTGTGGTCGCCGTCACGGCTTGAGATACCAAGCCCACTTCGCGATCTACGGCCAACCGCATGCCACGAAGGTGACGAGGTTCTAAGCCAAAACTGGCCGCCTGAACAACTGAGGTCAACACAGCCAAATCGGCAGCGCCATAAACTTTTTTAGGCTCAATCAACCCAGCAGTCACAGCACCATCGAGCACCATCGCCCGGGCACCAGAGCGCTCTAAGAGCTCACCACGGGTGTACTTCGCCCCATCCCCTGCTGGGGTCAGGCCGACAACTTTGCTAGCGCGAGGCAACACGGGGGTCTTGCCCTGGTCTTGGTCATCCAGGTGGCCTTTGATGACCCGAAGCGGTAAGTAGTGGTCCCGCTGGACGGTAAGAACAAAACGCAGACGCTCGATGTCACTGGGCGAATAGGTTCGATATCCGGCTGCGGTGCGATCCGGTGAGACCAGTTCACGATCTTCTAGAAATCGAAGCTTAGAGGGAGACAGATCAGGAAACTCGGGTGTTAGCTTGGCTAGGACTTGGCCGATGGAGAGAAGGCCGCTGGAACCAGGAACCGGGCGACCCGCCCGCGCTTGATGCGCCGTCACTTGGCAGACCCCAGTGATTCGCCCTCGTGGCGCGAAGAATAAAATGTCATCCGGAATTTGCCCACTTGCACCTCTGCGCCATCGTGGAGCAGAGCCTGATCGACTACGACGCCGTCAAAGTAGGTGCCGTTTAGCGAACCCAGATCTTTTACCTCAAACGCACTGCCGTGTCGAACGAATTCAGCGTGGCGGCGCGAGACGGTGACGTCGTCTAAGAAAATATCTGCTTCAGGGTGGCGACCGGCAACGGTGGAATCTTGATCGAGCAAGAATCGGGCACCGGCGTTTGGCCCCTTACGGACAATCAGCAAAGCGGAATTCGAGGGGAGTGCGGCAATAATTTCTTGTTCCTCGAGTGAAACACCAGATTCCAAGCCCTGCAGCTTCTGCGCAAAATCGGGCCCAAACTTCTCCGTGGAATCAGGAACCGAGGGTTCTTTGGAACCGCGTGGTGATTCGCTCATCAGACTCCCTCTAGCTCGATTGACTTACCCTATCGGAGTTTTTATCTCCGATGCGACTCGCGCTTTTTGCCAACTTTATGGCGTCAAAAAGATAGGAAAAACCGACTATCCAATACAACACAACGACTGCCACAGCAAGTATCCAGGCGATCGAATTAGTCACTAATCCAATCGCTGGCACCACTGTTCCTAGTAGAAACAGGGGTAAAACAAAGAGCATCCCAAACGTGGAAACTTTGCCCCACCACTTAACCGGCAAGGTGCCATGACCGTAGCGAGTCATCACAAGACCGCCAACGCCCAAGAGGGCATCGCGCAACATTACGGCGATAACGAACCACCAGGGAACAACTTCTTGGATAGCCAAGGCAATAACGGTCGCGGCAATGAAGAGTCGATCAGCAAAAGGGTCCAGGAACTGGCCAAGTTTCGTAATCTGGTTCATCGACCGAGCGATGAGCCCATCGACAAAATCTGTCAACACAGCGGCAACGAGCAGAATAAAAGCGGGCACCAGCTGGTCTCGGATGACCAGAACCAGGAAAACAGGAATGGCCATCAAACGCACCACGCTCACGAGATTGGCCAGAGTGAAAATCCGTGAGCTCACTATTTGCGTTTCCACCATGTCCTCAGTGTAGGAGGGCCCGGCAAATTTTCAGACACGTCAGGGCTCACACTCTCGGGTTAATCCATCGATTCGGGTTGACACCGTTTAGCCTTAGGGCATGTCGTGCATTCGTTTTAACACCACAGCGCAACGAGCTCAGTTGGCGCAGGCTTCCTCTGGTCCCAGGAAAGATGAACCTGTTGCCGCTTTCCTCTCCCCCGAGATCACACAATCTAAGGTGGATCGCATCGCGAGGTTGGCCAGAGATGCGAACCCAAAAATTCGAGAATCAGCAGCGTTGTCTTATCACGCACCGTTAGCGGTCTATGAAGCGCTCTCGAAAGACCCCAACGAGGGCGTGCGGACGTGTTTGGCGCGAAACCGCGCGACACCGCGCGACGTACTGCGCACGCTAGCCCGGGACTCCTCCGAAACGGTGCGGGCTTTTGTTGCCCTCAACTATTCAGTCCCCGCCGATGCCATGGCGCTCCTGGCCCAAGATGCCAGTGAGACAGTGCAGAGAATCGTGCAATGGAAAGATTCGGTGCGCGACGAGGATGCCAAAGAGGCAGAGAGTCCCGAGCTAGTCTCGCTCTAAGCACCTAATTGTTGAACCCTCTTCGGCAAGATTGTCGTCAAAGCAACTAAGGCTTTGTAGCGAATGCTGGGAATAACCACCGGACGGGCCGCCTCGAGGGCTTTGAGCGACTCGCGCACGACATAGTCGGCGCGAAGCCACATCAGACGAGGGAAACGCGAGACATCCATGTCCATGCGTTGATGGAATTCGGTGCGGGTAAAACCCGGAGCTACAGCACTGACAAACACGCCGCGGGATCGATAGGTGGCATGGAGTGATCGCGCCATGGTCAAGCCCCAGGCTTTATGAGCTGAATACGTGCCACGGGCTAAGTAACCAGCAACGCTGGAGACGATGACGATGCGTCCCTCACCTCGTTCCACCATGGCCGGCAGGGCTGCCTTCATCAACTCCAGTGGAACACTGACATGGATGGCAAGGTGATCGCGCTCTTGCTGCAGATCACTGTGAGCAAGATTGCCCCCAATGCCATATCCAGCGTTATTAATCAGCACCCGCACCGGTTTGTTGGTGTCGCCTAAGCGCTGCGCCACGACGGCAACCTCCTCCGGTTTGTGAAGATCAGCAGAGAGAACTTCGGTTGCCACTGCGTAGGTTTCTTCGATTTCCGTAGCGAGTGCGCTCAAGGCCTCAACATCACGCGCAACGAGGACAACACTGTGTCCCGCCCTGGCAAGCTGGCGAGCAAACTCTCTGCCAAGCCCCGCACTCGCGCCTGTAATCAGTGCCCATCTGTTCGCCATCATAGAACTCAGTGTAGAAGGGCCTGCTAGCTAGTCGACAAAGAGTTCGCCGAGCAAGGATTCGATTCGGGCCTTAATGTCATCGCGAATCTCACGCACAGTCTCAATCCCCTGCCCCGCTGGGTCAGTGAGCTCCCAATCCTCGTAGCGCTTACCGGGGAAGATCGGACACGCGTCTCCACAGCCCATGGTAATTACCACGTCGCTTGCTCTGACCGATTCCACGCTCAAAATCTCGGGTGTGTAAGAAGCAATATCAATACCTTCTTCGGCCATTACCGCCACCGCCTGAGGGTTGATCATCTCCGCGGGCTCAGAGCCTGCGGAGAACACCCGAACACGGTCTCCCCCCATCTCACGCAGATAGCCGGCAGCCATTTGAGATCGACCGGCGTTGTGAACACAGACAAACAATACGGTGGGCTTTTCCATGGCTACTCCTTAGCGTGAGGACACAAACAGGGGCGACTATAGCGCGTCGCGGTTAACCCCAAAATTGGGTGCGCCGCGACGCTGCCATATGCGCTCGGCTGCGATCAGGGCGGCAACAAGAGCCACCCCAACAAAAAGGGTTAACCACACTGTGAACGAATCGGCCGGGATGGAAAGTATTTCTCGCTTGCTTCCCTGCCATGGCCACAGTGCGCGCAACGAACCCGCCATCAAACCTGTCATCACGACCAGGGTGAGATTGCGGTAGTGAGAGAGCAGGAATTGCAATAAACGCACAAAAGCCCCCAGCCCAACAAGAGCGCCGAGAGCAAACACCACTAAGTAGGCAAAATCTCTGGAATTTACCGCTTGCAACGTCGGCTCATACATTCCAAGAATCACCAAAAGAAAAGACCCGGAGACTCCGGGTAGGACAAGAGCACAAACGGCAAGTGCCGCTGCCGGGGCGACCAACCACAGTGATTCACTGCCTCCGGTGATCACCGGTAAACCCGTCAGCACAAACGATGCGCCCGTTGCCACAACGGCCACCACCAGCAAGCGCAGGTCCCACGCTCTTCCCACCATGTGGGCGGGAATCCAGAGTGAGGCAAGAATTAATCCGGTAAACAGGGCCCGAGTGTGAGTGGGATATTCGCTCATAATGGGCTCTAGCAGGGCCGCTCCAATCACAATGCCCACCAGCATTCCCGCGAGCACAGGAATCAAGATTCGCCAGGGTTGCGAGGCCCACAGGGCGAGCATGGCCCTGCCATGGCCTCGCAGGCCGGAAAGCAGACCGGCAATGATGTTGGAGGCGGAGGAGATGAGTGTGGCATAGACACCAGTAATCAGTGCCACGGTGCCACCGGATACGCCAGGAACAATTTCGGCTAGGCCAATAAGAAGCCCTCGAAGCCCATCAAGCACGATACGTAAAGCACGAATCACGGCTATGCCTCCAAAAAAGTAATCGTTCCCGAGCGTTTTGAGGCTATCCCAATGAGAACAAAACTCGGGTGCTACGCGCGCAGATCGCCCGCAAGCTGGCTGGCATTTCCCCCACAGCCTCACTTGCCTTATTAGTGTTGGAAACCGTGGCGGACCAACGGCAGAGGAATTCCTACACGGCAAACGCAGGGGCAATGACCCACCCAACAATGCGCCACATTCGCGCGTTTTGTGTGTCCCTATCGTTCACGTCCCCAACCTATGACCAAAAGACAGAGCATCGGGGGCATCAGGTCTTCTACCAGCAACACGTTTTAGACTGAGGAGAGCTTTTGCCCATCAGCGGTGCCGATCAATGGGGTTGACATGGATGTAGGTTTTCTCGAGTGGGCCACCGTATTAGGCGTGATTGCGGCCCTGCTCGCACTGGATTTACTCACGTTTAGTCGCAAACCTCATGACGTCGGCTTCAGAGAAGCCGCCTGGTGGTCAGTGTTCTATGTTTCCGTGGCACTGCTTTTTGGCTTGTGGGTCTTCTTCGACGCCGGAAGTGTCTATAGCACCGAATACTTTGCCGCCTACCTGGTGGAAAAATCTCTCAGCGTCGACAACGTCTTCGTCTTCGCCATCGTGTTAGCCCAATTCCAGGTTCCCTCGAAATATCAGCAACGGGTGCTGCTCATTGGTGTTCTTCTGGCGCTGGTCCTACGCGCCATTTTCATTGCCATTGGTGCAGCAGCCCTGGCCTACTTCGCCTTCACCTTTGTCATCTTTGGCGCCATCCTGATCTGGACAGGTATTGGTCTGATGCGCCACTGGAACAAAGACCCCGACCCATCGGAGAATTTCTTTGTTCGTGCGGTAAAACGGGTCACGCCTTTTACCGAGGAGTACCACGGCACCAAGCTGTTTATTAGAGAGAACGGCAAGCGACTGGCCACCCCCATGTTTTTGGTCATGATTGCGATTGGCTCCACTGATTTGCTCTTTGCCCTAGATTCCATCCCTGCCACCTTCGGGGTTACACAGGAGCCTTTCCTGGTCTTTAGCGCTAACGCGTTTGCGCTACTGGGACTTCGGGCGTTGTATTTCATCTTGAAGGGTTTACTGGATAAGCTCATCTACCTTTCGCTGGGGCTGTCCTTCATCCTTATCTTTATTGGCGTCAAACTCATTCTTTTATTCGCCCACGAGCAATGGTCCATGGTGCCAAAAATTGACACCGGGCTGAGCCTGTGGGTAATTGGCGCCATTTTGATCGTTGCGGTCGTGGCAAGCTTCATCAAATCAAGCTCTGACCCGAGCGCAATTGCCCACGCTGGTAGCGTCCGCGGAGACAAAAAAAGCAAGGCCAGCAAGAAAAAGACTGAGCCAAAGCAGCCATAGGGTGACGGCGGCTGAGGCCGACTCGAGCGAGCTATGGTTGTCTAGCGTCCCCGAATAGAGATGCGCCCCCAGTGCGCCTAGGCCGCCGCACAGCTGGCTCATAGGCAGCATCATCGAAGCTGTAGGGCGCGTTCAATAAGAGGAGAGTCGTGCCCCAAGCCAAACAGACCCGAACCGAAAAAGCGAAAGAGGCAGCATCCTCCGGGGTGATGAATCACCGCCAGATCATGCTCGTGCTTGCCGGTCTCATGTCGGGAATGTTTTTGGCCGCGTTAGACCAGTCCATTGTGGGCACAGCAATGCGCACCATTGCCGACGACCTTGATGGCCTTGCCCTACAAGCCTGGGCTACCACCGCCTATTTGATTACCGCGACGATTTCCACGCCCATCTATGGCAAACTCGGCGATATTTTTGGCCGTCGACCTCTGTTTATGATCGCCATTTCCATTTTTGTTATCGGGTCCGTCACCTCTGGTTTTGCCCAGACCATGTATGAACTTGCTGCGTATCGTGGCCTGCAGGGTCTTGGCGCAGGTGGCTTGTTCTCTCTTGCTTTGACCATCGTTGCCGATATCGTCTCGCCCAAAGAGCGAGCTAAATATCAGGGTTACTTCTTAGCCGTGTTTGGCACATCGAGCGTTATCGGACCGCTGGTCGGTGGCCTTTTTGCCGGCATCGATAGCTTCTTGTGGATTGATGGTTGGCGCTGGGTCTTTTTGATCAACCTGCCCATTGGCATCGCCTCGCTGATTATGGTCGTCACTTTTCTCCATGTCCCCCACTTCCCCCGGCCTCAAAAAATCGACTGGTGGGGTGCCGTCACCGTCATCATGGGTGTTGTGCCTCTGCTCATCATCGCTGAACAAGGTCGGGACTGGGGTTGGAGCTCTCCCATCGCAATCGCTTACTACGCAACCAGTGGCATCGGCATCGTTGCCTTCATTTTTGTCGAGCGCGCCATGGGCGATGCTGCGTTGATCCCTCTCGCTCTTTTCAAGAACACCACGTTTGCCCTGACCCAAATTCTTGGTGTCATCGTGGGTGTGGGGATGTTTGGCGGGATGATCATCTTGCCTCTGGTTCTCCAAATTGCCTATGGCGTCACCCCCACGCAGTCGGGTCTTTTGATGTTGCCCATGGTTGTTGGTATGGCAACCGCGACCACACTTTCTGGCCGAATTACCTCGAAAACCGGCAAGTACCGAATCTTTATGAACCTGGGAACCGCCGTGTTATCGGCGGCCTATGCCTACTTCTTCCTCATCCTCGAAGCCGCAACACCGCTGTGGATGGTGTCCGGGGGCATGGTGATCGTGGGGCTTGGCCTGGGTCAGCTGATGCAGACCCTGATGGTCTCCAGCCAAAACTCCGTACCGGCAAGAGACATTGGTGTTGCCACATCTTCAGCAACGTTCTTCCGTCAGATGGGTGGAACACTCGGTGTTGCCGTGTTTCTCTCGATCCTCTTTAGCCGTCTTGAAGAAACGATCTTCACCGCCTTCGGCGACGCAGCACTACAAGCTGATCTTGTGGCCGCCACCCAAGACCCAGCCGTGTTGGCAAATCCGGCTAACCAGGCGTTGCTTGGCTCGCTGCGGTCAGGTGGGGCAGAGAGCGCCCTCACCTCGGATAGCTCCTTCCTTATTGGTGCAGATGACCGCCTGACCGCACCGTTTAGGGTTGGCTTTGTCGAGGCAAGCCTCGATGTGTTCTTCTGGGCAGCAGTCGTTCTGGCTATTGGTTTCGCCATTAGCTGGTTCATCAAAGAAATCCCGCTACGCGATAAAAGCGCTTCTCAAGAAGCTGCTGAAGAGCGCCTCGCAGCGGCGAGCTAAGGCCCGAACTAAACCCGTTAACCAAAGAGTCAGTTATGGCCTAAGGGCGCTCGAGCGGAGTACCATTATGGTCGTGAAAAAGTTGCCTAAGAAAACTATGGGTCTTTTTGTTGGCATAGCCCTCGGGTTTAGTGCTGTTCTTAGTGGCTGCGCCTCTTCCGACGGGGATGGTTCTAGTGGGGCTAGTCCATCCTCCGCTGAAGAAAACCTCTCTTTCGACACAACATTTAGCCTCGAACTGGGCTCATCCTTAGGGCTGCCTGGCGTATCACCAGAAATCATCAAGCACCCCGACGGGGGTTACCTCCTGTTGGCAACCAGCATCGACCAGATCCGGGCTTTTCGATCGAGCAATGGCGCCGATTTTGAGCCTGACCCCAGCATTTCATTACCCATGGGCAGTGACTACTCCTTAGTTCAGCGCCCAGATAACTCATGGTTGCTCTATTACGTCAGCTTTGATGGGCCTCCAGGTAACCCGGGGGAACCCATGGACCCATCGACCATGACAAAGGTTGTGATGGTCTCGACCTCGCAGGATCTCAAAACGTTTAGCGCAGGACAAGCCACCGGTATCAGCCAAGACGGCCCGGGCATGGCATGGGGCGTTCCCGATACCTACGTCACCCCTGAGGGAAAAGTAATGATGATGTGGGTAGATGAGGTTGAGGGGGAAAACTGGGAAGTATTACGCACCGCCACTTCCGCGGACGGGCTGAGTTTCACCGCCAACGAGGGCTTTGTCATCAGCGATGGCTATGTCGATCCCTACATCCTCCGAGCCGAAGAAGGTGACTGGGTTGCGCTGCTCTCCACCACACCTGCAACACAGCGCCTGCCACAAAAAATATTCTTGGCCCGATCCACCAACGGTGAAACCTGGAGTATCGCCGCGCAACCCCTCCTCGAGGCATCTGATCGAAATTATCTAGACCCCGGCGCAGTCGAAGTTGCACCGGGTGAATGGCTAGTCATTTTGAGTACCTCCGAAACGGACCAGGCACTATCGGGGCCCTATGACTATGTGAGTGCGACTCTGCGCGAACAGGAGTAACCCTCAGTGCGCTGCGCCAACACTGGACCAAGACATCACGTCTAGTCATGGTTGCAGAGATCACTTAATCCAGCAGAAAATTATCCGGGCGAAGTCGTGGGGAATCTGCAGGGTTAATGCCGCTGGGTCGCCCCAGGGCAACAAAACAGATGATCTCTTCATAGGCCGGAATGCTGGCGGCTTTTCTTAAACGATTTGCCTGGGCGTTGGTGGCAGAGAAGTTCATAGGACAACTAGCGAAGCCCTGGGATTCAATCGCTAACAGCAACTGCTGCAAGAAAATTCCCCCATCAATCCACATTTGGTTTCGCTCGTGGGGCCCAACAAACGAGCGAATATCGCTCGAGACGAGAAGCAACAAGGGAATCACATCGATTCCAACATGCCCATCTTGATGCGCTAAAAGTTCGTCTTGTTTACCCGGATCTCGGTACTGGCGAACCCGCCATGACTGGGTGTTGGAAACACTCGGCGCCCAGGCGGCCAGTTCGATGATTTTCTCTAACTCCTGCGCTGTGGGCACTTCGCCTTCAACAAAGCTTCGAACCGAGCGGCGCGTGGAAAGAATGGTCTCGCCTTCGCGTTCCGGTTTAGTTCCAACCGGTCCAGGCCGGATGCCGTGTTCATTCCACTGCAACCTATCTTCGAGAGCTCGCTCGGCTTGTGCCAGTAATTCCACGGGCACTACCGCGCCGAAGTCCTCAATGGTTTGCAGGATTCTTTGGGTCACCACTGCCCCAAAAGGGCGCCGAGGCTCGGGCAGTGAAAGTGCGCGCTCTAGCAGATGAACATCTTTTTGGAGTTGCGCTTGGCCCTGGATGCGATTCTTCTGGTGATGCGGGTGAGCGAAAAATCGCATGCGTCGAAACGCGTCCCTGAGCGACTCAACGACAATGCTGCTTCCCAAGAGGACAGATCCCACGCCGGCTACTACCCACAAGACAAGCCTTCTCATGCCCTCTAACCTAGAGGCCCGCACTCGCAGCAAGAACTTTGGAAGTGCCGCTACCGGGATTTGAGTCGTAATCGGCCTTGGCCCACTGCTGCCCCCAACAAAACCACACCGCAGCCGACAAGCTCGAACCAGGTCAATTCTTCCGAGGTGAACACAACGGAAATGGTGATGGCCACGATCGGAACAAAGTAAATAACAGTCGAGGCAATGAGCGACCCCGCGAGGGCGATTAACCGAAAATTCCATACGAACGAAATTCCCGTGCACAGTATCCCCAGGGCGACCATGGACAAGACCTGATTAACGGACGAAGGCGCTTCTCGTACACCGAAAAAGAGAAAAACCGGAAGCAACGTCGCAGCAGAAAAACCAAACTGCGTGGCTACCAGTGCTTCCGGCGCGGTACCGTGAGGCAAAATGTACTTCTTTGTATAAGGGTAAGAAAGTCCGTAACAGATTGTGCACCCCAAGAGAGCGAACAACGCCCAGGCCGGCACGTCCCCGAAACCCTGCCACACACCCAAAATCACCAGTGTGCCGAGAAGGCCAATCACTAAACCAACGATTTGCTCCCGCGTCATTTTCTCACTTCGAAAAACAAAGACAATCGCGAGGAAGGTCATCAGCGGCACGAGTGCGCCAGCTATTCCCGCCAGAGCGGAGGTGACTTGGGTTTGTGCCAGTGCCATGAGAACCCCGTATAGGGAGCTTTGGAACAACGACAGTACAAAGATGTGCCCCAGCTCTCGGCGATTGTGCGGGAAGCGCACCTGACGACGCAGGGCAAATAGCAGCATCGCCAGACCGCCCAAGGCGTAACGGCTAAACGCCACTCCAATCGGAGTGAGAAACTCCAGGCCGCTCTTGATGAAAATGAAGGCCGAACCCCAGCTCAGAGCAATCCCAACGAACAACGGCAACCAAGACCGGGTGGGGCGCATGCCTGAGGGTAGCAGTGGTCAGCACGTCTGCAACATCCGCAGGTCGCATCCGCACTGTTGTGGGCCGTGCAGAGGAATGTAGAGGGTATTGCCGTTGAGTCTAAATAACACGATAGTTTTCCATATGAGCGCCAAAGCCACACCACACTCGGAGGTCCCACCCATGATCAAACGCACACTCGCTGTTGCTATTTTTAGCATTGTCCTATTGGGCGCTGGGTGCACTAGTAGCGCGCAAGAGAGCATTAGCTCTCGGGTGTTACTGGATAAAACCGGGCAGACCATTCTCAGTGAAAATTTCAGCTACCCCGTCACCAGTGAACCCCAGGTTAGTTCGAGCATCGTGACGTTACCGCCCGGTTCGCAAACTGGTTTGCATCTCCACGAAGCTCCGATGTATGCCTACATCCTTCAGGGAACCCTCGAAGTCACGTATCTCGTCGAGGGCGTTGAAGAGACAAAGATTTACCAAGAGGGAGAGGCCATTATGGAAGGCCTCGATACTCCGCACAATGGAAGAAACACTACTAAGTCCCCGGTCAAAGTCCTCGTGGTCAATCTAGGCTCCCCCGATCTTGAGAACACCGTCAAGCTCGAGTAGCCTCACTGCGCAGTGTGGCCACCATCGACAACAAGTTCGGTGCCGGTGACATAACTGGATTCCTCACTGGCTAAGAACAACACCGCATAGGCAGCTTCCCTGGGCGCGCCAAGCCAGCTCACCACACTGGGGCTACGGGCGCGACTGGTCGCGATCTACGTCTGATGGCCAAAGTTAGGCCAACTAGGAGCATAAGCCCGCCCAGCGACGTTGCCACGAGCACTACAGGCATCCAGCTGACCGGTCCGCCTGTGACCGGACTCAAACGGTTCGCCGGCGCGCTTTTTTGGTGCTGGGCTCCCCTGCCGGCAACTAGGTTTAGACAATGGGCCACGAGTTCAAAGACCGTCGAGTCTTACTGGTGGAAGATGACGCGCTCACGCTCACCTTGCTCGAAAGCGTCATCCGGACATTTGGCTTTCACACCTATTGCGCGGCAAGTGCCACAGAAGCCAAAGTCGCCCTGACATCATTTGACCCCGATTTGGCTATTCTTGATATCGACCTAGGCCCAGGCCCCACCGGTTTGGATTTTGCAAAGATGATGTCCAAAACCCACCCTCATGTTGCGGTACTTTTTCTCTCCCGGTTGCCCTATGAAGATGCCGCGGGCAACATGGACTCGGCATTGCTGGGCGATATTGGCTATCTCAATAAACTCAATCTCCACGATGTCGAGATAGTCCGCTCAGCTATTGAAGAGTGCCTTCGTCCAGCCTTGCGGGCGACAATCAGACCAGTCTTTATCCCGGGGCGCGGTCTCACGAGGATGCAACATTCGTTACTTCTCGACATCGCCGGCGGGCTGACCAATAGGGAAATTGCCACTAAGGACGGCAAGTCACTGCGAGCCATCGAGCGCATAGCGGAACGGATTCAAGCCAAAATTCCTGAATTATTGCTCGATAGCAGGACGCTTCGATTGGAATCTGTGCGGAAATATTTAGAAAAGCTGAACTCATGAGGCGACTAGCGTTTAGTCAATCTCTGTGGTTGAGGCTTCCAAACTATGTCCCCTGGAGTTACGTCATCATTTGGGTGCCATTTCGTATTCTCTCGGGTAGACCCGTTTTTTCTGCCACCAACGGGCCGGAATGGGGGTGGGAAGCCTTTCTATGGCAGGGGGCCAATCTTCTTGCGGCGCTAGCAATCGTTGGGGCGGCCAGATTCACTTCAGCTCGCATTCACGGAGCACTAGGGCGCATGGGCGTAGCCCTTGTCGCCTATCTCACGGTGCCAGTGAGCCCTCTTCTGCTTGCCCAGGTTCTTCTTGACGAGACGAAGGCTTCCGCCCTAGCGGAATTGGTTGCCGGAATGATCGCGCTGAGCCTACTGTCCGGCCTTTTGGCAATCTCGATTTCCGGCCCAGCCTCAGATCAGAGGCAACAGTTGAGCGACTTGCAACGCGCGCGCGAAGAGCTGCTGGACACGAGAGAGAAGATTATCGCGCGGCGGACCAGAATTCAACGCGACCTCGATTCAAACGTTCGCAAGGTCATTAGCCCCGAAGTCAACAAAGTAATCGAGTTCCTGAAGAGTGGCAGATTCGACACAGGATTCGTCGACCGCATGGTGGCCGACATCTATCATTCAGTCGAGGTCATCATCAGGCCATTTTCCCAAAAACTACTCGCAGACACTTCAGTGCCCTTCACTAAACGCCCGCACCAAAACCCCTCAGCGGGCAACCCCGCAGGTTGGGCAACCCCGGTGAGTGTTTCTAGTTCGATGCAGCCACTTGCCATCGCCAGCGTGATGTTCGCATTCCTGATTGCGATTTATCTTCGAGATCAAGCAACGCCTGGCTGGGATACGGTCCGAATTGCATTATTTTCTTTTATCATCGGCTTCGTTATCGTCGTGGTGCTCAAACTCATACAGCGGCTTTTTCTCAAACGCGACGGGGCTCACCCAATCGCTGTCGTGTTCACGGCCTGGGGGATTCAATATCTCTTGGAGTTTGTGGCAATCACTGCCATCTTGCGCTTTCCTAGAGATCTTTTTGACTATGACCGATGGGGGCTCCCCGATCGCCTCCCGAACGCTCTCGCACTTGCCGCGGTGTACACCCTGGCCCTGTCGATTTCGGGTGTCCTCTCGGCCAGACGGCGAGATTTCATCGAGCAAACTCAAGACATCGAGTCCCAAATTCGGCACGAAATATCCCTTCTCAACACCGACGTGTGGCACCTGCGTCGCCAGAGGGCCCTTTTTGTTCACGGCAGGATTCAATCTGCGCTGATCTCAACGGGACTGCAATTGCAACAGCGGCACCTGGAAAAGGATGATGTCTTCCCGCTAATCGAAAGACTAGAAGAAGCGCTTTCCAGTATCCGATCTAGCAGCGACAACTCGATGCCCTTTGACGACTTCCTGAATTCCCTCAGCACCATGTGGGCCGGCGTGGCACACATCACCCACGCCATATCCGCCGATGCCGCAGCAAGCCTAAAGGCAAGCGACACCGCTCAAGACGCTGTGCGTGAGGTCATCCGGGAATCGATCAATAACGCAATTTTTCACGGTGGCGCTTCCGAGGTGGTCATCCGGGTCAATCAAAGAAGCGACGAAATTTTACATCTGGTGACGGAAGATAACGGAACAGGTCCGGCTGGTGAGATAAATTTTGGCTTGGGAAGCAAACTAATGGACACTGTCACGCTGAGTTGGACACTTCGCAAAGGCTCGCCCCACACAGTTCTGGAGGCACATTTCGCTATCGATAGTGTCGCTGCCACACCAGCTATCTAGCGCCTGAGTATTCGCGCTCAAGCACCTCTGCGAGACCAGTTAGGCTCAAGCAGTGGCACATCTCCTCGGAGCTCATCAAATCTCCCTCCAATACCCCACCAAAGTGGTCTTAGACAACGTCACGGTGGGCATCAATGATGGCGACCGCATTGGCGTGGTGGGTCGAAATGGTGATGGCAAATCAACCCTCATTCGTATTCTGGCCCAACGCATTCAACCGGATTCCGGAAGTGTCACCGCCAGAGGCGGGCTTCGGGTCGGAATTTTGGACCAATCAGACACGATTCCAGAAGACCAGAGTGTGGCGTTTTCGGTGGTGGGTACCCAAGATGACCACGAATGGGCCGGTGACTACCGCATTAGAGATGTCATCACTGGGCTGCTCACCGACGTCCCCTGGACTGCCATGGTCGGCGAGCTCAGCGGCGGGCAAAGACGACGCGTTTCTCTCGCTGCGCTGTTAGTGGGGGAATGGGATGTCATCTTCTTGGATGAGCCCACTAACCATCTCGATGTGGCCGGTGTTGCATGGCTGGCGAATCATCTCAATAATCGTTGGTCTGGGGCCAATGGTGGCCTCGTGGTGGTAACACACGATCGATGGTTTTTGGATGCGGCCACCACCTCCACCTGGGAAGTCCATGACCGCATGGTGGACTTCTATGAAGGCGGCTATGCCGCCTACATTTTGCAACGCGTTGAGCGTGATCGCAGCTCCCAAGCCTCGGAGGTGAGGCGACAAAACCTCTTGCGCAAAGAACTAGCGTGGTTACGTCGTGGCGCCCCCGCTCGAACTACTAAGCCGAAGTTCCGCATCGACGCCGCCAATGTGCTCATCAGCAATGTTCCCGAAATTCGGGACCCGGTCACCCTTGCCAAGATGTCCTCCCAGAGGCTTGGAAAAAAGGTCATCGAACTCGAAGACGTCTCGGTCACCATAGAGGGCGCCACCATTTTGCATCCTCTGACGTGGCGTCTGGCACCGGGTGAGCGAACGGGAATTCTCGGCATCAATGGTGCGGGTAAGACGACCCTGATTAAATTGATAGAGGGCACACTGTTACCCACCACAGGGCGGGTCAGCCGAGGCGCCACGGTGAAACTGGCAGTACTAGACCAGCGCCTGGCCAGCCTGGATGAGATACGGAACGACCGCGTCAGCGAGGTGATCGCCAGAAAGCGCACCACCTACCATTCAGCCGGAGGGGATCTCACCCCGGCCCAGTTACTGGAACGCCTAGGTTTCACCTCCGCTCACCTTTCAGCCCGGGTATTTGAACTTAGCGGGGGCCAACGCCGCCGCTTGCAGTTGCTGCTGCAGTTGCTTGAAGAGCCCAATGTGTTGCTGCTCGATGAGCCGACCAACGATCTGGATACCGACATGCTGGCCGCCATGGAGGACCTATTGGACACCTGGCCCGGCACCTTGGTTGTTGTCTCCCACGACCGCTACCTGATGGAGCGCGTAACTGACCAGCAATACGCGATCATCGATGGCGTATTTCGTCACCTACCCCAGGGTGTTGACCAGTACTTGCAACTACAACACGACCGCTCTCCCGCCAGTGTTGCCGATCTTGCCGGCCACGGCGTCAGCTCCGACGCTGCGACCCTCTCCGCAAAGGAGCCCGGGCTGCGGCCCGGGAGCAATGAGCATCGCGTTGCCCAGAAAGAACACTCAAGCCTTGGGCGAAAAATGGGCACCATCGCCGCGAAGATTGAAGATCTAGACCAAGCGCTGCTAACCGCTGACCACGCCGATCACGAAAACCTGAAGGAACTTTCCGGCTCCCGACGGGCACTTGAGGCCGAGATGACATCAATGGAAAGCCGGTGGTTAGAGCTCGCTGACATTTTGGGATAGATGGGCTCGAGTCTTAGGGCATATGCCATCCGTCCAATGAACCGTGTCTGCACGAATTCTTCGATCGACGAGTGCTCTACGCCAAACGGAGATCGAAACTACCCCAGTAGTCCCCCAACGCTAATAACTTGTATTTGCCTGGCACACTGGGTACCTAATACTGAACCCCTCACTGAGTAAGGAAGTATGGTTCCCATGAAGAATCTCACCGTCCCACAAATTCTCTTCTTCGCCTCCGCCGCCCTATTGCTGATTTGTCTACTCCCTTTATCCAACTCGTTGTATTCGGTAATAGATATCCTCGTTGCCCTTGCAGGTGGCTACATGGTCTTTATCGCCATACGGGTGAAAAAATTTGTCTGGGTTGTTCCGGGTCTAGCTGGCTTCATTTTGTATCTGCCCATCGTTGACCACCACAAATCCACCTGGATAATTCTCGATGTAGTTTTCATTGCCGTGTTTGTTGTCGCAGGGTTCTTATTCGGGGCAAAAAAACCTGAAAGCTAATTGCTCAAAATTGGCCCGCGGGCGCTAACATTTCCATTGTGAAACTAACCCCCTCCTCAGTAGCTTTGTCCGTTGTTGCCATCATTTCGATCCTGGGCCTCGTGCTTACCCTCCAGGGTCCCTCTACAACACAAGTGACCGTTACCCATGCGGTAGTAGAGGCAACATCTACGACTGGGACAGGGTTGGGAGTTGTGCGCACTTTTTATATTCCCATTGAGGTCGATGGCGTAGCCGCTGATGACCAGTACCTCACCGGCACTCTCACAACCCTGGCTGATGGGGTGAGTGGCGACATGGAGGTCCGCGCATCAAATCTGATTTTTGTGGTCGGCGATGAGGCGAATCAACTGGTGGTGGGCGGCATATCCCTCTACCCCCAAAAGGGAGCAACGCTTTCGGTGGGGCAAGAAACTGTGCGCCCCATCGTTGGTGGGTCAGGAACCTATGACGGAGTCATGGGCGAGGTTGTGTCCACCAATCTTGGAGACCAAGGTTGGTCACACGTGTTCCAGATCACCACGCCCTAGAACTAAGGGGAACTTTCTCAAGGTTCACACAAAGGCCCTAGCTCAGCGTTGCACCAGCTTGCTGGAGCTTGGTTCGCGATTCATCCGAGCGAGTGAGCTTCACCTGGCGCAATCACCGGTCGTCTCGCGGTAACTAAACGTTGGCGCGTTTGGCTCCGAGATAGCGCAAGACGACATAAAGTCCACCGCCGGCAACAACACCAACAATGTATCCCAGACCGGCGCCACTCATTAGTTCACGCGAAACCCAGCCAATCCAGGACAGCGCCGGCACGCTTTCGGCGATGGTGTTCCCGATAGGCGTCGCCGTAAAGGGCAGTAGGGCAAGGAAACCAAAAATAAACGACACTGTCGCGTTCCAGATCGACTTTGCAGGCTGGAGATAGCCCTGGCCAGCACGGCGTCTGGCCAACAATTCAACAATCACGATGCCAAACCAGGGAGTCGTGTAATAGCCGGCGAGCAGAACCACGTCTTGGGTTGTGTCGCCCAAGGACGAGCCGTGCGCAGCAATCGCTAAGCCCAACCCGAGGGCCAGAATAATGAACGAAGCAGCCGGCCGAGATAACTTGACGCCCATTTGCACAAGGCTGAGGCCACCACTGAAATCATTCAGACCGTTCGCGGTACCGAGGGCAATCCCCATGGCAACCAAAGCAATGACTGCAGGAACCCCGCCACCGAGCACGCTTTCGACCCGATTCATAGGGTCAGCAATGGCAGCTTTCGTGGAGATCCACGCACCAATTCCGCTGAGTACTAGGACTGGAACCGAGCTACCCAGCAGCACCCACCAAAAAACTTTTTTCGCAGAGGTGGACGCGGGCAATGAGCGAGATAAGTCTGTCGCCTGCACTGTCCAGGAAATCGACGAGCTCAAGCCAAGCGCAATAGCCAAAGAGATGCCCACATATGGGATACCGGCAGCGGCATCAGGCATAGGTGCCGGGGGGATGTCACGAATGGCGATGATGAGCCACACAGTGATGACAACCATGACCGAACTGATAATCAAACCGAGCACCCGCATCGCTCTAATGCCCAAGAAGACAACGGTCACCTCAATAACGAGAACACAGGCTAGAGCAATAACGAACGAGACTCCCAAGGAATCTGCGAGAGCATTGACCCCAAAAAGGTCGTTGAGGCCGTTATAGGCAATAAGACTGAAGACCAAAAATATTCGAGGCAAGAAAATTGCGGTCCCGAACGCGAGACGACCCAGCGGCATCGCGGCCAGGCCGGTGGTTGGGCCCCAAATGGAAATGAGTGCTAAACCAACCATGCCCAGTATTACGCCAATGGCTATTCCCAGAAAACCGTAAACAAATCCTGGCCCGGCTTCCCCACCAGCAGCCACCATCCCGGTAATAATCGCACCGGGGGCAAACATCACGCCGGCCCACGTTACCGAGAGCGAGCGGGGGGAACCTTCGCGTTGATCAATGGGCAATACTGCTGCGTCATCATGTGCACTCATCCTGGAATAATACCCCGCTGTGAGGGGGTCAACTCCCGCGAGCGGAGGGTCTTGAACATTCGAGACATACGCCCTTCGTGGGGCAATTTGGCTCTATTCTAAAGCGATGAAACCAGACGCCACCAAAAAAGTCTTGGCGCCAGAAGAACCCCACCATGATGTGGAGATTTCTTTTCTTGACGCGGTCGATTCGCACGTTTTGGTCGGCTTAGTTACCGAAGTTTATCAAGGCTCTTATGACGCACAGTGGGTCTACCAAGAAGACGAAATTGCCCGGCGCATCTCTTCTGGGCAAATGAAAAGCACCATAGGGCGCCTGCCAGACGGGACCGCCATTGGTCACGTGGCGTTAATGATGGAGCACGGAGTCGTATCGGTCGTGCACGCCGGTGTCGCCGTAGTCACCGAAGCCGCTCGGGGTCATCATCTCTTTACCCGTTTGAAACAGTTCGCTGCTGCGTGGGCTAGCTCTGCTGGGTATTTCGGAATTTTTAGTGAAGCCACCGCAGCTCATCCCTACAGCCAGAAGGCCAATGTCGATCTTGGTGCAGTGGAAACAGGGTTTTTACTCGGCTGGATTCCCGATAGCGTCGCCAACAATGCTGCCGTTGACCGCAAACCCCACCGGGAGTCTGTGGCCCTGTTTTATCTCAAAACAAATGATGGGCAACCCCGGCCGATATATGCCCCCCAGCGACACCGTGATGTCATTGAATCCATCGTCGTCGCCAGTGGAATTCACGGCGAGGTAGCAATCGCTCCACCGAGTACCAGCGTGTCTGAGAAATCTCACATTGTTGTTCACGAGAAAGATGACCACAACCTGGCCACCATTTCTGTGATCGAACCGGGCTGGGACCTTTTAGATGTGCTCGATAGCACTCGAGCGCATCTTGTTGAAGTAGTCGGTAGAGACGCGGTTTACGTAGACTTTTCGCTAGAGGACCCTCGGACTGAAATTGTCCTAGATGCTTGCGATGCGGGGCTCTCGTTTGGTTTTGCCGGAATTTTTCCCAACCAACACGTCGGTGGCGACGTAATGCGCGTGCAGTCACTGCACAACATCGAAATTCGTAGCGATGACATCGCCACTGCTTCCGATTCGGGCCGCACACTCTTGGAATATGTCATCCAAGACCTCGATCGAACTCACGCGAATCGCTAGCAGCGCCCTTGAGAGGCCCTAGTGGCTGTTTTGCTCAAACTAGACCAGCCCCGTCGACTTGACTCTAGAAACACCCCGCGGGAAGCACGCCATCCAGCAGTCGGAGTTATTTCTGCGGTGTAGCGCGGGCTATCGCATTATCGCTGACGCGGGATAGAAAAATCGCAAACACGAGAGCAACAACGATGCCTGCGCTCACCAGAAGTTCGGTAACAGCCTTCTCGAAACTAACTTGGGGCTTTTCCGCGCCCAAAGTTAACGATGCTCCGACGGTGAGAATGTGACGCACCGCAGCGATAATGCCAATAATCAAGAAGTTCTGCAGCTGAAAGACACCATCGGTGTATCGAGCGATGATGGTACGAAGAATTTCCAAAATGATCACAATAAACAAAACGTCGTTAATCGCCTGAATCATCCCGGTGGGAAAAAACGGTGAGGTCGTAAAGACCCGAATAACGCTATAAATGAGCGCCGCGACGGCAATACCGAAGAGAAAAATGCCGAGCACAACATGGAACACATCTTCCATTCCCTCCGCCCAGCGAGCGGGGACAAGGCTTTTTCTGGAGGGGTGGTTTTTGGACGTCATACCACCAGTTTACGACTGAACACGACAAAAGCAGGCCACGGCTCTGCACTACAAAACAGGCAAGCGCGTGGGGAAAGCAGCGAACTAATCTGTGATTCCCCTGATGCGCCGAGCGTCCACTTCGGGCCACCGTCGTTCCACTTATCTAATGCCTAGTGAAGGTGGACGGCTGGGACGAGCTCACTGGCCCCATTGCTCGGTTCGTCATTTGAGGACCGCACTCGCCTAGGCGAAAGTCGACGGGTGTCCATAGGCGCTGTGTTCTAGTCCGCGAATGTAGCCCAAGGCGAAAAGGCGCCCGAGCATGTGGTAGCCGGGCCTGTCATTGGATTCGCCCTCCAGAGTAGGTACATGGTCAGGTCTCATGACGCCCTCGAAGCCAATGTCATAGTAGGCGCGCAGGCACTCTGCCATGTCCGTCTGTCCGTCATCGTGGAAGGTTTCCTGAAACTGTTCCACGGTCCCGCGCACATCCCGGAAGTGTACGAACGGGATTCGCGATGCCCCAAAATCCCTGATGACCTCTGCCATAGCGACCTGGCCTGAGACGATTTCCTCCATCAGGGCAAAGTTCCCCTGGCAAAAAGTAAACCCATTTGACTCTGAGGGCGAGAGCTCAGCAACTCTTTGGAAACTGGCCACAGAGCTCATTATTCGGGGCACGCCACGATCCACGGACTGAGGGGGGTCGTCAGGGTGGAGCGCGAGTCTGACTCCGCTTTTTTCCGCTTCAGGGATGACCGCTTCCAGAAAGTAGGCGAGAGCTTCCCACATCTGCTCAGCATTTGTCTCTCCTGGTTCCAAAAGGGGAGGACGGGCCTGAGCGGTGGCTCGGTGGTAGCCAGTCACGAGAGCACCGCCCCTGTCTGGTATCGCAATATCTGTTCTGGCCCAGCTCCCGCAGGCCATCCAGTTGTATGACAGGACTTCAATTCCTAGAGCACCCATCGCTCGAATCTGCTCGATAACTTGCTCAATTTGTTCGTCTCGCCCCTCGTGACCGAAACGAATCTTGTCCATCGGCACAGTGTCTTCGATTGCGACGAGATTGAATCCCCAGCGCTCGAATACCTCTCTGTCGTGTGTGATGGCCTTCAGGCTCCAGGGCGGCTCATCACGATCATCAGGCTCCCACCCGCTACCACCCACCGATTGGAACATGGTGCGGTCATGTTCACCGCCATTTAAAATGCCGACAATGTCATTGACTCCCGCCTGCTTAATGAGTTTCCAGTCGCTCTCTGGCCGGGGTGGGAGAAATTCGCTGAGGCGAATCACAGGCTGTCCTTTCTCGCAAAAATATTGGAAATTTGAGAATACGACACACATTAGTTCACTATTTCTGTCGAGCAAACGGCAACCCAGCTTCGACGACGTTCCGTTGCTCCCCACCACCTTTCTTTTTGACTTCCGTTCGCAATATGACCAAAAAGAGAAATCTGATGGACTTCGCTTTTTTGCGATCCAACGCACCGCACACGATGGCTAACGTTCTCAGCTAAGACACCAGGGTCGTGAGTTGGGGTATCAGCCGCTTTGGCTCGGTCGCCAGAGCGGCTCACTCGTATGAGGAAGGTCGCCGCGATTGGCGCGTTACGCCGTCACCCAAATGGATTCGGCTGTCGGGCTCGGAAGCTTTCGGGACTGGCCGGACGGCAAGCGCACCACGAGCGGCTCGACAACGGTGAGCACCGTGCCGGGGCCGACCCCGTCGGCAGCGAGCTCGCGCAGGATGGCTGGGTTGCGGTCGCTGATGCGCAAGACGGTGCCGGAGTGCTTGGGCGCCGCATCTGCCAGCAGAATCGCAGGCGCCCTGGCCACCGTGCCATCCGCCCCGGGGATCGGGTCACCGTGCGGGTCGCGCTCCGGGTAGTCGAGCCGTGCGTTGATCGCCTCCAACAGACGGTCGGAGATCGCATGCTCGAGAATCTCCGCTTCGTCATGCACTTGGTCCCAGTCGTATCCCATCTCGCGCACGAGCCAGGTCTCGATCAGGCGGTGCCGACGCACCACCGCCGTGGCCCGCAGCCTGCCGGCATCCGTCAGCGACAACGGGCCATACGGCACATGCGTGATCAGGCCAGCCGTAGCGAGCTTCTTCACCATTTCGGTGACGGATGACGGCGCAACGCTGAGTTGCGTGGCCAGAGCCGACGCGGTGATCAGCTCTACCTGCCATTCGGTGTGCGCATAGATGGTCTTGAGGTAGTTCTCTGCCGCGGGGGTGGTGACCAGAATGGGACTCATCTCATCTCAGGGTAGCGGGGGTCTCGACAGGCTCAACCACAGGGGGTCACGACCCACTGAACAGGAGCACGAGCAGCACCACATTGAGTGCTACAAGCAACACGGCGCAGACAACCCCGGCGGCCGTGGTGAACCAGCGGTTGGCGAACTCTCCAAGGATACCGCGCTTTGCGGTGAGCCAGACCAGCGGGATCAGCGCGAACGGGATACCGAACGACAGCACGACCTGGCTGAGAACGAGGGCCTCTGTCGGGTCGAAGCCGACGCCGAGAATCAGCAGCGCGGGGATGAGTGTGACCAGCCGACGCAGTAGGAGCGGAATCCGAACCCGCAAGAGACCGTGCATGATTTCGGCGCCAGCGTAGGCGCCGACCGAAGTCGAGGCCAACCCTGAGGCGAGCAGCCCGACCGCGAAGCCCGTTGCGATCGCGGGGCCGAGGGTGGTTTGCAGAGCCGCGTAGGCACCCTCGAGCGTGTCGGTTCCCTCGACGCCCCGCAGGGCGGATGCTGCGAGCAGGAGAATTGCGAGGTTCACGGTGCCCGCGATGGCCATGGCGATGGTCACGTCCCACTTGGTTGCCCAGAGCAGTCGCCTGGTGGCTGTGGATCCCTGCCACTCGGGAAAACGGTCACGGGCCAGCGAGGAGTGCGCGTAGATGGCGTGCGGCATGATGGTCGCGCCGAGAATGGATGCGGCCAGCAGCACCGAGTTCGTGCCCTCGAAGCGCGGCACCATGCCGGCGAGCATCGAGCCGCCGTCCGGCGGCGAGAAGAAGACGCCGGCGGTGAACCCGACGGCAATGATCAGAATCAGCGCGATGATGACGCGCTCAAAGATGCGTGGACCCCGTCGACTCTGCACCGTGAGCACAAGCATTGAGATGACGCCCGTGATCACTCCGCCGGCCAACAGGGGAAGGCCAAAGAGGAGGTTCAGGGCGACCGCGCCACCAATGATTTCGGCCAGGTCGGTGGCCATCGCCACCAGTTCGGCCTGGATCCAGTAAAGGCGCCGGGCGGTGGGGCGCTTCATCCGTATGCCCAGGATCTCCGGCAGGCTCGTCCCGGTAACGATACCGAGTTTCGCCGACAGGTACTGGATCAGCCAGGCCATCACGTTCCCGGCGACGACCACCCAGACGAGCAGGTATCCGTAACGGGCGCCCGCCGTCATGTTGCTCGCGACGTTGCCGGGGTCGACGTAGGAAACCGCAGCAACGAGCGCCGGTCCGAGCAGCCAGAGCAGGCGCGACGACGCAACGGTCTTGGGGGCAATGGCGCGGTCACGTTCCGGCGCCATCACATCCTTTTTAGCCATACCGAAACCATAGCCAATATTTAGGGGCACCGAAACCTCGGTGACGTACCTCACGTATTTTGCCGCGAAACGATCTCACCAGTTTCATGGAAAGTGGGCTATCAATGCAGGCTAGGTACGAGATCGCGAGGAAGTTCGCGCAGCAATACGCGATTGCCGCTAAGAAAGACACGGGCAAACTCCTCGACGAGGAGGGTGTCAGATGGTTTGTGGGGAACATTATGGGGAACAATCGCTCTCACTAAAAAGAGAGTGGTGCCAACATAAAACCTAGGCCGGTTCCGGAATTGCTTTGACCCAAGCCCCCAGCAGGGCACCAAATAGGCAGCCTGTTTTGATTCGGTGTCGATTGTTTACGGCTGCCTAGTGGACCCCTCAGTCAGACGATTGGAGAATCCCCGCCAGAGTCAAATCCTGGCTTGGCATAACACTCGAGGCATCCACAACGGTTCCCTCGAACCAGTCCTCACCGCTCTCGACGGTTGGGTACTGATCCAGTGTTGCGTAGAAATCCTCGGCGGTCATGCCAAAAACGTCCAGGAATGGTGTTCCCGATTCGCGCTGAGCAGGGGCCGTCAAGACAAGCCTAAAGGCTTCCGCCTCCGAAATTCTCTGAGTGTTTTGTAGCTCCTTCGCCAAAGCCAGCACCATGAATGCGGACGTGTTGTAATCGAGCTCTCCGCCACCAGCACCGCCATCACGCTCGTAAAGCTCGAAATCTGACGGGTTACTTAGTCCGGTAGCGATAACAGGACGCAAGTTATTGTCGAAGTTGCTCCTGCCGTAGCGCTCCGCAACATAGAGCTCCTCGACGACTTGCGCGCTGCCTTCCCACATCCAAACCGGCCAAGAATCACCCAGTGTGGGGTTAATGACTGAACCGCTTCGGCCATAAAGAGCTTCGTGGTAAGAATCCCCGCGCAAGAGCTCCACCCGCTCACCCAACTCGTGGGCACGATGGCGAAGGGCCGAAAGGATGAGGTCAGCTTTTTGACCGTGGTAAGTCCTTCTGCGCAGAGGACTAAGCGCTTCGGGTAAAAGAATCGGTCCCCATCATCAAAATGCGGGCCCAATTGATCACCAAAAAGCAAGCGAGCGTGAGCACTATCCAGTTAGGAAGCGTAAAGGCCCAACCTGGCAGAGCCTGCGTGCCCAGATAGCCCAATCTTCTGTAAAACACCGTTCGGCTGACCGAATTTAACCTCGCGACCCCATAACCCACATTTCAGATGGAACTCCCCTGCAGTGTCACAGCGGCTCACAATCACGGTTTTCGTGCCAGTTCGAGGACCAGCGCGCCTCGGGCGACTACAGTTCAGGATTGCGGTTGTCGTAGTTTCTAAACCGGTGGTTTGTTCTCAAGATGACCGTGATGAGCACCATGATTGCAATCCCACCGAGGAGCGCCGGAGCCCACAGGCCGATTGCGACGGCTAGAAGCCCGGTGTAGAAATCCCCTAGGCGCGGGCCCCCAGCAATTACTGCATAGAACACACCCTGGAGGCGTCCACGCATGTCATCTGGTGCGGCTGTGAGCAAGATTGTGGTGCGGAAAATTGTCGACACCTCATCGGAAGCACCCATCCCGACAAAACACAATGCCGCGAGACTTAACCCCACCAGATTGACCTCACCCCAGCTGTTTCCCACCTCACCAAAAATGCCCAAGGATCCCACCAGAAGAACAACGCCAAACAGTGCAATGAATGCCCCATAGACGGTGACAGCACGGCCTATCGCTAATCCATAACGGTTGATTCTTGCCACAGGGCCGCTGAACAAGCTTGCAAGAAAGGTACCCACTGCCGCTGCCGCAGTGAGAACCCCCACTGTGGCTGGCCCTCCCCCAATGACGAGGGCGGCAACAGCCGGCAGCACCGCGTAGGGGCGCCCAAGAACCATCGCAATGATGTCAACAAGAAAGCTTGTGCGGATGTTGGGGGCAGACCTCAGAAAAATCAACCCCTGCTTGATAGCACCCCAGCCTCTGGCCGCAGCATTCGACAGCGGCGGAATCTTTGGCAGGGTAACGACACCAACGAAACCCGCCAGAGCAAGAATCATGTCAATGGTGAAAGTTATGGGGAAACCCACGGTCGCCACCAGCACCCCCGCGAGTGCCGGGCCGACGGTCAGTTGGATGCCGATTGACATCCCATTCAAAGCATTGGCTTTGGGAACGTCCTCGCGGTTCAAAATGCGAGGGTACACGGCCATCCGAGTGGAGCCAGCGATCACAAAAGCCATGGCGCTAACCGTGGTGAACAGATAGAACGGCCACACGAAAACATTTGCCCCACTCTCCGCGAGAGCAGCGTCAGCGAAAGCGAGGATGACCAGCCCGAAGGTGGAGATCCAGGCGGCGGTAATAGCGGCCAAGATGACCGAGCGTCTATCCAAGCTATCCGCGAGCATGCCGCCCCACGGACCCGCAAAAAGCATCGGAATGAGCGCGACGCCGCCAACTAACCCGACCATAAAGGTGTTCTGGGTGATCGCATAAATCTGTAAACCCACGGCCATGATGGTCATTTGAGCGCCGATACCCGAAAGGCCCGCACCAATCCAGAGCCTCGCAAAAGCTGGGGAAACGCGAAGTGGGGTTAGATCAACAAATCTACGTTTCGCTTCAGCCACGCAAGAATTCTAGTCTCGTGGCGACAAAGAGGTTGGAGACCTCAACATCAAAAACGCTACTTCCCAAAACACCCTCTGATTCGGTCAGACAGTGGAATAGACCACACCTAGGAGACTGGCGCTAGGCGCCCACTGGGCCGTTGGCGCCTGCGAATAGCTAGCGTCACGCCCACGAGTATCAGCAACCCACCAATAGAGGTCCCCACAAGAATCGTGGGTACCCAATTGAACGGATCCCCCACCAGCGGGACAACCGGCGTGTTTGTGGTGTCCTGCACCACAACACCCAAGTTCGCGGCTCTCACAAAACCATCATCACCCACACCTTGAATTTGAAGGGTGTGATCCCCTGTAGGAACAAAGTTACTGTCGACCGCGAAGTTTGCACTAAACGTCCCATCGGCGGCAATATCGACTGTTCCCAAAAGTGTCGGGTCAGAAAACAACCACACATCCGCCCGGGTGCCCGGCATGAAACCCTCACCACTGAAGGTAACCGGCGCATCACGAGTGAACCCAAGCGTTGGCGCGGTCTGACCGGTGGTGGAACCGCCAACAGTGAACGCCCACCCGTCACCTTCAACAGAGGTCGCCGCCCCAGAACGCTTCAGCGTGACGGTTTCTGGTGCCCCCGCGTTGAATGCCGACGTCTGGCCTGGCGTCAGCAGCGGCCTTTGGCCGTTGACCCGGTTGATTTCCGGCGCAGGCACGGGTTGAGAAATGGTTACTGGAATATCCAACACCGTCTCGTTACCGTCTTCATCAATGCCCACCATTTGGATGAACCGTTCACCAATCGGCATGGGCTTCGCCCGGTTAGAGGTTCCGAACGTCAGCGAACTATCAAAGGAGCCATCCGCTGCGACAGGCACAGAAGGCAACTCAATAAAGGACCCATCAGACGCTGGCAGAAAAACCTGCATTGTCGAGTTTGGTTGCAAACCAGAACCCTTCAACGAAGCCGGTGCATTGTTGGCAATCTTCAACGAGGGAACACCACCCACAGAATCTACGACACCGTCACCCACCGCGACACCGACATCAACGGTCACTTTCCCGACACCGTAGCTAGCGGCCTGCGAACCTTGGCCTGCAGCCTTCACAACCACCTCTTTGCCGCCAACCAAAGCGACCGCTTCGGCCGGTTGAGACGACCCAGAACTTTGCTGCGTGCGCGCAATCACAGCGGGAGATGTCACTGCGGGCGCCGCTTGTGCACGTCGAGGCACAACAACGACAGCACGTGCAGGGGCGGGATCACTCTGCACCGCAACCGACCCGCTCTCACTGCCACCGCCCGAGGAAACAGGGGCAGCAACTACCGCGGTCCACTGTGCATAGAGCGTCAGGTCAACAGAGAAATCAAACGACTCGCCGTCCGAATAAGGGGTGCCCGAACCGTTCGCAGCTGTGTTCCAGCCCGCGAACGTAAACCCAGTCCGCGTAAAAGTATTCGACGTCAGCGCAGTCGCAGAGGACCCTGACTGCGACGACATCGATCCAGATCCGGAATTAGCGTTGAAGGTCACTGACTGATTGGGGTTAGAAACATGAAATATTGCCCTCGTGTAGTTAGCACCGTTACCATCCGAGGGTCCCTGCCCAAGTAAGCGGGTTGCGGCGAGGCTCCACCCAGGAGACAAGCCGGCCTCGGTTGCTGCCCAGGCTGGGGAGGCACCTCCCCAGCCGTAGGAGGCGGGAATGTTGGGAGCGGAATGCCAACAGATTGATAGCGACCCGTCGTAACAAGGCGTGCCGCTTTGGGTGTCCGTAAAGCCGACAGCTTGGGATCCGTCAGCTGCCGCACCCCGATCATCACCGAAATACCATTTAGAGCCATTGGAGCTGGTTGCGTCAGCAATACTCGCAGTCGCAGTCGTTGCAAACACGTCGGACCGGGGTGCCGCAGCCAGAACGGGAAGGGTCGAAGGAAGGGTTTCGGGTGACGTAGAGACGCCACTCCAACCGGTGTACATGATGTATTCGCCGTCACAGGCCGCGAGAATTACGGAGAATTTGGCGAAGCCGTTATACGGCCCAGACCAGCACAACTCCCAGCCGCCACCAGTGACGGATGTCGTCGTGACGTTCGTTTGGGGCCCAGACGGATAGTAACTGGGTATCCAAGACCATTGCGCGAACAAGGTGATATTCGTGGAAAAACTATACGAAGCGCCGTCGCTAAATGCAGTGCCGCTCCCGTCAGCAGCGGTGTTCCAACCGGCGAAAGTGAAACCAGACCGGGTAAAGGTGTTCGACGTCAAGGCTGTCGACACTCCTGCCGACTGATCCGCAAGAGAACCGACGCCTGAATTCGATTCAAAGGTAACTGAATGCGAGCCATCGTCGGCCCAGGCTGAACCCGAGGAAGAGGAACCTTGCAAGACAAGCGCAGCTAACACGACGGCAATAAGGAGCAGAAGGCTAGCGCTGTATTTTCTCAATAGTCAACCTCACCTAGCGGCTTTAAGCCCTCGAACGAATCACACAGTAATAAAAATAAACGCCGCCCTAGTTGCAACCTCAAAAATGTTCGCGGGCGAACCTTTTCGGTTCCTGCTCACCCTGGACGCAACTACGTTTAGACCGTGCTGGAAGAGTTCGGTGACAGGCGGGTGTTGCTGGTCGAAGATGACCCTCTCACCCTCACCCTGCTCGAAAGCGTGATCCGAACATTCGGGTTTGATACCTTTTGCGCTGCCAGCGCGACTGAGGCAAAAAAAGCCTTGGCGACCTTTGACCCTGACCTGGCCATTCTGGACGTCGACTTAGGCCCAGGTCCCACCGGTTTGGACTTCGCCAAAATGATATCCAAAACCCACCCCCATGTAGCGGTGCTTTTCCTATCCCGCACGCCCTATGAAGACTCCGCGAGCAAAATGGACGCCGCTTTGCTGGGTGATGTTGGCTACCTCAATAAACTCAATCTCCACAACGTTGACATAGTTCGCTCAGCCATCGAAGAGTGCCTTCGCCCGGGTCTGAAAGCAACAGTCAGACCAATATTTATTCCAGGTCAAGGTCTTACCCGGTTGCAGCACTCCCTGCTCCTCGACATTGCTGGCGGCCTCAGCAATAGGGCAATCGCCACCAAGGACGGCAAAACACTTCGAGCAATTGAGCGCGTGGCAGAGCGAATTCAACAAAAGATCCCCGAGCTGCTTCTCGATAGCAGGAGCCTCCGCCGTGAATCGGTGCGAAACTACCTGGAGACGTTGGGTGCATGAACCGGTTGCCGTCTAAGGAATCACCGTGGATGCGACTTGTGAACTGTATCTCGTGGAGCTAAGTCGTCATATGGGTTCCTTTTTGCCCCACGTAGGGTAGACCTGTTTTTCGCCGTCGACGGGCCACAACTGGGCCGATGTGTGATCCGACACCGTGTTTCTTGGCCTTGGGCTGAGGGAGGTTCTAGAGACCGTAGGCTCTTGTCATGACTCATCCCCTGTTTTCGCTAAAGGGCGCAAGCGCCGTGGTGACGGGGGCTGGGAGCCCTGACGGAATTGGATTCGCCACCGCCACAGTATTGGCCGAGCTGGGCGCAGAAGTGCTCATCATGGGCGTGAGCACCCGCATTCATGAGCGTGCGCTGGAACTGAGCGCCCAGGGGCACACCGCCCTAGCTGTGAGTTCGGACCTCACCACAGAATCTGGCATTGACGCTCTCTTGGAGAAAGCAAGCTCACTTACTCATCCGCTAAAAATCTTGGTCAACAACGCCGGGATGACCAGTGTCGCCGCTCCCATGGCCACCACGGGTGAAAGCGCAGGAATTGATGACACTTCTCGAGCCTCCTTTGATGCGGCATTGGCGAGGAACTTAACCAGCGCATTTTCCGTGACAAAAGCCTTGCTCCCCCTGCTACGCGCAAACCGTCCCAGTCGGATCGTCATGGTGACAAGCGTCACCGGAGCGATTATGGCGATGAAGAATGAAGTGTCCTACGCAACGGCAAAGGCAGGGCTCACGGGTTTGATGAGGGCGCTCGCACTTGATGAGGCGCAGGGTGAGATCACCGTCAATGCCGTTGCGCCGGGCTGGATAGCCACCGGTTCTCAAACCGATTCTGAACAAGCCGAGGGCCGTGTGGTGCCCCTGCGCAGATCAGGAACGCCACGGGAGGTTGCTGCAGCAATAGCCTGGCTAGTCAGCCCGTCCGCAAGCTACATAACGGGTCAAACCATCGTCGTAGATGGCGGTAACACGATCGCGGAAGAGCGTCGATAATCGGATTTGATATCCCGCACCAACCCCGCAAGAACAGTAATAAGCGCACTGACCAAGAGCCAACTCTTAGGTTTTTGCTTTGGGAAAAACTTTCGGTAATGCTAACGCCCCCGTTATGGTGGCCCTGTCTAATGTGGCCCCAGAGAGAATTATCCCCGGCCGGGGAATAAGCCGGGAGTCGCGCTTAGCGCTAAAGCGATTACCCCCGCAAGAATCCAGACCCATCGGGAAAGGCTCTTTTTCGGGGGCTTCTTGGACGAGGACATGTGCTCTCCCTGAGGTCTGATGATTGTTTCGGGCCACCAACTAATCGACCAGCCTACAAACAGAAAGCAAGCGGCGGGACGAAACTTCCCACAGCGGGGGTAGAGCGCCCTCTTTAGGCCCTCCAACGTCGACTGTATCGATGACGGCTACGTGTGGCGCGCTGGCAACTTATCGCGTTCTACGGATGGGGCATCCACAATCAAACACCCTGACAACGGGTGCTAAGCCTCCCGGCGGTCTGAGCTAGTCGGCAAGGCCTGGGCAGGCGGCGGGGTCCCCTACTGCCAGTGAACCCGTGGGGCACAGGGCCCCCTCCAGGTTGGCATCCGTCAGGTTTGCACCTTCAAGGTGCGCTCCGGTCAGGTTCGCCCCTTCAAGGTGCGCTCCGGTCAGGTTCGCACCTTCAAGGTGCGCTCCGGTCAGGTTTGCACCGCGAAAATCTGCGCCTTTAAGGTTCGCGTTCTTCAGGTTAACTCCGGCCAGGTCGATGCCTGTGAGGTCTGCACCTTTCAGGTTCGCACCGCTTAGGTTGACTCCGGCCAGGCTCTTACCTTTCATATTCAGACCAGTAAGGATCGCGTACGTCAACATTGCACCGACGAAGTTGAAGCCGGCCAGGTCAAAATCCGGAACAGCCACACTGTGACCACTGTGCGCCAAAATCGCTTCCTGCGCGTTGGCGGCCAGGACGAATACCCCAAGGCCAGCGGCCAGAACGGCAGCGATCGCGCCCAAGCCCGCCGTTAGGTGCGCTGGGGTCATCATAAAAGACGGTAACACTCAAGCCCGAAGGGGAACAACACCCCCAGCGGGGCCCGGTGCGCAACCTCGGCTAACTTGGCATGCGGGCACAGCTAGCTCGAGCCGCTACCCTTGCCCCGCAGTATGGTTAGCTACCGCGCTAACTTGCTAAACAGCAGAGGATGCGTACGCTGGCGGATGTGTCCTGAATGGCTGCCTTGTTAGCTATCTAGATGAGGCTGTGCATGAAAACTTTTACCCAACCCGGCGACTTTCCCCTGACCGACACATGGTCCTATCTCAACGCGGCTAACGTCGCGCTCATGCCCATGAGCGCGACCAGGGTCATGACCGACTGGCAGACTGATGTCGCCCAAAACGGCAGCAATAACTTCAATGATCACGCCGAGGACACCGCATTTGATGGCCTGCGGGAACAAGGAGCCAAACTTTTTGGTTGTCGTCAAGAAGACATTGCCGGGGGCTCAAGCTGTAGCGAACTGCTCGGGTCCTTGGCCTGGGCCATCATGCCGCAACAGCATGAAAATGTCGTCAGTACCAGCATCGCCTTCCCCAGCACCGTCTACCCCTTCACCCGTGTGTCTCACCACACTGGCTGTGAAATTCGGTTGGCACAGGGCAATAACGGATATACCAGCTTTGATGAAATCGTGAAAAATATTGATCACAATACGTCCATCGTGTCGATTTCACACGCCGAGTACACCGGTGGACAGTTGTATGACTTGACGGCGTTGGCGGAAGTGGCGCACGCTCACGGCGCTCTGTTGATTGTGGATGCCACGCAGTCGGCGGGCGCAATCCCTATCGATGCCCCATCCACTGGTGCCGACGCCATCATTGCCGGAGGTTACAAGTGGTTGTGCGGGCCCTTCGGCGCTGCGGTCATGTATCTGGCGCCGCACCTGCAGAACACTCTGGAACCAGGTTTTGTCGGCTTCCGGAGCCATAAGGACATGTGGGACTTGAGTCCTGAACGTCTTGACTACCCCGAGACGGCTAAAAGGTTTGAATCGAGCACGATGGCCTTTGGCTGCATTAAAGGGCTAGAGAAGTCGATTGAATACCTTACGAAGATCGGCATTACGCAGATTTATAACCACAACATCGGGTTAGCCGATCGCCTCATAGAGGGGCTTAGCAGCCTTGATGTGGAGGTCGTGTCGCCGCTAAATCTATCGGAGCGGACTTCGATCGTCACGTGCAAGGTGAGGGGACATGACCCTCTAGAGGTCGTTCGAAGCCTCAAAGAGCGTCACGTAGTCGCTCACAAGCGTCAAGATTTCCTGAGGTTCTCGCCCCATGTGTATAACAACGAAGCCGATGTGGATCGGGCCGTCTCAGAGCTTCGTTTGTTGCTCACCACCGGCCGGTAACACATCGCGCGCACAGCACACGGTCAGAGCACACACCACCTGCGGCTCCCCGCACAATCTGGTCTTTTCGGGAGAAAGCTCCGTCTTTGCAAAACGGAGCGCGACCCACGTGATCGATTACGTCCCGAGGGTGTCCATCAGAAAACCGAAGAACTTTGCGGCATCAGCGTGCATCGCAACATGTGCGTTAGGGGCGTCGAGCCCTCTCCCCCTCAGATCAAACACCGTCCGGCCGTATGTCAGGCTGCCCACAACCTCCACCGCAGCGTGGCAGTGGACTAATTCGACGACTGTTGGGTCGACAAGGTAAGCAATGCACAATGCGTCGTGCACTGGCGCGGTTGCCTGGGTATCCATGGGTTGCGTCTCGGTGTAGCCAGCGATTCTGTCTCGAATAAACGAGGCCGCAGCTTTGGCGGCTGGTCGCCCGGTTGACTCCAGCTCCTCCGCCTGACTAAGGGAAACATACGCTTGATGAGTTGCGTCCAGAGGCATAATTGTCAATCGCTCAAAGCCCGCTTGGAACACAACGTCGGCAGCCACCGGGTCATGCCAGATGTTGGCTTCCGCACTAGGGGTGACGTTTCCAATCGCATGACCTCCGCCCATGATTACCACCTCTTCGACGGCGTCGATGATTGTTGGATCAGCGGCGAGCGCTGAAGCGATGTTGCTCAAGGGTCCGACCGGAACCAAGGTCACCCTGTCGGTAGTGTTCCTCAGGAAATCCACAAGCCACTCGACAGCCGGCGTAGTTTCATGCGTCCTTGCCGAATCAGGAATCGCGAGCTTCTCTGCGTGAATTTTGCCGCGGCTGCGGTCAGTACCGGGTCGGGGGTGATGAGCAATCGGGGCAAAAGGGCCTGCGGAGCCTCGGTAGACCGGCACCCCATGGTGGCCAACGTGATCAAGAACTCTCAGCGTGTTGGCGGTGGTCAATTCGATGTCTAAGTTTCCCCAGACCGTGGTGCACGCTAACAGGTCGATATCTGCGTGAAGGGCCGCGAGCATAATGGCGACCGCATCGTCGCTCCCTGTGTCTACGTCAAGAATAATTTTTCTCATCTGTGTGTTCCTTCCGCTCCCGAGGACAACACTGTCCTGCGGCATCCAGTGTCCCATTTTTCGTGCATTTCTTGATACCGCCCGCACTCTGGGTGGGAAGCATTCCCAAAAACGCTGCTGCTATTAGGGGTTTACTCAGTGAAGCCCGTGAGTGCGGCTTGCAAACCGGAAAACAGGCGAAATAAATCCTGTGTGCAGTCGACGCCGACGCCTAGCACAAAAATGAGGAAAAATGACCGCCACGCTCAAAAAAATTCTTCATGCGCACATGAGCAAATGTTTGCTAGCGAGTTGGCGCAGGGTAAGGTTCCTCCAAAGGTATTTTCGGCAGCTCTAAGTCTGGTCGGGGAGAAAATCGATGGAGATTACCGTTCTTGGTGGCTACGGAGTCGGCAAGACGATGTACCTCGAGCGATATCCCGAGTCGGGGGAAACTGTCACCGGTGGCGAATACCGCAAAGGCCCAGGTGGCAAAGCGTCCAACCAGGCCATTCAGATTCGTAGGCTCGGAGTCGCAGCCAATCTCATCACTGCTGTAGGCACAGACTCGGGCGCGGCTCTTGGCCACGACCTGTGGTTAGCCGAAGGTGTCAACACGGACGGAGTGGTCGTCGTAGACGCACCGACCATGGTGGGTTTTATTTGTGTGGACAGCAACGGTGATAACCGCATCGCCATCGCACCAGGTGCTTTGGCACACATGACGGTCGCCAATGTGGAAAGTCTCTATCCGGTCATCGATCGTTCGGCCGCTTTGGTGGTGTCCTTCGAACTGAACCCGCTCGTCGGGTTTGAAGCGATCCGCCATGCGCGTCAGCAGGGCATCACGACTGTGTGTAACCCGGCTCCGGCGACTGAGATTCCGGCGGATGTTCTGTCTTGCATCGATTATTTGGTGCCCAATCTTTTCGAAGCCACTCAAATAGTTCAGGCTCTCGGGGCGGACCTGCGAGAGCCTGCCGATATCGCACGCTACCTGCTCGGACGCGGTGTCGGCGCCGTCATCATCACCCTGGGCGCAAACGGTGTGTATCTAGATAGCGGGCTAGGCGGAGCGTTTTTACCGGCGGTCCCGGCCAAAAAAGTTGTCGACACCACGGGCGCGGGCGACAGCTTTGTCGGAGCCCTCGCGAGCGCACTGGTGCAAGGCGCACAGTTGCCCGAAGCAGTGAGCCACGCAATGCGAGTCGCCGCGGTGACGGTGGAGGGGGCCGAGGTGGTTCCTTCCTTGCCCTACGCGGAAAGCCTGATGGAGAAAAGTGGTATCGGGTATGACTAAATCTTGGAACCACCAGAACGTGGCCAGTGCCATACAGCACACCCTCATTGGCACCACAGTCACTCGTGAGCAGGTTGTGGCTCACGCCCACGAATGCCTCGAATATGGCTTCCAAGCCGCCATGGTTCAGGGGAGCTGGGTGGATGTGGTGGCCGCGGAGCTATCTGGCACGAGTGTCCAGGTTGCCTCGGCGCTTGATTTCCCCCAAGTCGGTTTGATGACTTCTGCAGGCAAGGCCGCCGAGGCGGCGGAACTGGTGCGACGTGGCGCTCAGCAGATCGACATTGGCGTTCAAATTGGATGGCTTAAGAGCGGGATGTATGACGAGTTCGCTGCGGACATCCGGGGAGTTGTGGAAGCGGCTGGGGTTCCCATCAAAGTCATGTTAGAGCTCCCGTTGCTGAGCGACGAGCAACAGCTCATTGCGATTGAAGCGGCTCTGGGCGCCGGGGTGAAGTATCTGAAAAATGCCAGCAGTGGCGCCATTGAGACCGCAAATCCTGAGCGCATTTCCTTTCTCGTGTCGCATTGCCCCAGCGGGGTCGGGGTGAAGGCCTCCGGGGGTATCACTACTTTCAACCAGACAGTGGCCCTTCTTGAGGCGGGCGCGCAGATGGTCGGTACGAGTGCCGGAATCAGCATCGTCTCGGGCAATTCAGAATTAGGCGCGGTGTCGTACTGATGTCGCGCATATTAAGCTCCAGCCACTATGAGGCGGGTTACCCCGGGAAGAACTTCCGTTCCGGGATCGCTCTGTCTCTAGTGGGTGGCGCTACCCCAGTTGGGGTGGCAAATTGGGCAGGCGCACAAGGCTCTTTCGAGAGCCCGACGCGCATGCCCAAGTGTGGCTGCAACGCAGCAGTCACATCCACATTGCAGTACGAAAGGACTAGGCATGAGTAACACCTCAGCGGCCCCTCAAAAAGGCCGGAGTTCTGGAATGAAAGTATCAACGACTCTCTTAGTGACGATTATCCCCGTCACAGTGGCGTTGAATATTGTCGGCGGCATCATCGCACATGCACTGCGATTGCCCGTTTACCTGGACATGATTGGCACTGCAGTGGCAGCAATCGTTCTGGGACCATGGTGGGGAGCCCTCGTAGGGTTGCTGACCAACAGTGGGTCAGCTCTGATTTCAGGGCCTACCAGCTTGCCGTTCGCCCTGGTCAACATCGTGGGCGCGCTAATTTGGGGTTATGGCGTGAGGTCATGGGGACTCGGGAAATCAATCCCCAAGTTCTTCTTGCTTAACGTCATTGTCGCCATCGCTTGCACACTGACCGCCGCACCAATCATCGTCCTCGTATTCGGTGGCGCAACTGGTGCCGGTGCTGACGCTCTCACCGCGACCTTCCTCGCGATTGGGCAAGGAGTTGTTGGATCGGTTCTCTCATCCAACATCCTGACCTCACTGGCTGACAAGATCATCGGTGGCTTCGTTGCCCTGGCGATCATTGAAGCGCTTCCGAAGGCTATGACGGAAAACGTCGCCTTAGTGAAGTCCACTCCGCTCAAGGGAATCCTTTGGGCAGTGGGAGGCATCCTGGTGGGTGTCCTCGTGATCGTGGTCTTCCTTGCCTTGAGCGCTGGAAGCTAGACAAACACCAGTCAATCCCTTGACAAAGATGTGGGGGAGGTCCGAACTTGGCCTCCCCCACATTCAAGAAATTGTTTGCACCCCAAAATGAGGAAGAAAAACATGCCCGAGCCGATAGTTCTCTTTGATTCAGTGTTTTATACGTACCCCGGAACCGACTCGCCGGCCCTGAGTGACATATCACTTGAGATCATGCCCGGAGAGTACGTCGGCGTGATCGGCCTCAACGGTGCCGGCAAAACTACTTTGGGCCTCTCACTTAACGGCGTTGTGCCCAACATGCTCGGAGGCCACCGCGAGGGAACCGTCATGGTCGGCGGCCTCGACGTTGAAGAATATCCCGTTCGGGAAATGGCCAAAATTGTCGGGATAGTGTTCGACAATCCTGAGTTTCAAATGAGCCAGATGACCTGCGCCGAGGAAGTTGCTCTGGGGCTGGAAAGCAGCGGAATTGATTACGCCACGATGCGCCGTTCTGTAGCTGAGGCACTGAGCCTGGTGGGTCTCGAAGGCTTTGAAGAGCGCTCCCCGCTGGGCCTCTCCGGAGGGCAGCAGCAGAGGCTCGCGATCGCAGCCGTCCTAGCGATGAAGCCTCAAGTGCTGATTATGGATGAGCCGACCTCGAACCTAGATCCCATCGGAAAGCAGGAGGTCTTTGGCATGGCCACCACCCTTAACCAGAAGTACGGCATGACCGTCATCGTGATGGAGCACGAGGTGGAGGTGCTCGCAGAGTTCGCCGATCGCATCATTGTGATGGATGGGGGTCGGGTTGTTATGAATGGGGCTCCCCGACAAATCTTCTCGCGCGTAGATGAGCTTCAAGCGCTCGGTCTGAGAGTTCCCGAAGCGACTGCTCTCGCCAATCTTCTCGGCAAGACGGGGCACTGGAAGGAGGGCGTTCCGATCAACACTGCGGAGGCCGTCCGCTCCGTCAACGAGCTACTCGGGGTCACAGCATGATGGCGCGCAGAGGAAAGCACGGCTTTCCGGACCGAATCGAGACGGACCTTGCTGTCAAGGTTGAGGGCGCCCACTATGTCTACCCCAACGGCCAAGTCGTTGCGCTCTCTGGGGTCGATCTCGAAGTCAAAAAAGGTGAACTGCTTGGCGTGATTGGCCAGAACGGTTCCGGCAAGACCACCCTCACAAAACTCCTCAACCGACTTTTGAAACCCAGCTCGGGTTCCGTTTATGTCAATGGCCTGCTCACCACGGACCGAAAGGTCCAGGAAATGTCGGCCCACATTGGGTATGTCTTTCAAAACCCGAACCACCAACTTTTTGCGAGAACCGTAAAAGAGGAATTGGAATTCGGGCCACGAAATATTGGAACTCCCGAAGACGAGATTGCTTCGCGCGTTGCGGAGGCTGTCGACTTTTTTGAGCTCGCTGAATTCATCGATGAACATCCCTACCGGGTCTCTTTTCCTACCCGAAAACTTGTGGGGATAGCCTCTGTTGTCACCATGAAGCCCTCGATCATTATCTTGGACGAGCCCTCGACGGGCCAGGATCACCAAACCACTCGCATCATAAATTCCCTGATGCGGCGGTTGGCCGGGGAGGGAACCACCGTGATCTGTGTTTCCCATGACATGCCCCTGTTGGCTGATGTCGTCGAGCGGGTAGTGGTGATGCGCGACACGAGAATCGTTGCAGATGCTTCGCCACGCGAAGTCTTCGCCGACGAACAATTAATGCGCACCACAAATCTCCAGGCCCCACAAATCACCAACATTGCGCTGCAAACTGTCTACCCACTGGGCGGTCCCATCGCACTGACACCGAAAGAACTGGCCGCAGATATTGAATCCCGGCTAAAGAAAGGCCAGCGCTAATGAGCATGAACACGTCGATGCCGACCGGCATGATTCCCGGGAATTCGATAATTCATCGCATCCATCCTGTTACGAAGATTTTGTGGGTGGTTGTCTATGTCATTCTGGCTTTCACTACGCAGAACATATTTATCCTCTACGGAATGGCCGTTTTTGCGGTGGTGTTGGCATTGCTGGGCGGTGTTTTTAGACCCCTGCTCAAGGCGCTGTACCTCATCGTCCCAGTCGGGTCCTCCCTTATTGCACTGCAAGTTCTGGGCCCAGCAGCGGATAAGCCGTGGACAGTCCTGGCAGAGGTGGGCTTTGTCACGCTTTACGGTGACGGATTCTATTACGCGTTGGTTCTGCTCGGGCGGATAGTTTCATCGATGCTTTTGTCGTTGGTCATGGTCATGACAACGCACCCGAGTGATCTTTTCCTCGCCTTTTCCAAACTCAAGATGCCCTACACCTTCAATTTCATGTTGTCGATGACCCTGCAACTCATTCCCGTATTCCAGAGAGAAGTGAGCCTTGTTCTGAGCGCTCAAAAATCTAGGGGTATGAAGGGGAGCGGCTTCGCCGCTGTCCTTCCGAGCTTCGTTCCGGTATTTGTGGGCGCTATTGAGCGAGTGCAACAACTTTCCATTTCACTCGAATCCCGGGGCTTTGGTTCCAGTGGTGAAAAGACAAGCTATCGCCAAGTCACTGCGCGGACTCAGGACTGGCTATATGGCATTGGTGGCGCCATAGTAATGGTCGGGCTGATGGTCTACTCGATCATGCAGCCGGGGCTGTGGAACCTTTCGGACATGGTCTCCTTCTCCCCTCGCACCATATTGACCTCTTTCACCGTTGCGGTGACGGTCTTCAGTTCCGTTATCCTCGGCGCAACCTTTCTTTCTTTCCGCCAGAGCTAAACCTTCACCGGTACGTTTCGCCCCTCAAATAAGGAGATATCGCTATGGCTATGCACAAAGATGACAACAGGGAATACCACATCCAGGTCGCCCCCGGTGAGGTCGGCCGCTATGTATTTCTTCCTGGAGACCCGGGCCGGTGCGAGCCCATTGCCCGCTTTTTTGATGAGCCCAAACTTGTGGCGCAAAACCGCGAATACGAGACGTGGACCGGATACTTGGACGGTGAGATGGTCTCTGTGACGTCAACAGGCATTGGCTGTCCCTCGGCTGCGATCGCTATGGAAGAGCTCGTGAAGGTGGGGTCGGATACTTTTGTAAGGGTTGGCACCTCAGGCTCTATGCAAGCGCGAATCAAGCCCGGTGACGTGGGAGTCATTCATGGTGCTATCCGTGATGAGGGAACCACCAGTCACTATCTACCCATTGAGTTTCCTGCTGTTGCGGACATCGATATCACTCGCGCGCTCGCTACAGGAGCGCGGGCACAGGGGAAAACCGTTCACGTGGGAATTTCCCAGTCCAAGGATTCGTTCTATGGGCAACACGAACCCGGGCGGATGCCCGTGGCTTCTCGACTGGAGGACCGCTGGACGGCATGGATGGCGGGAGGCGCAATCTGCAGTGAGATGGAAGCTGCTGCTTTGTTCATTGTTGCCTCCACGCTCGGCGTGAGGGCCGGGGGAATCATGATGATTCTCGGCCATCCGGACCAGTCACCCATGACCGCAGATGAATTGGCGGCGGGTTCTGTCGAAAACCTCCTCCCGGCAGCCATTGCTGGAATGCGCGAACTCATCCGTCAGGACCGCGAGGGTCTATCCGCATGAGCGACCTGCAGCATCATCTCAACATTAAACGCGGCGATGTCGGTCGATACGTTCTGCTACCCGGAGACCCCGGTCGGTGCGAACCGATTGCGGCTTTGTTCGATAACCCTCGTCATGTCGCAACAAATCGCGAATACGTCACGTACACCGGAACCCTGGACGGGGTGCCGGTGAGCGTCGTTTCCACGGGCATCGGTTGTCCCTCCACGGCAATTGCGGTTGAGGAGCTAATAAAAGCCGGCGCAGATACCTTCATTCGGGTGGGAACCTCAGGCTCTATTCAAACGGACACACCCTCCGGGCATCTGGCCATTGTCACCGCCGCTATACGTGATGAGGGAACAACGAGCCACTACCTTCCGATTGAGTTTCCCGCGATCGCTCACCCGCAAATTGTTGATGCACTCAGTTCTGCGGCGAAAACCATGGGAGCCGAAACCTTGCGTGGCGTGAGCCAGTCCAAGGACTCTTTTTACGGAGAGGTCGAGCCGGACCGGATGCCCATGGCGTCGCGGCTGAAAGACCGGTGGTTGGCCTGGCGAAAAGGTGGCGCGATCTGCAGCGAAATGGAAGCCTCCGCACTATTCATTTTGAGCGCCATCTATGGGGCTCGAGCCGGAGGGGTGATGCACATGATGGGGGTAGGCCCAGACAGCGACCCCGGACGAGAGAAGCTGCTGTCCACGGCAGTCGAAGCGCTTCGTGTCCTGATTCGCCAGGATAAGGAGGAAGTTCTGTGGCCCTAAGCGCTGACGTTGCCCGCCTTCAGAGAGTAGCTCCTGAGTATGCGAAGGCAATGGAATCCCACCGCCGGAGAAACTTCGCTTTTCTCATTGTCGATGGGGCCACCTTTGCCTTTGCGATTTCTTTGCTTTCGGAAGCGACCATCATGCCTGCCTTTGTGTCCGCGCTGACAGGAAGCTCTTTACTCGTGGGGCTGGTAGCCGCCACTTTTGCCATCGGCCACTACCTGCCGCAGTTGGTGGGTGCGCACCTTGTGTTGGGTCGCGCTCGACGTAAGCCGCTTTTTCTTGGCATTGTCATCGCGGAGCGATTTGGGATTCTTGCCATCGCACTAAGCGCGACGCTTATTGGCGTGGCGCCTCCGAATCTGGTGATTGTGCTGTTTTTCGTTGCGTTTGCTTTCTACTCGGTCACAACCGGTCTCATCGGCCCCGTCTATGGGGATTTTGTGGCGAAAGCCCTCACTAAATCGCGCGGGGTCTTTTTCGGAACGGTGCAACTCATTGGCGGCGCCTTAGGATTCTCCGCCGCCCTGTGGGCGCAAAGCGTACTGAAGGACCAAGGTTTCCCCGGGGGCACCCAAACTGTTTTTTGGGTCAGCTTTGCGCTGTCTTTTCTCTCGATTTTCTTTGTGGCTGGGCTTAAAGAGGAGCCCTACCCGTTGGTGGAGGCCCGCCCGCCATTCTTGACCACTTTGCGAAAAATCCCGGGGATAGTTGTGGGTGATAAAAACTACGGCCGATTCTTGCTAGCGAGGGCTTTCCTCGCTCTCTCGACGCTCGGTGTGGGCTTTGTTGTCGTCAACGGCCTCAAGGGCGCCCTGGTGCCCTCGGATGCGGCGTTGCTCGCCGCTGTTTTCATAATGTCTCAGGCCGTAATCGGATTCGCTCTGGGGATGGTTGGGAATTTCCTCGGATGGCGCGTGGTGGTTATTACCGGTGGGGTCCTGATTCTCCTTGGCATGGTGGGGGCCACGTTCGCTCAGTCTGTAATTTCCTACATCGGTGTTTTTGTTCTTTTGGGCGGTGCGAACGCCGTGACGGTGATCGGAGACCCAAACATGTCGATCGAAATGGCGCCCACGGATAAAACGGGGCTCTACTTGGGCACGACCTCGACTCTTTTGGCCCCCTTCTTTATCGTGGGGCCGCTCGTGGCCGGGGCCCTAGAGCCGGCAGTCGGGTTCACCAGTATTTTCCTCAGCGCCGCGGTGCTGGCCCTGGTGGGATTGGTTCTCGCGTGGCGCATGGAAGAACCCCGAAAGCAGAGCCTTCCGCTCGAAGAGTGGGAAGCTCCAATTGTTGTGGGCCAACCAGGCGCTCAACCATAGGCCAGCGGAGGGACCCAATCGTGGCACGAAAACTAATAATTGATACTGACACGGCCGCAGACGACAGTTTTGCTTTGTTGGTGGGCTTATTACATCCAGAAGCGGACCTGCGCGCCGTCACTATTGTCGCGGGCAACGTTGATTTTGAGCAGCAGGTTCGCAACGCACTGATCACGGTCGATCAGGCCGGGCGGTCAGGCGAGGTACCGGTGTTTCGTGGAGCAACCGATCCGCTGGTACGGCCCTGGTACGAGGCGAAAGCACATGGGGACGGCAAAGGCAACGTCGAATGGCCCACGCCCATGCAGCAGGCAGAAAGCGTTCATGGCGCCCAGGCAATCGTCGACCTGGCAAATGCTTACCCGGGAGATATCGACCTTCTTGCTATCGGCCCCTTAACTAACGTCGCTCTGGCGCTGGCTATGGACCGCGACCTACCGAGCAAGATTCGCGAGCTGTGGATTATGGGGGGGTGCGACAACTCGGAGGGAAATGTCACCGCTGCCGCTGAATACAACTTCTTTGTTGACCCCGAAGCCGCTCAAATGGTGTTGAGCGCGGGCTTCGCGACCACAATTGTTACCTGGACTTTGACTCTGGCGCAGGCTACCTGGGACGATCAACAACTGGACACAATTCGCAACATGGGCACGCCTCTCAGCGAGTTTTTTTCCATCTTGGATGCCCCCAATAGGGAGTTCAACGGTTCTGTTGGTGTCCCGGGAAGTACCCACCCCGACTCTCTCACCGCGATGCTCCTGGTCGAGCCAGGGCTTATTCGCCGAAGTTCGCCACGATATGTGGAAGTGGAAACTCACTCCGAGCTAACCAGAGGCTACTCACTGATGGACAGCCGGGAGGGCAGGCCTTCAGGAGTCCACATGCCCAATGCCACCGTCATCGAAGAAGTCGATGAGCAAGGTTTCTACACCAAATTTATGACTCTCCTTGAGACAACCGTTAAGCGAAGGTAAAGGAGCTCCCATGTTCCGTTGTTTGAGGCCATAAATTGCCAAGAACGCGGCCCCTGGCCCTGATTCCTCAGATGGTTGATTCTTCAAAGAGTCAGAATCGATTCCCGTTGGTTAGAGGCGGCGACGTTTGAGAATTTTGCGGCGCTGGCGGGCCATTCCGACTGAAGCACACGATGGTCCCTATGGGGCGGGCAAAGGTATCCCGGGCGGCGGCGTGCACAGGCCATCACTTCTTATCCCGTCGCAGGCCGGCTCGATTGGGGTGTCAATTTCGAACAGCCGATATTTATCGAGCCGACTGAAGCTCTTCATCGGGAGCTTAGGCGAGCTAGGAAAATCGGGCAGCTGGGCAAAGTCAACCCATTGGAATCACACTCAATTCGAAACAAAGCTCGACTTGCGGCAATTATTGCGATATCTGACAACCGTCTTGAAATGAACGACGAGGACCTAGAGCTGGCTGAAATCCTCACTCAAATTAGCCGCAGAACATATCAGGAAGCCCATAATGCACTTAGGGCATGCCAGAACAACCAAAACGTTGCGTCAGTCGGTCAGGTCAACGATTGCGGCAAGCGTCGCTGCCCAGGCAGCTGTCCCCGGTTCGATGAGCACAAAGTGGTCGGCCCTGACCCGCTCCAGTCGCACATCCTGCCCGGCCCGTTTGGCCGCTTTGACATAACTATTGCTTTGCGACATCGGGACCGAATCGTCCTCCGTGCCATGAACAATCCGCACGGGAATGTGCGCAACTGGATGCTCGGATGGGCTCGCGCTGTCGTAGCGATCGGGGTGGGTGACCGAGGTGCCGCCGAGGAAGTTGACAGCCGCGTTGTTGCCGATCCCCTCGCGTTCAGCGAGACGCAAGTCCAAGACGCCAGCCAGGCTTACTCCGCCCGCGAGTGTGATTGGGCCGGTGTGCCCGAGCGCCCAAACCGCGAGGTGACCGCCCGCGCTGTGACCGACGGTGATCACGCGACCGAGCTCAATCTCGGGAACCTCGGCCAGGCGATCGATTGCGGTGGAGACATCCTCGAGCGTGGTTGGCCAGCCGCCCCCGCTGCCAAGCGAGCGGTACTCGACCTGCCAGATGTTCCAGCCGAGGGTCGCGAGAAGCTTGGCGGCCTCCGTCGGGCCATTGAAGTATTCCGGACTCCAGCGCCAGAAACCCCCGTGGACCAGGATGACCGTCCCCCGCACGGGTCCGACCGCCCAATGAAGATCGGCATACTGCAGCGGGTCATCCCCGTATGTGAAGCGTTCACTCATAATCCAACCCTACAAGGCGCATTGTGGGCCGAGGGTGTTTGCCGACATCTGCCGGACTCTCGTGCAGCATGGTCAGTCAGGGCGAGAGCGCAGAGTGTCGAATCCGGCAAGACAGAAGGTTGGGGAGTAACGGTCATTTCAAGTACCTCCGTGAAATTTAATGGATGTGAACTAAAAAGTGTCAGCGAGCTCTAGGCATGTCAAGCATTTGTTACGGTCGTCACACAATCAACGTATTTGAAGTAAGCATTAGACATAATCTCCCCGCCAAAAACCCCATTGACCGTGCGGCTGTGTACCCTGAGAACCATGGAGTCCCCACTGCAGATTGCGACAGCCGACGAGCTGAGTGCGTCAGAGATCTCCCAGACTCCTCGCCATCAACAACTTATTGTGACAATTTTTGGCTTGTATGCTCGCGAGACTGGAGCCTCACTGCCCGTCTCTTCCCTCGTTCGGCTTTTGGGCGAACTTGGCGTCGAGGCTGCGGGCGTTCGATCCTCCGTTTCGAGGCTCAAGCGTCGCGGGATTCTTGAGAGCACGAAAGCAGGCGGCATCGCGAGCTATGCAATTGTTCCGGGTCGCGTCGATATGTTTACCGAAGGCGACACCAGAATTTTCTCTCCGAGCCACTCCTCCGCCGAAGACAAATGGCTGCTCGTAGTTTTTTCAATTCCCGAAACTATCCGCGTCAAGAGGCACCTTCTCAGGTCTGAGCTCACGCGGATGGGGTTTGGGTCTGTAACCAGTGGCGTCTGGATAGCCCCCGAAAGAACATGGGTACGAGCCAAACAACAGCTTGACCGCCTCGGGCTCGAACCATACATCGACTACTTCCGCGCCGAGCATTTGTCACCCGTAGAGCTCTCTCGCAACGTAGGGGCGTGGTGGGACCTCGTCGCCCTAGACACGATGTATGCGGATTTCATTGCCAAGTACGAGAGCCTCAAGATCAAATGGGATTCTCGCCAAGGCAACCTATCTGCAGAGACTTTGCGTGATGCGTTTGTCGACTACGTCCCCATGATTACGCAGTGGCGACGGCTTCCCTATAAAGACCCGGGGATATCGGCCGAACTTCTGCCCGCAGATTGGAAAGGCATGCTGGCAGAGGAGCTTTTCGGCGACTTGCACCGCCTCTTGAGAAATCCAGCCCATGACTACGTGCTGGGCGTTATGAGCCAGAAATAACGGCGATTCCCTGAATTTCAATGAGAGCCTCTGGCTGCCACAATGCTGTGACGCCAATGCCTGCCATTGCGGGGTAGCGCGTTCCCGCCATCTCACGCCAAACCCGGCCAATTTCACGGCCGTGTGCCTGATAGTCCGGAATATCTGTTAGGTAGACCATCACCGTGACAAGATCACTCGGCTGTCCGCCAACCTCCGCGAGAGTCGCCAAGACATTGCCAAACGCCTGGCGAAACTGCTCGACAATGCCACCATCGACAATTTTCCCGTCGGGTCCCATTGCTGTCTGTCCACCAAGGTAGAGTGCGTTTCCCGCTAGGACTCCATGTGAAAATCCGGACGGCGTGGCCAAACTTGCAGGGTTAACGAGTTGGTGTGTCATGGTGAGATCTCCTTATTGGCACGTTATGAATCATTCGGTAATCAATCAGCCCAGCTCGTCACCGGCTGTGTGGCACAACTTATTGCAGTGACAAGAGTATTTCCTCAATGTAAAGTGTGTGGTAATTTCAGAAGTATATGCCGAATTGATTACGTTCGTCATGGAAGTGCAATACTGTCGAGCAATGTGAAACGAAACAGTCTGGAGTGCAATCGCAATGAGGCTTGCAACACTTGATATAGACGGCCGATCACAGGCAGCCGTCGAGACCAGTCGCGGCTTCGTCGGCCTCCCCTTTTCCAATGTCGGTGACCTTCTACAGGTTCCCCGCTGGCGAGAGATCGCCGAACAAAATCTATCCGGAGATGTCGTCGTTTCAATTTCGGAAGTTACCTACCTCGCCGTCGTGACGGAACCACGCAAGGTTATTTGTTGCGGGCTCAACTACCGGGATCATATTCTTGAGATGGGTCGTGACCTCCCGAATTTCCCGACGCTGTTCACGAAATACGCGGACAGCTTGGCTGCGCCTTTTGCAGAGCTCTCTTTTGGTAGCGAGTCAAACGAAATCGATTGGGAGGCGGAGCTGGCTGTGGTCGTTGGTGCAGAAGTGAAGAACTGCAGCCCCGAGCAAGCTCTCTCCGCCATTGCCGGCTACACAATCTCCAATGACATTTCCATGAGGGATTGGCAACGTCGAACCCTGCAATGGTTCCAAGGCAAAGCTTTCGACACCAGCACACCTCTCGGGCCCGTGCTGGTTACGCCCGATGAGTGCGACCCGAAGGCCGGACTCATCATCACCTGCCATGTCAATGGTGAAGAAGTGCAACACGGAAACACGTCGACTCTCGTCTTCGATTCAGCGGCGCTCATCTCTTACATTTCACGTTTCACCACCCTTCGCCCTGGCGATGTGATTCTTACTGGGACACCCGGCGGTGTCGGCATGGCCCAAACGCCGCCAAAATTCCTCAGGGATGGCGACGTGCTAGTGACCTCCATTGAGGGCATCGGCGAACTAAGAAACCTCATTTCAATCGACAACTAAGAAAGGCTCACCATGTCAGAAACCAACGACCCCGCACAGGTAGTTCCCGTTATCACTCGAAAAGGCCATGAGTACGAGGGCACCGGTCAGTCTGGTGGAGCACACCGCGTCTCTGGCGTGAGCATCCAGCACACCCCCGCCACCAAGATCTGGTTTGGCAAAGTAAGCAACCTTCCCGGCTACCGCTCGCTCCCCCATCACCACGGAGAAGCCGAGACAGGCGGGTACGTGTTGAAGGGCCATGGCCGCATCTACTTTGGTGAGAACTATTCCGAATTCGAAGACATGGTCGAGGGCGACTTCGTTTTCGTACCGCCCTTCATGCCCCACGTGGAGGCGAACATGAGCGTCACTGAAGATCTCATCTGGCTCACGACCCGCACTCCGGACAACATCGTCATTAACCTCGACGAGGTGGATGACTCCGTTCTCGTAGGGTTCCGTCGACAGTGACCAGAGCAGAATCTCCCCAGCCCACGTCGGAAAAGTTTCTGAAGGCAATCGAGCTCGAGCCGACAACGGCCGAATATTTCGACCAGGCATTCACGGCCGTCACCCAAAGCGTCCCGTGGCCCAAAGCCTACGGAGGCGACATGGTTGCCCAGGCAGCCGTTGCCGCCATGCGCAGTGTCGAGGCCGATCGAGTATTGCACTCCATGCACAGTTACTTCATGCGACCGGGGGACATCCTCGAGCCTGTTCGCTATGAGGTGGAGCACATCCGTGACGGCCGATCATTCTCAACGCGCCAAGTCCGTGCCTACCAAAATGGCAAGGCAATTTATGTGGCCCTCGCCTCGTTTCACGTTCCAGAGATGGGTGCAGAGTTTTCCGCGCCGCTCCCGGCCCCGTGGCGAGCAAACCTCCCCGAACCGGAAAGTCTCCCCTCCTCACAAGACGCCTTAGCGGGGGTTCCGGGAGCTGCCGCTGAGTACTGGTCGAACGGTCGAAGTTTTGACATGCGACACGTCCCCTCGCCAATCTATTTGAGCGTTGAGGGAGAGCTCAGCCCGCATCAGGCAATCTGGATCAAAGCTTTCGATGCCTTGCCAAATGATGCAAATGTGCAGCGAGCGGCGTTGGCCTATGTCTGCGACTACACGATTCTTGAGCCGCTACTGCGGCAACAAGGTGTCGCCTGGGGAGATGCCGGCCTCGTTACTGCCAGCCTCGATCACTCGCTGTGGCTACACCGAGATGGTCGCGTCGACGAGTGGGTACTTTACGTCCAGGAGGCAATCTCAACCCAACGAAGTCGAGGACTGGCGACGGGACGGTTCTATAGCCGTGATGGCATACTACTGGCGAGCGTGGCCCAAGAGGGCATGATTCGCCGCTCCTAGGCAAACCTCCGCTAACTGTGTATCGTTTTCTTTACGTTCGTCATATTTTGGTCACATACTCAGTGCAACACAGAAAGGCTCACGATGAATCTCAGTCCCTCTGCACACATTGATACTTTTACTCGAGACAATCTGCCGGCAGTTAGCCTTTGGCCCACAATAGAATTTTCCATTCCCGAGGTGCAGTATCCAGAACTCCTCAACGCCGCGACGGTCCTCATCGATCACGCCGTTGAAAAATTTGGAGCGGATGCGCCTTGCTTGCTCACCCCCGACGGTGTGAGTTGGACCTACGGAACCCTCCTGACAAAGTCCAATCAAATTGCCCAGGTCCTATCGGAAGACCTAGGGCTGGTGGCGGGAAATCGTGTTCTCCTTCGCGGGCCGAACAACCCTTGGCTCGTGGCCTGCTGGCTCGGCGTACTTAAGGCCGGAGGCGTTGTGGTCACCACGATGCATGCCCTCCGCGCCGCTGAGATCGCCGACGTCATCAGTCTCACCCAGCCGTCAATCGCCATCAGCGACAATCGTTTCGTTGACGAACTCCTTGAGGCTAGTGTGGAGAACATCACCATTGTGAGCTATGGGTCTGACGATCCTGCGGATCTCATCACCCTCAGCGAGGCAAAATCCGGTGTCTTTGAGAACGTCGCAACCGCGGCGGACGACGTTGCACTCCTCGGACCAACCTCTGGTACGACCGGCACGCCAAAGATTACAATGCATTTTCACCGGGATATTCTCGCCAACGCCGACACCTTTGCGCTCTTCATCCTGAAGCCCGTTCCGGAAGATGTCTTCGCCGGTTCGCCTCCACTGGCGTTCACCTTCGGTCTGGGCGGTTTGGTTGTCTTTCCGCTCCGCTTCGGGGCTTCAGTATTGCTGACCGAACGGACGACACCCGGCGAACTGGCTGAGCTGTGTAGTACTCACAGAGTCACCGTGCTCTTCACCGCCCCGACCGCGTACCGGGCAATTCTGCGAGAGGGCAAAGGCGACCACCTCAAAGCGATTCGCCGTGCGGTCTCTGCAGGCGAACACCTGCCGGCATTCGTTTGGCAAGAAGTCTTTGAACAGACAGGCCTGAAGCTCATCAACGGTATTGGTTCGACGGAGATGTTGCACGTCTTCATCTCTGCAGCAGATGACGACATTCGACCCGGTGCCACAGGTCGCGCCATTCCAGGATTCCGTGCCACCGTACTCGATGAAGAGGGCAATGAAGTTGCCCCCAATCAACTCGGCCGGCTTGCCGTCATCGGTCCGACGGGATGCAAATACCTCAACGACGACCGTCAGATGAATTACGTGACCGAAGGGTGGAACGTCACGGGCGACACGTTCCGCCAAGACGAAGAAGGCTATTTCTGGTACGAAGCACGTTCCGACAGCATGATCGTCTCATCGGGATACAACATCGGTGCCCCCGAAGTGGAAGCTGCCCTAGGCCAACATGCTGATGTTGTCGAAAGTGCTGTCATTGGCAGGCCCGATGAGGAGCGCGGGAGCATCGTGAGCGCGTTTATTGTGCTGCGCGAAGGCGTGGTCGGCGATGCGGCCAAACGCAAGGAACTCCAGGACTTCGTCAAGCAGACGATTGCCCCCTACAAGTATCCGCGCGACGTGAATTTCGTCACGCAACTCCCTCGCAACCACAGTGGCAAGATTCAGCACTTTCGCCTCAGAAACCAATCGAATGTCAACGAAGCTTAACGAAGGTCGCGCCATGCGCATTGCAATTATCGGAGGAGGCCCTGGCGGTCTTTACTTCTCAGCGCTCATGAAACAGTTGGACTCTGAGCACGAGATCGTCGTGTGGGAGCGCAACGCTGCCGACGACACCTTCGGCTTTGGCGTCGTATTCAGCGATGAGACGTTGGGTGGCATTGCGAATGCTGATGCCACGATCGCGGCAGCAATGGCAAGTCGATTTGCCCGCTGGACCGACATCGACATCCATTTTAATGGTGAAATGCACACGGTCGGCGGACAGGGCTTTGCTGCGATGAGCCGCAAGGAGCTTCTCAAACTGCTCCAGAAGCGTGCCGTTGAATTAGGCGTAGATGTTCGTTTCTCGACCATGCCCCCGCCCATCGAAGAACTCAGTCGCGACTACGACCTCGTCTTGGCTGCCGATGGCTTGAACTCGGGAATTCGCGCTCAGTTCGCTGACTCCTTTAAGCCCTCCCTCGACGTTCGCCCCTCCAAGTACATGTGGCTCGGCACCGATCTCGTCTTTGAAGCCTTCAAGTTCTTTGTCAAGGAGACCGAGTTCGGCACTATGCAGATTCACGGTTACCCCTACTCAGAGGAGGGCAGCACCTTCATTGTCGAAATGCACCCCGACGTGTGGGAGCGAGCCGGATTCGATGCCAGTGTTGGGAAGGTCTTCCCCCCCGGAGTGAGCGACGAGGACTCTATCGCGAAAATTCGTGAAATCTTTGCCGAGGAGCTTCAAGGCCACGATGTTCTCACGAACAATTCGAAGTGGCTTAACTTCACAACAATCAAGAATGAATGCTGGCGTCACGACAACATTGTTCTCCTTGGCGATGCCGCTCACACGGCTCACTTTTCCATCGGTTCGGGAACCAAACTCGCCATGGAAGACGCCCTCTCGCTCGCAGCCTGCTTGCACGAGAATGCTGATCTCGATTCGGCCATTGAAGCTTACGAAATCGAGCGTCGCCCCGTCGTACAGTCGACTCAACGCGCGGCTCAGGCCAGCATGGAATGGTTCGAGAACATCGGCCAGTACAAAGGCCAGGGTGCCGTTCAGTTCTGCTTCAACCTTCTGACGCGCAGCCGCCGCATCACCTTTGAAAACCTCAAGGTACGTGATCCAGAATTTGCCGCCCTCGTGGACGCCGACTTTGCCGAGCGTCAAGGGGCTTTTGCCGCTACGCCGGCCATGTTTCAGCCTCACAAATTGGGAGACCTCGAGCTCAAGAACCGTGTCATTGTGTCATCGATGGACATGTATACAGCTCCCGAAGGCATGCCCGGCAACTTCCACCTCGTTCATCTCGGCGCCCTCGCCATGGGCGGCGCCGGTTTGGTCATGACCGAAATGGTCTGCGTCTCAGCCGCGGGCCGTATTACTCCTGGATGCTCGGGGATCTACACCGAGAAACAGGGTGACAGCTGGCGCGAAGTCGTTGACTTTGTGCACAACCAGTCAACGGCAAAGATCGGGATTCAGGTGGGTCACTCGGGCCGCAAAGGTTCAACCAAACTGATGTGGGATGGCATAGATGAGCCCCTCACAACAGGAGGCTGGGAGACTGTCTCCCCCTCGGCACTGGCTTATGGCCCGAACAACGCAGTCCCTCGAGAAATAACGCGCCGTGAAATGGATACTGTGCGCGACGACTTCGTTACTGCGGCTCGCCGCGCCAATGAGGCCGGGTTCGATCTCCTCGAGTTGCACTGCGCTCACGGGTACCTCTTGTCGTCATTCCTCTCCCCCTTGGCAAACGTCCGCACGGATGAATTTGGTGGCAGCCTTGAAAACCGTCTGCGCTTCCCGCTCGAAGTCTTTGACGCCATCCGCGAGGTCTGGCCAGTAGAGAAGCCGCTGACCGTCCGAATTTCCGCGACCGATTGGGCTGAGGGTGGAAATACCGAAGACGATGCCCTTCTGATCTCAGAAGCCTTCGCTCTGCACGGTGCCGCCGCCATCGACGTCTCTACGGGACAAGTGACCAAGGCGGAACGACCCGAATATGGTCGTAGCTACCAGACTCCGTTTGCCGACCGTATCCGCAACGAGGTCGCCGCGAAGCACGGTGTCAGCGTCATCGCCGTCGGTGCTATTTCATCGTGGGATGATTTAAACTCCATCTTGCTCGCTGGTCGCGCCGACATGTGTGCCCTAGGTCGGTCACACCTCTACGACCCCCGCTGGACTCTGCATGCTGCTGCCGAGCAAGAGTATGTCGGTGTCGGTGCCGTGTGGCCTCTCCAGTTCCGTGCCGGTCGCCGCAAGCCTCCCACCTCGCGCACCGAGGCGGTTCGCCCTCGCCTCGAGCTCGTTCGCAAGGCCGATGCCGCTGTGGACCTCACTGCACACGTGCGGTGGCAGCCGGTCTAGGCTTGACATGCTGGTTTTGGTCATCTCAATGATTGCAAGGGTTGCACTGGATCTAATAAGCGCACTGGCCATCGGTCTGCTGCTGTACCTTGTGCTGAGACGAACTCGACTCACTGGGACACATCAGGACACAGTATTTACCTACAATGTTCAGGAAAACACTGTGTTTTCAGGGGTCTAAATCTCTCTCGTAATGAGAAGGTCTAAGAAACTCGGGCATACGGTGCTTATGAGAAATTTGCGTTACTGAACCGAATGTTTAATTTCACTACCAACAGACTGTTTAGTTCTGAATCGCGCAATCAACTTCTGATTCGCCAGCTCTTGCCCAATCAGAGTCTTCTTCTGGGGGCGAAGTCAGGCCCTGCGCAAACAAGAAGCCCTCATAGGTGGATAACTTGCGGTGGGGACCATCAAAGACTTCAAGTAGGTCGCGAGCATGCTCGGGACGCACAAAACGATGCGTCGTCGCAGCATGCTCAAAGAAATAAGAAACTTTCTCCCCTTCACCTTTTACCCTTGTCCACGAAGCTTCGCCAGAGAAATAGACAAGACCATTGATTAGCTCTGGGCGCCTACTTGATACACGAATCTTAAGTGAGGCGTCGGGTACCCAGCCCCATTGACTGTCCTCCAGGATGTCATTGCCGTCGGTCATAAAGTCGAGACTGTCAGACACATCTATGCAACTTTGAGAGTGGTGTTCAACGATGCAATCACGGACCGGCAAATCGTCGACAACCCTGCATCTGGTGTGGCTCCCCCGCCTCGCGAAAAGGTCGAGTCAAAGTTCCTGACAAAGGAGCAGACCCGAATCCTCGTCGATGCGGCCAGAGATAACCGGTATTACGTCGCGGTGAGGTTACTCGCGGAGACCGGACTTCGAAGAGGGGACGCCCTTGCCCTTCGCTGGGAGAATATCGACCTGCAGAAACAGACTCTCTGGGTCAGAGGAACTCTCGCTCGAAGCGATCGAGGCTTGTACCTGTCGAGCCCAAAGACAAAAACCTCAATTAGACAGCTCCACCTCCCGCAACATCCAGCGCTCAGTTCAAATCGCTTGCAAGAAAGCTGGGCGTCCCGCTGTGAGCCCCCATACCCTTCGACACTCGGCCGCCACAACGATGCTGGAGGCAGGAATCCCTATCCACATCGTCAGTCGACAACTTGGTCATTCGAGCATCAACGTCACCGCAGATGTTTACGGTCACGTGTCCGATGACGGTGCGAGAGCGGCCATGGAAACCCTCGGAAAGCTCTTAAACGAATAGAACCGGGTATCTCAATCGGATAAGTACAAATAAGGAGTCCCAAACTGCAAAGCAGCTCAGATGAGTGGCTACTCGCCCATTACCCCAACCAGTAGTGCCCTACATTGGCCCTACCCCGAGCAAATACGGCCATGTGGTGGGAGAGTGCGAATGGCGGTGGAAGTTCCATCATCACCAACGGTGAAATATAAACGCAGTGGGCCAAGGGTATTAACCCATAGCGCCCATCTTCAGCGGTCCGAGGTGCCTCACATAAAAGTGAGCGCGAAAGTTGATCTGGTGCCTCACATAAAGTGAGCGCGAGGGCTTGCAACTATTTCGTTGTTTGGAGTCGACGAATCGACCCTTCCAAGGATGCCATGTTCAGGTGCCGGCTGGTGGTCATGGCCTCAGTTTTGTTCCGCGATAGCTCGGTCAGTTGAATCTGGATTTGGTTGATGCCCCTCGTCAGATCGGCTGGGTTCACTCCGACGATCCGTTCGTGGGCAACACGGAGCTGCTCAGCGGTGAGGAGCCCAGATTCTTGCACTCGTTGCCACGGGGTCTTCGGGTTGTCATAAAGACGTTTGCGGCGCCCGTCGGCACTGGTGGCGTAACTGGTGGGTTTCTTCGTCGGGGTGAAGTAGTTCAACCGCAGTGAGACCAGTGACCAAAGCTCACCCAGCAGTGCAAGCTCTGCAGCAGTGTCATAGCGCCAGTAGAACGCGTTTTTACGGACGATGTGGTTGTTCTTGGATTCCACGGTTGCTTGGTCGTTCTTTTTGTAGGGCCGTGAGCGGGTTTGGGCAATATCGCGTTCTTGAAGCCAGTTGGCAACATCATGGTTGATAAATTCCGTGCCGTTATCAGAATCGAACACCAGAAGCGGGAACGGGAATCTGCCCTGCAGGGCGGCGACGGCCATGATGATCCATTTCGACGCATTGTTGCGAATCGACGCGTTTTCCGTCCATCCGGTGACGATGTCGGTCATCGTGAGTGTTCGAGCGAACTCCCCTTGGAATGTTGGCCCGCAGTGGGCGACGGTGTCTGCCTCGATTACTCCTGGTGTTGTGGCCGGTTCATCGCCAACTTTGCTCAACCCGATCGAGTTGCGCAGCAATGGTGAGGGTTTGGTCGTGCTGATGCCCCGCAACTGCATCGACTTGCGGGCAGGCGCCAGATACCGATCGATCGTTGCTGCGCTGATCGCCTCCACTTGCGAGATCGCCTCCACTGTCGCGAATTCTTTGTTGAGATCTCCGGCCTGTGCAAGCAACGGCAACCACAGCTCTCGCATCACAACAAAATACTTCCCGCAGGGGAAGCCCATCAACGCCCACACATGCTCCAACAACAATCGTGAATCATCGCCGTATTCCTTCGCCCGAAGCTTGCGTTTATCGACTTGCTCGGCCGGGTCAGGCAATACCTGCCCCGAAAGCATGCGCCGCGCCGTGGAGCGGGCCATCCCCGTCGTCGACATCACCTCATCAAGGATTTTGGCCTTATCCCCTTTCGAAGCTCGCACGTAAACGGTCCGGAGTTTGTTGGTGACGTGTCGTCTTGCGACCATCGGAATTTTGCCTTCCATCATCAGGCAAGCTTGCCCCTGGATGTGGGGCTACGCGCTCAAAGATGGTGAGGCACCAACCAATCCCTCGCGCTCAAAGAAGCTGAGGCACGTCGAGTGCTTGCAATCTGGGAGAAGCGATGCTATGTTTCTCCTAGCGATCCGAGTTGTCGGCAAGACTGGCTGTGCTATGCTGCATCTAGAGGGGAGCGAAGCCATGAGACAACTGTCTCTAGTGCGTGGCGGGATGATTTTTGCCCTCCTGGCTTCCTTCCTTGTCTTTGGGAGTAGCGACTACTCTTATGCGGGCACTCCCGCCGCTGGTAGTTGCTCGCAGGCAACCGGTAGCTGGATTTGCAATGTACAAGATCAAAATTTGTCCTTCAATGAAACTGCATCCATAACCCAAGGCGGAGCGGGTAACCATATCGATCCGGCTAATGGTGAAGCAGTTGTTTACAAGAATGTGTTCACCGACGGCTCGGTAGTGATCAACGCTCGGTTGACCGTCACCGAAAAATCCGACGAGATAAGAATCGATAAGTACGACGCCGGCGTCAACAACCTTGGAATCTGGACCAGTGTAGGCAGTGGCACCGACGACGACACAAATACGAGTTTCACCATCGAGTTCTTTGAGGCTAGCTCTGGGGAGGGTGTTCGCCTGCTCAACGTGGAGATTCTTGTGAAGGACCTTGATGGTGCCGACGCTGAAGAGTTCGCAGCGGCTTGGGGATTAAACTCCTATGTTGTAACGACCGACACCGTCCTCGATGTCGCCACCGTTGACCCGGTCCCTGTGGCTAACCCAACAACATCTAATCCAGGCGCTGAGAACCCGACCCCAGAAACGGGTGTTCGGCAGTTTCTGAACGAAGATAAGGTGAGCGCGTCCTCGGCCATAAACACCCCCGATCAAGAGGCTTGGGTGGGAATGAAATTTGATTCCGTCCTCTCGATTAGGATCGAAGCTGGTGGTCGCGATTCGGGGAGCGGGCTGATCGGTTTCGAATTCACCGATATCGACGCGGCTTTTACGGATGCTACCCAAGAGATCTCGGTGGTGGATGCTTCTTACACGGTGACTTACGACCACAACAACAACCCGTGTGGTACGGCAGTTCCGTCGCCAACGACATTTACTGGAGCTCAAAGCCTCAGCCAGGGGACTGAGATGTCAGGAGCCGGTGTCAATCTCTTAAGCTGGAACACAAAGGCTGACGGGACCGGAGTAACTTACGCTCTCGGAAGCTCCTACACAGCTGTCGATGACATCACCCTGTACGCCCAATGGTCTGGTGCTCCGTGCCCCCCGCTTTTCGGGGGTTGCGATTTTGATAACAGGACCACCGCAGATGGCCTGGGACATAATATTCAGCTCGGGGTTTATGTCGATGGTGATCGGGTTTACGCGGCAACAAACGACGGGCTTAGTATCTCCACTGAAGGTGGGAAGGCCGGGAGCTTCACGAACTACACCACGGCAAATGGTCTCGGGAATAATAAGTCGCGCGGTGCCTTCATTGACGGTTCGGTGCTCTACGTTCCAACACAGGGCGGGCTTAGTATTTCCACTAGCCTAGACAATTCCGATGTTAGTGCGGGTAGGTTCACCACCAGAACCGTAGCCAACAGCACTCTCGGAAATAATTACACACGTCGCGCTGTTGTGGTTGACTCGAAGTTGTACGTGGGAACAAACGGCGGGCTTAGTATCTCCACCAATGGCGGGAATAGCTTCACCAACAGGACCACGGTAGACGGCCTAGGTCACAACGCTGTGTGGGATGTCCACGTCGCAGGAACTAACGTGTACGCGGCAACAGAGGCTGGACTCAGTATTTCCACTAATAGTGGGGATAGCTTCACCAACAAGACCACGGTAGACGGCCTAGGTCATAACTTCACGATGGGTATTTATGTGGTTGGTTCCACCGTTTACGCAGCAACAAACGGCGGGCTTAGTATCTCCACTAATGGTGGGGATAGCTTCACCAACAGGACCACGGCAAACGGCCTAGGTCATAACGCTGTGTGGGATGTCCACGTCGCAGGAACTAACGTGTACGCGGCAACAAGTGGTGGATTAAGCATTTCAACGGACAGTGGCGCGACCTTCAGGAACCTGACAACGAGTAACGGCCTCGGAGATAACGAGCTGAGAGCCGTCTATGCCTCCGGGTCCACCGTGTACGCAGCAACACAAGGCGGGCTCAGTATTTCCGCTACCTGTGGCACCATTTCCACCATTTCCAGTGATTCTGGTGGTGGCACGGATCCGGGGATTTTCTTGAACGTCGCGGGACCGGTGGGTGAGAGTGCTCCTGAAACGCCCATCTACTATGGTGGCTCGAATCTTCCAGGCGGTTCTCAATATGTCCTGACTCTCAGTGATGTTTGTTCCCCCTCGCGTGTGATTGCGACTTTGGCAGAGGGAACTATTGGGGTTCAGGGTTCGCTTTCTTCCTTCACGCGACCGCCGCCGCGAAGCCCGGGGACATATAACGTGCGTTTGGTGGTGACCCATTCGAATGGGCTTGCCTGGCAACTCCAATCCCAGGTAACCATTGGGGCGTCAGGGGAATATACGATTATTAGTGCGCCGGTTGGTTCTCATAGTGCTGCGGTGGCGTCTCCTCCCTCGAGTGCGGGATGTGCTGCTGCTGTGTCTAGCCCCGCATCTGCCTCGGCTTCGACACCCGCCCCTGTTGTCGACCCTGTGGCCTCCGCGGGACAGTGCACCACCAGTGGGTTTGGGTCTTATGTTCAGCAAGCTGACGCAAAGCCTTTCCCCTCTGGTGAAAAGATTCAACTAGCACCGGGTAAAACCGTGGGTTCATCCGGTGGGGATCTTGTCAATCTTGATGTTGAACTGTTAGAAGATAATGCTGTTTTTGAGGGGCATTGTTATGAGGTCAATGTCGCCTCCACGATTATGGGTGGTGAGACAGTCATCACTCTCACTAGTGGCGAATTGACTGGTGTCACTGGTTCGGGTTTCAGACCGGGCACGAGGGTGGATATTTTCCTTCTGTCAGAGCCCACATTGCTTGGTTCAGTCGTTGTCTATGCGGAGGGTGATTTCTCTGTCCACGTTTCTTTCATTGCGGGGCGGATCCCTTCCGGTAGCCACACACTCCAAATTCAAGGTGTGGGCTATGACGGTGTCGTCAAGATTGTTAATACGGGTGTCTGGGTTGAAAACACACCGGTAGTGGTGCCCGAGGGAAGTGTGACCTGGTGGTGGTGGCTACTGATCGCGGCGTTGGTCATCATGTTCATCATCATTTTCGTTCGACGGTGGCGCAACCGCGAAGCAATCTACTGACCCATGTTGTTACGTCCTAACGTTTCGGTGTTCCGCCGTGTTGTCGCCGCCATGGCCCTGAGTGTGTTGGTTGGGGTGACCGTTACGGCCCAACACACACCAGCGTGGGCGGATGGAACGTCCTGGTCACCTGTCGACGCGGCAGCGCAGCAACAGTGGCGATCTGTTGCCTACGGGAACGGTGTGTGGGTCGCCGTTTCTACCAACGGGATTACGAACCGAGTAATGCGCAGCATTGATGACGGTGCCACCTGGGTTGGCGTCGCGGCCACTGAGCAGGTCAACTGGCGGTCGGTCGCGTATGGCAACGGTGTGTGGGTTGCCGTCTCCTCAGACGGCACGGATCAGGTGATGCGCAGCATTGATGATGGTGTGAGCTGGTACCCTATGTCGGAGGCTGAACCTAACACGTGGCAGTCCGTTGCATATGGAAATGGTGTGTGGGTCGCCGTTTCTAACGCCGGGGGTAATCAGGTGATGCGCAGCACCAATGGAGGTATGAGCTGGGACCCTATTGGAGCGGCCGCGGCAAGAAGCTGGATTTCTGTCGCCTATGGGAATGGAGTGTGGGTCGCGGTGTCTGAAAGCGGGATTGGGAACCGAGTGATGACGAGCACTGATGGAATCACCTGGACTCTCCGCGTGTCGCCTGCAGACAACGATTGGCAGTCTGTCGCGTATGGCAATGGTGTGTGGGTCGCTGTAGCCAATTCCGGGGGGAACGACCGGGTGATGACAAGCACTGATGGAATCACCTGGACTCTCCGCACGGCGGCTGCAGACAACGATTGGCAGTCTGTCGCGTATGGCAACGGTGTGTGGGTTGCCATCTCCTCGGACGGCACGGATCAGGTGATGCGCAGCACCGATGATGGTTTGTCCTGGTCTGCTGTCTTGGCGACCGAAGGTAACAACTGGGAGTCAGTTGCATACGGAAATGGTGTGTGGGTTGCAGTTTCAGCGAGTGGGACAACTCGGGTCATGCGGAGTGTCGACGCCCCTGCCAGTGCTAGTGCTGATCCTGGTGTGCCAGGGATTTTCTTGGCCGTGAATGATGTGCTCGTGGGTAGCCAGGTCACTGGGGCACCGATCTACTGCGGCGCAGACAGCATTCAACCCAACTCGATTTACACGCTGAGCATCCAATCAGTGACGAACTCGGCGCTGACTAGAATCATCCTCGATAGTGGGAGCGTCAACAGTCGAGGACACCTCGACGAAAGAGTCTTGCTCCCTGAGGTGAACCCTGGGTCTTACAAAATTGTGATGACAGGAATTCACGCTTCGGGAAACCTGCTGGTTTTGACCAACTTCATTACCATCGGGGCGAATGGCGGCATCGTTTCGGTCAGTCCTGAAAGCCAGCAACCGTTCCTGAAATAGTTGGGGCTGGAGTGTTTACCTCTATCGGTGCGAACATCCCCGTCATCAAATAAGTCCCACTGACACCTGACGGGTTGTTTTCACCCGCCAAAGACTCGTTCAAGTGTTTAGAGCCACAAAACTTTTCAAACGCGGGTGTGCACGCAACCCTGGGCTACGGGGTGTGCTGTCTGCCTGTATTGATGTTTGACCCCGCCCCGTATTGATGCCGGTAGGGGTGGCCCTGAGGGCTTACGCGCTTATCGCAGGTGTACGCTCAGAATTCGACAGTCAAAGTCGACTGATCTCTCAGGGGGAAATCGGTGGAAGAGCCAAAGGCGAGTAGGCAACCGTTTAAGGAAATGAACTCCGAGGACTTCAAAGCGCTGTTCCGGAGTTACTGGAACTTCAAGGGTGAACTGACTCGTAAGGAGTTCTACCCTCGCATTTTGATGCTGGTTATCCTCGCCGTGCCCTCCGTGTTGGTGGTGTCGATCCCGTTGATAGGACCTGTTTACGTATTGGCCCTCACGGCCGGCCTTTCCGCAGTTATCGTGCAGCGCCTCAGACACATGGCAATGCCCTGGTGGCTAGTTTTTCTGCTCGTCGTGCCAGGGTTGGGCTGGATCGTCTTGGGGTTCCTCATGGCTTTGAAAGGGGCGAAGAACCCTGATGATGATGGCTTGTCCCCAGCACATCGGCAAGTTCTCGGAGTCGCGTTGGTCACCACCGCGGTGTTCCTTGCGTTGGCTCTCGTTATCAACCAGGGGTCGACGAGTGATTCCGGCGGATCAAGTAGTTCCGATGATTCGCAAGAGTCAGCACAAGTCGTGGAATCCGAAGCACCAAGCTCCTCTGCTGAACCCCAAGACCAAAATGTGGGTGACCCGTGATTTTTGGACCATGTCTCCCTCCGATTTAATTGGGTAGCAGTGTCAAGCTTCCCTGGTGGGGCTGGGTTTTAGTTGGGCTACGGGGTGTCGTGTCTATCAGTGTTGATGTTTTACCCCGCCCCGTATTGATGCCGGTAGAGGGTGCCCCCATGGGGCTCGCTGATGGGGTCCTGCGTGTGTGAGGGCTTGGGCTGACTTTTGAGCTGACATCAGCCCTAAGACGACGCAGCCGGTCAGTGCTTGAAATAGGGGGTAGGATTGATAGAATCATAGCTTGGGTTTGTGACGCTGGCACCGAACATTTGTTAGTGAGCCCCCTATCGGAAGGCTCTGTCCATGTTGTTGCGTCCTGCTGTTGTGGTAATCCGTCGGGTTGTTGTTGCCCTCGTGTTGATTGTGTTCGTGGGGGTTACGGCTCTCGCCCAGACAACGCCAGCGTGGGCGGCCCAGTACGACGTCACTGCGACCATCACGGTCGGGAGCAAGCCCAGAGGTGTGGCCGTCTCCCCAGATAGAACCACCGCCTACGTCGCCAACTTCTGGAGCCACACCGTTAGTGTCATCGACACCGCGACCAACGCCATCAAAGCAGGCTTCTCAGCAGGCATCACGGTCGGGACCAGTCCCAAAGGTGTGGCTGTCTCACCTGATGGAACTACCCTTTATGTCACCAACTGGGACGACGACACCGTCAGTGTTATCGACACCGCCACCAACGCCATCAAAGCAGGCTTCGAACTAGGCATCACGGTCGGGGACAACCCCTACGGTGTGGCTTTCTCACCGGATGGAACCACCGCCTACGTCGCCAACACCAACGACAACACCGTCAGTGTTATCGACACCGCCAAAAACGCCATCAAAGTAGGCTTCTCAGCAGGCATCACGGTCGGGGCCAGTCCCAAAGGTGCGGCGGCTTTCTCACCGGATGGAACCACCGCCTACGTCGCCAACTTCTCCAGCAACACCGTCAGTGTTATCGACACCGACACTCACACTCTCAACGCAAAACCAACAATCACGGGCTACGTCGGGTGGAAACCCAGAGGTGTGGCTGTCTCACCTGATGGGACCAAGGCCTACGTCACCAACTACGCCGACGGCAAGGCCGACGGCACCGTCAGTGTTATCGACACCGCCACCAACGCCATCAAAGCAGGCTTCGAACTAGGCATCACGGTCGGGAAAGGCCCCTACGGTGTGGCTTTCTCACCTGATGGGACCAAGGCCTACGTCACCAACTTCGTCGACGGCACCGTCAGTGTGATCAACACCACCACTAACGCCGTCGATGCGACCATCACGGTCGGGAACGGCCCAGAGGGTGTGGCTTTCTCACCTGATGGGACCAAGGCCTACGTCACCAACTACTCCGACGGCACCGTCAGTGTTATTGAGCTTCGCGCCACTGCCACTGCTAGTGCTGATGCTGGTGTTCCAGGGATTTTCCTCACCGTTGCAGGGCCTGTTGGTAGGAGTGCGTCTGAATCCCCCATCTATTACGGTGCTGACCGTGTCGCTGTCACCTCCACCTACCTCCTCACCGTGACTGGTGTTTCGAACATTGCGCCCACGATCACCACGCTGGCAGAAGGCACCATTGACGCTGATGGTTCTTTCTCCTCTATGACACGTCTACCTGTCCTAGCCCCTGGGGTTTATAACGTGCAAATGGTGGGCACCCATGTGAATGGGTCAACCCTGCAACTCACCTCACAAATCACCATCGGTGGGGTCGGAGAATTCACCAGTATTGGTGCGAACATCCCCGTCATCAAATAGTTCGCACTGACACCTGACGGGTTGTTTTCACCCGCCGAAGACTAGTTCAAGTGTTTAGAGGCCAAAAACTTTTCAAACGCGGGTAGGGGTATCTGCCCTTGCCTGCCGTTAAAGGAGAATGAGACCGAAACCGACGTTCGCACCAACGATTACGGCGACAATAAGGCCCGTGAACAGAGGCCACGGCTGCCCCTGGAAGGCTTTGCTTGATGCATTGTCCTGCACTTCTTCCGGGATGCTCTGGGACAGCCGTTTGAGCCGATCTACGGTTCCCGTTAAGCCTACAAGCGCAAAGATCGAGACCGACACTGCGCCTACGAATATTCCTAGACCCGCTGAGTCGTCGGAGAGAGCCCCGGCTATCGGAATCCCGACGACGAGAAGCACCAGGGCCATTAAGCCGCGCGTAAGGAAAGTTACCTGATCGGCAACGAGGCTCGTGAACCAGCTAATTTTATTAGACACTGTGAATGACCTTTCTTAACTTTGATGTATCTCTAAGGTTAAAAAAGAATATCAACGTCATTTCGCATAATGCAAACCAACACGCAAACCCTGCTCGGGGCGGCAGGATTCGCGGGTCGCTGGGTCATTCGAGTTCATGTTTTGAAGGTTAGAAGGAACCGCTGGCGGTTCAAATGCGCAACCCTGGGCTACGGGGTGTCCTGTCTCTCTATATCGATTTTTTACCTCGCCCCTTGCAAGTGCCGGTTGGGTGGTGGTCACTGAGGTAATCAATAGTTAAGGCTTCAACAAGCGAGTTACAAGGGTTAGTTAGCGACCCAGACCAGTGGGTGCAGGCTCTCTGCCCATGGGTGCCTGCCCCTCGGGCTCTAGGCCCACGCCTCTCCTACACAGGTCTGCGCTGGGGAGAGCTCATCGGCCTGCGGGTACAGGACCTAGATGACCTGCGTCGACAGCTACAGATACGTGTAAACGCGTTGTGAGTAGGGGGCACCGTTGAGGTTGGCCTGCCAAAGAACCACCAAGAACGGTCAGTAACTTACCCAAAGTTTCTGGATCGATCACTCCTCCAGCTGACGGCGGGAAAGGGGCCGGAATCCCTGCTATCCGGGAAAGGAGAGCGCCACCTGAGACCCCCTGACAGTCGACGGGGGTGGTGGGTAAGCGCAATGCGCCAAGCCCAAGCGGTTGACAACACTTTTCCGTCACTAACGAGACACGATCTTAGGCACACCGCCGCAAGCCTCGCCGTTTCGGCGGGCACAAATATTAAGGCGCTGCAACGAATGTTGGGGCATGCTTCTGCTTCGATGACTTCAGACACGTACGCAGACCTTTTCGATGAGGACCTGGACAGCGTTGCTGAACGACTCGATAACGATAGAACCCAAAAAATTGTGGGGTTTTAGTGGGGACTGTGCGAAGGATTACGTTTCTTGTAATCCCAAACCCTACAGACAAAGGAAAGCAGTCATATTTCACTTGGCGGTACCGGTGGGATTTGAACCCACGGTGGACTTTCACCCACACAACTTTTCGAGAGTTGCACCTTCGGCCGCTCGGACACGGTACCGTCGAGAAGTTTACACCTCCCCGCTCTCGCAGGAATGGCGTCGCAGGCAAGCCTTAGGCTCGAAGTATGGCAAAAACCCAGGCTCCCTACCACTGTGACGAATGCGGGTGGACGACACTCAAATGGGCTGGCCGATGTGGGGAATGCCAATCGTGGGGAACCGTTGTTGAAGTGGCAGCTCCCACCACGCGCTCCAAGCAGGTCAAGGCCGTGGTGCCTCTCGGGGAAGGAGTCGCTCGACCGATCACCGAGTTTTCCGGCGAAGATAGTGGGCACCAGCCCACGGGCGTGGGCGAATTTGACCGTGTACTCGGTGGCGGTGTTGTGCCAGGTGCGGTCATCTTGCTCTCAGGCGAACCAGGTGTGGGTAAATCCACCCTGCTCCTCGACGTTGCTGCCAAGGTTGCTGCCAACAACAAAACCGTTCTCTACGTCAGTGCGGAAGAGTCAGCTGGCCAAGTCCACCTCCGGGCCACCCGGACCGGTGGTCTCCACGAACGCTTGCTTCTAGCTAACGACATGGACTTAGGCGTCGTCTTAGGTCATATTCAAAGCAATAAGCCCGACCTGGTCGTCATCGATTCCGTTCAGACTTTGTCTTCCGGTCTCATTGACGGTTCCGCCGGAGGCGTGGCGCAGGTTCGAGAAGTGGCTGCCACCCTCATTCGTGTTGCAAAAGAAACAACGGTCCCGATCATCCTGGTAGGCCACGTCACCAAAGATGGCCAGGTAGCTGGTCCTCGAACACTGGAGCACTTAGTCGACGTCGTCTGCCAGTTTGAAGGAGACAGGCAAACCGCTCTACGGTTTGTCCGGGCTTTGAAAAATCGATTCGGCCCCACCGATGAAGTGGGATGCTTTGAAATGAGCGGGGATGGCATTCTCGAGGTGCCCGACCCCAGCGGACTCTTCCGCTCGGGCTCTGGCGAACCTGTGAGTGGCACCTGCACCACGATTGCCCTCGAAGGGCGACGAGCATTGCCCGTCGAAGTTCAAGCCCTCGTGGTCCCCAGTGGTGCACCGCAGCCTCGACGAGTGGTCAACGGGGTCGAGTCATCCCGGGTCGCCATGCTCTTAGCTGTCCTAGAAAGACGAGCCGGAATTCCGCTGTCTTCGGCAGATGTCTATGTTTCTACTGTCGGCGGGATACGTCTTCATGAACCCGGTGCAGACTTAGCCATCGCGCTGGCCATCGCTAGCGCTGCCAAAGACATTCCGCTTTCCAACACCACGGTGGCCATCGGTGAAATTAGCCTTGCCGGTGAAATCCGAACGGTTTCACAGTTAGCGCAGCGCACCAACGAAGCGACCAGGCTCGGTTTTGACATGATCATCGACCAGTCGAGAACCAACATCAAAACCGCGATTACTGACGCGTTCTCCACGAGCCCACAGAAACAGAAGAAACCAGACTTCTAATTCAGCAGGAACTGCTTCGTTTCTTCAGAACTGACATCCCCCAGGGAAACACCGAGGTGGTAGCTCGCGCCACCTCCAGGCATCACGGGTCGTTCGGCCTCACAGGTTTCGGTGGTGGAACGGGTTCTATCCCACGCCAACGCTGTAGTTTCTTGAGTCTCGCCAGGCCCCAGGGTGATGTCGTAGGGCACCGAATCTGTCTGGCAGTCATCCGAGGCCCAGATCCGATCGTCACCAGAGGTGACGACGTAGCGCTGTTGGTCCGTGCCCACCCCGAGGGTGCACTCCAGGCTTGAGGTGTTAGTCACTCCCAGCCACAACTGCGGATTCTCGCCTGCGCCATAGGAGCTCTGGTCGGTCTTTGCGACCAGTTCAATCTGGCTAGGAAGACAGTCGGGTGGCTTAATAACTTCCACCGCAATCTCTGGTTCGGGCTCTGGTGCTGCTGTTCCCCCAAACCCTGGGCGAACAATGATCAGAACCACCACAACGATAAGGACGGCAAGTCCACCCAGAACGGCAAGCCGACGGCGCCAATAGATATTGGAGGGAACCTGTTGCCGGGTATTGGACATGCTCCTAGAGTATGACTGGGGAGCCTAAAAACAGGGGTTTTCAGCCGGCGAGCCTGAACACTGCCCCTAACTAAAGGGTTTTCACCATCCGAGAGTTGCCCAAGGTGTTGGGTTTCACCCGGGCCAAATCCAAAAATTCCGCCAAACCCTCGTCGGGGGAGCGAACCATTTCGGCATAGACCTCGGGGGCGACATCCACCACCTGTTGGGTGTGGAAACCATGCGCACTAAAGAAGCCCACCTCAAAGGTGAGGCAGAAGAGCTTCGTAAGTCCTAGGTGTCGCGCCTGCGATTCAAGCTCCTCCAACAGGGCGTGACCGACACCTTTATCTTTGTGGTCAGGGTCGACGCTGAGTGTGCGAATTTCCCCTAAGTCTTCCCAGAAGACGTGGAGTGCCCCGCACCCCACCACAGCACCAGCATCGTTGACCGCCACGGTGAATTCCTGGACAGACTCGAATAAGACCACCAGGTCTTTACCCAAAAGGATTCGCGCGTCCACCAGGGGCCGGATGAGTTCAGCAATAGGACGAATGTCGGCAGTGGTTGCCGCCCTCACCACATAGTTTTCTGCTGGAGTCACGACGCCAGCGTAGTAGCTAGGACTCGAGTGCGCCCGCTGGTTCCGCCTCAACCTCTCGCTTTTTCGAAGCGAACAGGAATTCGGTGCCGTCGAAGTCTACGTCCACGGTGTCCCCGGGGGAGAGCTCTCCTTGGAGAATTCTCTCGCTCAAAGCGTCCTCAACGTTTTGCTGAACAGCTCGACGCAGTGGCCGGGCGCCCATGGCGGGATCCCAACCAATCAAGATGAGCTGCTTACGCGCAGCCTCCGTCACCGTCATCGTGATATCCCGATCAAGCAAACGGTCACCCAAACGCTTGATGAAGAGCTGAACGACCTCCAGCAATTCTTCTTGAGTCAGCTGCGGGAAGACAATGGTCTCATCCACACGGTTGAGGAATTCAGGCCTGAAGTTCTTCTTCAGCTCCTCGACCACCTTGGCGCGCATCGACTGGTAGCTCGCATCAGCGTTTCCATCGAGAGTGAACCCCACGGGTCCTCCCGTGATGTCCTTGGTCCCCAAGTTCGTGGTCATGATGATCACAGTGTTCTTAAAGTCCACCACTCGACCCTGCCCATCGGTCAGGCGTCCTTCTTCAAGCACCTGAAGCAACGAGTTGAAGATATCGGGGTGGGCTTTTTCGATTTCATCGAAAAGTACAACACTGAAGGGCTTGCGACGAACCTTCTCGGTGAGCTGACCGCCCTCTTCGAATCCCACGAACCCTGGAGGGGCACCAAAGAGTCGAGACACCGTGTGTTTTTCGCCATATTCCGACATATCCAGGGCGATCAGAGCGTCTTCGTCATCAAAAAGGAACTCCGCCAGCGCTTTTGCAAGCTCCGTCTTTCCCACACCAGTGGGGCCAGCGAAGATAAAGGATCCGCTGGGGCGCTTCGGGTCTTTCAAACCGGCCCGGGTCCGACGGATGGTCTTCGAGAGCACAGAGATGGCCTGTTCTTGACCAATGACCCGCTGGTGAAGGGCCTTCTCCATGAACATCAGGCGTGCGGTCTCTTCCTCGGTGAGCTTGAAGACAGGAATTCCGGTTGCCGCAGCGAGAACTTCAGCAATTACGCCTTCATCCACCACGCCGACTCCGCCTGCTTCACCGGTGCGCCACTTCTTTTCCAGCTGCAGATGTTCGCCAAGCAGAGTCTTCTCTTCGTCGCGAAGCGAGGCTGCTTTTTCGAAGTCTTGTCCCTCGATGGCGGCTTCTTTGCGCGTGCGCACATCCGCAATCTTCTCGTCGAATTCCCGCAACTCGGGTGGGCTCGAGAGCAGCGACAAACGCAAACGTGCTCCCGCTTCGTCAATTAGGTCGATGGCTTTGTCCGGCAGGAAACGGTCCTGGACATAGCGGTCGGCCATATTCACGGCAGCGTCGATAGCGCCATCAGTGATGGAAACCCGGTGGAAGGATTCGTACCTGTCCCGCAGACCCTTCAAGATATTGATGGTGTGGGCGGGAGAAGGTTCGTTGACCTGCACCGACTGGAAGCGACGCTCAAGAGCTGCATCCTTCTCGAAGTGTTTGCGATATTCATCCAGAGTGGTGGCACCAATGGTCTGGAGCTCGCCACGAGCCAGCAGAGGCTTCAGAATGCTGGCAGCGTCGATAGCGCCCTCTGCTGCACCTGCCCCCACAAGGGTGTGGATTTCATCGATGAAGACAATGATGTCTCCCCGGGTGCGGATCTCCTTGGTGACCTTCTTGAGGCGCTCTTCAAAGTCACCGCGGTAGCGGGAACCGGCGATCAAAGAACCGAGATCCAGAGAATACAGCTGCTTGTCCTTGAGCGTTTCTGGCACATCGCCCTTGACGATGGCCTGAGCAAGCCCTTCAACCACGGCGGTCTTTCCCACACCGGGTTCACCGACCAAAACAGGGTTGTTTTTGGATCGACGAGACAAAATCTGCATCACGCGTTCCATTTCGCGCTCGCGCCCAATAACGGGGTCGAGTTTGCCTTCACGCGCGGCGTGGGTGAGGTTGCGACCAAACTGGTCCAACACCGTCGAACCCTTGTCGCTGGAAGTTTCTGATCCTCCCACCGACACGGGGTCTTTGCCCTGGTAACCCGAGAGCAACTGGATGACTTGCTGGCGAACGCGGTTGAGGTCGGCGCCAAGCTTAACCAAGACCTGGGCGGCAACGCCTTCGCCTTCACGGATGAGGCCCAGGAGGATGTGCTCGGTGCCGATGTAGTTGTGGCCCAACTGAAGGGCTTCCCGCAGGCTCAGTTCCAGCACCTTTTTAGCCCGGGGAGTGAAAGGAATGTGACCGGTTGGAGCCTGCTGGCCCTGGCCGATGATTTCTTGGACCTGTTCGCGCACAGCTTCGAGAGAAATGTCGAGTGATTCGAGCGCTTTTGCAGCCACCCCTTCGCCCTCGTGGATGAGGCCCAGGAGGATGTGTTCGGTGCCGATGTAGTTGTGATTGAGCATCTTGGCCTCTTCTTGGGCCAATACAACGACTCGGCGTGCTCGGTCGGTAAACCGCTCAAACATGTGTGCCACTCCTTAGATCGGGGTATTAGTGAAACTCTCACCAGTACTCGTGATTACGAGAATAAGCGCGAAAGTGTCCCCATGGGCAGGTGTTCGCCCCCAGCGTGAGGGGCTCCTCAGCGTTCCTCGGGATACCGACCCTAGACTCGGGAGAAGATGAACAAAGCACCGAAGAAGTCCGCCTGGCCGCCGGCCAGGGTTGCGCTTCTGGTCATTCTGGGCGGCTTCATCGTTTATGGTCTAACAGCTCTGATCGGATAAGGGGGAACGACGTGATCGAGAACTTCTGGCTGAATGCCCTTTTTTCGGTAACGCCCACCGCGCTCATGGGTGTGCTTTTTTGGTTCATCATCCGTTCCATCTTGACCGCAGATCGCCGTGAACGCTCTATCTACAAGAAAATGGAACAAGAAGAGCGCACCAGGCGCGCAGGGGCTCTCGAGGACTAACTCACTTTACGAGGGGAAAAAGAACCGTCTCTCTGATTCCCAGCCCAGTAAGAGCCATCATCAGCCGGTCAATCCCCATGCCCATTCCGCCGGAGGGTGGCATACCGTGTTCGAGTGCGCGGAGGAAGTCTTCATCCACCCGCATCGCCTCCTCATCGCCTTTGGCGCCCAAACGAGCCTGCTCCACAAAGCGCTCCCGCTGAATGACAGGGTCAATGAGCTCTGAGTAGCCGGTCGCCAATTCAAAGCCTCGAACATAGAGGTCCCATTTTTCGACAACCCCAGGGCGCGAACGATGTTCTCTCACCAATGGCGAAGTGTCCACGGGGTAGTCCATGACGAAGGTGGGCGTCGTCAGGGAGTCAATAACAAAGTGCTCCCAGAGCTCCTCGACAAGTTTTCCATGGGTGGGTTGTGCGACTTCGATACCGACAGCCTTCGCCATCTTCTCCAACGTCACCATGTCTGTTTCAGGAGTAATTGTCGTACCGGAAGCCTCTGAGAGGCTCTCATAGAGCGAGAGGCGATCCCATGTCCCACCGAGGTCATGCTCACTCCCGTCAGCCCAGGTGACGGTGTGACTACCGGCGATAGCCATCGCCGCGTTCTGAATCATCTCCTGGGTCAAATCAGCCATCTGCTCGTAATCGCCATAGGCCTGATAGGCCTCGAGCATCGAAAACTCGGGGCTGTGGGTGGAATCAGCACCTTCGTTGCGGAAGTTGCGGTTAATTTCGAAAACGCGTTCCAGACCGCCCACCACCGCGCGCTTGAGGAATAGCTCTGGTGCAATCCGAAGATACAAATCAGTGCTGAACGCATTGGAGTGGGTAACAAACGGTCTCGCCGTGGCGCCACCGTGCAGGGTCTGCAACATCGGAGTTTCGACTTCGAGGTAACCGTGGCCTTCAAAGGTGGCGCGAAGGGAGGAATTAACTCCAGCGCGCTGGCGCACTGTTTCACGGGCTTGGTCGCGAACAATCAGGTCCAGGTATCGCTGGCGCACTCGAGTTTCTTCGTTTAATTCTGAATGCAAATTCGGCAGGGGCATCAAGGCTTTCGACGCCACGGCCCACCCACTCGCCATAATCGAGAGCTCGCCCCGCTTGGATGCGATCACTTCGCCCTCCACAAAGAGATGGTCGCCCAGGTCCACCAGGTCTTTCAATGATTCATAGGACTCTTCGCCGACCTCACCAAAAGAAATCATGGCCTGCAAGCGCTCGCCCGAGCCTCCTTGAAGCGAGACAAAAGCTAATTTCCCGGTCACCCGCATGTGAACGATTCGTCCCGCGACCCCCACCCTTTCGCCGGTGGCCTGCTCGGGTTCCAGCTCAGGGTACTTCGCCCGAACCTCAGAAATTGTGGTGGTTACCCCCACAGACACGGGATAGGGGGCCACACCTTGCTCGAGCATTCGCGCACGCTTTTGGAGGCGGACCTCGAATTGTTCAGCGGAGTCACTAGCCTCGCCGGGTGGAACAGGTGAATCGGTCATAAGGCTCTTTCAACCAGGGTGATGTCCCCGCTAGCCTACTGACCAAATGTTAGGCGGGTGTTGTCGATAAGGCGGGTCCCCCCTATTGTCACCGCCACAATCATCCGAGCCTCGCCGCGATAGCCGGCCCCCTCGATAGGCAGAAAGGTTGCCAGGTCCACAGTCTCGAGATAGTCAATCTCCACACTTTCCTGGCCCACCAGGGTATCCCGCGCTTCAGCGCGGGCGCTTTCTAGGTCTCTCGCCTGAGCAGCAGCAGCGAGGGCGCGAAATATCACCCGCGCACGGGCGCGGTCTTGTGGCGAAAGATAGGCATTCCTGCTGGACAGAGCCACCCCGTCTCTGTCACGCACCGTTTCGACCGGCAACAGGGTAACGGGGAGGAGCTCCCGCTTCACCATCTGGGTGACAAGAAACAATTGCTGGGCGTCTTTTTGCCCCATAACGAGGACGTGTGGGTGGACAATATCAAGCAACCTCTTCACCACGGTGAGCATCCCGCCAAAGTGGCCCGGGCGTTCTGCCCCCTCAAAGAGCGCGCCGATTTCTCCCGCGTCAATCCCTGGGGCGCGCTCTTTCCCTTCGGGATAGATGTCTGCCTCCAAGGGAGCAAAAATCACATCCACGCCCGCCTCTTCCAGGAAACCGGCATCCGAAGCGAGATCTCTGGGGTACTGTTCAAAATCTTCTCCCTGACCAAACTGCAAAGGGTTCACATAAATACTGACCACGACCCGATCGGCGTGGGCGGCAGCCTCGGTGACAAGTTTCTTGTGACCTTCGTGGAGGGCTCCCATGGTGGGCACGAAAGCGATGGTGTGTCCTAATTCCCGCCAGCGTGCAACCTGCGCAGAAAGCTCAGTGGCTGAAGAAATGATGGCCGGGGTGGTCATTCCCCGCCGCCTTCAACATCGTTGCCTGACACGCCACGAAGCGCATTTTCCACACTCGAGCCCACCAGCGCAGCCATCACAACGCCGGGATTGGCAATTCCTGCCAGGCGCAGCCGGTCTGCCGCTTCGGTGATGGTCGTATGGGAAAAGCTGGTGGCCAATGCCACCGCTGAGGCTATGTGACTACGGTGTTCTTCTGCCACCACCAGGGGTTCCATCCCCATTTCCACCGCGAGTGCGTGGGCTATCGGCGACGCAACGGCAGGCGCCGATACCACGCACCACGCACCAGTCATCTTTGCCACATCCATGCTCCATCCACTGAACTCCATCAGCGGGTGAAGGCCAACGGGTATCACACCCTGCGCAAGGGCTGGTTTCAGAACCTCCAGGCCGTGAACAATCGAGGTGTGTGCCACAATCTGGCCCGCAACAAAACCGCCCGAGCCCGCCATACCCTCGATGAATCCTGGCAATTGGTCATCGGGCAGCGCCAAAAGAACAAGTTCACTTCGTTCACAAATGTCGTGTGGGCTTAGAAAGGGCACTCCCGGCAACATCGCGCTGACTCGCTCGCCATCGGCACCAGGCGGGGTAATCCCCACAATGCTGTGTCCCGCCCCGGCAAGGGCTAAGGCGAGGACGGGTCCTACTTTCCCAGCGCCAATAACGCCAACACCCAAGCGTGAGGGGTCCATCACGATGAAACCTTCTCGTGTGGGGTGGGGCTCGCTTGATGAAGCGCTTGCGTAATGGCGAGATTGACACCCTCCCACCACGAAACGGCTTCTGTGGCATCCATTCCCGAAACCCGCAGCTTAATTGGGCCAGAAACGCTCTGAAGCTCTAGGCGGGTCAGGCCCAGTGCACGGTGCCACGGGCCTTCGGACACGCTGACACTTTGCACTCGCATCAGCGGGGTGATGCTCACCCGCGCAACAGCGCGGCCCCGGCGCAAAAGAACTGACTGGGACTGAAGGATCGCGCCGGTGAGGTGGGCAGAAAAGGGGATGCGCCACTGTGCTCGCGGAGGACAAACCAAAGAACCCGGTTTCGCCCACACCGAACGGGTGTCCTTCAGCATGCTTTCCACCAGCGTATGGGTCCCCGTCTCAAAAAGGTCGGGCATGCCCAAGGCCACCACTTTGATTACCTCCGCGGTTGTTGCCACGGGCAAGATCACCGTATGCGCTGGGGCCTTGGTGTCGGTCGCTCCCGGCTGCGACGCCAGGTTTGCGTTCAGCCGCCACCAGCCAAAGAATTTCCACGCCCACGGCTGACTGAGTTCGAGGGAGTGGATTCTCTCGGGGGGAATAGTCTCCACCGAGGTGGAGAGCAGCCCCAGAGAGACACGGATATCTCCTTCGAGTGAATCGATCACGAAGTTTCCCGAGCGAATCATGCGCTCACCGAGGTACACCACATACACAAAGAGCGCCAACACTAACGCCAACCACACCGCCATCTCCCCTGCCCAGACGGCAAAAATGGTGACACCGGTGATGACCACAAACAAGAGCACCGTTTCAACGCTTACGACCAAAGCGGCAAGATAACGAAAGAGGGGGACCTCCACTTCCCGTTGAATTTCTTCCTCGTTGTGTTCCTGATGGACTCCCCCATCACCGGCGAGAATCATGCGCCGCAAGTCCTGCGCAACGCGAATAGGAAGGTAGGCGAGAACCACGCTGGCGTCATTCCCAGCGGCTTGAATATCAAGCTTTGCTAAGCCCAAAAGCCGGGGAATCAGAGGGCGGCGAACCCCGATGGTGTTGATCCGGTCAAGCCTCGCGCGTCGGGAAGACTTCACGAGCAGCCCGCGCTTGACCTCGATCATGTCAGCATCCATCTTGACCACGTGGACTCGCCACTGAAGCCAAAACTCGAGAACAAGCGCGACCACCACCAGCACCGCCCCGAAGGCAATCCACCCGAGTGACTGACCGACAAGCTCCCACAATCGGGAATCAGGACCTTCGTCATCAACGCCGAAAAACTGCAGAAACGTGGGAAGGATGATGCTCTCCCACAGGACGGCAAGAGCTGCGGTCAATATGGCGAGAAGCGCAACACCGCCCTGTAATACCGGGGTCAAAGGGTGCAGGCGATGCCAGCGACCATCACCAACCTCGGAGGCATCGCGAAGAGTGTGAGTGCGCACTAGAGACCGGCTCGGCGCGTTTCCGCCAGCGCAATGAGGTGGTCCCTGAGTTCTTCGGCGGTGTCTGCGGGTAATCCCGGGATACTCACACCTGTTGACGCGGCAGCGGTCACCAAGCTCAGCTTGGACAACCCCAAAATTCGAGCTACCGGCCCACGGGCAACATCCACCAACTGCAATCGGCCATAGGGCACCGCCACCAGTCGTTGGAAAAAAATGCCCCGGCGAAACACCAGATCATCATCGCGGAGGGCATAGCCAATCGCCTTCACGCGTCGGGGAACAAAGGCCACGCTCACCACAGCGACAATCGCCACTCCCACCAGCGCAACCCACGACCACACACTGAGGCTCCCCAGCGATACCCATAGTGGAACCGTTGAAGCTGCGAGGGGAATGAGAAACCCCATGCCTGTCAAGACCATCAGCTCCCGCTGATAGAGGGGACTGATGGTGCGCCACGAAGTTTCTGGTTCCCTCACGAGCGTTCTCCTTCTAGTCCTTGACTACCGGTGTCCTCGGGTGGGTAGGCGCACCACCGCTCCGCCACAAGGGCGCCGGCCATTAAGACTAGAGCGCCAAGCAGGGCAAACCCGACCGACCACAACGCAGGAGCGGACACCACGGGGCGGGAGAGAAAGAACACTCCCACACCCAATGCGCCACCGGCTAACCCCGAACCGGAAACCGCGCTTGCCTTAGCCAGCAGGAGAACGCGGGTTGCGTAGAGAGGGTCAATCAGGCTGGTCTTCACCTGGCGGGTCACGCTCTGTCGAACAGGCCAGGCAAGTGAAAGAACAATTCCGCCCAGGAGGAGCAGCGTTGCGCCCCAGGTGATGGGGGGAATCAGTGCGTTCTCACCGAGGCGCGTTGCCACCCACTGCCCCAGACCCACCACTACAGCGCCCGAAAGGGCAAAGATGACAAGAGTTGACAGCTTGGTGAAGGTCATTACCCATCCTGGGGAAGCGCCAACAGTAGCTCCTGGGCGGACCCCAGCCCAGGGATCGTTGCTGCGGCGTCGATTTCTAGCCAAGGTTCGAGGACGAAAGACCGCTGGTGGGCTCTCGGGTGGGGGAGAGTCAGAAATTCTGTCTCCTGCATCATCTCGCCATAGGTAATGAGGTCGAGGTCCAGGGTTCGATCGGCATATCGCTCCCCCGTCCGCACTCGACCGTGAGCCTGCTCAATCTCGAGCAATTTCTCCAGAGTCTTCTCCGGTGACCAAGCCGACTCGAGCAAGATCACCTGATTCACATAGCCCGGCGCGGAAGCGTCATACCCTTTGCTCGTCAAGGCAACTGTTTCGTGCAGGGAAGACGCTTGAGTCACCGTAAATCCTTCGACCGCGCGAACATCCGCAAGTGCTTGAAACGCAACGTGTTCCCGGTCACCCATGTTGGTCCCCAATGCCACCACGCAGTATGCCCAGCCGTTTCTCACGAAACTTCACCCCGCTCTCGACGCATCGATACGGCGGAATCTCCCACCACTACGGGCATCGGCGCCTGGGGCTTATGAATGGTAACGGTGGCGGCGTGGGCTGAAGAAAAACCGAGCGCCACCCGAATCAGTCGCAGGCAGAGTGTTTCCAGAAGGTTCACCGGATTCTGGCCCGCATCGACAGAAATGGCTTCTGCCAGCGCTCCGTAATCGATAGCGTCAGCCACATCATCGGAAGCGGCGGCAGGACCCATGTCGTATTCGACCTCAACGTCAATCACGAAGGTTTGACCATCGCGACGCTCCGACAGAAACACGCCGTGATGGGCAAAAACTTCAATGCCCTCTAACCGAATCACGTCAGCCACGCAGACCTCCTTGATGAAAAGCCTGCCAGACATCGAGGGCGTGAGTTTGCGCGGCGACGTTATGCACTCGCAGCACCCCCACTCCCTTCTCGGCGAGTAACACGCCCAGGTGCGCTGTAGAGGCATCGCGTTCCTGGACCCCATGGCCCTCTGGCAATAGCTCTCCCAAGAATCGCTTGCGTGATGCGCCCACTAACACGCGGTAGCCGGCAGGAATTGCCTCTTCCAGTTGGGCGAGAAGCTCCCAGTTGTGCTGGGAGGTTTTAGCAAAACCGAGGCCGGGATCAAGAATGATGTTCTCAGCGGCGATTCCCGCCGCTAAGGCCGCCGCCACTCGCTGCGCGAGCGCTTCCCGCACTTCATTCACGACGTCGTCATACACGGCGACAGAATCCATTTCTTGACTGTGGGCTCTCCAGTGCATCAGAACGACGTTGCAGCCCTCGAGGGCCATCATCGGGAGCATCTTCTCGTCTGCCATCCCCCCCGATACATCGTTGATGATGGTGGCGCCAGCCGCCCGCGCTTTGAGGGCCGTATCCGCCCACATCGTGTCAATGCTCACAGGGATGCCCTGGGTGGTCAGTTCGGTGATCACCGGTAAAACCCTGGCCTGCTCGCTCTCCACGTCAACCCGTGAAGCTCCAGGCCTGGTGGATTCACCCCCCACATCAATCACCGACGCGCCCTGAGACATCATGTCGTGTGCGCGGGTGACTGCGCGATCAAGAGTGAAATAATCGCCACCATCACTAAAGGAATCAGGGGTGACATTGAGCACCCCCCACACTTCGGGTCGCCGGTGGAGGCTCACGCCCAGTCGTCTCCGCCAACCAAGAGAAGTGCTTCATGACGGGCTTCGCCCGCCGATAAGGTCCCCTCGCTTGCCACAGTGACCGTTGTCAAGGCTTGTTTGGGCCCGCGGAAGCGAACGCAACCGTGGGTTGCCGACACCAACACCAGCGCGCCTGCCGCCACCTCGGATTCCACCAGAGCATTCGCCACCGTCTCGCCCAGCCGCTCTTGAAGCTGCGGTCGCGCAGCACTGACCTCGACTAACTTTGCCAGCGTCCCAAGTCCCAAAATTCCTGCCGCAGGTTGATAAACAACGTGGGCGGTGCCCTCAAAGGGAAGGAGGTGGTGCTCGCATAGGGAATGGAAGGAAATATCGCGCAAGGCAACAAGCTCGCCGCGTTCATTCTCATCACTGACCAGTGGCTTCGCCTCACGAATGACCGAGAGAGGGTCCACCCCTACGCCGGAATACAGGTCGGCGAACAATTCAGCGACACGATCCGGCGTGCTGTTCAAGCCTTCCCTCGCTGGATCTTCCCCCACCGCGACCAAAATGCTGCGGACGGCTTGGCGGATTGCTTCGCTATCCACCAGAGCCCTTGGCGGGTGGGGCCTGCACGGCAGCTTTCTTTGCCGGGGCTTTTTTGGCCGGCGCGCGCTTGGCCGGAGCCTTTGTTGCACGCGTGACCTTCTTCGCCGGCATCGCGGCAGGTCCGGCTGCCGAGACAGGACGGGCCTTGCTCGAGAGCCACTGAGGGCGCTCGGGCAGCTTCTTCACTTTCTCAAAAATTACCGCGAGTTGTTTGTGATCCAGTGTTTCTTTTTCCAAAAGCTCCGTCGCAAGGCGGTCCAGAATGGCGCGGTTTTGGTTCAACACTTTCCAGGCTTCGGTGTGGGCGTGATCGATAAGGTTTCGCACCTGAACATCCACCATCTCGGCCACCGATTCGGAGTAGTCCCGCTGGTGGCCCATATCGCGTCCCAAGAACACTTCTCCACTGGATTGGCCCAGTTTCACCGCTCCCACGGTCGCGCTCATGCCATATTCAGTCACCATTCGGCGAGCGATAGACGTGGCCTTGTCGATGTCGTTGGAGGCCCCCGTGGTGGGGTCGTGGAAGACAAGCTCTTCAGCAACCCGGCCACCCATGGCATACGTGAGCTGGTCGAGCAGCTCGTTGCGGGTTATGGAGTACTTATCACCCAGGGGCATCACCATCGTGTACCCCAGGGCGCGGCCTCGGGGAAGAATGGTCACTTTGGTCACCGGGTCGGTGTTGCGCATCGCTGCGGCTGCCAACGCGTGTCCGCCCTCGTGATACGCCGTGATTTGCCGCTCTTTGTCGCTCATCACGCGGGTCCGTCGTTGCGGCCCCGCCATCACGCGATCCACGGCCTCATCCAGCGTGACATCGGTGATTTTCTTCCCATTTTCGCGGGCGGTCAAGAGGGCAGCCTCGTTTAAGACGTTAGCCAAATCGGCACCGGTAAAACCCGGGGTTTTCCGGGCCAATACCGCTAAATCGACGCCCTTCGCCATGGGTTTGCCTTTAGCGTGAACTTCCAGAATCTTCTGGCGGCCCTTCATATCTGGAGCATCGACCTGAATCTGGCGGTCAAAGCGGCCCGGGCGCAAAAGGGCAGGGTCCAAAATGTCGGGCCGGTTGGTGGCGGCAATCATGATGACGTTGGTTTTAGGGTCAAACCCGTCCATTTCGACCAGGAGCTGATTCAGGGTCTGCTCCCGCTCGTCGTGACCCCCACCCATGCCGGCGCCGCGGTGGCGGCCCACAGCATCGATTTCGTCCACGAAAATAATGGCGGGTGAATTTTCTTTGGCTTCTTTGAAGAGGTCTCGAACTCTCGAGGCACCCACACCAACAAACATTTCCACGAAGTCTGAACCAGAAATGGCATAGAAAGGAACGTCAGCCTCGCCCGCAACAGCGCGCGCAAGAAGAGTTTTTCCGGTTCCGGGTGGGCCATAGAGCAGCACACCCTTCGGGATTCGTGCGCCTAGTTTTTGGAACTTCTCGGCGTCTTGCAGAAATTCCTTGATTTCATGGAGCTCTTCGATAGCTTCGTCCGCGCCGGCAACATCATCGAAGGTAACGGTAGAGGTTTCCTTCGAAACCAACTTGGCTTTGGATTTGCCAAACTGCATCACTCGGGAGCCACCGCCCTGCATGCTGCTGAGGAGGAACCAGAAAATGACGCCGATGAGCAAGAAGGGAATGACGAAACCCAAGAGCGACACAAACCAGTTGGTTTGGGGGACCTCGTCGGTAAATTCGGTCACATCAGAGTTGTTCACGGCTGTGACGATTTCATCGCCCCGAGGAGAGACGTAATAAAACTGAACCTGGGTGCCCTCACCCTGGAAACTTTGACGCAACTCGAGGTCAACGCGTTGTTCGCCATCGATAATGGTGGCTTTTTCCACCTGGTTATCTTGCAGAAGCTCGAGCCCCTCTTGGGTGGACACGGGCCTAAAGCCTCCCGCAGTGAGGAGCGAGATACCCAAAACGACCACACCCACCCCGACCAGAATGTAGGGAAGCGGGCCCTTAAGCAGAGCTTTCAAAGTTGGTCGTTTCGTGGCCATTGTGGCTCAAGGGACCTTTCTGGTACAGGGTTGCGCGAAGCCACAAGGCTAGCGCGTGTCACGCACGCGCGCCGAAATGTTCGCCCCGGGCAAAGGGCGCTACGCTCCGTCGCTATAGACGCTGGGGTTGAGGACACCGACGCCTTTAAGGTTTCGATACCTCTCAGCAAAATCAAGCCCGTATCCCACCACAAACTCGTTGGGAATATCAAAGCCCAGGTAGTCAATGGGCACATCGACCGACATGGCGTCAGGCTTGCGCAACAGGCTGGCCACCCTGATGGATGCAGCTCCCCTCGAAGCAAAGTTTTCCAGCAGCCAGCTCAGCGTGACGCCCGAATCCACAATGTCTTCGACAATGACGACGTGTCGGCCCTCCAAAGAGGAATCCAAATCTTTCAAGATTCTCACTACGCCACTGGATTTGGTGGAGCGGCCATAACTGGACACCGCCATCCAATCCATTTCCACGTCGATAGTGAGCTCTCTCGCGAGATCGGCCATCACCATGACAGCGCCCTTGAGCACCCCCACCATCAAAGGCCTCTTGCCGGAGAGGTCTGCCTCGATTTCGCGAGCCATCCGCGCGAGACCTTCTGCAATCTGTTCAGCCGTTACGACGACGGAAACAATGTCAGAGCCTGCATCCTCAAAGTCCACGACGGATCCCTTTCACAGCCTTGGGTGTTCGCGCCTTCACAACAATGCGCCCTTCCACTCGCTCAAGGGTAGCGCCGGAGAGGTCGATGGCGGACTGTCCTCGCCACTGGATGAGCAAACCGTGGATCTGGTTCATCTGGGCGAAGCTGGGTGGGCCACCCCCCACCGCAATAACCATGCTCCGGAGCACGCGGGAGGAGATAGCAGAACTGTGCTCGAGCAAAATCTCGACCCCAACGCTGCGCTGACCCACTGTTTCGGCATCGACATGTTCGGAGATACAAGCTTGGGCAAACCCATCCAGCGCCTCGGAGTCTTGTCGAAAGAGCGAGGCTGTTCGAGTCAGAGAATCAGCTACCCCTGGGCCCAATTCTTGTTCCAAGAGGGGAAGAACTTTGGTTCGCACGCGCGAGCGTGCGAACCGGTCATCATCGTTGTGGGGGTCATCCCACCATTCCACCCCCGCATCGCGCAGTGCTTGTCGAAGGGTTTCGCGTGACAACTCCAGCAGTGGTCGATGAACCATTCCCTCGCGAACCGCCATGCCTTTGAGACCCGAAGGCCCACTGCCCCGGGCAAGGCCCAGCAGCACGGTCTCCGCCTGATCATCTTTCGTGTGAGCGAGGAGGACCCCTCTGGCACCCGTTTCTTTCAGGGCCTCTGAAAACGCCTGGTATCGGGCCTTTCTGGCGGCTTCTTCCGGTCCGCCCGCGTTCCCCACCGTGATTGTCTTGATGATGACGGGAGATAGCCCCCACCCCGCTGCCAGCTCTGCGGCGATTGTTGCCCGCTCGGCGGAGCCCGCTTGGAGCTGATGGTCAACAATGACCGCCCCCACTGGCAACGCGAGACCGGGAGCCTCCTCAGAGAGGGCCCAGGCAAGCGCTAGAGAGTCACCACCACCACTGAGGGCCACCAAGTAGCCGCCGGTAGTGGGGTCCACAAGACCGGCCCACTCGCGAACCGCACGACGAACATCAGCCATCGCAGGGCTCAATCGTGGGCGTCTGTGCCCTGATTCTCGCCTCGGTGCCACCCGGTAAGGTTACTTCACGAAGCTTTCGACAAAGGAGTAAAACCCATGGCCGAATACCCCGCCGTCATTGAAATCCCTCGCGGGAGCCGCAACAAGTATGAAATTGACCACGAAACGGGTCGGATTTTCCTTGACCGCGTGCTCTACACAAACTTTGTGTACCCCGCCGACTACGGGTTTTTTGAACATACCCTGGGTTTGGATGGCGACCCCGTCGATGTCCTTGTTTTGACCGAGTACCCGCTCTTCCCCGGTGTCGGGCTTGCGGCCAGGCCAGTCGGGGTGTTTAACATGACCGACGATGGCGGCAGTGATGCCAAGGTCGTTGCCGTCCCAGCCGGTGACCCACGATGGAATCACATTCAGGATGTTTCCGACATTCCCGAATACACCCGCAAAGCCATCGAGCATTTCTTCGAGCATTACAAAGACTTAGAGCCTGGCAAATGGGTCAAGACCGAAGGGTGGGGCTCGTGCGCGGACGCAGAAGCCGTCATCGAAGCGGGAATTAAGGCGTTCCCGGGCCACTAGCCCAGGCGAATACCCCGGCTGATGAAGAACGGGTAGGGATCTTGAGAAACCATGTTGCGCCGGGTCTCTAGGTGCAAGTGGCAACCGGTGGATCCACCGGTATTGCCGATCCGCGCGATCAACTGACCGGTCACTACCGATTGCCCCAGCCTGACGTAGAGGGAACCACTTTGAAGGTGGGCGTAGCCGGTGGTGTAGCCGTCACTGTGGGTTACCCGAATGAAATTTCCCGAGGTCCCTAGCCAACCCGAATAACTCACTCGCCCCGAATTTGCGGCATACACCGGGTTCCCGCAGGAGGTTGCTAAATCGGTTCCGGCATGAAGCCTGGCAATGCCATAAATGGGGTGAATTCGGGGCCCATAATGGCTAGAAATATAACCGCCAGAGGGCCTCGCCCAGCCAGAGCTACTGATTTGACCCGGGTCAATCATTCCCGCAATTTCAGCCTGTGCACGAGCCACGACGCCTTTTTGGTAGTCCACTTCGGTGGCTTCGCGTTGTTCGACAAGAACCTCAAGCTGGGCTTCGAGGCGCGCGCTGTTTTCGTATTGCGCTTCGACCGCCACATACGCTCGCATCGCCGCAGCGTTAGCGGCTTCATAGGCGCCCTCGGCAATGACTTGAAGTTCCTCACGAATTTCTCGAGCCACTTCGGCTTGATCGCTGAGGGATTGGGCCGCATTCATTTCCGCGAGGGCTTTCGCATAAATCCCATCGGTCTGTTCGGCAATTTTGGCGGCATAGCCAATACGCGAGAGCAGCTGTGTCGCGTCATCACCGCTCACAAAAAGGGTTGCTGTCAGGTCTGCTCCCCCCACGCGAGCAAGCTCTGCAACGAACTGTCCCGCCTGGAGTCGAGACTCCTCAGCGAGAGTCGAGGCGGTATCGGCCTGGCTTTGAAGCTGAGCCTGCTTAAAGGTTGCCTCGTCTAACTCAAAGAGCGCTTCATAATAGATTTCGCCCAATCTGGCGGCTTCTTGCTCCGCTTCAGCGGAGGCTCGTTCGAGTCCGGCCAGTAGTTCCTGAATCTCTTTGACCTTTGCCTCGGCTTTAGCAACATCTTTACGTGCTTCTTGGACTTCTTCCCAGGTGGGGAATTCATCGGCAAACGCGGGGCTAGCCGGAGCAAGCGACAACCCTGCCACCAACGCAAGTGAAGCGAGAACGGCCGCCACCGCATAGCGTTGGCGCAGGAAAAAGGGGCTCACAATAGCCAACGATAGCTACCTCGCCCCGAGAGACGTGGGTTTGATTCGGTGTGGCGAAGGGTGACGTTTGCATTCCCGGGCGCCCAACCCTAGACTCAATCCCTGTTGCTATGCTTTGGCAGTAGCTTCGGCCCCATCGTTTAGTGGCCTAGGACGCCGCCCTTTCACGGCGGTAGCACGGGTTCGAATCCCGTTGGGGTCACAATATAATTTAATAGCATGGCCCTGTAGCGCAGTTGGTTAGCGTGCCGCCCTGTCACGGCGGAGGTCGCGGGTTCAAGTCCCGTCAGGGTCGCGGTGATGAGCCTCTCGAAAGAGAGGCTCTTTCACACCATGGCTCTGTAGCTCAGTTGGTAGAGCGTTCGACTGAAAATCGAAAGGTCACCGGATCGATGCCGGTCGGAGCCACAATTCTTCCCCGTTGTTCGGGTGCGACCACGTCCCCGGAGCGGAGCGGTGTGTGACGATACGTGTCCGAAATCAGTCGGTCTGATCAGAAATCAGCTCTTCTACACGCTGTCCTCCGTAATACAGCCCCAGTACCTCAACCCTTCGATCGTGCACCGCGAAGGCAATTGTCACACGCTTGCGAAATCCAAGGATGCGTAGACCCGGGCGCACATCATCCCGCGCAATTCCTCGCAGAGGGAAGTGTGCCAGGCCATCGCAATAGTCAATAATTGCCGCGACGAAGGACTGTGCTCGATCAGGAAAACCAGACTGTTGTGCAACCCAGAGGTAAAGATCCAGGAGTTGCCGCCGCGCACGCAACGAGTACACGACGATTTTCGTCATGTCTGTTGAGTGGCGGTTTCTTTCCCATGCAGTGTGGAAAGTTGAGCTCTCACGTCTTCCGAGCTAATCGCGAGAGATGAGTCAGCGCGCAGGGCGTCGTATGAAGCGGAAACCTCGACGCTCAGCCACCTCTCGATGGCCTCTTCTTGGGCAAAAAGAGCTCGTAATCCATCACGGACTACTTCACTCTCGCTCGCGTAGGCGCCAGATGAAACCCTGTTTTTTAGAGCATCAGCCATGTGGTTAGGAAGAGTGATGCTCAGTTGCTTGGTCGTCCTCATGAATCTCCCCTTAACTAAGTAGGACTCAATCCTACCGAGAGGAAGGAGCGGTCCGCTCGACTCTTCCGCCGGGCCCCCTAAGGGGAGGGCGGAGCCGGACGTTCTGGGGGACGGGCGGGAGACATCCATGGACCCTTACCTAAGGTCTTTGCCTCTGGCACCCGAAACCTTATCCACAGGCATTGCCCCTGCGCAAAAGGCTGGTAAATATTTCTCAGCCCTGAAGTGCTCGGAGCATCCTTCGCGTCGAAATCAAGACCCCGCCTAACACGGCGGGAATTCCGCCACCAGGATGGACGCTCGATCCCACCCGCCACAACCACGGGGTTCGCTTGGAGTTGTAGGCCGGGGAATGGAAGGGTCCGCTTCGCCACCACGGTGCTGGTGCTCCGTACAGCGCTCCGCCCACGGCCCCGAAGCCTGCGAAGTATTCAGGGTCCAAAATTGTGTGCTCGGTCATCATCTCCGTGATGGGTTTACTCAAACCTAAAAGGTCTGAGAACCGTCGGGATTCTCGCTGAACGAAGTCATCTTCGAAAGAGCAGGCCTTGCCGTCCGGCGGCGCCGTGAGCAGTAAGGCTGCGACGGGTTGGGTGTTGGGATAAATGTCCCCTGCGCGGTAATAGTTCAAAAACGCCATCGTTTCCTGTGGTCTCTGGCGTTTACCTAGCGACCGGAAAAGGGCTTCGGGCTCCTCAGGCATCATGACCGAATGGGTGACAATGTCTGCCGGTAACTCTTCTTCCAAGACACCAAAGATTGCCACCCCCGAGCAGGAGAGCTTGCGGGGCGGTGCACTCCTCTTCCCCATGAGCCCCTCCAAGATGCCCCCATCGACTGCGCTAACGACATAGTCGGAGGAATAGGTTGCCGCAGCGGTCGTGACGACTCCTGGGGTGACGCTGAGAACGTGCTCGCCGGTGTGAAGATCAACACCCGCTGCGCGGGCAAGGTTCTCTAGCCCCTGTGCAATTTCATACACGCCGCCTTTGGGGACGAATACTCCGTCCTCGGCCATCACCGCAGCCATCGTGGCGTAGAGGGCGAGCGTCTGATCAGGGGACACCCCCGCATTCAGAGTGTGAATGGAGATGACATCTTTGAGGTCGTGGGGCATCCAGTCCAAACCATCGAGATAGCTCTTGGTGGTGAGCCTGGTCCCATATCGCTTCAATAATTCTTTTCCCGCACCCAAAATTCCTGGATCCCACGGGTCCTTTGTCAACAATGTGGTGATGGCCTCGCCTAAACCACCGTGCTCATGCTGAAATTTCTGCCACGCTGCATGCCACGGATGCCCTTCTTCCACGGGCAGGTTGGCCGCCTGACCTCGGAAGTAGTACCGCCCCACCTCCGGCAGGCGCTCCAGTTTCACGCCGGCGATGGTTTCTGCCGAAGGGCCATCGCCCAAAGAGTCCCAGGTCTCGAGGATTTGTTGCCACACGCCAGGGAACGTCACCAGAGATGGTCCGGTGTCGATTCTCTGACCGGCAACTTCTATTCGCCGGCTCTTTCCCCCCAGCCACTCGTTGCCCTCGACAAGCGTGACTTTGTGTCCAGCCCGCCCGAGGAGAGCAGCGGTGGCAAGGCCACCGAGTCCGCCGCCGACGACGGTAATCGTTCTATTCATCAGTTGGGATATACCCCAAGAACCAGACCTGTCACTAACTGCACCCCGGCAACCCCACCGGCCACATAGGGAAAGGCCACGGAGTATCGATAGAGCTTCCTGGCGGTAGCAATATCGGGCCTACGCCATTGGGCAAGGACAAGCCAGCCCGCAAGCGCTGCGTTAGCAACAGCCACCGGGATGTTGACCAGAGCGAACAAGACGGTGGCAACAATCCACCATCCCCCCGACCACAGGAGGGATCCCTTGATGCCAAACTTCACCGCGGTGGTAATAATTCCTGCCGCTGCGTCTTCATCGATGTCTTGAATGGCGTCATAGACGTGTTTTGCCAACGACCAGGCCATCAACCCCAGTGCCGCCGCCCACACCGGGGAAACACCAAGGGCTAGAGGAACAAAAACCAAGGGGAAGGCGTAGTCGGCATTAGACACCGAATCCAGGATGGGGCGACCTTTGAGGCGAAGGGGGGTTGCGGAGTACTGCCAAAAGAAGAGGGCGTAGGCAGCCATCCAGGCCACCGCTGCGGGAGGCAAGGTAATCGCGAAATACACAAAGAAGGGGATGTTGGTGGCGATGACCCCCCAACCGATCATTTTTGTTTCGTGGGGCTTGATCTTCGCTCCGCCGTAGCCGCCTTTGCGGTCGTTGTCGGAATCCGTGTCCTGGTCATAGATGTCATTGATGCCATAGATCAGCAGGTTGAAAGGAAAACTCACCCACAGAAGAATCGGACCGATGGACCACGTCCAGAGCTCTCCGGCCAGCCACATGCCGATAACCGTGGTGCCGATGGTGTTCACCCAGAGGACTGGTCTTGACACTTCAATCAGGCGCCTCATCACCGCTTTACTCTACCGGTGAGTCTCTGATGGCCCTCAGATTTTGGGGTGCAGCGATCCCCGGTGGAGTTTGTATTGCATCGCTTGGGCGAGGGGCTTCATCTGGATCAGATCCAGATTCACATGGGCGGGGCTCTCCAGGGCATACCTCACCACATCAGCAACATCTTCCGCCAACAATGGGGATTCAACCCCCTCATAGAGCGCCTGCGTTTTGGCCTCATCACCGCCAAAACGGTTCAAAGCAAATTCTTCGGTCTTGACCATTCCGGGAGCAATTTCCACGACCCGGATGGGTTCCCCCACTAATTCCAACCTCAACGCCATCAGTGCCGCGTGAAGTCCCGCTTTGGCTGCGTTATACCCACCGCCCCCTTCATAACTTATAAAGGCAGCAGTGGAAGAAATCGTGACGATGTCGGCGACCCCGCGTCCCACACTGTTCTCACGCAACGCGGGGAGAAAAGCACGAATCATTCGCTGGACACTCACCAGATTCAGCTCCATCATCATCGCCCAGTCATCCGGGTCAGCCTCTGCCACCCAATCGGCGCCCACTGCCCCGCCGGCGACATTAACCAGTGCGTCAATTCCGCCGGTCTCCGTTACCGTTTTCGCCAGCGCCGCGACGTCATCGCTGCTCGTGACATCGGCGACAAAAATGTCACACCCTGTTTCCGCTGCCAAGGCCTCAAGTCGATCGAGACGTCTAGCAACGGCCATGACGTCCCACGATGCCGCCCGCAGTGCCCGCACCGTCGCAGCGCCAATACCGGAGCTTGCTCCTGTCACCAGGGCGCGCCCCGGAGGGGGGTTAGTGATCACCCTCTAGCCCAATCGATCCGATGACGACAGACCATGGTGCCACCTCGCGTCGTGTGATCAAACCCTGAATCCAAAAGGGATCATGGTCCAACTTTTCGACAATGCTCGCTTCGTCTACGCCCTCACAAATGATGAGTGCGCCAGGGCCCTCGCTGGTAGCTAGTGGGCCGCTAGCAATTACGCCCAAACCCACCAGTGAGCGCACATACTCCCGGTGGACAGGGCGGTGGTGATCCAGTTTTTCGGGGTCATCGGCGTATCGATAGGTGACCGCGAAAATCGCCATCGAAGGGCCTAGAGAGCTTTGACGGCGCTGAGGACCTTGCCCAAAGTCTCTTTTGCATCGCCGAACAAGAGTGTCGTGTTGGGTTCATACAACAGCTCATTTTCGATACCCGCGAAACCAGGACGCATCGAGCGCTTCAGGAATACAACCTGCTTCGCTTCACCCGCGTCAAGAATGGGCATGCCATAAATGGGGGACCCCGGTGTGGTCTTTGCGGCGGGGTTCACCACGTCGTTTGCCCCCACGACTAGACACACATCAGCGGTCTTGAACTGAGGGTTCACCTCATCCATTTCCTGCAGCACCTCGTAGGGGACGTTGGCTTCTGCAAGCAAGACGTTCATGTGTCCTGGCATACGACCGGCAACGGGGTGGATGCCGAAGACAACTTCGATTCCTTTCCCTTCGAGGGCCTTGGCCAATTCATACATCGTGTGCTGGGCTTGAGCAACAGCAAGGCCATAACCAGGAACCACGATGACCCGCTGCGCATAACCGAGCAGGATGGCAACATCCTCAGCAGAACCCGACTTCACAGGTCGATCCGAAATTTCGGTCGACCCGGCGGTGGAGCCGCCCTTGAAAGCGCCAAAGATGATGTTGTTCACACTGCGTCCCATGGCACTGGCCATCGCACGGGTCAAGATTGTTCCCGAAGCGCCGACCAAAGTTCCTGCGACAAGCAGCAGGGTGTTGCCAAGCACCAAACCAGAGGCTGCCACAGCCAGACCGGTCATGGCGTTCAGCAAAGAAATCACGATCGGGACGTCGGCACCACCGACGGGCAGAACCAGCAACACACCCATCACGAGGCCCACAACCATCAAGGCGGTCCCGAGGAGGAAGCTGCCCTGAAGCACAACGAGGACGGAGCCCACCAAGGCGGCGATGGTCAAAATCCCCATCACATACTGCTGACCCCTGAATAACACAGGGCGCGTGGTCATCATTTCCTGCAACTTGGCAAAAGTAATGACGGAGCCCGAGAAGGAAATGCTTCCCACGAAAATGGTGAACGCCACAGCGATGAGGAAGCCCAGGGAGTCGGCGGCACCAAGCTCCAGGTATGCCACCACAGCGGCAGCGCCACCACCCACGCCATTGAAGAGCGCAACGAGCTGAGGCATCTGGGTCATCTTGACCATGCGGGACGCGGGGACAGAAATTGCAGAACCCACGGCAATCACGATCAGAATCAAGGCGACATTACTGAGCTCTTCGGCCAAGAAGACGGTGACGACACCGACAACGGCGCCCAGGGCCCCCAGCAAGTTTCCGCGCCGGGCGGACTTAGGGGAAGCAAGGCCTCGGAGCGCCAAGATAAAGCAGACCGCGGCAAAAAGGTAGAGAAGTGCTTCGACTTCTTCGGTAAGGACACTCATGAGGCAGCCCCTTCCGAGCTCTTCTTCTTTCCGCCAAACATTTCTAACATCCGGTCTGTGACGACGAAGCCGCCAACTAAGTTCACGGTGGCCATGAGCACCGCAATCAAAGCGAGAACAAGCTTCCAGGTTTCGTCAGCATGCCCGGCCACGACAATGGCACCCACAAGAATGATGCCGTGGATGGCGTTTGCCCCCGACATCAAAGGGGTGTGCAGTGTGCTGGAGACTTTAGACACCACTTCAAACCCGACGAACACCGCCAGGACAAAGTAGGTCAACAGCTCAATGGATTCCATTACTTCGCGCCTTTCTTGGGTGCAGCTTTTTTGGGTTCGGCCTTTGGGGGTGCCGCTAACGCTTCGGCGGTGGGTTCGTGACGAATGACACCGTCATGGGTCAAGCAGGCACCGGCAACAACTTCATCGTCAAAGTCGGGAGCGACCTTCTTGTCTTTGGTCATCAGAGTCAGCAAATTCGAGACATTTTTTGCAAACAGCCTCGAGGCATCGTAAGCCATGGACGAGGGAACATCCTTCATTCCCACCAGGGTTACGGTTCCGCCTGATGCGCCCACCGGGACCATGACGTCAGCACCGGGCTTGGAACCTTCGACGTTTCCACCAGTCTCCGCGGCGAGGTCAATGATGACAGAACCTGGTTTCATGTCCTTCATCATTTTCGAGGTAATCAAGCGCGGAGCAGGCCGACCAGGAATAGCTGCCGTGGTGATGATGACGTCCGCCGCGGTGACATAAGGCGTAAGCAGTTCTTGCTGACGCTGTACTCGGTCTGCTGCGAGCTCTTTGGCGTAACCGCCGGCTCCATCTGCAGAAACATCCATCTCGAGTTCGATAAAGGTTCCACCCATCGAGCGCACTTCATCAGCTGAGGCGGAACGAACGTCATAAGCGTTCACTTTTGCACCCAGTCGCTTCGCGGTGGCAATGGCCTGCAGGCCGGCGACCCCGGCTCCGAGAATCAAGACGGTCGAGGGCGGGACAGTGCCGGCTGCCGTCATATACAAAGGGAAGAAGCGAGGCAGGCGCAGGGCGCCTTCAATCACGCAGCGATAGCCCGCAACGAGAGCCTGTGACGTAAGAGCGTCCATGGACTGTGCGCGGGAAATTCGAGGAACAAGTTCCAAGGCGAAGGCGGTGACTTTCTGATCACGCAGAGCTTTGACCGCGGCGGCCTCTGAAGCAGGCGAGGCAAGGCCCATCGTGATGGCACCCTTTTTCAGCTTCTTAATGGTGGCTGGTGCCAGCGGGCGAACGTGAGCGAGCACGTCGAGCTTGCCAGGGTCTACGGTGGCAGCAATGGTTGCTCCCGCAGCTTTGTAGGCGTCATCGGGATACCCAGCGGCAACACCAGCCCCCTTCTGCACGGTCACTGAGAGGCCTTCGCCCACCAGCTGCTTAACAGATTCAGGGGTTGCGGCAACCCGGTTTTCGCCAGAAATCGGCTCTTTCAGAACTCCAACAATCATGAATTCACCCTCGAAAAGTAGATGACGTCCCTTGACCTGGCGCCAAAGGAGAGCGAGATAACCGTAGCAGAACGCAGATGCTAGACCTCCGAGGAAGAGTGGTTCAGGACGCTTGGGTGCGCTATTTTTTCAGCGGGAAAAGGCTGCTCCAACGCGGCAGAAATCGCCCTGATGTTTTTTGATAGTCGTGGTAGTCCAGATATTTTTCTCGCAGCATTGCTTCTTCGAAGTACACTTTGGCACTCAGAACCCCCCACAAAGCTAACCAGGCAATGACGTGGGCTAGGGAACCTCCCCACACGACCACGCCCGCGGCCGCGACAAGCACCCCGGTGTAGATGGGGTGACGGACGGTTCGATATATCCCGTCTCGAGCAAGAGTGCCGTTGTTCTTGGGAATAGGCAGGGGGGTGAGCGAAGTGCCCAGACGAAAGCTTGCGACCACTGCAGTAAGCACACCCGCTATCAACAGGGCGGCGGCCCCTGCCCCCACAATCCAATTTCGGGGCCACCCATCACCGGCGGGAAAAACGAGGAGTGCACTGAGCACCCCAAATTGCATTCCCACTAACGCCCAGCCGACTGAGGGCTTCATCTATCTATGCCTGTGACCGATTCTCGTAAGCCCGTGCGACCTCCTGGCGCTCGTTCTCTTCTTCCAGAGCGATAGGTGCGCGCACGTTCGCGTCACTCAATCCCAGACCCGACACAAGGTCGGCGAGGTGGGGACGCAGGCGCGGAAGCAGCCTGTCGTTGATGTAGTCGGTGATGGCTTCCGCGCGGTGGACGCTAAGTCGGCCGTTCATCAAATACCAGTCGCGGTGCTTTTCAATGAGGACAAATCCCTGAAGGTCGCGCAACCACCTCAGGACCTGTTTGGTCCCCGAGTCCTCCATGCCATCGATTGCGCGGGTGAAGGCCTCCCAGACCACCAATTCAGAATGCGCCCAGGCTGCGTCAGTGAGAGCACTCTGATGCTTGTTCATCAATGCCCCCGCCTCCCGTTTTTCCATTTTTGAGGCGGGACGAAGCGCATCAGCAAGTGAGGCGACCATCGTCTCTACCCGGTCGGTAAGCAGTTGACGCTGGGAGGCCGTGTCCCGGACATACCCGATCGAACGGGCGGTGGAGCCGAAGTCAGACACATTTTGCGCCAGTCGCCGAAGCCCGGAGCGGTTGATCGCTGCTTCCCCCACGTGGTCGGCAACGTAACTGGCCATACTTCCCAAGCCGCCCTCTTTGAACGCTTTGGCGTAGTCGCCGAGCAGTCGCTTTGCCACCAACTGCAACAAAATAGTGTTGTCGCCTTCAAAGGTGGCGTAGACATCAAGATCCGCGCGCAGACTGGCAAGCCGGTTTTCCGCCAAGAACCCCTGGCCGCCACACGCTTCCCGCCCGGCCTGCAAATTATCCAGTGCGGACCAGGTGGCATAGGGCTTAAGTGCTGCCGCGAGTGTTTCCAAGTCCTGGCGCTCTTCTTCGGTGTCTTTGGTGCCACCAAATACGTCGTGGAAAAGCTCCAGGAGTTCATCCTGGGCGAAGCCCATGGCGTAGGTATTGGCCAGATGTGGGACCAGGCGCCGCTGATGGGTCTGGTAATCCATCAAGACCTGTTCCTCGCTCGAGCCATGAATGGGGAACTGGCGGCGGACCAACCCGTAGCGAATCGCAATCGTTGAAGCAAGCTGTGAGGCCACGACAGATGCACCGACCAGGGAAACCCGTCCTTGAACCAGTGTCCCGAGCATCGTGAAAAAGCGCCGCCCCCGGCTTTCGATGGGGGACGAATACACACCCTTTTCGTTGACACTGCCGTAGCGGTCGAGCAAGTTCTCTCGTGGCACGTGGACGTTGGTGAAGTGGAGTCGGCCGTTATCGATGCCATTGAGCCCACCCTTGGGCCCATCGTCATCCCCGCCGATTCCTGGGAGAAAACCGCTGTCGTTGCGGAGTTCGACATAGAAGGCGTGAACGCCGTGATTCTCGCCCGCCACGATGAGTTGGGCGAACACCACTGCGGCTTTTCCATGAAGAGCGGCATTGCCGATGTAGTCCTTCCACGCCCCACGGTGTGGGGTGTGGAGAATGAAGTCACCGGATTCCTGGTCACAGGTAGCAGTGGTAGCAATGGATGCCACATCGGATCCGTGCCCGGTCTCCGTCATCGCGAAGCACCCTGGCGTCTCCAACGACATGATTCCTGGCAACCACGCAGCGTGTTGTTTCTCGGTACCCAGATGGGTCACGGCTGCGCCAAAGAGTCCCCATTGGACGCCGGACTTAATCTGGAGCGAAGGGTCCGCAAGGACCAATTGTTCAAAGTTTGCAATATTTCCACCGGGGTTACCCTTGCCGCCGACAGATTCCGGGAAGGACAGAAGCACGCCACCGGCGTCCACCAAAAGACTGAGTTGACCGAGCACTCGTTCCCGATGCTCTGCCATGGGTTGCCCCTCGATTTTCCAGAGCGCCGGATCTTCACACAGAGTCCTCGCGCGTGTTCGAATTTCCGCCCATCGGCCCAACACCATCGCGCCCAGTTCTGCAACATCGACGGCCAGGTCATCGCTGGCATGGTTAGGGGCACTCTTGTGTGGTTCTGTTTGGACGCTCATGGTCGGCTCTTCCTTTTCGCAGAGGTGACGTGTTCTCAGAGTAAAACAACGAAGCCACCGGCGGGGCTCAATGGTTTCCCTCCACGAAGGAACTCTCAGCGGGGTGCTTCTTTTTGTTGCCTACCTACTATGTCTGAATTCTGGGCTTAGCCCTCGGCGAACATCGGGGCCTCTTATACCCCATGGGGTATAGTGAAAGGCGACGAAAGGACGACATTATGCCCACGATTGAACTCACCCACGACGTATTTGAAACGACCATTGCCTCCGAAGGAATTACGTTCGTGGACTTCTGGGCGGAATGGTGTGGCCCCTGTAAAGCATTTGGCCCCGTCTTCGAAGATGCCAGCAACAAGCACCCGGATGTCACCTTTGGCAAAGTCGACACCGAAGCTGAGCAAGCGCTGTCTCAGGCTGCAAACATTCGATCCATCCCGACCCTGATGGCTTTTCGCGATGGGGTCCTAGTGTTTTCACAACCCGGCGCTTTGCCCGCTGCCTCCCTGGAAGAAGTCATCACCGCCGTCAAAGGACTCGACATGGAAGACGTCCGCAAACAGGTTGCTGAGGCCCAAGAGCAGGCGGACAAAGCCTAGAGGCGGTTGCGCCCAAAAACGCCTCGGCGAACTCGTTCGACAAGGTTTTTCGCCGGTGGTTCGTTATAGCCATCGGCGCGCTCCTGCCCTGACATGGCGGCAATCGCCTCCATCACTTCATCCGTGGCATGGCGCCTGGCCCTGCCAGAATCTGCTTTGCCGTGCCGGGATAGATCAAGCGGCGTGCCAAACTCGATGCTCACCTTGGCGGGGCGAATTTTGTTACTGCCAATCGGCTGGACTTTGTCGGTTCCCTTCAGGGCGACCGGCGCCACCGGAACACCGGCATTGAGGGCAAGCCAGGCAACACCCGTTTTGCCTCGGTATAGCTTTCCATCGCGCGACCTGGTTCCCTCCGGGTAGACGGCAAACGCTTCACCATCCTGCAGAAGCGACAGCCCGGAATCGAGCGCATCCTGGGCCGCCTGGCCGACTCCCCTCGACACTGGGATTGCGCCGATGCTGGTGAAAAAGAGACGGGAGACCGTGCCCGTGAACCCCGGCGTCGTGAAGTAGCTTTCTTTCGCTAAGAAGCTCACGCTCCGCGGGGCAAACAAGGTGATCACCACGCTGTCGATGAAGGACAAATGGTTGCTCGCCAAGATCACCGCACCCTCGCGCGGCACATTTTTGCGCCCCACGATCTTTGCCCGGAACAGACCCCGGGCGAGCGGGCTCAAAATGAGCCTGCTTGCCTGCTTCAACATAGTGACCTACTTGGCTTTGGGGGGCTTCTTGACCTTAGCGGGAATTCCCAGAGCAAGCGCGCCCGCTGGGATATCGGTCAGCACCACCGACAGCGCTGCCACGGTCGCTCCATCACCAATCGTCACGGGGCCAAGAATCACGGCACCCGCGCCGACCAACACTCCGTTGCCCAGAGTGGGGTGGCGTTTGCCGGTTGTTTCATCCCGGCTGGCCTGAATTTTGCCTCCCAGCGTCACACCGTGATAAATAAGGCAGTCATCGCCCACCACGGCAGTTTCGCCAATCACCACACCCATTCCGTGGTCGATGACAAGTCGGCGACCCAGTGTTGCGCCGGGGTGTATTTCAATGCCCGTGAACCAGCGAGACAGACTGGAGACAATTCGTGCAACCAGAAACCATTCCCACCGCCACAGCCAGTTCGCGACGCGGTGCCACCCCAGTGCGCACACCCCTGGAGAGGTAAGAAAAACTTCGAGTGCTGTCCTGGCCGCCGGGTCTCTTTCCCGCACCGCCTGAATGTCTTCTTGAAGGCGCGAGGGGGAATCCATTTAGGTTTCTAGTCCTTCATACAAAACAGTGGAGAGATAACGCTCTCCAAAACTGGCCAAGATGACAACAATAGTCGCCCCCGCGAATTCGGGACGGTGGGCCAATTCCAGCGCGGCGTGGGCGGTGGCCCCCGAAGAGATTCCGCCGAGGATTCCTTCTTCCGCTCCCAACCGTCGAGCCATCGCCACGGCCTGCTCCGCCGTCACATCGATGACTTCGTCATACACGTCACGATCCAGAATTTCGGGGATAAAGTTGGCGCCAATTCCCTGAATCTTGTGGGGCCCTGCTACGCCACCGGTCAACAAAGGTGATTCCAGCGGCTCCACCCCAACGACTTTCACCCCGGGCTTACGCTCTTTGAGTACCTGACCTGTGCCGGTGAGTGTTCCCCCCGTGCCGACTCCAGCGACAAACACGTCGACGGCACCATCAGTGTCACGCCAAATTTCCTCAGCAGTGGTGCGACGGTGAATTTCTGGGTTTGCAGGATTGGCGAACTGCTGAGCCAATACCGCTCCGGGGACATCCGCAGCAATTTCCTCGGCCCTCGAGACCGCGCCACTCATACCTTCTGGGGCGGGGGTGAGGACCAATTGCGCACCGTAGGCGCGCAGCAACATCCGTCGCTCCATGCTCATGCTTTCGGGCATTGTCAGAATTGCCTTGTAGCCCCTGGCGGCGGCCACCATGGCCAGGGCAATTCCGGTGTTGCCACTGGTAGCTTCAACGATCGTTCCGCCTGGCTTCAGATCTCCCGAAGCTTCCGCGGCATCGACGATGGAAATTGCCAGCCGGTCTTTGACCGATGAGGTGGGGTTATAAAACTCAAGCTTCGCCAACACCGTGGCGCCTGCTCCCTCCGTGACTCGGTTGAGCCTGACCAGAGGGGTATTTCCAAAAGCTTCGGTGATGTCTCCGTAAACCAGCGGCACAGCCGTCCTTCTTTCACTAGCGGGAAGTGTGGGCTAAGCGTATTGCCCTTGCCTGAGGTAACACTACCTATGCGTCATACTGTTACGACTAAGAGCGAGGGTTTTTGTGCTGACTGTGCTTCTTGGCCTCACCGGGGCCCTCACCTACGGTGCTGCCGACTTCTTCGGTGGACTTGCCGCTCGCCGGTCCTCTACCCTCTTGACCACTGCTGGCGTTGCGGTGGTGGGACTCATCGGCCTCCTTGCAACGTCGCTCTTTGTTCCGGCACATTCCAGCCTTGATGCGTGGCTTATTGGAGGCGCTTCCGGTCTGGCGGGAGCGTTGGGAATCGGTCTGCTCTATGGCAGTTTGGCTATCGGCCCCATGAGCATCCTGTCCCCCACCACAGCCTTCATCTCCGCCATCGTTCCCGTCAGTATTGGACTGGGGCTCGGCGAAAGCGGTGAAGCCCTGTTCTTCGTGGCACTGGGTGTCGCCCTCGTTGCCATCATCCTCGTCGGTTTCGTGCCAGAACAAGGTGCTGTGCGACCGGGAGCCCTTGGTCTCGGGATGGCTGCGGGGTCGGGTGCTCTGATTGGGCTGACCATCGTGTTGATCGATGCTGCTCCCGATGATTCAGGTCTTATCCCTTTGCTGGCAAACCGCATTGTTTCAACATTTTCTTTGGCACTCGCCATCGTTGTCGTCATCGGTGCCCGGAGCCTCCGCGGAACCTCCCCCCGACTGCCCGGGCTCGACACAATCCCTAGCGTCTGGATCATGGTTGTGGTCGCCGGCATCCTCGATGTGATAGCCAACGTCGCCGTTCTCTATGGGCTGCGCACCGGCGCATTGACCGTGATGGCCGTTTTAGTTGCTCTCTACCCCGCGGGCACCATCGCGCTGGCGGGCCTCTGGCTCAAAGAGCGAGTGGCCGCCATCCAATGGGTCGGTTTGGCGCTGGCCGTAATAGCCAGCGCCCTGCTTGCTCTCTAAACGAGAGCCGGGTCAGCAACCTTTGAGGGCTTCATGTCCTCTGGCGTAGCGACGATGCCTGCCTGCTTGAGCAGGTCAACAAGGCGCCGGGTTCGAGGCTTCGTGGTCAAGGTGATGACGACACCTTCTTTGCCCGCGCGCCCGGTGCGACCGGAGCGGTGAACGTAAGACTTGAAGTCATCGGGGGCATCAACCTGAATCACTGTCTCGATGTCGTCGACGTGAATTCCGCGCGCGGCAACATCTGTCGCCACGAGAACATTCACGCGACCAGAGGTTAGCTTGTCAAGGTTTCTTTGACGCCTGGCCTGATTGAGATCACCGTGGAGGCTGACCGCAGGAATGCCATAGTCATCGAGGTGGTCAGCCAGTTCCTCAGCAAACGCACGTGTCCTGGTGAACATCAGGGTCTTGCCGCTGATGCGGGCAAGGGCCACCACCATGTCTCGCTTATCCCGTTGGTCGACCACATAAACGCGGTGATCAATGGTCGAGGTTTCCTGGTTTTCTCCCGCGACCTCAAATACGGCCGGGTTGGGCAGGAACTCCTGAACGATGGCGCTCACGCCGCGATCCAGGGTGGCCGAGAACAAGAGGCGCTGGCCATCGGGGGACGTGGCAGAAAGGATGCGTTGCAAAGGCTCGATGAACCCCAGTTCCGACATGTGGTCCGCCTCATCCACAACAGAAATAACGACCTGAGAAACGTCGAGCTTGCCCCGGGCCATCAAGTCTTCAATACGACCTGGTGTTCCAATAACAATGTCGACGCCGCGCTCGAGCGCACCGATCTGGCGACCGAGGGGGACACCGCCATAAATCTGGGTGGTGAACAGGCCAACGCTTCGAGCGATGGGCTGCACGGTGCGATCAATCTGCAGAGCAAGTTCTCTGGTCGGCGCAAGAATCAAAGCGCGAGGGGCGCGACCGATTGCTCGCTTCACTCCCTTACTGCTCAGACGCAACAAACGCTCGACGGTGGGAGCTGCGAAAGCAATCGTCTTTCCCGAACCGGTTCGGCCGCGTCCAAGGACGTGGCGACCTTCCAGGGCAACAGGAATCGTGGCTGCTTGCAAAGCAAAGGGAGTCTTTGCTCCCTGCTCAGCAATCGCATCAACAATTCGCTCTCCTAAACCAAGGTCCCCGAACTGAATGCCTTCGGCGGAGTCTGCCGTGACGGAGATCGCTTCCAATGCGTCGTGAACAACCTGCGGGCGTGCCCCACGAGGCTGTTGCGAGGGGTAATCGCCACGGGACTGGGGAGGCCTCGAACCCGCACTACGCTGAGGTCTCTGAGCGTCACGGGAATCGCGGGAGTCATAACGGTCTTTCGAACCATAAGACTGTGAACGGTCGCTGGAGCCGTGCCGTGGGGCACGGTCGGGACGAGAAGATCGCTCCCCTGAGGAATGCCTCGGTGCACGGTCATAGCCGCCGTCACGGGATGGACGCTCCTGGCTCTGGCCGCGGTCATTACGATCGGTGCGCGGAGCGCGGTCATAGCCGCCCTCACGAGAAGGACGGTCACTGCGCGGCGCACGGTCATAGCCGCCCTCACGGGAAGGACGGTCACTGCGAGGCGCACGGTCATAGCCGCCCTCACGGGAAGGACGGTCATAGCCGCCCTCACGGGATGGACGCTCCTGGCTCTGGCCGCGGTCATGACGCGCAGGGCGGTCATTACGATCGGTGCGCGGAGCGCGGTCATCACGAGCGGGACGCTCGCCACGCGGGGCGTAGTCCTTGCGAGGTGCACGGTCCTGACGGGGGGCGCGGTCAAAGCGCTCGGAACGCTCACCGCGTTCTGAGCGTTCGCTACCTTCCCCAGAGGGCTTGGAACCGTGACGCTTTTTGGAGTCTTGATAGGAGGTGCGTTTGCTGGGTGGGCGCCACGAAGGAGCCTGTTTCTTTTCGGGCATGGCAGGGTGAAACTTTCTGTTGATTGATGGGGAGATGAATGTCGAATCGACACCAACCCAAATCACCAGTTGCCAGACCAGGGCTGTTTCAACTACACATGTGGCCGCTCTCACGATTGTGAGGCGATGGACCACTGGCTTAGCCCACAATGGCGCGCCCTTGTTCCGTTTCTTAGGCTAACAGGGTTAGTGCGAAATAAACAGAGCGAATTGCCCAGGGATAGAGTGAGCTGTGCTCTCCGCCCTTCACTACACCGGTCGCTTAGTTCAACTTTTTGCTGGCCTGTTTCTCTTCGGGTTCGCTGCGGCCATGATGCTGAGAGCAAGCCTGGGCGTGGACCCGTGGACAGTGTTTGCCGAGGGCATCCACCTCACCACCGGCCTGGGTTTTGGCTGGATCGTCGTCCTCACCAGCGGCGTGGTGCTGTTGTTCTGGATTCCGCTGCGTCAAAAACCAGGCCTCGGCACCATCTTCAATGCCCTTCTCGTGGGACCCAGCATGGAAGTCGGGTTAGCGCTCGTGGAAACACCCGAGCTCGTGGCGCAGAAAAGCTTTCTGTTTGCGGCGGGCCTCCTCATGATGGGTATCGCCAGTGGTTTTTATATTGGCGCAGGGTTTGGGCCGGGGCCCCGAGACGGGTTGATGGTGGGGCTTCATGCGCGCCTTGGGTGGCCCCTCTGGGTGGGTCGAACAATGGTGGAAGTCATCGTCCTAGGGATCGGATGGTGGCTCGGGGGAAGCGTCGGAGTGGGAACCGTGATTTTCGCCATCATGATTGGTCCGCTCGCTCAGCGTGCCATCAAGGTGTATCGAATTGCTCCCTACCCGCCAAAAGCAATCGGCAAGTAAAGATCCTGCACCCGGTCCTCCAGGGCTGTGTGATCATTTCGGGTGTAAACCCCGCAGGGGACTGCAGTGCAGTCCACATTCTCGTCCGCCGATGCCGGCACTTCGATATACGCGCTAAACGTGCCTGCTTCTGGGTCATCAAAACTGCGCGCCCCAAAGAGTCGCCAGGCCCAGTCATCATTGATCCAGTTTGATGCGCCATATTCCACCACATCTGCGATGACTTCACCGTCTTCTTCCATTTGACCCACGCCGCCCAAGCAGGGTCCAGGCTTGCCTTCGATGGTGTCGGGGACTTTGCAGAGGGCAACATAGATGCCCACATTCGAGTCGTAACCACTCCCGGTGACCACAAGGCGGTCGCCCTTACGGAGGTCATCAAAGCCTCGTGTTGCATCCTCCAGCTCAGCGGAGAGAATGCGCTGGCGTCCGTCATCTCCGAGCGCCGTCACGGAGCTGGGGAAGCCCTCGACGTTCAAGACCTGACCCGATTTACCATGAGGCGAGCTGGTGACAATAGGCACGGCAATCCAGGCTCCCAGGCCCACCGCCACAAGCCCCACAGCAGCCATGCTCCAGGCCACCACTCGCCACACTGTTCTTTTGGAGGATGCCACGGCCCCAGTCTAGAAGGGATGGGGGTAGCCTCACAGGTGTGAAAATCGGGGAAATGTCGGCTGTTGCTGCAGGTGGCGTTCTGGGCACCCTGGGGCGCATCGGAATCGATGCGGCCCTCTCGGGAACACCGGAGTGGTGGGGTGCCGCCACTCTGACCGTGAATCTTCTCGGCGCTTTTGCCCTCGGCGTCGCGATCGGGCACCGATTGGGATTTCTTTCCCCCGCTCTTCGCGCAGGGGTCACCGTTGGGTTTCTCGGGTCTTTCACGACCTTTTCCGCCATCGCCCTGTTTCTGACCTCATCCCCTCCCCTGATCGCTCTGGCATACCTGGTGATAACCCTCGGCCTGGGGGTTGCTCTCGCGTGGGCCGGCGTTGCTCTGGGCGCGCGCCTCACGCCTCACAGGCCGGTGCCCGCGTGAGCCTCGCGGCAGTGGCACTCAGCGCCGCTTTGGGCGGTGTGGGAGCAGTACTTCGATGGCTCGTCCTTGAAGGGCTCGGGTCCACCCGATCGTGGTTGGCAATCCTGTTCGTAAACATCGCAGGTTCCGCCCTCGCCGGTGGAGTCGTTGCCTTTCCTTTTGCAGCGGGGGCTCTTCCGCTCGTTACGGGGCTGTGTGGGGGACTGACAACTTTCTCCACTCTTGCCCTTCACCTTGTCCCGGGTCAGCAGACCCGAGGGCTATCCAGGCTTGTGGGTCTGGCTCTCGCTCATTCCCTGGGGGGCGTTGGGGCGTGTCTGGCGACCTACAGCCTTGTTTCCATAGTCCTTGGTTGACCCCAACTACACAGCGGCTGCGTGATAAACTCCGTGAGATTCTGTTGCGGCTTTCACCGTGACAGGCACTCTCGCAGTGGTCAACGTGAACGAAGGAGTGACCCATGGGTCGCGGCCGACAAAAAGCAAAGCACACCAAGGTGGCGCGCGAATTGAAGTACTCGAGCCCGGATATGGACCTGAGTCAGCTCCAGCGCGAGCTCTCTACTCCCACAGAATCTGAGAGTCAGTATTCCAGCGACGAGTCCGAAGAAGACTCGAAGGATTAGTTCCCGTACTCGCCCACCAGGGCGACTGCTCCACCACTGACGCCTTTGGCCTGTGTGGTGGGGGAATACCCAGCAACCTCTGAGCCTTGGGTCATCACACCCACTTGCCACGCCGTGTGACCGGCGCGTGCCAAGCTCTTCTTCACCTCGTCAACGACAGCGGCGTCAACGATGGCAATCATCCCAATGCCCATATTCCAGGTTTCTTCCAAAGCCTGCAGCTCGTAGTTGCCCGCATCGGCCAGCACCCGCATCACCGCAGGAGGCGACCACGTTCCACGATCGAGGGCGACACCCAAACTTTGCGGAAGGACTCGGGAAAGATTTTGAGCAATGCCGCCTCCGGTGACATGACTCAACATGTGAATCGCACCGGGGTGGGCATCGAGTGCCGACACCAAAGCCTGGGTGTAAAGCATGGTCGGTTCCAGCAGTTCTAATCCGAGTGCCCTCGAAAAATCGGGGTGATGGTCGGTGTAGGACCATTCATTGTCAGCAACAATCTTGCGCACCAGGGAAAACCCGTTGCTGTGGAGTCCGCTGGAGCCCAGGGCAAGAACCACGTCACCTTGTTGCACGCGCTCGGGACCCAACATCATGTCGGCTTCCACCACACCGGTCGCAGCGCCCGCGACGTCGTACTCGTTCTCTCCCAGCAACCCCGGGTGTTCAGCAGTTTCGCCCCCCACGAGAGACACTCCGGTGGCAGCACACGCGTTCGCGATGCCTTCGACTATGGCCGCAATTCTTTCGGGAACAACTTTTCCACACGCGATGTAATCAGTCATAAAAAGCGGCGTCGCACCGATGACGACGATGTCATCCACCACCATTCCCACAAGGTCGTAGCCAATGGTGTCGTGCTTATCCATCGCGGTGGCAATCGCCACCTTGGTCCCCACTCCATCGGTGGAGGTAGCCAAAAGAGGGTGACGATACGCCGTGAGAAAAGAGGCGTCATAGACACCCGCAAATCCGCCGAGCCCCCCGACAACACGGGATGAATGGCTAGCCGTGACGGCTCGCTTCATCAGGTCAACGGCTCTATCTCCGGCACTCGTATCGACGCCACTGTCGGCATAAGGCGAAGAAGAGCTCACGGCCCCATTCTACCGGGGGTGTGAATAACTTCTGCGGGCAGTAGCTCACCCTTCCTACCCTTCTGGGATGAACTCCACTTCTTCTTCCCCCGTTATTTTTTCCCGCTGGGTGTCCTGGCTTGGTGTCCTCATGTTGGGCGCCGGTGTTTCTAGTGCGTCCCTGAGCCCCAGCCAGGCCGCAAGCCCCGCTCTTTCGAGCGCATCACTCCAGTTCTCCGCCACCGACATCGCCCAAGGTGTGCTCGAAGGCGGCACACCGGTCTCCTACGAGACTGGGGTGGAGGGATGGACGAGGGAAGCATTCGCATCGCTGGGCCTCTTTGGCTTGGAATGGGATTCCCTTGAGGGCGACACACGTCGGATGACCTACTCCGGCAGCACCGAAAGCTCGTCCCTGATTCCGGGCGGAACATCGACCTGGATCACCGCCGGCAATGTGGCCTCCAGTCCCCGCGATTCGATCTTTCTTCGAGAAACACTGGAGGTGTCAGGCAACACAGCCCGGTTCACCCTGGCTCTCGAACCCATCGACGGAGACGTTATGGAAGACAAGCGGCTGTATTGGAAAGCTGGCTTACCCCCGGGATACCAGAGTGAGTTCACCGGGGCGGGAAGTTCCACACTGGTGGTCTCTGATGGCTCTCACGCACACCCGACTCTCGTTCTGCACGCCACCACGGGCGCCGGGACCGCCACCTGGGGCGGACCCGCCATATACACCGACGCCCTGACGAATGGGGAGCCATCTCCCACCCTCTATATCCACTCGACCAGTGAAGAAGAATTCACCATTGTCATTACCGTGGGGATTGTTGATCGCGACCCGTGTTCTGCAGTGGCAGCGGCATCATCTGCACACTCGAAGGTTGGCTCCTTTGGTGAGGGGTGGTCAGCCCACACGTCCTGTCTGCAAGCGCCCAACTGGAGCATTCCCGCTGAAGGCGAAACCGAAACCGTGAACCTCGAGACGGGGATTAACCTCGGTGGTCTGCCCGAGGGCCACACCACCGACATCACTGTCTCGGGATTGCCTTCCGGGGTTACTGCTGTGCGGGGAAGCGACTCGGGCACGAGGGCATCATTTTCCCTCACGGCATCACGCGAGGTGGCGCCGGGTTCCTACAGCCCCGTGATCACCCGGGAAACTCAGGTCAACTCCTCCGGCGTAGTGACGGTATCTCAACGCGATTCGGTTACCAGCACACTCGTCGTCACCGAAGGTGCGCCACTTCCCGAGGCGGAGGAGGAAGCGCCCGTGGCAAAGCCGCCCGCGCCGGCAGACACCGAGCCAGCGGAGAACCGACCACAACCACTACTAGCTCCTACGGTGGAACCAGCACCGGTTGCTCCCTCGCCGCGACCCAGCCCCCTGGTGATTGACCCGCTCCCTGAAGTCCCTGAGCCCCCCGTTCTTTCCGATGAGCCCCCTGCTCCGCGAGGAGAAAGGGACCCCGCGTTTTTTATCCCCCTGGAGCCTGAGATTCCCCAAGCCACCAACGCTTCAGCTTGGTTAGGCCTCAGCCTTGCTGTCGTAATGCTCGCCGGAGGATTGATCGCAGCTTTCCGCCGACGCCTTGCCTCCCGCGGCACAACGGACAACGCCAGGGAATAAAAAAGGGCTCGCGTCTGGGGCACTAGGCTGGGACGAGACGCGAGCTCTTAGGCAGGAGAACAGCCCCCGAAATGTGTGGCATTGTCGGCATCGTTTCCTCCAGCCCCGTCAACCAGCAGGTGTATGACGCTTTAGCGCTCTTGCAGCACCGCGGACAAGATTCAACGGGAATTGCTACCTCGGATGATCAGACGTTGCACGTCTATAAGACCAAAGGGCAAGTCCGAGAGGGCTACCGCACCAGAGACATGAGGGCTTTGCCAGGAACCGTCGGATTGGGCCACGTTCGCTATGCGACCAGAGGAAATGCGAAAAAAGAGCAGGAAGCGCAACCTTTTTATGTGAACTCCCCCTGGGGAATTGTCTTGGTCCACAACGGGAATCTCACCAATACCCGGGAGCTCACCAAAGACCTTCATCACACGGATCGCCGCCACCTCAACACCACTTCTGACACCGAGCTTCTGGTAAATGTCTTGGCCAGCGAATTGCAAAAAGCCGGTGCCACAAATTCCTTTAGCCCCGATGTCGTGTTCGAAGCTGTGTCGCGACTCCACGAGCGGGTGGAGGGATCCTACGCAGCTCTCGCAGTCATCGCAGGGCAAGGTTTGCTGGCAATTCGGGATCCCTTTGGCATTCGGCCGCTTATTTTGGGCAAGCGCCCTGCCGGTTTAGTCGGGGATGAGTGGGTTGTTGCCAGCGAATCACTGGTCCTCGAAGCCGGCGGCTACGAAACGGTGAGGGATGTCGCACCCGGGGAGGCAATCTTTATCGCCCGCGATGGAACCATGACCGCGCAGCAGTGCGCGAAGAGTCCCCGCCTGGCTCCCTGCTCGTTTGAGTATGTGTATCTGGCCCGGCCTGATTCAACGATGAATGGTATTTCGGTCTACGAGGCTCGGTTGCGTTTGGGGGAAAAGCTGGCGGACACGATCGCCCGTTATGCCCCCACCGACAGCATCGACGTGGTGATGCCGATTCCTGACTCCGCCAGACCAGCGGCCATGCAGGTGGCACGAAAGCTTGGTATCGAATACCGCGAAGGCTTCTACAAGAACAAATATGTGGGTCGAACCTTCATCATGCCCGGCCAAGCGCGACGCACCAAGAGTGTGCGGGAGAAACTGAATGCTTTGCCCAGCGAATTTGCTGGCAAGAACGTGTTGATTGTGGATGACTCGATCGTTCGCGGCACGACCTCCCGCGAAATTGTCGATATGGCCCGAGAAGCAGGTGCCCTTTCGGTCACCTTCACTTCAGCAGCCCCTCCCGTTCGCTACCCCCATGTCTATGGAATCAACATGCCCAGCAAGAGCGAGCTGGTCGCAGCAGGTCGAACGATCCCCGAAATTGCTCGCGAAATCGGCGCAGACCACCTGATTTATCAGGAGGTAGAAGATCTCAAGGCAGCCATCATCGAGGGCTCTGAGGTTACGGAGCTCGATATGTCCTGCTTTACCGGGGAATACGTCACCGGATCCGTCGATGCGGAGTATTTGGACTGGGTGGAAAACAACCAGGCTAGCTAGAAGGCCCTAACTCCCGTTCCATTTCTACCTCGCGCGCTTTTTTCCGCGAGAGCGCATCAAGTCCAAGCCACAACAGGATGCCCACGGCGACACTTCCTGTGATGCCATAGATCGCAAAGTAGGCGAAGAGCGCCGCGAATCCCACGGACGGGTCGGAGGGGAACAAACCCGTGACGATAAGCGTTCCAAAAAATCCGATTCCCGTAAAAACCGCCACAAAAGCCGAAAGCTTCGGCGATCGCCTCACTCGAACGCTCTGGCGATCCGAGGGAGGGGTGGTGGACATTCCCTCAGGGTAGCTGGGTAATCGGAAGCCACGCTGTGAGATCAGCCCGCTCCCCCGAGGCTGAAATAGACCCTGAATCCTTCGCCTCAAGAAAGGTTTCCCGCCCGGTGGCGATTGCCAACCACGTGTCGGCAGACATTTCAATTACTGCCGGGGGAGTCCCGCGGGTGTGGCTGGGCCCTTCAATGATCTGCGCTGCACCAAAAGGCGGAACGCGAACCTCGACGCTCTTTCCCGGGGCCTTCTCGCGCAAAACCTGCAGGCAGTATCTCGAGGCGGTGGCGATCTGCTCAGCAGTGGCTTCGCCACGGTCCCACGCGCTCAGAGCGGATTCACCATCTTTATGAGCGATTCGCTTGAGGGCCACAGCCACACGGTAGCAAGCTTGCGCGGGTACAGTAATCGAGTGAAGATTTTGGTGGTCGGCTCAGGTGCACGCGAGCACACCATCATTCAAGCTCTCTGTCGCGACGAAGAAGATCACCAGCTCTGGGCCGCCCCTGGTAACGCCGGAATCTCCGCAAAAGCCGAAGTTGTCGCACTCGATGCGACCAACCCCAAGGTGGTCACCGAATTTGCGGTCAGTGCGGACATTGACTTGGTCATTATTGGACCAGAAGCTCCCCTTGTCGCAGGCGTTGGAAATCGGCTCCGCAAAGCCGGCGTGGCCGTATTTGGTCCTAACGCCGATGCGGCCGCCCTCGAAGGGTCCAAGGCTTTTGCAAAAGAGGTGATGGCACGCGCCGGGGTCCCTACGGGCCAGGCGTGGACCGTCTCCGATACAGACGAACTTCTTCTGGCTCTCGACGCAGCCGGTTCCCCCTTCGTGGTCAAAGCGGACGGGTTGGCCTCGGGCAAAGGTGTGCTGGTCACCGAAGAGCGAGACAAGGCCATCGAGCACGCGGAATTTTATCTTCAACACGGTGACGTTCTCATCGAAGAATTTTTGGCTGGCCCCGAGGTTTCGCTCTTCTTCCTCAGCGATGGCCAGACCGTCATGCCACTGGCCCCCGCTCAGGACTACAAAAGGGCTTTCGATGGCGACCAAGGACCCAACACCGGTGGCATGGGCGCCTACTCCCCGCTTCCGTGGCTTCCCGAAAACTTTGTCGCCGAGGTTCAAGAAAAAATTGCCCAGCCCACCATCACAGAGATGGCCCAGCAAGGAAAACCCTTCATTGGCCTGCTCTACTGCGGTTTGATCGTGACGGAGGACGGTGTCAAGGTCATCGAATTCAACGCCCGATTTGGAGACCCAGAAACACAGGTCGTGTTAGCCCGCCTGGAGTCCCCCCTGGCGCCCCTGCTCTATGGGGCTGCGACCGAAATGCTTGCCCGCGTAGAGGCGCCGGTCTTTTCCCCCGATGTCGCCATCACCGTGGTCCTTGCGAGCGAGGGTTATCCAGAAAATCCCCACACCGGACGAACCCTCGAAGGTGTGGAACAGGCGGCGGCCCGCGAGGGCGTCCACATTGCCCACGCGGCCACAGCCTGGGACGGAAACCACCTTCTTGCCACCGGGGGACGGGTGGTCAGCATCGTGGCTGTGGGCAAAGACTTTACGACAGCACGCAAACGTGCCTACCAAGCAATCGGTGACATTCGCCTTGAAGGCTCCCATTTCCGCTCAGACATCGCCGCGGGAATGGAATGACCAACCTTTCGGAATGGAAGCCCGTCTATTCGGGAAAAGTTCGAGAGCTCTATATTCCACTATCGGCATCTACGCTCGGTGACGCGGATTCTCTCCTCCTGGTAGCGACGGACCGCATCAGTGCTTTCGACCATATTCTCTCCCCCGATATCCCCGGCAAGGGAGCGCTCTTGACGAACCTCAGCCGATGGTGGTTTGCGACTCTCGCAGACCTTCCTCACCATCTGCGCGACGAGGAGCCCCCCATCGAGGTAATCGATCGTGCCATGGTGGTTGAGCCGCTGGACATGTTCCCCGTGGAATGTGTCGTCCGTGGGTACCTGAGTGGCAGTGGTTGGAAGGAATACCAGGCCTCAGGTGAGATTTGTGGAATTCCTCTGCCCGCTGGGCTGCAGGAGGGGGACCGTCTCCCTGAACCGATCTATACCCCGGCCACCAAAGCGGCCGTGGGAGATCACGACGAAAACATCACCTTCCAGGCGACCGAGTTCCTCATCGGGCATCAGGATGCGGCCCAGCTGAGGGATCTCAGCCTCGACCTTTACCGACGCGCCGCCTCGATCTGCGAGGACCGTGGACTGATTCTTGCCGACACCAAGTTTGAATGGGGGCGCAGCCGCAGCACCGGCGCCATTACTTTGGGTGACGAAGCGTTGACTTCGGATAGCTCCCGCTACTGGGACGGCGAGGTATATGCCAAAGGTGGAATAAACAGATTGGACAGTTTTGACAAGCAGCTGGTTCGCAACTGGCTCACCTCCCACTGGGACTTTGAAGGCAGCCCACCCGCACTGCCGGATGATCTCGTCCAGCACACCCAGACGAGATACCACGAGCTTCTAGCCAGGCTCACCTCGAACTAATTTCGGAGCTCCCCATGGCGATACAC